>Ga0157319_1000004_pt1 | contig 394735 bp, 340 predicted proteins | sample MCvi2old240510_FD_105326 | JGI IMG/M metagenome (GOLD analysis project Ga0157319, IMG submission 105326) | Arabidopsis rhizosphere microbial communities from North Carolina - M.Cvi.2.old.240510 | ecosystem: Host-associated > Plants > Roots > Rhizosphere | place: USA: North Carolina | collected... | reverse complement strand
GGTGCCGTCGGCGAGCACGAGGATCTCGCTCGGCCCCGCGATCATGTCGATGCCGACCTGGCCGAAGACATGTTTCTTCGCGCTGGCGACGTAGGCGTTGCCCGGTCCGGTGATCTTGTCCACGCGCGGCACGGTGGCCGTGCCGTAGGCCAGCGCCGCCACCGCCTGCGCACCGCCGATGGTGAAGGCGCGGTGCACGCCCGCCACGTAGGCCGCCGCCAGCACCAGCGGATTCTTCTCGCCGCGCGGCGTGGGCACGACCATGACGATCTCCGGCACGCCGGCGACCTGCGCGGGGATCGCGTTCATCAGCACGCTCGAGGGATACGCGGCCTTGCCGCCCGGCACGTAGATGCCGACACGATCCAGCGGCGTGACCTTCTGGCCCAGCAGCGTGCCGTCCTCGTCGCGATAGCTCCAGCTCTCGCCACAGGCCTGCTTCTGGCGCTCGTGATAGCGGCGCACCCGCTCGGCGGCCTGGGTCAGGGCTTTCGCCTGCTCCGCGGGCAGGCCGTCGAAGGCGACCCGCAGCTCCTCGCGCGTCAGCTCCAGCGCGCCGAGCGTCGCGGCGTCCAGGTGGTCGAAGCGGGCGGTGTACGCCAGCACCGCGGCATCGCCACGGGCGCGCACGTCGGCCAGGATCTCGGCGACGCGCGACTCGATCGCGGCGTCGGTCTCGGCGGACCAGTGCAGCACGCGCTGGAATTGCGCGTCGAAGTCGGCGTCGGTGGTGACGAGGGTGCGAAGTTGAAGGGCTGGGCTCATGGCGGGGCTCCGGGCAGGCGTCGGGGGCGGTCGGTCGGACGATCGATCAGGCGGTCGATCAGGCGTTCGGGATGGCCGACCCGATCGCGTCGATCAGCGGCTTGAGCGCCTCGCGCTTGAGCTTGAGCGCCGCCTGGTTGACGACCAGGCGCGAGGAGATGTCCATGATCCGCTCCACCTCGACCAGCCGGTTGGCCTTGAGCGTGCTGCCGGTGGACACCAGGTCGACGATGGCGTCGGCCAGCCCGGTCAGCGGCGCCAGCTCCATCGAGCCGTAGAGCTTGATGAGGTCCACGTGCACGCCCTTGTCGGCGAAGTGCTGGCGCGCGATCGAGGTGTACTTGGTCGCCACACGCAGCCGCGAGCCCTGGTGCACGGCGTTCTCGTAGTCGAAGTCGTCCCGCACCGCGACGCTCATGCGGCACTGCGCGATGCGCAGGTCCAGCGGCTGGTAGAGGCCTTGGCCGCCGTGCTCGATCAGCACGTCGCGGCCGGCCACGCCCAGGTCGGCGCCGCCGTACTCGACGTAGGTCGGCACGTCGGTCGCGCGCACGAGCACCACGCGCACCTCGGCCTGGTTGGTCGGGAGGATCAGCTTGCGGGAGCTGTCCGGGTCTTCCAGCACGGAGATGCCCGCGGCCGCCAGCAGCGGCAGGGTCTCTTCGAAGATGCGGCCCTTGGAAAGTGCCAGGGTGATCATGCGGTGTCCTCGGTGAACGCGCGCTCCACGCGGAAGCGCTTCGGGCTGTTCAGCGGGACGGCAGCGGGTTCACCGGACGGGCCACACCGCCACCCGCCTCGCAGCCGGGTGGCTTTCAGTGATGGTGATGCGCGCTGCCTTGCTGCGCGAACTCGGCGGGGGTCAGCGTCTTCATCGACAGCGCGTGGATCTGCTCGCGCATGCGATCGCCCAGTGCCTGGTACACGCGCTGGTGGCGCTTGATCCGGCTCAGGCCCTCGAACTCGGCCGACACGATCGTCGCGAAGAAATGGCGTCCATCGCCCTCGACCTGGAGCTCGCTGCAAGCGAGACCCTGGGCGATGTAGCTCTGGACTTCTGCGGGGGTCGGATCGGCCATGATGGGGCGGGATTCTACTCGGGCGCCTCGCGCGGGCGCTTTCGTGCTTGGAGAGGCCCGGCTTGCGAGGGCCGGGCCGGCGCGGTCGTCGCGACGGTTCAGTGGCGGATCTTGTAGCCGCGGCGCAGCAGCTCCAGCGCGACGGCGGCCACCGCGGCGAAGGCGATCGCCACGACGCCCAGGCTCACCCACGGCGAGGCGTCGCTGACGCCGAAGAAGCCGTGGCGGAAGCCGTCGATCATGTAGAAGAACGGGTTCAGGTGGCTGACGCCCTGCCAGAACGCGGGCAGCGAATGCACCGAATAGAACACGCCCGACAGGAAGGTCATCGGCATCACGATGAAGTTCTGGAAGGCGGCCATCTGGTCGAACTTCTCCGCCCACAGGCCGGCGATCAGGCCGAGCGAGCCCATCAGCCCCGCGCCCAGGATCGCGAAGGCCAGCACCCACAGCGGCTTGGCCATGCCCGGCGGCGCGAACCACACGGTGGCGACGAACACGCCCGCGCCGACCATCAGCCCGCGGATCACCGACGCGCCGACGTAGGCCAGGAACCAGGCCCAGTGCGACAGCGGCGTGACCAGCAGGAACACCAGGTTGCCGGTGATCTTGCTCTGGATCAGCGAGGAGCTGCTGTTGGCGAAGGCGTTCTGCAGCACGCTCATCATCACCAGGCCCGGGATCAGGAAGCTGGTGTAGCCCACGGTGCCGTAGACCTTGACGTGGTCCTCCAGCACGTGGCCGAAGACCAGCAGGTAGAGCACCGCGGTCAGCACCGGCGCGCCCACGGTCTGGAAGCCGACCTTCCAGAAGCGCAGCACCTCCTTGTAGAAGAGCGGACGGGCGCCCTCGAGGCGGATCGGGAAATGGCTGGCGCTCATGCGCGGCCCCCTTGCATGATTTCCAGGAAGACGTCCTCGAGGTCGGCGCGGCCGATCTCCAGGTCCTCGATGGGCACGGCGGCCTGGCGCAAGGTGGCCAGGGTCTGCTCGACCTCGGCCGCGTCGTGCGCGGTGAGCTGGACGATGCGGCCGGTGACGCGGGCGCGCTCGGCCAGCGCCAGCGGCAGCGCGGAGTCGGTCTTGAACTGCAGCATGGTCGAGGCAGTGCCGGCGAGCAGCTCGGAGGTGCGGTTCAGCGCGACGATCCGGCCCTGCTTGAGCATCGCGATGCGGTGGCACAGCGCCTCCGCCTCCTCGAGGTAATGCGTCGTGAGCAGGACGGTGTGGCCCTCGCGGTTCAGGCGCGCGATGAACTGCCACAGCGTCTGGCGCAGCTCGACGTCGACGCCGGCGGTGGGCTCGTCCAGCACGATGACCGGCGGCCGGTGCACCAGCGCCTGCGCCACCAGCACGCGGCGCTTCATGCCGCCGGAGAGCTGGCGCATGTTGTTGTGGGCCTTGTCGGCCAGGCCGAGGTTGAGCAGCAGCTCGTCGATCCAGTCGTCGTTGTGGCGCACGCCGAAGTAGCCGGACTGGATGCGCAGCGTCTCGCGCACGCTGAAGAACGGGTCGAAGACCAGTTCCTGCGGCACGATGCCCAGCTTCTTGCGGGCCTCGGCGTAGTCGTCCACGACGTCATGGCCCAGCACCGACACCTGCCCGCCGCTGGCGCGCGACAGGCCCGCCAGGATGCTGATCAGGCTGGTCTTGCCGGCGCCGTTGGGGCCGAGCAGGCCGAAGAACTCGCCGGGCTGGATGTCGAAGCTGACGCCGTCCAGCGCGCGGAACTGGCCGGCCCGGTAGGTCTTGCTGACGTTGCTGAATCGCAGGGCGGGCGGACCGCCGGCCGGCGCGGGCATGGCGGCCGGCTGTTGTTGGGGGCTTGCGGGCATGGGCGCGGATTGTAGGGAGCGGGGCCGTCCCGTGCCCGCCTGGGGTCATGACAGAATGCGCCCACCTCCCCCCACCACGCCCACGGGCCCATGGCCACCAAGAAGCCGCGCCGCACCGCCGAACGCATCCTCGAAGTCACGCTGGACCTCTTCAATCGCTTCGGCGAGCCGAACGTCTCGACCACGCTGATTTCGGCGGAGCTCGGCATCTCGCCCGGCAACCTGTACTACCACTACCCGGCCAAGGACGAGTTGATCAACGCGCTGTTCAACCGCTACGACAAGTCGCTGTCGGAGCTGCTGGGCGCGGTGGGCAATGTGCGGAACGTGGAGGATGCCTGGCTGTTCTTCCACATGCTGTTCGAGCTGATCTGGCAGCACCGCTTCCTGTACCGCGACCTCAACGACCTGCTGTCCAAGAACCGCAAGCTGGAGACGCACTTCCAGCATGTGCTGGAGCAGAAGACGCAGGCGATGGTGGGCCTGCTGGGCGGGCTGCAGGCCAGCGGCGCGCTGACCATGCAGGTGCGCGAGGCCGTGCCCACCGCCAACGCGATGGTGGTGCTGCTGAGCTACTGGCTGAGCTACGAATACGTGCGCGATCCGCGCAACGCGCTGGAGCCCGACCGCGCCGGCGAGGCGCTGATGCGCGGCGCCTTCCACGTGCTGGGGCTGCTGCTGCCCTACCTGGAGCCGACCTCGCGGGACCACCTGTTCCAGCTGGCGGGCAAGTACCAGGCGCCCGCGGACGGCACGGCCTGACCCCCGGGAGCCGCCCTAGCGCTTCGGCGGACTAGCATCCGGTCCCGCGGCGGGCCTCCGAGGAAACCCTGGCATCGTGCGCGGCCAGCCCCCCTGGTCGCGGTTGGCGTCGAAAAACGACACCCTATAAATTAGGGATATCGCATTCAACGACCTCTAGGGACCGACTCCATGACGCGCATCCTGATCTCCGCCGCCCTGCTGGCCCTGGCCGCCCCGATGGTGCACGCCGCCTCTGCCGAGAACGCCGACGCCAAGGCCCTGCGCGCCGAATGCGCCAGCCAGCACGCGGTGCGCTTCGAGCAGCCGGCCGCCGCCAACGAGTACCGCTTCGTCTACAACCGCGGCGAGTACCGCGGCGAGGCCACTTCCGGTCAGCCGGTCGCCTGCGCCCAGACGCAGTACGCCGAGTACCTGGCCAGCGCCGACCCGGTCAAGGTGATGTCCGCCTACCCGACCGCCGCGGGCCGTCCGCAGCCGGCGAAGAAGGCCGCCAAGTAAGGCGTCCTGCCCCAGCGACGAACGCCGCCCCCGGGCGGCGTTCTGCATGGCGCGGACGGCGAGCCGGCGCTCAGTCCTTCGTCTCCCACGGGAGCATCAGCGCCAGCGTGAGCAGGTGCTGGAACTCGGGCTCGAAGTGGGCCACGATGGCCTGCGGATCGGGGCACAGCCCGGCATCGGCGATGAGGCCGAACTGCACCTGGCCGGCGTAGGTCAGGATGCTGATGCCCAGGCTCATGTCGCCGGCCTGCGGCGCCCAGAACATGACGCGCTCGACCGCCGAGTCGCACAGCCGCAGCGTCTGCGCCGGGCCCGGCACGTGGGTCATCAGCGCCGTCGCCTTGCGCGACAGGGTCTTGAGCATCGCCCGCTGCGCGGCCTTCTCGACCGTGCCGGAGGTCGCCATCAGCCCCAGCGACAGCGCCGGCTGCAGGCTGTTCTTGAGCGCCTGCGTCTGCGCGTGCACCGCGTAGAGCCGCTTGACCGGATTCGTGATGCCCACCGGCATCGGCAGCGGCACCATGCCGAAGCGGTTGCCCAGTTGCCAGGCCGTCTCCAGCGGCCGCAGGTTGACCGGCACCAGCGCGCGGATCTCCTGGCCCTCGGTGTCGTCGCCGTGGCCGCGCAGGTAGAGCCCGATCGCGCCGGCGACGCAGCTCAGCAGCACGTCGTTCACCGACACGTTCATCGACTTGCCCACCGCCTTGACGGCGTCCAGCGCCAGCGGCGCACCCCAGGCCACCCGCTTGGCGCGGCCGGCCTTGCCCTTGAGGCGGGTCTTGGCGTCATCGGGCGCCTCGGTCAGCGCCGCCGCGTCCTCCAGCACCTGGCGGCCGAGCCGCTCGGCCGGCGAGGCGGCCGCGGCGCCCGAGCGGTCCGAGCCGGCGCGTTCCTGGATCTCGCGCACCGTCCAGGCATGGATCGGCTTGACCATCGCGTCGGCGAGCCATTCGGGCTCGGCGTCCTCGGCGCTCGCGACCGAGCCGGCCTTCGCCTTCGCCGCCTTCGCCGCCTTCCCCGCCGGGGTCTTCTTCGGTGCCGCCGCCTGCGCCGGCGGCACCGCGCCGCCATCGGTGATCGACAGCAGCACCGCGATCAGCGCGATGCCGTCGGCGATGCAGTGATGCACGCGCGCGATCAGCGCGCTGCTGCCGTCGTAATGCTCGATCAGGTGCAGCTGCCACAGCGGCCGCGACGGATCGAGCGGCTCGGCGGCCAGCTCGGCCAGCCGGTCCTGCAGCGCGCCTTCCAGCGGTCGGCCGCGGCGGCGCGGCAGCGTCTCGGGCACCACGTGGCGGGCGATGTCGACCTCGGCGTCCTCCACCCACCAGGCGCTGTCGCCGGTTTCGACGACGCGCTGCCGGAAGCGCGGGAAGCGCAGCAGCCGCTCGGCGACGCGGCGACGCAGGTCCTCGAGCGCGATGGTCGGCTTCAGCAGCAGCACCCCGTGGATGACCATGCGGTTGGCCTCGGTGTCCAGGCGCAGCCAGGCGGTGTCGACCTTGGACATCGGCTCCGCGTCACGCGGGAGGCCGGCAGGCTTCGCGGCCCTCGCGGACGACGCCGACCGCGCGGGCGGTGCGGCCGTCTTCGACGGCGTGGACTTGGCGCTCCGGCGGGAGGGCGACGGGCGCGACGCGGCGGAAGTGGGCAATGCGGTCTCCTGGCGGAAGGGGTTCTGGCGGCGGGCGATGCGCTCCCGATGATGCGTCATCTAGAGAGGCGGCCCCAGTCCGCGCCGGGAGGTGGGCTGGGTAACATCGCGGCCGTCCGTCCCGATTGTCGCCAACGGGACGCCCTGCTCATCGCCATGGGAGACACACATGAGCCTCAAGGACCAGTTCGACGCGGCCGTCGCCGATTCCAAGACCCTGCCCGAGCGGCCGGACAACCAGACCCTGCTGAAGCTGTACGCGCTGTTCAAGCAGGCCACCGCCGGCGATGTCGAGGGCGATCGCCCCGGCATGACGGACTTCGTCAACCGCGCCAAGTGGGACGCCTGGAAGACGCTGGAAGGCAAGACCAGCGACGAGGCGATGCAGGACTACATCGACCTGGTCGAAGGCCTGAAGTAAGCAGCCTCGCAAGCGGCTCTCCAAGCGGCTTCGGCCTCAGCGGGACAGCGCCGCCCGGCGCTCGTCCTTGGGCAGCTTGGCCAGTCGCTGGACTTCCGCGTAGAAGCGCGGCCAGTCCCCGTCCAGGCGCTCGAACAACCGGAGGAAGTCCGGCACCAGGTCCGTGTAGCTGCCCTGGATCGCCAGCGCCGGCGTGTTCAGGCCCGAGACCCAGCGATCGAAGCGCGTGTCGCCGCCCCAGCGGTCCCGCTTCATCGCCTCGTAGTCGGCGCGCAGCCGCGCGAAGGCCGCGGCCTTGCCGGCGCGCTTCTCGTCGTCGCTGGCGGTGCTGCGGAAGACCTCGCGCAACTGCTCGCGCGTCGCCTTGAGCAGCGCCTGGACCTCGTCCTGCCGGCGGCGCGACTGCTCGTCCTCGCGCAATGCGTCCGGGCGGTCCTTCAGCCAGCGCGCGACGCCGATCTGCTCGACCGCGGTCGCGAAGCTCTCGTTGAAAGTGGTGTCGTCATTCGCGTAGGCCACCTGGTGCGCGAGCTCGTGGAAGATCATCCGCGCAAGCTGCCCCTCCGGATACCGGATGAAGGTGTTGAGCAGCGGATCGCCGCCCAGCCAGTTGCTCCAGCCCAGCGAGGAATAGGCCGGCACGCCGTACACGTAGGGCTCGTAGCCGTCCTGGCGCAGCTGCTGCGCGAGCGCGCGCGCGGCCTGCGGATCGAAATAGCCGCGGTAGCCCGCGCAGCCCATGATCGGGTAGCACCAGGTCTTCAGCTGCAGGCTCAGCTCCGGCGTCGCGACGACGTTCCACACGGCGGCGCCGCGCTTGAGGTCGGCGTAGCGGCGGTAGCTGTCGTTGTCCGGCAGCTTCAGCTCCGACGACGCATAGGCGCGCAGCGCCTGCGACAGCACCAGCTGCTGGCGGATTTCCGGATCCAGGTCGGGCTGCGCGAGCCAGTCGTCGACCGGCTTGGCCGCGCGCACCAGCGACAGGTGGCCCGACAGCGACTGCCCGTAATAGGACAGCTGCGCGCAACCGCCCAGCGCGAACAGCGCCAGCAGCAGCGGCGCGAGGCACAGCGCCTTCAGTCCGCGAGGGATCCGCGTCGTCGTCATCGCATCCCCATCGGCTGCGTCATCAGCGTCGTCGTCCGTGCGCGGCGCTCAGGCCGCGGCGACCTCGACCAGGCAGTCGTAGAAGCACGGCGCGCGGCCCATGTCGGTGAGCCGCTGATGCGTCACCTCGTTGACGTTGCGGCCGTCGGCGCCGAGCTTGCGCCACCAGATGCCCAGCCCGTGCACGACGCCCTCGCGGGCGCGGGCGCTGACGTCCAGCCGGCAGGCATAGCTGCCGCGGTCGTTGAAGACCCGCACCAGCTGTCCGTCGGCCAGGCCGCGCGCGGCGGCGTCGCCGGCGCTCATCTCGAGCACCTGCTCGCCTTCGATGTCGCGCAGGCTCTTCACGTTCACGAAGGTGCTGTTCAGGTGGTTGCGCGCCGGCGGCGAGATCATCGCCAGCGGATACCGCGCCGCCAGCGCCGGCGCGCTGGACCGGCTCTCGTAGTTGGCCACGTAGTCCGCACCGCGCGCATCGGCCTTGCCGCTGGCCGACGGGAAGCCGCCCTCGGCGAACGGCGCCTCCTTGAGCGGCAGCTTGAACCAGCCGCGCTCGCGCAGCTGGGCCAGGTCGATGTCGTCGCGGAAGGCCTGGCGCAGCAGCGCCTCGTCGTCATCGTGGAAGGCGGGCTCGTCGAAACCCATCGCCGCGGCGAGCTCGCGGAAGATCCGCGTGTTGGACCGCGACTCGCCCAGCGGCGCGACCGCCGGCTCGTTGACCAGCACGTCGGTGTGGCCGTAGCTGGTGTGGATGTCCAGGTGCTCGAGCTGCGTGGTCGCCGGCAGCACGTAGTCGGCCAGGTCGGCGGTGTCGGTCAGGAAGTGCTCCAGCACCACGGTGAACAGGTCGGGCCGCTGGAAGCCCGCCACCACCTTGGGCGACTCCGGCGCCACCGCCACCGGGTTGCTGTTGTAGACGACCAGCGCCTCGATGCGCGGCCCGAAGTCGGGCGAGGCCTCGCGCAGCAGGTCGTCGCCGATGGTGCTCATGTTGATCGTGCGGGAGGGCCGGCCGGCGCGCAGCTCGGGACGCTCCAGCGCCGGGTTCTTGAAGGGCGCGAACCAGCCCGAGCTCGACAGCAGCAGCCCGCCCGCACGGTGGCGCCAGGCGCCGGTCAGGCAGGGCAGCAGCGCGATCAGGCGCACCGCGTTGCCGCCGCCGCGCACGCGCTGCATGCCGTAGTTCAGCCGGATCGCCGCCGGCGCCAGCGTCGCGTAGTCGCGCGCCAGGCCGCGCACCTCGTCCGCGGTCAGGCCGCATTCGGCGGCCGTGCGCTCGGGGGGCCAGGCCAGCGCCTTGGCGCGCAGTTCGTCCCAGCCGTCGACATGCCGGGCGATGTAGTCGTGGTCCAGCCAGTCCTGGGCGATCAGCTCGTGCATCAGGCCCAGCGCCAGCGCGCCGTCGGTGCCGGGCAGCAGCGCCAGGTGCTGGTGGCACTTGTCCGCGGTCTCGGTCTTGCGCGGGTCGATGCAGACCAGCTTCGCGCCCTCGCGCTTGGCCTGGTTCGCGAAGGTCCAGAAATGCAGGTTGGAGGCGATCGAGTTGCTGCCCCAGATGAGGATCAGCTTCGATTCGGCGAAGTGCGGCAGGTGCATGCCGACCTTGTGCCCGTAGGTGGTCGTCAGCGCCGCGCCGCCGGCCGAGGCGCAGATCGTGCGGTCCAGGCAGGACGCGCCGAGCCGGTTGAAGAAGCGACCCGCCATGGCCTCGCCCTGCAGCAGGCCCATGGTGCCGGCATAGCTGTAGGGGAGGATGGCCTGCGGGTCGCGCGCCGCGATCGCCTTCAGGCGGCCGGCGATCTCGGCGATCGCCTGGTCCCAGCCGATGCGCTCGAAGCGCGGCGGCTCGTGCTTGGCGTTGACGCGCTTGAGCGGGTGCAGCACGCGCTCCGCGTGGTAGGTCCGCTCCGGGTAGCGCGACACCTTGGTGCACAGCGCGCCGTGGGTGCTGGGATGCTCCGGCTGGCCCTGCACCTTGACCACCTTGCCGTCCTCGACGGTGATGCGCAGGGCGCAGGTGTCGGGGCAGTCATGCGGGCAGGCGCCCTTCACCACCCGCGACGGCGATGCGGGCGTCCGGGCGAGGGCCGGATCGTCGTGGTGATGGGCCGGTGGCGGAAGATTCACGGTCGGTTCTTGGAGAGCGGGCGAGGAACGTCAACTATTGCACAGGCGCCACACGCTTGCGCTTTCTTACCGAACATGGTGACGACGCTTGGCGCACGAACCGCTAAGCTCGCTTGCTGGGGGCCGAAATAGGTCGTGTCGAGCCTCCTGGCGTCAGTCGCTCAGGCAGGCGCCACAACATCTATCGCACCCCCTGGGAGCCTCTCTTGGATCGCCGCCAACTCCTCGCCTCCGCCAGCGCCCTGGGCGCGCTCGCCACCCTGCCCATCCCGACGGCCGTCCGCGCGCAAGGCAAACGCCTCGTGCTGGGCCAGTCGGCGCCGCTGACCGGCGCGGCCTCGCAGCTGGGCCTGCAGATGCAGGCCGGCGCGAAGCTCTTCTTCGACGCGCAGAACGCCGCCGGCGGCATCAACGGCACCCTGATCGAGCTGCGCACGCTGGACGACGGCTACGAGCCGGACCGCTGCAAGGCCAACACCGAGAAACTGATCGCCGACGACGTCTTCGCGCTGTTCGGCTACGTCGGCACGCCGACCTCGCTGGCCGCGCTGCCGCTGGTCAACCAGGCCAAGATCCCGTTCGTGGCGCCCTTCACCGGCGCCGAGGCGCTGCGCGATCCGTTCAGCCCCTGGGTCTATCACGTGCGCGCCTCGTATTACGACGAGACCGCCCTGATCGTGAAGCAGCTGGCCCACCTGGGTCTGATGCGGATCTCCGTCTTCCACCAGAACGACGCCTACGGCAAGGCCGGCCTGGACGGCGTGCTGCGCGCGATGAAGCCGCTGTCGATCCAGCCGCTGGCCACCTCCACCGTCGAGCGCAACAGCGTCGACGTCGCCAAGGCGGTCAAGGACCTGGTGCAGACCGGCGCGCCGCCCGAGGCCATCGTCATGATCAGCGCCTACAAGAGCTGCGCCGCCTTCATCCGCGCCGCGCGCAAGGCCGGCTACGGCGGCGTGTTCTACAACGTCTCCTTCGTCGGCACCCAGGCGCTGCTGGAGGAATTGGGCAAGGACGCGATGGGCGTGGTGGTCAGCCAGGTCATGCCCTACCCGTTCGGCACGCAGGTCGGCGTGGTCCACGAATACCAGCAGGCCGCCACCAAGGCCGGCCAGAAGTTCAACTACACCGCCATCGAGGGCTACATCGGCGCCAAGGTCATCAGCGAGGGCATCCGCCGCGCGACCCGCCCGACCCGCGAGGGCCTGGTCGCCGGGCTGGACAGCCTGCAGAACTACAACCTCGGCGGCTTCAACGTGAACTTCAGGCCCAACAAGCATGTCGGCTCGAGCTTCGTCGAGATGACCCTGCTGACCAGCGACGGACGCGTGAAGCGTTGATCCGGCCTTGATCCGGCAGTGACGCGGCGCTGATCGCCCGGACGGGCGCGGCGGCGTCGGGCACCTTCGCGGTGCGGCGGGTACACTGGCCCGACACAGCGGCGCCGCCCTGAGCGGCGCCGCGGCCTTTCTGGCTCGCGGCAAGCCCGACGCGCTGTCGCGATGACATCGGAGTGCCCGCCCATGAAGCTGATCGAACCCATCCTGGCCGACGCGCCGGCCATCGCCAAGCTGCGACGCGACCTGCACGCGCATCCCGAACTCTGTTTCCATGAAGACCGCACCTCGGACGTGGTCGCGAAAGCGCTGACCGACTGGGGCATCGAGGTCCACCGCGGCCTGGGCAAGACCGGCGTGGTCGGCATCATCCCCGGCCGCGACGGCGGCAGGAGCGGCCGCACGCTGGGCCTGCGCGCCGACATCGACGCGCTGCCCATCACCGAGCACAACACCTTCGCGCACGCCAGCAAGCATCCCGGCAAGATGCATGCGTGCGGCCATGACGGCCACACCGCGATGCTGCTGGCCGCGGCCAAGCACCTGGCCGCGCATCGCGACTTCGACGGCACCGTCTATGTCGTCTTCCAGCCCGCCGAGGAGGGCGGCGGCGGCGCCCGCGAGATGATCAAGGACGGCCTGTTCCGCAAGTTCCCGATGGAGGCCATGTTCGGCGTCCACAACTGGCCGGGCATGGCCGCCGGGCAGTTCGCGCTCAAGACCGGACCGGTCTTCGCCTCGAGCAACGAATTCAAGATCGTGATCAAGGGCAAGGGCGCGCACGGCGCGATGCCGCACCTGGGCACCGACCCGGTGGTCGTGGCCGCGCACCTGGTGCAGGCCTTCCAGACCATCATCACCCGCAACAAGCGGCCGATCGACGCGGGCGTGATCTCGGTGACGATGATCCACGCCGGCGAGGCGACCAACGTGATCCCCGAGCGCTGCGAACTGCAGGGCACGGTGCGGACCTTCACGCTGGAGACGCTGGACCTGATCGAGCGCCGCATGCGGCAGCTGACCGAGGCCACGGGCACCGCCTTCGAGGTCGAGTGCGAGTTCGGCTTCCACCGCAACTACCCGCCGACGATCAACCACCCGGCCGAGACCGAATTCGCCCGCGGCGTGCTGACCGAGATGCTGGGCGCGGCCAATGTGCAGGAGTTCGAGCCCACCATGGGCGCCGAGGACTTCAGCTACTACCTGCAGGAAGTGCCGGGCTGCTACTTCCTCATCGGTAACGGCGACGGCAGCCACCGCGAGGGCGGCCACGGCCTGGGGCCCTGCATGCTGCACAACCCGAGCTACGACTTCAACGACGAGCTGATCCCGCTGGGCGGCTCGATGTGGGTCCGGCTGGTCGACGCCTGGTTCAAGCGGCCGCGCCCGGCCCAGGCCTGAGGGCCGCCCCCGCCCTCCGCGCCCCGCCCTCTTCTTCGACTCCAGCCCCACGCCCGATGACCGCCCCGATCGCGCCCGACCAAGAGAAGACCGTCCGCGAGGACACCCAGCGCTGGCTGCAGCGGGCCGTGATCGGCCTGAACCTGTGCCCGTTCGCCAAGAGCGTGGAGGTCAACCAGCGGCTGCGCACCGTGGTCAGCGCGGCGCACACGCCGGAGGAACTGCTCAAGGACCTGGCGCGCGAGCTGCTGGCGCTCAACCGCGCCGATCCAGAGGAGACGGAGACGACGCTGCTGGTCCATCCGTGGGTGCTCAACGACTTCCTGGACTTCAACGACTTCCTGGGCGCGGCCGACGCGCTGGTCGAGGACCTGGACCTGGACGGCGTGCTGCAGGTGGCCAGCTTCCACCCCGACTACCAGTTCGAGGGCACCGACGCGGACGACGTCGACAACTTCAGCAACCGCTCGCCCTACCCCACGCTGCACCTGCTGCGCGAGGAGAGCATCGAGCGGGCCGTCGAGACCATGCCGGACACCGACGCGATCTACGAGGCCAACATCGACACGCTGCGCCGCATCGGCCGCAAAGGCTGGGACGCGCTGGACCTGGAAGCCAAGCTGCCGCTGGCCCAGCGCGTCACGCGCGAGGACTGATCGTTCGAGTTTTGAGGCGCCGCGCCGACTTGCTCCCTCTCTCGCTTGCCAAGGGGAGAGCGCCGCGCCGCCTTGCTCCCTCTCCCGCTTGCGGGAGAGGGCGGGGGTGAGGGCTGCGGTCGTGGCACACCAGATGTCCTGATTTGACCGCGACTGGTCCTGCGACGGCGCGACGTCGCACGCGTCCGTCGGCACGATGGCGTCCATCACCCACTGCTCGATGGAGCCCCCGATGACCGCCGCCACCGCCTTCCGTCCCGACGCCGACACCGCCGTCCTGCTGATCGACGTCCAGGAATCCTTCCGCCACCGCCCCTACTGGGACCCGGCCGGCTTCGAGGCCTACATGGCCCGCACCAACGCGCTGCTGACCGGCGCCGCCGCGCGCGGCCTGCCGATCGTGCGCATCCTCCACACCGACGGCCCGGCCACGCCGGACAACCCCTTCTCGCTCGTCAGCGGCCATGTGCGTCCAATGGCCGAGCTGGCCAACGTGCCCATCGCCGCCGAGTTCCTCAAGCGCCGCCACAGCGCGCTGGCCGGCACTGGCCTGTCGATCTGGCTGACCGAGCACGGCATCCGCCGCCTGATCGTCGCGGGCATCCGCACCGAGCAGTGCTGCGAGACGACGACGCGCCACGCCAGCGACGAGGGCTGGACCGTCGACTACGTGACCGAGGCGACGCTCACCTTCCCCATCCGGCACGCCAGCGGCGCGGTCGTCGGCGTGGACGAGCTCAAGCTGCGCACCGAGGTGGCGCTGCAGGACCGGTTCGCGCAGATCGTCGACGTCGAGGCGGCGCTCGATCGCGCCACCCAGCGCAGCGCCGTCGCGGCCTGATGGTCGGTGGGTCCACGGCGCGGCGCGCTCACCCGCGCCGGGAGCCCGCTCTCCCTTGCATCCCATTCCCGAATGCCCCGGGGGCATACTGGCGCAATGTCCTTTCCTGACTCTCCCCTGGCCGCGCGCCGGCCGGACGACAACCCGGTCGACGCCTGGATCCTGGTCGAGCGCCACACGCTGCTGCTGGACCTGGCCGGCGCGGCCGAGGCGCTGCGGCTCGCCAACCAGGCCTTGCGCCGCCGCGGCGAGCCGGAAGCCTTCCGGCTGCGCTACTGCGCCGCGTCGCCGACGGCCTCGAGCTCGGTCGGCCTGACGCTGGCCGCGCTGGAGCCGCTGCCGGCGCTGGGGCCGCGCGACTGGCTGATCCTGAGCGGCCGCCGGCATGCGCATCCGGACGACCCGGCGCCGGGCGCCGTCGAGCGCGAGGAGGAACTGCGCATCGAGCGCTGGCTGCATCGCGAGGGCACGGCGCTGCTGGCCGGCGGCGAAGGCCGGCTGCTGAGCATCTGCGCCGGCGCCCTGCTCGCGGCCCGGGCTGGGCTGCTCGAGGGCCGGCGCTGCACCACGCACCATGAATCGCTCGACGCGCTGCGCGCCGCCGCGCCCGGCGCGGACGTGCAGGCGAACCGGGTGTTCGTGCTCGACGGCCCGCTGGCCAGCAGCGCCGGCATCACGGCCGGCATCGACCTGGTGCTGGCCCTCATCGCCGAGCACTGCGGCGAGGCGCTGGCCGCGTCGGTGGCGCAGGTGATGGTGGTCTACCTGCGGCGCGGCGCGCAGGACCCGGAGCTGTCGCCGATGCTGGCGCACCGCCACCACCTGCATCCCGCGCTGCACCGGGTGCAGGACGCGATCTGCGGCGACCCGCGCGCGGACTGGAGCCTGGCTCGGATGGCCGAGGTCGCCCATGTCACGCCGCGCCACCTCACCCGGCTCTTCACCCAGCACGGCGGCACCACGCCGCTGGACTACCTGCGCGCGATCCGGCTTGAACTGGCCCGGCGTGAGCTGGCGCGGGGCCAGCGGCCGGCGCAGGCGGCACTGGCTGCCGGCTTCAGCTCGGACCAGCAGCTCCGGCGCACGCGACGACGGATGAGCGCGCCGGCCTGAGCCGCTGCGTTCCCCACCGGAGCGGGTCCCGCGCCGGCCCGCTGCGAGTCCGGCCCAGGGCGGGCCCCCGAGGCCCCCTCCGGCCTGCGGATTGCCCGCAAGTTGCGAGGGATTGCCGGCCGTTGACCCGCTGAAGGCCGGTCGATCGCCTCACCCCGCTTAGCACAAACCCGAGAAAGCCAAGTCAAGCGGGATTCGTGCACATCTGTTAACTTGCGCGCCCACATCGAACGAGGAGCGGGTTTTGAGCGATTGGCTGAAGCGACTGGAGGCCCTGGATCCGGCCCGTCTGGCGGGCATGCGCCGCGGCGTGGAGAAGGAAAGCCTGCGCGCGCTGCCGACCGCCGCCTCGCTGGCGCTGACGCCGCATCCGACCGCGCTCGGCTCCGCGCTGACCCATGAGACGGTCACCACCGACTTCAGCGAGTCGCAGCTGGAGCTGATCACCGGCGTGCATGCCTCCGCCGAGGCCTGCGTGGCGCAGCTGACCGAGATCCACCAGGCCGTCTACCGCAGCCTGGGCGAGGAGCTGATGTGGGCGTCGAGCATGCCCTGCCTGCTGCCCGCCGATGAAACCATCCCCATCGGCCGCTACGGCGCCTCCAACATCGGCCGCGCCAAGAGCGTCTACCGCATGGGCCTGGGCCACCGCTACGGGCGGCGCATGCAGACCATCTCCGGCATCCACTACAACTGGTCGATGCCGGGCCTGGACAACGCCGACCACTTCGCGCTGATCCGCAACTTCCGCCGCCATTCCTTCCTGCTGCTGACGCTGTTCGGCGCGTCGCCGGCGCTGTGCGCCAGCTTCGTCGCCGGCCGCGAGCACGGCCTGCAACCGCTGACCGACGGCACGCTGCACATGCCCCACGGCACCTCGCTGCGCATGGGCCGGCTCGGCTACCAGAGCGACGCGCAGGCCTCGCTGGCCGTCAGCTACAACAGCCTGGACGGCTACGCCGCCTCGCTGCAGGACGCGCTGACCCGCCCCTACCCCGCCTACGAGAAGGTCGGCGTGGTCAATCCGGGCGGCGAATACAACCAGCTGTCGACCACGCTGCTGCAGATCGAGAACGAGTTCTACGGCACGATCCGCCCCAAGCGCACCATTCGCTCGGGCGAGCGTCCGCTGCATGCGCTGCGCGAGCGCGGCGTCGAATACATCGAGGTCCGCTGCATGGACCTGGACCCCTTCGAGCCGGTCGGCATCGCCGCCAGCACGATGCGTTTCCTGGACATCTTCCTGCTGCACTGCTGGCTGACCGACAGCCCCAACGACACGCCGGACGAACTCGGCGCGCTGGCCCGCAACCAGCACCGCACCGCCTCGGCCGGACGCGAGCCCGGCCTGAAGCTGGAGCGCCGCGGCGGCGAGATCGCGCTGCGCGACTGGGGCCGCGAACTGCTGACCGACTTCGCGCCGATCGCCCGCAAGATCGACGAGGCGCTGGGCGGCTCGCTCTACCGCGAGGCGCTCGCCCAGGCCGTCGAGCGCTGGGACCGGCCGGACGAGCTGCCGTCGGCGCGGGTGCTGGCGGCGATGAGCGCCGGACACCGGTGCTCGCACCTGGACTTCGTCGCTTCCCGCTCCGAGGCCGCCCGCGCCCATGTGCTGGCGCAGCCGATGCCCGAGGGCCTGATGGCCCGCTTCGAACAGTCGGCGCGGGCCTCGCTGGAGACGCAGGCGGCGATCGAGGCGGCCGACACGGTCGACTTCGAGACCTTCCGCCAGCAGTACCTCGATCCGGCGCAGCTGCGCGGCTGAGGCCGCCGGCTCAGCCCGGCAGGGTGGAGCTGCGCAGCTCGTCGTGCCGGCGCTGCAGCTCCTGGCGCAGCTTCTTGCGCTCGATCGCGGCTTCCCAGCGGCGCTTCTCGTCGGGGGAACTCGGCGACAGCGGCGGCACCGGCACCGGCCGGCCGTCCTCGCCGACGGCCACCATCGTGAAGAAGCAGCTGTTGGCATGCCGCACCACCTGGTCGCGGATGTTCTCGGTGACGACCTTGATGCCGATCTCCATCGACGAGGTGCCGGTGTAGTTCACCGAGGCCAGGAAGCTGACCAGCTCGCCGACGTGGATGGGCTGGCGGAACATCACCTGGTCCACCGACAGCGTCACCGTGTAGCGGCCGGCGAAGCGGCTGGCGCAGGCGTAGGCGACCTGGTCGAGCAGCTTCAGGATGGTCCCGCCGTGCACGTTGCCGGAGAAGTTGGCCATGTCCGGCGTCATCAGCACGGTCATCGTCAGTTGGTGGGAAGGCAGGTCCATGGCGAAGGCTCCGGAACGGATCGTGAAGGAAGGGGCGGCCGCCATGGTGCCAGAGTCGGCCACCGCCACCCTCCCCCGGACGCGCAGCGGCCGTCCGTCCCCCGCCCGGCGCCGCGCGCCGCGCTCTCCCGTCCGGCGCTTGCCGCTGGCTCGCCCGTCGGTTAGGGTGCGCGCCAGGAGGTCCCATGGCCCAGGTCCAGCAGCCCAGCATCGCCGACACGCGCGGTGCCCAGATGTTTCCCACGCTCGGCGTCGCCGACATCGCGCGCGTCGCGCGCTTCGGCCGGTTCCGGCGCTATTCCCAAGGCGAGTGGGTCGTGCGTGCCGGCGATGCCGGCATGGGCATGACCCTGATCCTCAGCGGCGAGATCACCGTCTCCCAGCGTGACAGCCTCGGCCACGTGACGCCGATCCACCGGCACGGCCCGGGCGGTTTCCTGGGCGAGGTTGGCCAGCTCAGCGGCCGGCCCTCGTTCATCGACGCGATCGCGGAAACCGAGGTCGAGGCGGTCGAGGTCAGCCCGCCGCAGCTGCGCGCGCTGCTGATCGCCGAGGCCGACCTGGGCGAGCGCCTCACCCGCGCCTTCATCCTGCGCCGTGTCGGCCTGATCGAGGCCGGCGCCAGCGGCGCGACGCTGATCGGACGGGCCAAGGCCGCGCCGGTGATGCGGCTGCGCAGTTTCCTCGGCCGCAACGGCTATCCGCACCAGCAGCTCGAGCCCGACCAGAACGACGACGCCAAGGCGCTCGCCGACCAGTACATGACCGAGGGCGTGCAGATGCTGGTCATCTGCCCCGGCGGCGACGTGCTGGTCGACCCGACCGACGAGGAGGTCGCCCGCTGCATGGGCATCGTCGACATGCGCGAGCGCCCCGAGCTCTACGACGTGGCCATCGTCGGCGCCGGCCCGGCGGGCCTGTCGGCCGCGGTGTACGCGGCGTCGGAGGGGCTGTCGGTGCTGGTGATGGACTGCCGCTCGTTCGGCGGCCAGGCCGGTGCGAGCTCGCGCATCGAGAACTACCTCGGCTTCCCGACCGGCATCTCGGGCCAGGCGCTGGCGGGCCGGGCCTTCGTCCAGGCCCAGAAGTTCGGCGCCGACATGCTGATCCCGGCCAAGGTCACCGAGATGAGCTGCGAGCGCCACGGCGAGGACGACGAGCTGCGCCTGGCGCTGGAGGACGGCCGCACGGTGCGGGCCCGCACCGCGGTGATCGCCACCGGCGCGCGCTACCGCCGTCCCGACCTCGACGCGCTGGCGCGTTTCGAGGGCCGGGGGGTCTGGTACTGGGCCTCGCCGATCGAGGCCCGCATCTGCAGCCGGCAGACGGTGGTGATCGTCGGCGGCGGCAACTCGGCCGGCCAGGCGGCGGTGTTCCTGGCCAATCACGCGGCCAAGGTGATCATGCTGGTCCGCGGCCCGGGGCTGGCGGCGACGATGTCGCGCTACCTCATCGACCGCATCCAGGGCACCGCCAACATCGAGCTGCTGCCGCACCAGGAGCTGTGCGAGCTCGAAGGCGGCGACTCGCTGGAGGCCGTCTGCTGGCGCGACCGTCGCAACGGCCAGCAGCGCCGGCTGGCGCTGCAGCACCTGTTCATGTTCATCGGCGCGGAACCGGAGACCGGCCTGATCTCGCAATGCGGCCTCGAACTGGACCAGGCCGGCTTCATCATCACCGGCCGCGCCTGCGCCTGCCCGCTGTCGCAGTACAAGCCGGAGCTGCTCGAGTCGAGCATCCCGGGCGTCTTCGCGGTCGGCGACGTGCGCTCGGGCTCGGTCAAGCGGGTCGGCGGCGCGATCGGCGAAGGCGCGCAGGTGGTGGCCAGCATCCACCAGTACCTCGCCCGCCAGGACGCCGAGCGCGCCGAACGCACCAGCCCGGCGGCGGCCGCCCGCGCGACCGTCTAGCGGTCGCCCGGCCTTCGCCCCCCTGCCGCCTCCAAAAGGGGCGGCAGCGCTTTCAGCCTCCGTTTTCCCAGCGCCCAAACGGGAGATCCCGCCGCCCAGCCGGGCTGCGCTTCGCTCTAGAATGCGAATAATTGTTATTTGCAAGCTGAGCGTCCGCCGATGTGGTCTCCCGAATCCCGCCGTCTCTGGACCTGGCCGATCGCGCTGGGCGTGCTGAGCACCTCCGGCCTGCTGTCGGCGCTGGTGTCGGACGCCTGGGGCGACGTCTGGTCGTGGATCGGCCTGGGCGTGCCGGTCGCGGTGATCGCCTGGTTTGCCTGGCGGCCCGGCAAGGCGGCCTGACGCCCGTCACCCATACCGTGCCGGCCCGGCCCGGCCGCTATCCCTCCCCGAAGAAGAACTCCCTCCAGGTCCCGTCCCATGAATCACTTCCCGAAGCGCCCGCTGGCGCTCGCCATCGCCCTCGGCCTGTGCGCCCTCGCCGCCCCTGCCGTCTTCGCGCAGGACGCTCCCAAGGACAAGGACGGCGACACGCCGTCCCAGCTGCCGGTGGTGACCGTCAGCGCCACCGCGGACAAGCAGGGCCTGTCCAAGGCCTATGCCGGCGGCCAGGTGGCGCGCGGCGGGCGCGCCGGGATCCTCGGCACCAAGGACAACCTCGAGACCCCGTTCTCGATCACCGCCTACACCAACGAGCTGATCCAGGACCGCCAGGCCAGGAGCGTCGCCGAGGTGCTGCAGAACGATCCCGGCATCCGTGCCGCGCGCGGCTTCGGCAACTTCCAGGAGGCCTACTTCATCCGCGGCTTCATCCTGAATTCGGACGACGTCGCCTACAACGGCCTCTACAGCCTGCTGCCGCGCCAGTACATCGCCTCGGAGCTGTTCGAGCGCGTCGAGGTGCTGCGCGGCGCCTCCGCCTTCCTGATGGGCGCGAGCCCCAACGGCAGCGGCATCGGCGGCAACATCAGCCTGCTGCCCAAGCGCGCGCCGGTCGAGCCGCTGACGCGCCTGACGGTGAACGCCGGCAGCGGCGGCGCGGGCGGCGCGGCGCTGGACGTGGCGCGGCGCTTCGGTCCGGACAAGGCCACCGGCGTGCGCTTCAACGCCGCCTACCGCGACGGCGGCACCGCGGTCGACGACGAGAAGGCGCGGACCAGCGTCGTCGCACTGGGCGTGGACTGGCGCAGCCGCGACGTCCGCCTGAGCGCCGACCTGGGCTGGCAGGACAACCAGCTCACCCGCACGCGCCCCAGCGTCACCGTCAACGGCCTGAGCGCGATGCCGGCGCTGCCGGACAACAAGGCCAACTACGCCCAGCCCTGGAGCTATTCCAACGAGCGCGACACCTTCGGCACGCTGCGCGGCGAATGGGACCTGAACGACGCCGTCACCGCCTGGGCCGCCTACGGCGCGCGCCGCAGCAAGGAAGCGAACCGGCTGGGCAACCTCACGGTCACCGACGCCGCGACCGGCGACGGCACCTTCTACCGCTTCGAGAACGGCCGCAAGGACAGCGTCGACACCGGCGAGGCCGGCCTGCGCGGCAAGCTGCGCACCGGTGCGGTCGGGCATGAATGGGTGGTCTCGGCCGCCGTGTTCTCGCTGGACACGAAGAACGGCTACGCGATGGACTTCCTGAACACGCAGCCGACCAACCTCTACACGCCGGCCCGGAGCGCGCTGCCCGCGTTCTCGGACAGCGTGTACGTCGGCAACAGCGTCGACGACCCGCGACTCAACACCCGCCTCCGCAACCGCAGCGTCGCCATCGGCGACACGCTGTCGCTGCTGGACGACTCGCTGCTGATCACGCTGGGCCTGCGGCACCAGACGCTCAAGGTCGACTCGATCAGCGCCACGGTCCGCTTCCTGGACACGATCACGCCGGGCGGCGTCGTCACCACCTACGACCGCAGCAAGACCAGCCCGGTCGCCGGCGTCGTCTATCGCCTGTCCAGGCAGCTGTCGGTCTACGGCAACTACATCGAGGGCCTGAACAAGGGCGACAGCCTGGCCGCGCAGAACGGCCTGCCGGCGCGCGACCTGGCGCCCTACGCCTCCAAGCAGAAGGAAGTCGGCCTGAAGTACGACGGCGGACGCCTGGGCTTCGGCGCCTCCTACTTCACCACCGACAAGCCGCGCGCGGTCCTGGCGCAGGACACCGCCCAGGGCGAGGACCGCCATCGCGGCGTCGAGCTGACCGCCTTCGGCATGGCCACGCGCGAGCTCAAGGTGCTGGGCGGCCTGACCTGGCTGGACGCCAGGCAGCACGGCACCGGCGTGGCCGCCACCGAAGGCAAGCGCACGCTGGGCATCGCGCGGGTGCAGGCCAACCTCGGCGCCGAATGGGAAGTCCCCGCGCTGCAGGGCCTGGCGCTGGACGCGCGCGTCGTGCACACCGGCAAGGTCTTCGCCGACAGCGCCAACACGCTGCGCGTGCCGGCTTGGACCCGCCTGGACGCGGGCGCGCGCTATCTGTTCGAGGTGCAGGGCACGCTGCTCACGCTGCGTGCGCGGATCGACAACCTCACCAACCGCAAGTACTGGGCGTCGGCGGGCGGCTATCCGGACCAGAGCTACCTGGTCGTCGGCCAGCCGCGCAGCGTCAACCTGAGCCTGGCGGCCGACTTCTGAGGACACGACGATGCTGAGCTCGCGCGCCATCCGCGTCTGGAGCTGGTTCCACAAGTGGACCAGCCTGGTCTGCACGCTGTTCATGCTGCTGCTGTGCCTGACCGGGCTGCCGCTGATCTTCCATCACGAGATCGGCCACCTGCTCGGCGACGAGATCGAGGCCCCCGTGCTGCCCGCCGCCATGGACGCGCAGCGCGTCTCGCTGGATGTCATGGCCAAGGCCGCGAACGCCGTGCATCCGACCCGCGTCATCCAGTACGCCGGGGAGAACGAGGACGACCCGCGCCTGTGGTGGTTCACGCTCGCGCCGACGCCGGCGCCGACCGAGGACTTCAAGTCCGTCGCCGTCGACGCCCGCACCGGCCTGGTGGTGCGCGAGTACCGCGTCGGCGAGGGCTTCATGGACCTGATGCTGCGCCTGCACGTGGACATGTTCGCGGGCCTGCCGGGCAAGCTCTTCCTCGGCTTCATGGGACTGCTGCTGCTCATCGCGCTGGTCAGCGGCGTGGTGCTGTATGCGCCGTTCATGCGCAAGCTGGACTTCGGCGCGGTGCGCAAGGACCGCTCCACCCGCGTCAAGTGGCTGGACCTGCACAACCTCGTGGGCATCGTCACGCTGGTGTGGTGCTTCGTCGTCGGCGCGACCGGGATGATCAACACCTGGGCCGACCTGCTGGTGAAGTACTGGCAGTACACCGAGGTCTCCACGCTGCTGGCCCCCTACCAGGGCCAGCCGCTGCTCGCGGCCAGGGACCGCGGTCCGCTGCAGGCCTCGCTCGACACCGCGATGCATCACGGCCAGCAGCGCAAGGTCTCGTTCATCGCCTTCCCGGGCACGGCCTTCTCCAGCCCGCACCACAACACGATCTTCCTGAAGGGCACGACGCCGCTGACCTCGCGGTTGCTGCAGCCGCTGCTGGTGGACGCCCGGACGGCGCAGCTGACAGCGGCGCCGGAACTGCCCTGGTACCTCACCGCGCTGCTGGTCTCGCAGCCGCTGCACTTCGGCGACTACGGCGGCATGCCGATGAAGATCCTGTGGGCGCTGCTGGACGTGGCGACCATCGTCGTGCTGGGCAGCGGCCTCTACCTGTGGCTGCGCAAGCCGCAGGGCGCCCGCAAGGGCGCCCCGGGCGGCGCCGCGGCCGACGCCTCGCCGGACCCGGACGACGCCCCGAACCCCGAAACCGCGGCCGCCTGATCGCCAGTCCGCACCTGCCCTGCCCGCCCATGCCCGACTCGCACAAGCCCGACTCCCCCAAGCACCAGATCGAGAGCCTGCAATCCAGCGGCCTGAAGGCGACGCTGCCCCGCATCAAGGTGCTGCAGATCTTCGAGCAGTCGAACCAACGCCACCTCAGCGCCGAGGACGTCTACCGCCAGCTGCTGCTGGAGGAGGCCGACATCGGCCTGGCGACGGTGTACCGGGTGCTGATGCAGTTCGTCGAGGCGGGGCTGCTGGCGCGGCAGCATTTCGAGTCCGGCAAGGCGGTGTTCGAGCTCAATTCCGAACAGCACCACGACCACATGGTCTGCCTGGCCTGCGGCCGGGTGGAGGAGTTCTACGACGCCGGCATCGAGCAGCGCCAGCGCGAGATCGCCGAGGAGCGCGGCTACGAGCTGGTGGAGCATGCGCTGGCGCTGTATGGCCTGTGCTCCAACCCGGCGTGCCGGGCCCGGCGCCAAAGGTGATGGACGCGTCGGTCGGCGGGTCGCCGTGGCGCGAGGCGCACAATCCGGCGATTCCCTGTTGAATACTGTATGGGCATACAGTACATTGCCATCCATCGCAGCCACTTCCGGCTGCAGCAGGAGATGGCAATGCAGATGCTCAAGCAAACGGTCTGGACCTCGTTGAACAACGCGGATGCCTGGGTGGTCTGCATCGGCGTCATGTCCTGCGTGGGGTTGGCGACCGGTCTGCTGGGTTGACAGCCTAGCGTCCGCCGCCGCCTTCGTTCCGTTCGCGGAGCCGGGGTCCCCTGTCCAGGGGACCTTTCTTTTCAGTTCTCAAGTCTTCGTCCGCTGCCCCCCGGGGCCGCGGACTTTTTTTTGGCGGCTTCAAAGCGGCGTCAGCACGGCTTCGCCCGCCTCCCAGCGCCGGGCGTTCTCGAGGAACAGGTCGACGGTCGCCTGCACCGACTCGGGCGACCATCCGGCGATGTGCGGCGTGAGGATCACGTTGGGGAAGCCGAGCAGGGCCTCGGGCGGCTTCGGTTCCGATTCATAGACATCGAGCGCCGCGCCACCGAGCTCGCCGGCCGCGAGCGCCGCGGCCAGCGCGGCGGTGTCGACCAGGCTGCCGCGCGCGATGTTGACGACGTGCCCCTGTGGACCGAGCGCCTTCAGCACCTCGGCGTTGACGATGTGCCGGGTGGCGGGGCCGCCGGGCGCGGCGACGATGAGGAAGTCGGCCCACCCGGCCAGCGCCAGCGCCGAGCCGAAGTAGCGCGAGCCCAGCGCGTCATGGCGTTCCCGGCGGTTGTGATAACCGACCTCCATGTCGAAGGCCAGCGCCCGTCTGGCGATGCGCAGCCCGATGGTGCCCAGGCCCAGGATGCCCAGCTTGCGCCCGTTGACGCTGGGGCGCAGCGGCAGCGCGTCGCGCCAGAGGCCGGCGCGCAGCGCGGATTCCTGTTGCGGGAGCGCCCGCACCGAGGCCAGCAGCAGCGCCATCGCATGGTCCGCGACGCAGGAATCGTTGGTGCCCGCGCCGTTCCAGAGGGTGAGGCCGCGGGCCCGGGCGGCCGTCAGGTCGATGGCTTCGTAGCCGGCGCCCTGCGCCGCGACGGCGCCCAGCCGGGGCATCGCCGCCATCTCGTCGGCGCGCAGGCCGACCGCGCCGATGGTCACGACCAGCTCGATCTCCGCGCCCTGCCCGGCGACCGCCTGGGCGCGCGCCTCGGCGGTCGGCGCATAGATCACGTCATAACGCTGGCGGAACTGGGCCAGATGCTCCTCCGCCGTCGGCATCAGCACCAGCAGCTTGCGGCGCGAGGACGTGGGAGCAGGCATCGAGGGATTGGCGGACACGGCGACCTCATGGGGCTGGAAGTTCGCCGGCCATGATAGGAGCGCCCATCCCCCGGGCCGCCGGAGCACGGACGCGTTTCGCACGCGGGGCGCCAGGACCGCCCGTTCGGGAGGGATCAGGGCTGCTCGCCGCGCGCCATCCGGGCCTCGATCTCCGCGAGCGCCCGCGGCAGCTGCGCGACCGAGTCGATCACCAGGTGCGCGCCCGAGGCCGTCAGCCGCCGCGCCGCAGCGTCGCGGCGCGCGGCGAGCTCCGCGTCGGGCAGCGCCTGCAGCTGATCGAGCGTCAAGCCGGTCTCGTTGCCCGACAGGCTCAGGCCCACGGTCCACATGCCGGCGCGCCGGCCTTCCTCGATGCCGGGCGTCGTGTCGTCGACCTTCACGCAGGTGCGCACGTCGCCGATGCCCAGCGCCAGCACGTTGGCCAGGGCCATGAACGGGCCCGGGCGGCCGCCCGCGGCCAGCTCGTCGCCGGCGACGACGTGGTCGGCCCAGACGCCATCGGCCTTGGCCTGCGGCAGCAGCACGTCCATTACCTGGCGCGGATAGCCCGAGCACGAGCCGATCTTCAGCCCGGCGCCGCGCAGCGCGGCGAGCACCTCCACCGCGCCCGGGATCGGCGCCGAGTAACGACCGACATGCGCGATCTGCATCGGCATGAAGCGCTCATAGATCGCGTCGATGTCCGCGTCGGTCGATGCGCGGCCGAAACGCGCCCGCCACTGCGCCTGCAGGCCGCCGTCCTCCAGCAGCGTGCGGATGTGGTCGCGCTTGGACAGCCCCATCGGGCCGCGCGCCTCATCCAGCGTCAGCGTGATCCCGAAGGTCGCGAACGCGTCGACGAAGATCTGCGTCGGCGCCAGCGAGCCGTGATCGACCAGCGTGCCGGCCCAGTCGAAGATCACCGCCTGCAGGCGCGAATGGCGCTGGGCCTCGGTGGTCGTGGCGGTCGACGCGCCGTGGCTCGTCGAGTCCGTCGAATCCGTTGAAACAGGGGTGGCAATCGAAACGTCGTTCATGCGAGGGCCTGGATGAAGTTGCGTCCGCGGGGGCCGCGCAGCGCTTGAGCGACGCGCGCGTCCCAGTCGTCGGGGGAGATGCCGTAGTCGGCGGGATCGGTGGACACGCCCAGCGCGGCCAGAAAACGTTCCAGCGCGGCGACCGCGCCGTCCGCATCGGCCGCGTCGAAGATCGACAGCAGCCGCGCGTCCAGCGCCGCGTCGCGCCCGAAGGCCAGGCGCATCACGCGCGGCAAGCTGAACGAACAGGCGATGCCGTGCGCCGTGCCGCGCGTCAGGGTGATGTCGTAGGACAGCGAATGCGCCAGCGCGGTCCTGGTGTTGGAGAAGGCCATGCCGGCCTGCAGCGCCGCGACGGCCAGCGCCTCCCGCAGGTCGAGCCGGCGCGGCTCGCGCAGCAGCGCCAGCAGCGTCGCGACGATCGCCCGCGCGGCGCTCGCCGCCAGGCTGGAGGACACCGGATTGCGATGCACGTTCCACAGCGCCTCCAGCGCGTGCGACAGCGCGTCCAGTCCGCTCGCGAGCGTGGCGCCCACCGGCAGGCTCACCATCAGCGACGGATCGACGATCGCCGCCTCCGGCCAGGTCCAGGGCAGGTGCAGCGAATGCTTGCGACCGCGCGCGGCGTCCCACAGCGTCGCCCAGGGCGTGACCTCGCTGCCGGTGCCGGCGGTGGTCGGCACCGCGATCAGCGCGCGATGCGGCGCATCGGCCGACAGCGGCGCCGCCTTCGGATCGACCAGGTGATCGAGCAGTTCATCGAAGCGGCCCGACGGCGTCGCCGTCAGCATCGCCTTGGCGCAGTCGATGCTGCTGCCGCCGCCCAGCGCGACCACGCAGCGCGCGCCGCGGTGCTCGCGCCAGAGTCGCTCGTACAGCGGCGCGAGCCAGCGCAGGTCGGGATTGGGGCGGATGTCGGTCTCGACCGCGACAAGGCGGTCGCCGAGCAGCTCGCGCACCCGGCCGACGAGCCCAAGCGCCTCGGCCTCCGGGAAGGCGATCAGCAGCGCGTCGCGCGCGCCGACCAGGCGCGGCAGTTGCGCCAGCGCGCCGTTGCCGGCCCGCACGTCGACGGGGTTGTGGAAGGTCCAGGGGGTCATGGGCGGGTCCTCGCGCTCGATGACGGTTCAATGCCGGCTCAATGCCGGCCGGCATCCTGGATCGCGCGGCGCAGCCGGCTCGACACCAGGTCGGCGCTGACGACCATCGCCGTGATCACGAGGATGCAGGTCGCGGTCTCGGGATACTTGAAGAGCTTGAGACTGCCCACCAGCTCGAAGCCCAGCCCGCCCGCGCCCACCATGCCCAGCACCGTCGCCGAGCGCAGGTTGACCTCGAAGCGATAGAGCACCACCGCGATCCAGGCGGTGATCACCTGCGGCAGCACGCCGAAGGCGATCACCTGCAGCGGCCGGGCGCCGGTGGCGCGCAGCGCCTCGAGCGGGCCGTCGTCGATCTCCTCGATGGCCTCGGCGAAGAACTTGCCCAGCATGCCGGCGCCATGCACCGCCAGCGCCAGCACGCCGGGGAACGGTCCCAGTCCCACGGCCGACACGAACACCAGCGCCAGGATCAGTTCATTGATGCTGCGCGTCACGTTCAGGCCCTGGCGGGTGAGGTGATACAGCCAGCGGGGTCCCTGCAGGTTGCGCGCCGCGAGGAAGGACACCGGGATCGCGCCGATCACGCCCAGCAGCGTGCCCCACACGGCGATCTGGACCGTCTCCAGCGCCGGCGCCCACAGCCGCTCCAGGATGCGCCAGTCCGGCGGCCAGGTGCGGCCGAGGAAATCGGCGATCTGCGGCAGGCCGCTCGCCAGCTCGGCCGGGCTCAGCTGCGCGCCCCGGGCGCTCCACTGCAGCGCCCACAGGCCCGCGACCATCAGCGCCAGCAGCTTCGTCCAGCCGCCCGGCGTCGTGGGCAAAGCCACCAGCCAGCGGGTGCGATCGCGGGCGGCGCGGTCGACAGCGGTCATCGTCGTCATGCGGTTCTCCAGGTCGGGGCGGTGGTGGCCGGCGGCGCCGACGCTGCCATCGAGGCAATGCGCTCCGGGTCATTCGCGGGCTCATTCGCTGGCTCAATCGCTGGCGCATTCACCGGCGCGATCAGCTGCAGGCCAGCCAGCGCAGCGCTGCCCGCGTAGAGCGCGTCAAGTTCCGCCTCGGAGAGCTCCCGCGGCAGCCGGTCGAAAAGCACGCGCCCCTGCGAAAGCCCGACGATGCGATCGCCGAATTCACGCGCGTAGTCGACCTGGTGCAGGTTGCAGACCACGGTGATGCCGAGCTCGCGGCAGGCCTGCTTCAGGTAGCCGAGCGCCTGGCGCGCGGTGTGCGGGTCCAGGCTCGCGACCGGCTCGTCGGCCAGGATCACCTGCGGCTGCTGCGCCAGCGCGCGAGCGATGCCCACGCGCTGCATCTGCCCGCCCGACAGCGCGTCGGTGCGCGACGCCGCCTTGTGGACGAGGCCGACGCGGTCCAGGCAGGTCATGGCCAGCGCGATGTCGGACGCGCGGAACAGCTGCAGCACCGAGCGCCAGACGGCCATCGCGCCGAGCCGCCCGCTGAGCACGTTCTTCAGCACGCTGAGCCGCGGCACGACCTGGTGGTGCTGGAACACCATCGCCACGCGCCGACGCAGCGCGCGCAGCTCCGTGGCGCGTTCAGCGCCGCGCGCGTCCAGGCCGGCGATCGTCATCGTCCCGCCGTCGGCCTGGACCAGGCGGTTCATGCAGCGCAGCAAGGTGGACTTGCCGGCGCCGGACGGGCCGAGCACCACCAGGAATTCACCGGGCCGCACGTCCAGGTCGACGCCGCGCAGCACGTCGTTGTCGCCGAAGCGCTTGGTGACGCCACGCAGCGCGATCACTTCATGCCCCGCAGGTCGAGCTTGAGCACCTTGGCGGTGTCGCGGACCACGTCGTAGGCGGCGTCGCTGGTCGGCTGGAAGCCGTTGAGCACGCCCTGGTCGCCCCACTTCACGTCCTTGAGGTTGGCCAGCGCCTTGGCGAGCTTCTCCTTGAGCGCCGGATCGAGGTCCTTGCGCCAGACCATCGGCGATTCGGGAATCGGCCTGGAGGACCACAGCACGACGAAGTCGTCCTGCTTGACCGTCCCCTTGGCGACCGCGCCGTTGAAGATGCGGTCCGCGACGGCGGCCGCGTCGACCTTCCTGTTGGCCACCGCCAGGATGCTGGCGTCATGCGAGCCCGAGAACACGACGCGGCCGAAGTAGGTCTCCGGATCCAGCCCCGTCTGCTGCAGCCCTGCCTTGGGGAACAGATGGCCGGAGGCGGAACTCGGATCCACGAAGGCGAAGTTGCGGCCCTTGAGCTCGGCGACGCTGCGCAGGCCGCTGTCCTTGCGGGCGAGGATGACGCTCCGGTAGGCGCTCTGGCCCGTCTTCTTCGTCACCGCGACGGAGAAGGCCTCGACCTCGGCCACCGAGCTCGCCAGCACGTAGGAGAAGGGGCCGAGGTAGGCCACGTCCAGCTTCTTCGCGCGCAGCGCCTCGATGACGCCGTTGTAGTCGGTGGCCACGAAGGGTTTCACCGGCATGCCCAGCTGCTGCTGCAGCGCGTCCAGCACCTGCCGGCTGGACTCGATCATGGCCTGGGAGTCCTCGGCCGGGATCAGGCCGATGGTCAGCGCCCGCTGCTGGGCCGATGCGTGCCGCGGCAGACCCGCGCAGACGGTCAGGACCAGGGCGGCACCCAGCGCGGTGCGGCGCGCGGCGGAGAAGCGGGGATGGGACATGGCGGCATCCAGGAGTGGTGAGCGGATGCCGGCACTCTATGAATCCAACATGACAGCAGATCCATCGATCCCATGTTGATTTCTCGACCGAAGCATTCATGCGATCTATGGATCGTCCGCTCGGTCTCTCCGGGCTGCGCCGCAGGGCTGGAGCGTCGGAGGGCTGGAGGCGCCGCGCCTCCTCCGGCCCTCCGTCAGCTTGCCTTCAGCCGGCGCCTTCAGTGGCTGCCGCAAGCGGGGTGCTTGCTCCCGGCCGTATCGTTGACCAGGCCGAGGAAGTCCAGCACGTGAGGCGTCAGCGCGTCGGTCTGGGGCAGCGGCGTGCCGGTCAGGTCGCCCTGGCAGTAGGCCGGCTTGGTGGGATTGCGGTAGCGGTTGGTCATCACCAGCGCCGCATCGCGCTCGCCGGCGCTCTGGCCGCCATGGCCGCTGCCGGTGCCGCCATGGTCGGAGACGACGACGATCAGCCACTCCTCCTGCGCATAGGTCGGGCGCGCCGCGAGGGCGTCCAGCACCTGCTGGATCTGCGCGTCCTCGCCGGCGATCCTGGACTGGTAGTAGGCGTTGTAGGGGTCGTAGCTGGCGGCGTGGATGTCGACGTTGTGCAGGTAATAGAAGATCGCGGTCGGCGGGTTCGTCCACGACAACCAGCCCTTGACCGCATCCGTCGCCTGCTGCGAGTTCTTCGCTGCGTTGGCCACGACGAAGTCCGCCGCCACGGGCTTGAGGTTGCCGGTGATGTTGGCCCAGTCACCGACCACCGCGATCGTGGCGGTCGGATAGGCCTGCTTGATGCGGTCGAAGACATGCGGATTGCGCAGCGGCAGGCTGGCGTCGTTGCCGGTGACGCCATGCTGGTCCGCCCAATAGCCGGTGAACAGCGTGCCCCAACCCGGGCCGCTGTAGGTGGACTGCGAACCGCCGGCCAGCACGTTGCCGTGGAAGGCGCCCACCGCGGCGAGCTGGCTCAGCGCCGGCGTGGTCGCGCAACCGGCGCAGAACAGCGCGTCGCCACGCAGGCCGTCGATGCCGATCACCAGCACATGGCGCCGGCCGTAGGGGCCCACGATCGGGTTGGGCACGCCGGGGCCGGGGATCAGCGCGTAATGGTCATACGGGTTGCCGGCGTAGTCGGTCTTGAGCCCGCCCACGTCGGCCGCGCGCTTGTCGCTGAGGTCGCACTGCTGCGAGGCCTTGTAGTAGTCGAAGCTCACGCACCACGACTTGCGCGCATCGGCCAGGCAGGCCGCGGCGCAGGCCTCGGGCGAGACGCCGTTCAGGTGCTCGCGGTTGTAGCCGGAGATCGCGGCGTTGAGCGTTCGCGTGAACGAGGCCAGCGGGCTCGGGGTCGATTGCGCCTGCGCGGGCGGCGGGGCCATGGCGAACAGCGCCGCGATCGACGCGGTGAACAGGGCGGTGGACAGCATGGGCAGACGCTGCGCCAGCGGGCGCGGGGAAGGAATCCGGGTCATGGGCACTCCAGGTCGGGTTGAGGGGGAACTGCCCGCGCAGCGTAGGAACGTCACGTGACCGTCACTCGATCGAATCAATATGGCCAACCGCAAGAAATCATCGAGAGCGTCTATACATGTCCGCCGCCAAGCTCCGCGCCTTCCTCGCCGTCGCCCGCCATGGCAGCTTCAGCGCGGCGGCGCGGGCGCTCGGGCTCTCGCAGCCGACCCTGACGACGCAGGTGCAGGGCCTGGAGCAGCAGCACAAGGTGGAGCTCTTCCACCGCCGCGGCCATCGCATCGAGCTGACCAGCGTCGGCCACCAGTTGCTGCCGATCGCCCGGCAGCTTGCCGCGCTGGAGGTCGAGGCCTACAACCTGCTGCATGACTGCGGGGAGCTCACCCGCGGGCAGCTCAAGCTCGGCGCGGTGGGTCCCTTCCACGTCATCGAGATGGTCGACGCCTACCGCCAGCGCTATCCCAAGGTGGACGTCTCGATCCGGCTGGGCAATTCGGCGCAGGTCTTCGGCGACCTGGAGAACTATGTGATCGACGTCGGCGTGCTGGCGCGCTTCCACGACGCGCCGGGCTTCGAGACCATGGCCTACGCGCGGCACGCGATCATCCTCTTCGTCCACCTCGACCATCCCTTCGCCGCGCGGGAGCATGTGTCGCTGCGGGAGCTGGCCGAGCAGCCGCTGCTGCAGCGCGAAGCCGGATCGAGCACGCGCCGCGCGCTCGAGTCGGCGCTGCGCCAAGCGGGCATCACGCCGCGCGTCGCGATGGAGATCGGCAGCCGCGAGGCGCTGCGCGAGGCGGCCGCGCGCGGCATCGGCATCGGCGTCGTGTCCGAGGCGGAATTCATCCCCGACGCGCGCTTCCGCCCGGTGCGCATCGAGGGCGACCCGGCCTTCACCGAGACGCATCTGTACTGCCTGAAGGAGCGCCGCGACAGCCTGCTGCTCGGCTCCTTCTTCGAGGTGGCGCAAGGCCTGCGCCGCTGAGGCGCGGGTGGCGCGCGGGTAGCGCGCGGGCCGCGCGCGGCCAGACAGCGGACAGACAGCGGACAGGTTTCTGAAGGCCGCCGCAGGCATCCTGCGGACCTTCGCGCGGGGGGCCCCAGGGGGTCGTCTGTTCCCTGGAATCCATGTAGAGAAGAGAGCGCGCATGGACCGCCGCCAATTCTTCCCCCGCCCCGTGGTCGAGGCGGGCACCAATCGCTGGGACTGGGCGCTGCTGCCGCTGGTGCTGGGCCTGCTCGTGCTGCTGGCCTACGGCGCGGCGCAGATGACGCGTCCCTTCGCGCTGGGCGATCCGCTGCCCTTGTCGCTGGACCCGTCCCACCTGCCCTACTACCTGCTACGCACCAACCTGCGGATGCTGGCCGCGATGGTGCTGGCGCTGCTGTTCAGCGCGGTCTTCGCGGTGCTCGCGGCCAAGGTGCGCGCCGCCGAGAAGGTGCTGGTGCCGATGCTCGACATCCTGCAGTCCATCCCCATCCTGGGTTTCCTGTCGATCACGGTGACCGGCTTCATCGCGCTGTTCCCCGGCAACCTGCTGGGCGTCGAGTGCGCGGCGATCTTCGCGATCTTCACCTCGCAGGCCTGGAACATGGCCTTCAGCCTCTACCAGTCGCTGCGCACCGTGCCCACCGAGCTCGACGAGGCCGCGCGGGTGTTCCAGCTCTCCGGCTGGCAGCGCTTCTGGCGGCTGGAGCTGCCCTACGCGATGCCCGGGCTGCTGTGGAACATGATGATGTCGATGTCGGGCGGCTGGTTCTTCGTCGTCGCGTCGGAGGCCATCTCGGTGTCCGACCAGAGCATCAAGCTGCCCGGCGTCGGTTCCTACATCGCCATGGCGATCGAGGCGCGCGACCTGGGCGCGATCGGCTGGGCGATCGTGGCGATGCTCGTGGGCATCGTGCTCTACGACCAGCTGGTGTTCCGGCCGCTGGTTGCCTGGGCCGACAAGTTCCGCTTCGAGGACAGCGGCACCGACAACGCGCCCAACTCCTGGATGCTGAACTGGCTGCGCCGCACCGCGTTCACTCGCCGCGCCGCGGCGTGGCTGGTGGACCGGCTCGAGGGCAGCCTGATCTGGTTCCGCCGGCACCATGACGGCACCTCGATCCGCGCGCGCCCGCGCATCGCCGTGGCCGCGTGGCAGCGCGCCGGGGACGCGGTGCTGGCCGCCGCGGTGATGGTGGCGCTGTACCAGCTGATGCGCTTCGTCCATGCCGAGGTCGGCTGGTCCGAGGCGGGCCATGTGCTCGGCCTGGGCCTGGTGACGCTGGCGCGGGTGCTGGTGCTGATCGCGCTGGCGGCGCTGGTGTGGGTGCCGGTGGGCATCTGGATCGGGATGAATCCGCGCTGGTCCGGTCGCCTGCAGGCGGTGGCGCAGTTCCTGGCCGCCTTCCCGGCCAACCTGCTGTTCCCGGTGGTCGTGGTGCTGATCGTGCGCTGGAAGCTTGATCCGGACGTGTGGCTCTCGCCGCTGATGATCTTCGGCACGCAGTGGTACCTGCTGTTCAACGTCATCGCCGGCGCGTCCAACATCCCGGCCGAGCTGCGGCACGCCGCGCGCAACCTGGGCCTGAGCGGCTGGCTGAAATGGCGCCGCTACCTGCTGCCGGCGGTCTTCCCCAGCTTCGTCACCGGCGCGATCACCGCCAGCGGCGGCTCCTGGAACGCCAGCATCGTGGCCGAGTACGTGTCCTGGGGCGACACCACGCTCAAGGCGCATGGCCTGGGCAGCTACATCGCGGAGATGACGGCCAAGGGCGACTTCCCGCGGATCGCGCTGGGCATCGGCGTGATGTGCGTCTTCGTGATGGGCCTGAACCACTTCGTCTGGCGCCGCCTGTACCGGCTGGCCGAGGACCGCATGCATCTGTGAGGAGCACCGCATGACCGCATCCATCATCGAACTCCATGGCGTCGGCAAGCGCTTCCGCTCGGCCGACGGGCATCCGCGGCCGGTGCTCGCGGACGTGGACTTCCACCTGCGCGAGGGCGAGATCGTCGCGCTGCTGGGGCAGTCGGGCTCGGGCAAGAGCACGTTGCTGCGCATCATGGCCGGGCTGGTGCCGGCCGATGCCGGCCAGGTCCGTTATCGCGGACAGCCGCTGTCGGGCCCGGCGCGCGGCATCAGCATGGTGTTCCAGTCCTTCGCCCTGTTCCCCTGGCTGACGGTGCAGCAGAACGTCGAGCTGGGCCTGGAGGCGCGCGGCGTGGCCAAGGCCGAACGCGCGGTCAAGGCCGAGGAGGCGATCGCGCTGATCGGCCTGTCGGGCTTCGAGGGCGCCCTGCCGCGCGAGTTGTCGGGCGGCATGCGGCAGCGCGTCGGCATCGCGCGCGCGCTGGTGACGGAACCGGACGTGCTGCTGATGGACGAGGCCTTCTCGGCGCTGGACGTGCTGACCGGCGAGCGGCTGCGGGAGGACATCCTGGAGCTGTGGGACGGCGGGCACATGCCGACGCAGGCGATGCTGGTGGTGTCCCACAACATCGAGGAGGCCGTGATGATGGCCGACCGCGTGCTGATCTTCGCGAGCGATCCCGGACGCATCCGCTGCCAGCTGTCGGTGCAGCTGCCGCGACCGCGCGATCCCGAGAGCGCGGACGTGCGCGCGCTGATCGACGAGGTCTACGCGCTGATGACCGCCGGCGCGGCGCGCCCGACGCGCGCGGCCGGCACGGTGGATGCGGCGGTCGCCCCGGCCCCGCTGGCCGAGCGCCTGCCCGCCGCCGACGTGGCGCGCATGGACGGCCTGCTGGAGCTGCTGGCCGATCCGCCCTTCGACGGCCGCGCGGACCTGCCGCAGCTCTGCGAGGAAGCCGGCCTGCCCGACGCGGAGCTGCTGCCGGTGGCGCACGCGCTGGCGCTCCTGGGGCTGGCGCAGCTCGACAGCGGCGACCTGCAGCTCACCTCGCTGGGCCGGCGCTATGTCGAGGGCTCGCATGGCCTGCGGCGCGATCTCTTCGGGCAGCAGCTGGTCACCCACGTGCCGCTGATCGCGCACATCCGCCACAGCCTGGAGCAGGAACCCAGCGGCGAGATGCCCGACAAGCCGGTGCTGCGGCTGCTGAGCGAGCACCTGGACGATGCCGAGGCCGGCGCCGTGCTGCAGACGGCGGTCAGCTGGGCGCGGCATGGCGAGGTGTTCGAGTACGACTACAACACCGGCGCGCTGCGGCTGCCGACCGGCGAAGAGGAGACCGCGACGCGGTAAGCGGCCGCCGGCCTCGTCAGAAGGCCGGCGGTCCTTGCCACCCGGATGAGCGGCAGGCCCGCGGCGCCGGGCTCGGTAGAGTCGGGGCTCCGCGACTGCGAGCCGCCCCGATGAAGCGCACCGCCCGCCCCCGTTGGAAGTCCCTCGGTGTCGATCGCCTGTTGCGGCATGCGCTGCGGCACTGGCACGCCGACGAGGGCTGGCGTGCGATCGAAGCCCTGCAGCGACGCGGATCGCCCGCGCTGCTGGCGCGGGTCGTCGCGCTGTGCGCGAGCCCGAACGTCCGGCGGCGGGCCGTGGGCGTCTCGATCGCCGCGCAGCTCAGTCGCCGCACGCAGGCTGGGCTCGCCCTGTACGCCGAGGAGGAGACGCAGCGCCTGCTGCTGCGCGGCTTGGCCGATCCGCATCACGACGTGGTCCGCGCGGCGGTGGGCGGGCTGGGGCTGCGGCCGCATGGCGAGAGCGTCCAGGCGCTGCTGCGACTGGCCTCGCATCCCGACGCCAGGATGCGCTGGCAGGTCGCGGTGGCGCTGGGGTCCTACGAAGAGCCAGAGACGATCGCGGGGCTCATCCGCCTGAGCGCGGACCCGTCGGACGAGGTGCGCGACTGGGCCACCTTCGCGCTCGGCTCGCTGCGGATGGAGGACTCGCCGGAGATCCGCGCGGCGCTGCGGCGCAACCTCGACGACGCCGACTTGGACGTGCGCGGGGAAGCGCTGGTCGGCCTGGCCCGGCGGCGTGACGACGGCATCGTCGAAGCGCTGATCAAGCGGCTCACGCCCGATTGCCATGTCTATGAACTGGATGCTGCGGAGGCGCTGGCGGACTCGCGGCTGGTCACCGCACTGGAAGCGCTCGCGCAAGGCGACACGTCCCCCGAGGAGGACCCTCGGCGTGAGCGCCTGCAGGCAGCGCTAGAGGCGTGCCGCGGCCCGCGCTAGCGTCCGGGCGCGGCCCGATTCAGCCAGTCTGCGGCGCACGCACCGCCGCGTGAGCTCGGATGCCGACTGCGCGCACAATCGGCCACTCCGCCACCGCGCCGTCGCCCCATGCTCCCCCGCATCAGCGAAGAGATCACCTTCCGCAAGCTCGAGATCCTGATCACGTTCCTGGAGAGCGGCAGCCTGGCGCGCGCCGCGGAGCGGCTGGGCACGAGCGCGGTCAGCGTGCATCGCGCGCTGCATTCGCTGGAGGCCGGCACGCGCTGCGCGCTGTTCCGGCTGGAGGGCCGCAACCTGCAGCCCACCGACGCGGCCCATGCGCTAGCCGACGTCGCGCGCGAGATCCTGCAGCGCATGGACGAAGGCATCAATGCCACGCGCGCCATCGCCGGCTACGGCGCCGAGCGCATCCGCATCGGCTCGCTGTACTCGCTGACCAGCGGCACCGTGCCGTCGATGATCATGGCGCTCAAGGCCCGCAAGCCCGAGGTGCAGGCCGAGCTGATCCTGGGCTCCAACTCCGACCTCACCCAGCGCCTGCGCGACGGGACGCTCGACGCCGCCGTCATGGGCCTGCCCGAGTCCGCGCCGGAACTCGAGACCCACGCCCTCTTCGACGATGACGTCTTCTTCGCCGCGCCGGCCCAGTCGCCCTACGCCGCGCTCGCCGCCATCGACCTGCGGGACTGCGCCGAGGAGCGCTTCGTCAGCCTGCAGGAAGGCTTCGTCACCTACAGCCGCTTCGTCGACGCCTTCCGCATCGCCGGCTTCGAGCCGCAGATCGTGATGAAGACCAACGACATCTTCTCGTTGATGAACCTGGTCGGCGGCGGCATCGGCTGCACGCTGCTGCCCGGGCGCGTGCGCGCCGTCCTGCCGCCCAGCGTCCGGCTGATTCCCCTCCAGGAGCGCTACGCGGTGCGCCAGACCATCGCGCTGTGCTTCCTGCGCGCCCGCGAGCGCGACCCCAACCTGCTGGCCCTGCTCGCCGCCAGCCGCACGCTGCGCCTGGGTGGGCACTGAGCCGTCCCGGACGGCCTCGATCATTCCGCTGCGCGTAATCGTCAGGCGCGGCGGTTGATTGATCGGGCACGGCGGCGCCCGTACCGTCCGTGCCCATGGACCGCATCAATCTGGACACCAAGGCCCGCGACCGCGCCGCGCGCATCGGCGCGGCTCGCGAGGCGCTCGGCACGCGCCTGACCGGCAAGCAGGTCGAGACCGACGCCATCGTCGACCTGCTGCACGCGGTGCTCAAGCCCGGCGACCGCGTCTGCCTCGAAGGCAACAACCAGAAGCAGGCGGACTTCCTGGCCAAGGCGCTGGTGCGGCTGGACCCGGCCCGCATCCACGACCTGCACATGGTCCAGTCGGTGCTCGCGCTGCCCGAGCACCTGGACGTCTTCGAGCGCGGCATCGCCAGCCAGCTGGACTTCAGCTTCTCCGGCCCGCAGGGCGCGCGGCTCGCCAAGCTGCTGTCCGGCGGGCGCGTGCGCATCGGCGCGATCCACACCTACCTGGAGCTGTTCTCCCGCTACTTCGTCGACCTCACGCCCAAGGTCTCGCTGATCGCCGCGCACGCCGCCGACGCGCAGGGCAACCTCTACACCGGACCCAACACCGAAGACACGCCCGCCATCGTCGAGGCCACCGCGTTCTCCGGCGGCCTGGTCATCGCGCAGGTCAACGAGCGGGTGCCCGACGGCACGCCCCTGCCCCGCGTCGACGTGCCGGCGGACTGGGTCGACTTCGTGGTGCAGGCGCCCACGCCCAACTTCATCGAGCCGCTGTTCACCCGCGACCCGGCGCAGATCAGCGAGATCCAGGTCCTGATGGCGATGATGGCCATCAAGGGCATCTACGCCGAGTACGGCGTGCAGCGGCTCAACCACGGCATCGGCTTCGACACGGCCGCGATCGAGCTGCTGCTGCCGACCTACGGCGAGTCGCTCGGCCTGAAGGGCAGGATCTGCCGCCACTGGGCGCTGAACCCGCACCCGGCGCTGATCCCGGCGATCGAGGCGGGCTGGGTCGAGTCCATCCATTCCTTCGGGTCCGAGCTCGGCATGGAGGACTACATCCGCGCGCGCTCGGACGTCTTCTTCACCGGGCCCGACGGCAGCCTGCGCAGCAACCGGGCGTTCAGCCAGGCCGCGGGCCATTACGCCTGCGACCTGTTCATCGGCTCGACGCTGCAGATGGACCTTCTGGGCAACAGCTCGACGGCGACGCTGGGCCGCATCGCCGGCTTCGGCGGCGCGCCCAACATGGGCGCCGACGCGCGCGGGCGCCGGCATGCGAGCCCGGCCTGGCTGAAGGCCGGCGAGGAGGCCCGCAGCCATCGCAGCGGCGCGGCCGCGACGCCGCGCGGGCGCAAGCTGGTCGTGCAGATGGTCGAGACCTTCCGCGAGCACATGCAGCCCGCCTTCGTCGAGCGCCTGGACGCCTGGGAACTGCAGCGCCAGGCCGGCATGGACCTGCCGCCGATCATGATCTACGGCGACGACGTCACCCACGTCCTCACCGAGGAGGGCATCGCCAACCTGCTGCTGTGCCGCAACGACGAGGAGCGCGAACAGGCGATCCGCGGCGTGGCCGGCTACACCGCGGTCGGCCTGGGCCGCGACCGCCGCGCGGTCGAGCAGTTGCGCGAGCGCGGCGTCATCCGGCGCCCCGAGGACCTGGACATCGATCCGCGCGACGCCACCCGCAACCTGCTGGCCGCGCGCGGCATGCGCGACCTGGTGCGGGCGTCCGGCGGTCTGTACCGCCCACCCAAACGCTTCCGCAACTGGTGACGCCGCCGGACCGCGCGAGACGCCCCCGACGCCACGACGCCACGACGCCACGCCCCACGACGAGGACTCCCATGACAGCCATCCCACCGGGTCTCGAGACCCTGGACTTCCGCTTCGCCGGCACGCGCGCCGTGCCGGCCTTCGCGCCGGTGCTGGTCGGCGTGGTCGGCTCCGGCAACCTCGAGGTGATGCTCGAGCCCGGGGACGGCGGCGACTGCGCGGTGCATGTGCAGACCTCCGCGCGCGGCTTCGCGCCGGTCTGGCAGGCGGTGCTCGACGACTTCCACCATCGCCACGACCTGGCCGGCGTGCGGGTGTCCATCAACGACATGGGCGCCACACCCGCCGTCGTCAGCCTGCGCCTGGATCAGGCGGTGCGGGAGCTGCAGCCATGACGGCGACGACGCCCATCGCCCGCGCAAACGCCGTGGCCGCGAGCGCCGCGTCCACCAGCGCCGTGGCCGCGAACTCCTACGCCGAATGCAGCGCGCGCGAGCGACTTGCGCAGCTGCTCGATCCGGGCAGCTTCCACGAATGGCTGCCGCCCGCCGAGCGCGTGATGAGTCCGCATCTGGCGCAGCTCGGCGTGCCCTCCGCCTTCGACGACGGCGTGGCGATCGGTCGCGCGCGGCTCGACGGACGGACCGTCTTCGTCGCCGCGCAGGAAGGCGCCTTCATGGGCGGCGGCGTCGGCGAGGTGCATGGCGCCAAGCTCGTCGGCCTGCTGCGCCGCGCACTGCGGGAGCGGCCCGCCGCGGTGCTGCTGCTGCTCGATTCCGGCGGCGTGCGACTCCACGAGGCCAACGCTGGCTTGATCGCGGTCTCCGAGGTGATGCGCGCCGTGCTCGATGCGCGCGATGCCGGCATCCCGGTGATCGCGCTGATCGGCGCGGCCAACGGCTGCTTCGGTGGCATGGGGATCGTGGCGCGCTGCACCGATTTCGTCGTCATGAGCGACCTCGGCCGACTGGCGATGTCGGGGCCGGAGGTCATCGAGGCATCCCATGGGGTCGAGGAATTCGACGCCCGCGATCGCGCGCTGGTCTGGCGCACCACGGGCGGCAAGCATCGCTGGTTGAGCGGCGACTGTGACGCGCTGGTCGAGGACGAGGTCGCCGCCTTCCGCCGCGCGGCGATCGACGCCATGGAGGCGCTGCCCACGGCCCGCGCCGTGACACTGGAAGCGCTCGAGGCGGAACACGCGCTGCTGGCGCGGCGGTTGGCGCTGCTCGATGCGCCGGTCTCCGGCGACGACGCGCTGGCGCTGTGGCGCGGGCTGGGTGTCGAGGACGCCGCGAGCGTGCCGGACCTGGACGTGGCCGAGGTCGTTGCGCTGCGCACCGGCGCGGCCGTCCCCGAGCACCGCTAAGCCGATGAGCCGCTGAACCGCAAAGGAGTTCGAACATGGACTGGAAGACCTTGGCCGAGGCGCTGTTCGGCTCGGACCGCGGGCTGACGCTGGACGGCGAACTGCTGCACGGCGAAGTCGCGCTCGACGATGAACCGCTGACCGTCGTCGGCACCACCGGGCATGCGCCGATCGGCGTTCGGCTCGCGCTGGCGCAGGCGCGCGTGGTGCTGGACACCGTGGCCCGCCATCCGGGCCGGCCGATCCTGCTGTTGATCGACACCCAGGGACAGCAGTTGCGGCGGCGCGATGAGCTGTTGGGCATCAACCGCGCGATGGCCCATCTGGGCATGAGCATCGACCTCGCGCGCCGGCGCGGGCATCGCGTGCTGGGCCTGGTCTACGACCAGGCGCTGTCGGGCGGCTTCATCACGTCGGGCCTGATCGCCGACGCCTGCGATGCGCTGCCGCAGGCGGAGATCCGCGTGATGCGCATTCCAGCGATGTCGCGGGTGACCAAGCTGCCGGAGGCGATGCTGACCGAGCTGTCCCGGACCAACCCGGTCTTCGCGCCGGGCGTCGAGAACTACGTCGCGATGGGCGGTGTGCGGCGCGTGTGGACCGGCGACCTGCGGGCCGCGCTGCGCCAGGCGCTGGCCGATGCGCCGACCGAGGACCGCCGGGCGCTCGATGGCGCGCAGCGCGGCGGTCGCCGGCTCGCTGCGGCCGTGATGGACCGCGTGCTGGAGGCGCCATGACCCGCCTGCATCGACATCAACTCGTGCATCCGTCGCCCGCGGCCTGGGAGCGCCTGCGCGCGGGCGCTCGCGACGCGGTCGAGCGGGAATGCATGACGCTGTGGGCCGCGCGTGGCCTGCCGCTGGTGGTCACGCAGCAGCACTGCGACGCCGGCCCGGCCGCCGACTCGACCGCTGGCGGCATCGCGACGGGCCTGTCCGCGCCGCTGCGCTGGGAATCACGCCGGCTTGGCGTGATGCTCGCGCGGAGCGAGGTGCTGTTCTTCGACGAGTTCCCCGTCGCGCGCGCGCTGACCAAACTGCTGCCCGCCGCGGCGCGGCCCGCGTGGGATCGACTGTGCCGGTCCACCGCCGCGGACGGCGTCCAGTCGCGCGTCTACGGCAGCTACGGCTGGCAGGCCTTGACCGGCATGGCGCATGTGCGTGCGGATTCGGATGTGGACCTCTGGGTGGGCGTCCAGGATGCGGCCCAGGCCGACACGATCGCCGCGTTGCTCGCGCGCACCGAGATCCCCGGGCTGAGGCTTGATGGCGAGCTGATCTTCGACGGCGACACCGCGGTGTCGTGGCGCGAGTGGTTGACCTGGCGCGCCGGCGGCAGCCGCTCGATCCTGGTGAAGACCCTCAGCGGCAGTCGACTGGCCAGCGATCTGGGCGAGATCGTCCGCGACATGAAGGTGGCGGCATGAGCGCGCCAGCGCAGCAGAGGCCGCTGGGCCGGCGCCCACGCGACGCCGACGCGATCCTGGCGCCCGTGGCCCGCGACCTCGGCCGCGCCGCCGCAGCCGCGCTGTACGACGAGCTGGCGCTGTCGCCCAAACCGGGTCTAGTCACCCTGATCAGCAACGGCAGCCATGACGACATGGACGCGAGGACCTTCTTTCGCAGCATCGCCGCGCTGCGCGGCTACTTCGTCCGGATTGCCAGGCTGGGCATGGCCGGCGCGGACTTCGAGGCCCTGGAGCGAGCCGGCATCGAGGCCGAGGCCCGCATGCTCGCGGCGACCGGAGGCATCAACACCCATCGCGGCGCGATCTTCCTGCTGGGGCTGCTGTGCGCGAGTGCTGGCGCGCTCATCGCCGCCGGCCGACCGCTGACGCCGGCGGCGCTGCGGGCGATGCTCGACGAGCGTTGGGGCGCGGCGCTGCATCGGCGCGCGCAGCGTCCGTCGATGTTGCCCGGCGGCATGGCCGCGCGGCGGCACGGGCTTCGCAGTGCGTCGGAAGAAGCGGCGCTCGGATTTCCCGCTGTCTTCGACGTGGGCGTGCCCGCGATGCGGTCGGCGCGCACGCGCGGCCTGTCGCACGAGCGCGCACAGCTCGACACCTTCTTCCATTTGATGGCTGCCCTCGACGACAGCAACCTCGCGCATCGCGGCGGCCTGGAGGGTCTGCGATTCGCGCAGCAGACGGCGCGCGGATTCCTCGCCGACGGCGGCGCCGCTCATCCCTTTGCCACCGCACGGGCTGAGGCACTCGGTCAGGAGTTCGAGGTGCGCCGGCTATCGCCCGGCGGCTCCGCCGACATGCTGGCCGCCGTCTGTTGGATGGTTCGCATCGGCGCGGTCGATGCGGTCGATGCGGTCGACGGCCGGTGAACACCTCGGGCAGTGCTCGTGAGCGTCGCGATCGTCTTCAGCGGGCAAGGCCACCAGCATCCGGCAATGTTGCCGTGGTTGCGGCATGACGCGGCGATCGCCGCGATGGCGGCACGGCTCCGCGTCGAGGACTGGCGGGCCGCGCTCGCCGACGAGGCATGGGCTCACGCGAACCGACATGCGCAGGTGCTGATCACCGCGACCGCGGTGTCGGCCTGGACTCAACTCCGTGCGGCGTTGCGCATCGCGTCAATCGAGGTCGACGCCCTCGCCGGTTACAGCGTCGGCGAGCTTGCCGCCTGTGCGGCGGCCGGCGTGTTCAGTCCAGAGCGAGCGGTCGCGCTGGCGGCGCGTCGGGCCGCGCTCATGGATGCCGCGGGCAGCGTGGGACGCGGTGGCCTGTGCGGCGTCACCGGCCTCGGCGCGGCCGCGGTGGACGAACTCCTGCGCGGCTCGGCGGTGACCGTCGCCATTCGGAATGGCGAGGATTCGGTGGTGATCGGCGGGCCGCTGAGCGACTCGCATGCACACGGACCTGGGGCGATGCCTCCGTCGGACGGATCGCTCGACGCGGCCGAAGCCGCGCTGACTGAACGCGGCGCGCGCTGCACGCGCCTGGCGGTCACGGTGGCATCGCACACACCGCTGATGCGGACAGCCGCCAAGGCTTTCGCCGTCGAGCTGGCAGGCGCGGCGATCGACGCGCCCACGCTGCCGGTGTTCGACAGCGACGGCAATCGCAGTTGGACCGCCGAGCAGGCGCGTGACGGGCTGTCGCGGCAGATCGCCACGACGGTGCGATGGGATGCGGTGATGGACCAGTTGGCGGCGCGCGCGCCGTCGTGCGTGCTGGAGATCGGCGGCGGCCAGGCGCTTGCTCGGCTCTGGCAGCGGCGTCATCCGGCGATCCCCGCGCGGTCGGCGGACGAGTTCCGCACCGTCGACGGCGTGATCGCGTGGATCGAGCGTTGCAACACCTGAGCGGGGATCAGCGAATGGCAGCCAGCGGTCGACGGTCGACGGTCGACGGTCAACGGTCAACGGTCGGCGATGCGACATGCGAGCAGTGAGCGGTGAGCGGCGACCTGCGCGCGGGTTCACCCTCGATCGTTGCGGCGCGCGTAACGGTCCGCTTGGGAGCTTGATTGAAGCGGGCTCGCGCGCTGGATACCGTGCGACCCGATGAGAAACCGATGAAGAACGGAGCGGCCGGTGCTCGACATGCCGGACCGCCGCAACAGGAGACAGCGATGACCACACACTGGATGTCGATCCTTCCGCTCGGGGCCATGTTCGTGGTGGCCACCGCCCTGCCCATCAACATGGGCGTGCTCGCCTTCGTCGGCGCCTTCCTGGTGGGCACGCTGGTGGCCGGCATGAGCGCGAAGGCGATCATGGCCGGCTTTCCGGCCGAGCTCTTCCTGACGCTCGCCGGCATCACCTACCTCTTCGCCCTCGCGCAGAACAACGGCACGATCGACTGGCTGGTGCGACTGGCCGTGCGCGCGGTGCGGGGCCGCATCGCCGCCATCCCGTGGATCATGTTCCTGGTGGCGGCGCTGCTGACCTCGGTCGGTGCGGTGAGCCCGGCGGCGGTGGCGATCATCGCGCCCATCGCGCTGGGCTTCGCGGCCCGCCACGGCATCCATCCGCTGATGATGGGCCTGATGGTGATCCACGGCGCGCAGGCGGGTGGGTTCTCGCCGATGAGCATCTACGGCGGCATCACCAACAAGATCGTCGCGAAGGCGGGGCTGCCGCTCAGCGAGGTCACCACCATGCTGGCCAGCTTCGGCGTGAACTTCGCGGTCGCGCTGGGGCTGTTCTTCGCGCTGGGCGGTTTGAAGCTGATGCGACGGGGCCGTGTCGAGGAGGACGGCGAGCTGGCGCCGATTCCTCCGGTGGCGCGCCCGCAGGGTGGGCCGCAGGTCTTCGGCGGTGCGGAGGCCGAGTCGTATGGCGAAGGGCGGCGTGTCGCGGCGAGTCGTTCGTCGATGCTGGGCCAGGTGCAGACGCAGACTTTCCAGGCCACGAGCGTGCACCAGGTGATCACGGCGCTGGGCCTGGTGCTGCTGGCGGTGCTGACGCTGGGCTACAAGCTGGACATCGGTTTCGTGTCGATCACGATTGGCCTGGTGCTGAGCCTGATGCAGCCGCGGCTGCAGAAGAGTGCGCTGGGCCAGGTGTCGTGGCCGGAGATCATGTTGATCGTCGGCGTGAGCACGTATGTGGGCGTGATGGAGAAGATGGGGACGATCGACTACGTCGGTCACAGTGTCGCGAACCTGACGTCGCCGCTGATGGCTGCGCTGCTGTTGTGTTTCGTGGGCGCGGTGGTGTCGGCCTTCGCGTCGTCGACGGCGGTGCTGGGCTCGTTGATTCCGCTCGGTGTGCCGTTCCTGACGGGAGACAACGCCGGCATGGCGATTGGTTTCATCGCTGCGATGGCGGTGTCCTCGACGATCGTTGACGTGAGCCCCTTCTCGACGAACGGCGCGCTGGTCCTTGCCAACGCCAAGGGCATGGACCGCGACCGCTTCTTCCGCATGTTGCTGCTCTACGGCGCTGCCGTGACGGTGATTGCCCCGATCGTCGTCTGGTCCCTCTTCGTCCTGCTCTGACCACCGCAGTCCGTCGGGTGCTTGGCCGGGGCCGCCGGCGAAGCCGAAGCTTCGTCAACTGACTGGGGCGCCGTCTGTTTGAGCAGAGCGAGCCGAAGGTGAGCGTCGCGAGTTGGCGCCCTGAGCTTCGGCTTCGCCGGCGGCCCCGGCCAAGCGCCGAGCTCCTCGCGCTGTGCTTCCCGATCAAGCGTCCACAAACGCCGCCGCGATCATTTCCCCTGCGTTGATGGGTGACGGCTCATCGACCCTCGGTGTGTAGATGAGGTCCCCCGCGCGAATGCTGGCGCCGCTGAGCACGCAGATGCCATCGCGTTTGGACGGCACCATGTCCCAGATTTGATAGCCGTAATGGCAGGCGCCTGCGTCGGACCACGAGATGGCGGCTGTGCGCGGCGTGGGTCGATCGAGGACGTGGATGGTGGGGGGAGGCCGCAGGGAGAGGCTGGTGCTGTCGTGGTTGCGGTTGGAGCGGGCCTTGGAGGTTGAGGGGTGAGGCGTATCGGGCACGCCGCCGTTCCCGAGCCAAGACACCGTGCGCAGCCAACCCTCGCGCGTTGGATCGTTTGCCAGATTGCTGTGCATGCCGCACCGCCTTTCACGTCCGCCGACAATCGGCGTCGAAGCCTGAAATAATTCAACGGGTGATGAATATAACAAAGGCAGCCAGCGCATGAATAAGACCCCAAGGACCGTCGGGGCGCCGCGGCGTCGCGGACGGCCGAGCGCGGATTGCGCCCGCGGCGCCGATGAACTGCTGCGCGTCGCGCGGCGCACCTTTGCGCTGCGGGGATATGAAGCCACCAGCGTCCGTGAGATCGCGCGCCAGGCCGAGGTCGATCCGGCGCTGATCGCCCATCATTTCGGATCGAAGGAAGCGCTGTGGCTCGCGGTGGTGGAGCAGATCAGGGAGCTCCTCGAGCCGATGCTGGAGACGACGGCGGCGCTGCGCGCCGACGCGTCGCTGGGACCGCGGCAGCGGGTCGAGCACTGCCTGCTGGCGTTCATCGACCGCGTCTTCGAGCACCCGGACATCGGCATCTTCTTCTCGACGGCGGCGACCGAGGAAGGCGAGCGGCTCAACGTGCTGGTCGACGTGATGGTGCGGCCTTTCCACGCCGTCTGCCTGCCGCTGTTCAGCGACGCGATGGATGCCGGCGAGCTGCGCCGCTGCGATCCGGCGCTGCTGTTCTCGGTGCTGATGCAAGGCATCAGCAAGACGGTGGCGTATGCGCATGTGCTGCGCGCGGTCTCCCCGCTGCCGGACGACCCGGGCCGCTTCAAGCGCGAGCTCACGGACGTGGCACTGCACCTGCTGCGCTGATCGCTCGAGCGCTCGAGCGCGGCGATGTGTCGCTGTCGCCAGTGCGGTGATGTGTCCTCGCGCATCGGATCGTCTTTCCTTCCCAGGCCGGATACGCGGGCATACGAAAGCCGTATCGCCCATCGGCCCGCGCTCGAAGAATCCGCTCCATCGCAGCCTCCCGCTGCTGGCCTGGAAAGGATTCCCCATGCGATCGATCTCCCGACGTTCCCTGCTCCCGCTGGCGCTGGCCGGTGCCGCCGCCGCGGCCGCCGTGGCGCTCTCGCTGCCGACGATGTCCACCGACGCGGCGGCCGCTTCGCTGCTGGGCGGCGGCGGCATGACCGGCAAGCCGGCGCCCGCCTTCGCCGGCATCAACACCTGGGTCAACAGCCCGCCGCTGAAGATGGAGGAGCTGCGCGGCAAGGTGGTGCTGGTCGACTTCTGGACCTACACCTGCATCAACTGCCTGAACGCCCTACCCTACGTGAAGGCCTGGCATGAGAAGTACAAGGACCAGGGGCTGGTCGTCGTCGGCGTGCATTCGCCCGAATACGAGGAAGAGAAGTCGCTGGCCGGCTTGAAGGAGGCCATCACGCGGCTGGGCATCACCCATCCGGTGGCGCAGGACAACGACTTCAAGACGTGGAAGAACTACAGCAACCGCTACTGGCCGGCGCTGTATCTCGTCGACAAGCAGGGCAAGGTCGTCTACACCCACTTCGGCGAGGGCGCCTACCAGCAGACCGAAGCGCAGATCCAGGCGCTGCTGAAGCAGCCCGGCTGAGCGTCACAGCCCGCTCCTATACTCGCGCCCCAACAGCGGGCGGGCTGCTTTGACGGACCTCCCCACAAGAATTTTTCAACGGGGAGGTCCCATGGTCTTGAAGACCCACAAGCACGTCGTCGCGTTGGCGGCCCTGTCGGCCCTGCTTGCTGCCTGCGGCGGCGGCAGCGACGGCGGAGTTTCGGAGAAGGCGGGTGCCCAGTCGGCGGACACGCCAGTGCTGAGCGCCAATCAACAGGCCTTCGAGAGCCTGATGCTCGCGCCGGCTTCCGGCAGCTACCTGATGCATTGGAACCTGGCCTACGCCGGCAACCAGACCAGCGGCACGCACTACGCCTACTCGGACGCCAGCGTCATGTCGGCCTCGCCACTGACGAACGGCCCGCAGATCGTCACGCAAGGCGCGCCGCAGAACCTCGCCACCACGCTGGCGCTGGTCGCGCCGGCGCCGACCCGCGTGCTCAAGAACGGCGTGGTCCTGGTGGTCCCGGAGAACGGCGCGGCCAGCAAGGTGAGCTACGTCGGCAACGACGTGCGCGTGGACTCGCTCGCCGCCGATAACGTGACGGTGGCGTACTCCGTCGTGCGCAGCGACTACGAGACGGTCGCGCTGACCGGTACCGTCGGCACGACGCCGGCCGACCTCGCGCACTTCCTGAATTCGTTCTTCTCGAATCCGTCGGTGCTCGATGCGGCCACCAGCTATGCCACGGGCGCGAGCTACCTGAAGTTCACGCAGAAGAACCTGGACGACCGCTACAACGTCTTCGACTGCACCACGGCCACCACCACCGCCAACGTCACGCCCTGCCGCACCGGCACGACGCTGAACGCCGTGCTGACCAGCGGCATCGCGTCCAACAGCGACGGCATGACCTACCGCCTGGCCGACGGCGCCACCAGCACCGTGGGCGGCGTGCCGGTCTGGGTCGCCACCAAGCCGCGCCCGCTGTCCGCCACGCTGAGCACGACGGTGCAGTACCGGATCTACTTCGAACTGGGCGGCAACGTCTACACCGGCGCGCTGATCAAGGACGGCACGGCGATGGGCGGCAGCTACTACGTCTCGAATCCGAATGGCGCGACGGTCACCGACCGCCTCACCTTCCTGCCCTTCCACATCCGCATGAACAAGGCCGCGCGCGACAGCCTGGCCGCGGCGATGAAGATCTGACGAGCTCGGCCGGCGCCTGCCTGGGAAGGCGGGCGCCGGCCTTGGGATCGATCTCTCAGTCGCGACCCTCGACGGCCATCGACAGCACGTAGCCCTCGCTGCGGACCGTCTTGATGTATTTGGGCTCGCGCGCGTCGTCGCGCAGCCGCTGGCGGATGCGGCTGACGAGCAGGTCGATCGAGCGCTCGAAGAGCTCGGCCTCGCGCCCTTGCGTGAGGCCGAGCAGCTGGTCGCGGCTCAGCACCCGCTGCGGATGGTCCAGGAACACGCGCAGCAGCCGGTACTCCGCGCCGCTGAGCGGCACCACCGTGCCCTGGGCGTCGACCAGGTGACGCTCGATCGTGTCCAGCACCCAATCGCCGAAGGCCAGCCGCGGTGACTCGTCGGACGAGCGCATGTTGGGCGGCAGCATGCGCGCGCGCCGCAGCACCGACTTGATCCGCGCCAGCAGCTCGCGCGCCGCGAAGGGCTTGGCCAGGTAATCGTCCGCGCCCATCTCCAGGCCGAGGATGCGGTCGGCCTCGTCGCCGCGCGCGGTCAGCATGATGACCGGCGTCGCCTTGTGCCGGCCGGCGCGCAGGTCGCGACACAGCGACAGGCCATCCTCGCCCGGCAGCATCAGGTCCAGGATCACCAGGTCGAAGGGGCCGCCCGTCTCCATCGCGATGCGCATGTGCCGGCCGGTCGGCACGGCGGTGGCGCGCAGGCCGTTCCGGGTCAGGTAGGTGGTGAGCAACTCGCGGATCTCGCGGTCGTCGTCGACGATCAGGACATGGTCCTGGGTGGGCGCGGTCGTCTGCATGGGCGTGGAAGGCGGAACGCTGGGACGGGATGAGCCGGAATGTAGCGGCCCGCGGCCCGCGTGGCGCCGGCCAGGGCAATGTTGTGTCTCCGGTGCGGGACGCGGATACACGCCCATACAAAGCCCGCCACAAATCGGAGCAGCGCGCCTATAAACCAGCCTGCGGCGCCGCCGCCGCCCTTCGACCTCATCCCCAGCGTCACCGCATCGGAGATCCCCGTGAGCCGCGTCATCGACTACTTCCTCGCTCCCCACAGCCCCTGGACCTACCTCGGCCACGAGCGCTTCGTCGCCATCGCGCGCGAGGCGGGCGCCACGGTGCGCCCGATCCCGATCGACCTGCTCAAGCTGTTCTCGGTCTCCGGCGGCCTGCCGCTCTCGCAGCGCCCCGCCCAGCGCCAGGCCTATCGTCTGCTGGAGCTGCGGCGCTTCTCGCGCCATCTGGGCATGCCGATGCATGTGGAGCCGACCTTCTTTCCCGTCGTGCCGCATACGGCGGCGCGGCTGATCATCGCGGTCGACGAGGCCGACGGCGCGGAGGCGGCGCTGCGCCTGACCGGCGCGTTGCTGCGTGCGGTCTGGGAGCAGCAACGCGACATCGCCGACGCCGCCACGCTGACCGCCATCCTGGGCGAGCAAGCCCTGCCCGCCGAGCGCCTGGCCCGCTCCGCCGCCGACGACATCGGCGCGCGCTACGACGCCAACACGCAGCGCGCGATCGATGCCAGCCTGTTCGGTGCCCCCAGCTACGTCATCGATGGCGAGCTGTTCTGGGGCCAGGACCGGCTGGACTTCGTGCAGCGCGCGCTGGCCGCCGACCGGACATGAGCGCCCTCCGCGCTCCGGGCGGCGCCAGCGCGAACCCGCCGCCGCGACCGCGCCGCTTCGGGCCGCGCACGCTCTTCGCGCGCGTGTTCTGGATGATGGTGCTGGGCATCGCGATCGCACAGGCGCTGGCCTACGTCGCGATCCGGCAGGAGCGCTCGATGGCGCTGCGCTCGCTGATGATGTCGGGCATCGAGCGCGACATCGCCACCGGCGTCGCCGTCCTCGACCGCCTGCCGCCCGCCGAGCGCGCCACGTGGCTGAACCGCCTGGAGCGGCCCAACTTCCGCTTCGCGCTCGCCGACGAGATTGATGCGCAGGCGGGACCGGTCGATCACACCGAATTCAGCGGCGCGTTCGTCGACGCGTTGACGCAGGCGTTGCGGCCCTTCCGCATCGAGCGCGTCGCGCAGGTCGGCGCGCGGCGCTATCAGTTGCTGGTCCGCCTGGGCGACGGCACCGCCGTCACCGTGCATGCGCGCCGCGTCGACATGCCCATCCCCGAGTGGGTCACCTGGGTGCTGGTGGCGCAGTTGGTGGTGTTGACCTTCTGCACCTGGATGGCGGTGCGGCTGGTGACGCGACCGCTGAACGCGCTGGCGACGGCGGCCGACGATCTCGGCCCGGACCTCACGCCGCGCCTGATCGCCGAGGACGGCCCGGCCGAAGTGGCCCATGCCGCGCGCGCCTTCAACGCGATGCAGCAGCGCATCGCCGGCTACACCGCCGAGCGGGTGGAGATCCTGGCGGCGATCTCGCACGACCTGCAGACGCCGATCACGCGGATGCGGCTGCGCGCGGACCTGATGGCCGACGAGGCGCTGCGCGACAAGTTCCGGCAGGACCTCGATGCGATGCACGCGCTGGTCCGTGAAGGCGTGACCTACGCGCGGACGCTGCACGGGACTTCCGAGCCGACCGCGCGCCTGGACACCGACGCATTGCTGGCGAGCATCGTCGGTGACTACGAAGACGCCGGCGAATCCGTGACGCTCGACGGCGCGGCGGGCGCGCCCATCGTGGCGCCGCCGCAGGCGCTCAAACGCATCCTCGTCAACCTGATCGACAACGCCCTGGCCTTCGGCGGCGCGGCGGAGATCCAGGTCCGGCGCGACGACGCGCAAGACCCGGCCCCGCGCTTGACGATCGCCGTGCTGGACCGGGGGCCCGGCATCCCGGAGGACCAACTGGGCGAGGTCTTCAAACCCTTCCACCGGCTGGAAACCTCCCGCAATCGCGAGACCGGCGGCACCGGGCTCGGGCTGGCCATCGCCCAGCAACTCGCCACCGCGATGGGGGGACACCTCTCCCTCCACAACCGCCCGGGTGGGGGCCTGGAGGCCAGGCTGAGCCTCCCCGCCTCGCCGCCGACGGCACTGTCCACGACTTCTGTGGACAAGTCTGTTGGCTCAACGGGCAGGGATGGTGCAAGCCGTTGATTCATCACGGAATTCATTGCACTGCCGCGAAATGAGGCAGTGATCCGAATGAGCCATACGGAACGACCTGCGACGGTGCTGCGGCTATCCCCGCGCGCTGTGGACAAGCCTGTTGGCTGCCGCTGCAGGAGCGACGCAAGCTCTTGTCATGCCAGGGAAATTCTTGCTTCGCCTTAAAAACAGGCAGGCCGGCGAGCGGGGCGATTGACGAGCGTCAGGTCTTGACGGCCGGGCCGGGAACCTTGAGCAAGCCACGTTCCCGTCCTGGAGTTGCTCACAGTGCCCACCGGTTGTGCACCGGCGGCTCAGTCTGTCCACGGCTGCTGTGGACAACTCTGTTGGCTGCCCGCGCACGGATGTCGCAAGTGCTTGTCACGGCAAGGAAATGATTGCGGTGCTGCGGAATGAGGCAGCCCCCACAACGGTGGCGTCGGACGCGCGTCTCCCCGCTCGTCAGGCGGTATCGCCAGTCAGCGACTCGACGATCAGCTGCAGGCCCTTCAGCGCCGGCGCGGGATCGTCCGCGAACTGCGCCTGCACGATCGCGCCATCGACGGCCAGGGCAAGCGCGGCCGCCAGCTTCCGGCGTTGCCGCGAAGCGGGCAAGCGCCCGGCGATCGCGTCCGTCATGTCCTGCTTGTGGCGCCGCGTGATCTCGACCACCTCGGGCAGCGCGGGTCCCATCTCGCCCACCCCGTTGAGGAAGGCGCAGCCGCGGTAGTCGCCCAGGGCCTCGCCACGGAACCATTCACCCATCGTCGGCACCAGCGCGAGCGCGCCCGGGTGCCTGTCGCCGTGGCGAGCGAGCGCCTCGCTGAACCACGCCATCCAGCGCGCGTGCCGCATGTCGAGGTAGGCCACGATCAGGTCGTTCTTGCTGGGGAAGTGCCGATAGAAGGTGACCTTGGTGACGCCGGACGCGGCGATCACGCGGTCAATGCCGGTCGCGCGGATGCCCTCGCCATAGAACAGGTCGTGGGCGGTGCGCAGGATGCGATCGCGGGCGGGCAGCTCGCCGATGTCCACGCTGCCATCGATGTCGTTCATGCGGCTATTGTAGACAGACCTGTCTACCTCCGACAGAATGCCAACGTAGACAGACCTGTCTACATGATGTCTCCCAATGAAAGGCCAACGACATGGACTCCCGCCCGCCCCTGCCCCCGTTCACCCGCGACACCGCGATCCAGAAGATCCGTCTGGCCGAGGACGCCTGGAACAGCCGCGACCCGGCGCGCATCGTGCTCGCCTACAGCCCGGACACGCAGTGGCGCAATCGCGCCGAGTTCCCGCGCGGCCGCGCGCAGGCGCAGGCCTTCCTGGAGCGCAAGTGGACGCGTGAACTGGACTACCGCCTGATCAAGGAACTGTGGGCCTTCGAGGGCCACCGCATCGCCGTTCGATTCGCCTACGAATGGCGTGACGACGCCGGCAACTGGTTCCGCAGCCACGGCAACGAGAACTGGGAATTCGACGCGCAAGGGCTGATGACCCACCGCCACGCCAGCATCAACGATCAGCCGATCCAGGCCGCGGACCGCAAGTTCTTCTGGCCGCAGGGCCGCCGCCCCGACGACCATCCCGGCCTGAGCGACCTGGGCCTGTGATCCACGGCGACGGCACGCGGCCGTCATCAGCGGCCGCGGCCGTCAGCGTCCGCCGCCGTGCTCGCGCCAATCCGTCGGCGCGCGCCCGGTGTGCTTCAGGAAGAAGCGCGTGAAGTAGGCCGGATCGGCGAAGCCCAGGCCGTCGGCGATCTGGCGGACCATCAGGTTGGTGTAGCCCAGCTCGCGCTTGGCCTCCAGCAGCACGCGCTGGTGCAGGACGGCGAGCGCCGAGCAGTGCAGATGGCGGCGACACAGGCGGTTCAGCTGCGTCGGCGTGATGCCCAGCGGCGCCGCCAGCTCGGCCACCGGCGGCTGACGCCGGTAGTGACGCTCGACCTGCTCGCGATAGCGGGCCAGGTGCTGCAAGGCGCGGCCCTCGCCGGCCGCATGGGTCGCCGGCTCCGCAGCGCCGAAACGCGCCGCCTGCGTCGCCAGCAGCGCCACCGCATGGTCCAGCGCCGGACCGCGCCAGGCCGCCGCGCCGGCGTAGTCTTCCCTCAGCCCATGGCCGACCGCGAACAGCGCGCGCGTCACCGTCGCGCCGCGTTCCAGCGGCACCAACCGCGGCTCGGCGAGGCTCTCCAGCAGATCCGGCAGGTGATCGAGCAGGTCCCGCAGCCGGCCCTGGTCCAGCGTCACGACCAGCCCTTCCGTCTCCGGCGCGAAGCGGAAGCCATGCACCGCCAGCGCCGGCACCCACACCAGCGCGGGCGCACGCAGTTCGCGCTCGTCCTCGTCCATGCGGACCACGACCCGGCCGCGCTCGATCAGCAGCAGCTGCACCAGCGCGCCGTGCCGATGCGGCTGGATTTCCCAATTGTGCAAGCGGCTGCGCTCGGCGATCGATTCGAGGTGCAGCCCGTCCAGGGCCGGCGCTTGTCCTTCCTCGCCGTAGAGGGAATACACCGGCGTCGCGCCAGCGCGTGATCGGGAAGGGGACTTCGGGCGCGATTCGGGCATAGGTTCGGATTGTGCAAGCGCGCGTCGGCGCCGTCCATTCACCGCGGGTCGTCCGCGCCGTAGGCTGCGCCCATCGGAGACAACACCACGCGCCTCGCCAGAAGGCCGGATTGCCATGAAGACCTTGCGTACCCAGGTGCTGATCGTCGGCGCCGGACCCTCGGGCCTGCTGCTGGGCCAGTTGCTGCACCGCGCCGGCATCGACACGCTGATCGTCGAGCGCCAGACCGCCGACCATGTGCTCTCGCGCATCCGGGCCGGCGTGCTGGAGCAAGGCACCGCCCACCTGATGGACGACGCCGGCGTCGGCGCCCGCATGCATGCCGAGGGGCTGGTCCACGACGGCTTCGAGCTGGCGGTCGGTGGCGTGCGGCACCGCATCGACCTGCGCCAGCTCACCGGCGGGCATGGGGTGCTGGTCTATGGCCAGACCGAGGTCACTCGCGACCTCATGGCCGCGCGTGACGCCGCCGGGCTGCCCACGCTGTACGAGGCGGCCGAGGTCCGCATCGACGGCTTCCACACCGCGACGCCCCGCGCGCGATGCACGGTGCGCGGCGAGGCGGTCGAGATCCATGCCGATTTCATCGCCGGTTGCGACGGCTTCCACGGCGTGTGCCGCGCGAGCGTCCCGCCGGACGCGATCCGCCTCTACGAGAAGGTCTATCCCTTCGGCTGGTTGGGCCTGCTCAGCGATACGCCGCCGGTGGCCGACGAGCTGATCTACAGCCGCCATAAGCGCGGCTTCAGCCTGTGCAGCATGCGCTCGCCGACCCGCAGCCGCTATTACCTGCAGGTGCCGCTGGGCGAGCGCGTGGAGGACTGGACCGATGCCCGCTTTTGGGACGAGCTGCGTCTGCGGCTGGATCCCGAGGCGGCAGCTGGGCTGGTCACCGGTCCGTCGCTGGAGAAGAGCATCGCGCCGCTGCGCAGCTTCGTCGCAGAGCCGATGCGCTTCGGCCGCCTGTTCCTGGCCGGCGACGCGGCCCACATCGTGCCGCCGACCGGCGCGAAGGGACTGAATCTCGCGGCCTCCGACGTCCGCTACCTGTCGCAGGCCCTGATCGAGCACTACCGCGAGCGCAGCGATGCCGGACTGGACCACTACTCCACCCGCTGCCTGGCCCGCGTGTGGAAAGCCGAGCGCTTCTCCTGGTGGCTGACCAGCCTGATGCACAACTTCGACCAGGAACCGGCCTTCCAGGCCAAGCTGCAGGAGGCGGAGCTCGACTACGTCCTCGGGTCGGAGGCGGCCCGCCGCGTGCTGGCCGAGAACTACATCGGCCTGCCGTTCTGACCGGCGCCCCCGATAACCCCCGATCGGCCCCGATCAGTCCTCGATCAGTCCGAGGAAGTGATCGAGGATCACGAAGTGGTCCTCGAACAAGCGCGATTCCATCGCCGCCAACTCATCGCGATGGAACCAGCGCGCCTCCTTCACGTCGTCGCAGCCGACGACCTCCGGCAGCGTGCCCATGGCCGGGAACTTGAAGTGGTGGGCCATCGTGATCAGCCGCCCGCGCGCGCTGCGCAGCGGGTCCTCGAAGGTGGCGACCCCGTGCAGCGCCGCGAGGATGGAGGCCGGCAGCAAGGGGAAGCGCGTCTCCTCGATCAGCTCGCGGATCGCGCAAGCCACCAGCTTCTCGCCGCGGTCGAGGTGGCCGCCGGGCACGGCCCAGAGGTCCTCGCCGAAGGGGCCCTTGCGCCGCACCAGCAGCACATGGTCGCCGACGGTCACCACCGCGTCGCCGGTCATGTACGCGACCGCGGTGTACTTCTTCCGATAGCTCGCCACCGCCGCATGCTCGGCCTTGCGCCGCGCGTATTCGGGCAGGCGGCTCCAGGCCTGCAGCCATGCGCGCACCGGCGCGCTGACGTAAGGCGTCATGACGGTCAGCGCCGCGTCCGGATCCTCGGCCTCGAAGAACACCTGCCGCATCGCCGTGGCGTCGACATCGGCCAGGCGGTCCACCAGCTGCTGCCGCCAGCGCGGGAAGTTGTTCAGGTAGTAGCTGGTGTGGTCCTTGCGATGGCCCACCAGCACGATGTCAGCCTCCTCGCCCGCCAGTGCCCGCACGCCCAGGGTCACGGCGGCGTTCCAGCGCCGGTCGTCGAAGTAGTCGCGCACGGGCAGCACGTGCAGCCGTTGTCGCTGCGCCTCGCTCAGGTTGGCCAGCAGCATCTGGCGGCGCTCCTCGTGCACGAAGGGATTGCGCGGATCACGCGCCCTGTACGAGGAGCCCAGCACCGCGATCACCTCGTCCGCCAGGCCGAAGGCCGCCTGGAACAGCGCCTCCTGCCCCTGGTGCACCAGCTGCCAACGGCCCACCACCACGGCGACGGTCTTGCGGGTCATGCCTTGTCCTTTCCCTGGGATTCGACGCGCGCCGATGCGGTCATCGGCGCTTCGGTTCAATAGTGCCGCGCCGCGATCGGCAACTGCCGGCCGCTGCCGAAGGCCCGGGCGCGCAGCCGCACGATCGGCGGCGCCTGGCGGCGCTTGTACTCGTTGCGCGCGATCATGCCCTTGATCCGCGCGAGCAGCGCCTGACCTTCGTCGCTTCCGCGCAGCGCGGCGACGGCCGCCTCGGCCGCGGCGCGTTCGTCGGCGGCCAGCCGCTCGCCCTCGATCAGCAGCTTCAGCACCTCGTCCAGCAGCTCGTAGGGCGGCAGGCTGTCGGTGTCGCGCTGGTCGGGCGCCAGCTCGGCGCTCGGCGGCTTGTCGAGGATGGCGGCGGGAATGAGTTCCCGGCCGGCCACCTCGTTGAGATGCCGGCTCAGCGCGAAGACCTCCGTCTTGTAGAGATCGCCGATCAGGCCGAGGCCGCCGTTGGTGTCGCCGTAGAGCGTGCAGTAGCCGACGGCGATCTCGCTCTTGTTGCCGGTGGTCAGCAGCAGGTGGCCGCGCGCGTTGGACACGGTCATCAGGAGCGTGCCGCGCACCCGTGCCTGCAGGTTCTCGAGCGCCAGGCCGGATGGCCGCAGCGCCAGCGTGCTGGCGGCCAGGGTCTCGTCGACCTGGCCGACGATGTCTTCGATCGGGCAGACCTCGAGCGCGATGCCGAGCCGATCGCACAGCGCCTTCGAATCGTCGACGCTGCCGCTCGACGAGAAGCGCGACGGCATGGTGATGGCCATGACCCGGTCCGCGCCCAGCGCCTCGACGGCCAGCGCCAGCGTCAGCGCCGAGTCGATGCCACCGGACGCGCCGACGACGACGCGCTCGAAGCCGCAGCGCCGCGCGTAGTCCCGCAGTCCCAGCACGATCTGCCGGCGATAGAAGGCCATCGTGTCCAGCCCGGTGGCCGCCGGCGGCAGCGCGCCGCCGTCGAGCGCCGCGAAGTGGCCGCGGTCGACCTCGAAGCCCAGGGTGACGACCTGCTCCTCGAAGCGCCGGGCCTCGAAGACGACGCCCGGCTCGGGCTCGATCGCGAAGGATGCGCCGTCATAGACCAGCTGGTCGTGCCCGCCGATCTGGTTGACGAAGACCAGCGGCAGCCGATGCCGCCAGCAGGCGGCGCGGAAGACCTCGTGGCGCAGCTCGCGCTTGCCGACGTGGCTGGGGCTGGCGTTGATCGACACGATCAGGTCGGGCGCCGAATCCGCCAGGCGCTGGAACGGATTGACGGTGTAGTCCTTGCCGTCGTCGTTCCAGCCGTCCTCGCAGATCATGAAGCCCACCTGCGCGCCGCCGATGCGCAGCACGCGGGCGACGTCCGGCCCGGGCTCGAAGTGCCGGCGCTCGTCGAAGACGTTGTAGGTGGGCAGCAGCTGCTTGTGATAGTCCAGCAGCAGCTCGCCGTCGCGGATCACCAGCAGCGAATTGCGGAAGGCCTTGCCGGCGCCCGGGTTGCGGGTCGGCGCGCCGACGACCCAGTGCAGCGAGCTCACCTCGCGCGTGGCCGCCAGCAGCGCCGCCATCGCGCGGTCGAGGCGCTCGCGGAAGTCTTCGTCGTCGAGCAGGTCGGCCGGGTAGTAGCCGGTCAGCGACAGCTCCGGAAAGACGACCAGGTCCGCCCCGTCGTGCCGGGCGCGGCGCGCCGCGTCCAGGTGCAGCGCCAGGTTGCCTTCGAGGTCGCCAATGGTGGGATTGATTTGCGCGATGGTGATCTTGAGCATGACTTCGCTCCTCAGCTGGCCCTCACTCGAAAGACCTGCCGCAGGTAGTTGAGGAAGGTCTGGTCGTCGCACAGCGTCTTGCCGGGCGCATCGGACAGCTTGGCCACCGGCTGGCCGTTGCAGCGCACCAGCTTCATGACGATGTTCAGCGGCTTGGGCCCGAGGTCGTTGGTGAGGTGCGTGCCGATGCCGAATCCGACCGGCACGCGCCGGGCGAAGTGCGCATGCAAGCGGAAGGCCTCGTCGGTGTCGAGCCCATCGCTGAACACCAGTCGCTTGGTCCGTGCATCGATGCGCAGCGCCGCGTAATGCGCGAGCGCCTTCTCGCCCCATTCGACCGGATCGCCCGAGTCATGCCGCAGGCCATCGAAGAGCTTGGCGACGTAGAGGTCGAAGTCGGCCAGGAAGGCGTCCATGCCGATCACGTCGGTCAGCGCGATGCCGAGGTCGCCGCGGAACTCCTGCACCCAGCCCTCCAGCGCCGCCCGCTGCGACAGCCGCAGCTGCACGCCCACGGCCTGCCAGGTCTGCAGGTACTCATGGGCCATCGTGCCGATCGGCACCAGCCCGTGACGCCGGGCCAGCGCCACGTTGGAGCAGCCCTTGAAGACCTGCGGGGCCTCGCGCTTGAGCGTGGCGACGACCTCGTCGTGCCAGGCGCCGGAGAAGCGGCGGCGCAAGCCGAAGTCGAAGCACTCGAAGGGATGGGCTTCGGCGCCCAGCGTCGCGGGCACGGCCGCGGCGTAGTCGCGCAGGCGGGCCGCCTTCGTTGCGAGCCGCGCGCGGCCCTCGACGAGCACCTCGCGCTCGCGGCCCGCGCACAGGCGGCGGAAGTAGAGCTCGTTGACGATCGCCAGCACGAAGATCTCGAAGCCCATCACGTGGACCTGCGGCCCCTTGGCGACGATGACCAGCTGCCCGGCCTCGGCGCCCTCGCCCGGCCGCGCTTCGATGAAGCGCCGCTGGAAACGGAAGATGCGCAGGAAGTCGATGAAGTCGGACTTCATGAAGCGCAGCCCGCCCAGGTAGGCGAGTTCCTCGTCACTGAAGCCGAGCGTGCAGAGGTGGTCGAGCTCGCGGTTGACCGCCTCGCAGAGCTCGCTCAGCGGGAAGGCGGGCGTGTTGCGGCAGACGAAGCGGTACTCGGCATCGTTGGCCGGAAATGCATGCAGCAGCGTCTGCCACATCGTGAACTTGTAGAGGTCGGTCTCCAGCAGGGAGCGGATGACAGGCGTGTCGTTCATGAAGCCACCCCGCTCAGGCAGAGAGCAGGCCGAGCGCCTGCGCCGCCGTCATCGTCCGCACGCCCAGCGCGCGGGCGCGCTCGACGAAAGCCGAGGCGCCGGCCTCGAAGCCGCCCACCGCGCTCATCGCATCCTCGATCAGCACGACGCGCGCGAGCCGCTCGGGCGTCATCGCCGCGAAGAGGTCTTCCGCCGTCGCCGCGACGCAGTGGCTGCTGGCCTCGCCGGCGATGAAGCTCAGGCCGGGGAAGGCGACGATGCGGTCCACCAGCGCCTGATTCGTCTGCGTGCGCGGGTCACCGTCGACCGGCACCTCGGCGCGCACTGCGCTGTACTGCTCCGTCATCGGATTCAGGCCCTTCAGCACCTTCTCCACCGTGCGCAGGCGCGCCGATTCCCAGCGGCCCAAGGCGTCGGCCAGCGCGCCATGCAGGTTGTGGCCCCAGGTGCCGACGACGCAGTGGGTCGGCCACACCATCAGCACGTACTTCCTCGGGCTGGCCTCGAGCGCGTCGAGGTAGCGCAGCACCGCGTCCCGCAGCGCCGGGTCACGTGGGGCGTAACGGCCCTCGCGCACGTCGGCCGCGCGGATCTGCGTGAATGGCGCGACCGGCTGCGGCACGCCCTCCGCGCCCGGCTGTTGCCAGAAGGCCGGGCGCTCGATCGCGTAGACCGGGTGCGAGTCCAGCGTCACGACGATGTCGCCGATCGCGTCGCCGGCCTGGTCCACCAGCGCGGCCAGGCGCTTCATGTCCGCATCCGCGCCGGTCACCGGCAGCGCGGCGCCAGGGATGTCGCAGAAGTCGTTCTGCGGATCGACGATGAGCAGTTGGGCTTGGCGGTCCATGGGAACTCCGTTTCGGTCTTTGTGATGTCGTGGCGACAGCATACCGCTCTTCGTGCTCGTTTGCACTAAGTCGAGATCGCAGCCGGCGGATCAGAAGCCACGATTTGTATCGGCATATTTCCTGTGTTCCAGGAGAAGGTTTGACGTCTGAGGATGTGACCGCCCATAATTCGTGCTCTTTCGCACTAAGTTTCGAACCGTGGACTTCGAACGCCCCATCGTCACCGTCGACATCGTGCTGCTCACTCTGCTCGACGGCGCGTTGCACGCCGGCCTGGCACGACGCGACAAGGCGCCGGCGCTCGGCGCCTGGACGCTGCCCGGCGGCTGGGTGCACACCGACCAGGACCAGGACGCCGACGAGGCCGCGGCGCGCATCCTGCGGGACAAGGCAGGACTGGTCTCGCCCTACCTGGAGCAGCTCAGGACCTTCTCCGGCATGCATCGCGATGCGCGCGGGTGGTCGTTGTCGGTGAGCTACTACGCGGTCGTGCCGGCGCCGGTGGGCGAGCCGACGGACGGGCGATTCCGCTGGTCGCCGGTCGACGGCCTGCGCTCGCTGCCCTTCGACCATGCGCAGATCCTGCGCACCGCCGTCGAGCGCGTGCGGTCGAAGACGCTGTACTCCTCGCTGCCGGTGCACCTGATGCCGGCGCAGTTCACGCTCGGCGAGTTGCAGCGCACCTACGAGCAGGTGCTCGGCGCGGTGCTCGACAAGCGCGGATTCCGCCGCCGCATCGAGGAGCTCGATGTCATCGAGGAAATCCCCGGCGCCTTCACCAGCGGCGGCAGCCACCGGCCGGCGCAGCTCTACCGCAAGAAGGCCCACGCCCCGGCGCTGAAGACGGCGCCCAGCAACCTGCCGGTCAGCTGAGCGGGCGCGCGCGCCGGGATGTCGGCGAGGCGTCGATCCATTTCCGGGTCTTCATCGGGCCGCGAGTCCCTTCAGCAGCGCCTCGTGGAACTCCTTCGGCGACTCGACCTGCGGCGAGTGGCCCAGCGCCGGGAACTCGACCAGCGCGGCGCCGGGGATCATCTTCGCGGTCGTGCGACCGAGCGTCGCGTAATCGCCCAGTTGCTCGGCGATCGCCTTGGGCGCGCGGTTGGCGCCCGGCGCGGTGCGGTCCTTGCCGCCGATCATCAGCAGCGTCCGCACCTGCAGATGGGGCAGCTCATGCACCACCGGCTGGGTGAAGATCATCTCGGAGGTCTGGGCCTGGTTCCAGGCGACGAGCTCACGTCCCGGACCGGCATACAGGCCGGCCGCCATCTCGACCCAGCGGTCGTAGGCCGGCTTCCACTGGCCGTTGTAATAGAAGCGCAGCTGATAGGCCTTGATGGTCTCGGCCGTCGTCTTCAGTTCCTGCGCGTTCAGCTGGTCGATGGTCGCGTACGGCACGCCCGCCGCCTGCCAGTCCTCCAGCCCCAGCGGGTTGACGGCGACGAGCTGCTCGACCTGCGCCGGGTATTGCAACGCGTAGCGCATCGCCAGCATGCCGCCCATCGAGTGGCCGATCACCGTCGCCTTGGCGATGCCCAGCGACTGCAGCAGCGCCTGCGTGTTGGCGGCGAGCTGATTGAAGCTGAACTGGTAACCGACCGGCTTGGTCGAGGCGCAGAAGCCGACCTGGTCCGGCACCACGACGCGGTAGCCCGCACCGGCGAGCGCCGCGATCGTCTCCGCCCAGGTCGCGCCGCAGAAGTTCTTGCCGTGCAGCAGCACCGCGGTCCGGCCGTTGGGCGGCGCCGTCGGCGCGATGTCCATGTAGACCATCTCCAGCGCCTGGCGCTGCGAATTGAGCTTGAAGCGCTGCTGCGGGTACGGGTACTCGAAACCCTCGAGCCTGGCGCCGTAGCTGGGAGCGGCCTGCGCCGACGTGGCAAGGGACAGCGCCGCGAGCGCGGCGGCGAGAAGCATCTTCATCGGGGACTCCAGTGACGGGGAACGGGCGCGCCGAAGCGAGCAAGTGTCGTTCCCTCCGCCCCGCGCGCCGTCTTCAATGCGGATCGAGATATCCGAAGGTGCCGTGGTCGCGGATCTCCTCGGCGGCCAGGCGGGCCGCCTTCATCGCATGCCGGAACAGCGACATCGCCAGGCTCACGCGCTTGACGCCCGCCTCGCCCAGCTCGCGCACGCTGAACGAGCGTCCCGGGATGCCGGCCATGAAGTTCACCGGCCTGGACACCGACGCGCAGACCTGGCGCACCGCGTCCAGGTCGGGCAGCAGCGGCGCGAACAGCACGTCGGCGCCGGCGCGCTCGAAGGCCTGCAGGCGCCGGATCGTGTCCTCGAGGTCGTTCACGCCGTGCAGGAAATTCTCCGAGCGCGCCGTGACCAGGAAGGGGACCGGCAAGGCCCGCGCGGCCTCGACCGCGGCGGCGACGCGCTCGACGGCCAGGTCGAAGTCGAGGATGGGCGCGCCGCCCTCGCTCGACGCATCCTCGATCGATCCGCCGACCGCGCCCGCTTCCGCCGCCAGGCGGATCGTCAGCGCGCAGTCCTCGGGCCGGTGGCCGAAGCCGTTGCCGAGGTCGGCGCTCAGCGGCAGCGGCGTCGCGCCGGCCAGTTGGCGGATGTGGGCCAGGGTCTCGTCGCGGGTCAGTTGGCCGTCGCGCCGGCCGATGGCCTCGGCGGCCGCGGCGCTCGAGGTCGCCAGCGCGGGAAAGCCCGCCGCCTCCAGCATCCGCGCCGACGCGATGTCCCAGGCGTTGGCGATGACGAAGGGACCCGGGCGCTGATGCAACGCGAACAGGGCGGCGGACTTGTCGGCGGCGGTGGGGGATGCGGTGCTCATCTTGAGGGCCTCGTGAAGAGTGAGGGGCGCATCGTAGGACCGGGCCCCTGCCGCCGTCTGGCAGGAATCGGACATCTTCTCGGCCCCCTCGCTCCCCGCTCCACGCGCGACGGCCGGCCCGGAGACCCTCCAAACGGTGGCGCTCCCGCCACGGTTTCGTTGCGATTCCGCCCGATCGGGGTGCCCGCGCGCGTCCTGCGCACGAAATCCGGTGACCCGAATGTTGCGAACTATTCGCATTTGATAACGTATCGCGTTAGCTGAGCACGCACGGCCCATCGCCGCGCCGCGGGCGTCCCCGGCCCGCCTCCCCCGAATCCCTGATCTCCGGTCCCCCCGGTCCACGTCCATGTCCTCCACCGCGTCCCGCGGCGCCTCGCCGCGCCGGTCCCTGATCTCCCTGTCCGTCCTCGCGCTGCTGGCCCCGCTGGCGGCTGGCGCGCAATCCGCGGCGCAGCCCGTCGCGCCTTCTTCCTCGACGACGGACGCGACAGCGCCCGCCCCCCGCCCCGCCGCCGACGCCCCGGCGCCGGTCAAGCTGCTGGACGAAGTCACCGTCAACGGCGTGCGCAAAAAGACCTTCGCGCCGACGACGGTGCGGGTCGGTGCCTTCCGCGACCAGGACCCGCTGGACGTGCCGCTGACCAACAGCGTGATGTCGCGCGACCTGCTCGACGCGCAAGCCGCGCAGGGCCTGTACGACGCGCTGAAGAACACCGCCGGCGTGACCCGCTCGCAGGTCAGCGGCTCGACCTACGACAACCTGTCGATCCGCGGCATCGTCGTCGAGAACCGCGGCAACTACCGCCTCAACGGCAACCTGCCCATCGTCAACCTGATCGACATCCCGCTCGAGAACAAGGAGCAGGTGGAGGTGCTGAAGGGCGCGTCGTCGATGTACTACGGCATGGTGCCGCCCTCGGGCATCGTCAACTTCGTGACCAAGCGCGCCGGCCCGACGCCGGTCACCTCGCTCACGACCACCTTCAACGACCACGGCGGCATGAAAGCCCACGTCGACATCGGCCGCCGCTTCGGCGCCGACGACAGCATGGGCCTGCGCCTGAACGCCGTCACCAGCAAGGAAGCCACCGGCATCGACCGCTACGAGGGCCACCGCGACCTGGTGGCCGTCGCCTACGACTGGCGCGCGACCTCCTGGGCCAACCTGAAGGTGGACGTCGAGCATTACCGCAAGAACGTCAGCGAGCAGGGCGCGATCACGCTGCCGGCCGCGGTCAACGGCGTGATCACGCTGCCGCGCGTGCCGGACAACACCACCAACATCGCGCCCGAATGGGCCCGCTACGACGCCGAGGCCACCAACGTCCTGGTGCGCGGCGACTTCGCGCTCAGCGACGACTGGGTGCTGAGCGTCGAGTCCGGCCGCGCCAACACCCAGCGCGACCGCAACTACACGACGCTGACCAACTACAACACGCAGACGGGCGCCGGCACCGCCAACATCTCGGTGCTCAAGGGCCAGGAGTACACCAACACCAACCACCGCGTCGAGGCGATCGGCCGCTTCGACACGGCCGGCATCGGCCACGAGTTGACGATCGGCGCCACCTACAACCGGCGCGCCTCGGCCGGCTGGTTCAACGGCACGGCGCGCGCGGCGCAGAACCTGTACGACCCGGTCGACATCGCGCCGGTCAGCCCGACGCTGACGCAGACCGGCTTCCCGTCCGAGGTCAACGACCGCGGCCTCTACGTCTTCGACCGGATGAGCATCGGCGAGCAGTGGCAGCTGCTGGCGGGACTGCGCAAGACGGTGTACCGCAGCGAGGCGAGCAATCCCTCGTCGCCGGTGCCGACCTACCGCGCCGACAAGGTGACGCCCAACGTCTCGGTGATGTGGAAGCCGCTGAAGGACCTGAGCGTCTACGCCAGCGCGCTGCGCGGCCTGGAGGAGACCGGCACCGCCCCGCTGAACACCGACAACTTCGGCCAGGTGCTGCCGCCGGCGGTGAGCCGCCAGCACGAACTCGGCGTGAAGGCCCGCCTGGGCGCCGTGCTGCTGCAGACGGCGCTGTTCCAGACGGACCGCCCGCTGGCCACGACGATCAACCGCGTCTACCAGGTCGGCGGCGAGACCCGCTACCGCGGCCTGGAGTTTTCCGCCAGCGGCGAGATCGGCCGCGACTTCGCGCTGGTGGTCTCCGGCGTGGTGCTGGATGCGGAGATCACCAAGGTCGGCACCGGCAACCCGCTGGAGCTGGGCAAGACGCCGGAGAACACGCCGAAGAACACGCTGGGCGTGTTCGGCGAGTACCGGCTGCCGATGGTGCCGGGCCTGGCGCTGAACGCGGGGGTCTATCACGTCGGCAAGCGTGCGGTGAACAACAGCAACCAGGCCTGGGTCGACGGGTACCAGACGCTGTCGCTGGGCGCGCGCTACCAGACGCGGATCTTCGACAAGGCGGTCAACCTGCAGGCCAACCTCGACAACGCGACCAACAGGAACTACTGGAGCACCGCCGGCAACGGCCTGCTGGGCGTCGGCGCGCCGCGCACGTTGCGCCTCACCGCCAAGGTCGACTTCTGACCGCCGGCACGGGAGCGAGCACGCCATGGCGCTGATGACCGCCCGCCGCGTCTGGATCTGGCTGCACCGCTGGACCGGGCTGACGCTCGGCCTGCTGCTCACCGCGGCGGCGCTGCTGGGCGCGCTGATGACGGTGCTGCGCCCGCTGGACGAGGCGATGCATCCCGAGCTCTTCCGCGCGCCGGTGGCCGCCGCGACAGCATCCGGCGCCGCGCCCGTCGCGCCGGCGTCGGCCACGCCGCTGGAAACGCTGCGCCGTCGCGTCGCCGATGAATTCGGCCCGAAGTCGACGATGACGATCCGGCCGCCGCGCGAGCCCGGCGAATCGCTGCGCGTGATGGTGCGCGGCCCGGCCTGGGAAGGCACGCTCTATCTGGACCCGGTCACCGTGACCGAGCTCGGCCGGCGCGGCGAGGCCGAGGGACTCGCGAACCTGGTGTTCGAGCTGCACAGCGCGCTGCTGCTGGGGGACACCGGCAAGGCGGTGCTCGCGTTCACCGCGCTGGCCTACCTTGCGCTGCTGATCACCGGGCTGGTCCTGTGGTGGCCGACGACGGCGGCGCAGTGGCGCCACGCCTTCGGGCTCAAGCTCGACAAGGGCACCACCCGCGGCCTTTTCGACCTGCACCGCTTCGGCGGCGCGGTGCTGGGCCTGCTGCTCGCGGTGACCGTCGCCAGCGGCGCGTGGATGGCCTGGCGGCCGATCGGCGGCTGGCTCAATGCGCTGGTCGGCGAGGCGGCGCCCAAGCCGCCCCAGGTCGGCAAGGACCACGGCGAGCGCCGCCCGCTCGACGCCATCGTGGCCGAGGCGCAGGCCGCCTGGCCGGACGGCCGGGTCGGCTTCGTGCAGCTCGGCAGCGCGGACACGCGTCCGGTCCGCATCCGCTTCAAGCTGCCCGGCGACCCGCATCCCAACGGGCTGTCCTCGGTCTGGGCCCATCCGGTCGACGGCCATGTGCTGGCGCGCCAGCGCTGGGATGAGCTCGATCTCGCCGGCCGCTCCACCGCGTGGATCTATCCGCTGCACGCGGGCGAGTTGTTCGGCGTGGCCCACCGGGCGATCACCGGCGTGCTCGGGCTCGTGCTTTTCGGCATGGGGGTCACCGGGACCTGGCTGTGGTGGCGCCGGCGGCGCTGAGCGCTTCCGACTGAACGGGACGGCCGACGCCCCGACGGCAGCTTTTTCCGATGGTGCGGCGCCTGGGCAAGACCCGCCCCCGCGTCGCCCGACAGGCGTCCCCCACGACGGCGACGGGCGCGCCCTGCCCCAGGAATCCCACCTGCCCACCAGCGCTCGCGACACCGCTTCTCCACCCCGGTGCGCCTGACCTGATGCCGCTGTACCACCTGCCGCCCTCCCCCGTCCCGCCCTCGCTGGTGGGGCTCCCCGATCTTCCGGCCGGCTCCAGGGAGCCCGCCGATTCCTCCTTCCACCCCGAGCCGCCGCCGGCCGCAGCCCCCGACAGCCGCGGCCTGCGGGCACTGGAGCGACGCTGGGCGCAGTCGGTGGCGGCGCACGCGCTCTGGTCGCGCCAGGCGCCGATCGTGCCGCTGCTGCTGGACTGGCTGCGCGACGCCGAGCCCATCGCGCGCGCGCTCGGTCCGGCGATGTGGCGGCACTTCGCACAGCATCTGTTGCAGCACGCCAGCAGCCGCGACCTGCGCGCGATGGGTCTGGACGAGCGCGTCGAGTCGCGCGTCTGGACCTCCTGGCCCGAGTGGCGCACCGCCGGCTTCCGCATCGCCGACGCGCCAGGGCGCCTGCACCGCGCCGTCGTCTGGTGGGAGGACGGCCGCCTGCCCGAGTTCCCGCAGGACGGCGCCGTCTTTGAAGCGCCCTACGGCGCCGCGCTGTGGCTGGACGGCCGCCTGCTCCCCTACCCGCAGGAGCTGACCTTCGGCTGCTCGATCGCGGGCTCCGGGGAATGGCTGGACGACCGCTACTTCGTGCTGGACGTCGACGGCCCGCCGGAGCATCCGGACTATGTCGAGGAACTGGCCAATGGCCGCGGGTCGGTGCTGAGCCTGCTGGTGGTGGACGCCCGCCATCGCAGCTGCCACCTGCTGAACCCGCGCGCCCACGAGCCCTGGCTGCGCCCGAGGATCACCGTGCAGGCCGACGGCCGCTGGCGCATCGACCCCGGCATCGATGCGGGCGCCGGCGACCCGCGTTATGACGAGGATGCCGACCGGCCGGTCGTGGCCTCCCGGCTGATGCTGCCCTCGGACCTGCCGCCGGCCTCGATCGAGGCGGAGATCCCGGACGACGAGGCCGAGCCGCGCTCGCTCGCGCCGGCCTGGCGCCATGTCGTCGACAGCTGGAACGCGGACCGCGACCGCCTGGTCGCGCTGCTCGGCGAGATGAACTACGAGCTGGCCCTGGACAGCTTCCGCGACGCCGCCCTGGGCGGCTGAACCGCCGCGACTGCCCGGCAGCAGGCCATGAACTGCTCGGCGGCCGGCGTCGCGCGCCGGTTGCGCAGCGTCAGCAGGCCCACCGGCGGCAGCTCGATCGGCACGTCGATGGGCAGCGCCTTCGCCAGCCCCTCACGCGCCAGGTAACGCGCCACGTTGTCGGCGACGAAGGCGGCCGCGCCGCGCTGGCGCAGGAAGGTCAGCGTCACCAGGAAGGACGCGCTCTCGATGATGTCGCTCGGCGGGTCCAGCCGCTGCGCGTAGAACAGCTGGTTCAGCTTGATCCGCGACGAGGCCCACGGCGGCGGCATCACCCACGGCATCCGCGCGAGCTCGGCCCAGGGCGGCTCGCGCCGCCTGCGGCCGCCGACCAGCGGATGGTCGGGCCGCACGACGATGCGCATCGCTTCCTCCATCAGCGGCTCGGTCGTCAGGTCCGGCGCGGCGTAGCCGGGCTCCAGCCGCGCGACGATCACGTCCAGCTCGCCCACCCGCAGACGTGGCAGCAGCCGCGTCAGGTCGCCCTCCTCCAGATGCACCGTCGTCAGCGACGAGTGGCGCTTGAGCCGCTCCACCGCGCCGGCCACCAGGCCCGGCATCGCCACCACCATCGCGCCGACGCTGACGCGTCCCGCCGCGCCGCTGGCCACGGCGGCGATCTCGTCGCGGGTGCGGGCGTAGTCCGACAGCACCGAACGCGCGAAGCGCACCACCGCCTCGCCAAACGGCGTCGGCTCGGTGCCGCGCGTGGAGCGGGTGAACAGCGCCAGGCCGAACATGCGCTCGACCTCGGCCAGCGACTTCGACACCGCCGGCTGCGTCTGCGACAGGAACTCCGCCGCGCGGCCCAGGTGACGGAACTGGTCGAGCGCGACCAGCATCTGCAGGTGGCGCAGCTTCAGGTTGGAACGCAGGACGCGGTCGATCTGGCTCATGGGCGCGCATCTTAGGCTTCATGCCGTTTCCGGCATGAAGCCTGTCCAGTTCTTCAATTGAGCCGCATGGACCGGATGCCCACAATGCGACGCAAAGAGCCCACGCGACACGACGCGAAACGAAGCGAAATGGCGCGACAGGCCCCGCCTTCGATCCCGAGCCAGACCTCGATCCCGAGCCAGGAGACAACGATGACCTTCCGCATGGACCGCCGCCGCGTCCTGCTCGCCGGCGCCGCCGGCTTTGGCGCCAGCGCCCTGTCGCTGCCGCGCGTCGCGCGCGCCGCCGCCTATCCCTCCGAACGCGCCATCACCTTCATCTGCCCCTGGCCCGCGGGCGGCACCGCCGACGTGACGATGCGCGCGCTGTGCCAGGCCGCGGCCAAGGTGCTGGGACAGACCGTCATCATCGAGAACCGGGCCGGCGCGTCCGGCATGCTCGGCACCAAAGTGCTGTCCACGGCCAAGCCCGATGGCTACACGATCGGCCAGGTGCCGATCTCGGTGACCCGCTTCGCGCAGCTGCGCACGGTGCAGCTGGATCCGCTCAAGGACCTGACCTACCTCGCCCGCGTCAACGGCCAGACCTTCGGCCTGGCGGTGCGGGCCGACTCGCCGTGGAAGACGCTGGCCGAGTTCGTCGCCGCCGCGAAGGCCAAGCCCGGCCTGATCAGCTACGGCAGCGCCGGCATCGGCGGCGCCACCCATGTCGGCATGGAGGAGTTCAACCTGCTCGCCGGCATCCAGCTCAACCACATCCCCTACAAGGGCGGCGCGCCGGCGCTGCAGGACCTGCTCGGCGGCCAGGTGGACGCGGTGGCGGACTCCAGCTCGTGGGCGCCGCACGTCAAGTCCGGCAAGCTGCGCCTGCTCGTGACCTGGGGCGAGACCCGCACCAAGGACTTCCCGGCCGTGCCGACGCTGAAGGAATCCGGCTACGACCTGGTCGTCGACGCGCCCAACGGCATCGGCGCGCCCAAGGGCATGGACCCGGCGATCGTCGCCCGGCTGCGCGACGCCTTCCGCAAAGCGACCGCGGACCCCGAGTTCATTGCCGTCTGCGATCGCATCGATGCGCCGGTGATGTACCTGGACCAACCCGACTACGAGAAGTACATCCAGGCCACCTACCGCAAGGACACGCAGCTGATCGAGCGGCTGAAGCTGCGCGAGCTGCTGGCCAAGGGCTGAGCGTGAGCGACGCCTTCACCGCCCCCGCCGCCGGTGCGGCCGCGCTCGCGACGGCTTCGCCGCTGCTGCGCCTGCATGCCGACGACAACGTGCTGATCGCCCGGCAGGCGCTGGCGCTGGGCCAGGTGCTGCCGGAATTCGGCCTGCGCCTGAAGGCGCAGGTGCCGGCCGGCCACAAGATCGCCGCGCGCCGCATCGCCGCGGGCGAGCCGATCCGCAAGTACAACGCGGTGATCGGCGTGGCCGCGCGCGACATCGAGGCCGGCGACTACGTCCACGCGCACAACATCGCGCTGGTCGAGTTCCACCGCGATCCCGCCTTCGGCGCGGACGTGAAGCCGGTCGACTACCTGCCCGAGGCGGAGCGCGCGACCTTCCTGGGCATCGTGCGGGCCGACGGCCGCGTCGCGACGCGCAACTTCATCGGCATCCTCGCGTCGGTCAACTGCTCGTCGACGGCGATCAACCGCATCGCCGAGCACTTCACGCCCGAGCGGCTGAAGGACTATCCCAACGTCGACGGCGTCGTCGCCTTCGCGCAGACCACCGGCTGCGGCATGTCCTCGCCCAGCCCCCACTTCGACCTGCTGCGTCGCACGATCGCCGGCTACGTGCGCCACCCCAACCTCGGCGGCGCGCTGATCGTCGGCCTGGGCTGCGAGCGCAACCAGGTCGCCGGCCTGATGGAGTCGCAGCATCTGGTGGCCGGCGAGACGCTGCGCACGCTGGTGATGCAGGAGACCGGCGGCACGCGCGCCACGATCGAGGCCGGCATCCGCGCCGTCGAGGCGATGCTGCCGATCGCCAATCGCGTTGAGCGCCAGCCGGTCAGCGCCGCGCATCTGAAGATCGGGCTGGAATGCGGCGGCTCGGACGGCTTCTCCGGCATCGGCGCGAATCCGGCGCTGGGCGCGGCCATGGACCTGCTGGTGCGCCACGGCGGCACCGCGATCCTGTCGGAGACGCCGGAGATCCACGGCGTCGAATACATGCTCACCCGCCGCGCGGTCAGCCCCGAGGTCGGCCAGAAGCTGCTGGACCGGCTGGCCTGGTGGGAGGACTACACCCGCGGCCACAACGGGCAGTTCAACGGCGTCGTCGGCCCCGGCAACCAGGCCGGCGGGCTGGCCAACATCTTCGAGAAGTCGCTGGGCTCCGCGATGAAGGGCGGCACCACGCCGCTGCGGCAGGTCTACGACTACGCGGAGCCGATCGACGAGCACGGCTTCGTGTTCATGGACTCGCCGGGCTACGACCCCGTCGCGGTCACCGGCCAGATCGCCAGCGGCGCCAACCTGATCTGCTTCACCACCGGCCGCGGCTCGATGTTCGGCTCCAAGCCGGCGCCGACGATCAAGCTGGCCAGCAACACGCCGATGTTCACGCGCCTCGAGGAGGACATGGACATCAACTGCGGCCAGGTCATCGACGGCACCTTGAGCATCGAGGAGATGGGCCGGCAGATCTTCGAGCACATCCTGCGCGCCGCCTCCGGCGAGCCGACCAAGAGCGAGCTGCTGGGCCTGGGCGACCACGAGTTCGTGCCCTGGCACCTGGGCATCGTCAGTTGATGGCCGGCCCGCCCGCTTCCCGCGCCATCGCGACCGCCGCCCACGCCGCGGCGCCGGCCGCGTCCTGACTTCGCTTCCCTCCAGGTCCCTTCATGCAGACGCAGAACCACATTGCCGGTCGCTGGTGCGACGCGGCCGCCGGCGACCGTTTCCCGGTCGTCGATCCCGCCGACGACGGCCGCATCGCCGAGGTGCCCGACAGCCGCGCCGAGGACGCGCGCGCCGCGGTCGATGCCGCGCACGCCGCCTTCGCCGGCTGGCGCGCGGTGCCGGCCAAGCAGCGCGCCGCCTTGCTCAAGCGCTGGAACGACCTCCTCCTGCGCGACCAGGAGCGCCTGGGCGCGCTGATCTCGCAGGAGCAAGGCAAGCCGCTGGCCGAAGGTCGCGCCGAGGTCGCCTACGCGGCAAGCTACGTCGAGTGGTTCGCCGAGGAAGCCACGCGCGCCAACGGCGAGGTCATTCCCGCGCCGGTGGCGGGCCGCCGGATGCTGGCGCTGCGCGAGCCGGTCGGCGTCGTCGCCGCGATCACGCCGTGGAATTTCCCGGCCGCGATGATCGCCCGCAAGATCGCGCCGGCGCTGGCCGCCGGCTGCACCGTCGTGGCCAAGCCGGCCGAGGACACGCCGCTGACCTCGCTGGCGCTGGTCGAGCTGGCCGTCGAGGCCGGCCTGCCGCCGGGCGTGCTCAACATCGTCTGCGCGTCGCGCGAGCGCACGCCGGAGGTCGTGGACGTCTGGCTGGCCGACGATCGCGTGCGCAAGATCACCTTCACCGGCTCGACGCCGGTGGGCAAGCACCTGGCGCGCGAATCGGCCGCCACGCTGAAGAAGCTGTCGCTGGAACTCGGCGGCAATGCGCCCTTCATCGTCTTCGACGATGCCGATGTCGACGCGGCCGTCGAGGGCCTGATGGCGGCCAAGTTCCGCAACGGTGGCCAGACCTGCGTGTGCCCCAACCGCGTCTTCGCGCAGGCGGGCATCCACGACCGGTTCGTCGAGCGGCTCGCGGCGCGGGTGAGCGCGCTCCGCGTGGGCCCGGCCAGCCGCGCCGACTCGCAGATCGGTCCGATGATCAACGCCCGCGCGGTCGAGAAGATCGAGCGCCACGTGCAGGACGCGGTGGCGCGCGGCGCGACCGCGGTCGCCGGCGGCCGCCGCCTGCGCGACGAGGTCGCCGCCGGCCCGAACTACTTCGCGCCCACCGTGCTGACCGGCGCGACGACCGACATGCTGCTGTGGCAGGAGGAGACCTTCGGGCCGGTGGTGCCGGTGTTCCGATTCGAGCGCGAGGACGAAGTCGTCGCCGCCGCCAACGACACGCCCTTCGGCCTGGCCGCCTACTTCTATACGCGCGATATCGCCCGCGCCTGGCGCGTCGCCGACGCGTTGGAAAGCGGCATCGTCGGCCTGAACGAAGGCGCGATCGCCGCCGAGGCGGCGCCCTTCGGTGGCGTCAAGGAATCCGGCTACGGGCGCGAGGGCTCCACGCACGGGCTCGACGACTACCTGCACATCAAGTACGTTTGCCAGGGAGGCCTGTCATGAGCGCCATGCATTTCGCCAACACCTTCAAGCAGGCCCTGGCCGCGCGCCGGCCGCAGATCGGCCTGTGGCTGTCGATGGCGCAGGCCTACAGCGCCGAGGTCTGCGCCACCGCCGGCTTCCAGTGGCTGCTGATCGACGGCGAGCACGCGCCCAATGAGCTGACCAGCACGCTGCAGCAGCTGCAGGCGGTGGCGCCGTATCCGTCGCATCCGGTGGTGCGCGCGGTCAATGCGGACAAGGACGGCATCAAGAAGCTGCTGGACATCGGCGTGCAGACGCTGCTGGTGCCGATGATCGACACCGCCGAGCAGGCGGCCGCGGTGGTGGCCGCGACGCGTTATCCGCCGCACGGCGTGCGCGGCGTTGGCGCGGCGGTGGCGCGCGCGTCGCGCTGGGGCCTGCGTCGGCACTACCTCGACGAGGCCGACGGCGAGACCTGCGTGCTGGTGCAGGCGGAAACGGTCACCGCGCTGCGCAACCTCGCATCGATCTGCGCGGTGGACGGCGTCGACGGCGTGTTCATCGGGCCGGCGGACCTGGCGGCCTCAATGGGTCATCGCGGCAACCCGACGCATCCGGAGGTGCAGGCGGCCATCGACGCGGCGGTGCGCACCATCGTCGCCAGCGGCAAGGCGGCCGGCACGCTGACCGGTGATGCGGCGCTGGCGCGGCACTACCTGTCGCTGGGCGTGAGCTTCGTCGCGGTGGGCATCGACGTCACGCTGCTCGCACAGGCCACGCGGCGCCTTGCGGCAGACTTCGAGCTCTCGCCGCCGCAACCGGCGCCGACCGGCTCGCCGTACTGATCGCGACGGCGGATCGCCCGCGCTGATCGGTCGCCCCCTTCGGCGGCCGGACGCACACGGTCCGCCCTTCCGACTTCCGTTGATTTCAAGACCGAAAGCACGACCATGAGCAAGACGTACAGGATCGCCGTCATTCCCGGCGACGGCATCGGCAAGGAAGTGATGCCCGAGGGCCTGCGCGTGCTGGAAGCCGCCGCCCGGCGCTTCGGCATCCGCTTCGAGTTCACCCCCATCGAGTGGGCCAGCTGCGACTACTACCAGCAGACCGGGCAGATGATGCCGGACGACTGGAAGGCGCAGCTGCAAGGCCAGGACGCGATCTTCTTCGGCGCGGTGGGCTGGCCGGCGACCGTGCCGGACCATGTGTCGCTGTGGGGCTCGCTGCTGAAGTTCCGCCGCGAATTCGACCAGTACATCAACCTGCGGCCGGTGCGACTCTTCGAGGGCGTGCCCTGCCCGCTGGCCAACCGCAAGCCGGGCGAGATCGATTACCTGGTCGTGCGCGAGAACACCGAGGGCGAGTACACCAACCTCGGCGGCGTGATGTACGCCGGCACGGACCGGGAGATCGTGATCCAGGAGTCGGTCTATTCGCGCTTCGGCGCGGACCGGGTGCTGAAGTACGCGTTCGAGCTGGCGCAGGCGCGTGCGCGCAAGCACCTGACGGTGGCGACCAAGAGCAATGGGATCGCGATCTCAATGCCGTGGTGGGACGGGCGCGCGGACGCGGTCGGTGCGGGTTATCCGTCGGTGACGGTGGACAAGCAGCACATCGACATCCTGTCGGCGCGTTTCGTGCTGCAGCCGGGGCGCTTCGACGTGGTGGTGGCATCCAACCTGTTCGGCGACATCCTGTCGGACCTCGGGCCCGCGACCACCGGCACGATCGGCCTGGCGCCGTCGGCCAACCTGAATCCGGAGCGGAACTTCCCCTCGCTGTTCGAGCCGGTGCATGGCTCGGCGCCGGACATCTACGGCAGGAACATCGCCAATCCGGTGGCAATGATCTGGTCGGGCGCGCTGATGCTGCAGTTCCTGGGCGAGCAGCAGGCGCATGACGCGATCCTCGCGGCGATCGAGCAGACGCTGGCGTCGGGGCCGCGCACGCGCGATCTCGGCGGCGAGGCCAGCACGACCGAGATGGGACAGGCGATCGCGGCGCTCGTCTGACCGCTGGCCTACAGCCACCCCGCCTTGCGGAATCGCCAGAAGAGCACGCCGCAGGTCGCGGCGATGACGCCGAGCGCCGCCGGATAACCCCAGCGCCACTTGAGCTCCGGCATGACCTCGAAGTTCATGCCCCAGATGCCGGCGAAGGCGGTTGCCGCGGCGAAGATGCCGGCCCAGGCCGCGAGGCGCTTGGTGACCTCGGACTCCTCGATCGTGGCCATCGACAGATGGACCTGGATCGCCGTCGTCGCGGTATCGCGCAGGGAGTCCAGCGCCGACTGCATGCGCTCGAGGTGGTCGTAGACATCGCGGAAATACTCGCGCGTGTCCTCGCAGATCGGCGGCACCCGGCCGCGCACCAGCTTGCCCACCGCGTCCAGCAGCGGCGACACCGCATGCTTGACGGTGGTGATGCGCTGCTTGAGCTCATACACGCGGCGGATGTTCTCGCGGGTGACGCCGGGCTCGAAGATCTGCGCCTCGATCGCGTCGAGCTCCGCCTCCAGCGCCTCGATGACGGGGAAGTAGCGGTCCACCACCGCGTCCATGATCGCGTACATCACGAAGCCGGGGCCGCGCTTGAGCATGTGCGGCTCCTTCTCCGCGCGGGCCCGCACGCCCAGCAGGCTCTGCGCGACGCGGTTGCGGATCGACAGCACGAAGTTGCTGCCGGCGAAGATGGACACCTCGCCGGTGCAGAGCTCGTCGGTCGGCGTGAACTGCACCGTCTGCATGACGGCGAACAGGGTGTCGCCGTACTCCTCGACCTTGGGCCGCTGCTGCCCGTGCAGCGCGTCCTCGACGGCAAGCTCGTGCAGGTCGAACTCCTCCTTCATCGCGAGGACCTCCTCGGTGGAGGCATCGCGCAATGCGACCCAGACGAAGCAGTCGGGCAGCTTCACGTAGTCGCTGATCTCTTCGGGCTGGATATCGGCCAGCCGGCGGCCGTCGCGGTAGGCGACACAGTTGATGAGCATGGGGCGTCTCACTCGTTCTTGCTTGCGGCGAGCGTAGCCCGGATGGCATCAAGGCGGCATCAAGAGAAACCGAGGGGCGGCGCGCGGGATCGCGAAAGCACGACCGCTCGACCGCTCATGGGGCTTCGCGGTTCAGCAGGTCGAGGTAGGCGGTGTAGACGTAGATCGGCTCGCCGGCCGTGCCGAAGACGGTGCGCAGCAGGCCCAGGCCGGTCAGCACCCGCGCGCCCCGATCGATCGCGGCCGCGTCCTGACCGTTGAAGGCGGTGATGTCGACCCGGCGTGCCACGGGCCGGCTGAACAGCGCGTGATGCAAGCGCAGCGCGTCCTCGTCGGCCCGCGCCTCGCGGCGGATCCGCGCCCCGTCCACGGTGAAGAGCCGCGTGATCGCCAGGGTCATCTCCACCGCCTGCATCGCCGCCACCTGCACCGCGGTCGCGAAGAAGGACAACCAGGACTCCCAGTCGCCGTGCTCGCGCACCGCCTGGAGCAGGTCGTAGTAGTCGTTCCTGCACGACTTGAAGTAGAGCGACAGGTAGAGCAGGGGCTCGCGCAGCACGCCTTCGCTCACCAGGATCAGCGGGATCAGCAGCCGGCCCAGCCGGCCGTTGCCGTCCAGGTAGGGATGGATGGTCTCGAACTGCAGGTGGGCCATCGCGGCCTTGACCAGCGAGGGATGCCGCTCCGGCTGGTCGTTGATGAACTTCTCCAGGTCGGACAGGCAGCGCTCGAGCCGATGGGGCGGCGGCGGCACGAAGGAGGCGGACGCCGCGGACGCACCGCCGATCCAGTTCTGCGTGCGCCGCAGTTCTCCGGGCGCCTTGCCACGCCCCCGGCCCTGGGTCATCAGCCGCCGGTGCATGTCGTTCATCAGGCGCGTGCACAGCGGCATCCCCTGCCGCATGCGGTCCCGGCCATGCTCCAGCGCCGCGACGTAGCAGGACACTTCCCGCACGTCGTCGAGCGGCGAGCCGGGCGCGCCGTCCGCCTCGTAGATCAAGAGGTCGGCGAGGGACGACTGCGTGCCCTCGATGCGGGAGGACATCACCGCCTCCTTGCGCACGTAGCTGTAGAGCAGCACCGAGGTCTCCGGCATCAGCAGCGAGAGTCCATCCAGTCGCCCCAGGGCCAGATGAGCGGCGTTGAGCCGCTCCTGCAGGTCGGCGTCGAGGCTCAGCGCGGGCCGCGGCGGCAAGGGCAGCGGCACGAAGGCCTGGCATGTGTCGCCGCCCGCGATCGAGTATTCATAGGTGCCGGTGAGTCCGCGTCGCATCGGGTGCTCCGTGATGAGGGAGCCCGTGATGCTGCGCGACCACGCGTTTTACGCAATCGCAGCTTTGCGCTATTCCACTGCCACGGCGCGGGTCGGCCGCCATTCGACCAGGCGCCCGCCGTCCATCACGCCGATCCAGTCGCCGATGGTCTCGGCCTCGTCGGGGTCATGGGTGACCATCAACGCGGTCTGGCCCGCGGCGCGCAGGATGTCGCGCACCTCGCCGGCCAGGCGGTCGCGGGTGGTCGCGTCCAGGCTGGAGAAGGGCTCGTCGAGCAGCAGCAGCCGCGGCGACGGCGCCAGCGCCCGGGCCAGCGCGATCCGCTGCTGCTGGCCGCCGGACAGCTCATGCGGCATGCGCGCGCCCAGCGACTCCAGGCCCACCATCGCCAGCAGTTCGCGCACGCGCTGGTCGCGCTCGGCGCGCGGCCGGCGCCGCAGGCCGAATCCCACGTTCGCCGCCGCGTCCAGGTGCGGAAACAGCGCGATCTCCTGGAAGAGCAGGCCGACGCCGCGCCGCTCGGGCTCGACATGCCTCTCCGGTCCGGACAAGACCTGCCCCGCCAACACGATGCGGCCCGCTTCCAGCGGCTCGAAGCCGGCGATCGCGCGCAGCGCCGTGCTCTTGCCGCAGCCCGACGGACCCAGCAGGCAGGCGATGGTCCCCAGCGGCTGGACCAGCGACAGGCCGCGCAGGACCGGCGCGGCCGCGCCGGGATACCGGACCTGGAGGTCCTCGAGGGCCAGGGTGCTCATGTCGCCTCCTTCATCGGCATGAATGCGGGGGACGCGTCGTCCGCGGGCGACGCGGGCGCGGGCTCGCGGCTCAGCAGCAGCACCGCCGGCAGCCCCACCGCCACGATCAGCAGCGCCGCGAGCGCGCCGTGCTCGTAGCTGCCGCGCGCGGCCTCGGCGTATAGCAGCGTCGGCAGCGTCTCGAAGTTGGCCGGCCGCAGCAGCAGCGAGGCCGGCAGTTCCTTCATCACGTCGATGAACACCAGCAGCGCGCTGGCGGACAGCGCCGGCCTGAGCAGCGGCAGGTGGACGCGTCGCAGCGTGCCCCAGGGCGATTCGCCCAGGCTGCGCGCGACCTGCTCCAGCGGCGCCGGCAGCCGCGCCAGGCCGGCCTCGACGCCACCGATGGGCAGCGCCAGGAAACGCAGCACGCAGGCCAGGACCAGCACCGCGCCCAGGCCCATCAGCGGCAGGCCGGGCCAACCCAGCGCGCCGGCGATCCAGCCGTCCACCGCCAGCGCCGGCGGCAGCAGCCCGATCGCCAGCACCGTGCCCGGGATGCCGTAGCCCAGCGCCGCGCTGCCTAGCCACCAGGCGCGACGACGCCCCGCCCCGCCGGTCGGACGCGAGGCCCAGGCGACGATCAATCCGGTCGCCACCGCGATCGCGGTCACGCCGAGCGCCAGGCCCGCCGAGTGCCTCGCGCCCGCCAGCACCTGGGCGGACAGGCCGTGCCCTTCGGCGGCGCGCTGCCAGGCCAGCACCGCCAGATGGCCGGCCGGCAGCACGAAGCCGATCAGCACCGGCAACGCCGCCGCCGCCGTCGCGAGCCCCGCTCGCAGGCCGCGCAGCCGGCGCCGCGGCGCGGGCCGCATCGCGTGGACCGTGCCGGCGCGACGCCGCCTTCGGCCCTGGCGTTCCAGCCAGACCAGCAGGGCCACCATCGCCAGCATCGCGCAGGCGATCTGCGCCGCCGCGCCCAGGTCCGAGCGCGTGATCCAGGTCGTGTAGACCGTGGTGGTCAGCGTGGTCACGCCGAGGAACTCCGACGCGCCCACGTCGTTCAGCACCTCCAGCAGCACCAGCCCGACGCCGACCGCCAGCGCCGGCCGCGCCATCGGCAGCGCGACGCGCCGGAACGCGCCCCACGGCCCCTCGCCGAGCAGGCGCGCCACCTCCATCAGCCGGGCGGGCTGGGTCGCGAACATGGCGCGCATGCTCAGGTAGACGTAGGGATAGAGGACGGCGGACAACACCAGCACCGCGCCCGTCATCGAGCGCGCATCGGGCAGGCGGAACTGGCGCGGCGACTCGAAGCCCAGCAGCGCCCGCACGGCGCTCTGGAAGGGGCCGATCGGATGCAGCAGGTCGACATAGCTGTAGGCCGCGATGTAAGTCGGCACCGTCAGCGGCAACAGCAGCGCCCATTGCAGGACGGCACGGCCAGGGAAGTCAGTGCGCGTCACCAGCCAGGCGCTGCCGGTGCCCACGAGCGCCGTCAACAGCCCCACCCCGGCCAGCAGGGTCGCCGTCTGCGCCGCCGCGAGCGGCAGCACATGCGCGACGAGGTGCCCCCAGTGCGCGGTCCCGGCGCCCAGCGCCGTCCAGGCGAGCGCGACCAGCGGCGCCAGCACCGCCAGCGCGATCGCGGTGGCCGTCGCGTGCCAGAGCGGACCGACCGCGCGCGGCCGGCCGAGCACCGTCCTCACGCCGTCACTGGTCGAAGGCGACCTTGTCGATCAGCAGGCTGGCCTGCTTGCGATGACGGGCGATCTCGGTGAGCGGCAGGGTGTCCGCCTTGACCGGGCCGATTGCCGACTGGATCAGCGGATCCAGCGCGACGCCGGCGCGCACCGGGTATTCGTAGTTGGTCTGCGCGTAGAGCTGCTGCGCCGGCTCGGACACCAGGAAGGCCAGCAGCGCCCGCGCGGCCGCCGGGTTGGGCGCATGCCTGGCGACTGCGGCGCCGCTGATGTTCACGTGCGTGCCGGCCCCCTTGGCGGCGAAGGTCGGCTTCAGCACCTGGATGCCGTCGCCCCACTTGCGGGCGTCGCTGCCCGGCTTGGACGACTTCATCTGGCCCACGTAATAGGAGTTGGCCAGGCCCACGTCGCAGATGCCGCCCAGGATGTCGCGCGCCACGTCGCGGTCGCCGCCGGTCGGCTTGCGGCCGAGGTTGGCCTTCAGGCCGCGCAGCCACTGCTCGGTCCTGGCCTCGCCGTCGTGCGCGATCATCGCGGCCACCAGCGCGGTGTTGTAGGGATGCTGGCCGGAGCGCGTGCAGACCTTGCCCTTCCACTTCGGGTCGGCCAGGTCCTCGTAGCGGATCGGGCCGGCCTTGAGCGCCTGGTCGGCATACAGCACGCGGGCGCGCATCGACAGCGCGGTCCACTGCCCGTCCGCGCCGCGCAGGTGGGCGGGCACCGCGGCCTCGACCTCGGCCGACTTCAGCGGCTGGGTCACGCCGCCTTCGACGAGGTCGACCAGGTTGCCCACGTCCACCGTCATCAGCAGGTCGGCCGGCGAGCGCGCGCCCTCGGCCTTGACCCGCTCCAGCAGGCCGTCCTTCACGAACACGGTGTTGACCTGGGTGCCGGTGCGGGCGGTGAAGGCCGACAGCAGCGGCTGGACCAGCGCGACCTCGCGCGTCGTGTAGAGCGTCAGCTCGCCGCCGGGTCGGGCCTCGGCTTGCGCGACCGCCGGCACCATCACCGTCGCGAGGGCCAAGCCGGTCAGCGCCGCGGCGGTCCCGGTCGGGCGGAGGGCGGGTCGGAAGGAGGTCGTCAGTGAGCGCATCGTGGGTCTCTTTCGCTGGTATCCCGGAGGACGGTGGAACCGGAGCCTGTCGATGAGAATTACTCTCATCTGAGGAGTGGCGCACTTTAGGCGCCGCCCTCCGTCCCGGCAAGGAGACAAATTCTGGGACGGATGCAGGAATTGACGTATCCCGTACGGCGGAGGTAGGCGCCCCGCCGACGGTGCCCCGCAGCGCGGGCAGGGCCCGTCGCTCAGGCCGGCTCGGCGGGCTCGGGCGGCGAGGCCGTCTGCGGCAGCGCCCGCGCGCCGGCGGCGATCACATCCGAGATCTCGCCGATCACCTGCCGCAGCCAGCGCTGGGCGGGATCGGGCTCGGCGCGCACGTGCCAGACCTGGCTGATGTCGATGCCGCGCAGCGCGAACGGCAGGTGCCGGCAGGCGAGCTGCCCCGCGAAGCCCGTCGCGGGCACGAAGCTGTCGGGCAGCACCGTGATCAGGTCGGACTGCTGCACCGCCATCGTGCCGGTGAAGAAGCTGTTGACCGTCATCGCGACCGTGCGCTTGCGGCCGATCATCGCCAGGGCGTCGTCGACGAAGCCGTGCGCCCGCCCCGCGAAGCTCACCCGCAGGTGCTGCGCCGCGCAGTAGGCGTCCAGCGTGAGCGCGCCCGGCGCGGCCAGCGGATGGTCGGCGCGCATGACGCAGACATAACGGCTCGCGTAGAGCGCCTCGCGGCGGAAGGCGGCGCTGTCGTCCTCGACCAGCAGCTGCTCGGTCAGGTCCGGGAAGAAACCGATCGCGAGGTCGGCCCAGCCCTGCTCCAGCAGCTCGCGCGGGTCGCGCGTGGTCAGCGGCACCACCCGCAGGCCGACATGGATGCCTTCGTCCAGGAAACGCCGCGCCAGCTGCGGCACCACCAGGGCGGCGGTGGCGTCGGCCATCGCCAGCGTGAAGCTGACCGTGTTGCCGGCGGCGCGCGGGTCGAAGACCTGCGGCTCCAGCGCCTGCTGCAGGCTGGAGAGCGCGCGCCGAACCACCGGCCACAGCGCCTGGGCATGCGGCGTGGGCTCGACGCCGGTGGAGGACGGGATGAACAGCTCCTCATGCGTCGCCTCGCGCAGCCGGCGCAGCGCGTTGCTGACCGCCGGCTGGGTGATGGCCAGCCGGTGCGCGGCGCGGGTGACATGACGCTCTTCCATCACCACGTCGAAGACGCGCAGCAGGTTCAGGTCCAGCGTCCGGAAGTTGACGGGGCGGGGGGTGCTCATGCGCCGGATGCTAATTCCGTCACGGGTCATTTCCGGCCGTGATGACCCGATTCCGAAGCGCAATTGGCGTGCCCTACGTAAAAACCGCAATATCTCGGCCATGGCGCAAGGCCACCCGCCCAGCGCCCCCCAAACATCACCTCAGAAGGGAACCGCCATGATCACCACCACGCTGAATGTCCAAGTGATGGCTGCCGACGCAGCCCGCGTCCGCGCCGCGAGCGCGGCCGGCGAGCGCCTGGTGAGCCTGGCCCTGCGCGCCGGCCATGCGGTCGTCGAGTTCGTCAACGCCGCCGCCGAGATCCGTCCGCGCGACGCGGTCCTGCAGGCCGCCGCCGAGCAGTCGGCCGAGCGCCCGGACCTGGCCTTCTCGCTGCGCCGCGTCGCCCGCAACGGCTGGATGATGTATTGACCGAGTCTCCTCCGGACGCTTGACCCGCGTCCGCTCCTGCAAGGTTTGAGCCGGGCCGCAAGGTCCGGCTTTTTTCTTTGCGCCGGCCGCCGAGTCCGGATCGGTCAAATCCTTCGTTGCTTCCGCGCCTGCGGACCGGGTTTTGGCCGGAAGGCCATCGACGGCCTCTCAACATCGCTGCCTCGTTCCTGTCGAAGGAGGCCAGCCATGCCAGTCGAAAATCTCTACGCCCGAAAGCCGGGAGCCGCTCACGGCGCGCACCCGCCCGCCATCCTGGCGCCTCAGGTCCTACGCGAGCCGGACGCCAGCTATCTCGCCCCCCGCCCCCGACCGCCCGCCTGGTCCGAGCCGTCCCGGCAGATGTTCGACTTCATGGAGATCCCGGTCGACTACCGCGACGCCGTGCCCTACCGGCGAGCGTTCCTCGATGCCTACGAGCCCAACGTCGATTCGCTGCTGCCGCCAAGCCTCGCCGACTCGCTGTACCGCACCGCGCACTGGGAAAACGGTCCCCATCATTTCGAAGGCGCGCTGAGCATCCTGACCGACTTCATGACGGAGTTCTGCTGGTCCTCGTCGGCGCTGGAGGGTTGCCGATACACGCTGGCGGAAACCGACGCCTTGCTGCGGCTCGACCAGCGTCTCCAGGACCATTCGCTCGATCACGGCGAGGATGCCAGGCTGGTCCTGAACCACTCCCGGGCGCTGGAGCTGATTGTGTTCGACGTGCATCCGCACCGGATCACGCCCGGCCTGCTGATGCGGCTGCAAGGCTGCCTGATGCGAGGCCTCCTGCCCGCGGAACGTTGCGGCCAGGCGCGCGACATCAGCGTCTACATCCATGGATCGGCCTACCAACCGGCGGGACCGCGTGTGCTCCTGGAGGAAATGCTCCAGCAGATCGCCACCAAGGCCGCGGCCATCCGCAACCCGGTCGAAGCCGCCTTCTTCCTGTGGATCCACATCGCCTACCTGCAGGCCTTCGCCGACGGCAACAAGCGCACCGGCCGGGTCGCCGCCAACCTCCCGCTGCTCAGCGGGCACTGCGCGCCGCTGAGCTTCGCCGGTGCGGAGAAGCGGGACTACGTGGTGGCCATGCTGGGCGTCTACGAGCGCAACGACGTGTCGGTCGCCGTCGACCTCTTCGAATGGCTGTATCGGCGTTCGATGCAGCGGTACGTCTGGATGCTGGGATGATCGGCCCATGCCCGATCCGACCGTTCTCCAGGCCGTGCGCTTCGCCGGCGCCCACGCGCTGGCGATCTACGCCGCGCTCCTGCTGCTGGTGATGCTCACCGCGGGACTCGTCGCCCGCGGCCTGCTGCCCCTGCGCGGCCCGTCCGCCGCGGCGCCCGAGCCGCTCTCGCCCGTCGCCCTGCTGCTGCGCTTCGCGGCGGGTTTCGCCTGCCTGGTCGGCGGCGCGATGCTCTTCGCCACGATCGCGGAGGAGCTCCACACCGAGCCGACGCTCGGCCAGCTCGACGAGGCCTTCATCGTCGCGATGATCGATCACGTGCCCGAGCTCGCGCTGCGCGCCTTCTACCTGATCACCGTCGTGGGCAACCGGGAAACGCTGATCACGCTGGGCGTGGTGGTCACCGCGGCTCTGCTGGTCCTGCGCCGCCGCGGGCTGGCCCTGGGCTGGGCGCTGGCGATGCTGGGCAACGGCGCCCTCAATCCGACGCTGAAGCACGTCTTCGAGCGCGCCCGCCCGATCCACCCCACCCACTGGCTCACCGAGGACGGCTTCAGCTTCCCCAGCGGCCACAGCTCGGGCGCGGTGATCGCGATGGGCATGCTCGCCTACCTGGCGGTGCGGCTGCTGCCGCGGCGCTGGCATGTGCCGGCCTGGATCGCGGCCGCGGGGCTGGCCTTCTCGATCGGCGCGAGCCGGGTGTTCCTGCGCGTGCATTTCCCCAGCGACGTCCTCGCCGGCTTCGCCTCCGGCACGGCCTGGCTGACGATCTCGATCGCCAGCATCGAGCTTGCCCGCTGGGCCAAGCGCCGGCGCAGAGCGCCTCAAGTCAGCGGCGTCGAACTCACCCGCTGAAAGAGGCCCGCGGTCTCGTCGACATCCCAGCGCTCGACGACCGCCGCCTGCCCCTGCTCGGTCCGGATCAGGTTCACCGAATTCGGGATGCCGCCCCGCACCCGCGTGCTCAGCGCGGTGCCGGCCTGGACGGCCCAGACCGGCCGCGGCAGGTCCGGTCGGCGCTCGTGCAGCGGCAGCACGTAGGGCAGGTGGATGTGGCCGCCGACGATCGCGTCCACGCCCGCCTCCGCCCAGCGTCGGGCGGCCTTCGCATGACCGCGCAGCAGGTTGGCCAGGTCCGACGCGCGCGTCACCGCCACCGGCTGGTGGACCGCCACCAGCTTCACCTGACCGGCGCGCGCCGCGGCCAGCCGCTGCGCGGTGCGCTCGATCTGGCGCTCGGACAGCTCTCCGTTCTTGTGCCGGTAGCGCCGCGTGGTGTTGAGCGCGATCAGCAGCAGATCGTCGGTCTCGAACTCGTCGTCACGGACCGGCCCGAAGGCGCGTTCATAGCGCTGGTAGGGATGCAGCAGCCGCGTGGGCAGCGCGTAGAGCGGGATGTCGTGGTTGCCAGGAATGACCAGCCGCGCCGGAATGCCGAGCTTGTCGACGAAGGCCCGGGCGCGCGAGAACTCGATCGGCCGCGCCCGCTGGGTGATGTCGCCGGTGATCAGCAGCACATCGGGTCGCAGCTCGCCGCACAAGCGCTCCAGCGCCGCCAGCGCCATCGGCCGCTCGGTGCCGAAGTGCGGGTCGGACATCTGCAGCACCAGCGTCATCGCCCGGACTCCGCCTCGGCGAGGTTGGCCTGCGCCTGACGGCGCTCCTCCGCCAGGCCGGGGGGACGGATCAGCATCAGCCGATGGGGCGAGACCTCGAAATGCAGCGGCAGCCGCATCCAGAGGACTTCCCCGTCCGTGGCGACCTTCACCCGCCGCGCGCCGATGCGGCGGTCGCGCACGGTGAGCCGGCGGAAGGCGAAGTTGACGATCTGGTCCGCCTCGGCCAGGCGCCCCATGGCGCCGCGCACCAGCAGCTTCAGCAGTCCCCAGCGGCCCACCGGCTTGAGCATCACGCCGGCGAGCGCGCCCTGGTCGATGGCCTGCGCCTCGGGCAGGCCGACCTGCTCCATCTGCAGCGCGTTGTTGCCGACGAAGACCGTCGGTGTGCGGACCTTGCGCGGCGCGCCCTGCGACTCGATCGTCAGCCCGAGGCTGCGATGACCGCGCAGGATGGTCGCGAGCACCGCGCCGATGGCGATGGCGCGGCTGCGGCCGAACTGCCGCTTCCAGACCTCGCGATCCTCGAGCGACTGCGAGTACAGCCCCAGGCTCGCGTTGACGAGGAAGACCCGGTCGTTGAGCAGGCCGACCTGGACCGGCACCGCGCGCTCCTCCAGCAGCACCCGCAGCGCGGCGTCCAGCTCGGCGGGAATGCCGTGGGTGCGGGCGAAGTAGTTGAAGGTGCCCCGCGGCAGCACGCCGAAGGCGCAGCCACTGCCGAGCACCGCCTGGGCGACGCAGTTGATGGTGCCGTCGCCGCCCGCGGCCACGACGACGCCGCCGGCCTCGCTCGCGCGCCGCACCGCCTCGCGCGCGATCTCGACCAGGCAGCCCGGTTCCTCAACGGGCATCAGCTCGCAGACGCGGCCCGCCGCGCGGCAGGCGGCCTCGACGGCCGGACCGAGCTCATCGCGGTCGCCTCGGCCCGAGGCGCGGTTGAACACGACGAAGAGCGGTGCGGAGCGGGGCGCGAGCGGCACGGACATGGGCGTTGGGGCGCGTGGCGGGCGGGAAAGTCGGGACGATACCCGGCTTGGCAAGCGAGGCGCCCGGCCGGCGGACGGCGCCGGGCTCAGCGTTCGGCCGGAGGGCGACGCGAATCGCCTGCCGGGGCGATCGACAGGGCGTCGATCAGGGCCCGCACGCCCGGCAGCGACGGCGCCTGCGCCGTGTGGCACAGCAGCAGCGTGCGGCGCGCCCAGGCGTCGGCGAGCGCCACCATGCGCAAGCCGGCCGTCATCTGCCGCTTCGCCGCGCTGCGCGGCATGACGGCGACGCCCGCGCCCGCCTCGACCAGGCGCGCGATGGCCTCGAAGCCGGACACCCGCACGCGGTGCTTCGGCACCCGGCCGCCGCGCGCGGCCTGCGCCTGCAGGAAGCGACTCAGACCGCTCTCGGCGCCGAGGCCGACGAAGGGCCGGTCCAGCAACTCGACGAACCGGATCGACGCCGCGCGCCGGCGCGGACTCGCCGGCAGCAGCGCGACCAGCTCGTCGTCCAGCCAGGCATGGGCGTTCAGGCCGGCGGTGTCGACGTGGTCCGCAACCACCGCCACGTCCGCGACCCCGTCGCGCAGCGCCTGCAGCGCGGCGTCGCTGGGCATCTCCTGCAGTTCGAGGTCGATGTCGGGATGCGCGGCCAGGAAGGGCCCCAGGCGCGGCGGCAGCGCCTCGACGATCGCCGCCGTGTTGCCCAGCAGGCGCACCGTGCCGCGCAGGCCGTGCCCGAAAGCCGACATCGCGACATGCAGCGAATCGAGTTCCGCCAGCACCCGGTGGGCCTGCCGCGACAGCGCACGGCCCGCGTCGGTGGCCGCGGCGCCGGTCTTGGCGCGGTCGAGCAGCCGCACGCCGACGCGATGCTCCAGCGCCTTCAAGCGCGCGCTGGCCGCCGCGAGCGACAGGCCCATCGCCGCCGCGCCCGCGGTGATCGACCCCTGCGCCACCACCGCCTCGAAGAGCTGCAGGTCGAAGGGATCGACGCGGTAGTCGATCGGTCGCGCGGCGGCGCGGGAGCGGGTGTTGGCGGAGGTCATCAGGGCCATCCTCTTGCAGACGCGAAGGATATCCGCCGCACATCGAGATCGACAGCGCCACGGCCGGCCCTGAAGATGCGCCGCATGCAGTCGATCTCCTTCGCGGCGCTCGCGCCCTGGCTCGGCATCGGGCTGGTCTTCGTCCTGGCCGGTGGCGTCAAGGGCATCACCGGCATGGGCCTGCCGACGGTCGCCATGAGCCTGCTCGGCCTGTGGATGGCGCCGGCCCAGGCCGCCGCGCTGCTCGTGATGCCCTCGCTGGTGACCAATGTCGCGCAGTGCCGAGGACCGGCGGGACGGGAGCTGGTCGCGACGCTCTGGCCGATGTGGACCGGCCTGGTGCTCACGACCGTCTGGAGTCCGGACCTCGCCACCCTCGCGCCGATCGACGCCCGGCTCCCGCTGGGCGCGATCCTGGTGGTCTACGGGCTGTGGGGCCTGCGGAAGCCCGTGCTGCCGCGCATCGCACCGGGCGCGTGGTGGATCGGCCTGGCCGCCGGACTGGCGACGGGTGTCGTCACCGCCGCCACCGCCGTCTTCGCGCTGCCGCTGGTGCCCTACCTGCAGGCCCTGCGGCTGGACAAGGACACGATGATCCAGGCGCTGGGCCTGTCCTTCACCGTCGCGACGCTGGCGCTGGCCGCGCGGCTGCAGGCCTTCGACGGCGGCGCGCTGTGGTCGCTGCCCTCCTTCGTCGCGCTGGCCGCTGCCAGCGCCGGACTCGCGCTGGGCGCGGCGCTGCGCGCGCGCATCAGCGCCGCGACCTTCCAGCGCGGGCTGTTCCTCATGTTCATCGTGCTGGGCGCGGCCAACCTGTGGCGCGGGCTGTGAACAGGGGCCGGTTCGACGACGACGACCACGCCCTGGGCGCGTTGCTCGAGCGCGCCTACCGGCTCGCGCTCTGGCTCCAGGATTCGGTGGGCGGCGCGGCGTCGAACGGCAAGCGCGTGGACAACGACCGGGTGGACAACAAGCGCTTGAACAACGAGGGCGCGGAGGACGAGCGCCCGTCGGACTTCGCGGCCCGGGTCGCCTCGGCCGAGCTGGTGGAGCTGCTTGACGATGCCCGCGCGCTGCTGGTCACCGCCAGCGGCAACCCTCGCTGACGGATGCCGTGAAGGCTCAGCTGCTCACGCCGACTCGGTGACGATCTCCTCGATAGAGACGCCTGAAGCACGCGCCGGCGAGGCGCTGGCCTGATCAATGCTCCGGCGGATGCTCTCGCCAGCGATCTGGTCGTACGCCGCCCGCTGCTCCTCCGGCAGGCTGTCCACATAGGCGCCGATCCGGGCCACCTGCGCCTGCAACTCCTCGGGCGAGCGGGGCGTCATGGTGGCCAGCGTCTGTCCGTCCGGCCCCTTGAACAGGTTGACCACCTGGGTGCCGAGGGCGGCGATCTGCCCGCCGCCCCAGTTCATCGCGAGCTCGGCGCCACGCGCGACAGGCCCCGGCATCGTCATCGCCATGGCGGTCATGACCAGGCTCGCGTAGTAGGGCGCGGAGGCGCTGGATTCGATCATGCCCTTGGGCGTGAACTGCTTGGACAGCTTGTCGGCGGTGAGCGCGATGGCCATCACCATGCTGGTCGCGGCCATGCCCTTGAAGCGCTCCATCGCGTCCTGCCGCGTGGTCTGCCGGTTCCAGGCGCTTTGCGCCATGACCGCGGTGACCACCACGCTGTCGGCCGCGAGGTCCACCGTGCCGATCGGGTCGGGCTGGATCAGGTAGACGGTGGTTCCGGTCACGCCGGCGGCGAAGAGCGTGAGCGCGAGCTTGGAGGCGAAGTCCGGGTGGGCCTGCGGCTCACGCGGGATCGAGGCCGCGTTGGACTCCTGCGCCGCGCCGAGATGGAAGGCCTGGTCCAGGCGCTTCGTGCATTGCGCGATCGATGCCAGCAGATGCGTGCATTGCGAGTTGAGCGTGCGCGTCAGCTCGTGGCCGGACTCCGGATCGGTGAAATCGCGGCGCGCCTGCTGCAGCGCCTTGCGTCCGTCCTCCAGCCCTTGCCAGAGCTGGGACAGTTCGGCGTGCACGGCCTCGCCAACCTGACCCGGCGTGAACTGGCGGCGCAGCGTGCCGGCCTGGCCGGAGAAGCCCGCCTTGTCCATGCCGGCCGCCACGGCGTTCGCGCCCAGCGCGACGGCCTTGGCCGCGCCATTCCTGATGCTGCCCCAGACGAAGGGGGCGATCAGGATGGTGCCGGCGGCGGCGGCGAAGCCGGCGTGCGCCACCTTGCTGTGGTCGACCGCCTCGGCGTGGTGGCGGACCGACTCGGAGCCGTAGCGCTTGGACATCTCGACGGACAGGAAGATCGCGTTGAGCAGGGCCGGATAGAAGTGGACCTCGTCGGACTGGCGGCCGAGCTCGCCGCCGCCCAGCGGGAACGGCAGTCCGTCGGCGGTGGGACGCAGCGTGGTGCCCGCCACGCCGACGACGGCCTTGGCCGCGGCGGCCACGGTGTAGGCGAAGGTCTTGGCCTGGTTGGCCAGCAGCGGGCTGGGCACGATCACGGGCCACAGATTGACCAGGTTGAGCAGCGCCTTGGCCGCGCGGCCCGACGCGGAGGTGCCGTGCTGCAGCGGATCGATGGCGCGCTCGATGGCCTCGATGTCCTTCATCAGGGTCTTCTTGAAACGGGGCTCGATCCCCGGCTCGCCCTGGACCATGCCGCGCAAGGCGGTCAGTTGTTCGCGGCAGCGGGCGAAGGTGAAGGCCTGATCGGACCCCGGCTCCGCGCCGCGCAGCACCGCCAGGAAGGACCGGTCGTCGCCATGGGGCTGCAGCATGGTCCGCAGGTCGCTGAGGGACCACAGGACCTCCATGGCGGAGACGACGGCTTTCTGGGTGCTCGACAAGCCTTGAAGGGCCGCGCTGCCTGCGGTGCCCAAGGCGCCGGCCACGCCGCCCACGAGGTCGGTCAGACGGGAGCCCGACGCGCCGACCTGCGCAGAGGCCCGGCTGTCGACCACGGGCGATTGCGGCGCCGCCGAGCGCGGCGGCAAATCGACCGTGTCGTCTTGGGGCTGCGCCCCGGTGGCATCGACGGAGCGGCGGCTGGAGATGGGCGACTCCTGTGCGACGGAGGGCGAGGAGGTGGGCGCCAGCGAGACGGGGGACGCGTGCGTCGTGTCTGGGACCGGCAACTCGACGTGGCGCGACGGCGAGGAGGAAGCGGAAGAAATGGGAGACGGCATCAGGGTGTCCTCATGCGGCCGGGAAGCGTGGCACGCCGTGGCGGCGCCGTCTTCTGGCCGTTCTGGGTTGAACGGGGAAGTGGCGCTGTGTTGCCCGTACTGCAATGGGCGCCAACTCGTGCGAGGGCCCCATGATGGGGAGCGGTGACTGAACACCACGCCGCGGTGCGAAGCCGGGCGGCGCCGAGCGAAGAAAGCTTGCGTCCGCGACACAAAGCATGTTCGGCAACGTTCACGCTTCTGGGTGCTCAGCGTGGTCGCCGAGCCTGCGGCAAGACGGTGATGTGGCGGGCCTGCGATCCTCGTCCTCGCTCCTCGAGCACGCTACGGCCAGACCGAACGGATCGTCGCCTGTCTCCGCGCCCCTGCGGCCTCGGCCCGCACCAGCGCCCAGCGAGGCACCGCCTCTCCTTCGTTCAGCAGCTCCAGATACACGAGCAGCGCCTTGTAATCGTCGAACTCCAGCGTCACATCGGCGCCGCCACGCGTGGCGTTGAGTTCGATCGCGGAAACGCGGACGCCCTCGACGGCCACCGTCTCGAGCGATCGCAGCACCGGCTGCAGCGGAAAGGCCGCCGTGCGAGCCACCGCCAGCGCGTCACGCGCGTAGGCCGGTGGCACGGCTGCTTCCGCGGCGCGGTCGGCTCGCACGCGCAGGCTCTCGGTATGGGAAAAATATAAAGCCGACTCAGTTAACGCGGCGGACGCTGACTCCGGCGATAAACCGAAGCCGTCGGACGGCCAGCAGCCTGACTATGTGACTCCCACACAAGAGCCGGATCGATTTAGACGCTGGCCTGATGGCACTCGCATCGATAACGAAGATGGTAGCGTCTGGGAAAAGGGGCCGACCGGCCGAGGTCGCGTCGCTCGTTCGAGCGCTGCAGGCTGCTCGAATCACGCTTGCTTGGTCCGCTGATCCCATGGCGACATCAAAGGGCTTCGCCGACATCGCGTCGACGGTCGCGGGCACGAACGCGTGAGAGGCCTTTCATCCATCGCAGTGCGCGGCCCGTATTGAATGCGCAGCATCGTCTCGACGCCGAACGGCGGGCGACCCATCCTCGCCTTGGGGCAGCACGGGCTCGACCATCTGCACCAGCACGCGCCAAGGCACCACGCGCTCGATTTCCTGCAAGAACTCGCGCTTGCGCGTCTTCTTGGTCGACAGGCTTAGACCCAGTCCGAACTGCTTCATGGTCGTGGTCGTCGTCGACCTCGCTCGATCACGCCACGCGGATGCTGCCCATTTGTCGATGCGGACGCCCACCAATGCCCTCGCTCGGCCACTTGTCACCGAGTTCTCACGCCGCCGCTCCCCACTGTCGCCCGTCCCTTAAACTCGCCCGCGCCCACGACAACGCCATCCCGCCCATGAAGAGCTCCAAGTCCGCCCGCCCGTCATCGAAGGTGACGCTGGGCATGGTGGCCGAAGCCAGCGGGGTCTCGCCGAGCACCGTCTCGCGCATCCTCAACGGCACCGCCGTCGTCAGCCAGGAAAAGAAGGACGCCGTCGACCGCGCCATCGCGGAACTCGGCTTCGTTCCCAATCCCATCGCGCGCGTGCTGGCCGGCGGGCGCTCGCTCAGCGTCGGCGTCGTCACGCAGGCGATCGACAGCCCCTACTACGGCGTCGCGCTGCGCGGCATCGAGGAGGTGCTCGACGCCGCCGGCTTCGTGCCGCTCTTCGCCAGCGGCCACTGGAATGCCAAGGAGGAGCAGCGCTGCATCGACACGCTGCGCTCGCGCCGCGTCGACGGGATCATCGTGCTCACCGGCCGCCTCAGCGACGAGTCGCTGCGCAAGCTGGCCAAGGAGCTGCCGGTCGTCGTGACCGGCCGCAGCCTGAAGGCGCCCAGCCTGCATGCGCTGAACTTCAATGACTTCGAGGGCGCGCGCCTGGCGACGCATCATCTGCTGTCGCTGGGACATCGCAAGATCGCGTTCATCGCCGGCGACCCGGTCCACCCCGACGCGCAGGAGCGCCTGAGGGGCTACCGCGCCGCGCTCGAGGCGGCGGGCGTGAAGTACAAGCCGGCGCTGGTGCTGCCCGGCCTGTTCCACGAGGACAGCGGCGTGATGGCCGCCGAGCGCCTGATCGACAGCCGCGAGCCCTTCACCGCGATCTTCGCGGCCAACGACCAGATGGCCTTCGGCGCCTCGCTGGCGTTGTACCGCCGCGGGCTGCGGGTGCCGGAGGATGTCTCCATCGTCGGCTTCGACGACCTGGCAGGGGCCGCGCACTGCATCCCGCCGCTGACGACCATCCACCAGGCCGGCCTCGAACTCGGACGCTGCGCGGCGCAAGCGCTGCTGGAGCTGCTGACCGACAAGACGCCGACGACGCAGCTTCCGGAGCCGCGGTTGATCATTCGATCGTCCACGCGGGCGGTCTGAGCGGACTGCGTGAGGACGCTGGCCCTCACCCCTGCCCTCTCCCGCAAGCGGGAGAGGGAGTCATGCTCATCCCTCCCGCTTGCGGGCAGAGGCGAGGCGAAGCCGACTCACTAGCGATAACCCTGGTACGTTCCCGCTCTGACGACCGATATCATGAAAGCGCTTTCATAACGACACCGACAACGGAGACACAAAGCATGCGGCAGTGGGCCCGATGGCTATCCACGGCGACATTGACCCTGACCCTGATCCAGGCGGGGTCAGGCGTTGCCGCGCAGCCGGTCGGCGCGACCGCGACGCCCGCGCCCACGACAACCACGCTCACCGTCGCCGCGTTCCCCGCCATCGACGAGATCGTCCGGTCCGCCCTGCCCGCATGGAAGCAGCTGCATCCCGACATCGAGGTGAAGATCGTGAGCCGCGAGCTCAACGACCACCACACCGCGATGACGACGGCGCTCTCGACCGCGAAGGGCCTGCCGGACGTGATGGCGCTGGAGATCGGCTACCTCGGCCGATTCGCGCAGGGCACCGGGCTCGAGGACCTGTCCCGTCCGCCCTATGAGCTCGGCCGCGAGCGCGCGCGCTTCGTCGGCTACGCCTTCGACCAGGCGACGACCCCGGCCGGCGCCGTGCTGGCCGTCCCCACCGACATCGGCCCCGGCACCCTGCTCTACCGCGCCGACCTGCTGGCCCGCGCCGGCCTCAAGGAGGCCGACCTGACACGGAGCTGGGAGGGCTACGTCGCCGCCGGCGTGAAGCTCAAGGCCTCGACCGGCGCCTACCTGATGGCGCATGCGCGCGACATGAAGGACATCCTCATCCGCACCGGCCTGCAAGCGGGCGAGGGCCTCTACTTCGACAAGGACTCGCGGCCGCTGGTGAGCTCGCCGCGTTTCGTCCGCGCCTTCGAGCTGGCGCGCGCCGTGCGCCGCCAGCAGCTCGACGCCAAGGTCACCGCCTGGTCCTCCGACTGGACCGAGGGCTTCAAGCGCGGCGGCATCGCCACGCAGATGTCCGGCGCCTGGCTGGCCGGCCACCTGAACACCTGGCTCGCGCCCGGCACGCGCGGCAAGTGGCGCGCGGCGCAACTGCCCGAGGGCGCCTTCGCCGCCTACGGTGGCACCTTCTTCGCGATGGCCCGCCATGGCGACGCCGCCCGCAAGCCGATGGCCTATGCCTTCATCCGCTTCATGACGATGAACCGCGCGCAGCAGCTCGCGGCCTTCAAGGCGCAGGACGCCTTCCCCGCGCTGGTCGATGCGCAGCAGGACGCCTTCTACGACCAGCCGCTGCCCTTCCTCGGCGGCCAGGTCGCCCGCCGCGACTGGCGCGATGCCGCCAGCCACATCCGCGCCTTCCCGGTCCACAAGCAGGACGCCTTCGCCCGCGAGGTCATCGACACCGAGCTCGACAAGGTCCTGGACCGCGGCAAGGACATCGCCACCGCGCTCGCCGATGCGCAGCGGCTGCTCCAGCAACGCGCGCGACGCTGACACGGAACGACGACGATGCACTTCCGACTCCCGCCGGCCCTGCGCCTCTCACCCCGCTACGCGCCCTACGCGCTGCTGGCGCCCTTCCTGCTGCTGTTCGTGGTCTTCGGGCTGTTCCCGCTGCTGTTCTCGCTCTACCTGGCCTTCCACAGCTGGGAGCCGACCAGCGGCCTGGGCGCGATGCACTGGGTCGGGCTGGACAACTTCGCTTTCGCGCTGCAGGACGAGTGGTTCTGGAAGTCCATGCGCAACACCGCCTGGCTGGCGATCGCCTCCGGCGTGCCGCAGCACCTGGTCGCGATCCCGCTCGCCACCTTCCTGCACATCGCCTTCAAGCGCTGGCGCAACCCGATGGTCGGGGCCTACTTCCTGCCCTACATCACCTCCTCCGTCGCAATCGCGATCCTGTTCAGCTCGCTGTTCTCGACCGACTACGGCCTGATCAACCTCGCCATCGCGACGCTGCGCGAGATCCCGCTGCTGGGCCCGCTGATGCCGCAGGCCGCGGTGGACTGGCTCAACGATCCCGACGCGCTCAAGCCCGCCATCTCGACCATCGTGTTCTGGCGCTACGTCGGCTTCAACGTCGTGCTCTACCTGGCCGCGCTGCAGACCATCCCGCCCGATCTCTACGAGGCCGCGACCATGGACGGCGCCAGCCGCCTGCAGCAGTTCTTCCACATCACGCTGCCCAGCCTGCGGCCGATGATCTTCTTCGGCGTGACGCTGAGCGTCATTGGCGGCCTGCAGCTGTTCGAGGAACCCTTCATCCTCACCGGCGGCAAAGGCGGCTCCGACCAGGCCGGCATGAGCGCCGCGGTCTACCTCTACCGCAACGCCTTCGACTTCAACGATTTCGGCGCCGCCAGCGCGATGTCCTGGCTGCTGTTCTTCATCGTGGCCGCGCTGACGTGGCTGACGAACCGCGCCTTCCGGCGCAAGGACGACTGAGGACGCCGCGCCATGAGCACCACGATGCCTGCCTCCCTCGACGCCACCGCGCCGCGCGCCGCGCAGCCGCCGCGCATGACCGCCTGGGCCGCCTACCTGCTGGTGGGCGCCGGGGCGCTGATCATGCTGGCGCCCTTCTATTTCATGTTCGTCTTCGCGACGCACTCGCGCACCGAGATCTTCAGCCTGCCGCCGCCGATGTGGTTCGGCAACGACTTCCTGAACAACGTCGACATCCTCACCAAACGCCTGCCCTTCTGGCGCAACCTCGGCCTGAGCCTCTACGTAGGCCTGTGCAACACCGGCCTGACGCTGCTGTTCTGCTCGATGGGCGGCTATGCCTTCGCGATGTACGAGTTCCGCTTCAAGAAGGCGCTCTTCGGCCTCGTCATGGGCACCATGCTGCTGCCCAGCTTCATGAACATGATCCCCAGCTTCATGATCATGGACCTGCTGGGCTGGATCGATCAGCCGCGCGCGCTCTACATCCCCGGCGCGGCCAGCGCCTTCGGCATCTTCCTGATGCGCCAGTTCATCAGCTCCGCCGTCCCGCGCGAGCTCGTCGAGGCCGCGCGCATGGACGGCTGCGGCGAGCTCGGCATCTACGCCCGCATCGTGCTGCCGCTGCTCAAGCCGGCGCTCGGGACGCTCGGCCTGATCACCTTCATCTCGTCCTGGAACAACTTCATCGGGCCGCTGGTCGTCATGCGCTCGCCCGACATGTACACGCTGCCGCTGGCACTGCGGTCGCTGCAGAGCCCCGTCGACACCGAATGGGGCGCGCTGATGGCGGGTTCCGCCATCGCGACGCTGCCGCTGATCGTGCTCTTCGTCCTGTGCTCACGGCAGCTCATCTCGGGCCTGACCGTCGGCGCGGTGAAGTGACGCGCCACGCCTCGCACCTCATCGCACGCGCCTTCAGCCTCTCGCCTTCCGCCCTCCAACAACCATAAGCACGCCTGCTCCGATGTCATCCTCCACCCTGCCGACCGCCTCCGCCAAGCGCTTTCCCGACGACTTCGTCTGGGGCGTGGCCACCAGCGCCTTCCAGATCGAGGGCGCCCATGACGTCGACGGCAAGGGCCCGTCGATCTGGGACAGCTTCTGCCGCCAGCCCGGCGTGATCGCCGACGGCAGCAGCGGCGACGTCGCCTGCGAGCACTACGCGCGCTGGGAGCAGGACCTGGACATGATCCGGGACCTGGGCGTCGAGGCCTATCGCTTCTCGGTGTCCTGGCCGCGCGTGCGCCCGACCGGCGACGGCGAGTGGAACGAAGCCGGCCTGGCCTTCTACGAGCGGCTCGTCGACGGCCTGCTGGCGCGCGGCCTCAAGCCCTACCTGACGCTGAACCACTGGGACCTGCCGCAGGCGCTGCAGGACATCGGCGGCTGGGGCAACCGCGCCACCGTCGAGCGCTTCGTCGAGTACGCCGTCGGCATCGCGAAGCGGCTGGGCCACAAGGTGGTCTCCATCGCCACGCACAACGAGCCCTGGGTGGTCGCGCAACTCGGCCACGAGACCGGCGTCTTCGCACCCGGCCTCAAGGATCGCCGCCTGGCCGCGCAGGTCTCGCATCACCTGCTGCTCAGCCACGGCCTGGCCGTGACCGCGATGCGCGAGCTGCAGCTCAAGGCCTCGCTCGGCATCGTGCTGAACATGGCCCCGATGTATCCCGCCACCGACTCCGACGCCGACCGCGCCAAGGCCCGGCTCGAGGACGGCAAGCTGCGCCGCTGGTACATGGACCCGCTGTTCAACGGCCACTATCCCCAGGACGTGATCGAGCACCTGGGCGATGACGCGCCGCACGTTGAGGCCGGCGACATGGACCGCATCCGCGTGCCCATCGACTTCGTCGGCATCAACTACTACTCGCGCGGCATGGCCAGCGCGGACAACAGCTTCGACCCGAAGACCGGCGGCCTGGAGCTCACCGACATGGGCTGGGAGGTCTACCCGCAGGGCCTGACCGACCTGCTGGTCTCGGTGCACCGCGACTACCCGGCGGCCAAGCGCCTGTACGTGACCGAGAACGGCGGCGCCTTCCCCGATCCGGTGGGCGCCGACGGCCGCGTGCACGACGACGACCGCACCCGCTACCTGGACACGCACATCGCCGCCGTCGGCGACGCGATCGCGCAGGGCGTGCCCATGGGCGGCTACATGGTGTGGAGCCTGATGGACAACTTCGAATGGGCCTCGGGCTACGAGAAGCGCTTCGGCATCGTGCATGTGGACTACGCGACGCAGCGGCGCACGCCCAAGGACAGCGCGCTCGCCTACCGCGACTTCGTGTTGGCGCGGCGCGCGGCGCGCCAGGCTTGATCGGGAGCACCGTCATGGGACAAGTCACGCTGCGCGGCATCCGCAAGCGCTACGGCGATCACGAGGTGATCCAGGGCATCGACCTGGACGTGCGGGACGGCGAGTTCATGGTCTTCGTCGGCCCGTCGGGCTGCGGCAAGAGCACGACGCTGCGCATGATCGCGGGCCTGGAGGAGATCAGCGGCGGCCACCTGGTGATCGACGGCACCCGCGCCAACGACCTGCGCCCCGCCGACCGTGGCGCGGCCATGGTGTTCCAGAGTTACGCGCTCTACCCGCACATGACGGTGGCCGAGAACATGGGCTTCGCGCTGAAGATGGCCGGCGTCGGCCGCGCCGAGCGCGACGAGCAGGTGCGCCGCACCGCCGAGGTCCTGCGCATCACCGACCTGCTGCAGCGCACGCCCCGGCAGCTCTCCGGCGGCCAGCGCCAGCGCGTGGCCATCGGCCGCGCGATCGTGCGCAAGCCCAAGGTGTTCCTGTTCGACGAGCCGCTGTCCAACCTGGACGCCGCGCTGCGCGTGGACATGCGCATCGAGCTCACCCGGCTGCATCAGCAGCTCGGCACGACCATGATCTACGTCACCCACGACCAGGTCGAGGCGATGACGATGGGCGACCGCATCGCGGTCTTCAACAAGGGCCGCATCGAGCAGCTCGGCGCGCCGATGGACCTCTACCGCCATCCGGCCAATGCCTTCGTCGCCGGCTTCCTCGGCGCGCCGCGGATCAACTTCATCGAACGCCCGGCCGCGCACGCGCCCGGCGCGGCGCGGCGGCTGTGGGATGCGCTCGGCGGCGCCGCGCGTCCGGCGGCGGCCCGCCTGGGCCTGCGGCCCGAGCACCTGCAGCTCGCCGCCGGGCACGACGAGGCCGCGGTGCCGGCGACCGTCGTGCTGGCGGAGCACCTGGGCGACGTGTCCATCCTGCACCTGCGCGTGGACGGCATCCCCGAGCTGCTCACCGCCAAGCTGCCCGCTGGCTCGGCCGCGCTGCACGACGGCGACAGCGTCCGCCTGATCGCCAGCGCCGGGCACGCGCTGGCTTTCGACGCCGAGTCCCGCGCGCTGGACGCGCGCCCCGCCGTCCCCGTCGCGGCCTGAAAGCGCCACGCCGCCCGGCGTCCGCCAGGCCGCCGCGGCGGCCCCATTTCGCAGTACCCCCGCGCCCGGTGTGGCGCGGACCCCTCGCTAGGGAAAGTCAGTAGAGGACCCGGAGCCGAAGCAGTTAAATTCTGAAAGCGCTTTCAAGATGATCCGCCACGCGCCCACCGGGGCGCGGAAAGGAGCGTCCTGGCAGCGAAGGACAGACGGGGCGACGGCCAACGAAGCCGTGCCCCGACGAGATCCGGATCCAGCTTGCCCTGCATCCCTCGGGCCCGCCGTCGCACGTGGGTCATGGCCAAGACTGAGAGACAACAAGGAGACACATGAAACACGTCCACCCCACCCGACAGCGGCAGGGCCGCGGACCGCAACCCCAACCGGTGGCGGCGGCCTGCGCGATGCTGTTCCTGGCCGCCGCGGCGCACGCGCAGCAGGCGCCCGCGGCCCCCGAGGCGGCCGCGTCCGAGGCCCAGCGCAAGACCGCCGACGCGCAGATCGACACCGTCGTCGTGACCGGCATCCGGCAGTCGCTGGACACCTCGCTGAACCTCAAGCGCCAGCAGCGCGGCGTGGTCGACGGCATCGTCGCCGAGGACATCGGCAAGTTCCCCGACACCAACCTGGCCGAGTCGATGCAGCGCATCTCGGGCGTGTCGATCGACCGCTCGATGGGCGAAGGCTCCAAGGTCACCGTGCGCGGCGTCGGCCCCGACTTCAACCTGGTGCTGCTCAACGGCCGCCAGATGCCGGCCTCGACGCTGGCGGACACGGGTCCGTCGAACTCGCGCGCCTTCGACTTCGCCAACCTGGCCACGGAATCGATCGCCGCGCTGGAGGTCTACAAGACCAGCCGCGCCAGCGCCCCGACCGGCGGCATCGGCGCAACGATCAACATCAAGACCGCGCGCCCGCTGGACACCAAGAAGACCATCGCCAGCATCGGCGTCAAGGCGGTGCATGACGGCGGCAACTCGCGCCTGCCGGACAACATCAAGGGCGACAGCGTGACGCCCGAGGTGTCGGGCATCTACAGCACGACCTTCGGCGAAGGCATGTTCGGCGTGTCGGTCTCGGGCAGCTTCCAGAAGCGCGACGCCGGCTACAACAGCGCCGGCGTGCCCAACGGCTGGCTGCCCTTCAAGGGCGACGAGACGGGCAACGGCGCGATCCCGCTGCCGGGCGCGCCGGGTTCGGAACGGATCACCAACCGTCCGGGCGCGAGCGACGTCTACTCGCTGCCGCAGAACGTCAACTACAACATGAACGCCATCAGCCGCGAGCGCACGAACGGCCAGCTGACGTTCCAGTTCGCGCCGACCAAGTCGCTGACGACGACGCTGGACTACACGGTCTCGCAGAACAAGGTGCACACGCGCCGCAACGACCTGTCGGCCTGGTTCAGCTTCGGCCCCTCGTCGAGCTCGTGGACCTCCGGCCCCGTGTCCGCGCCGCTGAACTACACCGAGCTGATCGCCAACGGCGACGCCGACCTGTCCATGGGCGGCGCCGACTTCGCGACCAAGAACGACAACAAGTCGCTGGGCTTCAACGCCGACTGGAAGGTCACCGACAAGCTGCGCTTCGGCTTCGACGCCCACCACTCCACGGCGGAGTCGGGCGCCGACAGCCCCTGGGGCAGCAACAACGTGATCGGCACGGCCAGCTTCAACCGCGGCCAGACCGGCGTGGACTTCAGCCAGGACCTGCCCATCCTGATCATGCCGACGACGACGCGCAACGCGGCGCTGCAACAGGTGACGGGCTCGTCCTTCCGCAACAGCTACATGAAGGCGCAGGTCGACCAGCAGCAGATCAACGGCAGCTGGGAGATCAGCGACGAATCGAAGCTGGACTTCGGCGTCGGCCTGACCAAGGCGAAGAACCGCTCGGCCTACGCCAACGTCCAGCTGGACAACTGGGGTGGCGTGGCCAACGGCCCGGCCAACTACCCGGACGAAGTCTGGATCCCGCAGGACCTGCGAGACTTCTTCGGCAAGATCGGCGGCGTCGGCGATCCGCGCCTGTTCACGCAGTTCTACACCTTCGACTTCGGGACGGTCCGCGACCTGGCCGCCAAAGGCAACGGCGATCCGTCGAAGTACCTCGCGTCCAACGTCTTCTCGACGGACCGCCGCACGACGGAGAAGTCCACCAGCGCCTACGCCGAGTACACCCGCGAGTGGGAACTGGGCGTCCCGATGAGCGCCACGGTCGGCATGCGCTACGAGAAAACCAAGGTCACCTCCAGCGCGCTGGTGCCGATCGCCACCGGCATCACCTGGGGCTCCAACAACGAGCTGACGGTGCTCAAGGGCGACCCGGGCTTCACGACGCTGGACGGCAAGTACAGCTACTGGCTGCCCAACATCGATTACCAGGCCGACCTGACCGACAAGCTCAAGCTGCGCGCCAGCTACGGCACGACGATCGGCCGTCCGGGCTGGGACGCGATCCAGGGCGGGCAGACGCTGAACGACCTGGCGCGCCTGAGCGGCGGCACCGGCTCGCAGGGCAACCCGGGGCTGAAGCCGCTGAAGTCGAAGAACATCGACTTCTCGCTGGAGTACTACTACGCGCGGTCCAGCTATGTGGCGGCGGGCGTGTTCCGCAAGAACATCAGCAACTACATCGGCTCGACGCTCGAGAACGCCACCCCGTTCAACCTCCACACCCCGATCGGCGGCGCGTACTACAACGAGGCCTCGACCACCGGCGGCTGCGGCAGCGACATCACCTGCATCCGCGACTACATCCTCAACCGCTACAACGGCCAGCCCGGCGTGACCAAGACCGGCGAGAGCAACGGCCATGCGCTGGGGACCATCGTCGGACAGCCCGGCGATCCGGTGGCCAACTTCCAGATCACGGTGCCGGCCAACACGCAGTCCAACAGCCTGAAGGGCTTCGAGCTGAACGTGCAGCACGCGTTCGGGAACTCGGGCTTCGGCGTCGCGGCCAACTACACCAAGGTGAAGTCGGGGCTCAAGTACGACAACATGAGCTTCGCGCAGCAGTACGCGCTGGTGGGCCTGAGCGACTCCGCCAACCTGGTGGGCTTCTACGAGGACGCGAAGTTCAGCGTGCGCGTGGCCTACAACTGGCGCGACAAGTTCCTGGCCGCGGTCAACGACGGCAACCAGCTGGGCCGCTCGGCGCCGATCTTCACCGAGCCCTACTCGCAGGTGGACGTCAGCCTGGGCTACAACTTCAGCGAACGCCTGAGCCTGCAGGCCGAAGTCATCAACCTCGGCGATTCGGTCCTGCGCCAGCATGGCCGGACCAAGGAGGAGGTGTACGCGGTCACGCAGACGGGACGCCGCTATATGCTGGGCCTCCGCTACAAGTTCTGACCCCGCCGGGGGCGATGCCCGCATGAAGCCGATCCGAGAACTCCACGACCTGGTGCCGGGTCGGCTTCCTTCCCACCTGATCGAGGCCGCGCAGCCGGTGGTGCTGCGCGGCCTCGTGTCGCATTGGCCGATGGTGCGGGAGGCGCGGCGCTCCGACCGCGCCGCGGTCGACTACCTGCACGGCTACTGGCGCGGCGCGCCGGTGGCCATCATGACCGGCCCGCCGGAGATCGACGGCCGCATCTTCTACAACGACGACCTCACCGGCATGAATTTCGGCCGGGCCGACGCGCCGCTGCCGGCGCTGATGGAGGAACTGCTCCAACTCGCGGAGGTCGAGCGTCCGCCCTGCTACTACGTCGGCTCAACGACGGTCGACGAGTGCCTGCCCGGCTTTCGCGCGCACAACGACCTGGACCTGTCCTCGCTGGCGACCGGCGGCACGGCGGCACCGGAGGCGTTGGCCAGCGTCTGGCTGGGCAATCGCAGCCGCATCGCGCCGCACTACGACCTGCCCGACAACATCGCCTGCGTGGCGGCCGGCCATCGCCGCTTCACGCTGTTCCCGCCGGAGCAGTTGCCCAACCTGTACGTCGGTCCGATCGACTTCACGCCAGCCGGCCAGCCGGTGAGCCTGGTCGACCTGAAGCAGCCCGACTTCGAGCGCTTCCCGCGCTTCGCGACGGCGCTCGAGCACGCGCAGGTCGCCGAGCTCGAGCCGGGCGACGCGCTCTACATCCCCAGCATGTGGTGGCACCAGGTGGAGGCGCTGGACGCGTTCAACGTGCTGATCAACTACTGGTGGCGGCAGTCGCCGGCCCACATGGATCCACCGGTCTTCGCGCTGATGCTGGCGCTGCTGTCGCTGCGCGACCTGCCGACGCCGCAACGCCGCGCCTGGCAGGGGATCTTCGACCATTACGTGTTCAATGCCGACGGCCAGACCTCGGCCCACATCCCCGCGCATGCCCGCCATGCGCTGGCCCCGATCACCGCCGAGGGCGCCGGCCATCTGCGCGCCCACCTGATCCAGCGGCTCCGGCAGCGTTGAGCGACGCGTCCTTGCGGACGCCCGCGTCGTCGCGCCGGAAGCCGCCCGACCCACGACATGGAGGAGACGCCATGAGCTTCACGCCCCCCACCCCGTCCGTTCCCCGCTCGCCGGTGCGACGCGTCGTCATCGCCGGCGGCGGCACGGCCGGCTGGATGATGGCCGCCTGCATCGCCAAGCACCTGGGCAAGCAGCTGGACATCCGCCTGGTCGAGTCGGACGAGATCGGCACGGTCGGTGTCGGCGAGGCGACGATCCCGACGATGCTGACCTTCCACCAGTTGCTCGGACTGGACGAGCGGGAGTTCATGGCCGCGACGCAGGCCACCATCAAGCTGGGCATCCAGTTCGAGGGCTGGCGCGACCCCGACGCGCGCTACATCCACGCGTTCGGCAGCACCGGCATCGACCACTGGACCGCCGGCTTCCAGCACTTCTGGATGAAGGGCCGCGAGCGCGGCATGGCGTCGGACTACGGCGACTACTGCCTGGAACTGCGCGCGGCGCAGCAGCACCGCTTCGCGCATCTGCCGGGCGACGGCATCAACTACGCGTTCCACCTGGACGCATCGCTGTACGGCGCCTTCCTGCGCCGCTTCAGCGAAGGCTTCGGCGTGCGCCGCATCGAGGGCCGTATCGCCGAGGTGCTGCTGCGGCCCGATGGCGACCTGCGCGCGCTGAAGCTGCAGGATGGGTCCGAGGTCGAAGGGGATCTCTTCATCGACTGCACCGGCATGCGCTCGGTGCTGCTGGGGCAGACGCTGGGCGTCGGCTACCAGGACTGGTCGCACTGGCTGCCCTGCGACAGCGCGATCGCGCTGCAGACCGCGTCGGTGCGGGACGCGGTGCCTTACACGCGCGCGATCGCGCATCCCTGGGGCTGGCAGTGGCAGATCCCGCTGCAGCACCGCGTCGGCAACGGCGTGGTCTTCAGCAGCCGCTACACCGACGACGAGACCGCGCGCGCGGCGCTGCTGGCCAACATCGAGGGCGAGGTGCTGACGCCGCATCGCGTGATCCGCTTCAAGCCGGGCCAGCGCGACGTGGTGTGGCAGCGCAACTGCGTCGCCGTGGGCCTGGCCAGCGGCTTCCTGGAGCCGCTGGAGTCCACCAGCATCCACCTGATCCAGCGCAGCGCGATCCGGCTGCTGCAGATGTTCCCGAAGGACGGGATCCGGCAGTCCGACGTCGACGAGTACAACGCCCAGATGCGGCATGAGCTGGAGCACATCCGCGACTTCATCGTGCTGCATTACCACCTGCAGCAGCGGACCGATTCGCCGATGTGGCGCGACCTGCGCGAGATGTCGGTGCCGGCGTCGCTGCAGCACCGGCTGGACCTGTTCCGCGAGAGCGGCCGGGTGTTCCGCGGGCCGAATGAGCTGTTCACCGAGAACTCGTGGATCCAGGTGATGCTGGGCCAGGGCCTGATGCCCGAGCAGCATCATCCGACGGCCGACCTGATGAGCGACCGCGAGCTGGCCGGCTTCCTGGGCGGGATCAAGGCGCGCATCGACCAGACGGTGCAGCAGATGCCGGGGCATCAGCAGTACATCGCGCGTTATGCGCCGGGGACGCAGTGGCAGATGCCGCAGGTGCCGCAGGCGCCGGTGACGGTCTGAGCGCGCGGTGCGCTCCGGACGACGGATGCGCCCACGCGGGAAGCGGTCTAAGCTGCGGCCCTTGGGAGGAACCCAGGAGGACCCATGCCCGACCGCGCCGACGCCAGCTCCGATGACTTCGTCTGTGTCGCCACGCGCGACTCGCCCATCGAGGCCCACCTGCTGATGGGCGTGCTCCGGTCCGCCGCGCTCACGCCGCACCTGGCGGACGAGCACATGGTGCAGAACTACTCGCTGCTCTCGCCGGCCGTCGGCGGCGTGCGCGTGCTGGTGCCGGCCTCGCAACTCGCCGCCGCACGCGCGACGATCGCCGATTTCGAGGCGGGGGCGTTCCGGTTGGAGGAGTAGACGGCGGTCGTTTCCTCTCACTGTTTGGCGACCCCAAACAGTGATTGTGCGAGTCGCTGGTTTATCGACGGGCGGCGAATTCCTACAGTGAGCACATCGCAATTCGTGCTTCAAAGGAATGTCGGTCATGTTCACTCGAGATGTCGTCTCCCCGCCCGACCGCCACGCGCTCTATGAGCTGCACCGCTACTCCCCCGCCATTCGCGCCAATGGGTTGCTGTTCGTGTCGGGTCAGGTCGGCAGCCGCGCCGATGGATCGCCCGAGCCGGACCGGGACGAGCAGGTCCGCCTCGCGTTCAAGAACCTCAACGCCATCCTGGCGGCGGCGGGCTGCAGCTTCCGCGACGTCATTGACGTGACCGTCTTCATGGTGGATCCCCACACCCACTTCGAGCGCGCCTGGGCCGTCGCCGCCGAGTTCTGGGGCGAGGCGCCCTACCCGACCGCCACCGCCGTCGGCGTGACCTGGCTGTCCGGGTTCCAGTTCGAGATCAAGGTCATCGCGAAGCTGCCGGACGGCCCGGCGGCCTGACGGTCATGGCGGTGATGGCAGTCGCCGCCGCCTTCAATGAAGGAGGCCGACCGCCAGTTCGGCCCAGACGAGCAGGAACAAGGCGGCGATGACCACGCCGGCAATCCAGCGCGATCGCCGCTGGGAGGTCAGGCGCATGGCCAGTTCGAAAGCCCCGCAGGCGACCAGCAACATCCCGCCGAATGCGAGGAAGTCGGCCAGGTCCCACCGGACTTCGCTGGTGAATTGCATGGCCACGCCCGGCGCGAGCAGCGCCAGTGCGGCGAAGCCCCACAGCGCGATGCGCCAGGCCGGCAAGCGGGAGTGGGAAGGAATGATCATGGGTCGCTCCGTCGATGTCCTCCCGGAGTCTCGACGTTCGCCGTGAAGGCAATGAAGGCTGGCGGTGAAGTCAGGGTGAAATGCCGGGGCGCCCCTCACCGCCCCTTGATCAGTTTGACCCCGAGCGCCGCGCTGCACAGGCCGAGTGCCAGCTGCAGGCCCGCGAGCACGCGTTGGCCGATCTCATTGCCCAGCAACTCAGCCGCAATGAGCGACAGGCCACAGAGTGTCCGGCAAGACAGACCCGACGGCGGGTAATCGCCGCTCGCCGTGAAGTCACGGACGGCAAAGCCCATGAGCGCGATGCCGGCGGCGATCGCCAACCAAGCGAACCATTTGATGCGTCGATCCATCGCGCGATGTTAGTCGGGACGCCGATTGATCCCGTCTCGATCCTCCGGCTTCTGCGCGGCGCGAGCAAACGACGCCAAGGAGCGAAGGCGTCGACTCATCGCGCCGTGGGATGATCCCGCACCGCCGCGACCGACGGCGGCAGGTCATTCCTCACTCTCTCATCCGCCGCACCCATGCCGACTTCTCCCGAACTCCTCGATCGCCTGGTCAACAACGACGATCCGGACGCCAAGGTGTTGGCGCAGATGGTTGAACTCGGCGCGGATCTGTCCTTGCCACACGTCCCCGAATTCGCCTTCGATGCCGCCGAAGAAGCCGCCGCGATGTCGATCGCGCACGCCTTGGCCGAATTGGATTTCGATGTGCGGATCTTCGGTCCGGAGGACGATGCGCCGACCTGGCAGGTGGTGGCCGCTCGCCGCATGATTCCGGACCTGGATGCGCTCATGGCGTTGTCGGCGCAATTCGAGGCGCTCGCGAAAACCCATGGCGCGGTCTACGACGGATGGGGCGCGGAGATCGTCGACTGACGAGTCGTCGTCAATCCCCTGACGCCTCATCCCGCGTGTTCACTTCACCGTGTAGCTTTGCAGCGCGGTGTCGTAGGCGCCATTGCGGGCCGGGTCCCAGTAGGTGAAGTTGAATCGCACGACATCGCCCTGCTTCAGCCCGGTCACCGTGTAGGCATTGCCACTGCCTTCCTTCAGCATCCGCACATTCATCTGGCCACCGCCATTGACCGTGTAATGCACGTCGGCCCAGGTCCCGGTCGGCTCCGTGAACTTGACCGTGCTCGCCGACGGCTGAGTGATGCCGGCCGGCGTCGGTGGCTCCTGGGTCGTCGTGCCGGACTCCCACACCACGTCATCGATCGCGAACTGGAAGGCCGAGGTCGGCAGCCGGTTGTTGTCGCCCGAGAACATGAAGATGTCGGCGATCGATTGCAGCGCGACCTTCGGTCCGATGAGCGTCGACACCGGAACGGTCGCCGTCGCCCATTCGCCATTGCGCACCAGGCCGAATGCCGTTGTATTGGCCGGGAAGTTCACCCAGTTCTGGTTGGTGTAGGTGTCGCCAATGCCGATGTTGAAGGACACGTTGGCCGGGATCTTGATCCGGAACTTCAGCTGGCCATTGCGGTAGTTCGTGAGGTCGCGGATCTGGCGGGACTGGATGCCGCCGCCGAACCACTGCCCCGGCGTGTTGTAGCTCCACGCGATCACATTGCCGCCCTCATACGGCAGCGTGTTGCCGGCCGCGGTCGACGCGCCATTCCACAGGAAGATGTCGGACGTGCTGCCGGCGACCAGCTTGTTGTTGACCACCGTGTTGTCGGTGAACACGCCGAATTTCCCGGCGACTTCCGGCACCACCTGGTTGCCCAGCTTCACCTCGCCCTTGCCGTCGAGTTCATACACCCGGATGTAGTCGACGTACATCGTGGCGGGCAGTGGCGCGTTCACCTGCGAGGGCGTCGCCGCGTCGGTGAAGTTGCCCCCCACCGCCATGTTCAGCAGCAGATAGAACGGCGCCTGCAAGGCCGTCGAGTTCACCGGCAACGGCGCGTCGTACATGTCGTGTTCGCCGTCGTTGTCGACGACGGTGAATCGCATCTGGCTTTCGGTCCAGTAGAAGCGGTATTTGACGAAGCGATTCGCCAATGAGGCCTGCGGCTTGTACCAGTTCTTGGTCTGCCAGGAGGTGGAGGCGGCGCAGGACTCGTTGCCCGGCACGCAGGCGGCCTGCGACCAGGTGATCACGTTGGCGCCGACGAAATGGTCGGGCGAAGGCGCGCCCGCCGCGGCCCAGGCCGAGGCGCGATGGCCCAGCTCGGCGATGTCGATCTCGCCCTTGCGCGGCCAGACCTGCGGGCTGGTCCCCAGCAGCCACGCGGCCGGCCACAGCCCGGTGGTGACCTGCGGCGTGGCCATGCGGATCTCGATCATTCCGTACTGCACCTGCACCTTGCCGTAGGAATCGACCTTTCCGGAGGTGAACTCATTGCTGCCGATGGTCTGCCGCAGCGCGCGGATCGCCAGGGCGCGCGTGCCTGCTTCGAAGGGCACGTCGGCGATCGAGAGGTTGTTGGGGCTGTAGTACTCGAGCTCGGCATTGCCGTAGCCGCACAGGTTGATCTGGCAGCCATTGCCGTCATAGGGCGTCCAGACACTGGTGTTCAACGAGGCGCCGTTGAATTCCTCGGACCACAGCAGGCGGCCGATGGTCGGGTTGGTGACGCTGGCAAACGCCGGCGCGGCGGCAGTCGCGCACAAGCCCAGGGCGACGGCGCGCAGCATCGGCGCGCCCATGCGGTTCGGAAATCCCATTCATGTCTCCAAGAGGTGTCGATGGTGTGCTGGAGGGCACCGATCGGCGCGATCCGGCCAGCGCTCTGCGGCGCGGGTCCAGGGTCGCGACTTCTCTCCGGCGGGACGCATCCTAGGCAATATCGGTGGATTCTGAAAGCGCTTTCACAACGAACGGGTTTTTGAATGCAACCGCCCGAAGCCTCGATCACTACGAGGCTCTACCCATACCAAGGTTCAATGCCCAGGCAGCGATGAATTTGGTCTGATCCGTGGCACTGCCCCACTTGCCTGGAAGACCCACATGCATGCCCTCCGTCTCGCCTCGATGCTTCTCCTGGCTTCGCTCAGCGCCAGCTCGCTTCCCGCGTTGGCCCAGGGCAAGCCCTCGAAACCCGCCTCGCCGATCTACGGCGTGGTGCTGCCCGACGGCTATCGCCAATGGGAGATGGTGGGCGTCGCCACCGAGGACGCACCGCTCGACGAATTGCGCGCCGTGGTCGGCAATCCGATCGCGATGAAGGCCTATCGACTGGGCCAGCTGCCGTTCCCCGACGGCGCCATGCTGGTCAAGCTGGCGTGGAAGCGGCAGCGCTCCACCGAGTTCCCCGCCGCGACGGTGCCGGGCGCGCCGACGACGGTGCAGGTGATGGTCAAGGATTCGAAGCGCTACGCCGACAGCGGCGGCTGGGGCTACGGCCGCTTCATCGACGGCAAGCCCGTCGACGCGGCCCAGCACCAGACCTGCTTCGCCTGCCACAACGCGCTCGTGAAGGCGCGCGACGATGTGTTCACGAAGCTCGCGCCCTGAGCGGCCTAGCCGTACACCGCGCGTCGCAGGTCGCGATGCAGGGCGTCGTCGAAGGGCAGCTTCTGGGCGAAGAACACCACCGCGAGCTGGTTCGCCGGGTCGATCCAGAACAGCGTCGACGCGGCGCCGCCCCATGAGAACTCGCCCACCGCGCCGGGCGGCTCGTCCCGCAGCGGCGGCGCGATGCGCACCGAGCCGCCGAAGCCGAAGCCCAGCCCCGGGCTCGACAGGAAATGCCGCTGCGTGATCGCCGGGTCCAAGTGGTCGACCAGCATCAAGCGCACCGTCGCCGGGCGCAGCACCCGCACGCCGTCGAGCTCGCCTTCGCCGAGCAGCATCCGGGCGAAGCGCAGGTAGTCGTCGATGGGGCCGATCAGGCCGGCGCCGCCGCTGGCGAAGGTGAAGGGCTGGTCGGGCTCGCGCTCCGGCTTGCCGTCGGCGGACAGGCGGTAGGTCGCGGCCATGCGGTCCTGCAGCGCAGCCGGCGCGGTCCAGTCGGTCTCCCGCAGGCCCAGCGGCTGCAGCACATGGCGACGCACATGCGCATCGAAGGGTTCCTCCGCCAGCGCCTCCACCAGCCGGGCGAGGATGTCGGTCGAGGTGCCGTAGTGCCAGGCCGTGCCCGGCTCATGGCGCAGCGGCAGCGCGGCCACCGCGCGGCTGAAGGCGGCCAGGTCGGGTGAGCGCTCGAACGGGCTCGCGGCGCGGAAGGCCCGATCAGCGGCGCCGTCCTCCATCGCATAGGTCAGCCCGGCGGTGTGCAGCAGCACGTCGCGCACGAGGATCGGCCGCTCGGCCGGCCGCTCGCCGCGGCCATCGTCGGCATGGACCCGCATCGAGCTGAACTCCGGCAGGTAGATTGCCAGCGGATCGTCCAGCCGGAACCGGCCCGCGTCCCACAGCCGCATGAGCGCCACCGACGCCACCGGCTTGGTCATCGACCAGATGCGCGCGAGCGTGTCGCGGGCCATCGGCCGCTTCGCTTCCACGTCGGCCAGGCCGTGGGCGCCGAAGTAGCGCTCCACGCCCGCTTGCCAGACCAGGGCCGACACGCCCGCCGCGCGGCCGTCGGCCACCATGCGGCGCAGCGTCTGGTCGATGCGCCGCGGCGAGAGTGTCGAGCCGGGAGCGCCCGGCGCCAAGCGCAGGACGGTCGCGCTGGCGCTGTTGGAGGGTGCGGGAGCGGCGGCCACCACGGCCGGCGCCGCCAGTGCCGCGCCCAGCACCAGGCGTCGGGAAGGAATTTGCGTCATGCGCGCGATGCTAGGGCCGTACCCGCGTGTAATCGCGCCCGGTTCACGGGACGCGGCCGCGCCGGCTACTTCGCCGCGTTCGGGAAGGCCGGCAGCTTGCCGATGTCACGCGGGTCGTGCTGGATGATGACCGTCGCATTCAGGTTCTTCTCGATCTCTTTCATGCGCTGGATCGACGCGAGCGTCTGCGCGCGGTCGTCGTTGAAGCCGGGCACGCCGTCATGCTCGTAGTTCTCATGGAAGTGGACCGCGTCGCCGCTCAGCAGCACCGGCCCCATCTCCTTGAGCCGCACCAGCAGCATCGAGTGGCCCGGCGTGTGCCCCGGCGCGCGCAGGATCATGACGCTGCCGTCGCCGAACACGTCCTTGTCCGCGCTCAGCGTCTCGACCTTGCGCTTCTCGGCGATCCATTCGGCGAAGCCCTTGGCGTTGGCGCCGCTCATCGGCGGCGTGGCGGTGATGCCTTCCCAGTCGCCCTTGCCGATCAGCAGGGTCGCATTCCTGAGCGGGGCGAGCTGGCCGGTGTGGTCGGCGTGGTAGTGGCTGATGCCGACGTACTTCACCTCGCCGGGCTCGACCTTGATCTGCCGCAGCAGGTCGGCCAGCGGCTTGTTGGTGGCGTTGGGCACCGAGCCCGGCAGGTAGCCGGTGTCCCAGACCATCACGTCGTTGCCATGCCGGATGACGTAGCAGCTGAAGGTGAAGGGCTTGGTGGTCTCGGTGTAGGCGTAGGTGTCGCTGAAGCGCCGCGGGTCGTTGCTGCCGCTGCCGCAGTCCAGCCGCGTCAGGGTGAGGTCCTGGGCCGCGGCCGACAGGCTGAAGAGCGCGCCCACCTGGAGCGCCAACCAGCAGCGTGATGCCATCTCGACTCCTTGTCTGCGGGGGCGATGATAGCGACGACCGCGGCCCCGTGGGTCCCACCGGCGATCGATGTCCCCCGCGGCGCGAGCCGCCTCACTGCCCGAACTTGCGCTTGCGCGCGCCCTGGCCCTGGCCCTGGCCCTGGCCCTGACCTTGGCCCTGGTGCCCCACCTGCTGCAAGGGCGGTGCAGGCTGGGCGGGGAAGACGGGCAACAGCGCGATGGCCTGCTGCTGCAGGTGCTGCGCCTGCTGGAGGGGCGCCACCTGGGGCACACCGATCGGCGCCTGCGGCACCGGCACCGGCACCTGGACCGGCACCTGCGCGGGCTGCGCGTTGACCGGGACCACCGCTTGCGGCGGCACGCGCGGCGTGAGGCTGGTGTTGCGCCGGGCGGCCCGGTCGAAACGGGTCTGCGCGAAGGCCTCCCAGTCGTTCTTGGGTTGCCATCCGTCCAGCGCGGAGTAGCCGCGCATCTCGAAGAGCGCCAGGTCGCCATCCATCCCCATCGCACCCATGCCATACCGGAATTTCTTGTTCTCGCCGGACAGCGCGCTGTGGGGCGTGTATCCGGGCGGCGGCGACAACACGTCGCGGCCGGAGGCCGCCGTCGTGATGCTGCTCAGCCAGGCGCGCAGGGTCGGCCCCGCGTTGACCTTCTGCGGCACGTTCGGAGCGCCTTCGTCCAGATAGCCACGGCGGAACAGCTGGCTGTCCAGCTCCATGTCCACGACACGCGTGAGGGTGTTGGCCCTGCTGTCGACCGTACCGGCCGTCGCGGTGCCGTAGAGGATCAGCTTCAGTTGGTCCCGCTCCCCCTGGGTCAGCGAGCGGAACATGCTGCGGAAATCGGTTCGCGCCATCAGCCGGAATGACGCCTTCGGTCCATCCGTGCTGTCCGGCACGGTCGTGCGGGCCCGGTCGATGTACATCACCAGCGCCAGCAGCATGCCTTTCACGTTCGGGAAGACCGCGGTCTGCGGACCCAGCGAGGTGTTGGCGCGGGCGTCGCCGATCACGTCGCGCATGTCGTCATGAATGTCGTCGTGCTCGTCGCCCGCCTCAAGGTGCTCGTCGATCATGCGGGACAGGTCGCCCAGCGCCACCCCTTCCGTCGACTGCACCGCGGCCTCGAACGCCGGATCGTCTACCCTCATCCAGATGCCGTCCTGGGTGAAACCGTCGGCGATGCCGACGGAGAACTCTCCCCGAGGCGCCGCTCCGGCGCGCTGCTCGAGCGTGTCCGCCAAGGCCTTTGCCCCCGTGATCGCCTGGGCGAGCGCGGGCCAGTTGTCATAGGGCTGGGTCACGAATTCCAGGTTGTGGCCCGAATCGGCCTCCAGGCGGAACGCGCTGTTGCCGTTGCCGTAGGCGACGTCCTTGCGATCGAGCGCCTCGGGCGTGGCCGGGTCGTCGGCGGCCGCGTTCGGGTCCTTGATGAAGGTATTGCCGCTCTCGAACTCGAAGCCCATCTTGCGCTGCGCGACCCCACCGGTGGCCAGCACCGCGAGCGGCGTCGTGCCGCCGGCACGGCCCGCCGCCTGAAGCGTCGGGGTGATTGGTCCGCGCCGGGCCGCGCGCCCGAAAACAGCCTCGATCGTGCGGCGCTGCAGCTGCATGCGCGGCGTGGCCTCGATCGTGGCCTGCCAGCCACTGGCGCGCGGCGCCGCGTCACGGGGGCCGGTCGAGGCGAACCCCGCCGACCGCGGGGCGGTCGCGCGCTGAGCCGGCGCGGCTTCGGTCCGTTCTTCGGCCTGTTCGATCGAGCGCTTCATCGAGGCATCTCCCGCTGCGGGTCGGGTGACCGCGATGGGAAGCTATCGCACCGCCCGCGGCAACGCCATCGGCAGAATGCTGAGTCGCAGCCCGCCCGCCCGACCCCGCGTCACGGCGGCGTCAGTCGCCCCGCTGCTGCCGCTCCAGGCGCCGGAGCACCTCGCCGATCGCCGCGCCTTCGCGGATCTGCGGATTCGAATAACCGTCGGTCTTGCCGGCCTCGCGCTCGCGGACCTCGATGAGCTGGCGCGCCCGCGCATGGGCCTGCGCGAAGGACCAGGTGTCCTTCAGCGCGTCGACGTAGAGCGCCTGCCCGAAGAAGGTCAGCGGCGAGCGCGACCCGCAGCCATACGAGGTGTGGGTCGCGTCGGCCGCCGTCATCACCAGGGTGTCGTCGCCCGCGAGCGGCTCGATCCAGCTGCCCGAGTAGCAGGCCGAGATCGAGATCACGCGCCAGCGGATGCCGGCCTCGTCCAGCCACTGCTTCAGCAGCGCCGGCGTCACCGGCTCGGATTCGAGCGGCCAGGCCTCGGCGGCCAGTTGCCCGTCGCGGCCGCCGTGCGAGGTGAGATGGAGGAAGAGCACGTCCTTGTCGCGATCCATCACCTGCCCCATGCGGTCCAGCGTCCGGCGCAGGTTGGCCTGCGTCGCCCAGGGCAGCGACTCGGTCGTCGACGGGTTCATCACCAGCTGGACCGTCCTGTCGCCCGCGCCGAAGCGCTCCGCCATCGCCTGGGCGACGACCGCGCTCTCGCGCTTGAAGACGTCCTCGATCGCGTAGGGCGCGTAGGTGACCGCGTAGACCTTGATCCGATCCGGCTCTGAGCGCGGCAAGGCGTCCAGGGCCTCGGCGATCAGGCGCGGTTGCGCGGCCAGCACGGCCTCGGTGAGCTTCAGGCCCGGGTCGGTGGCGGCGTCTTCGTCGGTCGCGGCCGTGCCGGTGGTCTTTGCCGACAGATCGGGCCACCAGAACATCGCCGGCTGCAACCAGCCGGCGATGGCGACGGCCGCGAGCGCCACCAGGCCCGCGAACGCGCGGGGCGCGGCGGAGCGGGTGACGCGCCTGAGCGGGCCGGTGGCGGTCGGCGCGGCGCCGTCAGGTGCGGCTGATGTTGCCGCCGGTGCCGGCTTGGACGCTTCCTCGTTGTCGTTCATCCAAGGCCCTCCCCGGGCATGCGTGATCGCGATGTCCTGATCGGACAGGTCGTCGCCCTTGCTTCAATCGGCGCGCCGGGCGGCGCGTCGCGCCCCGATCCCCGCCACCAGCGAGCCGAGCGCCACCAGCGCCGCGCCGCCCCAGAAGATCGGCGGCAAGGGCGCGCTCAGCAGCAGCGACGCGAACAGCGCCGACATCACCGGCGTGCCGTTGGCCGCCAGCCCCAGCAGGTGGATGTTGCCGCGCAGCACGCCGAGGTTCCAGAAGGTATACGCCAGCGTCACCGCGGTGCTCGCCAGCGCGACCTGGACGACGACATGCATCGACGCCTGCATCGGCGCTCGCTCCGGGTTGAGCGCGTGCACCACCCAGAATCCGGCGGCGCTCAGCGCCATGAAGAACCACAGCGCGTTCCGGCCCTCGGCCATGTAGCGGGTGCAGGTGCTGTAGAGCGCCCACACGATCGCGCCGACGAAGGCCAGGCCATAGGCCAGCGGATTCGACGCGGCGTTGTGGAAGAAGCGCGCCAGCGACAGCCCCTCGGGCGGCGAGGACGCGGTGACGACCCCGGTGAAGGCCAGCGCCAGGCCGCCCAGCATCAGCGCATTGAGCCGCTGCCCGCCGGCGATCGCGGAACACAGCACGGTGAGGCTGGGCCACAGGTAATTCACCATGCCGACCTCGATGGCCTCGTGCCGCGTCCGCGCGAAACCGAGCGCGAGCACGAAGCACAGCTCATAACCGACGAACAGCGCGGCGCCCAGCCACAGGTAGCGCCGCGGCAGCTCGCGCAGCGCGCTGCGCGTGGGCAGCAGGAGCAAGGCGGACAGGGTGAACATCACCGCCGGCGCGCCGGTCCGGCCGAGGAACTCGATCGTGCTGCGCGTGACGCCGACGGAGGTGCTCCAGAACAGGATGGCGATCAGGCCGAGCAGCGTGGCGCCTTGGGTACTGCGGGACAAGTGGGGCTCTCGAAGCAGGTCGATGGGCGGTCGACGGACGTGTCGACGGACCAGGTCATGAAGACCGTCTTGCGGTCTCCGGCCAAGCCGGAAGTAGACCATCGATCCGCGCCGGGTCCGGCGAGCGCCGCCGACGGCCTGCGTTCAGCGCGCCTGCTGATACACCCGCACGTGGGCCACCTCGTAGCTGACCGGGAAGATCGCGTCGTCGATCTCCCCGCCCAGGTCGCCACCGATGGCGAGGTTGAGGATCAGGAACTGCGGCTTGTCGAACGGCCATTGCGCCGGGCCCTGGCCGAGATTGGGATAGGCGGCATGCACCTGGCCGTCGATGCCGAAGCGGATCTCCCGGGGCGTCCACAGCATCTGGTAGTCGTGGAACTGGCCGCAGGCGGTCGCGAGCTTGCGCCCGTCGCCGACGCCATGCCCGCCGTGTCCGGAGCTCGTGTGGACCGTGCTGAAGACCCAGTCCGGCTTCTGGCCCATGTGCTCGAGGATGTCGAGCTCCCCGGCAGCCGGCCAGTCGCCCTGGCTGCCCAGGGTCCAGATCGCCGGCCAGGTGCCGCGGCCGCAGGGCAGCCGGGCGCGGATCTCGAAGAAGCCGTAGGTCCACTCGGCCTTGCCTTTCGTGATCAGCCGCGTCGAGCTGTATTGCTGGCCGCCCCAGTCGGGCCGCGACGACAGCGCCTCCTTGCGCGCGGTGATGACCAGCCGGCCGTCGCGCACGGCCGCGTTCTCCAGACGCGGACCGGCGTAGTACTGCTGCTCGCGGTTGTGCCAGCCCTGCTGGTTCATGCCGGTGTCGTGGGCCCACTTCGACGGGTCGGGCAGCCCGTCCCGGTCGAACTCGTCCGACCACACCAGCGTGTAGCCGGCCGGCAGGCCGATCGGCCCGGAGGCCGCGCCGCCCTTGCCGGTCGCGGTCTGCGCCAGCGCCGCGCCGCCGTCGATCGTCAGGGCCGCCAACAGCGGCACGGCGGCCCAGCGCCGCGTCAATCGTTGCTTCATGAAAGAGCTCCCCTTCCTTCAGCGCTTCGCGCGCCGCAGCAGCAGCTGCTCGGCATCCGCGAGCGCCGCCTTGATCGTCTTGTGCCCGCGCAGCACCTTGTCCAGCTCGGTCTGCACCACTTCCTCGGCGAACTTGTTCTGCTTGTGGACCGGCAAGGCGGTGATGCGCAGGGCATCGTCGCGCCACAGCAGGCGCGCCCGCTGACCGCCGAGGAAGTCCACCGGCTCGCTGAAGAAGGGATCGTCGTGCACGTCGCGCAGCGCAGGGAAGGCGTCATAGTCCTTGAAGGCCTGCAGCTGCCGCGCCGGGTCCAGCGTCATCAGCTGGATGAACTGCCAGGCCAGGCGCTTGCGCGCCGGCGCCGACCGGCGCGCGATCGCATAGAACGTGCCGCCGTAGGGCACCTGCGAGCCGCCCGGCAACGAGGCCGCCCGCCACAGGCCCTTGGTCTCCGGCGCGACGAAGGCGTTGAGCTGCCCCACCAGCCACGCGCCCGAGAGCTCCGTCGCCAGCCGCCCCTGCTTGAAGCCCGCGCCCCAGTCGTTGGACCAGGCCTGCACCTTCGCATCCAGTCCCTTCTGGCGGGCGCGCAGGGACACCTCGAAGGCGCGTTCGAAGCGCGGCGTGTTCACCAGCACCCGCGACTCGGTGTCGAAGTAGACGCCCTCGCCCGGCCGCAGGCCGTCGGCCACCAGGATGTCCTTGATCTCCTGCACGTTGGCGACCAGGTAGGCGCCGGTGCGCGCCTTGATGCGCTCGCCGGCGGCGACGTAGGCATCCCAACTGCGCGTGAGGTCCTCCGGCGCCAGTCCCGCGCGGTCCAGGATGTCCTTGCGATAGAGCAGGGTCCCCGGGCCGATGTCTGCCGGCATCGCCACCACCGCGCCGCTGCGCGCGATCGCCTGGTCGTAGGCATACGGCACCAGCCGCGCGCGCACCGACTCGATGCCGAAGGGCGGCTGCCGCAGGTCCTCCAGGCCGCCGCCCTGGGCGAAGCGGCCGACGAAGCTGGCCTCCAACGCCATCACGTCGGGCAGCCCGACGGCGGTCGACAGCGCGGTCGTCATCGCCGTGTGGTGGTCGCTGTACTGGCGCATCAGGATGCGCAACTCGACGTCCGGATGCAGCGCCTGCCAAGCCGGGATCGCCGCCTTGGCGATCTCGTCCATCAGCGGAAAGGCGGCGACGGTCAGCACCTCGCGCGGCTGCGCCCGCGCCGGCACGACCAGCACGCCGGTCCAGGCGGGCGCCGTCATCGCCGCAAGAAGCCCGCGGCGGGAGAGTCCCCGGCCGGCGCTCAAAAGTCGAGCTCCATCGTCAGGCTGGCGCCTTCGGCCAGCGAGCCGCCGGACGGCGGCTGCAGGTAGACGCCGAAGCGCGAGGCCTGTCCCGGCCAGCGCTGCGCGCTGAGCGCCGCGATCGCCGTGTCGATGCCGGCCTGCGCCTGGCCGGTGTCGGGATCGACGTTGGGCACGACGCAGCGCTCGCACGGCATCCGATGCACCAGGCGCCGCCAGGCGCCCTCTCCGTCGCGCCAGACCATCTGCGTCAGGTGCTCCTCGATGAAGGGCATCCCCGCGTCCGGCCCGCTGCCCAGCACCAGGTTGGGCCGCAGCCGGCGCACGTCCACCGGTCCCAGTCCCAACGTCGCCAGATGCGCGTTGAGCTCCGCCACCGAGGCCGTCGACACCGCATGCAGCGGATGCGGCGCGGTGGCGAGCATCGCCTCGCGCTCCAGCTTCACCAGCCGCAGCTCCTCGCCGGTCAGGTCACGCAGGAACTGGGCCGCGAGCGCGCCGGCGTCGCGTCCGGCGTACCCCACCATGCGACGCTCGCCGGGATGCCAGATCAGTGCCTGCGTCGCGTCGCCCTCGGGCTCGCGCGACAGCCGCAGCGGCTGCTGCCCGCCGCCGCGCAGCAGCAGCGCATCCGGCAGCAGGCTCGGCTGGAGCAGCGCCAGCTTCGGATGCGAGCCCAGCCAGGCCAGCTCGCCACGCGCGTCGACCACGATCCATTCGCGATCGCCCTCGATGCGGCCATCGGCGTCGAAGCGGAGCTCGGGCACGCGGGCGCCGGCGCAGGACTTCACCGGGTACAGGTAGAGCGCCTCGACGCGGGCGGAGGCGGTGACATCGGCGACGGTCATGCGGTCGTCCCCGCCTCAGCGCGGCAGCAGGTAGGTCGCGATGCAGCGCGCCGGCAGCGCCGCGACGCCGGCCTGGCCGTCGATGCGCAGCGTGAATCGGTGCGCGCGCTCGCTGCGGTTCATCACGACGACGGCGATGCTGCCGTCTTCGTTGAGCGCCGCGGTGCATTCCAGGTCCTGGCTGCTGGCCGAGCACAGCACCCGATGCGCGCCGGGCCGGATGAAGCGGCTGAAGTGACCGAGGTAGTCGTAGGCGCTCTGCGGCATCAGCCGGTTCTGCTCCCGGTCCGCCAGCATCGGCGCGCTGCACAGGTTGCCGACGTGGTTGGGCCCGCCGGTCTCGTCCAGCAGCAGGTTCCAGTCGATCCAGCCGACCGTCCAGCGATTGAGGTCGTTGATGAGGCTGCGCCCGTAGCGCTCGCCGGTCGCCCAGGAGCCGATGTGCGGGCCGCCTTCCTGGCAGCCCTCGGTGAACAGCAGCTGCTTGTCCGGATAGGCATCATGCAGCAGGCCGACGTGGTCGAAGTGGTCCTCGACATACCAGTGGAAACCGCAGCCCCAGACGTACTTCGCCGCCTCGGGGTCCGAGTAGACGACGTCGGCGCGCTGCACCATCTGGTCGCGGTTGTGGTCCCAGATCACGATGCGGATGCGCTCGAGGCCGGCCGCGTGCAGCGCCGGGCCGAGGTGATCGCGGACGAAGTCGCGTTCCTCCTCGGCGCTGTAGACGCAGGAGTCCCAGCGCTGCACCGCGTCGGGTTCGTTCTGCACCGAGACGCCCCAGATGGGCACGCCCTCGGCCTCGTAGGCCTGGATGAACTTCACGTAGCACTGCGCCCAGGCCCGGGCGTACCGCGCCAGCAGCTTGCCGCCGTTGTTCATCTCGCCATTGGTCTTCATCCACGCCGGCGGACTCCAGGGCGAGACCAGCAGCTTCATCGGCCGGGCGGCGACCTTCATCGCGGCCTTGATCATCGGCAGCAGCGCGCGGCGGTCGCGATCGATGCTGAAGTCGGCCAGCGCCTCGTCGCCGGGGACCTCCGCATGGGCGTAGTTGCCCAGCGAGAAGTCGCAGCTGTTCATGTGCACCCGGTTGAAGGTGTAGCCGTGGCCGGCGCCGACGTCGAAGTAGGCCTGCAGCAGCGCGTTGGCCTCGGCGGGTGGCAGCTGCTGCCAGGTGATCGCGGCGGCTTCGGTGAAGGCACCGCCGAAGCCCTCGATGCGCTGGAAGCGCCTGGCGCTGTTCACCACCAGCTTGGGCATGCCGGCGATCGCGGCATCGGCCATCAGCTGCGCCACCGGCTGCAGTGCCAGGTCGGGCTGCGCGGCCAGGCGCGTCGAACTCGCCAGGTCCGCGCCTTTGGCGGACAGCGTCCATCGCAGCGAGGCGCTGGCGCGCCCCGTCGTTGTCTCCGTCATGGGAATGCCTTTGTGCTGCGCGCCTATGAAAGCGCTTTCAAGCGCCGAGCATAGAGGCACTCCGTCCGACGGTCAATCCAGGGATGGCCCCAGGAGGGCGAGCGCGCGTGGCCGCTCAGATCGCGATCGCGTCGAAGGCGACGGGGACGCCGCTGGTGGTGCCGGCATTGGGATTGCCGCGCGCGCCGGTCGCGAGCGAGGCACCGGCTTCCGGCCACAGGGCGAGGCCGCCGGCCAGGCTCCAGGACTGCGCATGACCGAGGCGGCGCAGCGCCCGCGCCGCCTGCGCGCTGCGATTGCCGCTGCGGCAGAAGAAGACCACCGGCGTGTCGGCTGGCAAGGCACGCCAGCGCGGCAACGCATTGATCAGCGCGGACAGCGGCACCGCCTCGGGCGCGAGCGCCTCGTTCGGGCTCAGCCGCGCCTCGTAGGCCTCGCGCACGTCGACCAGCACCGGCTTCGGATGAGCGCCCTCGCCCAGCAGCGCCTGCAGGCCGGCGACATCCAGCTCGACGCGTTCCGCCGACCGCGCGCAGGCCACGCGCGCGCCGCACGCCATGGTCTGGTACTGGGTCGGCGCGAGGTCGTGCTCCAGCACGCCCTTGCCGATCGCGAAGGCCTCGGCGCTGAGCCGGCCCTTGAGCACGCCATCGAGCAGCGGCTGCGCCTCGCATTCGACCGCCAGCGTCGTGGCGAAGCGGTCGTCGTAGTCGTGGCCGGGCAGCAGCAGGCCGTCCAGGCCGACATTGCGCTCCAGCGTCTTCAGCGATGGCCCGAAGGCGGCCGGCGCGCTCTGCGTGAAATCGCTGCGGCCGAGCGCGCCCGGCATCACCGTGTCGCCGACGAAGGTCGCGACCAGGTCGCCGCCGGCATGCAGGAGATAGGCGGTCGAGTCCTCGGTGTGGCCGGGGGTCGCCAGGCGCGACAGGCGATAGCCACCCAGCGCGATCACCTCGGCGCCCGCGGGCCAGCCCAGGGCATCTACCCGGCCCGGCCGGGCGTCCTCGGACAGCAACTCCGGCACCGCGTCGCGCAGCGCCTGCGCCGAGGAGGCGTGATCGCCATGGCTGTGGGTGTCGAGCACCGCCGCCAGCGACAGGCCGCGACATCGCAGCCATTGCGCCAGCGTGCCGGTCAGCTCCGGCAGCGGATCGACGACGACGCAGCGGCGGCTGGCGACATCGGCGACGACGTAACAGCAGGCGCCGTCGACGGTGAAGCGCGTCAGCAGATCCGGCGCCTGCGGGCTGTCGTTCGGCGACGGCGTCTGGCAGGTGGCGCGCAGCGACTCGCCGCAGGCGCGCACGCGGCGGCAGGCTTCCTCCAGCGTGGCGTCGGTATCGGCCGCGCCGAAGGACAGGCGCACCGCCGAGGCGGCGCGCCACGCCGGCAGGCCCATGGCCTGGAGCACGTAGCTCGGCGCGGCCTTCGACGCGCCGCAGGCCGATCCGCCGCTGACGCGCAGGCCGGCGGCATCGAAGAGGTCGAGCAGCAGCTTCGCGCCCAGGCCCGGGACGGAGACGTTCAGCGTGGTGGGCAGGCTGATGTCGAACGGCGCGTTGAAGACCACGCCGGGGAAGGCGTCGCGCAGCGCGTCGGCCAGGCGCTGACGGCGGTCGATCAGCTGGCTGAGCGAGGCGAAAGTGCCGCCCTGCTCGAGCGCGTCCAGCACCGCGCCCAGCGCGGCGATGCCGGCCATGTTCTCGGTGCCGGAGCGCAGCGCGCCCTCCTGGCCGCCGCCGGCCATCAGCGGCGTGAACGGCGCGCCTTCGCGGACGTAGAGCATGCCGATGCCCTTGGGCGCGTAGAGCTTGTGGCCGGAGAACGGCGCGTAGTCGATGGCACGCTCGCCGAGCTGCAGCGGCAGCTTGCCCAGCGCCTGCACGCCATCGACCAGCCACAGCGCGCCGCTGCCGCGCAGCACCTCGGCGATGCCGTCGAGGTCGCTGATGACGCCGGTCTCGTTGTTGGCCGCCATCGTGCAGACCAGGCCGGCGGCGGACACCTGCTCGCGCAGCCAGACGAGGTCATGGCGGCCGTCCGGTCCGACCGGGATCGCGACGACCTCCAGCCCCAGGCCGAGCAGCGCATTCCAGTGCTTGAGCGCCTCGGGGACGGCCTTGTGCTCGGTGGCGCCGTACAGCAGCCGCGGCGGGATCGCCTGGCCGGCGTCGCGGCGCTGGCGCAGCGCGGTCAGCGCGGAGAGGACGGCGGTCTGGATGCCTTCGGTCGCGCCGCTGGTGAAGACCAGCCGGCCGCCCGGCGCGCCCAGCACCCGGCGCGCGGTGGCGCGGACCTCGTCGAGCCGGGCGCGCGCCTTGAGGCCGCTGCCGTGAATGCTGCTGGGGTTCCCGAACGCGTCCGCCATCACGGAGAGCGCGGCCTCGCGGGCCTGCGGCAGGACGGGGGTGGTGGCGTTGGCGTCGAGATAGATTTCCATGGCCGACGATTGTCAGAAGGCCATCGTGGAATCCGCATGCAAAATCCACCTGTTCTTCATCGCTTTCAGCAAATGCATTCCAAGGCGGCCGGCAATGACAAAACTGGATTCCATTGACCGCAAGATCCTGCATGTGCTGCAGCGGGACGCCGCGGTCCAGGTCAGCGACCTGGCGGCGGAGGTGGGCTTGTCCACGACGCCCTGCTGGCGCCGGGTGCAGCGGCTCAAGGAGTCGGGCGTGATCACCCGCAACGTGATGCTGGTCGATCCGAAGAAGGTCAACGTCGGGGTGACGGTGTTCGTGTCGGTGCGGACCAGCATGCATTCGCAAGGCTGGTTCGAGCAGTTCCGCGCCGCGGTCGAGGCGATCCCCGAGGTCGTCGAGTTCTACCGGATGAGCGGCGACGTCGACTATCTGCTGCGCGTGGTCGTGCCGGACATCGCGGCCTACGACCAGGTCTACAAGCGGCTGATCGCCAACACGCAGCTCTCGGACGTCAGCTCCAGCTTCGCGATGGAGGAGCTGAAATTCACGACGGCGCTGCCGTTGTCGTATATCCCATGAGGTAGCGGGAGCTGCGGCCGGGACCGCGGCAGCGGACTCGGACCTCGCGCGCGCGGGAGGGAGAAATCCTCATCCCATTCGTCGCCCCATCAGCCGTGCCACCAGCCGCCTCGTCAGCGGCGCGACGACCAGCACGGTGGGAAACGCGATCACCCAGGCGCTGAGCCACCCCGTCATCCACAGGCCGCCGACGCCCTCGACCAACCCCACCGCGCGCAGCGTGGTCACCGCCGAGACGAGCAGCGACATCAGCCCCGACAGGATGAAGCCGAACAGCAGGCCGGCGCGGCGCTCGGGCGTCATGCGGAAACGCCCGCCGTGGCGGACGCGGCGACCAGGCTGCCGGCCTCCACGCCGCCTAGCCGATGCAGGGTCTCCGCGACATGACGCCCGAACAAGCGGGCGGTACGTACGTCCCCGGACGAGAACGCATCCGCTGGCGCGCCGTGTGCAGACTGGGCCATCAGCCCGGACCAGGAGCCGAGCCGGTTGGCCGCCTCCGCCTCGGGCACGCCGCGGTGCTGCTCGGGCAACAGCGGGTTGCCGACCCACACCATGCCGTGCTGCATGCAGAAGACGAACAGCGACATCAGCGTCGACTGCTTGTCGCCGGACGGCAGCGAGGACACCGTGAACGCCGCCGCCAGCTTGCCGCGCAGGCGCTGCGTGCGCCACAAGGGGCCGGTCGCGTCCATGAAGTGCTTGAACGGCCCCGACACGCCGCCCAGGTAGGTCGGCGAGCCCAGCACCAGTCCGTCGTAGGCGATCAGGTCGGCCGGCGTCGCGGCGAGGTCCTCGGCCCTCAGCAGGTCGGCCACGACGTCGGGCACCTCGCGAGCGCCCGCGCGGATGTGCGACGCAATGTGCTCCGTGTGCCCGTGGGCGCTGTGATAGACGATCGCGAGGCGGCGTGGCGTCCGGACCGGTCGGTCGGAGGGGATGGCAGTGGCTTTCATGGAAGTCCTTTCGAGGGAAGAAACGGCGGACAGGCAGACCTCGGGGCAGCGGCGCGGCCGCGCCCGCTCATCGCAGCGCTTGCAGCGCCAGCGCGCTGATCAGCAGGCCGATGCCGAACACGAGGTGGTTGGCCAGGCTGCGCAGCCGGCTCTGGAAGGGCGCGGCGGTGCGGCTCGCCGCGACACCGGCGCCCATCGCGGGCTGCATGACGAACCAGGGCATCAGCACCGTGGCGACGCCAACGCCCACCGCCGGCTCCCAACTCGGCGCAAGGAGCCAGCCGGGTCCGGCGATCACCACGAGCAAGGCCGCGAAGGCAATGCCGACGGCGTAGTGCACCAGCCATCCGAGGACCGCTTCGCCCGGGACGGCCGGCGCCTGTCCGATCGAGGCGTGAGCGAAACGCCCCCGCGCCATGTGCCCGACCCAGCGTCCGATCCAGGCCATCGGCTGCGTGGGCACGCCGGCGCGTCGCAGCGCCATCAGCCAGAGGTCGAGGATGGCGGTCGCACCGATGCCGATCAGCGCGATGTGGCCGAGGGCTCCCGGCGGCAGGGAAAGGAGGAGGGGCAGCGGTGGGCTTGTCATCGTGGGCCTCGTGGCAGTCGTGAGGGAATGGCGGGTTGACGCGTGGCGTCGATGGGCGGCACGATAGAAGTTGAAGTCAACTTCAAGTCAAGCGCTCATGAGCCAATCCCCACCCGGTCCGATGGACATCGCGCAGGTCGCGAAACGGACCGGCATTGCGTCCTCGACGCTGCGCTACTACGAGCAGCGCGGGCTGATCCGGTCGCTCGGACCGGCCGGCGCGCGGCGCCAGTTCCCGGCGAAGGTGCTGGACGACCTGGCGCTGATCGCACTCGGTCAGGCGGGCGGGCTCTCGCTGGACGAGATCCAGTCGATGCTGACGCCCACCGGCCCGGTGATCGACCGTCAGCTATTGGCCGCCAAGGCCGACGAGATCGACGCGACGATCCGCCAGCTGCGCGCCATCAGCCGCGGGCTGAAGCACGCGGCCGTCTGCCCCGCCAAGAGCCACGCCGCCTGCGCGACCTTCCGCGGCCTGCTCAAGGCCGCCGCGTCCGGCGCGCTCGACCGGCGCGTGCAATCGCGGTTCCGGCGCGACGAATAGCCGCGACTGCGGCTTGGGGCGCCCACGTGACAATCGCGCGGGCCATCGCTGTGATCGCCCGCTCGCGGGCTCACCATCTCAACCAGTGCCGCCCGGCGAGCGCCCCCAGCGCCGCCGACAGCCCCATGCCCAGCACGTACCAGACGGCGACGAAGGGCGCGGCCATCTCCGGGCAGTGCAGCGAATAGACGCAGGCGCCCACCGCGCCGGCCAGCCAGCCAGCCGCCGCGCCCGTCAACGTGGGCCGCGTCGGCGCCAGGCCGCGCAGCGCCCACAGCAGCGCGATGCCGATCGGCAGCGCGGTCGCCGTCACGTTGAACACGCAACTGCGCCAGGTGGTGCCCAGCACCAGCGGCATGCGCGCGGCCGGCTCGGCCATCCACAGCACGGCCGCGGCCCAGATCCACAGCAGCGACACCGGCAGCCACACGCCCAGCCACCAGCCGCGCACCCGCGCGCCCGGATGGCCCAGCCGGAAGACCACGACCAGCCCGGTGACCGCCACCGCCAGCGGCATCGCGACCTTCTGCCAGAAATCGGCGGTCGTCATCAGCAGCGGCAGATCGGCCCGCAGGCCGAAGGCGGCCTGCACCCAGGCCAGGGCCGCCAGGATGCCCAGCACCAGCGCCGCGGCGAAGCGCCGCTCCCCCACGCCCGTGGGCACCGGGCCGGCATCCCGGGCCAGCAGCGCGATGAGCTCGTCGGTCTTCATGTCATGTCCTTCCACAGGCGCGCCAGCGCCTTCAAGCCGCGATGCACGCCGACCTTCACCGCCGATTCGCTCATGCCGGTGAGACGCGCGGTCTCCTCCACCGACAGGCCTTCCAGCTTGGTGTGCAGGATGGGCAGGCGCTGGCTGGTCGGCAGCCGCTCCAGCAGCCGGCCGAGGTCACGACGGGTGTCGCCGGCCTCGTGGTCGGCGGTCGCGAACACGGCCAGGTCCTCGTCCAGCGGATCGTTCAAGGCCTCCTGCCGCGCGCGCCGGCGCCAGAGGTCCACCAGCTTGTAGCGGGCCACCGCGTGCACCCAGGCCGTCAGCGGCTCGCCGCGGCGATAGGTCTGGCGCTGCGCGTGCACGGCCATCAAGGTGTCCTGGACCAGGTCCTCGACCTCGTCCGGCAGCTGCTGCAGCCGACGCCGGAAGTACCCGCGCAGCAAGGCCCCCAGGCGTTCGAGGAAGTGGCGGTAGGCCGCCGCGTCCCCGTCCAGCCCGGCCAGGAACAGCTCGTGCAGCTCATGCTCGGTCGCGATCACGGGGTCTATTCGCGTCATGGGCCTGGAAGGTTACAGACCGCTCGAAAAAAAGAATCCGGGAAATTTCCCGTGGCGCTGTAACCCGGAGCGCTTCCATCGCGAACTAGCTGCCGGAACGCGACGGAATCGCCGCCGCGTCCGACCCACAACCCGATCCACCGCACAAGGAGTGCCCCCATGAAGTCGACCACCCTGAGCCTCGCCCTGGTCACGCTGACCACCCTGTCCGCTTCCGCGATGGCGCAAGACGCCAAGCCCGCCGCCGCCGAGAAGGAGCGCTGCTACGGCGTGGCGATGGCCGGCAAGAACGACTGCGCCGCCGGCCCCGGCACCACCTGCGCCGGCACCGCCAAGATGGACTACCAGGCCAATGCCTGGAAGTACGTGCCCGCCGGCACCTGCACGACGATCAAGACGCCCAAGGGCATGGGCTCGCTGACCGCCACCAAGTCCTGATCGGCCGGCCATGACGCGCGCGTTGGGCGCCGGCCTGGGCTTCAAGCCCGAGTTCGCGGAGGACGCGCTGGCCGCGCGCGATCCGGGGCTCTGGTTCGAGGTCCATCCCGAGAACTACCTCGTCGCCGGCGGCCCGCGCCTGGCCCTGCTCGAGGCCTTGCGGGCCACGCACCCGCTGTCGCTGCATGGCGTCTCGGCCTCGCTGGGCGGCGCCGCGCCGCCCGACGCCGATCACCTGCGGCGACTGGCAGCGCTGGTCGACCGGGTGGCGCCGGCGCTGGTGTCCGAGCACCTGGCCTGGAGCCGCGCCGGCGCCGCCTATGCGCCGGACCTGCTGCCGGTGCCGCGCACGACCGAAGCGCTGCGGCGCGTCGTGGCCAACGTGTCGCGGCTGCAGGATGCGCTGCGGCGCCCGGTCGCCATCGAGAACCCCTCGCACTACCTGCGCCTGGACCATGCGTGGGGCGAGGTCGACTTCCTGCACGAGCTGGTCCGACGCAGCGGCTGCGGCCTGCTGGTCGACGTCAACAACGTGTTCGTGTCGGCCAGCAACCTCGGCCTGGACGCCGCGGCATGGATCGACGCGATCGACGGCGACGCGGTGATGGAGATCCATGTCGCCGGACACCGCCCCGACGCGGATCCGTCGACCGGCCTGCTGATCGACAGCCACGATGCGCCGGTGGCGGCGCCGGTCTGGGCCCTGCTGGAGCGGCTGACCGCCCGCATCGGACCACGCCCCACCCTGCTCGAGCGCGACGGCCACCTGCCTCCGTTCGCCGAGCTGATCGCCGAGCGCGGCCGTGCCCAGTCGGTGCTCGCGGCCGCCCCGCGCCTTGCGCTGGAGGTGACCGCATGACGCTCGTTGAATTCCAGACCGCCTTCTGGCGCGACCTGTGGGCCGAGGCCGACGATCGGGCCCCGCCCGAGGGGCCGGCGGCGCAGCCGGGCTTCGCCGTCTACCGCAACACCGTGCTGAAGGGCTGCGCGGAGGCGCTGGTCTCGTTGTACCCGGCCGTCCACCGGCTGGTCGGCGACGACTGGATGCGGGCAGTCGCGCTGGACGCCGCGCGGGCCGCCCCGCCCGCGGGCGGTGACCTGCAGCACTACGGCGCCCACTTCCCGGCCTTCCTCGATCAGGCGCTGGCCGGCGGCGACTGGCCCTGGCTGGGCGAAGTCGCTCGGCTGGACCGCCTCTGGAGCGAATGCCACGTCGCGGCCGACGCGCCGGTGCTCGATCTCCACACGATCGCGGCACTCGATCCCGGGCGGCTCGCCACCGCGCGGCTGGTGCCGCATCCCGCGGCCCGCTGGCGCTGGTGCGCGGACTGGCCCGCCTTCTCGCTCTGGCAGGCCGCACGGACCGCGGCCGCCGATCCGAATCCGCCGTGCTGGCACGGCCAGGGCGCGTTGCTGACGCGGCCCGCCGGCGCGGTGCTGGGCCTGGCCATCGACAGCGCCGACTGCGCGCTGCTCGAGGCCTGCGCCGCCGGCCAGGCGCTGGGCGAGGCGCTGGACGCGGTCCAGGCCCGCCATGCCTGCTTCGATCCCGGCGCTTCGCTGGGTCGCCTGCTTCAACAAGGCGCTTTCGCCGCCCTCACGGAGATGCCGTCATGAACACCCTGTCCACGTCCTCGTCCCGCGCCCTGAGCGGCGCCTCGTGGTCGCTCGCCGCGCTGCGCGCGCGGCTGGAGCGGTTGATCTCGCACGACCTGATCGCGCTGGCCTGCCGCTTCAGCATCGCGGGCGTCTTCTGGCTATCCGGCCGCACCAAGGTCGAGGGCTGGTTCACGCTCACCGACACCACCTTCCTGCTGTTCCGCCAGGACTACGCGCTGCCGCTGATCCCGCCCGAATGGGCCGCCTACCTCGCCACCGGCGCCGAGCACCTCCTGCCCATCCTGCTGGTGCTGGGGCTGTTCACCCGCCTGGCGGCGCTGGGCGTGCTGGGGATGACGGCGGTGATCCAGCTCTTCGTCTATCCGTCGGGCTGGCCGACCCACCTGAGCTGGGCGGCACCGATGCTGTATCTGGTGGGTCGGGGTCCGGGGCGCTGGTCGCTGGACCACGTCCTGTTCGAGTCCTCCAGCGGGAGACCCCGACTGCCGTGACGGCCCGCGCCGCGCCGAGCCGGGCCGCGACAACCCAGGCGCGGGCGGGCCCGCCGCCTTCAGCCCGCCCGCCGCGTCGGGCTCAACGCTTGCGCGCGGTGAGCCACTTGTCGGCGCTCAAGGGCTCGCTGCAGATGCGGATCTCGCCCAGGCTGCCGAGGAAGCCGTTCGACGGCGCGTTCGCGTAGACGCCGCCGCCGATGATCATCCGGTCGCTGGCGCTGCTGAACGCGATGCCGTTCGTGTTGGACGCGTTGCGCAGGATGGGCGCGCCCTCCACGTACATGATGGTGCTGTTCTGCGCCGGGTCGTTGACGATGGCGACGTGGATCCAGCGCTCGGTGACGATCTCGCCGGAGAAATTCGCCGCCGGCGAGCGCGTGCCCGGCGTGCTCGGCGTCACTTCCCATTGCACCTCGCGCAGGCTGGAGATCGCGAAGATCAGGGCGCTCTCGTCGCCATCGGCGCTGGCGTCGATGCCGGCGACATCGCCGCGCCGCCCCTCGCGCTCCATGATGTTCATCCACGCGTTGTTGGCCGCCGTCCAGTTGGCGGGCAGCTTGAGGAAGGCCTCGACCGTGTAGCCGGCGCTGAAGCTCAGCCCGTTCAGCGGCGCCGTCACGTCGGTCGCGAAGGCGCTCATCCGCAGCGGCGAGTTCACCGAGTTGGAGAAGCGCACGCTGCCCGGCGCGGCCGAAAGGTAATGGTGGTCGCTCGACCAGGTCAGGTCGCCTTCCTGCGCGGCGCCGCCCTGGGCCAGCGGCTGGCGCGCGATCGGATTGGCGCCGGTCTCGTCCTGGATCACCTGGCCCACCGGCACGACGCCGCCCTCGGTGCCGCCGAAGAAGCGCCAGTGCGCGACGGTCGACGCCACCACCGGGTAGTCGCTCGGGTCCGCCGCCGCCTTCTTGACGCTGGGCGCCGGCTCGGTGAAGTGGGTCAGCAGGGCCGCCTTGGCGCGCTCGTTGATCGGCGCGTTGCCGGCCGCCGGTTGGGCGAAGTTGGGGTTGAAGCGCGCGAAGCGCTTCTTGAAGTCGATGTTGATCTCGAACTGGTGGTTCGCGTCGGAGAGCACCGCCACGTCGAACTCGTTGAGCGTGTCGGTCGGCTTCTGCGTGACCCAGGGCGAGAACGACATCACCTTGATCTTGTTGTTGGTCAGGTCGAATTCGTACAGGCGCATGAGGCCGTTGCCGCCCATGTAGGCCATCTGGTAGTCGACCACCATCTCCTCGACCGCGTTGCCGAAGTCATTGGTCTTCGTCAGGTGGGCGCCGCCGTGGTAATGCCCGTTCAGGGTCATGAAGATCTGGTCGTTGTCGCGGATCAGCTTGTCCCACAGCATCAGCCCGTAGGGGACCTCGAGCGGGCTCACGCCGTCGGCCGCAATGTTGAGCAGCTGGTGGGTCGCGAGGATGGTCGGCAGCGTCGGATGCTTGGCGAGCACGCCGCGCGCCCAGGCGATCGCGGCGTCGGACGCGCGCCAGGACATCGACAGCACCATGAAGGCGTTGCCGTCGACGTTGACGACGTGGTACTCGTGGAAGCCCGACGGGTCGCGCCCGCCGAAGGTGGACTGCTGCTGCGCCCGCGTGGTCGGGAAGGCCTGCAGGTAGGGCTCCTTGGCGAGGTTGCGCTGCGCATCAGTGTTGGCCGACTGGCTGCTGGCGTCGACATAGTCCACGTCGGAGATCACGTCGTGGTTGCCGGCCAGGATGGAGTACGGCATCTTGGCCGACTCCAGCACCTTCATCGCCGAATCCGCGACCTGCCACTGCAGCGGCTTGCCCTGCTGGTCGACGACGTCGCCGAGGTGGATGGTGAACGGGATGCGCAACGACGCGGCGTTGTCGGCGATCCATTTCGTCTGCGCCACATACGGCGTTGAGCCGTACTTGCGCTGGAACTGCAGGTTCTCGTCGGTGGTGGCGTAGCGCGAATAGAACTGCGTGTCCGGCAGCACGGCCAGCGCGAAGCTCGAGACCTGGGCCGGCGTTCCCGCCGGGGTGCCGCCGGCGTCCGGGCCGCTGCCGCCGTCGTTGTCATCGCCGCCGCCGCAGGCGGTGAGAAGGCTGGCGCCGCCCAGGGACAGGCCCAGGCCCGCGCGCAGCAGCAGTCGGCGCTGGCGGTCGGGAAGGCCCTCGAGTTCACGCAGCGAGGAGAGGGGCAGCGACGAGGCGCTCGGATGCTTTGACGACATGGGCGGTGATCCAACAACGAAGAACAACAACCCCGTCACCTTGCCTGCCGGTCATGTCATCGGTGTGGCGGAGTTATCACCACGGCGTTCAGGCAGTCGCTGACAGCACTTACCACTTGTCACGCAGTCGCATGGCGAACGCCTCTTAGCATCCGGCCGCTGACTACGTTGTCAGCACACCAGGGAGCGGAGGCTCCGACTCCCGCATGCGGGAGCGGTACTCCGTCGCAGGAGACGAGGGGCGCCTTTGCATCGGCATGCACGCGGTGCGGCAGCAAGGGCTGGTTTGGGAGCGGACGATCGCCTGGCCGATGGCGAGGCCGGTCCGCGCACATCGAAGATCAAGATCATGACAAGACGCACGCAGGTGGGCCCCGTGGAGCTGGCCCCACTCCGCTACTTCGCTGCCGCAGTGGCGGCCACCAGCCTGATGACCGCCTGCGGCGGGGGCGGCTCCGGCAACGCGGACACCACGGCGAGCACCGCGCCGCCGACCGCGTCGACCCCGACCCCGACGCCGTCGCCCTCACCCTCACCCTCACCCGCCCCGGCGCCAGCGCCGACGCCGTCGCCAGCGCCGTCGCCATCGGCATCGCCGGCTCCCGCGCCGGCACCGGCACCGGCACCGGCACCGGCACCGGCACCGGCACCAGCACCAGCACCAGCACCAGCACCAGCACCGACACCCGCGCCAGCGCCAGCGCCAGCGCCAGCACCAGCACCAGCACCAGCGCCTGCGCCTGCGCCATCGCCGGCACCGACCCCTTCACCGGCACCGGCACCGGCTCCGGCTCCGGCACCCGCGCCTGCGCCCTCCACGCCCACACCGACCGACAACCACAGCGGCGGTTATGCCGGCACGGTCACCGGCGGCGGCACGGCCAAGCCCGTGGTGGTCACCACGGCCGCGCAGATGCAGGCCGCGGTCGATGCCTACAGCGGCTCCGGCGGCCTGGTGATCACCTACGCCGGCAGCTTTGATTTCGGCACCATCCCCGACCCCTGCACGCAATGGAAGAAGCCGGCAGGCGACATCGTGGAGCTCAAGGGCAAGCGCGACATCACCATCCAGGGCGCCACCGGCTCGGCCGCCAACTTCGGCCTGGCCATCAAGGCCGACGCCAGCAACATCATCATCCGCAACATGACGATCGGCCTGCTGCCCGGCTCCATCGACGCCATCGGCATCGAGGGCCTGGGCAGCAAGTTCCCCGCCTACATCTGGGTGGACCACAACACGCTGTTCAGCTCGCTTGCCGAATGCGCCGGCGCGGGGGACCTGGAGTTCGACGGCCTGGTGGACAACAAGGCGGGGGCCCACCACATCACCTACAGCTACAACGCCATCCACGACCACCACAAGGTCGGCCTGATCGGCAGCAGCGACAGCGACTCGAGCGACCGCTACATCACCTTCCATCACAACTACTACCGCAACGTCGGCTCGCGCCTGCCGCTGCAGCGGGGTGGCTACACCCACCTCTACAACAACCTCTACAGCGGCGTGACGGCCTCCGGCATCAATGTGCGCATGGGCGGCTACTCGCTGATCGAAGCCAACTACTTCGAGAACGCCAAGAACCCGGTGACCTCGCGGGACAGCCCGACGCTCGGCTACTGGGAACTGCGCAACAACAACATCACCAAGGTGGCGGACTTCAGCACCTACGGGGTGTCGTGGACCGATTCCGACAGCAGTCCATCGAGGAACGCGTCGGACTGGACCACCACCGCCGCCTACCCGGTCAGCATCTCCTACAGCTACACGCCGGACACGCCCAGCTGCGTGAAGGCCAAGCTGCCCCAGGTGGCCGGGGCCGGCACCTCGCTGGCCAAGCTGAGCTGCCAGTGAGCGGCGGCCTCATTCCGTGAAGCCCATCAGCGCTTGCACAGATCGCTGATGGCGTTGCGACCGACGGCCGTGATCAGGCCCAGCCGATAAGGCAGCTCGATGTACTCGTACTTCTTGCCGGGTGTCATGTCCAGGCCCTGGTAGAGGAACTGGAGCGGCTTGCACGGATCGATCGTCAGCGTCTGATCGACGCCCGCGCGGATCATCTCGCCGTGCGAGACGCCCTCCGACCAGACGCGGCCGTTGAACTTGAGGTTCTCGGCGCCCGCGAACCGGTTCATCGCGCTGCCCGGGATCGGCCGCCATTCGCCGTCCAGGCGGTCGGCCAGCCAGGCGCGGAAGTAGCGCCCGGTCGGACCCATGGCCTCGATCAAGGTCAGGTAGTGCCCGGTGCCTTCGATCTTGTAGGTGTTGCTCGCCTCGAACAGGTCTTCACGCCGCTCGGTCTTCATGGCGAGCACGGGCGTGGAGAAGCCTTGAGGGAAACGCTCGATCGAGGTCTCCGCGCGGAAGAAGCTGCCGTTGTCGTTGGTGAAGAAGAGATGGCACTTCCGGTCGTCGCAGATGATCCAGAAGTCGAGCCAGGCGGCCTGGCCCTTCTCGTCCTTCACGATGTCCGGCGCGGCCGCGTAGAACGGCCGCGGCGCCGTCCATGAGCGGGGATCCGCCACATTCGCTGTCGTGGAATACAGCGGATCGCCGCCCTGGTAGATGAGGTACCAGAGCTTCTGCGGCGCGAAGTAGAAGACCTGCGGCGCCGCCCGGTAGCCAGGCCCGATGGGCGACTTCTCGAGCATGAAGACCGGCGCCCGGGGCGCGTCTTTCCAATCGGCGAAGCTGGTGTAGGCCATGCCCCAACCCTTGGTGCCGGCGGTCGTGAAGAAGACGTGATAGCGCTTGTCGTGGAAGACGACGGACGGGTCCTTGACGCCAAAGAGGCCCTCCGCGTCGGCGGGCGGCTTGATCAGGGGCTCACTGGATTCCCAGGCGAAAGCGGGGGTCGGCGCCATCGCGGGTTTGGCCGCGGGTTGGGCCGCGGGTTCCGCCGCGTGGGCCAGCGGGCTCAGGGTCGTGCTGAGGGCCAGCCAGAGGGCGGACGGCCAGTTCGGCGTGATGTTGAAGTTGCGCATGGTCGAAGGTCTCCGGCGATCTCGCCTCGCAGCGTGACGGCGCGGAAATCGGGATGGTGATGAGGTGGTGATGCCCCGCCGGCGTCGACGCATTGCCCGGGGCAACGCGGACGCCGGCGAGGGGCGATCAGGCTTCAGTTGCTGTACAGCAGCCCGCGGCCGGTGCCGCTGAGGTAGACGCGCCCGTAGACGTTCTGGTCGGCAGCCATCACGCCGATGCCGCCGAACTGGTGGGCGTCGTCGTTGAAGCGGGTCCAGGTGGCGCCGCCGTCGTCGGAGCGGTACACGCCCCACACGCCGCCGACGGTGCCGACCACGTAGACCGCCGCCGAGTAGGAGGCGCCGTCCTTCGCCTTGCCCAGGGCCACCACGGTAGCGCCCTGAAGGTCGGGCCAGGCGTTGCTGCCCTGCACCGATGCGAACTGGCTGAGCTTCTGCCAGGTGGCGCCCGAGTCCACCGAGTGGTACACCGCATTGCCGTCGGCCATCCAGAGATCGCCTTCGGCATTGGGGTTGACCGCCATCGAGGTCACCCACCAGCCGTTGGGCGCGAGCGATGCCGTCACCGAGCCCTGGCTCAGCGCGAAGCTGTGGCCGCCATCGGTCGAGACGTAGACCCGGCCGGCCGACGCCCACCAGGCGCCGCCCGAGTCGTAGGCATAGACCTTGTTCGGGTTCTTGCGATCGACCACCAGCCGATAGCCGCGGTTCCAGCCGACCGCGGGCAGCGCCGGCAGGTTGGTCGCGGTCCAGGTGGCGCCGTTGTCGGTCGTGTAGGACGGCACCGAATTGGCGGGCGCCCAGACCGCCTTGTTGCGCGCGGTGACGACCAGGCTCGACTCGCTGGAGGTGTTGGTCGCGGCGCCGGCCGGCAGGCTGGCGAAGGTGGTCCAGGTCTTGCCGCCGTCGCCGGACCAGTAGCCGGTGCCGGTGGCGCTCGAGTTGATGACGCCGGAGGCCGCGATGTACTGGGGATCGGACCAGGCCATGTCGGCCGCGATGCCGTTGCTCCAGCCCAGGCCCGGCGACCGGGTCGGTGTGGTCGTCACGTCCGTGTGGATCCAGGTGCCCACGTCGCCCGAACTGTTGATCAGCAGGTAGGACGCACCGGGCGGCGGCGCCACGATGGCCTGCGCGGCGATCTCCTCGATGCCGGCGATGACGCCGCTCCAGGTCGGCTTGGCCGCGGAGGCGTTGCGGGTCTCGACGACACCGCCACCGTGGACATGCAGGATGTGGTCGCGGTCGGAGGGATCGATCTCGACGTCGTCGACCCAGCCCGAGGCGATCTCGCCCGGCATCTGCGCTTCGATCTCGCGCCAGGTCAGGCCGGCGTCATCGGACAGCTGGACGATCTGCTGGCCGTTCCAGTTCCCCCAGGAGTTGGTCACGCCCAGCGCGATGCGGGTGCTGGCCCCGCTGCCCTGGACCGAGACCCCGCCCAGGCCGAAGTTGGTGCCTCCCGCCGGGTCCACGCTCTTGAGCAGCGTCCAGGTGGTGCCATCGAACTTGTAGAGACGGCCGGGGCCGCCGGCGCCGGGTCCCGCGTCCTTGGTGAACACGACGTAGAAGACGCCGTCGGCGGCACGCACCATGTGCGGGATGTGGAAGCCCGAGACCGGCGTCGTGACCGCGGTCCAGGTGGCGCCGCCGTTGGTGGACCGGTACATGTTGGAACCCAGGCCCGCGACGCTGGCGTAGTCCGGCGCGACCGCGGCGTAGAGCGTGGAAGTCGCGGTGCCGGTCCCTTTCGTGCCGGTGTCATACACGACCAGCTCGATGCCCATCGCGCTGCCGCCCGCGGCCTTGATCTGGTCCTGGGTCATCCTGGCGCTGGACAACGCCGTGACCTGCGCCCAACTGCGGCCCGAGTCCTCGCTCTTCCACAGGCCGGCGGTGCGCGAGCCGTAGAACAAGGTCGACGGCCTGTTGGGGTCGACCATCAGGCGCTCGCCCATCGCGCGGCCGCCGTTGTTGCCGCCGGTCGAGAACGGCAGGTTGACGAAGGTCCAGTGATCGCCGCGATCGCTGGAGATGTACAGGCGGGCATCGGCCTTGTCGGTGTTGTACATGCCGGCGGCCATGTACACGAGGCGGTCGTCGTTCGGGTCGACGGCCATGCTCTCGATGCCGTGGTAGGAGCTCTCCGCGGCGCTGAAGCCCAGGCCGTCGGTGATCGGGGTCCACGACGAGGCGGCCGGGTTCCAGCGGTAAGCGCCGCCGATGTCGGTCCGCGCATACAGCAGGTTCGCCGTGCTGGGGTGGAACACCAGGCCGGTGACGTAGCCGCCGCCTCCGAACTTCATGCTGTTCCAGGACGTCGCCTGCGCCGGAGCGGGCGCGGGGGCCGGGGCGGGCGGTGGCGCCGGCGCGGGTTCTGGCGCAGGCGCAGGCGCAGGCGCGGGAGCAGGCCCGGGCCCGGGCGCCGGGGCCGGTGCGCCCGAGCCCGAAGTCGGGCTGGGAGTCGTCGTGGTGCCGCTGTCGCCCCCACCTCCTCCGCAGCCCGACGCGAGGGCTGCAGCGACGAGGGACAGGGCGGCAAGTCGTTGTCTCTTGATTGATGTGTTCATGAGGAGCGGGGAACGAAAGGTAACGGAAGCCCGACCAGGTTATTGATATAACGCTAAATCCCCGGCATGTTAGTTTGGCCGGCGCATGAACTATCGATGGAAAACACCTACCGGGTCACCGGAGGTTGGAGGCGTGAAATGTCCGGCAACAAATTCCCATTCGACGGCGGCGGGGCCCCTGTCAACACCACCCGCCGCAGGCTGTCGGCGGGACTCTTCGGGTTGCCGATGCTGCCGCTGCTGCCCGCCTGCGGGGGCGTCAATGGCGACTCGGAAGGCAAGACCGCCGGGGGCGAGGCCGTGGCCGATGCGAAGACGCCTGACGGCTCCGCGGGCTCGCCGGCGGGACGCATCCCAGCCTCACAGAGCGGCGTCTTCCGCCACCCGGGGCTGCTGGTGACCGAGGACGACTTCACGCGCATCCGCGCCCACATCAAGGCGGGCCAGGAGCCATGGACGGGCTGGTGGAACAAGCTGAGCGCCGACCGCTTCGCCAGCCTGGACACCCGGCCCTTTCCGCTGCCTGCCGTCTACCGGGCCGACGGCAGCAAGAACAACCTGTACGTCGACATCTGGCGCGCCTGGACCCTGACCCTGCGCTGGAAGCTCTCCGACCCGCCGGACAACCGCTATGCCGACAAGGCCGTGGAGTTCCTGGACGCCTGGGCCAGCACGCTGAAGGAGGTCGGGACGGTACCGCCCGGATCGACCGCCCATGACGACCACACCTTCATCCTGATGGCCGGCATGCAGGGCCACCAGCTGGCGCAGATCGGCGAGATCCTGCGCACCTACCCGGGCTGGGCGCCGGAGAGCCTGAAGCGCTTCCAGGACATGCTGCTCAAAGTCTTCGGCTCGATCTCGTCCTGGTTCCTCAGCGACGGGCGCATCGGGTCCCATGCCAACTGGGACATGGCCTCGATCGTCGGCGCCATGGCCATCGGCATCTTCTGCGACCAGCCTGACCTGTACCGGCTGGCCTGCGACTGCTACGCAGGCAACAACCGCGGCAAGCTCAGGAACTTCGGCAACGGCTCCATGGTCCACGGCGTGTACTTCATGCACCCGGGCCACTTCGGGCAGTGGGAGGAGAGCGGCCGCGACCAGGGCCACGCGACGCTGGGCATGTCGCTGGGCGGCGACGTGATGGAGATGGCCTGGAACCAAGGCGACGATCTCTATGGGCTGGGCAACAACCGCTTCCTGTCGGCGGCGGAGTACGTGGCGCGCTCCAACCTGCTCGACGAGAACGGCAAGCCCTATCCGATGCCGTTCGCCCGTGAACACAATCCGACGCAGCCTCACACCTCGCTGTGGACGGAGGTGAACCAGTCCTTCCAGCACGGCCGCAACGCCTGGGAGCCGATCTACAACCATTACGTGAACCGCATGGGGCTGGCGGCGCCGAACGTGGCGCGCATGGTGAAGCTGTGCGAGCCGAAGTACGGCGGCAGCAGCGACGACATCTGGTGGCCGACGCTGATCCACCGCCGCGCGGACTACGCCGCCCCGATGAAGCCGGCCTCCGGCCTCACGGCGCACGCGCGCGGCGAGCGCGTCGTGCTGTCGTGGTGGGGCAGCGTCGGCGCCACCTCTTATGCCGTCAGGCGCGGCAGCCGGGCCACCGGGCCGTTCACGCTGCTGGGCACGGTCTCGGCGAGCGAGGTGCTGACCTACAGCGACGCGCCACCCGGCGGCGTCTGGTTCTACCAGGTCACCGCGCAGGGCAACGGCGCGAGCGCCAGTTCCCCGGCGGTGCGGGCCGTGATGCCGGGCGAGGACCGCTTGTCGCTGCCGCTGAACGGCCGGAACGGCACGGAGACCTTCGGCGCGCTGCTTGGCGCCGACGGCAACCGGAGCGTCATCGAGGGCAAGCTGCTGGACGGCGCGGCCTGGGGTGACGGACGCCGGGATGACAAGGCCATCGTCTTCGACGGCAAGAAGGCGGGCCTGCAGTTGCCCGCGGGGATCTTCAGCGGGCTCGAGGACTTCACGGTGTCGCTGTGGGCGTATGCGAATGCGCTGCGCTGGGACACCTGCCTGTTCTTCGCCGGGAACGACGCTTTCTCCTATATGTGCATCGCGCCCCAGAGCGGCCGGGGCGGGCTGCGATTCGCCATTGCAGGCGCAACCCACAACGACTCGCAAGGCATGGAGGCGCCGGGGCCCTTGCCCATCCGGCGCTGGGCTCATGTGGCGGTGACGCTCCGGGCGGGCACCGGGCGGCTCTACCTCGACGGCGTGGAGGTGGCGAAGGCCGACGACATCCTGCTGTCGCCGCGGCAGGTCGGTGACCAGGTCACCTTCCTGGGTCGAAACTGGGGGCATCCGTCCTTCAACGGCCGCATCCAGGACTTCCGCGTCCTGGTGGGCGCATTGAGCGCTGCCGAGATCGCGGCGCTGGCGAAGTGACCCCGACTCGTTAGCACAATCCAAATCAATTAAACGTCAAGCTGCCGTCGACCAAGCGTTGAACTTTGCGAGTGCGCTACAGACAAAAAATATGACGTCCTCTGCAATCGATTCAGGAGCAATCGACTGCTAGATTCCATTCGTCGTCGACGATGAGCCTCGCAGAGGGCTGCCGATGACGAAAGGGAGAAGTGCGAATGATCCGTCCGATTGGAAAGAATTCCAGCAGCCAATTCCGCCGCCATCTGACAGCGAGTGTCAATGAGCGGCGAAGAGATTCGGATGCCGCGTGCTGTGGCGTCCCGGACATGGCCGGCCGCCCATAAAGAGCAGGTTGATCCCTGATGCTTGCGACGCCATGGCGGAGCACCCATCCAGAAGGATTCAAACCCGGTAGTCCGAGCATTTGATTCGATTCGATCGGCTCGGTGCCATTGACTCGATCAGTGTTGCTGCCGCCTCGCTGGAACGACTTTCCATGGACACCGCATGCTCAAGGACTCCTCTCCAGCAGCGACGACTCCGAACTGGGTAATGGCGCTGGCGCAGCGGCTGATTGGAAAGCCGACACTTATCTTCATTGCGGGATCGAATCAATCTCTCAATGACGAAACGCTGGATGTCGATCTCTTCATCGTTCACGAAGAGCGCACGACGCTACCCAACAAGCTGTCGTTCTTCGAGGACGGACGCCTCATCGATCTCAATCTGTTCACGTCCGCTCAATTGCGGCAGGTGATCAGGGCTCGCGTGGGCGTGGCGATCGCAGACATGGTGGCAACTGCACGCCTGCTATTCGGCGATCCGCAGCTGATGCAGTCGTTCTCGGATACCGCCCATCAGGCGCTGACAGCACACCTGCCCGGGTTCGAACGCCACGACGTGGCCCTGCGCCTGGCCATCGAGCTGCATGGGCTGACGAATGCACGCAATGATCGAGAGCTGCTGCTGCTCGGCCACCGCCTCTACACATTCATGGAATCCGCCCATTGCGCGTTGCTGGGTGTCTGCGAGGTTCGGGGCAAGCACTTCGGCCGCCGTGCGGCGCACATCGCCGGCGCACGATGGCCGCTGGCGCTGCTGGACCTGCTGACGCAGGGCGCGCCATACGACCGGGAGGCCATGTCCGCCGCAGCCATAGACTGGTTGAACTACCACGGGCTGGAGTGGCCGGCGAGTGCCGCCCACCTCCGTCACCGTTGGAGCGAGACCGCATGACGGCGCCGGCAATGATCCGGGTCTGGGGAGGGACGATCGCCGCCGTGAGCGTCATGGCCATGCTGATCGTGATCCTGGCGTTCGGCTCCTTCTCCCGCCGCGAGTCCGTGCAGGGGTATGTCGAACCGGATGGCGGGCTCATCCGCGTCCGGCCAGCTCGGGAGGGCACTGTCCAAAGCCTCTCGGCCGCGACCGGGCGCCGGGTCAACAAGGGGGACGTGCTTGCGGTCGTCAACCTGGGCCAGTATGCCGAGGATGGGCTGGACGGCCGCCGCAGGATGGTGGACGAGGCCAAAGCCACCGTCCGGTTCATCGAGGAGCAATTGACCAACGAGTTGTCGGCGCTGCCAGTTCGTCAAGCCGACCTGGAGCGGCAGGCCCAGGCGCTTGCACGGCAGAAGGCGGTGGCCGAGCAACGCGCCGCCGGCTATGGGGAGCTTGAGAAGTACGCCGGTGCCACCGCAGAGCGGATGAAGCAACTGGAATCGCAAGGCTTCGTTGCCAATTCGGCTGTCGAGAAGGCCATGGCCGACGTCACCACGCAGAACGTCTCCGTGCTGGCCCTCGGCCAGGAGCAAGAGCGTCTCAACGTGGAGCTGGTGAGGGTGGCCGCAACCACCCGGCAGCTGCAGATCGATCACGCCTCACGCGTGCTGCAGCTGAAAGCCGACCTGGCCCGTGCCCGCCAGTCGCTGGAGGAAAACAGTCTGCAGCAGGCCTATACCTTGATCGCACCGGTGGCCGGCGAGGTTGCCGCGGTCCGCGCAGCGGAGGGCGACGCAGTGAAGGCGGGCGTTGCATTGATCAGCCTGGCGCCAGAGCACGCGCGCTATCACGCCGTCCTGTTGATTCCCAGCCGGGCCATGGCCTACGTACGCCGCGGGCTGCGCGTGGAAATCGAATACGACGCCTTTCCCCACTCTCGTTACGGGACTTATGGAGGCACGATCACCGAGATCGACGAGGCGGTTGTCACGCCTCAGGAGCAATCAGCGCCCGTGACCCAGACGGAGTCGGTGTACCGGGTGATCGTCGAGTTGGACGAGCAAGCGATCACCGCATACCAGCAGGTCATCGCCCTGCGCAGCGACATGACGCTGCAGGCCCATGTGATCCGCGACCGCAGAAAGATCTACGAATGGATCGCGGACCCGCTGCTCACCGTTGCGAACCGGATCAAACAATGACGCTTTCCACGCATGCGCGGCTCGTTCTGCGGACGGAGCATCCGGCGCTCATCTGCCTGGCTGCCGCCCTGCAGACCGTGAAGGTGAGCTTCGACCCACTGGACCTGAAGCTGGCCTGGCAGAAGAGCTATCGCGGGGACGCATGGGGAGCCGTGGAAGAGCAGGCCAGACGGCTGGGCTGCGAGCTGCTCGCGCAGCCCGCGGGAGGCGCAAGCGAGCACCTGCCTGGCGATCTGCTGGGCCACGCCGGCGGATTCTGGACCGTTGCCGGCGTCGCCTCCGGGCAACCGCGCCTGTTCTCCGGCAGCACGCGGGCATCGTACCGGCAGCCAGGGCCGTCAACGGATGCGCCTGGCTTGCGCCATTTCCGCTTGTGCGTGGTCGATGGGCCAATGAAGTCAGCGCCGAAGGTGGCGCTGCGCAATCTCCTCCACGGTTTGCATGGTGGCAGGGCCGCGCTGATGCGCATCCTGATCGTGTCGCTGGCCATCCAATGCCTGCTGCTGATCAACCCCGTCTTCTTCCAGTTCGCCATCGACGACGTCGTGGTCTCCCGGGATACCGACTTCCTGCTGGTCCTGGTGCTGGCCTACGGTTTGGTGACCATTGCGGCCGTGTTCCTCACCATGGCCCGCGCCGGAGACATATCGCGGCTGGACCTGCGTATCCGGGATGTGTTGGGCGCGCGCTTCTTCAAGGGTGTGCTGGGACTGCAAGCGTTGGAGATTGCCCGCAAGCCCATCAACGAGGTGGCATCCAAGCTGGGGTCCCTCGCCTCGGTGCAGGGGCATCTCGGTTCCAAGTCGATCGAGACAGTGGTGGACGGCGCGATGTCGCTGGCCGCATTGGTCATCATGTTCGTCTACAGCTGGCGCTTGGCCGTGGTGCCCATCGTCTCGGTGGTCGTCTTCCTCCTCGTCAAGGCGCTGCATATTCCCTCCCACCGCCAGAAAGGGCGGCTGGCACTGCATCAGATGACGCTGCAAGGCTCGGTGCTGGTCGAGACGCTGCGAAGCTTCGTTTCGCTCCGCGCCGCCGAACGCGCATCGCTGCGCTTGGAGCAATGGCTGCGGGCCCAGGCCGCATCCTCGGAGTGCGCACAGTCCTCGGCGCTTCAAGGCATGCGCATGAAGGCGCTGCATCAGGCCATCACCAGCGCGGAGTACATCGCGGTGATTGCGCTTGGCGCGCTGGACATCATGAATGGCCGGCTCAGCGTGGGGATGCTGATTGCCTTCCAGTTCTATCGCAATCTTTTCCAGGGCCGCGCGCACTCGCTCGTGGACCAATGGTTCGAGCGCAATGCGCTCACCTCGCACCTCGAGAAGATCGAGGACGTCATGACGACGCCGCCTCACGACGACGCAGCGCCACGCATGCCGCTGGAAGGAAAACCGGTGCGGCTGGAGCAGGTCAGCTTCCGCTTCAGTCCCCGGCATCCGTGGATCCTCCGGCATGCGAGCATCACCTTCGAGACCGGCAAGTGCTATGGCATCTCGGCGCCCAGCGGCGTGGGCAAGAGCACTTTGGCCAAGGTGATCCTGGGGGTCTATCCGCTGGAGGGCGGCGAGATCCTGTTTGGCGACACGGCGCTGGGCGCCGGGACCGGACCAGCCATTCGGAAAGCCTGCGCCATCGTGCTGCAGGACGACGTGGTCTTCCAGGGCACCGTCTCCGAGAACATCTCATATTTCGCCGTCGAACCCGATGAAGCCCGAGTGCGGGAGTGCGCGGACCAAGTGGGGTTGACGGCGGAGATCGAGAGCTTCGCAGGCGGCTTCGACACCCCGGTCGGAGATGGCGGTCAACCGATCTCCGGAGGCCAGAAGCAACGCCTGCTGATCGCACGCGCGCTGTACACCTCGCCCGCGCTGCTGATCCTGGACGAGGCCACCACGGCGCTGGATCAACGGCGCGAAGCTGCCGTTCTGAAGGCGATTCAACAGCTGGCCTGCACCCGGCTCGTCATTTCCCACAATCCGAAGGTCCTGGAGGTCTGCGACACCTTGCTGGAACTCAAGGGCGGGCAACTGCTGCCCTTGGAACCCACCGTGCAGCTGGTGGCGGCCAAGCGCGTCGCGGAGGTACATCCGTGATGGTCGGCCGCGCCGGGATGTCCGAGCGGATGGCGTGGATCCGCGCATGCGCCCAGCGGCGATTCGCGGGTGCCGAAGGCTTGGTCGTGTACGGCTCCGCGCAGACGGAACACTGGCAGCCGACGATGGGATCCGACGTGGACCTGCTGGTCATCGTGCAGGCCGGAGCACCCAATCTCCGGGAGGTCTACCAGGAGACCTGCACGATCGACCCCGAGGGCAGCGGCGACGCGTCGGGCATCAAGTTCGATACCTTCCAGCTCAATCTCCAGGTGATGTCGGCCCACTATCAGGGTGCCCTGCGCGGCCGGCCGTCGCCCTACATCGACATGCTGATCCACGGCACCTTGCTGGACGGCCACTCCTCCGCGGTGCGGGCGCTGTGGGACCGAGCGCGGGACCTTCCACCCCTCCCGGCCGCAGCGCAGGCGGGCATCGATGAGCGCTCCCACATTGAAAACCTCCTGGCTGAATTCGATCGCTGTACCTCCCTGGCGGAGGCCATCGGCGTGGCCGGCCACCTGCACCACACGCTGGCGAGGGTCCATGCCCGCATGCGAGGCGTCACCTACATCAAACAGGCGGGCATGCATCGTCTCCTTCAGGAACGGGCGCCGGAACTGCACCAGGCGTTGCTCGGCGGACTCGGCGAACTGATCAAGGACGGGGATGGGCGAGGTTTTCATCGGGCCGTCCGCCAGATGCTGAATGCCCTGGGAGGGCCGGCGCATGCACCTTGGAAATCCGTGCTTTGACCCGCAAAAGGAGGTGGACAGTCCGCAGGGAGAGTCACCGGACAGACATGACAGGCGGCTCAGCAGCCGCATTCAAAAATTAGTTAGGTGATAGAGCAATGAACATTCAGAAGATTGAATTTCTCAAGCAGCGCCGGGCGGTGAGTCAGCTCGTGATCAACGACGAAGCTTCGTTCTCCGAGCTCAATGAGTTGATCAAGGCGGACGCCGGCTACCAGCCCAATACAGCCCAGGGAAAGATCCTGGACGCGCTGATCGAACATCTGGAGGACCCGGTTCGACGCATCCATCTGCAGGAGCGCGTGCAGGAGACATTGAAGGCCCATGGCAGCACGGCGCGCACGACTTCCGACCTGGACGCCGGCTCGTGGGAGCAGATCATCCGGGTCATCGCCGAAGAGCTCCGCGATCCACTGCAGGCTCGCGGCCTGAGCTTCAACACCGGCGTCACCAGTTTCATGCTGCCCGGCGAGTCCGTGACGCCCTATGTGGCGGGCACCGCCAGCGGTGACGAGCTTTATTACTCCACCTCGAATGTCTGGACCACCTTCGATGTGCTGGCCATCACCGAAGTCGCGGTGTGGGTGGCGGCGGTCGCCGTGGCAGTGATCATCGGCGAGGAAGGCAACACCTCGCAGAACGCACTGTCTTATGAAGATTTGACGCGGATCTCGCGCCTCATCGCGCACGCCGGACGTTTCAACTAAGGCAAGCGTGGCCCGTGGCCGGGACTTGAGCTCCGGCCACCTTTCTTGACACAGGGAGTAGGCATGTCACTGATCAAACACAAGAAGTCGCTGTCGCTGATGCTGACCTATCAATGCACCGCCGAGTGCACGGACTGCGGCACTGGGAGTTCCCCGCGCGTGAAGGAGCAGATCCCGCTCGAAGACGCCATCAGGTTCATCAATGAGGCGCGCGAAAGGGACTTCGGCGTGGTGGTCTTCACCGGTGGTGAGGCCACGCTGCGCTGGAAGGATCTGCTGCGCGGCATCTCTCATGCCACGTCCATCGGCCTTCCCAGCCGGCTGGTGACCAATGCGCACTGGGCCACCTCTCTCGACGTTGCAAGGGGCCGCATCGCCGCCCTGCAGCGGGCTGGCTTGAAGGAATTGAACTACAGCACTGGAGATGAACATGCGCGTTTCATTCCCATTGAGCGGGTGATCAACGCGTCGCAGGTGGCATTGGAATTCGGCTACCGTCTGTCCATCATGGTCGAGTCCCGCCAGACACGCACCGTCACCCGAGACACCGTGATGAGCCTCCTCGCTGAGCGGGGCATGGCCGATCACCCAATGCTGTCCATTGTGGAGAGCCCATGGATGCCGCTGGACCCGCATCGGGTGGAAAGCTACCGCGAGGGCACGAGCCCAGATGCCGACCACGTGCATCTGCGCAAGGGTTGTGACAGCGTCCTCTCCACCTACACCGTGCAGGGCGACGGCCGCATCGGTGCCTGCTGCGGACTGGGCATGCGGTACCTGTCGGAGCTCAACGTGGGGGACTTGGGAACCACGCTCCAGGCCTGCATCGAAAAGAGCGAGAAGGACATCCTCAAGCTGCTCGTGCGCTTCATCGGACCGATGCGCATCCTGGACTGGGCGGGCCGGAAGAATCCACAGATCCAGTGGGAGGGCATGTACGGACATCATTGCCAGGCCTGCATCCGCATTTACCGGGACCCTGCGGTGGCCGAGGTCCTCAAGGCCCACTACATTGAATTGCTGCCCGAACTCAAGGACGCACTCTATCTGGAGAATCGGTACGTCGAAGCAGTCACCACCCAGCACGTCGCTGCCGCCCAGAAGATCGTGCATGAGATGTGAGGACCATTTCTGCTTTGATCATCTGGAGGATGCGATGAAAGATTATTGGTTTCCGGCGAAGAAATATGGTTTTGGCTGGGGTTTGCCGCAAACTTGGCAGGGCTGGGTGACGGTCGCCGTCTTTCTGCTATGCCTGGGGCTCGCGACCTACTTCTTCCAGCCTCGCGAAAACCCGGTTCTTTATCCACTTGTGGTCGTTTTGTTATCAGCAATCTTCTTGGTTGTCGTCTATCTGAAAGGCGAACCATCAGGATTCCGTTGACGAGGTTCGGTCAGTTCCGGCCATCCGGGACCCGCAAACCTGTGACCTCCTTCCCCGCTTGGCGCAGGTGCAGCTTGGCCGGTACGTCCGCAGCCGGAGGCTCGAAGGAAAGGACAGCCTTGACCACGGGAACGACCAAGGTATTTGGCGCTGTGGCATCAGCTGTGATTGCAGGCTGTCCCGAGCCCTGAACAACGAGCTTTCCATTGGCTTCACTGATCTCAATGAAAAAGGTGCCGGAGATCTGATAGCGGCCAACATATTGGCGATCAAACTGAACTCCCGGCAACCGGGAAGCAGTTTCCCGGATCAACTCGGTGGCGCCACCGCCTTGTCGCCAGATGAGGTGATTGATGCTGGCATCCGGCAGAACAAAAGGGGTGAGCGTGGCATTGATGTCTGGTGACAGAAATTCACCTGCGGAATCAAACATGAGATCCAACGGCGGCTGCCCTTGGACTTGGAGTTGCACGGTACCGGCTTCCTGCCTGTTCACTTCGAAGCGAGTGCGGCCCGCCAGGAAACTGCCTTGGATCGCCTCGGCAATCTGGATGGGCACCGGCATGCGGCGGCGAGGCTTCAGCGAATCCGCATTGCCCGTGAGGAGGGCCAAACCCACGTCGCTCAGGCCGCCCATTTCGCTCAGGGAGGTGTCTGACAGAACCAGCACAGCGGAGCGGTCCTCCGGGGAGATCAGCAGCAGGCTAGAAAATCCCCCGGTGCTGCCCTCGTGAAGCAACAACGAGCGCCCCTTGATGGAAGTGCGCGACCAATTGAGAGGGGGTAGACCCGCGCCCGGGTCGTGGGTCAGACGCAGGCCGGCTCGGATGCTGTCCGGTGCATCACCAAGGTTGGCTCTGGCGAAGGCCTCCATGTCGGCCATCGTGGCCTTGACCATGCCCACGCCTGCCAACGAGGGGTTGATCTGCCACGGGCCCACCACTTTGCCACCCGGAAAATGCCCGGCAGCGGGAGCAGCGACGGGGGATTTGGCAATGAACGCGTTGGACATTCCCAGGGGCTTGAAGAGTTGCTCCTGAAACGCCTGCTCAAGGTCCCCGCCATACGCTGATGTCACGGCCAGCGACATGAGCATCATGCCGTAGTTCGAGTAATTGAAGGTCTGACCGATATTGCCTTTCAGTTCCGTGCGTCCCAGGGCATCCAACAGATATTCGGGGGTGACATTCGCATAGGGATCCAGCGCGGATCGCACCGGCATGCGGGGCGGCAATGCCGGTAGCCCGGATGTATGGGTGAGCAGGTCCATCACCATAATGTGCCGATCGCCCTGGGCGGGGACCTTGGTGCCCGCGGGCAGATGGTCTGCCAGTTTATCCTGAAGCGTCCATTTCTCGCGGCGTACAAGGTCGGCCACCAAAAATGCAGTCATGGTCTTGGTGATGGACCCGATCTCAAATGTCCTGGAATACAGGGCGGAAGCGTCTCGTCCATCCGCGCAGAAGGAAGCGGACCTGACATTCCCGTCCCTGATGACACTGCCGAGGACACAGGCGCCGCTGATATCGCCTTCAAATCGGTGCTGGAGGGTTCGGCGCACGCCGCCGTCATTCCGTTCAGTAGACACCGCGTAGCACAATTGGGATGTTGTTGCAATTAAAAGAAGTAAAAGGGAACGACCTTTTGACATATGACTCCGGTGACGTTTTCAGCTTTGACGCACTATTGGAGCACATCTTGGCTAAAAGAGCGCTTGCATGACCACGGGCGATATCACCCCCAATATTCAACATGACGACTTATCTTCCTCAATACCGCGCGCCCATAGAGCTGGGCAGAGAGCCCATGGCAGGACCTGACGAACCCAGGGGCGCCGCGCATGAAATATTCATCGATGTCGGTGGCAATTGGACAAGCGAGCGGCATCCCACCTTCCTCGACCTGTGGTCCGCCTCCGCTGAAAGGAACAATACTGTCGAAGTGATTGATTTGCCGAGCCCCCCGCCCGCCCGCAGCCCTTGAATCGTCCACAGCGATCGAGCGGCCCCAGCGTGCCGGACACGCAGGAGACCAGATGACATCCTGCCGCTCCTCGCGCACGACTCGGAGGGCCGCGAGCGCTTCGCCGAGCCTCGCCCCACATGACGCGATCATGGTCCGCCTGTCCGACGTCATCAAACGCCAGCACTACTCGCCATGAAGATCAACCGGTTAGGGAAGTTCTGCACAACACGTTGGCCGATGCCTCGTGGCCGGGATGAAGGGGCCCGCCGAACTCGTTGGCGGCTGGCGGCATGACTTCATCGGGTTTGCGGCATCGATCGCGGGCTCGCAGCCCGTTTTCAATCCGCCTTCATGTGCTCCGGACGGACTTGTCCATCCAGCGCCATCAACTGCCGTCGAGCTAGCCGCAGGTTGGTCAGCGCGAACAGGGTGTGCAGCTGCGCCGTGTTCTTCGTCAGCCCGCGGTAGCGCACCTTGGTGTGTCCGAACTGGCGCTTGACGACCCGGAAGGCGTGCTCGACTTTGGCCCGCACGCTGGCCTTCAGGTGCTCGATCTCGTCGATGAGCCGCCCGAGCCGGCCCTCGTTCTCAGCGGGCTTGCGCGAACTCGGCCGCCGCGCGATCTGCCAGTCCACGCCCGGCTTGGCGTCGGGTCGCTCAGCCCGAACCACTGTTGCATGTAGTGGATACGCAGCATCGCCTCGATCGCGAACGGCGGGCGGCCCGTCTTGCTCTTGGGCCAGTGCGGCTCGATGATCTCCACGAGGACCTTCCACGGCACCACGCGCTCCATCTCTTCGAGGAACTCCCGCTTGCGCGTCTTCTTCGTCGAGAGGTTCAGGCTGACCGCCGCCTTCCGGCATGCCCCCAGCACGATGCACGATTTCGCGTTAGGGTGAGGGCCCTTGGGGACCCCGCCATGACCACCCTCCGCACTGACCTCTCCGCCTCTCCCGTCCTCTCCGTTCAGCCCCTGGGCATGCCCTGGGACACGGTCGACCCCTTCCTGTTCTGCGTCCACCACGACGACGCCTATCCGCGCGGCAACGGCCGGTACGGCCCGGATGCTTCGCTGCTGGCGGGCCGGCAGATGGGTTCCGACTTCTCGCGCAAGGACGGCTGGAGCATGTACCACGGCCAGCAGGTGCCTGGCTTCCCCGCCCACCCGCACCGCGGCTTCGAAACCGTCACCATCGTGCGCCAGGGCCGCATCGACCATTCCGATTCGCTGGGCGCCGGCGCGCGCTTCGGCGGCGGCGACGTGCAGTGGCTGACGGCCGGCAAGGGCATCGTCCACGCGGAGATGTTCCCGCTGCTGCACACCGACCGTCCCAACCCGCTGGAGCTGTTCCAGATCTGGCTCAACCTGCCCGCGGACAGCAAGATGGTGGAGCCGCACTTCACGATGTTCTGGTCGCAGGACATCCCGCGGCACACCTTCGTCGACGACGCCGGACGCGCGACGGAGGTGGTGGTCATCGCGGGCGCCCTGCCGGACGCCGCTCATGCCGGCGCGACGGTGACCAAGCCGCTCGCGCCGCCGCCGGACTCGTGGGGCTCGCGGCTGCATTCGGACCTGGCCATGTGGACCCTGCGCCTGGAGCCCGGCGCGCAATGGACCTTGCCCGCGGCACTGGGCGACGGCACGCGACGCAAGCTGTACTTCTTCGCCGGCGGCCGCATCACGATCGGCGACGAGCCCGTGACCGTCGGCCATTCCATCGAGGTGCGGGCCGGCCTCGACGTCGTGCTTGTCAATGGCGAAGAACCCGCCGAGTTGCTGATGCTGCAGGGCCGTCCCATCGGCGAGCCGGTGGCGCAGTACGGCCCCTTCGTCATGAACACCGAGCAGGAGCTGCGTCAGGCCTTCGAGGACTACCGTCGCACCGAGTTCGGGGGCTGGCCGTGGCCGGACCCGGCCCCGGTGCACGGCGACCAGGAGGACCGATTCGCGCGGCATGCGGACGGCCGGACGGAGCGGCCGCCGGCGCAGGACTGAGTCACCGCAAGCGAGGCGCCGGTCACACGATCGGACAGGGACACGGTTAAGCTGGACGCAAGGAGGCAGCGATGAATGTTTCCCAGCGCGTCGGCGCCATCAGCTACCGTTTCGACAGCCTGCGCGAGCTGATGGCCAAGGCCACACCGGAGCGTTCGGGCGACCGGCTCGCCGGCGTCTGCGCCGGGTCTGAGCAGGAACGCGTCGGCGCGCAGATGGCCTTGGCCGATCTGCCGCTGAAGACCTTCCTCAGCGAGGCCCTGATCCCGTACGAGGACGACGAGATCACCCGACTCATCGTCGACGGCCACGACGCCGCGGCCTTCCAGCCGATCACCCACCTGACGGTCGGCGGGTTGCGCGAGTGGCTGCTCTCGGACGCAGCGGACACCGCGGCGCTCACGCGCCTGGCGCCCGCCCTCACGCCCGAGATGGTGGCTGCGACCAGCAAGATCATGCGGAACCAGGACCTGATCCTGGTCGCTCGCAAGTGCCAGGTCGTCACGCGCTTTCGCAATACGCTGGGACTCACGGGCAGGCTGTCTACGCGCCTGCAGCCGAATCATCCGACCGACGACGCCAGCGGGATCGCCGCGAGCGTGCTTGACGGTCTGATGTACGGCAGCGGCGATGCGGTCATCGGCATCAATCCCGCCACCGACAACCTGACCCAGGTCGCGCATCTGCTACGCCTGCTGGCGGAGGTCATCGAGCGCTTCGAGATCCCCACCCAAAGCTGCGTGCTCACGCACGTGACCAACACGATGCAGTGCATCGAGCGCGGCGCGCCGGTCGATCTGGTGTTCCAGTCCATCGGCGGCACGGAAGCGACCAACCGCAGTTTCGGTGTCGACCTGAAGCTGCTGGCCGAGGCGCGCGCGGCGGCCTTGTCGCTGGCGCGTGGCGCCTACTTCGACGACGGCCAACGCGGGCAGCATGTGATGTACTTCGAGACCGGCCAGGGCAGCGCGCTGTCCGCCGGCGCGCACCAAGGTTGCGACCAACAGACCCTCGAGGCCCGGACCTACGCGGTGGCGAGGCACTTCGAGCCGCTGCTCGTGAACACGGTGGTCGGGTTCATCGGGCCGGAGTACCTGTACGACGGCAAGCAGATCATCCGGGCCGGGCTGGAGGACCACTTCTGCGCCAAGCTGCTGGGCCTGCCGATGGGCTGCGACATCTGCTACACGAACCACGCGGCGGCGGATCAGAACGACATGGATGTGCTTCTCACGCTGCTGGGCGTGGCGGGCTGCAACTTCATCATGGGCATCCCGGGCTCGGACGACGTGATGCTCAACTACCAGACGACCTCGTTCCACGACGCGCTGTACGCTCGGCGGGTGCTGGGCTTGCGCGCCGCGCCGGAGTTCGAGCGCTGGCTCGAACGCATGCGCATCGCGCGACCCGGCGCGCCGGGGCATCTGGTCGACGCCATGTCCCCGGCCTTCGCTGCCTTGCTGCCATCGTCGTGAGCGAAACACCATGAGCGACGCGATCACTCCCAATCCCTGGCACACGCTGCGGCGCCACACGCCGGCGCGGATCGGGCTGGGCCGAGCGGGCGTCAGCCAGCCGACGGCGGCGCACCTGGCCTTCCAGTTGGCCCATGCGCAGGCGCGGGACGCGGTGCATCGCGAGCTGGATCACGTGGCGCTCGCGGCGGCCCTGAACGAGGCCGGGTTGGAAACGCTCGATCTGCACAGTGCCGCCGCGGATCGGGCGGCGTACCTTCAGCGACCGGATCTCGGTCGACGGCTCGACGACCGGTCGACGGCCGTGCTGTCCTCGCTCGATGCGCAACAGCAGCCGGATCTGGCGCTGGTCGTGGCCGATGGCCTGTCCGCGTTGGCGATCGAGCGGCATGCGGTCCGGTTCGTCGAAGCGCTCCGGCCGCTGCTCGCCGACGGCTGGCGTTGGTCGCCCGTCGCCATCGTCCGTCAGGCGCGCGTCGCGATCGGAGATCCGATCGGTCAAGCGCTGGAAGCGAAGCTCGTCGTGGTGCTCATCGGCGAGCGCCCTGGATTGAGCTCCCCCGACAGCATGGGCGTCTACGTCACCTGGGCGCCTCGCCCCGGCCGCGTGGACGCGGAGCGCAACTGCATCTCCAACGTGCGACCGGAAGGATTGGCGCCGGCCACCGCGGCGGCGCGGCTGGCGTGGTTGCTCCAGGAAGCGCGGGCTCGTCAGGTGACAGGTGTTGCGTTGAAGGATGAAAGCGTGGAAGTGGCGCCGGCGGTCGAGACTCGGGAGCCGTTCCGGCTCGACAGGCGCTGATCACGGAGGCAGCGGCCGCCGCGGATATCGATGGCTGCGTCCGATGGTTCCGACCGTTGTCAGGTTGATCGGACTCGGTGGGCGGCTCCGGGACGCTAGACGACGAAGGCGCGCAGTTCAGCCAACAGGCCATCACGGAAGCGCCAGACATCGCAGTACTCATGCCGGGAGGCTTCCCCCTTGTCGTCCTTGAGCGTGATCTCGCCGATCGCAATGACGAAGTCGCCCTCTGCCACCATTCGATGGACGTCGAACTCGGGGGGCTCGCGATAGGTGTCGGCCATCCACTTGCGAACGGCTTCCTTGCCCCTGAGCGTCCGCTCGCCGACAAAGGTCCACTCGGTATCCTCGGTGCAGAACTGCAGGAATCCTTCGAAGTCGCGCTTGACGATGGCCGCGTTCGCCTTCTCAAGAATCGATTTATGGGCGTGAGACATGCAGGTTCTCCTGGTCAGATCGGTCCCAACAACAACGGCAACCCGCTTGCCACCTGGATCCGTGTCCGTGTCCTGTGGCAAGAAGTCTCGTTCGACACGACTTCTGTAATTCCCGTTGCGGCGCCGTTACGTCATGTAGCGAATTCCAGGGGCACCGCATTCAACGCCCGACCTATCATGCCGCCGAAACGATTTAACGCTAAATCGCCGCAAACACTCGAGTAGCCCGGCATTTCGCTGCAATCGGTCATCGACGCCAAAAGCGGCTCGACGTCGTGCTGGCTCGCAGCGAGGGGGAGCGCAAGGCGGGTCGCACGACGCGAGAGAGGGGGCTCGCCATGGCGACGCTGCAGCCCGGTGTGGCCGGCGCCGCCACCGTGATGCGTGAACCGCGCCAGCCAAGCCATCCGGTTGCGTGACGAAGTGGCGAGATCAGCCACGCGATCACGCGCCGTTATGACTGCCGCGCACGCCGGCCATAGCGTGGCGCACTTCAACAAGACCACCGCAATGACGATATTCAAACCCGGGGCGGAGCACGCGGCCCTTGACGACTTTCCGGACGCGCACCGGCGCCTGCTGACCTTGGGCGTCGGCCTGTTCCCGATCCTGCCGCTTCTGCCGGGATGCGGCGGCGGCCCGGTCAGCGAGGCGGGTACCCCGTTGCTCGGCGGAGCGGATGAAGCGGCGGCGGGCATCGGGACGCCGCCGCCGCCCGACACGACACCGGATCCTCGGCCCGACGATCCGATTCCAGCCCCCGCGCCGGCGCCGGCGCCCCCTCCCGCCCCGACCGAGCCCATGCCGCCCGCCCCGGCTGCGCCTGCACCCGCGCCTGCACCCGCGCCTTCACCGGCGCCCGCACCCGCACCCGCACCTGCACCTGCGCCTGCGCCTGCCCCTGCACCTGCGCCTGCGCCTGCACCTGCGCCTGCACCTACACCTGCGCCTGCACCTGCACCCGCACCTGCGCCTACACCTGCACCTGCACCTGCACCTGCGCCTGCACCTGCGCCTGCACCGGCACCGGCACCGGCACCCGCGCCAGGCGGGCTGGTCCATCCGGGGCTGCTTCATACGCAGACGGATCTTCAGCGCATGCGCGATCAGGTCGCCGCCGGCAGGCAGCCCTGGCTCGGCAGTTGGAACCTGCTGCTCGCCGCGCGTCGTGCCGAGCTGGGCGTGAAGCCCTCACCGCTGGAAGTCGTGAGTCGCGGCGGAACCGGCGAGAACTTCTGGGTGATGGTCACCGACATGATGCGCGCGTATCACCTCGCGCTGCGCTGGAAGGTCACCGGCGACGAGGCCTATGCGAAAGACGCGGTGAAGTTCCTCAATGCCTGGTCGTCGACCTTGAAGCGACTGGCCGGCGATTCCAATCGTTACCTGGCGTCGGGCCTCTACGGCAACCAATGGGCCAATGCCGCCGAGGTGATGCGCACCTATCCGGGTTGGGCCAAGGAGGACGTCGCACGGTTCCAGACCATGCTGCTCAACGTGTTCTATCCGGAGTGCCACGCGTTCCTCACCGACCACAACGGCACCGAGATCAGAAAGGTCACGCACTACTGGGCCAACTGGGACCTGGCGAACGTCTGCAGCATGTATGCCATCGGCGTGTTCTGCGACCGACCGGACATCGTCGCTGAGGCCAGCAACTACTACAAGAACGGCCGGGGCTGTGGATCGCACGGCAACAACGTCTACTACCTGCATCCCGGCTACCTGGGCCAGTGGCAGGAAAGCCACCGCGACCAAGGACACTCCACCCTTGGCATCGCGCTGGCCGGCATGCTGTGCGAGATGGCCTGGAACCAGGGCGAGGACCTCTACGGGCTCTGGAACAACCGCCTCCTCGCCGGTGCGGAGTACGTCGCGAAGACCAACGTCCTGGTCGGACCGCCGCCCGACTACATCGCGTACCCGATGCCCTTCACCCCCTACACCGGCGTCCATGGATCCAGCACCACGGTGTCCGGTGGGGACAACCCTCGCCCCTGCTGGGAACTCATCCTCAACCATTACGTCGGACGCAAAGGCCTCTCGGCCCCTTGGACCCTCAAGATGGTGAGCAAGCAACGTCCCGAACGCGTGGACGGCGGGGACTCGCCAGGCCTGGGGTCGCTGCTCTACTACCGTGACGCCGGCCCCCCTGCCCGGCCGAGCGGCCTGAGCGCCGTCCTCTATGAAGGCAAGGTGCTGATGTCGTGGTGGGGCAGCGCCGACGCAACGGACTATCTGGTGCAGCGCGCGAGTTCCTCCGCCGGCCCCTTCACCACCCTTGCGCGAGTCACCGACCCGCGCACCTACACCGACGCACCGGCTGCGGGCACCTGGTACTACCGCATCAGCGCCGTCACCGGCCAGGGCGAGCGGGTCGGGGCGGACACCCTGCGCGTGGCGGTGCCCGGAGAACTGTGGCTGCATCTGCCACTCAACGGCAGCACCGATGACCTCAGCGGCAACGGCCGATATGGCGTGCTCATGGAAGGCGCGACCTGGGGCGAGGGGCGCAACGGCAGCACCTGCGTCGTGTTCGACGGCCGCCGTGCCCATGTGCGCCTGGTCGATGGCGTGGTGTCGGCGTTGGGCGACTACACGGTGGCGATGTGGGTCTACTGCGACAACACCGGCGCCAGTTCGCGCTTCTTCGATTTCGGCTCCAACGACGTGTCGTACATGGCGCTCACCCCGCGGGAGTCGACGCGCCCGCCCGTCCCCAGCCTGATGCGCCTCATGTCCACACGCAATCAGTTCTGGATGCCGTCGCCCTTGGCGGCGCCCATTCCGCCCAACGGTCGCTGGACCCATGTGGCCATCACGCTCTCTGGCACGGTCGGCACGCTTTACGTCGACGGCTCACCGGTCGCCACCAGTCCCGAAATCTGGATGGCGCCCTATCAGTTCGGCCACACGACGCGGAACTGGCTGGGACGCTCGCAGTACGGGGGCGATCCATTCTTCAAGGGGCGGATGCAGGACTTCCGGATCTACAGCGGAGCGCTGACCGCCGCCGCCGTTGCGAACCTCGCCCGCTGACAGCCTTGCCCCCGCCCTTGGGCGGGGGCAAGGCGAGCGCGGAAGCTTCACGTCAGTTCATACGCCAACTCATAGAAATGCCGCCCGTCCCGGATGTCGATGCTCAGCTGCCCGCTGAGCCCGGTCAGCCCGCCGGTCCCCTGAATCCGGCACCACCTGCACGGTCAGTGTCGGCTGGCCGCAGTTCATCTCGCCGGTGTGCATCAGCAGGAAGCTCCCCTCCCAAGTTAACTGAATGTCGACACCCGCCCTTGAAAGCGCCAAGCCCGTCCATATAATCTCCCTGCTAGCACTCGCATCGGTCGAGTGCTAACAAGCCCCACGACGTCCCTCGCGGGGCTTACTTCTTGTGGGGTTGGCCAGTGCGAGAACCGCACGGCGGGCCCTTGAAGCAAGTCCGCACAGTCAAGGAGATCTGATGAAACTGCGTCCTCTGCACGATCGCGTGATCGTTAAGCGCCTGGAAAACGAAACCAAGACGGCCTCCGGCATCGTCATCCCCGACAACGCCGCCGAGAAGCCCGACCAGGGCGAGGTGCTGGCCGTCGGCCCGGGCAAGCGCAACGACAAGGGTGAATTCATCGCCCTGAACGTCGCCGTCGGCGACCGCGTGCTGTTCGGCAAGTACAGCGGCCAGACCGTCAAGGTCGACGGCGAAGAGCTGCTCGTGATGCGCGAAGAGGATCTGTTTGCGGTCATCGCCAAGTAATCGGCGACCACCCTCACAGACCCCTTTATCTAGATAGAGATTCGGAGAGATACACATGGCAGCAAAAGACGTTGTCTTCGGCGGCGAAGCCCGTGCCCGCATGGTCGAAGGCGTGAACATCCTGGCCAACGCGGTCAAGGTCACGCTGGGTCCCAAGGGCCGTAACGTGGTGCTGGAGCGCTCGTTCGGCGCCCCCACCGTCACCAAGGACGGTGTCTCGGTCGCCAAGGAGATCGAGCTCAAGGACAAGCTGCAGAACATGGGCGCCCAGATGGTCAAGGAAGTCGCTTCCAAGACCTCGGACAACGCCGGTGACGGCACCACCACCGCCACCGTGCTGGCCCAGGCCATCGTGCGCGAAGGCATGAAGTACGTGGCCGCCGGCATGAACCCGATGGACCTCAAGCGCGGCATCGACAAGGCCGTCGCCGCCCTGGTCGAGCAGCTGAAGAAGGCCTCCAAGGCCACCACCACGTCCAAGGAAATCGCCCAGGTCGGCACGATCTCGGCCAACTCCGATGACTCGATCGGCAAGATCATCGCCGACGCGATGGACAAGGTCGGCAAGGAAGGCGTGATCACCGTCGAGGACGGCAAGTCGCTGGCCAACGAGCTGGACGTCGTCGAAGGCATGCAGTTCGACCGCGGCTACCTGTCGCCCTACTTCATCAACAACCCGGAGAAGCAGTCGGCGATCCTGGACAACCCCTTCGTCCTGCTCTACGACAAGAAGATCTCCAACATCCGCGACCTGCTGCCGACGCTGGAAGCCGTCGCCAAGGCCGGCCGTCCGCTGCTGATCATCGCGGAAGAAGTCGACGGCGAAGCGCTGGCGACCCTGGTGGTCAACACCATCCGCGGCATCCTGAAGGTCGTCGCCGTGAAGGCCCCGGGCTTCGGCGACCGCCGCAAGGCCATGCTGGAAGACATCGCCATCCTGACCGGCGGCAAGGTCATCGCCGAGGAAGTCGGCCTGTCGCTGGAGAAGGTCACGCTGGCTGACCTGGGCCAGGCCAAGCGCGTCGAAGTGGGCAAGGAAAACACCACCATCATCGACGGCAACGGCGCCGGCGCCGACATCGAGGCGCGCGTCAAGCAGATCCGCGTCCAGATCGAGGAAGCCACCAGCGACTACGACCGCGAGAAGCTGCAGGAACGCGTGGCCAAGCTGGCCGGCGGCGTGGCCGTCATCAAGGTCGGTGCCGCCACCGAAGTCGAGATGAAGGAGAAGAAGGCCCGTGTCGAAGACGCGCTGCACGCCACCCGTGCCGCCGTCGAGGAAGGCATCGTGGCCGGTGGGGGTGTCGCGCTGCTGCGCGCCCGTCAGGCCGCTGGCGACATCAAGGGCGACAACGCCGACCAGGACGCCGGCATCAAGCTGATCCTGAAGGCCATCGAAGCCCCGCTGCGCGAGATCGTCTACAACGCCGGCGAAGAAAGCTCGGTCGTCGTCAACAACGTGCTGGCCGGTTCGGGCAACCACGGCTACAACGCCGCCAACGGCACCTATGGCGACATGATCGAGATGGGCATCCTGGACCCGACCAAGGTGACCCGCACCGCGCTGCAGAACGCCGCCTCCGTGGCCTCGCTGATGCTGACGACCGAGTGCATGGTCGCCGAAGCGCCGAAGGACGAGTCCGCCGCGCCCGCGATGCCGGGTGGCATGGGCGGCATGGGCATGGACATGTAAGAGTCCGGCCGAGCCCGCGACGATCGACGCCCGCCGTCGATCGTCGACGCTCAGCAAAAGGGGTCGCTTCGGCGACCCCTTTTTTCATTGCGCGGGCCGCAACGGGAAAAAAATCGCCGCCCGGGGCCGCTCTGTTTCCGTTGGATACGAACCGGGCAACGCGCTTGCTGGTCATCCCGGTCGGCATGCGCCCAGAATTGCCCGACCCGCCAGCTCTTCGGCTCGGCACCGCAGGGGCTTTCCCCAGGTCGCACGGCCCCACGGGCCTGGGGGATGTCACTTGAATCAGGGGCGACCATAATGCGCTGACAACTTGTCACAAACGATGGCCCACGCCGCTTCGCCTTCCCTTCAAAGCCTGGTCGACGAGACCCTCGCCCACGTGCCCGCGCTGTCGCATGCGGTCTACAACGGCTTGCAGGACGAGCTCAAGAGCCGGCTGGAGCACCACCAGTTGCTGGCCGGATGGTCCAAGCGGCGCGCCCACTTCGCCTCCGACCTCGAAGGCTCGCTGGGTCGCCTGCTGAGCCTGGCGCGCGAAGGCGGCGATCCGCTGCAGCGCGAGCGGCAGGCGGCGGGCCGCGGGGAGCTGTCGCTGAGCCTGGTCGACGAGGGCCAGGCGTTGAAGGACGTCGCGATCGCGCACGTGATCACCGCCATCGAGGACCAGTCGCGCGCCGAGCTCCACCAGCTCGGCAATTTCTTCGCGGCGCTGCGCGGCATCGCCCGGCCGCTGAAGAACGACAACCCGCTGCGGGCCGCGCTGTTCGCGCAGGCGCTGTCCCGCGCGATCGAGGGCGTGGACCTCGATGCCGAAGGCCGTTATGCGCTGATGCGCATGGCCGCGCTGCCGCTGGCGCTGAAGCTGCAGCCGATCTACGCCTCGCTGTGCCAGGGCCTGCGGCAGGCGCAGCTGAGCGGCATGCTCACCAGCCACGGCGCCGCGCTGAAGGAATCGGACCTGCGGCGGCGCCAGTTCAAGAGCATCACCGAGACGCCGACGCAGAACGCGACGCTGGACCAGGTCGCGCTGAAGCTGGACCTGATGAACACCCGCGCCGCCGAGCTGACCCCGGCGATGGCGCACCCGGGCCCCGCCGGCGCCGCGCCGGCCGCTCCGCCGCCCAGGCTCGGCCCCGGCACCGGCGCGCCGGGCACCGACCTGCTGTCGCGTCTGTACGACCAGATCCTGGCCGACGACAGCCTGCAGCCGCCGCTGAAGGTGCTGATGGGCCGGCTGCAGGTCGCGATCGTGCGGCTGTCCCGCGCCGACGCGACGCTGCTGCGGCGCCAGGACCATCCGACCTGGCAGTTGCTGAACCGCATCGCCGCGCACGGCGCGGGTTTCCAGCGGCCGGACGATGTCGACCTGAAGGCCTTCCTGCAATTCCTGGAGCGCGTGATCCAGCCGCTGCTGGACAGCGCCCATCCCTCGGCGCTGCAGTTCCAGCAGGCGCTGACCGAGGTCGACAGCCACATCCGCGCCCAGGCCGAGGCCCGCGGCCAGCGCAGCGCGGTGGCGCTGGAGCGGCTGGATCGCGAGCAGCGCAGGCAGGAGTGGCAGCGGATGCTGCGCGACCAGCTCGAGCACCAGCTCGACGACGCGCAGGCCGGCAAGCTGATGCGGCGTTTCCTGCTCGGCCCCTGGGTCGAGGTCATCGCGCATGCGATGGTCCAGCACGGTCGCGACGCGGTGGAGGCGCAGACCTCGATCGAGCTGGTCGACGCGCTGCTGCACAGCGTGTCGCCGCAGCCGGACGAGGCGGCGCGCCAGCGGCTGCGCGCCCAGTTGCCGGACCTGGTCCGGGCGCTGGAACGCGGCATGGACTCGATCGCGCTGCCGCCGATGCAGCGCCAGACCTTCCTCGACGAACTGATGCGCCAGCATGGCCGCGTGCTGCGCGGCCTGCCGGCGCTCGAGGAAGCGGCGCCGGCAGCGCCCGCGGCGCCGAGTCCGCGCCGCCCGGCCCGGACGCCGGAAGAGCTGCTGCAGCAGCTGCTGGACGAGCGCGAATCGCAGCTGCCCTCGCGCTGGGCCTACGAGCGGGTCGACCGCGGCCAGTTGCCGACCGTGCCGGTGGCGCTCTACAGCGAGGAACATTCGCCGCACGCGCAGGCCGCGCTGCAGGACTGGATCGCCGGCGTGCACATCGGCGGCTGGTACCACCTGTTCCACCGGAGCGAATGGATCACCGCGCAGATCGCCTGGATCAGCGACAGCCGCCAGATGTTCCTGTTCATCGGCCAGGCGCCGGAGGAGCGCCACTCGGTGACGCGCGGCGCGCTCGAGCAGCTGGTGGCCGCCGGCCTGATCACGCAGCTGGAGGATGCGCCGCTGCTGCAGCGCGCGATCGGCACGCTGATGCTGGACCTGGACCGCGCGCCCGCAGACGGCGACGATCGCTGACGGACACGCGGCCGCCGCCGGGGCCGGTTCGGGTCACAATGCGCCCGCCTCGCGCGCTTGCCGCGGGCGTTCCGTCCCCTGTCCGTCGATGCCCGCCGTGTTCCGCGATTCCCGAGCCGTTTTCCGCCTCGCCGGTGTTCCCGGCCTGCCTGCCCTGCTGCTGACGGCCGTGCTGGCGACCGTGCTGGCCGCGCCCGCGGTGCTGGCCCAGACCGTGCCGCCCAACCCGTCCCCCGGCCCGGTGCCGACGCCCGCCGCCGACCAGGCGCAGCGGCCCAAGCTGGCGCTGGTGCTGTCCGGCGGCGGCGCGCGCGGGCTGGCCCACGTCGGCGTGCTGAAGGTGCTCGAGCGCGAGCACATCCCCGTCGACATCGTCACCGGCACCTCGATGGGCGCCATCATCGGCGGGCTCTACGCCAGCGGCATGTCCGCCGAGGACCTGGATCGCGAGCTGTCGAGGATCGCCTGGGACCGGCTCTTCGCCAGCCGCGTCGATCGGCAGGACCTGTCGCAGCGCCGCAAGGAGGAGGACTTCGAGTTCTCCGCGACGATCGAATTCGGCCTGCGCGACGGCGAGGTGCGCGTGCCCACCGGCACCCTCTCCAGCCGCGGCCTGGAGGCGCTGCTGCGCCGGCTGACGCTGCCGGTGCGCAACGTGCGCCAGTTCGACCGCCTGCCGACGCCCTTCCGCGCCGTCGCCACCGACATGGAGAACGGCCAGGAGCGCATCCTGGCCGAGGGCGACCTGGCGCTGGCGCTGCGCTCCAGCATGAGCGTGCCCGGCGTGTTCGCGCCGGTCGAGTGGGAAGACCGCATCCTCGGCGACGGCGGCCTGGTCAACAACCTGCCGGTGGACGTGGCGCGCGAGATGGGCGCGACGCGGCTGATCGCCGTCAACGTCGGCACCCCGGTGGGCGGGCGCGAGACGCTGAACTCGCTGATCGGCCTGACGGCGCAGATGATCAACATCCTGACCGAGCAGAACGTGCAGCGCTCGATCGCCAGCATGTCCGCCGGCGAGGACCTGCTCATCACGCCGCAGCTGGGCAAGCTGACCTCGGGCGACTTCGACAAGGCGCGCGACTTCATCCGCGCTGGCGAGGAGGCGGCCCAGGCGCTGCTGCCGCAGCTGCGCGCCTATGCCGTCGACGACAAGACCTATGCCGACTGGCAGTTCGCGCGCATCGGGCTGAAACCGCCGGCCGTCGTGCTCGCGGCGGTCAAGCTGGAGGGCTCGGACAACACCAATCCGGAGCGCTTCCGCAGCCAGCTCGAATCGAAGCCCGGCCAGGTCTTCAACAACGAGACGGCCGAGCGCGACATGCGCTTCCTCTCCTCCAGCGGCGACTACAACCGCGTCGACTATCACGTCGAGCAACGCGCCGACGGCGAGACGCTGGTCTTCAACATGGAGGACAAGCCCTGGGGGCCGAACTACTTCCGCGTCGGCATGGACCTGTCCACCGACTCGGGCGGCGACAGCTTCTTCAACCTGCGGCTGAGCCACAACCGCCACTGGCTGACCAGCAAGGGCACCGAGTGGCGCAACCAGATCACCATTGGCGAGACGCCGCGGCTCTACACCGAGCTCTACCACCCGCTCGGACTCAAGCTCGGCGTGGCCGACGACTGGTTCGTCAGCGCCTGGGCCGAGGCCAACCAGCGCAAGCAGATCGTCTATGACGACAACGACCCCGACAACGCCAGCCTGGGCCAGGCGCGGCTGGTGCGGCGCGACGGCACGCTGGGACTGGACGTCGGCCAGCCCTGGGGCCGCTGGGGCGAGGTGCGGCTGGGCGTGATCAGCCAGGTCCGCCATGCCAAGCCCGACCTGATCACCGTCGCCACGCCCGCGATGGGCAAGCTGCGCTGGACCAGCTACGAGCGTGGCTTCCGCCTGCGCACCGTCGTCGACCAGCTGGACTACGCCAACTTCCCGCAGCACGGCTACCGCTTCACCGTCGAGGCCCAGGGCGGCCGCCAGGACAACCGCAACCTCAGCAGCGGCCGTTTCCTGCGCCTGAACATGGACGGCAACATGGTGCGCAGCTTCGGCGGCCACACCGTCAGCCTGTACGCGCGGGCGGTCGGATCGCAGCAGCCGGACGACACCGGCCTGGGCGGCTACACGCTGGGCGGCTTCCATCAGCTGTCGGGCTACAACCCCAACCAGCTCAGCGGCAACTCGCTGCTGTTCACGCGGGCGACCTACTACCGGCGACTGAACGACCAGCCCTTCCTGTCCCGCGGCTTCTTCGTCGGCGGCACGCTCGAGGCGGGCAACACCTGGCTGTCGCGCCGCGACATCAACATCAAGGACCTGCGCTACGCGAGCAGCGTCTTCCTCGGCTCGGACACGGGGCTGGGTCCGTTGTACGTGGGCATCGGCTACGCGCCGCGCGGCGGCACCGCGCTCTACGTGTTCATCGGCCGGCCCTGATCGGGCTCGGCGTCGGCGTCGGTATCCTCATCGGCGTCGGCGTCGGCGTCGGCGTCGGCGTCGGCATCGGCTTCCTCATCGTCCGATCGCAGCACCGGCTCGCGGTGGGCCCAGTCGTAGAGCACCTCGGCCACATCCTCCAGGCCCTGCTTGTTGAGCGCCGAGAACAGCGTGATGCCGATGTCCGAGTCCTCGGTGGCCAGCACGCCGATGTCCTTCTCGACCTGCGCCAGGACCGCGGCGCCTTCCTTGCGGTTGAGCTTGTCGGCCTTGGTCAGCACGATCAGCAGGCTGACCTCGCCGGCGGTGACGCGGTCGGAGACGAACTCCAGCAGCTGCTTGTCGAGGTCGGTCAGGCCCAGCCGCGAATCGACCATCAGCACCACGCCCGACAGCGATTCGCGCTGGCTGAGGTAATCGGCCATGACGCGCTGCCAGCGCAGCTTGGCGTCGCGGGCGACCGCGGCGTAGCCGTAGCCCGGCAGGTCGGCGAACAGCGCATCGGGCGCGTCGCGCGGGCCCACCGCGAACAGGTTGATGTGCTGGGTGCGGCCCGGCGTCTTGGACGCGAAGGCCAGGCGCTTCTGCTGCGCCAGCGTGTTGACCGCCGTCGACTTGCCGGCGTTGGAGCGGCCGACGAAGGCGATCTCCGGCAGCTGGCGCGGGGCCAGGTCGTGCGCGAGCGCCTCGCCCTCGCTCGCCAGCGCGGAGCCGGCGTCGCCTTCGGGCGCGCCGACGTCGGCGTCGTCCAGGAATTCGTCGAACTCGTCGTCGCCCGCGGCCTCGGCGCGGGCCTGGGCCTCGGCTGGCAGCACGCCGTTGACGGGCAGATGCTTGAGCTGGCTGGCGGTCGTCAGGAAGCGCGCGGTGTGCGTCCACGCCAGCGCGCGCTTGCCGGCCGTCAGCGGTTCGGTGCTGGCCGGCTTGACCGGCGGGGGCAGGCCTTGCGCCTTGAGCTTCTCGTTGGCCTTGGCGCGCGCCTTGGCGGCGGCACGCTGACCGGTCTTCCCCGGACCGGGCTTCTTCTTCGGTCCCGCTGCGCGTCCCGCACCACGGCCTGCGGGTTTCCCTGGGGCCGCGGGAGCGGGTTTCTTGTTGGAATCGGTCATCGCGCTGCGGGGCTCAAAAGAGGTGCCATTGTAAGATCCCACGGTTGCGCTCACCCAACCCTCAACAATTCATGAAGACTGCCGCTTTCTTGTTGTCGAGTATGGTTTTGATGTCCGGCGCCGCCAACGCCGCCGAACCGCAAGCAGCCACCAAGCCCGATCTGACCAAGGGTCAGGCCATCAGCTCTCAAGTCTGCGCCGCCTGCCACACGGCGGACGGCTCCCGCGGCAGTCCCGCCAATCCCATCATCGCCGGCCAGCATGCCGACTACCTGGCCAAGCAGCTGCACGAGTTCAAGTCGGGCAAGCGCAAGAACGCGGTGATGTCGGGCATGGCCGCGCCGCTGTCGGATGCCGACATCCGCAACGTCTCGGCCTTCTACGCCAGCAAGGGCGCCAAGCCCGGCTTCGCGAAGAACAAGGAACTGATCGCCCTGGGCGAGAAGATCTACCGCGGCGGCATCGCCGACAAGCAGGTGCCCGCCTGCGCCGGCTGTCACAGCCCCAACGGCGCCGGCATCCCCGCGCAGTACCCGCGCCTGGGCGGCCAGCACAGCGACTACACCGAGGCCCAGCTGACCGCGTTCCGCGCTGGCGGCCGGCCCAACAGCCCGCAGATGCTGGCCATCGCCGCGAAGATGAGCGACCGCGAGATCAAGGCGGTTTCCGACTACATCGCCGGCCTGCGCTGAGCGGCCGTCTCCGCCACGCCCCTTTCGGGGCAGGTGCCGACGAACGAGGCCGGTGATCCGATCACCGGCCTTCGTTTTTGCCGGCCCTCGCCCGATTCGTCGTTCCGGGCAACGAGAATGCCGGCCATGACCGAGAAGTCCCCCGACCGTCCCCCCCGGCCCGCCGCCCAGGTGGCGGCCCGTGTCGCGCTCGACGACGCGATGGAGCTGCTGGCGTCGATGCGTTTCGCGATCGCGCTGCTGACGGTGATCTGCATCGCCTCCGTGATCGGCACGGTGGTGCAGCAGCAGCAGCCGATGACGAACTACGTCAACCAGTTCGGGCCGTTCTGGTCGGAGCTGTTCGGCAAGCTCGACCTCTACACCGTCTACAGCGCCTGGTGGTTCCTGCTGATGCTGGGCTTCCTGGTCGTGTCGACCAGCCTGTGCATCGCGCGGCACACGCCCAGGATCCTGCGCGACCTGAAGACCTACAAGGAGACGATGCGGGAGCAGTCCATCCAGGCCTTCAAGCTCAAGGCGCTGGGCTACCTGCACATGAATCCGGAAGCAGCGCTGGGCCAGGTCAACGCCTGGCTGGCGGCCGAGGGCTGGAAGGCGCGCGCGCAGGTGCGCACCGGCGGCGTGATGATCGGCGCGCGCAAGGGCGCGGCGCACAAGATCGGCTATCTGGCGGCGCACTCGGCCATCGTGCTGATCTGCCTGGGCGGGCTGCTCGACGGCAACCTGATCGTGCGCGCGATCATGTGGGCGCAGGGCAAGCAGATCTACCAGGGCGCCGACCTGAACCAGATGACGGCGGTCAACCGGCTGGGCACCTCCAACCCCAGCTTCCGCGGCAACCTGTTCGTGCCCGAGGGCAGCCACTCGTCGACCGCGCTGCTGTCCATGCCCACCGGCGTGGTGGTGCAGGACCTGCCCTTCGACGTCGAGCTGAAGAAATTCATCGTCGAGTACTACGCGACCGGCATGCCCAAGCTGTTCGCGAGCGACATCGTCATCCACGACCGCCGCGACGGGTCATCGACGAAGGCGACCGTCAAGGTCAACGAGCCGGTCACCTACCGCGGCGTCACGCTCTACCAGAGCAGCTTCGAGGACGGCGGCTCGGGCATGAAGCTCAAGCTGCGCTCGCTGCAGTCGCCGCACGACACACCGCTGGACGCCAAGGTCAACGGCACCACGACGCTGACGGTGGACGGCGAGTCCTACGGCCTGGAGTTCACCGGGCTGCGCGTCATCAACGTCGAGAACTTCGCCAACGACGGCAAGGACCAGGCCGGCACCGACGTGCGCAAGGTCGACCTGGTGGGCCGGCTCGAGCAGCACCTGGGCTCGGGCGCGAACGTCAGCGACCGCAAGACGCTGCGCAACGTCGGCCCGTCCTTCAGCTACAAGCTGCGCGACGCCAGCGGCCAGGCGCGCGAGTACAACAACTACATGCTGCCGCTGGAGCTGGAGGGCCACCGGGTCTACCTGCTCGGCGTGCGCGACACGCTGGCCGACAACTTCCGCTACCTGCGCGTGCCGGTGGACAGCAAGGACAGCATGGAAAGCTGGCTGGCGCTGCGCCGCGTGCTGGCCGATCCGGCGCAGCGGCTGCTCGCGGCGCGGCAGTACGCGCTGGGCGCCAGCCCGCCCGACAAGCCGGCGATGCAGGCGCAGCTCGAGGCCACGGCGCTGCGCACGCTGACCCTGTTCGCCGGCGCCGAAGGCCTGAAGGCCGATGCGCCCGCGCAGGGCGCGGCGCTGGGCGGCCTGCCGGCGCTGTCGCAGTTCATCGAACGCGAGGTGCCCGAGCCCGAGCGCGCCCGCGTGTCCGAGGTGCTGCTGCGCATCCTCAACGGCAGCCTGTTCGAGCTGCACAAGCAGGCCGAGGAGCAACTGGGCCGTCCCAAGCCGACGCCCGGCGACGCGACGCAGGCCTTCATGACGCAGGCGGTGCTGTCGCTGTCGGACGCGATGTTCTATCCCGCGCCGGTCCTGATGCAGCTGGACGACTTCCACCAGGTCCAGGCCAGCGTGTTCCAGGTGACCCGCGCCCCTGGACAGACCCTGGTCTATCTGGGCGCCGTGTTGCTGATCGTCGGTGTGTTTGCGATGCTCTACGTCAAGGAGCGGCGGCTGTGGCTGTGGCTGGAGGCCGCGCCGGGACGCAGCGAACAGACCCGGGTCCGCATGGCCCTGTCCAGCAACCGCGATTCGCCCGACCTGCCCGTCGAATTCCAAGCGCTCAAGCAGCGGCTGCTGCATGAGGAGGCCTGACATGAACAGCACCTACTCCCCCGCCGAGTCATCGGCCCTGCCCTCGCAGCTGCCGGGCGCTTCCGAGGCCACGCCGCAGCGCTCGCTGGTGATCGGTCGGCGCGGCTACTTCCACGGCCGCAATGCGTTCGACTGGATCTTCGCGGCGCTGGTGCTGGTCGGCGCGGGCTTCGCGTTCAGCCGCTATCACGCGTCGATGGACGTCTACGAGAAGGGCATCCTGGCCGGCGCGGCGCCGGCGCTGATCGCGCTGGGCTGGTTCTGGCGGCCGCTGCGGCCGCTGTGCCTGATCGTCGGCGCGGCCAGCCTGTTCGCGATCCAGCTCTACCTGAGACAGACCGACGACTTCGGCGCCGACCTGGCCGCGGCCGACAAGGTCTTCTTCCTGAAGTACATGCTGTCCAGCCAGAGCGCGATCCTGTGGATGAGCGTGCTGGTCTGGATGAGCACCCTCTTCTACTGGCTGGGCTTCTTCCAGAAGGCCGGCGGCCACAGCGCGGCCGAGGCGATCGGCACCCGGCTGGCCTGGGGCGCGGTGGGCATGGCGCTGATCGGCACGATGGTGCGCTGGTTCGAGAGCCACCAGATCGCGCCCGACATCGGCCACATCCCGGTGAGCAACCTCTACGAGGTCTTCGTGCTCTTCACCTGGCTGACGACGCTGATGTACCTGTACTACGAGCAGCGCTTCGCGACGCGCGCGCTGGGCGCCTACGTGATGCTGGTGGTCAGCGCGGCGGTCGGCTTCCTGCTCTGGTACACGGTGGCGCGCGAGGCGCACGAGATCCAGCCGCTGGTGCCCGCGCTGCAGAGCTGGTGGATGAAGATCCATGTGCCGGCGAACTTCATCGGCTACGGCAGCTTCGCGATGGCGGCGATGGTGGCGCTGGCGACGCTGCTCAAGACCGCGACGCCGCGCGCGCTGGCGATCGGCCTGATCGGCGTGCCGGTGGGGCTGGTGGCGGTGCTGCTGGCCTTCCGCTTCGGCGCGAACGTGTCGCCGGAGCTGGCCGCCGGCCTGAACGGCTGGGCCGGCAAGATGGCCGGCGTGGCGGTGTTCCTGGCGGCGAGCGTCGCGCTGCGCGGCCCGCTGACGGCGCGGTTGCCGGCGCTGTCGACGCTGGACGACCTGGCCTACAAGGCGATCGCGCTGGGCTTCGCCTTCTTCACGATCGCGACCATCCTGGGCGCCTTCTGGGCGGCCGAGGCCTGGGGCGGCTACTGGAGCTGGGACCCGAAGGAAACCTGGGCGCTGATCGTCTGGCTGAACTACGCCGCCTGGCTGCACATGCGGCTGATGAAGGGCCTGCGCGGCGTGGTGAGCGCCTGGTGGGCGCTGATCGGCCTGCTGGTCACGACCTTCGCCTTCCTGGGCGTCAACATGTTCCTGTCGGGCCTGCATTCCTACGGCACGCTGTAAGGCGGCAGGGGTTCGAGCGAGGGCGGCGTCGGGCGAGGAGTCCACGCCGCCCTCCTTCTTTCGAGGTAGGCCGCGGCGCGCGCCGGGTCCCCTCCGGGCCCTGAACGAGGGGACTTAAGCGCGATCTCATGAAATCCGGCGGCGGGCGGCGTAAGGTGCGAGGCTTCCCTCCCCCCGAAGGTCAGCCATGCATTTCCACAAGCCACGCGACGGCCAGCGCATCCCCGCTTCCGAGATCACGCCCCGCGAGGTCCACGACGCCCGCCGCGACTGGCTGAAGACGGCGGGCGCGCTGGGCCTGACCGGGATCGGCCTGAGCGGCCTGTCCGCAGGCGTCCAGGCCCAGACGGCGGGCCCGGGCAAGCTGGCGAAGCTGCCCGGCGCGAAGAGCGCCGTCGCGGGCGCCACCGTCATGGAGAAGCTGACCGCCTACAAGGATGTCACGTCCTACAACAACTTCTACGAGTTCGGCACCGACAAGTCGGACCCGGCGGAGAACGCCCACACGCTGAAACCGCGGCCCTGGTCCGTGGTCATCGAGGGCGAGTGCGCCAAGCCGGGCCGCTTCGGCCTGGAGGACCTGCTCAAGGTCGCCCCGATGGAGGAGCGCGTCTACCGGCTGCGCTGCGTCGAGGGCTGGTCGATGGTGATCCCGTGGGTGGGGTACTCGCTGTCGGAGCTGCTGAAGAAGGCGGAGCCGACCGGCAAGGCCAGGTACGTCGAGTTCACGACGCTGGCCGACAAGGCGCAGATGCCGGGCGTGCGCTCGGGCGTGCTGGACTGGCCCTATGTCGAGGGCCTGCGCATCGACGAGGCGATGCATCCGCTGACGCTGATGGCCTTCGGCCTGTACGGCGAGGTGCTGCCCAACCAGAACGGCGCGCCGCTGCGGCTGGTGGTGCCCTGGAAGTACGGCTTCAAGTCGGCCAAGTCCATCGTCAAGATCCGCTTCGTCGAGAAGCAGCCGGTGAGCAGTTGGACCAAGGCGGCGCAACAGGAATACGGCTTCTATTCGAACGTCAACCCGACGGTCGACCACCCGCGCTGGAGCCAGGCCACCGAGCGCCGCATCGGCGAGGACGGCCTCTTCGCCAAGCGCCGCCCGACGCTGATGTTCAACGGCTACGAGGCGCAGGTCGGGCAGCTGTACGCCGGCATGGACCTGAAGAAGAACTTCTGAGCGCGGCGCGCCGCCCGGCCCCGCCACGGCCACCGGACGCCGCCGCCGGCCATCGCCATTGCATCCACCGATGACCTCCGTTCCCCCTTCCACCGCTGCCACGTCCCCCTCCGCGACGGCGCCGGCTGCCGCGCGCCGCGCGCCGGCGAAGCGTCATCCGCTGCTGCATCCGGCGGCCAAGGTCGTGCTTTTCCTGCTGTGCCTGCTGCCGCTGGCCTGGTACGTCTTCGGCGCCTTCACCGAGCGACTGGGCGCGAACCCGGCCGAGACGCTGATCCGCGGCCTGGGGGACTGGGCACTGCGCCTGCTGTGGATCACGCTGGCGGTGACGCCGCTGCGCACCTGGACGAACCAGCCGGCGCTGGCGCGCTTCCGCCGGATGCTGGGTCTGTTCGCCTTCTTCTACGCCAGCCTGCACCTGCTGGCCTACGGCTGGCTGGACAAGGGGCTGGACCTGGCCGACATCCTGCGCGACATCGGCAAGCGGCCCTTCATCCTGATGGGCTTCACCGCCTGGCTGCTGCTGGTGCCGCTGGCGGCGACCTCGTTCAACCGCGCGATCAAGGCGCTGGGCGCGCCGCGCTGGCAGGCGCTGCACAAGCTGGTGTACGCGATCGCGATCGTCGGGCTGATGCACTTCATCTGGATGCGCGCCGGCAAGAACAACTTCGCCGAGCCGCTGGTCTACGGCTCGATCCTGGCGGTGCTGCTGGGATGGCGGGCGTTTCGGCGGATGAAGCGCTGAACGGGCGCGGCGGTCGCGGTCGCTATGCCGCTATGCTCGGCGACTTCGGCCGCCGTTGACTCATGCTGAGCCTGCACCCCGTCTCCGAGCGCGACGTCGTCGCGCTGCGTCGCTTCGAAATCGACAACCGTGCGTTCTTCGAGTCGCACATCAATGCCCGGCCGCCGGCCTATTACGACGCGGGCGGCATCGAGGCCGCCGTCGCCACCGCGCTGCGGGAGGCCGCTGCCGACATCGGCCACCAGTACCTGATCCGCGATGCGGATGGCGAGCTCGTCGGACGCATCAACCTGAGCCATGTGCGCCGCAGGCATTTCCACTCGTGCGAGTTGGGCTACCGGATCGCGGAGCGGGCCAATGGCCGGGGCCATGCGAAGGAGGCAGTGAAGCTGGTGCTGGCCAAGGCCTTCGACGAGCTCGGCCTGGTCCGGATCGAGGCGAAAGCACGAGCCGGGAACCTCGGCTCGCTCAAGGTCCTGCGACACAACGGCTTCACCGAGTTCGGCCGATCCATGCGCAGCTTCCAGCTCCACGACGAGTGGGAAGACATGCTGCACTTCGAGCGCCGAGCGCCCGGTCGCTGAGCCGGTCGCTACCGGCGCTCGACCGCCCGCAGCAAGTCGGCCAGGCGCTCCGGCCACACCGTCTCGGTGGTGGACGCCAGCTCCTCCGCTGACCACCAGCGGTGATCCGCCATCACCTCCTGCTCCAGCGCCGTCCAGCCCTCGCGAGACAGCCGCCGATCGGCGACGCGTACGACGAAGAAGCGTTCCTGCGCCCACACGCGTTCGCCGTCGGGCAGCAGCAGTTCAAAGTCGCGCGACGCGATCGCCGGGCCGATCTCGCGCACGACGATTCCCGTCTCCTCGCGCAGCTCGCGGATCGCGGCCTCGGCGAAGCTCTCGCCATCCTCGACGCCGCCGCCCGGCGTCGCCCAGAAGTCCTGACCCGCCATCGGGCCAGTCTTGTGCACGAAGCGGAAGAGCAGCACATGGCCCTCAGGATCGAGGACGAGCAGTCGCGCCGAAGGGCGACGTCGCATCGAGGCTGGAGGAACGGTCGAATCGGTCTGAGCAGTCGGAGCGGTCATGGGCGGCGATTCTCTGCGCGAGGCGCCTACCGTGTCCTCCGGCCTGTGCGTGCCACACGCCGATACTCGCGCGATCGCCTCTCCTTCACGCGACATGACCGACGACGCCGAGACCGACGACCTCCGTGAGATGCCCGCTTCCGCGCCGTCGCTGCCACCGTCGCTGGCCGGGGCGCTCGCAGGCCGCGAGTGGCACCGCAATCTGGTCGGCGAGGCCGGCGCCCTCGTGCATCGGCTGCGGCGCGAGGGCTCGCCCGATCTCTACCTGAAGCACGGCGATGGGGAAGCCGCAACAGCCATCGTCGATGAATTCGCCCGGCTGCGCTGGCTCAGCGGGCGCTGGCCCGTGCCGGCGATCGCGCATTTCGAGGCAACGGGCGGGACCGCCTGGCTGCTGACGCAGGCCCTGCCCGGCCGCACCGCCTACGAATGGCTCGAAGCGGCGCCGGATCGCGCGCCGGCGATCGTCGCGTCGATCGGGCGCTGCCTACGCCGCCTGCATGCGCTGCCGGTGGAGACCTGCCCGTTCAGCGCGAGCCACCGCCTGCAACTGGACCTCGCCCGCCAGCGGCTCGAGGCCGGGTTGATCGACGCCGACGACTTCGACGACGCGCGCCAGGGCTGGACGCCCGAGCAGGTGTGGCGCGCGCTCGGCGAGCTGCTGCCGCTGGAGGAAGACCGCGTCGTCAGCCACGGCGACTTCTCGCTCGACAACCTCCTGATGAGCGCCGAGGGCGAGGTGGCCGGCGTGATCGACGTCGGCCGCGCCGGCATCGCCGACCGCTATCGCGACCTCGCGATCCTGGCCAACTGCCTCGACGAGTTCGGTCCGTCGCTGGGCGAGGTCTTCTTCTCGGCCTACGGCCTCGCCACGCCGGACGCACGCAAGCTCGAGTTCCATCTGCTGCTGGACGAGTGCTTCTGAGGCCGCGGCGCGCCGTCGCCGCCCCTGCCTCCGGCTGAGCCGACCTATACCAACGCAGGATGTCGGCGGCCGCGTCGCGCTCCTACCCTTGCGCCCGGGGTCGACGCTCGGCGCGCGGCCCGCAGGACCGAGTAGAAAGGACGCCCGCCGTGTTCCATGCCGCCTTCGCCCGCATCCAGGTGCGGGTCGCCCATTCCGACCCCGTCGTCGCCGCCGGCCTGGCCAGCCTGCTGTCGCGCGAGGGGGACATCGACGTCCTCGACGACCGCATCGAGCTGCCGGGCGTCGCGCGCGCGGGCCGACGGACCGACGTCGTCATCGCCGACTACGCCCGCGCCATGGCGCTGGCCGCCCTGCGCGCCAGCGACGACGCCGACCGCGCGACCGGCTCGGGCGAGACGTCCGCGCCACGGGTGATGGTCCTCACCGCCCACGACCGCGAGCAGGACGTGCGCAGCGCGCTGGAGGCCGGCGTGGACGGGTATGTCGAGCTGGGCTGCGCGTCGCAGGAGCTGGTGGCCGGCGTGCGGCATCTGGCGCGCGGCTCGCGTTACCTGAGCGCGCTCGCCGCCCGGCGCGTCGCCGACAGCATGACGCGCTGCCGCCTGACCGGCCGCGAGCGCCAGGTGCTGCGCCTGGTCGCCGACGGCAAGAGCAACAAGGCGATCGCACTGGCGCTGGACATCTCGGCCGGCACGGTGAAGACCCACATGAAGGGCATCCTGGGCAAGCTCGCCGCCGCCACCCGCACCCAGGCCGCCACGATCGCGCGGGAGCGCGGCCTGCTCACAGCGGACAGCGCGGTGCTCTGAGCGCGCGCGTCGGTCGGGAGATCCGCCGCCGGTCGGCCGTGACACGCGTCACCGGCTGGCGCCCCGCCGCGTCCGCAGAAGGCCCCCGATGGCGGTTTCCGGCGCTCATCCGGGATAATCCCCGGTTTGCTCGGGATGGCGGACGCCGCCTCGCCGGGCCCGGGCCGGGCTGACCGGCCTCCCTGCGCCGGCGCCCCGCCGGCCGACGCCACGCCCGCCCATGTCCCAGAACTCGCCCGACCGCCTGCCCGCCAGCCTGCCCGCGCTCGTCGATGCCGCCATCGTCGGCGGCGGTCCGGCCGGCTGCAGCGCCGCCAGCTGGCTGACCCAGCTGGGCCTGAGCGTCGCGCTGATCGAGCGCGCCCCGCGCCTGTGCGACAGCCTGCGCCCGCTCGAGTACCGCCAGGACTGGTTGCTCGGCGCGCCCGGCGAGTCGCTCGCCGAGCTGGGCGAGCGCTACGCGGCCCATGTCGCTGCCCAGTCCGGCGTGCACGCGCTGACGGACCAGACGATCCACCACCTCGATTGGCAGGCGGAACAGGGCTGGACGCTCTACTTCGACGGCGGCCCGGCCTTCGCCGTCAACGCGCCGGATGCCGCCGACGCCCCCGGCGCACGCGACGCGGCCGGCCTGCGCCCGCTGCGCGCCCGCGCGCTGCTGCTCGCCACCGGCCTGACGCCGCGCCATCCGGCGCCGCTGTACCCCGCCAGCGACCGCCACGACCGGGTGCTCGACGCGGTCGAGCTGACGGCGGTCCGCGACCGTCTGCCGCCCGGCAAGGTGCTGCTGCTGGGCGGCGGCGACAACGCCGTCGAGAACGCGCTGTACCTCGCCGGTCGCGGCCATGCGGTCACGCTCTGGTCGCGCTCCGAGTGGCGCGCGCAAAGCCACCTGGTCCAGCAGCTGGACAGCCTGCCCGGCCTGCGCCGCCGTCCCGCTCAAGCCTTGCCGACCGCGGTCACCGCCTCGGCCGAAGGGGTGGTCGTCACCTCCAAGGCGCACGGCGAGGAAGCGTTCGACCATGTCGCGGTGCTGCTCGGTTACGAGCCCGAGCCCTCCGCCTGGCTCCAGGTCGCCGATGCGCTGCAGCGGGCCGGCGTCACCGCGCCCTCGCAGCCCTTCCGCGACGAACCGCGCTTCGGCGTGCTGGGCCTGTTCGTCGCCGGCGACGCCAGCGGCCGGCAGCATCCCTGCGTGCAGACCGCGCTGGGCGACGGCGTCGTCGCGGCCAAGCTGATCGAGGCCTTCCTGCGCCCGCTGCGCGAGTCGCAGCCGCCGCCCGCGCTGCGCCGCAACAACCGCCAGGTCATCCACATCAATGGGCTGCGCTTCGGCGCCAACCTCGGCGTGCTCGACTTCGAGCGCGAGGGCCCGCAACCGATCCAGGTCGACGCCGAAGTGAACCTCGGCGCCCAGACCATCGTCTCGCGCGATGCGGACATCGGCCACGTGCTGGACTACCGCCGCGTGCGCGCGATCATCATCGACGAGTGCACCGCCGAACACACCGACCTGCTTGAGGCCCTGCTGGGCAAGCTCAGCGTCCGGCTGATGAAGCTGCCGGGCGTGGTGGGCGTGCGCATCAAGGTGACCAAGCTCGAAATCTTCCCCGACTGCCAGGTCGCGATCTCCGCCGAATGTGGCACCTGGTAGGCCCCCCCTACGCGCTGACGCGCGCCCCCTCAAGGGGGCGGGCCTGGCGGCCCGGCAGAGCCGGTTCCGCAGGCCCCGCTTGATGAATACATTGAGGACAGAACATGACCGACTCGACCACCACCATTGAAGGTCTCGACCTGGCCGCTGCGGACGCCGCGGCCAAGAAGCATGCGCATGAGATGAACAAGCTCAGCAAGCGCCTGCATCGCCAGGTGGGCCAGGCGATCGCCGACTTCAACATGATCGAGGACGGCGACAAGGTCATGGTCTGCGTGTCCGGCGGCAAGGACAGCTACTCGCTGCTGGACATCCTGATCAACCTGCGCGACCGCGCGCCGATCAAGTTCGACATCGTCGCCGTCAACCTCGACCAGAAGCAGCCCGGCTTCCCGGAGGACGTGCTGCCCGCCTACCTGAAGTCGCGCGGCGTGGACTTCCACATCGAGGAGCAGGACACCTACTCCATCGTCAAGCGCCTGGTGCCGGAGGGCAAGACGACCTGCTCGCTGTGCTCGCGGCTGCGCCGCGGCATCCTGTATCGCGTCGCGGGCGAGCTGGGCGCGACCAAGATCGCGCTGGGCCATCACCGCGACGACATCGTCACCACGCTGATGCTGAACATGTTCTTCGGCAGCCGGATGAAGGGCATGCCGCCCAAGCTGGTCAGCGACGACGGGAAGAACGTCGTGATCCGGCCGCTGGCGTATGTGAAGGAGTCGGACCTGGAACGCTGGGCCGAGCACCGCGAGTTCCCGATCATTCCGTGCAACCTGTGCGGCAGCCAGCCCAATCTGCAGCGGGCGACGGTGAAGGCGATGCTGCAGGATTGGGACCGCCGCTTCCCGGGGCGCGTCGACAACATGTTCACCGCGATGGGGAACATCGTGACCTCGCACATGATGGATCGCGAGCTGTTCCCGTTCCAGACGATCAAGGCCACCGGGGCGCCGGTCGCCGACGGGGACATCGCGTTCGATGAGGATGAGCAGTGCGGCACGCCGGCGCCGGCCACCGGGGTGGTCAAGCTGGTTCGCCCCGGGCAAGCCCCGGCACCGCTGGACGATGCGGGCGAGGCCTATTCGGCGGCGGATGACTGAGCGCCCATCGCTGGAGTGACAACGGTGCATGCGTGAGGGCCAGCGACCGTAGCAGTCATGCCGCACGCCGGCTTCGCGCTTTCATACGAAGAGATACCCCGCATTGACCGTGCCGTCACGCGGCTCCCACACACGGGTCAACCGCGCGAGGCCACAATCGTTGCACCGTCACGCCGCGTACTGGCGTCATCACCGGGCGCGGCAACTGCCCCGGCTGACGACCGTCAGCGGCATTTGACCTGGAGGTTTCCATGTTCACCTTGAATCGTCGACTGGCCCTGGCGAGCCTCGGCGCGGCAGCCGTGCTGTCGCTCACCGCGTGTGCCTCGCTCAATTCCGTTTCGGCCGATGCCCAGAGCTTCGGCTCCTGGCCCGCCGCCCGGCAGGCGGGCACTTTCGCCTTCGAGCGGCTGCCCTCGCAGCAACGCGACGCCGCGGGTCAGGCGACGCTCGAGGACGCCGCCCGGGGCGCGCTGCTGAAGGCCGGCTTCACCGAGGCCAGCGATCCAAAGGCGGCGGACGTGCTGGTGTCGCTCGGCGCCCGCATCACCCGCACCGCCACCGCGCCGTGGGACGACCCGCTGTGGTGGCGCTGGAACGGCAGCTACTGGGGCTGGCGCTACGGCCCCGCCTGGCGGCCGTACTACAGCCGCTGGGGTTACGCCTACCCGATGGACCCGATGATGGAGCGCCGCTACGACCGCGAGGTCGCCATGCTGCTGCGCGACCGCAAGTCCAACGAGCCGCTGTACGAGGCCCGCGCCTCCAGCGACGGCTTCACCGAGGGCGGCAAGGAGCTGTTCGGCGCGCTGTTCGAGGCCTCGATGGCCGACTTCCCGGCCACCCGTCCCGAGCCGCACCGCGTGAGCGTGCAGCTGACGCCTTCCAAGTAAGGCCTTCGGACGCCGGACCCCGGCGGGTCGCCGCGGACGGCGCCCGCCGCCGGTGCCAACAAACGGCGACAACCGGTCACGGCGCCGCCCTCAGGGGCGTCGCGGGCGCCCCCGATAATCGCGGTCTCTCCAACAGGGAACCGCGATTTTTCTTATGTCGCTGAACATCGTCGTCATGGCCGCGGGCAAGGGCACCCGCATGAAGTCCAGCCTGCCCAAGGTGCTCCACAAGCTGGCCGGCCGCGCGTTGCTGCGACACGTGCTAGCCAACACCGCGTCCCTGCAGGCGGACGCGCGCATCGTCATCACCGGCCACGGTGCCGACCAGGTCGAGGCGGCCATCGGTGGCGAAGGTGTGCGCTTCGTGCGTCAGGAGCCGCAGCTGGGCACCGGCCATGCGATCCAGCAGACCGTCCCGGCGCTCACGGCCGGCGGCAGCACGCTCATCCTCAGCGGCGACACCCCGCTCATCAGCACCGCCACGACGCGTGCCCTGGTCGAGGCCTGCGGCGGCGAGCGGCTGGTGCTGCTGACCATCGAGTACGCCGATCCCACCGGCTACGGCCGCATCGTGCGCGATGGCGAGCAGGTCAAGGCCATCGTCGAGCACAAGGACGCCAGCGACGAGCAGCGCCGCATCCGCGAGTGCTACACCGGCATCATGGCCGCGCCGACCGAGGCGCTGAAGCGCTGGGTCGGCCAGCTCGACAACAAGAACGCGCAGGGCGAGTACTACCTGACCGACATCGTCGCGATGGCGGTCGCCGAGGGCGTGCCGGTGGTCGGCGTGAAGACCGCGGACGAGACCGAGGTCCTGGGCGTCAACAGCCCGTCCCAGCTGGCGCACCTGGAGCGCCGCTTCCAGCTCGTGCAGGCCGAGGCCTTGATGACTGCCGGCGTGCGCCTGGCCGATCCTTCGCGCTTCGACCTGCGCGGCTCGCTGCACTGCGGCAAGGATGTCGAGATCGACGTCAACTGCGTCTTCGAAGGCGAGGTCACCTTGGGCGACGGCGTGCGCATCGGCGCGAACTGCGTGATCCGCAACGCCACGATCGGCGCCGGCGCGCGCATCCATGAGTTCACCCACATCGATGGCGAGGCCGCTGGCGCCAGCGTCGGCGAGGGCGCGCTCATCGGCCCCTTCGCGCGGCTGCGCCCCGGTGCGAAGCTGGGCGCCGAGGTCCACATCGGCAACTTCGTCGAGGTCAAGAACTCCACGCTGGCCAAGGGGGCCAAGGCCAATCACCTGGCCTACCTCGGCGATGCCACGGTGGGCGAGCGGGTCAACTACGGCGCCGGCAGCATCACCGCCAACTACGACGGTGCCAACAAGCACCGCACCACCATCGGCGCGGACGTGCACGTCGGGTCCAACTGCGTGCTGGTGGCCCCGGTCACCCTGGGTGACGGCGCCACCATCGGCGGCGGTTCCACCATCACCAAGGACGTCGAGCCGGGCGCCCTCGCTGTGGCGCGCGGCCGACAAACCGTGATTTCCGGCTGGTCCCGCCCCAAGAAGGTGAAGTGATTCACCCAAATAAGCCAGGAACTGCGTAAGCTCTGCCATTCGTGTCACGAAGTGTGACAAGTTCACGGGATTGAGATCCACGGCGTTTGCCGGGTTGGCGTTCCCCCCAAGCTGCGGGAGGCGCGTTTGCCACGGCTTCCCTAGGATCCTTTTCGTTGACCGGCTGACCCGCTGTTCCCAGCTGAATCCTTATGGCGAACTCCAAAACTGCTGCTCTGCTGCTGCCCCAGGATGACGACGTGACAGTCGTGCCGCCGGCGTCTGCCGGGCTGGATGCGTTGGCGGATTGTTCCGAGGATCCGGCGGCGCAGGCGGCTCGTGCCGAGGCGCTGGAGCAGCTCGCGATGTCGCACGCGATGTGCGATCAGGCGGCGGATGCCTGCTTCTACCTGTGCCGTAGCCTGGGATTGGCGCGTCAACAGCAGACGCCGGATGCTGCGCCTGATCTGGAGTTGCTGTTCCAGCTGTTGGGTGCGCTGGCGGATTTGCCGAGCGAGGTCTCGGCGCTGCCGCTGCCGGAAGGCGAGGCCGATGGTCTGGGCGTGGCGGAACTCTGTCATCAGCTGAGCGCTGCCCGTGACTTGACGACTGCCGCGTGGCACGAAGCCACCGAATCCGACGCATCAATCGCGGCATGCCCCGCCGCTCCCGCTCACGCGCTGCACTGACTCCGTCGCGCCCCACCACGGGCCTTCGGCAACCGCCACTGGCCTTCCGCCACGGCCTTTCGCCCGCCACGGCCTTTCGCAATCGCCACGGCCTTTCGCAATCGCCACGGCTTTTCGCAATCGCTACAGCCTTTCGCAACCGCCACGGCAGCGCTAAAAGGCTGCCAATCTAGGCGCAAAGCGCAGCCATAGCGGGGCTATGGCGAGCATTTGCAACGACGAGTGGCAGCCTTTTAGCGCTGCCGTTCGTGGCAGGAGATGAGGCGGCTGACGCGGGATACAGACAAGCCGAGTTCGCGGGCGAGAGCAGTCATGGACTGGCCGCCTTCGGTGTGGGCTCGGTAGAGCGCTTCTTCGCGGCTGGCGGAGGCTTTGAGCCAGTCGCCCCAGCGTCTTGGGCGTGGGGTGCGAGGCGGATGCTCGCTCTGCCGCACGGTGCGCTGCACGAAGGCCGCATCCCCAAGAAAGATCTGGTGCCGCAACTGCCCCCAGATATCGAGATCCGGTTCCGACTCCACGATCGCCTGGTAGCGCTGCGCCGCCTTGCGCCGATCCGCCGCGTTCTGCGGTACGCGCCCCAGCACGTTGGTCCACAGCCCCTCGACCTCCAGCCACTCCGGCGCCGCCACCAGCCCCGCATGCGCCTGCAGGCTGCTCCAGCGCCACGCCACCGGCGAAGACGCCAACCCGGCGCGCCGCCCGATCAACTCCACATACCGGCAAGCATCCAGCAGCAGATGCTCCCGATCCACCAGCACCGCCTTGAACCGCCCCTGGAACACATGCCCGATCTGCCCATGCCGGCGGTTGTGCGCCTGCGTATACACCCCATTGAGATGCCGCATCAATCGCGACAGATTCGCCTGCCGCGTGAACAGCAGCAGCTCGTAATGCTCGCGCCCCAGCCCGTAGGCCAGCACCTGGGCATCGAAGCGCTGGGCGGCCTGCTCGATCAGGCCCAGCATCGCCAGCCGGTCCTCGTCATCCGCGAACACGGACGCATCGCCACGCGTCGCCACGTGATAAACGGCGCCGGGGAACTCGATGCGAAGCGGCCTGGCCATGCCCAATAACTAGGCGAAGACCGCACAAAAGACAAGCGCCCGGACCGCTGTCGCGGCCACGGGCGCAAGACTTGACCCCTGATCGCGGGGCCCGCGTCCCCGGTCGATAGCCAGAGCGCTATCGGGGGTCAGGACTCAACAGCAAAGCCTGGAACCTGATGCCTGCCTATGCATGGGTCCGTGCCCCGCGAAGGCTGCGCTCAGGACTTGCCCAGCGACTCCAGCACCCGCATCACGGCGTCCTCGCCCATGTTGCGCGCATCGGCGAGCTCGCCGCCCTTGGTCGTGCCCAGCACCTGGCCGTCGGCGCCCAGCACCGCGACGGTGGGGATGCCCTTCTTCAGCGTCACGCCCATCTGGTTGGCGAGGTCGACGTTCTTGTCGAAGCGGCCGACATTGACCTTGACCGTGACGAAGCGCTTGTCGACCGCGCCGCCCAGGTGGCCCTGGCCGAAGCCCTTGTTCAGTGCCAGGCAGTCCTTGCACCAGTTGGCGCCGTAGACCACCAGCACCTGCTTGCCTTCCTTGGCGGCGCGGGCGACGGCGGTGTTGATGTCGGCGCGGGCGTCGGCCTGTTCGTCGTACGGGCCCGACCCGCCGGCAGCGGCGTCGGCGGCGTGGACCGCGGTGGCGGACGCCGCGACGAGCGCGGCGGCGAAGAGCTGGGTGGCGGTGCGGCGTTTCATGGCGTCGGAGTTTGCCACCACCGGCAAGACCGCGACGAAGCTGAGGCCCGGCTTCGGGTACAAAGGCGGGCTTCGCACAAATCATCACCCTCAGGGAACGGGACACCTCCGCCATGGCCTCCAGCCTGCTCGCACTGCTCGACGACATCACCACGGTCCTGGACGACGTGGCCCTGCTTTCCAAGATGGCCGCCAAGAAGACGTCCGGCGTCCTGGGCGACGACCTGGCGCTCAATGCGCAGCAGGTCACCGGCGTCAGCGCCGACCGCGAGCTGCCCGTGGTCTGGGGCGTCTTCAAGGGCTCCCTGATCAACAAGGCCATCCTGGTGCCGGCGGCGCTGGCCATCAGCGCCTGGGCGCCCTGGCTGGTCACGCCGCTGCTGATGATCGGCGGCGCCTACCTCTGCTTCGAGGGCGTCGAGAAGCTCGCCCACAAGTGGCTGCACACCGCCGACGACGACGCCCACGAGGCCGCGCTGGCCGAGGCCGCCCGGAACCCGGCGATCGACCTGGCCGCGCTGGAGAAGGACAAGGTCAAGGGCGCGATCCGGACCGACTTCATCCTCTCCGCCGAGATCATCGCCATCACCCTGGGCACGGTGGCCGAGGCCAGCTTCATGACCCGCGTGCTGGTGCTCTCCGGCATCGCCCTGCTGATGACGATCGGCGTGTACGGCCTGGTCGCCGGCATCGTCAAGCTGGACGACGCCGGCCTGTGGCTCAGCCGCAAGGCCGCGGCCTGGCAGCAGGCGCTGGGCCGCGGGCTGCTCTGGCTGGCGCCGTGGCTGATGAAGGCGCTGTCGGTCGCCGGCACCGCCGCGATGTTCCTGGTCGGCGGCGGCATCCTGACGCACGGCGCGCCCTTCCTGCATCACGCGATCCAGCATGTCGTGGAGGCGCTCGGCGCCAGCGGCTTCGCCCGCACCCTCGTCGAGCTGCTCGGCGACGCGATCACCGGCATCCTGGCCGGCATCGTCGTCGTGGCCGTGGTCACCGGTATCCAGCGCCTGCGCCATCGCCGAGAATGACGCCCCATGAAGACGCATCACATCGAAGTCCAGAAGTTCAAGGCCGCCTCGAATTCCAGCACCAGCGGCCTGGTGACCTTCAAGGTGGACGCCCTCGTCAAGGAGCGAGAACCGGTCGAGGGCATCGAACCCAGCACGCTGCTGGTCATGACCGAGGCCAACGCCCGGGTCCTGATGGCGCTGCTCAAGACCCAGCTCACCGACATGGACGGCCGCAAGCCCAAGAGCCGTCACGGCCGCCACGGCTGAGCGCCGGCCCTCGCCTTCTCCGCTTCCCCGACTCCGCCCGACCCCGCCCGACTTTCCAGGATCCGACATGGACTTCCCGCAGTACCAGCCCGACAAGGCGCAATACACCCCCCTGACCGACGATGAGCTGTCGGACCTCGACGACTTCCTGTCCGAGATCGACAACGACGCGGCGATGAACATCGAGGCGCTCGACGGCTACCTCAGCGCGCAGCTGCTGAGCCCGCTGTCGCTGAGCGACAAGCCCGGCGCCGAATGGATGAGCCCGGTGTGGGGCGGCGGCGACCCCTTCGCCAGCGGCAAGCAACGCAAGAAGATCGCCTTGCTGCTGCTGCGCCACGTGCACAGCCTGGCGGTGCAGTGGTCGTCGAAGCAGGACGAATGGGAACCGATCTTCAGCGTCGCCGAGGAAGGCGACCAGCAGCTGGTCGATGCCGAGGACTGGTGCACCGGCTTCATGATCGGCGTGGACCAGGACGGCGAGGCCTGGGCGCCGCTGTTCGAGCACGTCAAGACCGCGGCCGCGCTGGCGCCGATCGCGCTGCTGGGCGGCGACGAGAGCCAGCTCAGCGCCGAGGACCAGGACAAGCTCACCGACCTGCACTGGCGCGACGCGCTCAGCCGCGAAGTGCCCGAAGGCGTGCTGACCCTGTGGACGCTGCGCCAGCAGGCCACCTGAGCGCGCCCGGCCCTCCCCGCCCTGCCGCCGGCGGGCCTCACGCCCGCCGTCCCGCCCTTCCCATTTCCCATTTCCCATTTCCGTCACGCCGAGCTGATCCGATGAAGCGCCACTTTCCGTTCGCGGTGCTGGCCACCGCCGCCTTGCTGACGATCGCCGGCTGCGGCACCCAGGTCGTCAACCCGGTCTCCGGCCGCACCGAGCGCAGCGCGATGAGCCTGCAGCAGGAGGTGGCCGCCGGCCGCGAGGCCCACCAGGGCGTGCTCAAGGAGTACGCGGTCGTCGATGACGCGCGGCTGCAGGCCTACGTCACCGCGCTGGGCAACAAGCTCGCCGCGCAGTCGCACCGGGCCGAGCTCGAGTGGCATTTCACCGTGCTCGACAGTCCGGAGGTCAATGCCTTCGCGCTGCCGGGCGGCTACGTCTACGTCACCCGGGGCATCCTGGCCTACATGGAGAACGAGGCCGACCTGGCCGGCGTCATGGGCCACGAGATCGGCCACGTGACCGCGCGCCACGGCGCGCAGCGGGCGACGCGCCAGCAGAACGCCGGCATCGGCGTGCTCGCCGCGACGGTGCTGGGCGCGGTGCTGGAGTCGCGCGGCGTGGGCGGCGCGACGGACATCGCCGGGCAGCTCTCGCAGAACGCCGCGGCCGGCTACATCGCCTCCTACAGCCGCGAGCAGGAGCTGCAGGCGGACCAGCTCGGCGCCGAGTACCTGGCGCGCAACCGCTACGACCCCAGGCACATGGTCGACGTGATCCAGGTGCTGAAGGACCAGGAGCAGTTCGCCGCCGACCAGGCGCGGGCACAGGGCCGCCAGCCGCAGACGGGCAACAACTGGCTGGCCTCGCACCCGAGCAACGAGCAGCGCCTGCAGCGCATCCGCGACGAGGCCTCGCAGCTGACCGCCGGGCAGGCGGTGGACGAGAACCGCTCCGCCTTCCTGCAGGCGATCGAGGGCATGGTCTTCGGCGACAGCCCGGCGCAAGGCCTGGTGCGGGGACAGCAGTTCCTGCACCCGGACCTGGACTTCGCGCTGACGGCGCCGGCGGGCTGGGCGATCCAGAACGGCAATGACGCGGTGACAGTCATGAGCCCGCAGCGCGACGCGGCGCTGATCCTGCAGCCGGTGCCGGCCAAGGCGGGCAACTCGCACGACGAGATCCTGCGCAACCTGGGCGCCGAGCAGGGCCGCACCGACGCGAAGACGATCAACGGGCTGAAGGCGACCCACTTCGCCGGCGTGCGTCGCAACGCGCAGGGCCAGCGCGGCAACGCCGAGCTGACGCTGGTGACGAGTTCGAAGGGCGCGGTCTACGCGCTGGTCTACGCCGCGAAGGACGGCCAGGCGCTGCAGGCGCGGCGCGAGGGCCTCGCGCAGGTGGAGGGCAGCTTCCGCGCGCTGAATGCCGACGACCGCAAGCAGGCCCGGCCGTGGAAGATCGCGCTGCGGCCGTATCCGGCGGGCGGCTTCGCCGAGATGGCGAAGAGCTCGGTGCTGACCGAAGCGCAGCTGAAACTGCTCAACGGCCGTTACGGTGGCGAAGCGCCGCCCAAGCCGGGCGAGCGCGTGAAGACGGTGGTCGCGGCGCCCTGAGCGCGCGCCGTCGCGGCGCCGGTGGCCATGGCCATCAAGACCGACATGAGTGTGAGACGGGTGGCGCGTCGAGCGTCGCGGAACGTCGGTGGCCCCGGACATGAACCGCGCATGAGCAGCACATGAACAGCGCAAGCAGGGGCTTGCTTTCATGATCCGTTCATCTCTCGCTCACATTCGATTAACTGGGCTCGCCGCTGACGTTCATTGCGGGTTCTGAGAATTCATCCTGCACCGCGCAGTGGTGCGACGTCCGACAGGCAGCACGCCATGTCCGGCCGTCTGACAGGAAGTGAAAGGAACAGCAAAGTGATGAACCGCAACACTCGAAGCACGACCCGGACGGCCCTGCTGTCGATCCTCGCCGCCGCCGCTGCGAGTGCCTCGATGTGGGCGCATGCCGAAGACGCGACCGCGCGTCCCCCGACCCGGGATGAAGTCAAGGCCGAGCGCGACCGCGCGCAGGCCTCCGGCGCCATCGACGCGGCGTTCGACGAGAACGGTCAGCACTCCAAGGAAGAGCTCGGCGTCAAGGGCAAGAGCACCAAGACGCGCGAACAGGCGCGCCAGGCCCTGACCGAAGCGCGCAAGTCCGGCGCGAAGCGCGACGCCTTCCACGAGTCGGCCGCCCACGCGAAGACCCAGAGCGCGGGTGCCCAGACCAGCGGATCCAAGACGCGGGCGCAGGTCAAGGCGGAGCTGGCGACCGCGCGCGCCAACGGCGAGGTCGACCACGCCTTCCACGAGTCGCGTGCCCACGCGGGGCCTGGCACGGCCGGCACGGCCAAGAAGCCGGCGACCACCCGCCAGGACGTGAAGCAGCAGTTCGACGAGGCGCGCCGCAGCGGCGAGCTGCGCCGCATCAACGACAACGACCAGTCGGCCAAGCCGTGAGGGGCCGCCCGCCGCGAGGCGGGCGGGTGTCCCTCGCCGAATCCTGGACCTGGCGCTGCCCCGGCTGGACGGGCTGGACCTGTGCCGCCTGCTGCGCGCCAAGGGGAGCCAGGTGCCCATCCTGATGCTGGCGGATGCCGCGAGCTCCGGACGGCGTGAGCGGCCGGCCGGGCGTCGTGACAGGCACGACGTCGGCGGCTCAGGGCACGGGTAGGCTTGGCGTCCTACTTGCGCTGCGCCGCCCCCAGGTGTGCCAGCCAGAACGCCTCGTACTTGCGGTGCCAGCCGGCGGGCTTCACCGCGCCGCCGAGGGCGTGCTCCCCATCCGGATCCAGGAACAGCTCGACCAGCCCTTCCTTGCCCGACTCCAGCAGCGCGCGGTACACGTTGACCGTGTCCTGATAAAGCACGTTCGGGTCCTGCATGCCGTGCACCAGCAGCAGTGGCTTCTTCAGCTGCCTGGCCAGCGGCAGCAGCGAATACTTGCGCAGCACCGGCTTGGTCCGGTCCACCTTGCCGATGGTCCGGCCGCTGTACCAGCTGTTGTAGTTCTCCCATTCCGTCGGACCCGCGCCCGCGATGCCAGCCGCGAACAGATCGGGCTTCGTGTACATCGTGTACTGGGTCTGGAAACCGCCGAAGCTCCAGCCGTTCAGGCCGATGCGCTGGCCGTCGACACCCAGGTTGGCCTTCATGTAGGCGACCAGGTCTTCCAGGTCCTCGGTCTGCGGCGCGCCCGGCTGCTCCCAGTTGGCATCGGCGAACTTCTCGCCGTAGTTGGAATGCCCGCGCGGATCCACCGTCACCGTGACGTAGCCATGCTTGGCCGCCATGTACATCGCGAAGACATAACCGGTCGGCTGGAAGCTGTCGGTCTCCACCGAATGGCGATCGTTGAGCGGGCCGCCGTAGGTGTAGACGATGGCGGCGCGCTTGTCGCTCGGCGCCCAGCCCAGCGGCTTGAAGACGTAGGCCGGGATCATGTCGCCGTGGCGGTTGCGGAAGCTGAAGCGCTCCGGCCGCAGCACGTCGACCTGGGCCCAGGCCGGGTCGTGGCTCTGCGTCAGCAGCTTGCCGGGCTCGGCACCCGACGCGGCCGCCTGTCCCTTCAGCAGCTTCAACTCGGGACGCTCGGCCCAGTTGCCGGCCACTGCCGCCGCCCACTGGCCATTGCGCGCCACCGCCGCGTTGCGGTGGTAGTCCGGCGAGCGGCCCAGCGCCGTCATGCGGCCGTCCTTGAGCTCGACGCGCCAGACATTCATCGCGGCGTAGTCGTCCTTGTTGGACACGACGAACATCGTCTTCGCATCCGGCGTGAAGCCCAGCACCTGGAAGGCCTCGAACTCGCCCTTGACCAGCGGCGTCACCGACCGGTCGGCGCCCGCCGCCAGGCTCATCGCGTAGGGCTGGCGCCAGCCGTTGTCGGCCAGGATCAGCACCAGCTGCTTCGAGTCCGGCGTGAATGACGGCGTCATCACGTTGACCAGCTCGTGGTGGATGGGCGCGCGGCGCTCCAGCACCATCTCCGGCTTGGCGTCGCCGGGCTTGCCGAGGTAGACGCGCAGCAGGTCCTTCTCACGCTCGAAGGTGGTGAAGGCGTAGCGGCTGCCGTCGCGCGCCCACACGACCGGCGAGATCTCGAACCACGCGTCGCCGCCCGGGTGCGTGAACACCGGTTCGGGCTGGCGCTCCGGCGCCGCGCCGGCGGCCGGCACCTTGCGGATGTAGATCGCCATCGAGGGCAAGCCGCGCTTGTCGTCGGAGACCTCGCGATCGACCTTCTTCGCCGTGGCGAAGCGGTCGCTGTAATTCATGATCTCGACCTGCCGGCCCGGCTTGGGCAGCGGCTTGCCGTCCGCGTTCACCAGCGGCGCGTTGGCCACCAGCGCCATCCAGCGGCCGTCCTCGCTCAGCGCGGTCTGGGCGATGCGGAATTTGCGGTCCTCGTCGTCCGGGTTGAACAGCTCGCGGTTGATCACCTCGATCCCGGCCGTGGCCAGGCGCACGCGCAGCACGCGGGTCTCGTCCTGCACGATCAGCGACTGGTCGTCCGGCGCGTAGGCAACCGGCTTGAGCGTGCGGCCGGTCGACAGCAGCGGCTCGGCGCGGTCGGCGCCCGCCTTCCGGCGCAGCAGTTGGCCGCGATAGGCCAGGACCAGTTCATCGCCCTTGGACGCCCACACGAACTGCGAGACGCCGGGGTACAGGTCCTCGGGCTTGAGCTTCTCGCGCTCGCGCTTCTTCTTCAGCTCGTCGCGCAGCTCCCAGAGCGCCATGTCCTTGGGATCCTTGGCCGGCTTCTTCGCCTCCGCCGCGGACGCGCCCGAGGCCGGCGCCGCGGCGGCGGCCGGTGCGTCGCCCCAGGCCGCCTTCTCGGCCGCCTTGCGGGCGTCCTCGCGCGCCTTGCGCTCGGCCAGCTCCACCTTCAGATCGGCGATCGCCTGGCGCTCCCATTGATCCAGGTCCACCGGCTCGCCGCGCAGGTAGGCGGCCTGCGCCTCCTCGCGGGCCTGGCGCTGGGCCAGCTCGTCGCGCTTCTGCTTGAGCTTGCGGGCGTAGCGCTCCAGGTTCTCCGGCGTCTCCACCACGGCCATCAGCGCCGGCGAGCTCACGCGGACCGTCCTGCCGGTCTGTGTGTCATGGACGTACAGGTCGCTGCCGGGCTCGCCGAACGGGTTCCAGAGGTAAGCGACGTAACGGCCGCTCGCGCTGAATTTCAGGTCCTTGGCGGACTCCCCGCGATAGGACTCGGCACGGAACAGCTGTTCCAGGGTCAGCGGCCGGTTGGCCACCGCGACGGGGGCCGTCGTCGTCTGCGCCAGCGAGGGCTCGCCGGCGCCCAGCCCCGTCGCCAGGGTCGCCAGCGCCAGGGAAGTCAGGATCCATTGCTTCAAATCGTTGCTCCACGCCCCGCAAGGTCAGCAGGGACGCGGGATTCTAGGGAGGGGTCAACAACTGCTTACCGCTGCGCTGTGCACCGGATCCGTCAAGCGCGCGTTAACCGTCCATACTTTCCCTAGGTAGGTCGGAGGTTCCATGAAGCACCTGATCCAACGCATCCTCGGCGCCGTGGCGCTGACCGCCGGCGTGCTGGCTGCGCCAACGGCCTTCGCAGGCGACGTGGGCGTGTCCATCAGCGTCGGACAGCCCGGCTTCTATGGCCGCATCGACGTCGGCAACGTCCGCCCGGACGTGATCTACGCGCAGCCGATGGTGATCGAGCGGGTCTACGACCCCGCCCCGCCGTTGTACCTGCGCGTGCCGCCCGCGCATTACCACGCCTGGTCGCGCCACTGCGGCTACTACCGCGCCTGCGGCCGGCCGGTGTATTTCGTCCGTGAGGACTGGTACACGCGGACCTACGCCCCGGTCTACTACGGTCGCCCGCGCGTGCATCCGATGCCGGTCTATGCCCCTCCGCCGCCGCCCCGGTGGGAGCCGGTGCGCCGGGATTGGGATGGCCGCTGGGATGGCCGCCGCGACTGGCACGACCACCGCGACGACCATCGCGGCTGGGAGGGCCGGCGCTGGGAAGAACGCCGCAATGACCATCGCGGCGGCGGTCGCGGCGGCTGGGACCGCGACGGTGATCGCGGTGATCGTGGCCACGGACATGGACGCGGCCATCATCGCGACTGAGGTTTTCCCCTCGCGTATAGTCGGCCGCTTGCACGCCAGCAAGGCGTGATTCACCGCGCCGACGTATGTTCGCCAAAGTCATCGCCGCCCTTGGACTGCTGATCTGCGTGCTGCTCGCGATCGACATGGCCTTGCCGCGGCGGCACCAGATGGCCTGGCGCGCATGGGTCCGGCGCCCGGGCCTTCTGATGGGCAGCGGCATCGGCCTGAAGGGTCGCTTCAATTCACGCGACCGCCGTCGCGCCGCCCATGACGCGGCCCTCGACGCAATCGCCCGCGCGAAGCACCGCTCAGGCACCTGGGACGGCAACGTCTATCACGGCGACGACTTCGAGCAGCGCCAGCGGCGCAAGCCGCATTGAGCCGGCCTGCGCGTGGCCTGTGGGTCGCGCTTCAGGGCGCAGACGCCGCTCACGACTCAGTCCCGTCAGCTCACTTGCATTCAGCTCGCTCGGTCTCCTTTAAAGTCGTTGATCCGATGAGCTGAGGCCCAACCCTTTGGGGCCGAACGATGCAGACCTGGATTGAGGAGCAAGATGCATGATTCCTGCCTGGAACCTGCAGGGTGTGATCCCACCTGTTCGCCCTGGGGTCGCAGGCCATCACGCCGACCGATCTCCTTACAAGGCCACCTTGGACGCTTTTGTCGACGCGATGGGGAACTCTCCGCCCCGTCTTGCAATCGTGGAAGGCCTGCTCCGCTTCCGCTCGGAAATTCGGGCAGCCGGGATAACAGTCGGATTTCAATGGTTGGATGGGAGCTTCTTGGAGCACGCGGAAGCCACCGAAGGACGGGATCCTCGGGATGTGGACGTGGTCACATTCATAGAAATTCCCCCGGGTGCGACTGAGGCCGCGCTTGTGGCCGCCAACCCGCATCTCTTCGATAACGCCCACGTGAAGAAAACTCATCAGGTGGACTCGTACTGGGACGTGCTAGGCGGCTCAATGAACGAAGCTTCGGTTCAACGGATCGCGTATTGGTACAGCATGTGGTCACACAGGCGGGACGGCCTGTGGAAGGGCTTCGTTCAGATTGATTTATCGCCTGCCAATGATCTGCTGGCGGCACAGGCAGTTGCTCAAGCAAAGCTTGCCTTGGGGATCACGCCATGATTGATCGCAGGGACGCGTTGTCATCGGAGATTCAAGAGCTCGAGCTGATGCTCAATCAGCTTCCCGGCTCCGCAGCAATCCAACGGCTCTCGCTGGAGAATCGCCTGAAATCCGCGCGGGACGCTCTTCTGAGGCAAGAGTCGGTGCCGCGGCCGGAACGCGCGCGGCTGACCTTTCGCGGTCGCCCTGTGACGGGCAGTCGCGGAATCTCGGCAGATTTCGCAGGCAAGGCGTCCAATGCGTTCGCGGATGCCTTCGCGGCGGTGGTCGCAGGTCTCAACGACAGCCTCCGCTTCATGGGCCCCATACCCGATCGAGCAAAGAATCAATTGCTGCTCACGGGCACCGCCGTTGGCTCCTTCGGGTTTGAGTTCGAACTCCCTGCGGGAGGCCTGTTCCCAGATCAAGAGAAGGCTGAAGACGCACTTCAGAAGATGCAAGGACTGTGGGAAGCCGCAGCATTGAAGAGCGACGACGAGGTCGCGGAACTTGTAGACACGATCCATCCCCGAGCGGTGAAAAAGATCTCGGAGTTCCTTGAACTCTTGCAGCAACATCAAGCCTGGTGCGGACTGGAGTTCAAGCAGCGGATTTTTAGGTTTGAGGGTCCTGATCAACTGAAGCAGTCCGCTGACCGATTGGAAGAAGGCAATATCAAGGAGGACCGAGAACAGCACCAAGGCGTATTCGTCGGCGTACTCCCCCACAGCCGCTCCTTTGAGTTCCAGACCAGCAACGCTCTAATCAAGGGAAGAATTGGTAGCGCAGTGGAAGATCCGGACCTCATCAATCGGGAATGGTTGAAGCGTCATACCAATATCACCTTGGACGTGGTGCAAGTCGGCCAGGGGCGTCCGCGATACACACTCAATGCATTGCCAACCTGAATAGAAAACGGCCTCTTGCGAGGCCGTTTCAGTTGGCGGGCTGATCAGCCTCGCGCCAGCACCGGTGCCAGCGCCTTGCCGGTGTGCGTCCCTTGCGCCACCAGCGTCTCCGGCCGGCCCTGCGCGACCACGCGTCCGCCCGCCGAGCCTCCCTCCGGTCCCAGGTCCAGCACCCAATCGGCTTCGGCGATCACATCGAGGTCATGCTCGATGACGACCACGCTGTGCCCGCCATCCACCAGCCGGTGCAGCACGCGGATCAGCTTCTCCACGTCGGCCATGTGCAGCCCGACCGTCGGCTCGTCCAGCACGTACAGCGTGTGCGGCGGCTTCTGGCCGCGGCGCGTCACGTCGTCGCGCACCTTCACCAGCTCCGACACCAGCTTGATCCGCTGTGCCTCGCCGCCCGAGAGCGTCGGGCTCGGCTGGCCCAGCGTCAGGTAGCCCAGCCCCACGTCCTGCAGCAGCTTGAGCGGATGCGCGATCGAGGTCATCGCGGCAAAGAACTCCACCGCCTCGTCCACCTCCATCTGCAGCACCTCGCCGATGCTCTTGCCGCGCCAGCTCACCGCCAGCGTCTCGGGGTTGAAGCGCTGCCCATGGCATTGGTCGCAGAGCACCTTCACGTCCGGCAGGAAGCTCATGGCGATGGTGCGCATGCCCTGCCCTTCACAGCCCGGGCAACGGCCCTCGCCGGTGTTGAAGCTGAAGCGGCCCGGACCATACCCGCGGGCCTTCGCCTCCAGCGTCTCGGCGAACAGCTTGCGGATCGCGTCCCAGAAGCCGATGTAGGTCGCCGGGCAGCTGCGCGGCGTCTTGCCGATCGGCGTCTGGTCGACCTCCAGCACCCGGTCCACCTGCTGATGGCCCTCGATGGCGTCGCAGCCCAGCCAGGTCGACGGCGCCCGGCGCAGCGGCACCGCCGCCGCCATGTTGGCCAGCAGCACGTCCCGCGCGAGCGTCGACTTGCCCGAGCCCGACACCCCGGTGATGCCCACCAGCCGGTGCAGCGGCACGTCCACCGTGACGCCGCGCAGGTTGTGCAGCGTCGCGTTGAGCACCGTCAGCTTGGGCGCGTCGGCGTCCATCTCGCGGCGCTCCTTGAGCGGATGCACCAGCGGTTTCGACAGAAAGCGGCCCGTCAGCGAATCGGGGTTCTTCGCGATCTCCGCGGCCGTGCCTTCGGCGATCACGCGGCCGCCGCGCTTGCCCGCGCTCGGGCCGATGTCGATGATGTGATCGGCGCGCCGGATGGTGTCCTCGTCGTGCTCGACGACCACCAGCGTGTTGCCCTTGTCGCCCAGCGTCGACAGCGCCTTGAGCAGGATCTGGTTGTCGCGCGGATGCAGGCCGATGGTCGGCTCGTCCAGCACGTAGCAGACGCCCTGCAGGTTGCTGCCGAGCTGCGCCGCCAGACGGATGCGCTGGGCCTCGCCGCCGGACAGCGTGGGCGCCGCGCGGTCCAGCGTCAGGTAGCCCAGGCCGACCTCCTCCAGGAACTCCAGCCGCCCCTTGATCTCGCTGACCACGTCGCGCGCGATCTCCGCGTCGCGGCCGGTGAGTGTCAGGCCCGCGATCCACTCGCGCGCCTCGGTCACGCTCCACGAGGCCACCGTGCCGATGGTCTCGTGCTCGAAGCTCACCGCGCGCGCCACGGGATTCAGGCGCGAGCCGTGGCAATCCGGGCAGGGCGCGTCGCTCAGATCCTCGATCTCGGCTTCCTCGGCGGGGAAGCTCTGCTCACGGCCGCGGTTGTCCTTGTCCTGCTGGCTGTCGTCCAGGGCCTTGCGCTGCTCGCGCGTCAGCGCCAGGCCGGTGCCGACGCAGGTGGTGCACCAGCCGTGCTTGGAGTTGTAGCTGAACAGCCGCGGATCCAGTTCCGGATAACTCGTGCCGCACTGCGGGCAGGCGCGCTTGGTGGAGAACACGCGCAGCTCGCCGATGCCGCGCGTCGGCTTCGCATTGCGCAGCGCGTCGTGGAGGCCGTCGAGCGGCGACAGCACATGCACCACGCCCTTGCCGTGGTCCAGCGCCTTGGCCAGCAGCTCGCGCAGCTCGGCCTCGGTCTCCGGCGTGACGGTCATGTCGCCCACCGGCAGTTCGATCGTGTGCTCCTTGAAGCGATCCAGCCGGGGCCAGGGACTGGTCGGCAGGAACTCGCCGTCGACGCGCAGGTGCGTATGCCCACGCTGCTTCGCCCACTTCGCCAGGTCGGTGTAGACGCCCTTGCGATTGACCACCAGCGGCGCGAGCAGCCCGATGTGCCGGCCCTTGTAGTCGCGCAGCAGCTGCGCGGCGATGGCCTCGACGCTTTGCGGCTTCACCGGCGTGCCGTCGTTGGCGCAGTGCTGCACGCCCAGCTTCACGTAGAGCAGGCGCAGGAAGTGCCAGACCTCGGTCGTGGTCGCCACCGTGCTCTTGCGCCCGCCGCGCGACAGGCGCTGCTCGATCGCGACCGTCGGCGGAATGCCCCAGACCGCGTCGACCTCGGGCCGGCCCGCCGGCTGCACGATCGAGCGCGCATAGGCGTTCAGCGATTCGAGATAGCGGCGCTGGCCCTCGTTGAACAGGATGTCGAAGGCCAGCGTGCTCTTGCCGGAGCCCGACACGCCGGTCACGACGTTGAACTTGCCGCGCGGGATGCTGACGTCGACCGACTTCAGGTTGTGCTCGCGCGCGTTGACGATGCGGATCGCTTCATCGGCCTTGCGGCGCTGGCGCAGCAGCGATTGCAGCGGCTTGCCTTCGGCGACCTTGACCGGCGCGCGGTCCATCTCGGCCGCGTACTCGCGCAGCGCCTGCGCGGTGTGCGAGGTCGGATGGTCCTTCAGCGTCTCCGGCGTGCCGACCGCGACGACCAGGCCGCCGTCCTCGCCGCCCTCGGGCCCGAGATCGATGACCCAGTCCGACGCGCGGATCACGTCCAGGTTGTGCTCGATCAGGATCAGCGAATGCCCCGCCGACAGCAGCTTGCGCATGGCGCGCATGAGCTTGGCGATGTCGTCGAAGTGCAGGCCCGTGGTCGGCTCGTCGAAGAGGAACAGGGTGCCCTTGGTCGCGGTCGCCTGGCGCGGCTTCGAGGCCGCCTCCGCGAGGTATCCCGCCAGCTTCAACCGCTGGGCCTCGCCGCCCGACAGCGTCGGCACCGGCTGCCCCAGCGTCAGGTAGTCCAGGCCGACATCCGACAGCGGCTGCAGCTTGTTCAGCACCTCGCGGTCGTCCTTGAAGACGCCCAGCGCCTCGGCCACCGTCAGGTCCAGCACGTCGGAGACGCTGAGCTGCCGCCCGGCGCGCTCCAGCTTGACCTCGAGCAGCTCGGCGCGGAAGCGCTTGCCGTCGCAGTCGGGGCAGCGCAGGTAGACGTCGGACAGGAACTGCATCTCGACGTGCTCGAAGCCCGAGCCGCCGCAGGTCGGACAACGGCCGTCGCCAGCGTTGAAGCTGAACATGCCGGCGCCGTAGCTGCGCTCCCTGGCCATCGGCGTGTCGGCGAAGCGCTTGCGGATCTCGTCGAACACGCCGACGTAGCTGGCCGGGTTCGAACGCGCCGTCTTGCCGATCGGCGACTGGTCGACGAAGACCGCGTCGGCCAGCCAGTCCGCGCCCAGCAGCCGGTCATGCGCGCCCGGCGCTTCGGTGGCCTGGCCGAACCAGCGCGCCAGCGCCGGATACAGCACGTCCTGCATCAGCGTGCTCTTGCCGGAGCCCGACACGCCGGTCACCGCCACCATGCGCTGCAGCGGGAACTCGACGCTGACGTTCTTGAGGTTGTGCTCGCGCGCGCCCTCGAGGATCAGCCGCGGCGTGTTCTCCTCGACGACGCGCTTCAGGCCCATGCCCACGTGCCTGCGCGCGCCGAGGTAGGCGCCGGTCAGCGTGTCCGCGGCGCGGATCTGTTCCGGCGTGCCGTCGAAGACGATCTGGCCGCCCTGCTGGCCGGGGCCGGGGCCCATGTCGATGAGCCGGTCCGCCGCCAGCATCACCGCCGGGTCGTGCTCGACGACCACCAGCGTGTTGCCCGCGTCGCGCAGGCGCTGCATCGCCTCGACGATGCGGTTCATGTCGCGCGGGTGCAGGCCGATGCTGGGCTCGTCCAGCACGAACAGCGTGTTGACCAGCGAGGTCCCGAGCGCCGTGGTCAGGTTGATGCGCTGCACCTCGCCGCCGGACAGCGTGCGGCTCTGGCGGTCCAGCGTCAGGTAGCCGATGCCGACGTCGACCAGGTACTTGAGCCGGTTGCGGATCTCGTCAAGCAACAGCTTCAGCGCCTCGTCGAGCATCGAGCCCGGCAACTGCAGCTCGTCCATGAAGCGTCTGAGCCGATGGATCGGCAGCTGCATCAGGTCATGGACCGACAGGCCCGGCAACGCCTCGAGCTGCGCGCGCGTCCACTTCACGCCCTCCGGCATGAAGCGCTGCGCGGCCGGCAGTGCCGCGTCGGCCAGCGCCTTGGAACCGATGCGCCACAGCAGCGCCTCGGTCTTGAGGCGCGCGCCGCGGCAGGCCGGGCATTCGGTGTAGCTGCGGTACTTGGACAGCAGCACCCGGATGTGCATCTTGTAGGCCTTGCTCTCCAGGTAATCAAAGAACCGGCGGACGCCGTACCACTGCTTGTTCCAGTTGCCGTTCCAGTTCGGGCTGCCTTCGATGACCCAGTCGCGCTGCGCCTGCGTCATCTGGCTCCAGGCCGTGTCGCGCGGGATGCCGGCATCGCCGGCGTACTTCAGCAGGTCGTCCTGGCATTCCTTCCAGGCCGGCGTCTGCATCGGCTTGATCGCACCGCCGCGCAGCGTCTTGCGCTCGTCGGGGATCACCAGGCCCAGGTCCACGCCGATCACGCGGCCGAAACCGCGGCAGGTCTCGCACGCGCCCATCGCCGAGTTGAACGAGAACAGCGCCGGCTGCGGGTCGGCGTAGCGGATGTCGCTCTCCGGGCAATGCAGGCCGGTCGAGTAGCGCCAGAGCACCGGCTCGGCGCCCTCCTCGGCCGGCAGCACGTAGACCGTCATGCGGCCGCTGCCGCGCTTGAGCGCCAGCTCGATCGCTTCCATCGCGCGGGACTGCTCGACGCCCTGCATGCGGAAGCGGTCGGCCACCACGTCCAGCACCTTGCGGCCGTTGACGACGCGCTCCCACTGCACCCGCGTGAAGCCGGAGGCGGAGAGCCACTGCTCGACCTCGCCGGCGCTGACGGTCTCCGGCAGCTCGACCGGGAAGGTCAGCACCAGGCGCGGGTCGCCGTCGACGGTGCGCGCCAGCAGCTCGGCGTGGATGGTCTGCGGCGTGTCGTGGCGCACCGGCAGCGCGGTGTCGCGGTCGAAGAGGTCGGCGCCGCGCGCGAACAGCAGCTTCAGATGGTCGTTGAGCTCCGTCATCGTGCCGACGGTGGAGCGGCTGGTGCGGACCGGGTTGGTCTGGTCGATCGCGATGGCGGGCGGCACGCCCTCCACCTTGTCGACGGCCGGGCGGTCCATGCGGTCGAGGAACTGGCGCGCGTAGGCGGAGAAGGTTTCGACGTAGCGGCGCTGGCCTTCCGCGTAGAGCGTGTCGAACACCAGGCTGGACTTGCCCGAGCCGCTCGGCCCGGTCACCACGGTCAGTTCTCCGGTCCGGAGATCCAGGTCGAGGTTCTTGAGGTTGTGCTGGCGGGCGCCGCGGATGCGGATATCGGCGTCGGACATGAGGTGTGGGCTCGGGAGCCTCGAAAAAGGCAGTGGGCGATGATTCTAGGGAGGGCGGCCGCCATGAATTGGCAGCAGCCGGCGGGACGCGCGCGCGGTGACCAGCGCGACGCAGTGGTAAGCAATTGAAAGCAGGAGACCGTTCAGGAAGCCTTCGCATACCTCTTGTCAAGGCCTCCGACCGATGACTTCCGCACACTTGCTAGTCTTCGGGGGGTGCGGCAACAATGGACCCCGTCGCCGCCGAGCAACACCGACCCCGGTTCGACCTGAACGGCGGGCGACGTTTTTCAGGGAATACCTCGCCTCCCGACCGGAGCGGGGACGACAAGCGACATGGACAGAAACGACGGCCATCCCATTTCCGAGACCACGCTGGTCTTGATGACGTCGGACGCGTCCGCCAAGCCGTCGCCCCCTTCCTCGATGACCGATCCGACGATTTCCGGCCAGCGCCCGGCCCCGGGCGAGCCCTTCGTGCTGCTGGTCGAGGACAACCCGATCAACCAGGTGGTGGCGCTGGAATTCCTGGCGCTGATGGGCTTGAAGACGCAGCTCGCGCGCAATGGCCAGGAAGCGCTGGACCTGTGCGAGCACGCGGCGCCCAGCCTGGTGCTGATGGACATCCAGATGCCGGGCATGGACGGCCTGGAATGCGCGCGCCGGCTGCGGGAGCAGCAGGCGCAGGGCAGGCTGCCGCGCTTTCCGATCCTGGCGCTGACGGCGCACGCGCTGGACAGCGACGTGGCCGACAGCCTGAAGGCCGGCATGGACGAGCACCTGACCAAGCCGCTGGACTTCCTGACGCTGCGCCGGCGGCTGGCGCGCTGGCTCGATTTGCCGCAGCTCAACGACTGACCGAAGCTGACAGTCGCCTTCGGCGGCATCCTCGGCTGGCTGATCAAGCGATGAACGCCATGACGCGCACCGACCGTCAGCCCCCCGCCAGGAAACCCTCAACGATCGCGAAGTGCTCCGGCACGTTCAGTGCGGGCGCGTGCCCGCAACCCGGCACCGTCACCACCTCCGCCCGGGGCCCGCGCACCCGCATCGCCTCGGCCGTCTCCGGCAACAGCAGATCGGAGCTCTCCCCGCGCAGGCACAGCACCGGCAGGCTGAGCGAATCCCATTCGGACCAGCGCTTGTAATCGTCCGGGCGGACGAAGAACTGGCGCACCATCGCCGGGTCGTAATGCGGCGTCACCCGGCCGTCCGGCAGGCGGCGTGTCGAGGTCTCCGTCAACCGGCGCCATTGCGCCTCGCTCATCCAGCCGTAGGGCTGGTAGATCTGACGGAAATAGCGCTCCAGCTCGCCCACCGTGTCGAAGGCCGCCGGGTCACCGGCATAAGCACGGATGCGCTGGATCGCGGGTTCGGCGAGCTCCGGCCCGATGTCGTTCAGCACCAGCCGCCGGATGCGGCCGCGCAGCGAGGTCGCCGCCGCCAGCAGCCCGATCGCGCCCCCCATCGACGTGCCCACCCAGTGGCAGTCGTCCAGCCCGAGCTGGTCCATCAGCGCCACCGCCAGCTTCACGTAGAAGGCCAGGTGGTATTCGTTGTCCGGGTCCGGGCTCCACTGCGACAGCCCCCGCCCGATCGTGTCCGGGCAGATCACGCGATAACGCCCGGACTGCGCCAGGTGCGCCGCCAGGTCGTCCATGTCGCGCCCGGTGCGCGCCAGGCCATGCCAGGCGATGACCGGCGCCGCGCCCGGATCGCCCCAGTCCATGTAATGGAGTTCCCGGCCCTCGCAGCGCAGGTAGTTCGACGTCGACTTCAAGTGCTTCTCCTCGCCTGCCGCAGGCGCCCGACCAGGCCGTTCGGGAAGTGGTACACGGCCAGCACGAACAGCACGCCCAGCCACAGCAGCCAGCGCTCCGGCGCGACCAGCTGCGACAGCACCGGCACGCCCTCCACCGCCGACGCGCCGACGCGCATCAGGTCCTGCAGGTAGCTCTGCGCCAGCACGAACAGCGCGCTGCCGATCACCGCGCCGTAGATCGTGCCCATGCCGCCGATCACGACGATCAGCAGGATGTCCAGCATGATCTCGAAGGACAGCGAGGTGTCGGGCCCGTTGTAGCGCAGCCAGATCGCGAGCAGCGCGCCCGCGAGCGTCGCGAACATCGCGGCCAGCAGCGTGGACAGCGTCCGGTAGGTCACCAGCCGGTAGCCGATGGCCTCGGCGCGGAAGTCGTTGTCGCGGATCGCCTGCAGCACCCGCCCGAACGGCGAATTGACGATGCGCAGCAAGGCCAGCACCAGCACCAGCGTCACGACGAAGAGCAGGTAGTAGCTCAGCAGCCGGCCGTCGACGGAGACGCCGAGGAAGGGCTCCTCCAGGAATTCGGTCGACGGCGACAGCAGCGCGGGCAGGCGGAAGTTCAGGCCGTCCTCGCCGCCGGTGAAGTCCGACAGCTGCGACGCCAGGCCCTGGAAGGCCGCGGCGACGGCCAGGGTGATCATCGCGAAGAAGATCGCCTTGACCCGCAGCGAGAACAGGCCGATGACCAGCGCCAGCAGCAGCGACAGCCCCAGCGCGCCGCCGATGCCGATCGCCAGCGCCGTGAAGCCCGGCTCCAGTCGCGTGCTCGCGATGGCCACGCCGTAGGCGCCGATGCCGAAGAACATCGTGTGGGCGAAGCTGACGATGCCGGTGTAGCCCAGCAGCAGGTCGTAGCTGCCGACCAGCACGATGAACACGAGGATCTTGGCCGCCACGTTGAGCGCCTTCGTGCCGGGGAACACGAAGGGCGTCAGCGCCAGCGCCAGCACCGTGAGCAGCAGCAGCGCCGCCAGCACGCGGCTGCGCGGCAGGTCATGGGACAGCAGGGATCGGATCAGGGACATGAGGGCGGGCTCCACTCAACGGTGGCTGACCGGATAGAGGCCCTGCGGCCGCCACAGCAGCACGGCGACCATCAGCGCGATGTTGGAGAACAGCGCCGCCTTGGGCGCCAGGAAGCCGCAGTAGTTGGCCATCAGCCCCACCAGCAGCGCGCCGGCGAAGCAGCCCAGCGTCGAGCCCAGCCCGCCGATGATGATGACGATGAAGATCAGCGTGTTGACCTGCGCCCCGATCTGCGGGATCACGCTCTGCTGGTAGAGCCCCCACAGCACGCCGCCCAGCCCCGCCAGGCCGGAACCCGCGACGAACACGGCGACGAACAGCCGCCGGATGCGGTAGCCCAGGCTCTCCACCATCTCGCGGTCCTGCACGCCGGCGCGGATCAGCAGGCCCAGCTTGGTCCGGTTCAGCAGCCACAGCAGGCCGGCGAAGACCAGCAGCCCCACCACGACGGCCAGCAGCCGGAACTTCTCGACCGCCACGTCACCGACGATGAGCGCGCCGCGCAGCGACTCGGGCGGCTGCAGCGGGATCATCTGCGCCCCCCAGACGAGCTTGATCAGCTCCTCGCCGATGATCATCCCGCCCATCGTGATCAGGATCTGCTTCAGGTGCATGCCGTAGACCGGCCGCACCAGCACCCGCTCGAACACCAGCCCGAGCGCCGCCGCGCTGACGATGCCCGCCAGGGCCGCCACGGCCACCGCGCCGAGGTTCGCGGCCAGCGAGGGGCTCGCCACGAAGCCGCCCATCGCACCCATCACCGTCGTGGCCACGAAGGCGCCCAGCGCGATGAACACGCCGTGGCCGAAGTTCAGCACGTCCATCAGGCCGAAGACGAGGGTCAAGCCGGAGGCGATAACGAAGACGATCAGGCCCATCGCCAACCCGGCGATCGTCAGCGTCGCCCAGCTCGACGCCGACCCGATCAGCGGCAGCGCGCCCAGCGCGAGCGCCGCGATCAGCAGCAGCGGAATCAGGTCGAAGCGCGCCTGCGGCACCACGTCGATCGCCGGCGACGGCGCGGCGGAGGATGGCGTCGAGAAGGCGCTCATTGGTGCGCCGCCAGCGACAGGCCCAGCAGGCGCTGCTGCAGCGCCTCGTCGGCCGCCAGCTCCGCCATGCGTCCGGCGTGCACGACGCGGCCGTCGTCCATCACCGCGACCCCGTCGCCCAGCGCCTGCGCCACCATGAAGTTCTGCTCGACCAGCAGCACCGTCGTGCGCGCGCCGTCACGGCCGCGCTTGATCTCCTGCAGCGCCTCGATCAGGTTGCGGATGATGGCCGGCGCCAGGCCCTTGGTCGGCTCGTCGATCAGCAGCAGCCGTCGCGGCTCCACCATCGCGCGCGCGATCGCCAGCATCTGCTTCTGCCCACCGCTGAGCTTGCCAGCCGGATACAGCCAGAACTTGCGCAGCGCCGGGAACAGGCCGAAGAGCCAGTCCAGCCGCGCGGTGTCCAGCTCGTCCAGCGAGCGCGCCCCGCGCGCGGCCAGCAACAGGTTCTCGCGCACCGTCAGGTCGCCGAAGATGCCCATGTTCTCCGGCACGTAGGCGATGTCCAGGCGCGCGATCTCCGGCGTCGGCAGCGCCTGGATCGGTCGCCCGTCCAACAGCACGCGACCGGCGCCCGCGCGCCACAGCCCCATCACGGTGCGCAGCGTCGTCGTCTTGCCGGCGCCATTGCGGCCCAGCAGCATCGTGACCTCGCCCTCGCGCGCCGCGAGGTCGACGCCATGCAGGATGTGATAAGCGCCGATGTGCGTGTGCACGCCCTCCAGCCGCAGCAGCGCGCGATCGGTGGCGGCGCTCATGCGGCCTCCGGCATCGCCAGGCCCAGGTAGGCGTTCTGGACCACCGGCGAGGCGATCACCGCCGCCGGCTCGCCGTCCGCCACCAGCTGCCCGTTGTGCAGCACGACGATGCGGTCGGCCAGCTCGCGCACCACATCCATCTTGTGCTCGACCAGCAGGATCGTGTGGGTCCCCTCCGCCTTCAGCGCGCGGATCAGGTCCAGGATGACCGGCACCTCGTCGACGCTCATGCCGGCGGTGGGTTCGTCGAACAGGTAGACCTTGGGCCGCAGCGCCATCAGCATCGCCACCTCCAGCTTGCGCTGGTCGCCGTGCGGCAGGCTGGCTGCCGGCGCGTCGGCGCGATGCCCCAGCCGGACGCGCTCGACGATGGCCCGCGCCTCGTCCAGCAGCTCCCGGTGATGCAGCCAGACCGACAACATCCGCAGTCCCTCGCCACAGCGCGACTGCACGGCGAGCCGCACGTTCTCCCGCACGCTCAGCGTCGGGAACAGCTGCGTCAGCTGGAAGGCCCGCCCCAGCCCGCGCCGGGTGCGCAGCGGCGCGGCCATGCGCGTCAGGTCCTCGCCGTCGAGCAGCACGCGCCCGGCGCTCGCGCCGAGCTGGCCCGAGATCAGGTTGAAGTAGGTCGTCTTGCCGGCGCCATTGGGCCCGACGATGGCGGTCAGCGTGCCCGGATGGAAGGCGCAGCTGACGCGGTCCACCGCCGTGTGGCCGCCGAAGCGGATGGTGAGGTCGCGGGTCTCGAGCATGCGTGCAGGGGTGGCTGGCCGGCGCCTCAGGGGCAGGTGCCGATCACGTAGTAGTTGGGCGCGGTTCGCTTCAGCGTCGTCGTGGCGTAGATGTTCCACAGGCCCATGGCCTGGTTGGAGCCATTCGCGTAGGTCAGGCCGTACAGCGCGTAGGCGCGGCCGGAGACGGTGTGGGTGTAGTTCGACGAGGTGAAGCAGACCGGCGCCGGCGTGCCCGGATCGCCGGGGTCGCCGGGATCGCCGCCCGACACCTGGTCCACCATCGCCTTGATCGCGGCGACCTGCGTCCCGGCCTTCTGCGCGAAGTTGGAGCCGTACCAGCCCACCCAGTCCCAGCAGCCGTTGGGATTGGGCAGCAGGCCGCTGGCGGCCGTCGAGCGCGCGATGTTGTCCACCCGGGTCTGCGGGAACAGCACGACGATGCTGTTGGTGTCGGCCCAGCGCGAGAAGCCGGTGTTCCTCACGAACTTGTCGCCGATGGTCGCGTAGTTCTGCTGGCAGCCATGCAGCGCGACATGCAGCTTGCAGGACTGGCCCGCCGCGCAGTTGGCCGGGATGTAGGCCCAGCCGCTGGTGGCCAGGCCGGGGTTGGTGCTGAACGCGGTCTGGTCGAACTCGACGTAGTTCGCCGCGGCCGGGCTGTCGTTGCGCGCGTTGAGCGGGCCGTACAGCTGCGTCAGCACGGCCTTGGCGCCGTCGTAGCCGCAGTTGGCGATGTAGGGCGAGGCGCTGGTGCCGCAGCTGGTGTTGCCGCTCGCGTCGAAGTCGGTGGGCAGCACGTGCGCGGTGCCGCTGCGCTGCACGTAGGAGAGGTTGGCCGCCGCCACGCCGTTGTCGAGGTACTGCGTCTGCACGGCGTTCATCGGATTGGGCCCGACGGTTGCGTCGCTGGTGCCGACGAACAGGTAGACCTTCTGCGCGGCCACGTTGCTCTTGGCGTCGATCGCGGTGCCGCTCCAGTTGTTGAGGTCGGCCTGCATCGTGCTCAGCGCCGATGCCGGGATCGTCGCGTTGTACATGCAGGCCGTGTAGTTGCTGTGGCCGGCGCACATGTAGGGCCCGCCGGCGAAGACGCCCACGCCCTTGAAGGTCGATGAATGCGCGTAGCCGAGCTGGTTGGCCATGAAGCCGCCCGACGACAGCCCCGAGACGGTGATCTTCGTCTTGTCGATGTTGAGCGCCGGCAGCGGCGCCGCCGCCTGCGCGGCGCCCGCCGCGGCCAAGGCCAGCGTGACCGCCAGGGCGAAGGCCGGCGCGGCGGGCGCCAGCGCCCGGATCGTGGAACCACGGACTGCGGAAGACTTCATGGAAACCTCCTGGACGTCGGGGACGGTGGTGGGTCGCCGGGCCGCGCCGCGACCGGTCGCCACGGGTTGGCGACCAGATCGCGAGCCAGTCGCGGGCGGTGGCGATTCGGCTGCGGCGCTCATGCGCCGGGGATCGGTGGACGGGCGAGGGCCGCGGGAACTTGCAGGACCGGCCGCCCCCGCCACCGGTCAACGCGCGTTGCGGATGGGGATGGCCATCTCCTCCGGCTTGATCTCGCGCACCAGCTCGGGCACGCCCCAGGCGAAGGCGGGATCGACCTTGATCCTGAAGTGATACATCGACTGCATCGCCTGGTGGTCTTCCGCGCGGAAGGTCATGCGGCCCTTGGGCGTCTCGAAGCTCATGCCCTCCATCGCCTTGATGAGCTTCTGGGTCGTCGTGTCGCCGCCGGTCTTCTTGAGCGCCTCCACCACCGCGATCGCGGCGCTCATGCCGCCGGCGGTGAAGAAGTCGGGCGGCGACTGGAAGCGCTTGTAGTGGTTGGCCACCAGCCACTCGTTGACCGGGTTCTTCGGGATGCCGAAGTAGTAGTAGGTCGCGCCCTCCATGCCGGGCAGCGACTTGTAGGCGGCCATCGCCGGCAGGATGTTGCCGCCGGTGGCGATCTCGATGCCGTAGCGCTTGAGGTCGAGGTCGGCGATCTTGAACGGGTTCCCGGCGCCGGCCCAGATGATGAAGATCACCTTGCGACCGGGCTGGTCCTTGAGCTTGTCGATCAGGCGCTGCGCGCCCGCGGTGAAGTCGGTGGTCGTCGTGGGCAGGTATTCCTCATGGACGACCCTGGCCTTCTTGATCGCGTCCTTGAAGGCCTTCACGCCGTCACGGCCGAAGGCGTAGTCCTGGGCCAGCGTCGCGATGACGGTGCCCGGCCGGTCCAGCGCCACCGCATTGGAGATCGCGTCCTGCGAGCTGTTGCGGCCGGTCCGGAAGATGTACTTGTTCCACTTGTCGCCGGTGATCGAATCGGCGACGGCCGGCTCGACCAGCAGGATCTTCTTGTATTCCTCGGCCACCGGCAGCAGCGCGAGCGCCACCCCCGACGAGGACGGCCCCACGGCCAGGTCGGCCTTGTCGTCGCCGTAGGCCGCCGCCAACTGGCTCTTGCCGACGTCCGGCTTGCCCTGGTCATCCTTCTCCAGCACGACCAGCTTGCGGCCGGCGACCGTCATCGTGCCGCCGGTCGCGTAGTCCAGGCCCATCAGGAAGCCGGTCTGCGTCTGCTTGCCGTAGGCCTCGAGCGGGCCGGTGCGGCTGTAGACGTGGGCGATGCGGATCTCCTTGCCCTGCGCGAACGCGGGAAGGCTCGCGCCGAAGGCGGCGCTCAGCGCCAGGGCCGCGCCAGCGGCGGCGCGGATGAAGCCAGGGGTCATGGGCCGGGTCTCCTGTGGGGCGGACCGGTCGTGCGCCGGTCTCGTGCCCCTCCTTCGCAAGGCCCGTGCCGTGCGGGAGAACCCTCGGATTCACCGCACCCATGGCCACGCCACCGTCCGGACTCCAGACAGTGGTGTGCGGTGGCGAACACAGACCTGTCCGGACTCCAGACGCTGTGTCCGAAGTCCAGGCGGTGGGCCCGGCTGGCCCGTTCCGGCTCAGGTGCGGAAGGTCGCGACCTGCGCGTTGAGCAGGCGGGCCTGCTGCTGCAGCGATTCGGCCGCGGCGGCGGTCTGCTCGACCAATGCCGCGTTCTGCTGCGTCATGTCGTCGAGGTGGGCGACGGCCTGGTTGATCTGCGCGAGGCCGTCGGACTGGCCCGCGCTGGACTGGCTGATCTCGGCGACGGTGCCGCTGACCTGCTGCACCGATTGCAGGATCTGGCCCATCGCCTCGCCGGCGCGGCCGACCTGGGCGCTGCCGGCGTCGACGCGCGAGACCGAGTCGTTGATCAGCGCCTTGATCTCCTTGGCGGCGTTGGCGCTGCGCTGCGCGAGCGCCCGCACCTCGCTGGCGACGACCGCGAAGCCGCGTCCCTGCTCGCCGGCACGCGCGGCCTCGACCGCGGCGTTCAGCGCCAGGATGTTGGTCTGGAAGGCCACGCCGTCGATGACCGAGATGATGTCGGAGATCTTGCGGCTGGCGCCGGCGATGCCGTCCATGGTCTGCACCACCTCGCCCATCACGTCGGCGCCGAGCTTGGCCCGGTCCGCCGCGCCGATGGCGAGCTGGTTGGTCTGGTGCGCCGCCTGCGCGGAGTTCGTCACCTGCTGGGTCAGCTCCTGCATCGAGGCCGCCGTCTGCTGCAGGCTGGAGGCCGCCTGCTCGCTGCGCTGCGACAGGTCCTGGCTGCCCATGGCCACTTCCTGCGAGGCATGCTGGATCGAGTCGGTGGCGTCGCGGATCGCGCGCACCAGGTCGCTGAGCCGGACCTGCATCGCCGCCACCTGCGTGAGCACCACGCCGATCTCGTCGCTGCCGGCCGCCTGGTTGCCGAGCACCTGGGCGCGCAGGTCGCCGTTGGCCACGGCCTCGACGACTTCACGCATCTGGTCGAGCCGACGCTTGAGGCCGCGCGCGAACCACTCGACCGCCACCATCGCGGCGATGCCGACCGCGATGACCAGCGTCAGCGCGATCGTCGCGTCACGCTGCGCGATCGCGGAGACATCGTCGATGTAGACGCCCGAGCCGATGACCCAGCCCCAGGGCTTGAAGCCCGCGACGTAGGAGCGCTTGGGCTCGGGATCCTTGGCGCCGGGCTTGGGCCAGAGGTAGTCCACGAAGCCGCTGCCCTGGCTCTTGACCGTGTCGACGAAGGCGACGAACAGCTTCAGGCCGTTCGGGTCCTTGTTGCCGGACAGGTCCTTGTCGTTGAGCTCCGGCTTGATCGGGTGCATGACCATCTTGGGGCTCATGTCGTTGATCCAGAGGTACTCGTTGCCGGAGTAGCGGATCTTGCCGATCTCGGCCGCCGCCTGCTTGCGGGCCTCGGCCTCGGTCAGGCCGCCAGCGCCGACACGGTCGAAGTAGCGCTTGGCGATCTGCTCGGCGTTCTTGACCTGCTCCACCGTCGTGATCATCTTCACGTCCAGCAGGCTCATCGCCGACCGGTGGCTGAGCCACATCACCAGCACCACGAAGCCGACCACCGCCGCGAGCACCGCGACGCGCAGCTTGGTCGCCAGCGTCCAGGCCCGGCGCGGCGCGGGCCGCGCCGATCCCGTGGCGCCCGCGGAGGACTCGGCGGCAGTGGACGCGGCCGCATGGAAGCCGGGCGCGGGCGTGGTCAGCGTGTTCATGAGGTCTCCTGGGCGGGCCGGTGCGTCCGGTCGTCGTTGTGTTCCCTGCCCTGCAATATGCGCATGCGCCCCGCGCGCGGCAAGCCCTCGAACCCTCGATGAAGCCCATGAACACGGCCCAAACGTGACGATGTGGCGCCGGGCTCGCGCCGGGGTGCAGGCGTACGCGTCAGCCTGAAGCCAGTTCCGGGTACTTGGCGAGCTTCTCGTAGAGCGTGGCGCGGGAGATCGCCAACAGGCGCGCCGCCGCCATGCGGTTGCCGTTGGTGCGGCGCAGCGCCTGCGCGATGGCGGCACGCTCCAGCTCGGCCTTGCGGGCCGGCAGCGTCGCGGCGGGACCGGACGCCGCCATCGACGCCGGCATGAACGCCCCGTCCTCGATCCGGTCGTGCGCCCAGGTCGCTTGTGGCTCGCCACCCGGCGTCCGGTGGAAGGCCGTCGCCGCCGGCGAGCCCGCCGGGGGCTCGGGCATCGCGGCGATCCCGCGCGCGAGCCCCGCGCCCAGCGGGCATGGCATCGGCACGCCGGGATCCCTCAGGCCGAAGTGGCGCGGCTCCAGCTGCGCCTCGTCGCTCATCAGGAAGGCCTGCTCCAGCGCGTTGCGCAGTTCGCGGACATTGCCCGGCCACGGCCGCGCCGTCAGCGCGCGCAGCGCCGCGGGGGTCAGCGTCTTCGGCGCCAGCCCGCCGCGGCGGGCGATGTCCTCGAGCAGCACCTCGACCAGCGATTCGATGTCCTCGGCCCGCTCGCGCAGCGACGGCAGGCGGATCGGCAGCACATGGAGCCGGTAGAACAGGTCGGCACGGAATTCCCCGCGCCGCACCATGGCCTCGAGGTCGCGGCTGGTGGCGGCGATGACGCGCACGTCGACCTTGACCACCTCGTTGCTGCCCAGCGGCTCGAGCTCCTGCTCCTGCAGCACGCGCAGCAGCTTGGCCTGCAAGGCGGGCGGCATGTCGCCGATCTCGTCGAGGAAGAGCGTGCCGCCATCGGCCAGCCGGAACTTGCCGTCGCGTCCCTTGCGCTCGGCGCCGGTGTACGCGCCGGGCGCGACGCCGAAGAACTCGGCCTCCAGCAGCGTCTCCGGCACGGCGGCGATGTTGACCGACACCAGCGGCTTGCCCGCCCGCCGCGAGGCGGCGTGGATCGCATGCGCCAGCAGCTCCTTGCCGGTGCCGGTCTCGCCCAGCAGCAGCACCGTCGCATCGGCCTGCGCGACGCGGCGCGCCTGCCGCTTGACCTCGACCGCCGCGGGGCTCGCGCCGACGAAGTCGATGATGCGGTGCTTGGGCCGGCGGTTGCGCGACTGCTCGGCGGCCAGCTGGCGGCGCGTCTCGTCGAGCTCCGCCTGGAGGCAGGCGAACTTGTTCATCAGCGGCTGCATCGTCGTCTCGGGATGGTCGAGCAGCACCATGCCCATCGCGCCGATCACCTCGCCGCCCGGGCCGCGCAGCGGCAGCCGGCTGACGAGGAAAGTGCCCGCCTTGTTGGTCAGCAGGTCCACCAGGATGGGCTGGCCGGTGTCGATGACCTGCGCCATCAGCGTGTTGGGCACGACCTCCTCGACGCGGCGGCCGACGAACTCGGACTCGTCGCGGAAGCCCAGCGCCGGCAGGAAGCGCTTGTAGCCCTCGCTGATCCAGACGACGCGGTGCGCGCGGTTCACCACCATCGCGCCCTGGGCCGTGCTGGCCAGCACGTCGAACATCGACTGCGCCGCCAGCCGCAACACCGCGTCGGCGTCCTGCGGAATGTCGTTCATGGCTTGTCTCCTTGGCTGCACCCAGGCCGCTCCTGGGCGAAGCGTCCGGGCTCTGTCCGGGGCCGTGTCCAGGGCTGTTTCCGGGGCCGTGTCCGGGTCGAGCCGCCACCGCGCGGGGCCGCCTCGGATCTGATGCGAGGCAATGTAGCAGCCGGCCCGGCGGTGCGAGGGCCATCCCACCCGCACGCCCGACCTGGGGATTCCCTGAGGCGGCGGCCTGCCCGCGTCGCGGCCGATCCAGCTATAAACCGCCCTCATGGCCATCGTGGACTCCTGGACTTCGGCGCGCGCGGCAAGGCAGGTGCTGGCCTTGGCGCGCAAGCTCCTGTCCGAGCGCGGCCAGGCCAACAGCCTGGGCCTGGCGCAGGACCTGATCGGCCGCATGGGCGCGCTGCCTGCGCCCGCCTGGCCGGCCGTCTTCGACAAGCTGGCCGCCGATTTCAATCCCGAGCCGGCCGCCGTGCTGCGCGCCGCGCAGGCCTACGCCGACGCGCCCGGCACCGAGACGCTGCGCGCGCTCACCGAGCTCAGCGAGCCGCCCCGGCAGGAGCTCTTCCGGCGCCTGAACCGGGCGCCGGGCGGCACCGGCACCCTGGTGCGGATGCGGCGCCGGCTGCTGGAAGGCCTCAAGGCCCATCCCGACTGGCGCATGGTCGACGCCGACCTGCTGCACCTGCTGTCCTCCTGGTTCAACCCGGGCTTCCTGGAGATGCGGCAGGTGGACTGGAACTCTCCCGCGCGGCTGCTGGAGCAGGTCATCCACCACGAGGCGGTGCATGCGATCGATGGCTGGGACGACCTGCGCCGGCGCCTGCTGCCGGACCGGCGGCTGTTCGCCTTCTTCCATCCGCAGCTGCCCAGCGAGCCGCTGATCTTCGTCGAGGTCGCGCTGCTGGCGGACATGCCGGACGCGATCGCGCCGCTGATCGCCAAGCGCGCCGAGCCGCTGCCGGCCAGCAGCTACAAGACCGCCGTCTTCTACTCGATCAGCAACTGCGAGCCGGGCCTGCGCGGCGTGTCGCTGGGCAACTTCCTGATCAAGCGCGTCGCCGAGCACCTCAAGCGCGAGCTGCCGCGGATCAAGCAGTTCTGCACGCTGTCGCCGCTGCCCGGCTTCGCCGCCTGGCTGCAGGGCCTGTCGTCGCTGGAGGAGCTGGCGGGCCTCAAGCCGGCGCAGCGCGAGCGCGCCGCGCAGGCGCTGGAGCGCGTGCGGCACCACACGGCCGCGGCGCTCGCGGGGCCGGCCGCGCTCGAGGACGAGGCGCTGCAGGCCGACCTGCGTCAGCTCGCCGCCGTCTACCTGATCGGCCAGACGCCGTTGCCCGGCGGCGATCCGGTCGCGCGCTTCCACCTGGACAACGGCGCGCGGCTCGAGCGCCTGAACCCCGGCGGCGACCGCTCCGCCAAGGGGCTGAAACAGTCGCACGGGATGATGGTCAATTACCTGTACGACCTGGACCGGATCGAGGAGCACCACGAAGCCTTCACCCAAGGGGAGATCGCCACCGCGCGCGCCGTCAGCGGACTGCTCTGAGCCGGCGCCGCGCCATCCCCCACCGATGCCACGCCCCGATTTCCCACCCCGATCGCCTGCCCTTCATCACGACACCACGGCCCGCAGAGGCCCAGAGGAGACCGCCATGACTTCGACTTCCCCGTCCCGCCGCCGCGTGCTCGGCGCCGCCACCCTGGCCGCCGTCGGCGCGGGCGCCTTCGGTGCCGCGTTCGCGCCGTCGGCCTTCGCGCAGGGCGCCTGGCCGAGCCGGCCGGTCACCATCGTCGTGCCCTTCCCGGCCGGCGGCGGCACCGACGCCTTCGCGCGGCCGCTGACCGCGGTGCTGACCAAGCAGACCGGCAAGCAGTTCATCATCGACAACAAGGGCGGCGCCGGCGGCACCGTCGGCGCGACGCTCGCCTCGAAGGCCGCGCCCGACGGCTACACCTTCTTCATGGGCGCGGTCCACCACGCGATCGCGCCGGCCATGTACCCGAAGCTCGAGTACAAGCTGGAGGAGGACTTCGTCCCCGTCGGCCTGATCTCCAGCGTGCCGCAGGTGATCGTGATCAACCCGGGCAAGGTCCAGGCGACCGACGTGAAGGGCCTGCTGGACCTGCTGAAGAAGAACCCCGGCAAGCTGAACTACGGCTCGGCCGGCAACGGCACCTCCCACCACCTGGCGGGCGAGCTCTTCAAGCTGCAGACGCAGACCTTCATCACCCACATTCCCTACCGCGGCGCCGGTCCGGCGCTGCAGGACCTGATGGCGGGGCAGGTGGACCTGATGTTCGACGGCCTGGGCTCGTCGGCGGCCCACATCCGCGGCGGCCGCATCAAGGCGCTGGCGGTGGCCTCGGCCAAGCGCGCGCCCGGTTTCCCCGACATCCCCAGCGCCGTCGAGGCCGGCATCCCGCAATACCAGGTCTCGACCTGGTACGGCCTGTGGGCGCCCAAGGGCACGCCCAAGGAGGCGGTCGCCGCGATGCAGGCCGAGCTGCGCAAGGCCTTCGCCACCGAGGAGCTCAAGACGATCTGGACCGGCCTGGGCACCGAGATGCCCAACCTCTACGGCGATGCCTTCGGCAAGTACGTGCATGGCGAGGTGGTGCGCTGGGCCGACGTGGTCAAGCGCTCCGGTGCGAAACTGGATTGATGCTTCCTGCCTGACTCCCGCCGACGGACATGACACCCAACGCCAATCTCTTCGCGGCACTGCGCGCGAACTTCTCCGACGACCTGGACGCCTGCGCCATCGAACTGGCCGACGGCCCCGATGCCGGCCAGCGCTACAGCTGGCGCGACATCGACCGCGCCACGGCGATGATCGCCAACCTGCTGGACTCGCTGGACCTGCCCGCCGGCAGCCGCGTCGCGGTGCAGACCGAGAAGAGCGTCGAGGCGCTGCTGCTCTACCTCGCGGTGCTGCGCGCCGGTTATGTCTACCTGCCGCTGAACACCGGCTACCAGGCGGCCGAGCTCGAGTACTTCATCGGCAACGCGGAACCGGCCGTGGTGGTCTGCGCGGGCAAGCACTTCGGCTGGATCAGCAAGCTGGCCTTCCAGGCCAAGGTGCCCTGGGTGTTCACCCTCAACGAGGACCGCAGCGGCACGCTGCTGGACCGCGCGGTGCAGATGCCCGACACCCACCAGGTGGCGGCGAAGCAGCCGGACGACCTGGCCGCCATCCTCTACACCAGCGGCACGACCGGGCGCAGCAAGGGCGCGATGCTCAGCCACGGCAACCTGCTGTCCAACGCCGAGGTGCTGCGCCACGCCTGGGGCTGGCAGGCGGACGACGTGCTGATCCACGCGCTGCCGATCTTCCATGTGCACGGCCTGTTCGTCGCGTCGCACGGCGCGCTGCTGGCCGGCGCGCGCATGCTCTGGTTCAACCGCTTCGAGCCGCGCGCCGTCATCGCGCGCCTGCCCGACGCGACGCTGTTCATGGGCGTGCCGACGCTGTACGTGCGCCTGCTCGAGCAGGCCACGCTGACCGCGGACGCCTGCGCGCGGATGCGGCTCTTCATCAGCGGCTCGGCGCCGCTGCTGATCGAGACTTTCCAGGAATGGCAGCGCCGCACCGGCCACACCATCCTGGAGCGCTACGGCATGAGCGAGACCGTCATGCTGACCTCCAACCCCTACCGGTCCGAGGACGGCCCGCGCCGCGGCGGCACGGTGGGCTTCCCCTTGCCGGGCGTGGGCCTGCGCGTCGTCGATGACGCCGGCGCGCCCTGCCCCAGCACCGGCGAGGGTGAGATCGGCCACATCCAGGTCCGCGGGCCGAATGTCTTCGCCGGCTACTGGCGCATGCCGGAGAAGACGAAGGAGGAGTTCACCGCCGACGGCTGGTTCAAGACCGGCGACGTCGGCCGCCGCGACGAGCAGGGCTACGTGACGATCGTCGGTCGCAGCAAGGACCTGATCATCAGCGGCGGCTACAACGTCTACCCGGCCGAGATCGAGGGCTGGCTCAACGAATTGCCGGGCGTGGCCGAGTCCGCGGTGGTGGGCGTGCCGCACCCGGACTTCGGCGAGGGCGTGATCGCGGTGGTCGTGCCGCGCGCCGGCGCCAAGCTGGACGGCGCGACGCTGATCGCGTCGCTGAAGGACCGCATCGCCGGGTTCAAGGTCCCCAAGCGGGTGTTCGTCGAGACCGAGCTGCCGCGCAACGCGATGGGCAAGGTGCAGAAGAACCTGCTGCGGGACCGGCATCGGGCGCTGTTCGGCTGACATCGGCCGACAATCCCGCCCCATGAGCACGCCCCCACCGCTCCCCGACAACACCGCCTGCCCGCGCTGCGGCGGCGGTTTCCATTGCGGTGTCGAGGACGGCTGGTGCGCGTGCTTCGGCACGCGCCTGGGGGAGGAACTGAAGCGCGACCTGGCGACGCGCTGGCCCGGGCAATGCCTGTGCCTGAAATGCCTCACGGAACTGGCCCGCGACGACCCCGGCAGCCATGTGCCTGACGTGCCCCGAACAGGGCCGCCGGTGCCCCCTTTCTGAGCGTTTGAACCCCGGCGCCGCGCGTCCAAAATGCCGCGGATGGCTCCCTCCCTGTTCAGCCAGTCGGTCGCCGAGCGCCTGCGGATGCGGCGCCTGCTGGTCTACGGCCCTTTCCTCGCGCTGGGCCTGGTGCTGGTGGTGATGTGGGCGCTGGTGCTGTGGTTCGCGCTGCTGTATCCGCGCTCGCTGGTCGAGGACCTCCAGCAGGACCTGCATGCGATCGCCCTCAACGCCGCGCAGGACACCGAGCAGCTGCTGCGCGAGACCGAGGGCAGCCTGCGCACGCTGGACCTGCTGCTGATGACGCGCCGCAACGAGCGGCAGGACCTGGACGCGACGGTGTCGCTGCTGGCCGACTCGCTGCGCGACAACTCGCGCGGCCTGACCGACGTGATGCTGGCCAGCCCGGAGGGCCGCCTGTGGCGCATCCCCTCGGTGACCGGCGAGCCTTACGTGGACCTCGGCCCGAAGAGCTTCCTGTCGGAACTGGGCCGGCCCGGCGGGCCCAGCGTCATCGTCGGCGCGCCGCTGCGGCTGCGACCGGGTGCCCACTTCGTGATGCCGATGGCCACCCGGCTGAGCGCGCCCGCCGGCCCCTTCACCGCCACCGTCGGCTTCATTGATTTGGAAGCGCTGCTGCGCAGCTACCGCGCGCGCTCGATGCGCTCGGGCATGGCCGTGCTGCTGGAACGCGACGACGGCATCGCGATGGCGCGCTGGCCGGAGGTGCCGGGACTGATCGGCAGCAACCTGCGCGAGGTGCCCGGCGACGAGGTCGTGCCGCCCAACCCGCCGGCGAGCGGCCAGTTCATCGTGACCCGCAGCCCCGCCGACGGCCGCGAGCGCATCGTCTCCTACCGCGTGCTGCAGGACTATCCGCTGCGCCTGTTCGTCTCCTTCGAGCGCGACCGCATCCTCGCCGGCTACCTGCAGCAGCGCCGCGCGGTGCTGGTCTTCTCGGTCGTCATCAGCGCCATCGCGGTCGGGCTGATGGCCTGGTTCACCCGGCTGCAGCAGCGCGCGCGGCTGCGCGAGGCGGAGAGCGAGGCCACCGCCGACGCCTCGCCGATGGGGCTGTTCCGCTGCGACCTCGGCGGCCGCACCGTCTACGCCAACGAGACCTACCTGCGTCTGCTGGAGGTCGACCGCGACGCGCTCGCCTGGGGCTGGCTGGAGCGGCTGCCGCCGGCCGAGCGCGAGCCCACGCGCGCGCAATGGGCAGCGCTGGTCGCGCGGGGCGAGCCGGTGGACCGCGTGCACCAGCTCATCCGCCGCGATGGCAGCGCGCTGCTGGTGCGGCTGCGGATGCGGCCAATGCGGCTGGGCGACCGCATCGTCGCCCATGCCGGCACCCTCGCCGACATCAGCGCCGAGCTGGCCGCACGCCGCGAGCGCGAACGCAGCCAGGCCGTCATGGGCGCGATGGCGCAGAGCGTCAACGTCATGATGTTGGCCGTCGACACCGACGAACGGGTGCTGTTCTGCAACAAGGCCTTCGAGCGCCGCTTCGACATCCCGGAGCGGTCCTGGCTGGGCCGGCATGCGTCCGAGGTTTTCGACGAGCTCTACCCGGCGGTGCAGCCGCTGATCCAGCGCGCTTTCGCGGGCGAGACCAGCGTGGTGGAGACGCGCGACGACGACGGCGTCAGCCGGCCCATGCCGCTGGACGGCGACGATCGCGGCGAGACCCGCTACGTCGAGCTCACCTATGCGCCGCTGCTCAACGACGACGGCACCATCCTCGGCGCCTACGGCGTGGCGCGCGACGTGACCGACGTGAAGCAGGAACAGCTGCGACTGCTGCGCGCCTCCAACACCGACCCGCTGACCGAGCTGCTCAACCGGGCCGGCTTCGCGTCGCAGGTGCACGCCGCGCTGGGCCGGGCGGTCGACCGCGACGAGCTGGTGGCGCTGCTCTACCTGGACCTGGACCGCTTCAAGCCGGTCAACGACGAGCACGGCCATCCGGTCGGCGACGCGCTGCTCAAGGCTGTCGCCGGGCGGCTGCGGCATGCGCTGCGGCCGCAGGACCTGGTCGCCCGCCTCGGCGGCGACGAATTCGCGGTGTTCCTGACCCACGTCGCCCGGCCCGTCGACGCACAGGTGGTCGCCGACAAGCTGGTGCATGCGCTGACGATGCCGTTCCGCATCGGGGCGCTGGAGCTGCACATCGGCACGAGCGTCGGTTTCTGCGTCGAATGGGCCCGGCAGGCCGACATCGACGACCTCGTCACCCGCGCCGACGAGGCGCTCTACCGCGCCAAGCGCGCGGGCCGAGGACGGTCCAACGGCAGCCTCTGCGCCGACCGGCTCGGGCCGTCCGGCGAGACGCCGCCCGTAAGCCGCGCCTGACAACCGCGGAGCGGGCTCAGCCGCATTGGCCGAAGTCGGCCGGGTCGCGGCCGTTCAGGCCCGCCGTCGGCGTCGCGGCGCCGTGTTTCAGGCGCATCAGCGTCATCTGCAGCACCTTGGCGTCGGCGCTGGCACGGTGCCGGCGCAATTGCGCCTCGGCGCGTACTTCCTGCTGCACCGCGTTCCAGCGGCCGGCCTCGTCCTCGGACAGCAGCCGGCGTAGGTCCTCGAGACGGAAGCGCGGCAGCCGCCCGGCGCTGTCGAAGAGCTTGGACAGCCAGCTGTAGTCGTGGCCCCAGCTGTCCGAATAGACCGTCTGCCCGGCCAGGCGCCGGTTGAGTTCGTCCGCGACCCACTCGCGGGGCCGGCCATGGCGCAGCAGCAGCTCGCGGGAGATGCCGTGCAGCGCCTCGGCCTGCTCGTCCCAGTGCGACCACTCGGGTGCCGGCTGGATCAGCGAGCAGAACGGCAGCCCGCCCGGCTCGACGAAGCCGATCTCGATCGGATAACTGCCGCGACCGAAGCCCGAGGCTTCCAGGTCGAGGATGGTCGGCGCGAGCACCGGGACGGCGGCAGGCAGGGCAGCGACGGTCATGGGGGCGAGTATGCAAGCGGCGCGCCAACCCCGGCCGTCGTCCCTCCTCAGATCAGGGGACGGCCGGCGCGGCGGTCGGCGCGGGCGAGGACGGCGGATCGACCGCATCGCCGTCGCCGCTGTCGCCGCGATCCCGGCCGCGGCGGCGCTGCAGCGCATGCCAGCCGTCCAGGCCGCCGTCCAGCGCCAGCACCCGCGCATGGCCGCGCTGGAGCAGCTCGTGGGCGCCCTGCACCGCGGAGATCTCGTTCGGGCAGTTGCAGTACAAGACCAGCAGGCGGTCGTGGGGCAGCTGGTCGGCGTAGTCGGGCAGGCGCGTCAGCGGGATGTTGAGCGCGCCGGGCAGCGTGCGCGGATCGGCGGCGCGACCGGGGTCGCTGCGCACGTCGATGAACAGCGGCGCCATGTCCTGGTCGACCAGCGCGGCGGCGTCCTCGACGCTGATGCGTTCGACCTCGCCCTGCAGCCGCGCCATCTGGCGGCGACGGCGCCAGCGGTTGCCCACCAGCAGCAACAGCACCGCGCCGAGCGCCGCCAGCGCCAGCAGGCCGGCGTTGGACAGCGCGTCCAGCACGTCCTGGATCTGGTCGCTGAAGACCAGGCCCAGGCCGAGGAAACACAGCGTCCACACCAGGCCGGCGACGGCGTCGTAGGCGACGAAGCGCCGCCAGCCCATGCCCAGAGCGCCGGCCATCGGCGCGGCGACCACCGAGATGCCGGGCAGGAACTTGGCCGCCAGCAGCGAGCTGCCGCCCCAGCGTGCGATCAGGCTCTCGCTCTGGCGCACGCAGACGTCCGGCGACAGCGAGACGCGGCACAGCAGCCGCAGCACGCGATGGCCATGGGTGCGGCCGGCGATGAACCAGATCGCGTCGCCCAGCACGTTGGCCAGCACCGCGGCCACGACCAGCGACAGCGCCGACAACCGCCCCGCCGCCGCCAGCCCTCCGGCCACCACCAGCAGCGGCGCCGCCGGCAGCGGCGCGCCGATGCGCGCGGCCAGCGTCACGAGGAAGACGAGCAGGAAGTCGTGCTGGATCAGCAGGTCGATCAGGGCGCGCATGCGGCGCATTGTCGCGGCTGGCGAGGACTCCGGTCGGCGGTGGGGCGATTGGGCGATGGCGCGAACGCCGCGCGCCCCGCCGGCTCAGGACGCCAGCCGCTGCGGCGCCGGCCGGGCGACGAAGGCGAACTGCACGTACTTCGTCTCCTCCAGCTGCCGCCCGAACAGCCGGAAGGCCAGCCGCCGCTTGATCGACGGCGTGTACCACTGCTCGTTGATGCCCTGCACGCTGAGCACCTCGTAGCCGCACTCGTCGAACATCCTCATCGCGCTGGTGCGGGTGAAGAAGCGCAGGTGGGTGCGGTCGCGGACGCCGCAGCGCTCGTAGCGGAAGTCGCGGTCGTGCAGCAGCGGCCAGATCGTGTCCAGGTGCAGCAGGTTGGGCAGCGAGGCGAGGACCACGCCGCCGGGCGCGAGCAGCGGCGCGGCGTGGTTCAGCGCGGCCCAGGGGTCGGGCATGTGCTCGAGCACGTCGTTGAAGACGATGGCGTGGAAATGCGCCTCGGGCAGCGGCAGCGTCGGGTCGAAATAACCTTGCAGCACGCGGTCCAGGTGCTGGCCGGCGCGCTCGGCGGCGCCGGCGTCGGGCTCCACGCCCCAGACCTCGGTGCCGGGGCGCGCGGTCTTGACCGCCTCCCCGAACGCGCCGGTGTTGCACCCGACGTCCAGCACCCGCAGGCAGTCCGGCGGCAGGAAGGCCAGCATCTCGCGCCGGGCGATGTGGGGGTAATCGATGCGAACCAGCGGACTGGCGGAATGGGCGGCCGGCATGGGCGTCTCCTTGGCGGCAGGCACCGCGGCGGTGCGGGCAGCATAGTCACGCCCGGCCGCCGACAACATCCTTTGCTTTCGGGACAGGAAAGTCCCGAGGCGCTAACGGCTCGCGGGCCGGTGCCTGCGGGGCTGCAACTCGCGGGCTGCAGCTCGCGGGCTGCAGCTCGCGCCGAGCATGGTCGCGCTCGCCTGGGAGGTCGCAGAGCCGGCCGCGATCACTCTGGCTCGCGCCGCGCGAGGGCGGGCTCGCCGGTCAGAAGCTCGTCCAGTCGTCGTCACCGGCGAGGACCGGCTCGGCGATCTTGCGAGAGGCCGGTTTCGTCGGCACCACCAGCAACTCGGGCGCCGGCGCGCCCCGTCTCGCCGGGGTCGCCGTGGCGGCCACGACACGGATGACCGCGTTCGCCGCCGCTGCCGTCACGGGCGCGGGGGCGGGCTTGCGTGACACCCACGACGTCACCGGGGCTGCCCGTGCCGGCTCGGCGCGCGGGTTGTCGCGGCGCAACGCGGGCGCTGGCGACGTGATGGCCGCAGGACGGCTCGCCTCGAGCGCGCGCGGCAACTGCTTCGCCTGCGGGAACTGGTGACCAGGCCGCACTTGGCGGTCCTGCCAGGCCGGTTTCTCCTGCCCGTCCCGCTGCACTGCCTGCACGGGCTGCGCGGGGCGCGGCGGCTGTCCATCGGTGCGGAACACCGCGACCGCGCCGACCATGTCGATCGCCTGGCGCTTCATGCTGTCCGCCGCGGCGGCGCTCTCCTCGACCATCGCGGCGTTCTGCTGCGTGGCGCGGTCCATCTGCGTGATGGCTTCGCCCACTTGGGCGACGCCGGCGCTCTGCTCGACGCTGGCGGCGCTGATCTCGCCGACGATGTCCGACACCTGCCGGATCGCGCCGACCACCTCGGTCATCGTGGCGCCGGCCTGGTCGACCAGCCCGCTGCCCAACTCGACCCGGGCGACGCTGTCGCCGATGAGCTGCTTGATCTCCTTGGCGGCTCCGGCCGAGCGGCTCGCCAGGCTGCGGACCTCGGCGGCGACGACGGCGAAGCCGCGGCCCTGTTCGCCGGCGCGGGCGGCCTCGACCGCGGCGTTGAGCGCCAGGATGTTGGTCTGGAACGCGATGCCGTCGATGACGCCGATGATGTCGGCGATGCGGCGGCTGCTCTCGTGGATGCCACGCATGGTGTCGACCACCTGGCCCACCACCTCGCCGCCGCGGGTCGCGACCTCGCTGGCCTCGCGCGCCCGCTGGTTGGCCTGCTGGGCGTTGTCGGCGTTCTGGCGCACCGTGGCGCTGAGCTGCTCCATCGAGGCGGCGGTCTCCTCGAGCGCCGCGGCCTGTTCCTCGGTCCGCGACGACAGGTCGTTGTTGCCCTGCGCGATGCGGGTGCTGGCGTCGGCGATCTGCTCGGCGGAGCCCCGCACCTGGCCGATCAGCGCGAGCAGTTGACCCTGCATCGCCCCCATCGAGGCGAGCACGCTGGCCGCCGGCGCTTGCGCGGCGCCTTCGACCGGACGCAGGTCGCCGTAGGCGATGCGGCGGGCGGCGTCGGCCAGTTGCGCCGGCTCGGTGCCGAGCGCGCTCATCAGGCGGCGCGTGATCAGCCAGCCCAGGCCGCAGGCGGCCGCCACGGCGGCGAGGCTGAGCAGCGTCAGCCACCAGCGCTGCGCCTGGTACTGGGCGGTGGACGCGGCGATCTCCTCGTCGGCCGCACGGGCGGCGAAGTCGACGTACTCGCGTGTGGCGGCCAGCAGCGCCGCCAGCAGCGGGCGGCAGTCACGGGTCATGGCGGTCATCGCCTCGTCGCGCCGGCCGGAGGACGCCAGCTCGACGATGTTCGCCGCGACCGGGCCATAACGCCCCTCCACCTCCAGGAGACGCGCGACCAACTCGCGTTCGCGGGGGCTGGCTTCGGGCGCGGCGGCCACCGCGTCCTTGAGCTTGCGCAGGTGCTCGCCGATCGCCGAGTGGGCGTCGAGGGCCATCTTTCGGGCGGACTCGACGTCCGCCGCCTCCTTGACGATCACCATGTCCCGCACGCCGATGGCGCGGCGGTTGGCGGCGATGCGCACGTCGACGGCCATCGATTCCCGCTCATCGATGCCGTGCACGAACCCGGCGAACCGTGCATCCGCGGCGGCGAGGCCTCGCAGCGCGACGGCGCTGACCAGCATCACTACCGCGACCAGCGCGGCGAAGGCGAACGACAGCTGCTTCTTGATGGAAAGACCATTCATGGATCTGCTCTTGAGACAAACGGCGCGAAGAAGGCGCGGGCGGCTGCGGTGGGCGGCCGATCAGTCTGGCGGCATGGGTTGGATGAAATGATATTTTTGAAATCACTTCTGCCGATATCACCACTTCGGACGAGCGTGACGCAGTACGGAAGGGGTGGAAACCGGCCCCGCGAACGGGGGGAGGAGCGTCGTGATCGGTGTCACGCCTCGGGGGGATCGGGAATCCCGGCTTCCTATCGAGACCCTCGTCCTGGGTGTCGTTCAGGGCGGAGCGGGGGCGGGGCGGAAGTGGTCCTGACAAGGGGATCGTGAGGGGGTTGGCAGGCGCGAAACGAGCGTCCGTGCCGCTGCGCTACGATCGCCCGATAGACCGTGAGCCTGTCATCCCGAAGTCTTCGCCTGGTTTTCCTCCGACGGACGCCGTGCAAGCCCTCGCCTTGATTGCTTGGCGACTCTGTTCGCGCCGCATGTCGCGGCGCGACACGCGCGGAGGTGTTCCATGCCTGTCCCCCAAACCCTCGACGAGCTCCGGGTGTCGTTGCGCCAAAGTGTCGATGCCCTGCAAAGACGCCAGGCCAGCGAGATCCCCGAACAGCTGATCGACCGGCTGGTGGATCTGGACTGGCTGGAATGGCATGGTGGCAATTTGCGTCTCACGACCACCGGGGCCAACATCCACCGTCAGGAGATCGTCCGCGTTCGCGCCCTCGCCGAGTCGTCCTCAGGCTCCTCGATCACCCCCAACCTCACGGAGGCCACCATCGCTACCCCGAACTACCAGTACGAGAAACGTCAACGCGAACTCGCCAAGAAAAAGAAGAAGGAAGAGAAGGCCCAGCGCAAGGCTGCTGGCTCGCCGCCCGCGCCTGCGTCGGAGACCCCCGACGGCGAGAAGCCCGGCCCGGCCTGAGCGCCGCGGTCCTTTTGGTGAGCTAGTTCGCGTTGCCGACGGCATCGCGAGAGGCCGTTAGGAATTGGTGCTGACTCGCGGTGGGGGGTCTGGGATCCTCCGCCGCCTATGTCCACGTCCCGCCTGGCCTCCCTCAGAGGCGTCGCCTTGCTCGCGGCGCCCTTCCGCCGCATGGCCCGGCTCCTTTCGACCGACGTGCGCCTGGAGCGCAAGGGCCGGCGTATCGGCATCCGCGTGGCGGCCCCTCCGCCCGAACCCTCGCCGCCGGACAGCAGCGCCCTCGAGGCGCAGAAGTCCACCGGCATGGCGCTCAAGAAACTGCTCGACACGCATCGCCAGACACGGCGGGTGATGCGTCATCTCGGCTACGTCGAGCGCGCGCTGGCGGCCCGTGGCCAGGACGCGCTGAACGATCTGCCGGTGGAAGTGATCGCGAAGGCGCTGAAGCAGTTCGAAGCCCTCGTCAGCAACTGGTCCGATCCCGTGCTCGCGGGCCTGCGGTCGCAGATGGCGGTGGCGGTGCTGCGCCGGTCCGACGATCCCTTCGGTGGACCGGTGTCCGACCGACGCTCCGAGTTCTACACGGATTCGCGGCTGGAAGTCAGGGATGACTCGCCGTCGGCGTTCATGGAGTTCGAGCGCGCGTTCCACGGCAAGGACCTGCGCTCCTGAGAGCGCCGGCCGGCGCGACGCGACACCGGCCAGAGGCGCCTTCGCCGCCCGCCCCCAGCGTCGGCCGGGAGCGGGCATTTGTGCCTCAAGGCTCCGAGATGCGGCCCAGCAGCGCCTGCGCCGGCGCGCCATCCGGCTGGGCCAGCCAGTTCAGGCGGTTGCCGCCCGTGCAGCCCGCGCCGTCCTGGAAGGAGGCGAGCACATTGGCCGCCGTCACCACGCTGCGCTGGTAGCAACTGCCCAGGCTGTCTTCGTAGGTGACGGTCTGGCTGCCCTCCTCGCCCCCACGCTGCGCGGGACCGCCGGTGCTGCTGAAGAGGAGCGCCGATTTGACGGCCAGCGTGTTCCTGAACGCGCTGTGGAAGGCATCGCCCCCGTTCACCGTGCGGGACACGTCGGTGCGGAAGTCCTGCGCGGCCGTGGCGTCCTGCCGGTTCTTGTCGCCGTCATAGGTGTAGTCCATGTCCAGCGGGTAGCTCAACGCGATCCGGTCGACGGTCCGGCGGCCGCTGCCCTCCGTCGTGACGGTGGCCGTGCTGGTGGTCCTCTGCGTCAGCGCTTGGCGGTAGATGGCGCCTGCGATATTGAATTTCTGCTGGTTGCTGAACGTGAGGTCGTGCTGCACGGTCGTGGTGACGCGACCGCTGGAGGTGTTGACGTAGCCCGTGACCGCATAGCTGTGAGCCGCCGTCACCCCCAGCGTGCCGCCGACACTGCTGTCGGCGGCCGTGGTGATGCCGTTGCTCGTGACGGGGGGCGTCAGCGCCGCGCTCGCCAGCGTGTTGCTGCTCAGGGCCCCGCCGGTCTGGCTCGCGGCGGCGTCCTGGTAGACCAGCAGACTGCCGACGACCGCGAAGTGATCCTGCGCGCCCTGCACGGAGATGGCCACGGTGTGCGGCGTGCCATCGCTCAGCGCACCGGCGAAGGGCGTGAGGTCCACGCGCGAGGGGACGAAGGACAGCGTCTCCGCGCCTGGCGTCGGCCGCCACAGGCCCGGATCGACGCCGCCGGTATAGACCCGCGGCACCACCGGCGCCAGGCCGGCCGGCTGCCCGTCGATGCGGACCAGCACTTCGCGGAAGCTGCCGCCGCCGCAACTCTGCAGGACCTGCGCCTGGTCGTCGGGCACGCAGGTGTACCAGAACTCGTCGCCCCCCTGGCTCTCCGCCTGAACGTCCAGGTAGAGGCGCACCATGTTCGTGGGCAGCGACATCGTGCGCTGCAGCGCATCCGACGCGGACTTGAGATTGGCCGGGTCGCCCGTCTTCAGGTCGCCCGCCAGCGGGATCACGAGGTCCGCGGCCCGATTGCTGGCCGCATCGGCCGAGCTGCCCGCCGGATAGAAGACCAGTCGCGCCGAGCCCGTCAGCAAGCCGGTGTAGGTCGTGTCGACAACGTTGTCCAGACGCACGAAACCATCGGCCGAGGCGGTCAGGGCCTTGGCGTAGTCGGTGACGTCGCGCTCGACATGCCAGCTCGGCGCCACGTTGGCCGAGGGCTCCTGTGTGGTGCCGGCGTACAGGTTGATGCCGCCGATGGAGATCAGGGCGGTACGGTCGAACTGGCGGCCGGCGTTGACGGCGAAGTCCGCTTCCAGCACCACCTTGGCCCAGGGACCGGGGCAGGCGCCCGCGCCGGCATAGGCGAAGGAGTGGGCGTCGAAGCCCTGGAAGCTCATGCCGTCATACAGCTTGACCGTGCAGGCCGCGGTCGTCGGCCGCGGCAGCGGCGCATCGGCGACGACGACACCAGCGGCGCTCGCGGCCGGCGCGAACGCCGCCACGGCCACCAGATCGCCCGGGGGCGGGGCGGCGGCGTCGCGGCCACCGCCGCAGGCGCTGAGCAGACACAAGGGCGCGCACATGGCGAGTACGTGCAGGAACCGGCGCTGCCGGGGCGCTCGAAGCGCCGGAGGGGACGGAAGGAAGAAGGACATCGGGAAGATCCAGGTCAATGACGAAGAAGGTCGCGCGTCAGGCGACCAGGGATCGGGCGCAAGACCTGTGCCACGCCGAAAGGCAGCGTCTGTCGTCCGGGGTTCACCAAGACGGGGCTTGTGCGTCGGTGTGTGTCAAGCCTGTTACCCGCACTGCCCCACAAACCCGCAGGCGGTGCAGAACTCGCACCCATCGCGATGGATGAGCGTCGAGTTCCCGCACTCGGGACACTTCTTGCCGGCCATCGCGACGATGCCGCCCGCCTCCGACGCTGAACGCGCCACCGCGCCCGCCTTGCCCACCTTCACCGGCGCCTGCTGCATCAGCCCCATGTCCACGAGCGGATAGCCGTTCTCGTCGAGCACGCCCAGCATCGCGTAGCGGTGGATCACCAGCCGCGCGACGTAGGCCACCGTCGACGGCCACACCTGCTGTCTGCGCTCGCCCGACAGCGTCGGCACCGGCGCCATGAAGTGGCCCAGCGGCTCGCCGACATTCAGCAGCTTGCGCAGCTTCATGCCGATCCAGCCCGGATCGAGCACGCGCATGTCCAGCGACAGCAGCCGCGCCAATCCATCCAGCGCCTTCGGATAGTTGCCCGAGAAGCCCATCGCGCACGGCCGCGTGACGCTGCCGCCGTCGGGCGTGGGCAGACTGACCTCCTTCAGCGTCAGCGTGAACAGCTCGCCGGTCGCCGGGTTGTCGACATCGACCGCCCACGCCAGCGTCCCCGCCGTGCCGGTGCGCGGTTCCTCGCGCGAGAACATCGCGTCGAGCACCGGCGTCGGGCCGCCTTCCTGGAGCGCGCCGAGCTGCTCGCAGCGCCAGCGGATCACCGCGGCGGTCGCCGCCACCACGCCCGGGAACAGCCGCGGCTCGCCGAGCGGCGGCATCGGCATCTCGAAGGCGCGCTCCTCGGCGACAGTGGCCAGCGCGTCGAGCTTGAGCCGCAGCCACGCGGCATCGTTGGCGCGCAGGTCCATCGACAAGGTCTTGGCCATCGCACCGAGCCCGCGCGGCTGCTCCGCGCCATTAACCCAGACCTCGAAGGGCAGCGTGCGGCCGAACAGGCCGGCGTCGGGCCCCTCGGCCGGCAACTCGCCGACGAACAGCGCGAAGTCGCCATGCGGGTGGCGGATCATCGTCGACCACGCGGGATTGCCGCCGGGCATCTCGGGCCGGCTCGGCCAGCGCAGCGAGGCCAGCACCGGTTTGGGCAGCCGCTCGACGCGCAGGCGCTGATTCGGGCCGGTGTCCGCCTTCAGCGGTTCGGGCTTGGCGATCGGCTCGACGCTCAGCACCGCGCCGAGCACGCTGTTGGGCCGATAGGTCGCGAGCCCCTTCAGGCCGCTCTGCCAGGCCCAGCGGTAGAGGTCCTGGAAATCGGCGTACGGATAGTCCGCCGGCACGTTGACGGTCTTGGAGATCGAGGTGTCGATGCACGGCGCGACGGCCGCGACCATGGCCTCGTGATCGGCGGCCTGCAGCTCGAGCGCGGTGACGAAGGCGTCGGTCAGCGGCGCGTCGGGGCCGAAGAGATGGCGGTAGAGCCGCCAGGCATGGTCCTCGACGGCGTACTCCTTGAAGCTGTTGTCCGGCATCCGCTTCTTGCGGGTGTAGCTCCAGGAGAACGCGGGCTCGATGCCGTTGCTCGCGTTGTCGGCGAAGGCCAGCGAGATGGTGCCGGTCGGTGCAATCGACAGCAGGTGCGAGTTGCGCAGCCCCTGCGCGCGGATCTTGTCCTTCAGCCAAGGCGGCAGACGCGAAGCGAAGTTGCCGCCCGAGAGATAGAGATCCGCGTTGAACAGCGGGAACGCACCGCGCTCGAGCGCGAGGTCGGCAGAGGCCTCATAGGCGGCATCGCGCATGACCTCGCTGATGCGCCGCGCCATCGCGCGAGCCGCGTCGCTGTCGTAACGCAGGCCCAGCATCACCAGCGCATCGCCGAGCCCGGTGAAGCCCAGGCCCACGCGGCGCTTGTTGGCGGCCTCGCGGGCCTGCTGCGGCAGGGGCCAGGGCGTCACGTCGAGCACGTTGTCGAGCATGCGCGTGGCGGTCTTGCAGATGTCGGTGAACTCGGCCTCGTCGAATCTGGCCTGCGAGGTGAAGGCCTGTCTGACGAAGGTCGTCAGGTTGATCGATCCCAGGCAGCAGCAGCCGTAGGAAGGGAGGGGTTGCTCGGCACAGTTGTGGACCATCAGGCCATTCGCGTCGAAGGCATGGACGTGCTCGACGGTCACGTCGTAGACAGGCTCGACGCCATCGGGCTCGATGGAGGCGACGGTGGCGACGAAACGCTCGCGGTTGGGACGCCGCTTCTGCGCCGCCAGGCGCTCGGCGAGACGCCGAGCCTTGGCCGTGTCCGAGAAGCCGATGCGATCGGCGAAGCGCTGGAGGTTGTCGTCCGCGACGAGAAGCGTGCCGTGGCCGTCCGCGGATCGCCGCGTCGATGCGACGCCGAATCGGAGCAGCATCCGCTGCACGTCCTGCACGAGGTCATGGTCCAGCGATCGCAGCGTCACTGCCGGCTCGGCACTCACCGACGCGCATTCATCAAAGAGGCTGCGCAGGTACACAGACTGCGTCGCGGACGCCGCCGCTTCGAGTGAACGCGGTACGCCGGCTCCACCAGTGGCGATGGCGACGCCATTGGCCACCGCCATGACCTCTTCATCCGCGACGGTGGTCCCTCTCCATCCTGCAAACGCGCGATGGTCGTGCAGCACGATCTCGTCACCTGGCTGGAGCGCTCCCGCGGCTGTCCAGTCCAGTTCCACGGCGTCGCCTCGCCGCTTCAGCACTCTCCTCACCAAGTGATTCGCCGTCAGCCGCAGCGCGTGGCCTTCCCGGGTCTTCAGCGCGAGCACCGGCTTCGTCCCGGTCGGGAAGAAGCCCGCCGATTCCGTCCGATACGCCTTGCCATCGACGATCGCCAGGAACGGCGTCCCGATCAGGTCCGCCACCTGGCGAGGTCCGTCCCCCGTCAGCACCCAGGTCTCCGCGGTCACGCACGGATTCGTCGCGCTGATCGACTCGCAGTAATGCAGGTTGTTGTCCGCATTGATCCGGTCCAGGAAGAGCACGCCCGGCTCGGCGTGGTCGTAGGTGGAGCGCATGACCTGGTCCCACAGCTTGCGGGCCCGCATCCGGCGGTAGACCCACAGCCCGTCGGCGCGCTGCGTCGCGCCGGCGGCGCGCAGCTTGGCGCCGGGCGCGGCCTTGTGCACCAGCTCGATGTCGGCATCGGCCTCGACCGCCTCCATGAACGCGTCGGTCACGCCCACCGAGATGTTGAAGTTCTTCAGGTCTCCTTGGTCCTTCGCATGAATGAAGGCCTCGATGTCCGGGTGGTCGCAGCGCAGCACGCCCATCTGCGCACCGCGCCGCGAGCCGGCCGACTCCACCGTCTCGCAGCTGCGGTCGAACACCCGCATGTAGCTGATCGGGCCGGATGCGCTCGACTGCGTCGACTTCACGTACGCGCCCTGCGGCCGGATCCGCGAGAAGTCGTAACCCACCCCGCCGCCGCGCCGCATCGTCTCCGCCGCTTCGGTCAGCGCGGTGTAGATGCCGGGGTGGCCGTCCTCTTCCTCGGCGATCGCATCGCCCACCGGCTGGACGAAGCAGTTGATCAGGGTGGCCGACAAGGCCGTGCCCGCCGCCGAGGCGATCCGCCCCGCCGGCACGAAGCCGCGCCGCTGCGCCTCGAGGAACTTCGCCTCCCAGTGCGCGCGCTGCTCCGGCGACTCCGCCGCGGCCAGCGCCCGGGCCACCCGCGCCCGGACCTCGTCCAGGCTGCGCTCGCCGTCCTTGGCGTACTTCTCGAGCAGCACCTCCGCGCTGATGTCCTGCGGCGGCAGGGTGTCGGCCGTGGCCTGCAGGGGCGAGGCGGCCGGAACCGGCGGCGACAGGTGCTGGGGGACAGGCTGCTGGCTCATGCGGGTCTCCATCGAACGACGCGGGCCATCCTAGTCCCGCCCCGGTCGGCCCGTCTCCCCCAGGCCACGAATCCGTCATCCCGGCCTCGCCGCCTCGTCACGGAACCGTCAACCGCGTGTCCTCCGGTAAGCGCGTACTTGCGGCGCAGACACGGTTTGATGCGTCTTCAGCCCGGTCTCCGCTGGTTAGCCCCCATGGGATGGTCGGATATCGGACGTTATTCTTTGGTGATATGACTCCCGAGAAGGTCTTGCGGTCCAGTCCCGGCACCCTGGGCGATCTGGAACAAGGCTGCGCCGACGCCCACCGTCTCATCCTCGACGGCCAGCTCGACGCGGCCCGTTCCCGCCTGGATGAACTGCGCAAAGTCCATGGCGACGACCATGCACCGATGCAGGAGACCTTCAGCGCGCTGGCCGAGGCCCATGGCGACTTCAACATCGCCCTGGCCCACTACAAGCGCTTCCATGCGCTGGCCGTGCAGGCCGGCGTGTCCTCGCCGCTGGCATCGCGCGATCAGTTGCTGGCGCGGTTGGTCGAGCGCCAGGAGCAGCGCTCCCCCGACATGGCCTGGTGCCTGGTGGCGCTGGCCGCCGCGCGCGCGCCGGCGGGCGCCCTGCCGCACATGCTGCGCCAGCAGTGCCGCGCGCAGGACGTGCTCGCGCTCGGCCAGGGCGAGGCGATGCTGATGCTGCTGCACGACGTCGACCTGCCCACCGGGCGCAAGGTCTGCGAGCGCTTCCGCGCGGTCTGGATGCAGCAGCAGCCGACGGCCGGTCCGCTCAGCATGGGCCTGACCGCCTGGCGTGGGCCGGGGGATACCGGCAGCGGCCTGCTCGCCCGCGCCGAGCAGGCGCTCACCCGCAGCCAGCGCGAAGGCGCGCCGCTGCGCACCGGCTGAGCGGCGCCGGTCGATCAGAACGGATTGATCGTCTTCTCGCGCCGGTAGTGGATGTAGCCGACGCTGGCCCCGGCACGCAGGCCCACGCCCAGCCGGATCGGCGCCAGCGTGATGCCATCGGCGCGCTGGTAGTTGATGCCCGCGCCGCCGATGTAGTACAGGCTGCCGTCCACCCCGGGGAAGCGGCGGTAGATCGCGCTCGCCTTGGGCAGCTTGTAGACCAGCGTGAAGACCTTGGACGCGTTCGCACCGAGGTCGAAACCCACCGACGGTCCGGCCCAGTACACCATCCCGCCGCCGCCGCGCTTCATCAGCAGTTGGCCTTCGCCATAGCGCAGGCCCACGGTGATCGCGCCGCCGGCTTCCTGACCCTTGATGTAGGCGTTCGGCCGGCCCTGCTCCTTGAAGGCCTTCTCGATCACCTTGGCCAGGCCCTCGGTGGTCTCGCCGAAGAACTCGGTCGCGGCATGCACCACCGAATCCTGGTCGTAGGTGTCGTCCTCGCCCTCGGCCGCCAGCGCGGGGAACACCGCCAGGCCCGGCGGCAACACCAGCCCCGCGGCGGCGTACCGCCCCAGGCGGCCCAGCGCGTCGCGTCGCGCCGGCGCGCTCGGCGCTTCGTTCAGCTCCATCGGACCTTCGGTCGAAAAGTCTTGGCGGTCATGGCGATTCATGCGGATCTCCGGGTAAGTCTGGATGGCGTCGGGCAATCGCGTCGCCCGGCGCGTTCCTGGTCGGGCGGGCAAACACAGTGCCCGCTCTACGAACCGATGGATGCTACTCCCGGGCGTGACAAACGGCGTGCGCGCCGCGGCGGCACCCCGATACACTCGGCCTCACGCCGTCGAGAGGGACCGAATCCACAACAAGGAGCGGCGATGCATGCAAACAGCAGTCATGACAAGAGTGCATCAAGGAGGACATGCAGTGAGCAGTGATCTGCCCCGTCTGGCGCGCGCGCTGGAGTACCTGGACATGGCCTCGGCGCTTTACGTCGCCGGCGGCGCGGACCATTCCGCGCAGTTGCTGGCGGCCGCCGGGGAACGCCTGCTCGGCGACCTGGCCCGCCTGATCCAATCGCCCGAGCACGGCCACGAGGTCCAGCAGCTGCTGGCCCGCCTGACGCAGCAGCATGTGCCGCCGCAGGTGCCGGAAGTCGCCGGGCACAACCAGTCGCGGCAGCTGCAGGCGATGCTGGCCCGCCAGGAATCGCCCGAATCGACCGAGCTCCGCCAGGCCACCTCCGCGCTGCTGCGCGCCTCGTGGTACCTGCTGGAGACGATGGGCCTGGAGCCGCTGGCGCCCTCGCGCCTGCACCAGGCGATCGAGAAGAGCACCATCTACGCCGAGCTCTGAGCTCGCGCCACCCCCACCGAGCGACACCATGAGCTCCGCCGAACGCCGTCATTTCTCCCGCATCGCGTTCGCCGGGCCGGCGCAGCTGGTGACGGTCGAGCAGCGCCTGCCGGTGCAGGTGCTGGACCTGTCGCTCAAGGGCGCGCTGCTGCTGTTGCCGGGGTCCTCGGACGTCGAGCCCGGGGAGCTGTGCCTGCTGGACCTGCCGCTCGCGCCGCATGAGGGGCGCATCACGATGGCGGCGCAGCTCGCCCATGTGAATGGCGACCGCGCCGGGCTGCTCTGCCTGGGCATCGACCTGGAGAGCATCACTCACCTGCGCCGCGTCATCGAGCTCAACCTGGGCGACGCAGCGCTGGCCGAGCGCGACTTCAAGGCGCTGGTGGCGCCCTGAGGGGCGACGGGACCAGCGGGACTTCGTCGGGCGCTGACCCTCACCCCTGCCCTCTCCCGCAAGCGGGAGAGGGAGCCACACCGCCGTTCACTCGGCGATGAATTTCCTCAGCACCGCGAAGGCCGCGGTCGGGTCGTCGCGCCATGCGCCGTGGCCCACGCCGGGGAAGCGCGCCAGTCGGCGCCACTGCGGCGGCAGCGCCTCGTGGATCTCCAGCGCATCCTCCAGCGGGCAGACGGGATCGTCCTCGCCCACCATCACCAGCACCGGGCAGCGGGCCTGCTCCAGGCCCCGCAGCAGGCCCAGGTCCTGTTTCTCGCCGCCGACGAAGTGCAGCAGGATGTCCAGGTTCACCAGCGTGCGGCCGCTGGCCTCCGGATCGGCGGCCGGACGGGTGTTGTAGAGGTGGCGCACCCCGGCCCAGTAGGCCTCGAAGGTTTCGCGCGACGGTTGGCTCCAGAAGGCCTGCGCCAGCGCGCGGGCCTCGGGACCGCCGCGCCGCTCGAAGGCGGCCAGCTTGCGTTCCAGCCCCATGTGGTGGGAGGTGCTGGACAGGATCACCTTGGACGCATGCCCCGGATGCCGCGCGATGTAGCGCTGCGCCACGAAGCCGCCGAAGGACTGGCCCAGCACGATGGGCCGCTCGATGCCCAGCGCGTCGCACAGGCGCACGATGTCGTCGGCCCAGGTGTCGAGCGTCCATTCCGACGACGGCCGCGGATCGCTGCGGCCGTGGCCGCGGTGGTCGTAGTAGACGATTTGCGCCAGGTCCGCGAGCTGGCTGAAGGCCGGCTTGAACGCCGCATGGTCGAAACCGGGGCCGCCATGCATGCAGATCAGCGTCGGTTTCTCTCGCATCCGCGCCCCGTCCGGCACCAGGCCGGGCCCCTCGACGTCGACGAAGAGTCGCGCGCCGTTACCGATATGGATCTTCATGGGCGGCGAGTATGCCGCCTTCGCCCCCCGCAGGCCGGACTCGTCCGGCCCAGGGCGGCTTCGTCGCACGGCCGCTGGCGAGCCCCGGACGCCGCGGCCAGAATGCCGCCCATGTCCGATGCGTCCCCGTCCCCGACCGGCCCCGCCGGCGCGCCGCCCGAGCCCCGCCGCTCGGCGCGCGACGCCGCGCTGCAGCTCTTCAACCTGCGCATGATCGCGGCGGCCTTCTACTTCTGCCTGGCGATGGCGGGCGCGCGCTCGCTGACATGGCTCACCCATGACGATGGCGTCGGCGACTGGCTCATGGAGTGGCTGCGCTTCACCCGCCAGACGCTGCTGACCGCGCTCAGCGTGCTGGCCGCGCTGGCGCTGGCGGAGGCGCTGCTCGCGCGGATCCGGGTGCGCTGGCCGCTGGCGCTGCGGGCGGTGGCGGTCGCGGCCGGCGCGACGGTGGGCACGCTGCTGCGCTTCCAGGTCGCCAACCTGGGCGTGCCGGACGCGCCGTTGCACTGGGACTGGCTGCTGTCGACCACGCTGCTGTGGCTGGTGCTGGGCGGCTTCTTCGCCGCGCTGCTGCACGGCGTGCGCGAGGAGCGCAGCGCCCAGGCGCGGCTGGCCGAGCTGGCCCGCCAGCACGACCGCCTGCAGGCCCAGCAGCTCGAGGCCCAGTTCTCCGCGCTGAACGCGCAGATCGAGCCGCACTTCCTGTTCAACACGCTGGCCAACGTGAAGCGGCTGTACGAGACCGCGCCCGAGCGCGGCCGCGACATGATGGCCAGCCTGATCGCCTACCTGCGGGCGGCGCTGCCCAGCATGCGCCAGGGCATGTCGACGCTGGGCCAGGAGCTGGAGCTGGCGCGCAGCTACCTGACCATCCTGCAGATGCGCATGGGCGAGCGGCTGCGTTTCGACATCGAGGCCGACGCCGCGCTGTTCGCGACTTCGCTGCCACCGATGGTGCTGCCGACGCTGGTGGAGAACGCGATCAAGCACGGCCTGTCGCCGCTGCCCGAGGGCGGCCGCATCGACATCACCGCGCGGCGCGAACCCGCCGGCCTGGGCCTGCTGCTGGAGGTGCGCGACACCGGCCAGGGCTTCGCCGCCAGCGGCGGCAGCGGCGTGGGTCTGGCCAACACCCGGGCGCGGTTGATGGCGATGTTCGGGCGCGACGCCTGGCTGGAACTGGAGGCGGCCGAGCCGCGCGGCGTGATCGCGCGGGTGCGCGTGCCGCTGGCCGGCGCGGCGCGTGGCGCGTCCGCGTCCCCGGCGACGCCCGCCGGAGCGCTCCCATGACGGAGGCCCTGCGCGAGCGCGCCGCCCAGCTCTGGCACGCGTGGCGCTCGCTGCGCCGCGAGGAGCTGTCGTGGTTCCTGCTGATGGGCGTCTTCTACGGCCTGGTGGACGCGTCGTCGATCTTCTATGTGATGGACAACGCGCGCTGGCCGTCGGCGCTCGCCAACCAGATGCTCACGCCGCTGCTGGTGGCGCTGGTCATCCTCTTCACCTGGCTGCCGGCGTCGCGCAGCGCGCTGGAGAGCCCCTGGCGCGTCGCCCGGCTGGGCATCGCGGTGCTGATCGGCGCGGTGCTCGCCAAGCTGCTCTACGACCAGCTGATGCCGATGCTGGGCTGGCCATCGATCGCCGACCTGGCGCGCGAGCGCAAGGGCGAGATGCCCCATCAGCCCATCCGCTGGCTCAATTTCATCGGCGAGTGCCTGTCGATCTGCGTCACCGCCAGTCTGTCGGTGGCCTGGTACGAGATGGCGATGCGCCGCCGTCGCACCCGCACCCGCCTGGAGGCGCTGCTGCGCGAGCAGAGCGCGATGCAGCGCGACGCCGTGGCCGCGCGCCTGGCGGCGCTGCAGGCGCAGGTGGAGCCGCAGTTCCTGTTCGACACGCTGGTCGACATCGAGCGCGCCTATGAGCGCGCCGACGCCGCGGCGCCGGAGCAGATGGAGCGCCTGATCCGCCATCTGCGCGTGGCGCTGCCGCGGCTGCGCGAGCGCGGCGTGACGCTCGAATCCGAGGCGGCGCTGCTCGACAGCTACCTGGCCGTGGTGGCCGGCCGCCAACGCGGCGCGCTGCCGCTGTCGACCGAGTGGTCCGCCTGGCTGGCCCCGCGGCCGGTACCGCCGATGCTGCTGCTGCCGCTGGCCCAGCTGATGCTGCGCGACGCGGCGCGGCTGCCGACCCAGGCGCGGCTGAGCGCCCAGGAAGCCAGCGGCGGCGGACTGCGGCTGCGGCTGTCCTTCGACCGCGGCGGCCTGTGCGGCGAGGAGACCGCGCTGCGCGCGCTCGGCGAGCGCCTCGAGCGCCTGGACCGCGCGCCCGGCGCGCCGCCGCCGCGGCTGCAATGCCGCAGCAATGCCGACGACACCGAATTCACGCTGGAGCTGCCCGCATGAGCCTTCATTCCGCCGCACCGACCGCCGTCGTCGCCGAGGACGAGGAGACGCTGCGCCATGAACTGATGGACCGGCTCGCGCAGCTGTGGCCGGAACTGGTCATCGTCGGCGAGGCCGCGGACGGCGTGCAGGCCTTGCGCCTGCTGCAGGAATGCCGACCCGACGTGCTCTTCCTCGACATCCAGATGCCCGGCGCCACCGGGCTGGACGTCGCGCGGCAGGTGCAGGGGCGATCGCACGTCGTCTTCGTCACCGCCTACGACCAGTACGCGGTGTCCGCCTTCGACGAGGGCGCGGTCGACTACCTGCTCAAGCCGCTCGAGCCGGCGCGGCTGTTCACCGCGATCCAGCGCGTCAAGCAGCGCATGGCGGGCCCGCCGGCGGACCTGAGCGCGGTGCTGAGCCAGCTCGGCGCCCAGGCCGGCAAGCTGCCGCAGCGGCAGTTCCTGCGCTGGATCAACGCGTCGGTGGGCCAGACGCTGAAGCTGATCACGGTCGACGAGGTGCTGTATTTCCAGTCCGACAACAAGTACACCCGCGTCGCCACGCGCCAGGGCGAGGCGCTGATCCGCAAGCCGCTCAAGGAACTGGTCGACGAGCTCGATCCGCAGCAGTTCTGGCAGATCCACCGCTCGACGCTGGTCAACGCGGCCGCGGTGGCCGGTGTCTCCCGCGACTTCCGCGGCCGCATGCAGGTCAAGCTCAAGGAGAGCGAGGACGCGCTGATCGTCGCGGAGAGCTACACCCACCTGTTCCGGCAGATGTAGGACTGCCGACGCCGCTGGCCTCGCGCATCACGTCATCCCTCCTCTGTCGCCTACATGACCACCGGCCCTGCGGCCGCCTCCCACAATCGCCGGCAAACGACGGGAGACACGCCATGGCCCTGGACGCCACAGCCACCGAGCACACCCACACCCGCATCTGCCCGCTGTGCGAGGCCTGCTGCGGCCTCGAGATCCGCACCCGGACCACGCCCGAGGGCAGCTCGGTCATCTCGATCCGCGGCAACGACGCCGACCCCTTCAGCCACGGCTACCTCTGCCCCAAGGGCGTCGCGCTGAAGGACCTGCACGAGGACCCCGACCGCCTGCGCCAGCCGATGCGCCGCCGCGCCGACCGCGCCGGTTTCGAGCCCGTCAGCTGGGACGAGGCCTTCGCCGAGGTCGCCCGCCGGCTGCCGCCGCTGCGCGAGCAATACGGCGCCGACGCGGTCGCGCTGACCATCGGCAATCCGGCCTCGCACAAGATCGGCCTGTTCAGCTACTTCCCGCACCTGGCTCGCGCGCTGGGCACGCGCAACCTGTTCTCGGCCTCGACGCTGGACCAGATGCCCAAGCAGCTCGCCTGCGGGCTGATGTACGGCCACTGGCTCAGCGTGCCGGTGCCGGACCTGCCGCGCACCGACCTCTTCATCTGCCTGGGCGCCAACCCCATGGTCAGCAACGGCAGCCTGTGGACCAGCCCCGACTACCGCGGCAAGGCCAAGGCGATGCGCGCGCGCGGCGGGCGCATCGTCGTCATCGACCCGCGCCGCACCGAGACCGCCCAGGCCGCCGACGAGCACCTCGCGATCCGCCCCGGTGGCGACGTCTACCTGCTGCTGGGGCTGCTGCACACCGTGTTCGACGAAGGCCTGGAACGGCTCGGGCGACTGCCCGAACATGTCGAGGGCCTGGACGCGCTGCGGGCCGCCGTCGCCGACTTCCCGCCCGAGCGCGGCGCCGCGCACTGCGGCATCCCCGCCGAGACGCAGCGGCGCCTCGCGCGCGAATTCGCGACCACGCCCAAGGCGGTGCTCTACGGCCGCTTCGGCACCTGCACGCAGCGCTTCGGCTCGCTGAACAGCTGGCTCATCGACGCGCTCAACATCGTCACCGGCCACTTCGACACCGAGGGCGGCCTGATGTTCCCCAAGGCCGCCGCCTTCGCCGCCAACACGCTGGGCCGGCCGGGGCAGGGCAAGGGCGTCGCCACCGGCCGCCGGCACAGCCGCGTCGGCAAGGCGCCGGAGGTGATGGGCGAGTTCCCCATCAGCTGCCTCGCCGAGGAGATCGAGACCCCCGGCGACGGCCAGGTGCATGCGCTGATCACCGTGGCCTGCAACCCGGTGCTGTCCTCGCCGAACGGCGCGCGGCTCGCGCGCGCGCTCGACGGCCTGGACTTCATGCTCAGCCTGGACCCCTACATCAACGAAACGAGCCGCCACGCCGACCTGATCCTGCCGCCGCCCTCCCCGCTGGAGGACTGGCATTACGACATGGTCTTCGCGCAGCTTTCGTGGCGCAACCATGCGCGCTGGTCGGGCCCGGTGCTGCCCGCCGACGCCGACGCCCCGGACGCGCCGCGGGCCGAATGGCAGACGCTGCTGCGGCTGGCGGCGATCGCCTCGGGCCTGCCGGCCGACGCGGACCTGCAGGCGGTCGACGATGCCGCGCTGCGCGCCGAGCTGAAGCGCCACGCCGGCGACCAGGCCGAGGCCGTCTTCGGCATGCTCGAGGGCGGCGCCGGCCCGGCGCGCTGGCTCGACCTAGGGCTGCGTTCAGGCCCTTACGGCGACGGCTTCGGCGCGAAGCCGGAGGGCCTCACGCTGGCCAAGGTGAAGGCCGCGCCGCACGGCATCGATCTCGGCGAACTGCAGCCGCGCGTCCCGGAGATCCTGCGCACGAGCTCGGGCCGCATCGACCTGGCGCCGTCGGCGCTGCTGGCCGACCTCGCGCATGCGGACGCGGCGCTGCGTCACCCGACCGGCGACGAGCTGCTGCTGATCGGCCGGCGCGAGACCCGCAGCAACAACAGCTGGATGCACAACCTGCCGGTGCTGGCCAAGGGCCGCGAGCGCTGCACCCTGCTGGTCCATCCCGACGATGCGGCGCGCGCGGGCCTGGTGGACGGACAGTCCGCGCGCCTGAGCAACGCGCGCGGCAGCGTGATCGCACCGGTCACGCTGAGCCCCGACATGCGGCCGGGCGTGGTCAGCCTGCCGCACGGCTGGGGCCATGACCTGAGCGGCAGCCAGTTGAACGTCGCCGCCCGCCATCCGGGCGTCAACATGAACCTGCTGCTGGACGACGAGGCCCGCGACCCGGTCTCGGGCACCTCGGTGCTCAGCGGCATCCCGGTGCGGCTGAGCGCGGCCGAGGCCTGAACGGCCTCGCCCCGGCACCGCGTCGGCGGCGCGCCTCAGGCCCGGGCCGCCGCGGGCGCCAGCAGGCTGGTCGGCACGCCGGCGGGGCTCGTCCCGGGGAAGCGTCCCGCCAGCACGCCGCTGATCAGCTCGAGGTGGTGCATCAGCTCCCACTGCTTGCTGAGCGCCCGCGACGGCTGGACCCCATCGATGAGGCCGGCCAGGTAGCGCCGCACGGCCTCGGTGGGACCGAAACAGGCGTCGTCGCGGTCGAGCGCCGCCTGGAACACACGGAGCGCGCGGCGGAAGCGCTGGTCGGCGCTGTCCTCGTCGGGCGCGAGCCGGCCGCTCAGGAAGGACTCGAGCCAGATCGCGGCCGGCGCCGGCGCTGGCGCGATGCGCAGGTAGCTGAGCCGGAACGCCGCCAGGCGCGACGATGCCTCCGGCGTGTCCGGGCGCGAGGGCAGCGTGGTGTAGTCCGAGAAGTCCGCGCCGCCTTCCCGCCAGGGATGGGGCAGCGGATCCAGGAACGGGTGGCGGTGATCCTGGCGCAGGTCGGGGCTGTCCGGCAGGCGCCGGTCCTCGACCCGCACGCAGGCGGTGTCCCCGAGCGCGGCGCGGTCCGCGGCGGTCGGCTCGACGCCCTTGAAGAACACCTGCCGCACCCGCGCCCCGCCGAGCATCGTCATCAACTCGGACAGCGGCGGCGCCTCGGGGCCGACGACCAGCCCCATCGGCCGGGCCCCGAACAGCTGCACGAAGCGCCGCACCACGTCGGGCGTCAGCGCCGGGCCCAGCATCAGCGTCGGATGGATCCACTGGCGCGTCGGCAACGAGGTGAACAGCTGCCGGCCCCAGTCGAAGGCCTCGGCGGGCAGCAGCAGGTCGAAATCCTGCCGCACCGGATTGACCACCAGCCACACCGGCAGGCGATGCGCCTCGCAGGCCTCCAGCGTGTGCCGCATCGAGGTCGCCATCACCCGCACCGGCTCCATCACCGGCTGCACCTGGCCCTCCGCGCCCAGCACCTGCGCCAGGTGGCGCAAGGCCAGCACCTCCTTCTGTTTGCCATGGAGATAGGGGAAGTACATGGTCTTCGCCTCCAACTGTCTCGATTGAGGGAGGGGCGATGATGATGAGCACTGGCTCATCCGTCAGCAGCGATCCCTTCCATCAATGCGCCAGATCAAGGGACCCGGAAAAATCACAGGCCCCGTCGCGCCAAGAAAAAAAGGGACCGCGTGGCGGTCCCTTGCTGGGCGGGGCGGCCGGCGCGTCGGCCGGCACGAGCGCGGTTCAGGGCGTGCTCTTCGGCTTGGCCGGCTGCTGGGCCTGGCCCATCGCTGCCAGCTCGGCCTCGCTGATGATCTCCATCGCGCGCACCACCTTCTGCACGCCGCGCACGCCGCGAGCGATCTCGGTCGCGCGGGTGGCCTCGCGCTCGGTCACCCGGCCCATGATGTAGACGTTGCCGCGCTCGACGACGACGTAGAACGCGTTGGTGATCAGGTCCTTCGCGTCGACCAGGCTGGCCTTGACCTTGGCGGCGATGGCCACGTCGTTGGCGCGGCTGGACAGCGAGCTCAGCATGCCCACGCCCACCTCGTTGAGCACGTTGCCGACGTTCTCGACGCCCTGCGCGATGCGCTCGACCGCGGCGCGGTCCTCGTCGTTGCGGGTCTCGCCGGTCAGCAACACCATGCGGTTGTAGCTGTTGACGTTGATGTGCACGCGGTCGCCGAGCTGCTCGCGGATGCGGTTGGCGGTCTTGAGCTCGATGCCCTGGTCCTCGAGCTGCGTGCCGGAGGTGCGCCGGTCGGTCGCCACCATCGCGCTGCCCACCGCCGCGCCGCCGACGATCAGCGGCACGCAGGCGGTCTGCAGCAACGCGCCGCCCAGCGCGGCGGCAAGGATCAGGCGGCGGGTCCGGCGGGAGCTTCGGGTCACGGAGGTCATCGGGAGGTCCTTCAAGGTCGGGAGGAGGGTCATTCGCCCGCGCCGAGCAGCTGCAGGTCGATCGCGTCGCTGAGGCAGTGGGAGAGCAGGCGATGCGCCTCCGCCACCCGCGCGAAGCGGCTGTGCGGCACGCGCAGTTGCACATCGGTGTCCAGCAGCGTGCCGCGCCAGTCGTCGTCCTGCGTGCCGCTGAGCACGATCACGCTCATCTCCTGCGCATGCGCCACCTGCAGCAGTGCGGCGGCCGCGCCGCTGGCCTGCGCCTCGTACAGCAGCAGCAGGTCGCCGGGATGGCCGAAGGTCTGGATCTGGCGCATCAGCGCGGAGGCGGGATCGGCGTAGCCCTGGGCCTGCGCGTCCAGCGCGATGGCGGCCAGGCCCGGGCGCTCCTGCTCGAAGCGGCCCGACAGCAGCGAGGCCATGTAAGTCGCGTCCGCCGCCGAGGTGCCGAGCCCGGCGGTGAGCACGCGGCCGCCGGCGGTGAGCGCGTCCACCATCATCTGCGCCGCGACAGCGAGCGGGCGGGACAGCCCTTCGGCGACCTGGTAGAGCAGGTCCGCGCTCTCGAAGAATTGTTGTTGTATGCGTTGTTCCAACATGAGCGCGGATGATAAAGGGTGCTGCACGGCCATCGGCCGCCGCAGAGCTCAGTGCTCGGCCGGCACGTCGAAGGCCCCTTGCAGCCACTCGACGCGGTCGCCATCGATGGCCACCACGTCGAACCGGCAAGGCGGGATCTCCGCCAGCGTGCGCAGGAAACATGTCGCCGCGAAGATCACCTTCCGTTGCTTGGCCCGCGTCACGCTGGCCGCCGCGCCGCCATGCGCATCGCGTTCCCTGGCACGCACCTCGACGAACACCAGCGTCCCGTCCCGCGCCCACAGGATCAGGTCGACCTCCCCGCCTCGCGCGGACGGCCCGCGCGCGACCCGATAATTGCGCGCCACCAGCCGCAGCCCCTGCCGCCTCAGGTAGTCCAGGGCGCGCTGCTCGGCGCCGGCGCCCCGTGCCTGCGCATCCGCGCCGTCCCGTCCGATGGAGAGTTTCTTGAACATGTCGACGTCCCCGTCCGCCTCGCTGATCGCCGCCGCTTCCGCCGCGGCCGGTCATCAGCAATTCCCGGGCGGCACGCTCTACGTCGTCGCGACCCCGATCGGCAACCTCGCCGACCTGAGCCTGCGCGCGATCCACGTGCTGGGGCTGGTCGACGCCGTCGCCTGCGAGGACACGCGCGTCAGCGCTCAGTTGCTGCGCTGGCTCGGCCTGCACAAGCCGCTGCTGGCGCTGCACCAGCACAACGAGCAGCAGGCGGCCGAAGGCCTGGTCGCGCGGCTGCTCGCCGGCGAGCGCATCGCCTACGTCAGCGACGCCGGCACGCCGGCGATCTCGGATCCGGGCGCGGTGCTGGTGGCCGCGGCCGCGCGCGCCGGCGTGCGCGTCATGCCGCTGCCCGGCGCGAGCAGCGCGGCGGCGGCGCTCAGCGTGGCCGGCGACGCCCGCGCCCAGGGGTTCCGCTTCGTCGGTTTCCTGCCAACCAAGGCGGCCGAGCGGCGCGCGGCGCTGCAGGCGCTGACCGGCGCGCCCCACAGCCAGGTGCTGTTCGAGGCGCCCCATCGGATCCAGGAACTGATCGCGCTGCTGGCCGAGCTCGCGCCCGAACAGACACTGACGGTCTGCCGCGAGGTCACGAAGCAGTTCGAGACCATCCACACCGCGCCCTGCGCCACGCTGCCTGACTGGATGGCGGCGGACAAGCAGCGCGAGCGCGGCGAGTTCGTGCTGGTGCTGCATGCCGCGCCCGCGCCGGCGGGCGAGGCCGGCCTGCCCGAGGAGGCCCAGCGCACGCTGCGCGTGCTCGTGCGCGAGCTGCCGCTGAAGCAGGCGGCGTCCCTCGCCGCGGAGCTGACCGGCGAATCGCGCAAGGCGCTGTACCAGCTGGCGCTGGCCTGGAAGCAGGACGCCGCGGACGATGCCAACGGCGACGGCGACGGCGACGGCGACGGCGATACCGACTCCGACTCCGACACGGGCGCCCGCTCCGGCTGAGCCGGCCCTCCGCCCCGGGCCGCCCGGTCCCCATCCTTGCGGCAGGGTCGGCCGCCGCGCCCGGCCCCCGGCCGTCATGGGCGATGCCTACAATCGCCCGATGATTTCGCGCGAACCCACCCTCGCCCGCCTGGTCACCGCCCGTGCCCAGCTGCTCGAACCCTTCGGCCTGACCGACGCGTCGCTGTCGCAGGCGCTGCGGCTGATCACCGAGCACCGCGTCGACGACGCCGACCTCTACTTCCAGACCACCCGCGCGGAGGGCTGGAGCCTGGAGGAAGGCATCGTCAAGAGCGGCAGTTTTTCGATCGACCAGGGCGTGGGCGTGCGCGCCGTCGCCGGCGAGAAGACGGCCTTCGCATATTCGGACGACATTTCCGAGGCCGCGCTGCTCGACGCCGCCCGCACCGTGCGCGCGATCGCGTCGGCCGGGCAGAGCAAGCGCGTCAAGGTGCCGGCCGAGCCGGTGGTCTCCGGCAGCCGCGCCCTCTACGGCGATGCGGATCCCATCGCCAGCCTGGACAGCACGCAGAAGGTCGCCCTGCTGGAGCGCACCGAGCGCCTGGCCCGCGCCAAGGACCCGCGCGTCAAGCAGGTGATGGCCGGCCTGGCCGCGGAGCACGAGGTGGTGCTGATCGCGCGCGCCGACGGCACCCTGGCCGCCGACGTGCGGCCGCTGGTGCGCCTGTCCGTCACCGTCATCGCCGAGAGCGACGGCCGCCGGGAAGTGGGCTCGGGCGGCGGCGGCGGCCGCTTCGGCCTGGCCTATTTCACCGACGAGATGATCGCGTCCTACGTCGAGCAGGCGGTCAGCGCGGCGCTGACCAACCTGGAATCTCGCCCGGCCCCGGCCGGCGAGATGACCGTGGTCCTGGGCCCGGGCTGGCCCGGCGTGCTGCTGCACGAGGCGGTCGGCCACGGCCTGGAGGGCGACTTCAACCGCAAGGGCTCGTCGACCTTCTCCGGCCGCATCGGCCAGCGCGTCGCGGCCAAGGGCGTGACGGTGCTGGACGACGGCACGATCCCGGACCGCCGCGGCTCGCTCAACGTCGACGACGAGGGCTGCGCCTCGCAGCGCAACGTGCTGATCGAGGACGGCATCCTCAAGGGCTACATCCAGGACGCGATGAACGCGCGGCTGATGAAGGTCGCGCCCACCGGCAACGGCCGCCGCGAAAGCTACGCCCACGTGCCGATGCCGCGCATGACCAACACCTACATGCTGGGCGGCGACAAGGATCCGGCCGAGATCATCGCCAGCATCGACAAGGGCCTGTACGCGACCAACTTCGGCGGCGGCCAGGTCGACATCACCTCGGGCAAGTTCGTGTTCTCCGCCAGCGAGGCCTTCTGGGTCGAGAAGGGCAAGATCCAGTACCCGGTCAAGGGCGCGACCATCATCGGCAACGGCCCGGACGCGCTCACCCGCGTGAGCATGATCGGCAACGACATGCAGCTGGACACCGGTGTCGGCGTCTGCGGCAAGGAAGGCCAGAGCGTGCCGGTGGGCGTCGGCCAGCCCACGCTGCGCATCGACGGCCTGACCGTCGGCGGCACGGCCTGACCCCATGCCGGCCGCGCATCCCCACGGTTCCGCGAAGGCTCGCTTGCCCGATGCCGTCGCGCCACACCCGCGGCCGTCCCCTCGCGGCGCTTGACGCGCCGCGACCCGCGCAGGCACTATTGGTCCTTATGCGTTCCGCACCGAAGTTTTACTTTGCTTATTTTTGGTTCTCGCACCGCCCCGGCGGAGGAGAGGCGAACGCATAAGCAAGCGCGCCAAGAATCCTCAAGAAACCGCCGGGCCCACAAGCCCGGCGGTTTTTTTTCGGCCGGGCCCCGAGCGCCACCCCCAGCCCTCATAGAAAGCGTGATTCCCATGAATGCCAAGTCGACCCCGTATCCCAGCGCCCAACAGGCGGAGCGCTGGTATTCGCCGCAGGACAAGACCTCCCAGACCGACGACGAACGCATCCTGGACATCACGCCCTTGCCGCCTCCTGAACACCTCATCCGCTTTTTCCCGATCCGTGGCACGGCCATGGAGCAGCTCGTCGTCGGCACGCGCCAGCGCATCCGCGACATCATGCAGCGCAAGGACGACCGCCTGCTGGTGATCATCGGCCCGTGCTCGATCCACGACCCGGGCGCGGCGCTCGAATACGCCAAGCGGCTGATGACGATGCGGGAGCAGCATGCCGACACGCTCGAGATCGTGATGCGCGTCTACTTCGAGAAGCCCCGCACCACCGTCGGCTGGAAGGGCCTGATCAACGATCCCTACCTCGACGAGAGCTACCGCATCGACGAGGGCCTGCGCATCGCGCGCCAGCTGCTGCTGGAGATCAACCGCCTGGGCATGCCGGCGGGTTCGGAGTTCCTGGACGTGATCTCGCCGCAGTACATCGGCGACCTGATCAGCTGGGGCGCGATCGGCGCGCGCACCACCGAGAGCCAGGTCCACCGCGAGCTGGCCTCGGGTCTGTCGGCGCCCATCGGCTTCAAGAACGGCACCGACGGCAACATCAAGATCGCCACCGACGCGATCCAGGCCGCGGCGCGGCCGCACCACTTCCTGTCGGTGCACAAGAACGGCCAGGTCGCGATCGTCGAGACCAAGGGCAACCGCGACTGCCACGTGATCCTGCGCGGCGGCAAGGCGCCGAACTACGACGCCGAGAGCGTCGCCGTCGCTTGCGCGGACCTGGAAGCCTCCAAGCTCGACGCCCGGCTGATGGTCGACTGCTCGCATGCCAACAGCAGCAAGAAGCACGAGCGCCAACTGGACGTGGCCAAGGACATCGCCGCGCAGATCCGCGCCGGCAGCACCAGCATCTTCGGCGTGATGGTCGAGAGCCACCTCAAGGGCGGCGCGCAGAAGTTCAGCCCCGGCAAGGACGATCCCTCGCAGCTCGAGTACGGCAAGAGCATCACCGATGCCTGCCTGGCCTGGGACGATTCGATCGCGGTGCTGGACGTGCTCAGCCAGGCCGTGCGGGCCGCCCGTACCGAGACGGTCGCGCGCTGATCACCACGACCAGCGCTGGTTGTCGCCGCCGTTGCAGCGATACATGATGACGGCCGTGCCCGGACGGGCGCGGCCGCCTTCGATGTCCAGGCACTTGCCGGAGTCGGCACTGCGGATCTCGCCGCCACGCGCGCGCCAGCGCTGGTTGGCGCCGCCGTTGCAGGTGAAGGCCATCACCCGCGCGCCATCGGCGGTGTTGCGGTCCGCGACATCGAGGCACAGCCCCGCGACGCGCAGCTCGCCGTCGCGGTTCCATTCGAAGCGCTGGTTCCCGCCGCCGTTGCAGTCGTAGACGATGAGCTTGCGCCCCGGCCGGGCGCCGCCTTCGATGTCCAGGCACAGGCCGCCCTTGCCGCGGATCTGGCGCGCGTTCCAGCCACCGTCGTCCTGCCACCCGTCGTCGCGGTCGCGATCCTTGTCCTTGTCCTTGCTGGCGATCAGCGCGATGCCGGCGATCACCGCCGCCGCCGCGACCGCCGCGCCGATGTTGCTCGAGTTATCGGAGCTGCTGGCGCCATCGCCGCTGGCCGCCGCGGAGGTCGTGATCTTGAAGCGGCCGCTGCAGCCGCCATCGACCCACAGCTCCTTGCTTGTCAGGTCATAGCCCCAGGTGCGTCCGAAGCGGCAGCCACCGGCGGTCTGCTGCACGAGTTCCACCTCGGTCGTGCCGTCCGGCAGCCGATGGCTCTGGTAGCCGCCGCGCGAGCTCAGCTCGATGGTCTGGTCCGCCGCCCGCGCGGGCAGGCTGCCGATCAGCAGTCCCGCCGCGACGGGCAGCGCGACGACGCGCCGCGTCCAGCGGCGAGGCCGGTTGTTGGAATCCATGGTCGCCTCCTGCCTCTCCCTGCGTCGCGCGCCATGCGCACGCGACTGCGGGCGATGCTAAGGCGCCTCAGGCGGTGACGTCCAGCACGCGCGGCGTGCCGCCGGCGCGCTCCACCTCGCTGACAAGCAGCGGCCCCAGCGTCACCTGGACCTGCAGGTCGGGAAAGCTCGCGGCGGTGTAGGTGCCCCGCGAATAGGCCGGCGTCTCGACGCGGCTGGCCGGCGGCGCCTCCTGGCCGAGCGGATGCCGGCCATAGGTGACGTCCGCGCGGTTGCGCGCGTACATCTCCTGGAGCGGCCCCTCCGTCCCGATGAACGGGGACAGCTTCAGCACCACCGACGGTGGCGGCCCGTCCAGCATCTCCTGCTGGATCCTGGCGCGGTACTGCTGCAGCGGACTGACATCGAACGGCGACGTCCTGAGCGGCGTCGCCTGTACTTCCGAAAACTTCAAATCGCCCGACGGCGCCCGATCTTCCCGACCGTCCGCCGCCCTCCCTCTTGATGCGTGTGTGCCTGTGGGCGAGCGCCGCGCGCCGCGCTTCATCGAGCGCTCAAGCCGGCGCCGCCCAGGCCGAAATTGTCCGGGGCGAGCCGCTGGAAACCGACATGCGCCGCTGCCCGTCGGACGTCAATCGCCCGCCCGCGCGCCCAGCGTCGCGCCGACGCCGCAGATGTGTTCGAGCATCGGGCGAAGCGCCCGTCGCCACACCCACAAGCGGGCGCAAGGCCTGGCCCGCTCTTGAAAACATCGCTCCCTGAGCGCATGTTCGAAGCTTCGATGCGACGCGCCCCAGGCGCCGAAGCCATGGCCCTGATCTTCCTCGCGCTGACCGCCGCGCTGCTGTGCTTCTGGCTGCTGAGCCAGCCCTGGCGGCAGGCCCGGCGCCGGGCCGCGCTGCGGGCGAAGGCCTTCCCGGCCGCGTGGCGTGCCATCCTGCGCCGCAACGTGCCGCAGGCGGCGCGGCTACCGGCGGACCTGCAGCTCAAGCTCAAGCGCCAGATGCAGGTCTTCCTGGCGGAAAAATCCTTCATCGGCTGCGCCGGCCAGGTCATCACCGACGAGGTCCGCGTCACCATCGCCGCGCTGGCCTCGCTGCCGCTGCTGGGCCGGGCCCGCGGCTACTACCCGAAGCTGCACACGGTGCTGGTTTATCCCGGCGCCTTCATCGTCGATCGCGTGCGTCATCAAGGCCCGCTGCAGATGCAGGACCGCCAGGTGCTGAGCGGCGAATCCTGGGGCGAGGGACAGGTCGTGCTGTCCTGGGACGACGTGCTGCGCGACGCGGCCCTGCCGGAGCGCGGCCACAACGTCGCGGTGCACGAGTTCGCGCACCAGCTCGATCAGGTCAAGGGATGGGCCAATGGCGCGCCCTGGCTGGGCAACCGCGCGCGGCAGGCGCGCTGGGCGGCGGTGATGCAGCAGAGCTTCGACCTGTTGCGCGCGCGGCTCGCGGCGGGGGAGCCCGATCCGCTGGGGGACTACGCGGCCACCGAGCCGGCGGAGTTCTTCGCGGTCGCGAGCGAGCGCTTCTTCGGTCAGCCATGGGCGCTGGCGCAAGCGCATCCCGCGCTCTACGGGGAACTGCGGCGCTTCTACGAGGTCGATCCGCTGCTCTGGTCCTGAGCGCGGCGGCGACGGGGATCAGAACCCCATCTCGGCCAGCAGCGCGTCGACGTCGTCCTGCTGCAGCGCCTTGTCGGGCGTCTGCACGCCGGCGAGCTGCTCCTGCGCCGCCGCTTCCGGCTCGACATGGTCGTGCGCGGCGAGCAGCTGCTGCAGCGGCGCCTCGGCCGGCCGCAGCATGGCCAGCACCTTGTTGATCACCTGGCCGGACAGGTCCTGGAAGTCCTGGGCCATCATGATCTCGGTCTGCAGCCCCTTCACCCGATCCGCGAAACCGGCGGCGCCGGCCGCGTAGGCCGCGCACAGGCGCATCATCGCGCGCGCCCGCTCGACGCTCAGGTCCGGCGCGGCCGCCAGCCGCTGCAGCGACTCGGACAACTCATGCCCCTGTCGGCCCACCGCCTGCGCATCCTCCTGCGCCGATTCCACGATGCCCAGCACCTTGCTGGCGGCCTGGTCGGTCATGCGCTTGACGTAGTCCAGACGCTCGCAGGCATCCGGCAGCTCCTGGGACAGCTTGTGCAGCGCCTGATGCGCGGCGGCCGTGAGCGGGGATTCGGATTGAGACATGGCGGCGGATCGCGGTGGGTGGGCGCGAAGGAAACGCGGGGTTGCGGATGGCACCGGCGCGGTGCGGGCGCCATCGACACTGGCGCTGGGAGCGGTCTGGAGCGCCGCTTTCAATACCCGGAAATCTTAGTTCTGCAACTGGTGTAACCAACGGAAAGGGGGAGGGTCACCCGTGCATTTTTGGTGAGGAGTCCTGCATTTAAGTCAGCGACCGGCCGGCGCGCCTGTAGCCTTCGCTTCGTCCGTCCGCGGCCCGTCCTTGCTGCCGTCCGTTCTTGGCAAAGCGATCCGTCTCATGAACATGGCCACCACCCGTCCCTCGCCCGGCTTCCATCGCGCTCCCTCGCGGTCCGGCTCGTCCGGCACCGCGCGTCCGTCGTCGTCCTCCCGCGGCGACGGCGCCAGCTTCGCCGCCGCGCCGCGGGCGCAGGCCGCAGCCCCGCAGGCCTCGGCGCTGCGTGACGTGAGCGACGTCATGGTCGGCGTGGTGCTGATCCTGGGCGTGCTGTTCGCGCTGCTGGTGCTGGCGCTCTACACCCGCGACTCGATGGCGGTCGGCAAGGCGCTGACGGAGCAGGGACAGGCGCGCGGCGCGCTGGTCTGCAAGGACGGCCGGATCGCCCGGGGCGATGGCTCCCTGCCCGACCGGATCATCGAGGACGGCGTGTTCGTCTGCACCGACTGGCGCACGCTGCAGGCGATCGAGCAGGAAGAAGCCGAGCGGGGCATGCGCAAGTACTGACCCCGCCGCGCCGAAGGCCCGGGCGCGCGCTCAAGTCCACAGGTCCAGCGGCGGCTCGTGCGTCATGCCGCGCAGCAGGTCGCTGCGTGAGAGGAAGCCGATCGGATGGCCGTTGTCGTCGCCAACCGGCAAGCCAGGCAGCCCCAGGTCCAGCAGCAGCTGCGCCGCTTCGCGCAAAGGCGTGTCCGGCTGCGCCACCGGCACCGGCGTCCACATCACGTCATCCACCGGCGCGGCCAGGCGCCGCGCGATGACCATCATCTCGGCGATCTCGTCGAGATCGTCCGCCAAACCCCGCGTGAGATCGCCACGCGACACCAGGCCGCGCACCTCACCCATCGGACCCAGCACCGGCGCCTGCGCAACGCCAGCGCGCGACATCATCCGCATCGCGCTCCGCAGCGGGGCGCCCGACATGACGCTGATCAGCTTGCGGCTCATCAGCTGATGCACCTGCGTGAGCACCTGGCGCTGCGTGTCGCCGGCATAGGCCGCCAGCGCCTCGTGCGCGACATAAGCCGACGCGCCGCTCGCCATTCCGCCCCCGGCGCCGCCCTGACCCACGCCAGCCAGCACGACGGTGGATGGCGTCAGATCCCCCTGGCGCGCGATCGGTGCCACCGCGCGGGTGCGGGCCACGGCCTGCACCGGCGCGAGGTCGCGCACCTGCTCAAGGCCGCCCGTCAGGATCTTTCCAGAGGTGCCGTAGACGGAAAACATGCGGGGGAGGATGGCATGGGGAGGCGGTGGGGGCCATTGAGGAGAACGCCTAACTCCGGAGGGACAAGCGCGGGCTCTCCACGACGCGAGGGGGCTCCCTCCTGGACCCCCTCGCATCATTCCGGCCCCATCGCCACTCGCTGCCTTCCAGGAAGAGGTCCGCGGGAGGCGGAGGCGGAGGCGGGAGGCGGGACGTGGCGGTGGGATGGAGGTGGGGCGTGCGAGGCGATCAGGGAACCGGGTAGGCGGTCTCGTACTTGACCTCGCGGAGCACCACGTTGCTGCGCACGCTCGCGACGCCGGGCACCTTGAAGACCTTGCTCTGCAGGAACTGGTCGTAGACCTTCATGTCGGGCGCGACGATCTTTAGCACGTAGTCCGCCTCGCCGGTGATGGCCTGGCATTCGACGATCTCCGGGCTGCCCGCGACCATCGCCTCGAAGGCCTCGACCGCGCCCTCGGTGTGCCGGACGAGGCTGACATTGGCCAGCACGCAGATCGAGAGCCCCAGTTGCTCCCGGTCCACCAGCGCGACATGGCGGCGGATGACGCCGCGCTCCTCCAGCTCCTTGACGCGCCGCCAGACTGGCGTCGCCGAGAGCCCGACCTTGTCGGCCAGCTGCTGGGTGCTCTGACGGGCGTCCGCCTGGAGCGCCTCCAGGATCAGGCGCGTCGCCCGGTCGAAACGTTCGTTCTCCATATCCGCCTCTTTTGAGAATGTCCCTATCGATCCTTGCAATGCAGCGAGCAAACGGAGCAAGAAACTGCCGATTGTCTAGGAAAGAATCTCCTCATTCATACATTCGAGCCGACCGGTCCTGCCGGCCGGCTCTTCCCGTTGGGGAGACAAGCCATGACCGAAGCCCGTCCTGCCGCCTCGCCGGCCCTGCGCGCCTACCAGCTGTCGGACAACCTCGCCGCCCAGTCCGGCCAGGTGTTCCTCACCGGGACGCAAGCCCTTGTGCGGCTGCTGCTGGCCCAGAAGGCCCAGGACGAGCGCCAGGGCCTGAAGACCGCCGGCTTCGTGAGCGGCTATCGCGGCAGCCCGCTCGGGATGGTCGACCAGCAGCTGTGGAAGGCGAAGAAGTTCCTCGAGAAGGCGCAGGTCAACTTCCTGCCCGCGATCAACGAGGACCTCGCCGCCACTGCCTGCCTGGGCGTGCAGCGCGTGGCGCTGGATCCGAAGCGCACCGTCGATGGCGTCTTCGCGATGTGGTACGGCAAGGGCCCCGGCGTGGACCGCTCCGGCGACGCGCTCAAGCACGGCAACGTCTACGGCACCGCGAAACAAGGCGGCGTGCTCGTCGTCTGCGGCGACGACCATGGCTGCGTGTCCTCCTCGACCCCGCATCAGAGCGACCTCGCGCTGCAGGCCTGGTCGATGCCGCTGGTGCATCCCGGCAACGTGGCCGAGTACCTGGAGTTCGGCCTCTACGGCTGGGCGCTGTCGCGCTTTTCGGGCGCCTGGGTCGGGTTCAAGGCGATCTCGGAAGTCGTCGAATCCGGCATGACCGTCGACCTGGACGCGGTGCCGCTGGACTTCGAGCTGCCCGTCGACCACAAGCCGCCAACCGACCTGCACATCCGCTCGGTGGACCTGCCGTCGCTGGAGCTGGAGTCGCGCCTGGCGCACAAGATCGACGCGGTGCTGGCCTTCGCGAAGATCAATTCGATCGACAAGCACATCGTGGTGAGCCCGCGCGCGTCGCTGGGCATCGTGACCGTGGGCAAGGCGCATTACGACTTCATGGAAGTGCTGCGCCGTCTGGACCTGGACCCGAACGCGCTGGCCGCGGCCGGCGTGCGCGTCTACAAGGTCGGCCTCGTGTACCCGCTGGAGCCGACGCGCATCCGCGAGTTCGCGCAAGGCCTGACCGACATGCTGGTGATCGAGGAGAAGGCCCCAGTCGTCGAGCGCCAGATCAAGGAGCTGCTCTATCACCTGCCCGACGCGCAGCGTCCGCGCGTGGTCGGCAAGTCCGATGAACACGGGGCGGCGGTGCTGAGCGCGCTCGGCGAGCTGCGGCCGTCGCGCATCATGCCGACCGTGGCGGACTGGCTGGCGCGGCTGAATCCGGCGCTGGACCGCCGCCATCTGGTCGTCGATTTCCTGACGCCCTGCCTGCTGTCCAACAGCGCCGACGCGGTGCGCCGCCAGCCCTATTTCTGCTCGGGCTGCCCGCACAACACCTCGACGAAGCTGCCCGAGGGCTCGCGCGCGCTGGCCGGCATCGGCTGCCACTTCATGGCGAGCTGGATGGAGCGCGGCACTTCCGGCCTGATCCAGATGGGCGCCGAGGGCGTGGACTGGGCCGCCCACTCGCGCTTCACGACGGAGAAGCATGTCTTCCAGAACCTGGGCGACGGCACCTACTACCACTCGGGCTATCTGGCGATCCGGCAGGCCATCGCGGCCAAGGCCAACATCACCTACAAGATCCTCTACAACGACGCGGTCGCGATGACCGGCGGGCAGCCGGTCGACGGCCAGACCTCGGTGCCGCAGATCGCGCGCCAGGTCGAGGCCGAGGGCGTGAAGCGCCTGGTCGTGGTCTCGGACGAGATCGGCAAGTACGACGGCCATCACGGCCTGTTCCCCGCCGGCACGACCTTCCACGATCGCAGCGAGCTCGACGCGGTGCAGCGCGAGCTGCGCGAGATCCAGGGCGTGACGGTGCTGATCTACGACCAGACCTGCGCCGCCGAGAAGCGCCGCCGCCGCAAGAAGGGCGAGTTCCCCGACCCGGACAAGCGCATCTTCATCAACGAGTCGGTCTGCGAGGGCTGCGGCGACTGCGGTCAGGCGAGCAACTGCCTGTCGGTGGTGCCGGTGGAGACCGACTTCGGCCGCAAGCGCGCGATCGAGCAGAGCAGCTGCAACAAGGATTTCAGCTGCGTGAACGGTTTCTGCCCGAGCTTCGTGTCGGTGCATGGCGCCAAGCTGAAGAAGCGCGCCGGCGCGGCCTTCGGGCCCGCGGACCTGGCGCGCGAGATCGCCGCGATCCAGCCGCCCGCGGCCTGGGCGTGGACCGGCCCGTTCGACATGCTGGTCACCGGCGTCGGCGGCACCGGCGTGGTGACGGTGGGCGCGCTGGTGACGATGGCCGCGCACCTGGAGGGCAAGCAGAGCTCGGTGCTGGACTTCATGGGCTTCGCGCAGAAGGGCGGCGCGGTGCTGTCCTTCGTGCGCGTGGCGCCGACGCAGGACCTGCTGAACCAGGTCCGCATCGACACGCAGCAGGCCGACGTGCTGCTGGCCTGCGACATGGTCGTGGGCGCGAGCGCCGATGCGCTGGCGACGGTGAAGGCCGGCCGCACGGTAATCCTGGCCAACACGCATGAGCTGCCGACCGCCGCCTTCGTCCGCAACCCGGATGCGAGCCTGCAGGCGGACTCGCTGCTGGCCAAGATGCGCCATGCCGTCGGCGAGGGCCAGGACCTGCTGGCCAGCATCGACGCGCAGGACATCGCGCAGCGCCTGATGGGCGACACCATGCCCAGCAACATCGTGATGCTGGGCGCGTGCTGGCAACGCGGCCTGGTGCCGGTGTCCTTCGAGGCGCTGATGCGCGCGATCGAGCTCAACGGCGTGGCGGTGGAGAACAACAAGACGGCGTTCGCGCTGGGTCGTCTGGCGATCGCCGCGCCCGAGGCGCTGCGCCGCCTGGCCGGCGAGCAGAGCGGCTCGGCCGTGCAGTGGTTCAACTTCGACCAGCTCGACGACAAGGACGGCCAGCCCGGCCTGATCTCGCGCCGCAAGGCCTTCCTGACCGAGTACCAGGACGCCGCCTACGCGTCGCGCTACGAGGCGCTGGTGCAGCGCGTGCGTGCCGCCGAATCGGCGCTGGGCGAGGCCGGCAAGGGCCTGCGCCTGACCAAGGCGGTGGCGCGCTATTACGCGAAGCTGCTGGCGATCAAGGACGAGTACGAGGTCGCGCGCCTGTACACCGACGGCAAGTTCGAGGCCGCGCTGAAGGCGCAGTTCGAGGACTGGGATCACCTCAGCTTCCACATGGCCCCGCCGCTGATCGCCAAGCCTGGCGCCGATGGCCGCGCGAAGAAGGTCGAGCTGGGCTCGTGGACCTTCAAGGCGCTGAAGACGCTGGCGAAGTTCAAGGGCCTGCGCGGCGGCGCGCTGGACCTCTTCGGCAGGACCGAGGAACGCCGCATCGAGCGCCAACTGATCCGCGACTACGAAGCCCTCGTCGATGAGCTGCTCGCCGGCCTGAGCGCGGAGAAGCTGGACATGGCGATCAAGCTCGCCCGGCTGCCGGAAGGCATCCGCGGTTACGGCCACGTGAAGCTGGCCAACGTCGTGACCGTGCGCGCGCAGTGGAAGGACCTGCTCGACCGCTTCCACGGCCGCGCGGTCGAGGCGCCCATCGCCGTCGTGCCGCTGGCGAAGGCGCCGGAACGCGTGAAGGGCGTGGCCGAGCTGTGAGCGCCTGATCCCTCGCGCCGCCGCGCGGGGTTGCAACTGTGAAGTAGCGCAAAGGCCGCAGTCACCGCTGGACACCGCCGACACGGGGGCGGCATGCTTGCCCCATGCCACTGTCCCCGCTCCCGCCGCCCCTGCCCCTTCCCTTGCGCCGGCGCACGCTGCTGCTCGGCGTGACCGCATCGGCGGCGCTCGCCGCCTGCGGCGGCATGACGACGGCGCCCGACGTGCCGATGGATGCGGCCCAGCGTCTGCGCGCCGCCAACCGCATCGGCTGGGGCGCGACACAGGCGCAGCTGGACGAGATCGAGCGCCTGGGCTGGGGCCGCTACGTCGAGCGCCAGTTGAAGGCCGATCCGCGGGCGCCGATGCCGGCGACGATCCAGGCCCGCATCGAGGCGCTGGGCATCAGCCAGGGCGAGGTCGCCGCGCGCGTGTGGACCGCCGAGTCCTTCCGCCGTGGCGGCGACAAGGGCGCGACCGAGGAGGAACGCAGCGCCGCGCGCAAGGCCTACCAGGACGCTCAGGGCCTGGCCGCGCGGGAGACCGGCGAGCGCCAGCTGCTGCGCGAGCTGTACTCGGAACAGCAACTGCTCGAGCAGATGACGTGGTTCTGGTTCAACCACTTCAACGTCCACCAGGGCAAGCGCGACATCCGCCTGCTGCTCTCGGACTACCAGGACCGCGCCTTGCGCCCGCACGCGCTGGGCTCCTTCCGCCACATGCTTGGCGCGGTGGCGCGTCACCCGGCGATGCTGCGCTACCTGGACAACGACCAGAACGCCGTCCGCGCGATCAACGAGAACTACGCGCGCGAGCTGCTGGAGCTGCACACGATGGGCGTCGACGGCGGCTACAGCCAGCGCGACGTGCAGGAGCTGGCGCGGGTGCTGACCGGCTTCGGCGTGCGCGTCGATCCCGACCCGCCGAAGATCGCGCCCCGATTCGAGCCGCTGTACCGCCGCGACGGCCTGTTCGAGTTCCACCCGGCCCGGCACGACTTCAGCGACAAGCAGCTGCTCGGCCGCACGATCCGTGGCCGCGGCGCCGACGAGCTCGACGAGGTGCTGGACCTGCTGGTCGCGCAGCCGGCGACGGCGCGCTTCGTGTCCCGCAAGCTGGCGGTGTATTTCCTGAGCGACCAGCCGCCGCCGGCCGTCGTCGACGCCATGGCCACCGCCTTCCAACGCACGAAAGGCGACATCCCATCCACGCTGCGGCCGATGCTGCGCTCCCCGGCATTCCTCGCGGCCGAGGCGCCCAAGTTCAAGGATCCCCACCGCTACCTGCTCTCGAGCCTGCGCGCCGGTTTCGAGCAGCGCGAGCTGCAGAACGCGCAGCCGCTGCAGAACTGGCTGCGACGGCTGGGCCAGGGCCTCTACGACAAGCAGACGCCGGACGGTTACCCGCTGACGGCCGAGGCCTGGAACAGTCCGGGGCAGATGACGCTGCGCTTCGAGATCGCGCGCCAGATCGGCGGCGGCGCGGCCGCGCTGTACCGCCCCGAGGGCACGACCGGCCCGGTACCCCTGCCCGATCTGAAGGTGCTGCGCGCCCGCGTCGAGCCCACGCTGGCGATGTCGACGCGTGACGCGCTCGCCCAGACGACCTCCCCCCAGCAGTGGCTGACCCTCTGGTTATCCAGCCCCGATTTCATGTATCTCTGAGCCCACCATGCACCGCCGCCATCTCCTGCACGCTCTCGCCGCCGCGCCGCTCACCCTCACTTCGGCGCGCCTTTTCGCGACCCCGCCGACCGCCGCCCTGGAGAAGACGGGGACGCCGGAGCCCCTCCGAGCGATTGCCGAGCGTGCGGAGGTGCTTGAGCGAGGAGGGGCTCCGGCGTCCCCGTCTTCGGGCGCAGTCCAGCGCCCGCGATTCCTGCTGGTCTTCCTCCGCGGCGGTTACGACGCGACCCACCTGCTGGTCCCCACGACCAGCACCTTCTATTACGAGCAACGCCCTCGCATCGCCATCGCGCGCCCGTCGCCGACCGACCCCGCTGCCGCGCTGGCGCTGGACGCCGACTGGGGCCTGCACCCGGCCTTGAGAAGCAGCCTCTACCCGCTGGCGCAATCGGGCCAACTCCGTTTCATCCCTTTCGCCGGCACCGAGGACCTGTCGCGCAGCCATTTCGAGACGCAGGACAGCATCGAGCTGGGCCAGCCGCTTGGTGGTTCGCGCGACTACAACTCGGGTTTCCTGAACCGCCTGGCGGCCGAGCTCGATGCGCAGCAGGCACTGTCGTTCACTGACCAGTTGCCGATTGCGTTCCGCGGTCCGGTGAGGATCGCCAATGCTGGCTTGCGGGAGACGGCGCGCCCGGCGGTCGACGCCAGGAGCCGCGCGCTGATCGCGAGCATGTACCGGGGCCAGGCGCTCGGCGGGGCGGTGGAGGAAGGTCTGGCGCTGCGCGAGGAACTTGCGCGCGACCTCTCGCCCGACAAGATGAAGGCGATGACCGACGCGGCCGGCCGCAACGCGATCCCGGCCAAGGGCTTCGAGCTGGAGGCACGTCGCATCGCCACGCTGATGCGGGGCCGCTTCAGCCTGGGCTTCATCGATGTCGGCGGCTGGGACACGCACGTCAACCAGGGCGGCGCGACCGGCCAGTTGGCCAACCGCTTCGAGGAACTCGGCCGTGGCCTGGCGGCGATCGCGGATGAACTCGGTCCGGAGCTCTGGCGCCAGACCACGGTGATGGTGATCAGCGAATTCGGCCGCACCTTCCGCGAGAACGGCAACCGCGGCACCGACCACGGCCACGGCAGCGTTTACTGGCTGCTGGGCGGGGGTTTGGCGAGCGGTGGCCCGGTGGCCGGCGAGCAGGTCGCGCTGAGCGCCAGGACCTTGTTCCAGAACCGCGACTATCCGGTGCTCAACGATTACCGCGCGGTGCTGGGCGGCCTTTGGCAACGCCAGTTCGGCCTGTCGCCCGCGGCCCTCACGCGCGTGTTCCCCGGCGTCCGTCCCAAGGACCTTCACCTGATCTGATTGCCGGGTCGCGCAAAGCCCCCAGCCGGCGCAAGCGCTTGCAGTGACCGCCTTGCAGATGAGAGACGTTCTCATCTAGCATCCCTGCTCGAACGAAAAGACTCCAGCGGGATCCGACCCCGCGACCAATGCAATTGCAGAGAGGCCACGCCGCGCATCCGATCGGCATCGTTGCGCGGGGTGCCTCTCCTTCTTTTTGGGAGCGCGTCGCGACACGGGCACCCGCCTTGCTGAAGTCTCTTCCGTTGAAATGACCCGGAACGAAGGATCCCCGATGACCAAGGCCACCCGCATCGAACGCGACTCCATGGGCGAGGTTGCCGTACCGGTCGACGCGCTCTACGGCGCCCAGACGCAGCGCGCGGTCGAGAACTTCGCCATCAGCCGCCAGCCCATGCCCGAACGCTTCGTGCGCGCGCTGGTGCTGCAGAAGGCCGCCGCGGCGCGCGCCAACATCGCGCTCGAGCAACTGCCGGCCGACATCGGCCAAGCCATCGACCGCGCCGCGACGCAGCTGCTGCAGGACCCGGCGCTGATGAACCACTTCCCGGTGGAGGTCTTCCAGACCGGCTCGGGCACCAGCTCGAACATGAATGCCAACGAGGTGATCGCCACGCTGGCCACGCGGCTCATCGGCACCGGCGCGGACAACCCGACGACGGTCAGCCCCAACGACCACGTCAACGCCGGCCAGAGCAGCAACGACTCCATCCCCACCGTGCTGCACATCAGCGCGGCCCAGGCCCTGCACGGCGAGCTGCTGCCGGCGCTGGACCTGCTGGCGCAGACGCTGCAGGACAAGATCAAGAGCGACGGCCATCACGTCAAGACCGGCCGCACCCACCTGATGGACGCGATGCCGCTGCGACTGGGTCAGGAATTCGGCGGCTGGTGCGCGCAGATCGACGCCAGGCGCACCCAGCTGCGCGCGCTGCTGCCGTCGGTCTGCGAGCTGGCGCAGGGCGGCACTGCGGTGGGCACCGGCATCAACGCGCATCCCGACTTCGCGCAGCGCTTCTGCGAGGAACTGTCCACCCTGACCGGCCTGGTCTTCCGGCCCGCGCCGGACTTCTTCGCCGCGCTCTCGGCGCAGGACACGGCGGTGGCGCTGTCGGGCGCGCTCAAGGGGCTGGCGGTGACGCTGATGAAGATCGCCAACGACCTGCGCTGGATGAACTCGGGCCCGCTCGCCGGGCTGGCGGAGATCGAGCTGCACGCGCTGCAGCCGGGCTCGTCGATCATGCCGGGCAAGGTCAATCCGGTGATCCCGGAGGCGGTGACCATGGTGTGCGCGCAGGTCATCGGCCACGACGCGGCCATCACCGTCGCCGGCCAGTCGGGCAACTTCCAGCTCAACGTGATGCTGCCGCTGATCGCGACCAACCTGCTGGACAGCCTGGCGCTGCTGGCGGCCGCGTCGCGGGCGCTGGCCGAGCAGGCGATCCGCGACTTCAAGGTCAACACCGCCGGGCTGCAGCATGCGCTGGCCCGCAATCCCATCCTGGTCACCGCGCTCAACCGCGAGATCGGCTACCTGAAGGCCGCCGCGATCGCCAAGCGCGCCTACGCGGAGCAGCGGCCCATCGTCGACGTCGCGGAGGAGATGACCGAGTTCGACCGCGCCACGCTGCTGCAGATGCTGGACCCGGCCAAGCTCACCGATGGCGGACTCTGAGGCCGACACCCCAAGGACACCGATGGCCCACGACCCGACCCACGCCCACGAGGCCGCCGTCGATCCGGCGCAGGCGCTCGCGGCGATCGACCCGGCATTGGCGCGACGCCACCGGATGCGCCAGTGGCTGGGCTTCGCGATCCTGCTGATCGGCGCGGCGCTGCTGCTGCACCAGGGCTGGCGCTGGATCAAGCCGGCCGGCGCCATCGGCCAGGGCTCGGTGATCGCGATGGCGCTGCAGGCGGGCCTGCTCGCCGCGGCGGCCACCGCCTTCGGTACGCTGCCGGCGCTGGGCACGCGCAGCCTGTCGGCGCGCGGACAGGACGCGCTGATGGGCTTCGGCGCCGGCGTGATGCTGGCGGCCTGTTCGTTCTCGCTGATCCTGCCCGGCCTCGAGGCGGCGCGCGCGCATGCGACGCCGACGGGCGCCGCGGCGCAGGTGGCGCTGGCGGTGCTGCTCGGCGCGTGGGCGCTGATGGCGCTGGACCGGTGGCTGCCGCATGAGCACTTCATCAAGGGCCGCGAGGGCATGGACCCGACGCGGCTGCGCCGCACCACGCTGTTCGTGATCGCCGTCACGCTGCACAACCTGCCCGAGGGCCTGGCGATCGGCGTGGCCTTCGCGGCCAACGATCCGGTCGCGGCGGCCAGCCTGAGCCTGGCGGTCGCGATCCAGGACCTGCCCGAGGGCTTCGTCATCGCGGTGGCCTTGATGACGGTGGGCTACTCGCGGCGCAAGGCCCTGCTGCTGGGCGCGGCCTCGGGCCTGGTGGAGCCGGTGGGCGCGGTGCTGGGCGCCTGGGTGGTCTCGGCCTGGCCGCTGCTGCTGCCCTGGGGACTGGGGTTCGCGGCGGGCGCGATGCTCTTCGTCATCAGCCACGAGATCATTCCCGAGTCGCACCGCAAGGGCCATGAGCGCTGGGCGACGCAGGGCCTGATGCTGGGCTTCGCGCTGATGATGGTGCTGGACACGGCACTGGGCTGACACGGCGCAGGCGGGCGCGGCGCGGGAGCGCCGTCGGCCGGCACAGCGCGACGCGGGTCCTGCACGGCCGGTCGTGCGGTGCGTCACGGGCCCGCCGGCAGGCGCCAAAGGCCGTTTTACAACTCGCCGCGCGCAAGCGGCAAACCGTCACGCCGACCCCGGCGTCATCGGTGGCCGACCGCGCACAAGCGCGCTGCGGCCCGTCACCATCGGTGCTCCGCCCTCATCGATCCGCAGGACCCGAGCCGTGATGAAGAAGTTGCCCGCCGCGCTGTTCGCGCTTGCCGCCGTGATCACCGTGGTGTGCTCGACCCCCGCCACGGCCGCGGGCCTGACACCGCTGGAGCAGCGCTGGATCGCGGGCATGACGCCGGTGCTGCAGCATGCGAAGGCGTCCGGCATGCCGGTGGACGTCGTCGTGCAGCCGCAGGATGCGCCGGAGGCCGCGCCGCTGGCGCTGGGCTTCAGGGACGGCCGCTGCAAGCTGGTGCTGAGCCTGCGCGGCAACCCGGAGGGCGAAGCGACGATGCAGCGCCTGCCCGCGGGCCTGGAGGACAGCGCGCTGGAACTGATGGCGGCGCACGAGCTGGGCCATTGCCGCCGCTACCTGGACGGCGTCTGGTTCAACCTGCCGGCCGGCTTCTCGGCCGCGCCCGCGCCCGACGGCCTCAGCCCCGACCTGCAGCGGGCCTATCTCTCGATGAAGTCGGCGCGCCGCGAGGAAGGTTACGGCGACCTCGTCGCGCTGGGCTGGACGGCCCAGCGCCATCCGGCGCAGTACGCCGCGCTGCATGCCTGGCTGAGCGCCGAACGCGCCCGGGACCTGCTGCCCGGCAGCCACCACGACACGCTGGCCTGGCTCAAGCTGGCCCGCGACCCGCAAGCGCTGGGCAGCGCGCCGTCGATGTTCGATGCGGCCCTGCCGGTCTGGCAGCGCGGGCTCAACCTCGACGAGGACTGAGCGGGCGCACGGATCGACGTGCGGACGAAGCGCTTAACGGCACCTTGTCGTTACCTGAACGCATAGGAAACGCCGAGGGCGCCACACTGCCGCCGCCCGGTTCCCCCACGCGGGGGCCGGACTTCCTCCCACGTCTCACTTGGCGCCCCTCATGAACCTGTCCGCACGCCCGCTGTTCGCCGCCCTGTCGATCGGCCTCCTGTCGTCCACCCTCGCCATCGCCGCACCGGCGCCGCACTGGGAATACACCGGCGAAAAAGGCGCCGCCCACTGGAGCGAGGTCGACCCGTCCTTCGCCACCTGCGCGCTGGGCCACCAGCAGAGCCCGATCAACATCGACCATGCGGTCAAGGCGGACCTGCCTGCGCTCGCCTTCCATTACGGCAGCGCCGCGCCGACGATCTGGAACAACGGCCACACGGTCCAGGTGAACCTGCCGGCCGGCAACACGGTGGACGTCGGCGGCCAGAGCTACGAACTGCTGCAGTTCCACTTCCACACCCCCAGCGAGGAGCTCATCAAGGGCAAGTCGATGCCGATGGTGGTGCACTTCGTCCACAAGAACGCCGCCGGCGACCTGGGTGTGGTGGCCGTGCTGGTCCAAGCCGGCCAGGCCAATCCGGCGCTGTCCCCGGTGTTCGAGCACCTGCCCCGCGCCGGCGAGAAGATCAGCGTGGACGGCCTGTCGCTGGACCTGTCCGCGCTGCTGCCCAAGACGCTGGGCTACTACGACTTCACCGGCTCGCTGACCACGCCGCCCTGCTCGGAGGGCGTGCACTGGATGGTCCTGAAGTCGCCGATCACGCTGTCGGCCGCCCAGATCGAGGCCTTCCGCAAGCTGGTCGGCAGCAATGCGCGGCCGGTGCAGCCGCTCAACGGCCGCGAGATCAAGGAAAGCGGCGAATGAGCGCTTCCGGGCCGCGGACCGGCGGCCCGGTGTCCCGGCGCCGCCGCGGGTAGCCCACCGCGGCCCTCCCGGGCCGCGACGTGGCGCCGGCTTCAGCCCAGCGCGCGTCCGATCAGGATCTTCTGGACCTCGGACGTGCCTTCGTAGATCTGCGTCACCCGGACGTCGCGGTAGATCCGCTCGACCGGGAAGTCGCTGACGTAGCCGTAGCCGCCGTGGATCTGGATGGCGGCGGAGCAGACGCGCTCGGCCATCTCGCTGGCGAAGAGCTTGGCCATCGCCGCCTCCTTGAGGCAGGGCTGGCCGGCATCCTTCAGCGACGCGGCATGCCAGATCAACTGGCGCGCCGCCTCGATCTGCGTGGCCATGTCGGCGAGTTTGTGCTGCATCGCCTGGTGCTCGAAGATCGGCACGCCGAAGGCGACCCGCTCCTTGCTGTAGCGCAGCGCCGCCTCGAAGGCCGCGCGCGCCATGCCCACCGACTGCGACGCGATGCCGATGCGGCCGCCCTCCAGCCCCGACAGCGCGATCTTCAGGCCCTGCCCTTCGTCGCCCAGGCGGTTGGCGGCGGGCACGCGGCAGTTCTCGAACAGGATCTGCGCCGTGTCGCTGGCGTGCTGGCCCATCTTGTCCTCGATGCGCGCCACCACGTAGCCCGGCGTGGACGTCGGCACCAGGAAGGCCGAGATCCCCTTCTTGCCGGCCGCCTTGTCCGTCACCGCCATCACGATCGCGACATCGCCGTTCTTGCCGCTGGTGATGAACTGCTTGACGCCGTTCAGGACGTACTCGTCGCCCTCACGCACGGCGGTCGTCTTCAGCCCGCCGGCCTCCGAGCCCACATGCGGCTCGGTCAGGCAGAACGCGCCCAGCATGTCGCCGCGCGCCAGCGGCTTGAGGAAGCGCTCCTTCTGATCCTCGTTGCCGAAGGCCATCAGGATGCTGCACACCGGGCAGTTGTTGACGCTGACGACCGTCGAGGTCGCGCCATCGCCGGCGCCGATCTCCTCCAGGATGATCGCCAGCGCCAGGTAGTCCAGGCCCGCGCCGTCGTATTCATGCGGCACGGCCACGCCGTAGCAGCCGAGCTCGGCCAGGCCCTTGAGCTCCGCGGCCGGGAAGTGGTGGGACTTGTCCCACTCGGCCGCCTTCGGCGCGATCTGGTCCTGCACGTAGGCGCGGACGGCGTCCTGCACCGCGCGGTGGTCTTCGGAAAGGATCATGGGATCACCAGGGCAGCGGGCTGCCGTCGTAGTTGAAGAAGCCGCCGTTGTCGCCCGGCTTCAGGCCGTCGAGCACCTGGCGCAGGCTGGAGGCGCTGGTGGCGACGTCGATGTCGGCTTCCTGCCCGCCCATGTCGGTCTTGACCCAGCCCGGATGCAGGCTGACGCAGGTCGCGCGACCGTCCAGCGTCAGCGCCACATCCTTCATCACCGAGTTCACCGCCGCCTTGGACGCGCGGTAGACCCAGCCCGCCGAGTTGGCGCGCAGCGTCAGCGATCCCATCCGCGAGGACAGGATGCCGATGCGCGCGTCCGGCGCCAGCGCGTCCAGCAGCTGCGGCAGCACGCGCATCGGACCCAGCACGTTGGTGTGCATGACGGCGTCGAAATCGGCCGCGCTCGGCGGCTGCAGGCCGATGGTCTTGGGCCCGTAGAGACCCGCCACGTACATGACGCGGTTGAACTGGTAGCCGTCGAGCTGCCAGGCCAGGCCGGCGATGCTGATCATGTCCGACACGTCGAGCTTGATCGCCGTCGCACCCTGCGCGCGCAGCTTCTCCAGGCTGGCCTCGTCGCGCGCGGTGGCGACGACGGTGTCGCCGCTCGCGCGATGCTGCTTCACCAGCTCCAGACCGATGCCGCGCGACGCGCCGATGATGAGGACTTGCGCCATCCGGCCCGTCCTCAGATCAGCTCGACGCCGACGGCCGTCGCTTCGCCGCCGCCGATGCACAGCGCCGCGACACCGCGCTTGAGCCCGCGATGCTTGAGCGCGCCCAGCAGCGTCACCAGGATGCGCGCGCCCGAGGCGCCGATCGGATGGCCCAGCGCGACGGCGCCGCCGTTGACGTTGACGATCTCGTGCGGCAGCTTGAACTCGGCCATCGCGGCCATCGTGACGGCGGCGAAGGCTTCGTTGACTTCCCAGAGGTCGACGCTCTTGGCGTCCCACTGGTTCCTGGCCAGCAGCTTCTGGATCGCGCCCACCGGCGCGGTCGTGAACCACTCCGGCGCGTTGGCATGCACCGCCGTGCCGACGATGCGCGCCACCGGCTTCACGCCCAGCTTGTTGGCGGTCGATTCGCGCATCAGCACCATCGCCGCCGCGCCGTCGGAGATCGACGAGGAGGTCGCGGCCGTGATCGAGCCGTCCTTCTTGAACGCCGGCTTGAGCGTCGGGATCTTGTCCAGCTTGGCCTTGAACGGCTGCTCGTCGCGCGAGACCACCGTGTCGCCGCCCTTGCCGGCGATCGTCACCGGCGCGATTTCCCAGGCGAAGGAACCGTCCTCGTTGGCGCGCTTGGAGCGCTCCGTCGAGGCGATGGCGAACTGGTCCTGCGCCTCGCGCGTGAAGGCGTACTTGTCGACGCACTGCTCGGCGAAGACGCCCATGGCCTTGCCGCGCTCGTAGGCGTCTTCCAGGCCGTCCAGCGCCATGTGGTCATACATCTGCGCGGCGCCGTACTTCACGCCCTTGCGCGCGAACATCAGGTGCGGCGCGTTGGTCATGGACTCCATGCCGCCGGCGATCAGCACGTCGGCGCTTTCGGCCTTCAGGGTGTCGTGCGCGAACATGACCGCGCGCATGCCGGCGCCGCACATCTTGGACAGCGTGACCGCGCCCACCGATTGCGGCAGGCCGGCCTTGAGCACCGCCTGGCGGGCCGGCGCCTGGCCCTGGCCGGCCATCAGGCAGTTGCCCAGGAAGGTTTCCTGGATCGAGTCGGCCGGCACGCCGGCGCGCTCGACGGCCGCCTTGATGGCGACGGCGCCCAGCTCCCACGCGGCCAGGCCGGCGAAGTCGCCCAGCAGGCCGCCGATCGGCGTGCGCGCGGCGGAAACGATGACGATGGAATCGGACATGGGGGTCTCCTTCAAGGGAAGCGGTGCGGCCCCACGGGGCCGCGGCGGATCAGTGGATGGGAAGCTCCCGGTCCTGCGGCTCCGGCACCTTCAGGGCCGGCGCGGCGTCGTGGACGTGGAAGCGCTTGTGCGGGTCGTAGGGGAAGACGTCCTCGACATGACCCGCCAGGATGCGCTCCTTGTGGGTCTGCCAGAACGCCGGATCGAGCAGGTCGGCGTGGTGCGCCATGAAGACGTCGCGCACGCCCGGATGGCCGAGCAGGAAGGGGCCGAAGGTCTCGGGGAACACGTCCAACTTGTTGACGTGGTACCAGACCTCGCCGGACAGCTCCTCCTCCTCGTTGCGCGGCGCGGGCACCTTGCGGAAATTGCAGTCGGTGAGGTATTCGATCTCGTCGTAGTCGTAGAACACGACCTTGCCGTGGCGCGTCACGCCGAAGTTCTTCCACAGCATGTCGCCCGGGAAGATGTTGGCCGCCACCAGGTCCTTGATCGCGTTGCCGTACTCGACCACCGCATGTGCCAGCTGCGCCGGCGAGGCTTCCTGCAGGTAGATGTTGAGCGGCACCATGCGGCGCTCGATGTACAGGTGCTTGATGACGAGGTCCTCGCCCGTCTCCTCCAGCAGCGAGGGGCAGAAGTGCCGGAGCTCGGCGACCAGCTCGTCCTCGAAGCGATGGCGCGGGAAGGCCACGCGGGTGTACTCCAGCGTGTCGGCCATGCGCCCGACGCGGTCGTGCTGCTTGACCAGCAGGTACTTGGACTGGATCTGCTCGCGCGTCGTGTCCTTCTGCGGCGGATAGAAGTCCTTGATGACCTTGAAGACGAAGGGATACGACGGCAGGTCGAAGACCAGCATCACCATGCCCTTGATGCCGGGCGCGATGCGGAACTTGTCGCTGCTGTGGCGCAGGTGGTTGAGGAAGTCGCGGTAGAACAGGTTCTTGCCCTGCTTCTGCAGCCCCAGCGCCGAGTAGATCTCCGAACGCGGCTTGCGCGGCATCAGCGAGCGCAGGAACTGCACGTAGGCGCTCGGGACCTCCATGTCCACGAGGAAGTAGGCGCGCGCGAAGCTGAACAGCATCTGCAGCTCGTCCTCGCCGAACAGCGCCGCGTCGATGTAGAGCCGGCGCGCCGCGGCCGCTTCCTTCGTGCCACTGACCTTCGCGCCATCGGTCGTCGCGCCCTTGGCCCTCGCCGGCGCGGCGTCGCCCGGGGCGGGTTCCTTGTGCAGGATGGGCAGCGCGAACGGCGTCTCGCTGAAGCCGTTGACGACCTTGCCGACGATGTACGCGCCCTTGTTGCGGAAGAACAGCGAGGACAGCACCTGCACCTGGAAGTTGGTACGCCAGCGGAAGGCGCCGAGCTGCTCGCCCACCGCCTTCAGCACCAGGTCGATGTCGCGGCCCAGGTCCTCGAACTCCAGCGCCAGCTGGAAGTTCCAGACGATGCGCATGAAGGTGTCGCGCAGCGTGTCCTGCGAGGGGTAGTAGCAGCGGTAGGTGGGCTGGGCGGCGGGCTCCTCGTTCTCGATGAACTCGGTCGAGATGGCGGGCCGGACGAAGATGAACTCGTTGTGGAAGTAGCTGTGGTGCAGGATGCGCGTCGTGACCGAATTGAAGAAGGTCTCGGCCAGTTCCGGGCGCAGGTGGCGGGTCAGCAGCCCGATGTAGTGCAGCTTGACCTGCTGCCAGACCTCGCTCGGCAGCTCGCTGGTCTTGTAGCGTGCCTCCAGCAGCGCGACGGCCTCGTCGACGCGCAGGTCGTAGAACTCGATGCGCTCGCGCTGCGCGCGCTGCTGGCCGTGCCAGTCGGCCTGCTCGAAGCGCTGCTTGGCGGTGGCCGACGCGGCGCGGAAGAGCCGGTAGTGCTTGTCGAAGCCCTCGAGCATGGCCTGCGCGATCTCGAAGGCGCGCGGGTCGTTGAGCTCGTGGGGGAACATGGCGCCGCCGTCCGTTCCGCTCATGTCCGGTCCTGGCCGCGCGGGCTCAGCGGCCCATGGCCGCCTCGTAGCGGCGCTGCAGCGCTTCCAGCGCGCGGCGGTAGGCCGGGCCGACGTCCTCGGGTCCCGCGGCGGTGACGCTCAGGTCCTTGAGCAGGCCGTTGTGCAGGCCGTAGACCCAGCCGTGCACCGCCACCGACTGACCGCGCGACCAGGCGTCCTGCACCACCGTCGTCTGGCAGGCGTTGCGGGCCTGTTCCAGCACGTTGAGCTCGCACAGCGCATTGACGCGCTGCTCCTCGGGCAGCTGGTCCAGCCAGTCCTGATGGTGGTTGCGGACGTCCTGCACATGGCGCAGCCAGTTGTCCACCAGGCCGACGCGCAGGTCCTGCAGCGCGGCGCGCACGCCGCCGCAGTTGCTGTGGCCGACGATGATGATGTGCTGGACCTTGAGCTGGTCGACCGCGAACTGCATCACCGACAGGCAATTCAGGTCGGAGTGGACCACGACGTTGGCCACGTTGCGGTGGACAAAGAGCTCGCCGGGCAGCAGCCCGACCAGCTCGTTGGCCGGCACGCGGCTGTCGGCGCAGCCGATCCAGAGGTACTGCGGGGTCTGCTGCTTCAGCAGGCGCGAGAAGAAACCGGGGCTGCGCTCCTCGGTTTCGGTGGCCCAGCGCTGGTTGTTGTCCAGCAGTCCGTCGATGTGGTCGTTGGTGCTCATGGGGCGGGATTGTCGCGGTTGCGGGCGGACACCGGCCTGTCGCACCCGCGAAGGCCTCACATCGTTTCGGCGAAGAGCTCGCGGCCGATCAGCATGCGGCGGATCTCGGACGTGCCCGCGCCGATTTCGTAGAGCTTCGCGTCACGCCAGAGCCGGCCGAGCGGATATTCATTGATGTAGCCGTTGCCGCCGAAGATCTGGATGCCCTCGCCCGCCATCCAGGTGGCCTTCTCGGCGCACCACAGGATGACGGAGGCGCAGTCCTTGCGGACCTGGCGCACGTGCGCGCCGTCGAGCGCGTCCAGGTTCTTGCCCACCGTGTAGCAGAACGCGCGCGCGGCCTGCAGCACCGTGTACATGTCGGCGACCTTGCCCTGGATCAGCTGGAATTCGCCGATGGACTGGCCGAACTGCTTGCGGTCGTGGATGTAGGGGACGACGTTGTCCATCACCGCCTGCATGATGCCGATCGGACCGGCGGCCAGCACGGCGCGCTCGTAGTCCAGGCCCGACATCAGCACCTTGGTGCCGCCGCCGACCTGGCCCAGGACGTTCTCCGCCGGCACCTCGACGTTCTGGAACACCAGCTCGCCGGTGTGGCTGCCGCGCATGCCGAGCTTGTCCAGCTTCTGCGCGATCGAGAAGCCCTTCATGCCCTTCTCGATCAGGAAGGCGGTCATGCCGCGGGCGCCGAGTTCGGGCTCGGTCTTGGCGTAGACGACCAGCGTGTCCGCATCGGGGCCGTTGGTGATCCACATCTTGGTGCCGTTGAGGACGTAGTAGCCGCCCTTGTCCTCGGCCCGCAGCTTCATCGACACGACGTCGGAGCCGGCGCCCGGCTCGCTCATCGCGAGCGCGCCGACGTGTTCGCCGGAGATCAGCTTGGGCAGGTACTTCTTCTTCTGCGCCTCGTTGCCGTTGCGCTTGATCTGGTTGACGCACAGGTTGGAGTGGGCGCCGTAGCTCAGGCCCACCGAGGCGCTGGCGCGGGAGATCTCCTCCATCGCGACCATGTGGGCCAGGTAACCCAGGCCGGCGCCGCCGAATTCCTCGGGCACGGTGACGCCCAGCACGCCCAGGTCGCCCATCTTGCGCCACAGGTCCATCGGGAACTGGTCGCTGCGGTCGATCTCGGCCGCGCGGGGGGCGATCTCGGCTTGGGCGAATTCGCGCACCGCGTCGCGCAGCGCGTCGATGTCTTCGCCGAGGTGGAAGTTCAGACCGGGCAGGCTCATGGGAATGTCTCCTCGACCGCCTCCACGCGCGCCGCTCCGGACGCGCGCTGGGCAATTCGTTCTCTTACGTTTACGTAAACGTCAATTGTAGGGCAGGTCTGTACCGTTTCGGCTATTGCATAAATGCGTAAGGGTGGCCCCGGAACTGATGGATCGGCGTTAGAGGAATCGCTCGAGCAGCTTGCGCGAATGCCGGTCCAGCGAAAAGCGGTCCGGCACCAGGAAGTGCAGGCCGTGGGAGCTGGCGATCAGCAGCCGCCCTTCCCCGATGCGCCGGATGTCTTCCTCGCTCTTGAGGATGAATTCGGTGGCGCCGCGATCGGTCTCGACGGTCCATTGCGACGGCGTCGAGAAGGTCGACACCGCCAGCAGCTTCAGCACCGTGGGCGTGACCTCGCGATGGTCGAGTTCGTCGCGCAGCAGCGTGCGCTGCACCTCGGGCAGGTCGCCGAGGCGGTCGATCCAGGCGATCTCATGGCCGTCGGTGCCGACCAGCGAGATGCCCTCCTCGGGCGCGGACAGCGGATGCGCCCGCACCGGCGTGACGTTGTCATGGGTCTGGCCGGCCGCGTCGACCAGGACCAGCCGGCCGAACGGATTGCGCGCCAGGGACTGGATGTTGCTCATGAAGACACCTCGGCGCGATCAGGCCTGCGTGGCCGTGTGGACATTGACGTTGGGCGCGACGACGACGACGCTGTCCTGCTCCTCCGCGTCGACGCGGCGGGCCTGCGCCTCCCACAGCCGCCAGTAGGCGCCCTGCTTGGCGATGAGCTCGTCGTGCGGCCCGACCTCGACGATCTCGCCGCGGTCCATCACCACCAGCCGGTCGGCCTTGCGCAGCGTCGACAGGCGGTGCGCGATCGCGATCGTCGTGCGGCCCCGCACGAGGTTGTCCAGCGCCTTCTGGATCTCCTTCTCGGTCTCGGTGTCCACCGCCGAGGTGGCCTCGTCCATGATCAGGATGCGAGGGTCGATCAGCAGCGCCCGCGCGATCGAGATGCGCTGGCGCTCGCCGCCGGACAGCCCCTGGCCGCGCTCGCCCACCAGCGAGTCGTAGCCCTGCGGCAGCCGCAGGATGAATTCATGCGCATGCGCGGCGCGGGCCGCGGCGACGATCTCCTCGCGCGTCGCGTCGGGCTTGCCGTAGGCGATGTTCTCCGCGATGGTGCCGAAGAACAGGAAGGGCTCCTGCAGCACCAGGCCGATGTGGCGGCGGTAGTCCGCCAGCGAGAAGCGGCGCAGGTCCACGCCGTCGAGCTTGATCGCGCCTTCGGTGACGTCGTAGAAGCGGCAGATCAGGTTGACCATCGTGCTCTTGCCCGAGCCGCTGTGGCCGACCAGGCCGATCATCTCGCCGGGCTGGATCTCGAGATTCAGGTCGCGGATCACCGTCCGGTTGCCGTAGCGGAAGCCGATGTCCTGCAGCGTCAGCCCGCCGCGCACCTTCTCCAGCCGGACCGGCTGGGCCGGCTCGGGCACGTTGGAATGGTGGTCGAGGATGTCGAAGATCCGCTTGGCGCCCGAGGCCGCCTTCTGCGTCACCGAGACGATCCGGCTCATCGAGTCCAGCCGCCCGTAGAAGCGGCCGATGTAGGCGAGGAACGCGGTCAGCGTGCCGACCGTGATCTGCGAATGCGCGATCAGCCAGATGCCGAAGGCCCACACGACCAGCAGGCCGATCTCGGTCAGCAGCGACACGCTGGGCGTGAACAGGCTCCAGGTCTTGTTGAGCCGGTCGTTGACCAGCAGGTTGTGCTTGTTGGCGCTGCGGAAGCGCTCAGCCTCGCGGCGCTCCTGCGCGAAGGCCTTGACCACGCGGATGCCGGGGATGGTGTCGGCCAGCACCGAGGTGACCTCGCCCCAGACGCGGTCGATCTTCTCGAAGCCGGTGCGCAGCTTGTCGCGCACCAGGTGGATCAGCCAGGCGATGAAGGGCAGCGGCACCAGCGTGGCCAGCGCCAGCCAGGCGTTGTTGGAGAACAGGATCACCGTGATCATCAGCAGCATCAGGCAATCGGTGATGAAGTCCAGCGCATGCAGCGACAGGAAGACGCTGATGCGGTCGGTCTCCGAGCCGATGCGGCTCATCAGGTCGCCGGTGCGCTTGGAGCCGAAGTACTCCAGCGACAGGCCCAGCAGGTGGTCGAAGGTCGCCGTGCGCAGGTCCGCGGCGATGCGCTCCGACACCAGCGCGAGGATGTAGGTCTTGGCCCAGCCCAGGATCCAGGACACGATCGCCGCGCCCAGCAGGCCGCCCAGGTAGAGCGCCACCAGCCCGGTGTCGATCTGGCGGCCCTGCTGGAACGGGATCAGCACGTCGTCCATCAGCGGCATGGTCAGGTAGGGCGACACCAGCGTCGCGCCGGTCGCGCCCAGCATCAGCAGGAAACCCAGCAGCAGCTGGCCGCGATAGGGACGCGCGAAGCGCCACAACCGCAGCAGTACCCAGGTCGAGGGCGGCGTGTGCAGCTCCCGCGCGCAGGAGGGGCATTCCTCGCTGTCCTCGGGCAGCACGGCCTGGCAGCTCGGGCAGAGCTCGGGTTCGGCGTCCTGGGTCAGCGCCGGTTCATCGCGGCGGTTGAAGGCGTCCTGGAAGCGCTGGGCCTGCAGGTTGACCTTCATCGTGAAGCGCCACTGGGCCAGCCGGCCGCGCTCGTCGACCAGTTCCAGCAGGCCCAGCCCGGCATGGTCCGACAACGCCAGGCGCAGCGCCGGCGTCAGCGGCCATTCGCGCTCGACCAGCGCGCCGACGTCGCCGTCCTCGGCGGGCTCCAGCGACAGCAGCCGCTGATCGGTGAGTTGCAGACCGCCCCGGGCAAAGCGCAATCGCGCATCGAGGTCAACCTCCAGCGTGGCCCGGACGTTCTCGCCACGCCGCAGGCGTGACGCGAAGGCCTCGGCGAGCGAAACGCCGCCGGCACTGGCCGACGCGACAGGATGTTGATGCTGCATTTGTGTTGTTCTGCGATCTTCGAAACCGGAGGTTCTTCGCCGCTTCCCTGGTCAGGGCAAGACCCGGACCAACCCGGATGCGGCATTTTTCGCGGGATTTTCGCTTAAGCGCACAATTGTGCTTCGCATTCCTCTCCGGTGGTCCGCCGGGCGGCCCCCTTCCACGTTCCCACCCCTCATGAGCCGACACGACGACATCAAGCTCCTGCGCATCAACTACCTGCGCGGCCCCAACATGTGGACCTACCGTCCGGTGCTGGAAACCTGGTTGGACCTGGGTGGCCTGGAGGAACATCCCTCGAACCTGATCCCCGGCTTCACCGAGCGCCTGTGCAAGCGGCTGCCGGCGCTGGAAGAGCACCACTGCGGCGTGGGCGAGCGCGGCGGCTTCCTGCAGCGCCTGACCGAAGGCACCTGGATGGGCCATGTGCTGGAGCACGTCGTCATCGAGCTGCTGAACCTGGCGGGCATGCCCACCGGCTTCGGCCAGACCCGCTCCACCTCGCAGCATGGCGTCTATCGCATGGTCTTCCGCGCCCGCGACGAGCAGGTCGCCCGCTGCGCGCTGGAGCAGGGCCATGCGCTGCTGATGGCCACCATCAACGGCGACGACTTCGACGTCGGCGCCGCCGTCGAAGCGATCCGCGACAAGCTCGACGACTGCTACCTCGGTCCCTCCACCGCCGCCATCGTGGCCGCCGCGACCGACCGCCGCATCCCCCACATCCGCCTGAACGACGGCAACCTCGTCCAGCTTGGCTACGGCGCCCGCCAGCGCCGCATCTGGACGGCCGAGACCGACATGACCAGCGCGATCGCCGAGGGCATCGCGCGCGACAAGGACCTGACCAAGGAACTGCTGAAGTCGGTCGGCGTGCCGGTGCCCGCCGGCCAGGCGGTCAAGACCGCCGCCGAGGCCTGGGACGTCGCCCAGGACCTGGGCCTGCCGGTCGTCGTCAAGCCCTCGGACGGCAACCACGGCCGCGGCGTCACGCTGGACCTGCGCCACCAGGCCGATGTCGAGGCCGCCTTCCACCTGGCCGACAAGGAAGGCTCGGAAGTGCTGGTCGAGAGCTACATCCCCGGCATGGAGCACCGCCTGCTGGTGGTCGGCGGCCAGGTGGTCGCCGCGGCCCGCGGCGAGGAAGCCTGGATCACCGGCGACGGCACGCACAGCGTCGTCGAGCTGATCGACCTGCAGATCAACACCGATCCGCGCCGCGGCACGACCGAGGACTTCCCGCTCAACCGCATCGACATCCGCGACGACCCGGTCGTGCTGCTGGACCTGCAGCGCCAGGGCCTGTCCGGCGACGGCGTGCCCGAGGCCGGCCGCCGAGTGCTGATCCAGCGCAACGGCAACGTCGCGATCGACTGCACCGCGCAGATCCACCCCGAGGTCGCCCATGCGGTCTCGCTGGCGGTGCGCACCGTTGGCCTGGACATCGCCGGCGTCGACCTGGTCTGCAGCGACATCTCCCGGCCGCTGTCGGAAACCGGCGGCGCCATCGTCGAGGTCAACGCAGGCCCCGGCCTGCTGATGCACCTGAAGCCGGCCGAAGGCATGCCCCAGCCGGTGGGCCAGGCCATCATCGACCACCTGTTCGCCGAGGACGAGAACGGCCGCATCCCGATCGTGGGCGTGGCCGGCTCGCGCGGCACGGCGCAGATCGCGCGCCTGGTCGGCTGGCTGCTGCACCTGAACGGCCGCCACGTCGGCCTGGCCTGCGGCGCCGGCCTGTTCCTGGGCACCCGCCGCGTCGAGCGCAAGCCCAGCGCGACCTGGGCCGCCAGCCACCGCCTGCTGATGAACCGCGCGGTCGACGCGATCGTCGTGGAGAACGGCGCCGGCACCATCCTGGGCGACGGCCTGGCCTACGACCGCTGCCAGGTCGGCGTCGTCACCGACATGGGTCGCGTGCCCGAGCTCGACCAGCACGACATCCAGACCGAGGACCAGCTCTTCAAGGTCTTGCGCACGCAGGTGGACGTGGTGCTGTCCGACGGCGTCGCCGTGCTCAACGCCGACGAGGCCAAGGTGGCCGGGATGGCGGAGCTCTCCGACGGCGAGGTCATCTTCTACGCCCTGGACGCCGCCAACGAGGCGCTGTCCGCGCACCGCGCGCGGGAAGGCCGCGGCGTGTTCCTGCGCGGCGGCGCCGCGATGCTGGCGCAGGGCACGGCGGAAACCTCGGGCGCCAACGTCGACTCGCTGCAGGCCCGCTTCCGCGCCGCCGGGCAGGAGATCGCCACCGACTCGGTGCTGGCCGCCGTCGCCACCGCGTGGGCGATGGGCATCTCGCCCGAGCTGATCTCCGCCGGCCTGGACACCTTCGTGCCGGACCTGCCGCAGTAAGCGCCCGGCCGCCGTTCCGATCGCCCCTTCAAAGAACAGTCGAACCGAAAGACGACAGATGGAAGTCTCCCGCACCCGCGCCCTCCGCGGCCCCAACATGTGGAGCCGCCACACCGCCATCGAGGCGGTCGTGCACTGCAGCGAGACCGAGCGCGCGCTCGCCGACATGGCCGGCTTCGAGGCCCGCCTGCGCGAACGCTTCCCCGGCATCGGCCCGCTGCGGCCGGCCAGCAGCGCCAAGTCGCCGATCACGCTGGCCCATGTGCTGGAGCAGGCGGCGCTCGCGCTGCAGGCCCAGGCCGGCTGCCCGGTGACCTTCAGCCACACCCACACCACGTCCGAGCCGGGCACCTACCAGGTCGTCGTCGAGTACAGCGAGGAAGACGTCGGCCGCATGGCCTTCGACAAGGCCGTCGAGCTGATCGCCGCGGCCCAGTCCGGTGGCGCCTTCGACGCCGACGCCGCCATCAAGGCGCTGCGCGAGACCGACGAGGACATCCGCCTCGGCCCCTCGACCGGCTCCATCGTCGACGCCGCCTGCAAGCGCGGCATCCCGTTCCGTCGCCTGACGCAGGGCTCGCTGGTGCAGCTGGGCTGGGGCGTCAAGCAGCGCCGCATCTGGGCGGCGGAGGTCGACGCCACCAGCGCGGTGTCGGAATCGATCGCGCAGGACAAGGACCTGTCCAAGCGCCTGCTGCAGTCGGCCGGCGTGCCGGTGCCGATCGGCGCGCCGGTGAACTCGGTCGACGAAGCCTGGGAGCTGGCGCAGGAGATCGGCCTGCCGGTCGTGGTCAAGCCGCTGGACGGCAACCAGGGCAAGGGCGTGACGGTGAACGTCGCCACCCGCGAGCATCTGGAGATGGCCTACAAGGCGGCCGACGAGATCGGCACCGTGATGGTCGAGAAGTTCCTGCCCGGCAGCGATTACCGCCTGCTGGTGGTCGGCGACAAGCTGGTGGCCGCGGCCCGCCGCGACCCGCCCAACGTGATCGGCGACGGCGTGCACACGGTGCGCCAGCTGGTCGACAAGGTCAACGAGGACCCGCGCCGCGGCGACGGCCACGCCACCTCGCTGACGAAGATCCGACTCGATGACATCGCCATCGCGCGCCTGGACCTGCAGGGCCTGACGCCCGAGTCGGTACCCGACAAGGGCCGCCGCGTGATCCTGCGCAACAACGCCAACCTGTCCACCGGCGGCACCGCCACCGACGTGACCGATGACGTGCATCCCGAGGTCGCAGCGCGCGCGATCGCGGCGGCGACCGTCGTCGGCCTGCATGTCTGCGGCGTCGACGTGGTGGCCGAGAGCGTGCACAAGCCGCTCGAGGAGCAGAGCGGCGGCATCGTCGAGGTCAACGCCGCGCCGGGGCTGCGCATGCACCTGAGCCCGTCCTACGGCAAGGGCCGCGACGTCGGCGAAGCCATCATCTCGAGCATCTACGGCCCGGGCAACCGCGGCAGCGCGAACGAGGACGGCCGCATCCCCATCGTCGCGGTCACCGGCACCAACGGCAAGACGACGACCTCGCGCCTGGTGGCGCACATGTTCGCGACGCAGGGCCTGCGCGTGGGCATGACCAACACCGATGGCGTCTACGTCGACGGCCGCCAGACCGACAGCGGCGACTGCTCCGGCCCGAAGAGCGCGCGCAACGTGCTGATGCATCCGGACGTCGAGGCGGCGGTCTTCGAGACCGCACGCGGCGGCGTGCTGCGCGAGGGCCTGGGCTTCGACCGCTGCCAGGTGGCGGTGGTGACCAACCTGGGCGAAGGCGACCACCTGGGCATGAACTTCCTCAACACCGTCGAGGAGCTGGCGCTGGTCAAGCGCGTGATCGTGCAGAACGTGGCCGACAACGGTTATGCGGTGCTCAACGCCGCCGACCCGGTCGTGGCCAAGATGGCCGAGGTCTGCCCGGGCCAGGTGATCTTCTTCGCCAGCGACCGTCACCATCCGCTGATGGCCACCCACCGCGCGCAGGGCAAGCGCTGCGTCTACATCGACGGCGACGCGCTGGTCGCGGCGCAGGGCGCGTGGCGCGAGTCCATCCCGCTGCGCGACATCCCCTTCACCCGCGGCGGCGCGATCCCGTTCCAGAACGAGAACGCGATGGCGGCGGTGGCGGCGGCCTGGGGCGTGGGCCTGGACTGGGACACGATCCGGCGCGGGCTGGCCAGCTTCATGAGCGACCCGGACAGCGTGCCGGGCCGCTTCAACGTGATGGACTACCGCGGCGCGACGGTGATCGCCGACTACGGCCACAACGGCGACGCGATGCGCGCGCTGGTGCAGGCCGTGCAGGCACTGCCGGCCAACAAGCGCTCGGTGGTGATCTCGGGCGCCGGCGACCGCCGCGACGAGGACATCCGTATCCAGACGCAGATCCTGGGCGAGGCCTTCGACGAGGCCATCCTGTTCCAGGACGCCTGCCAGCGCGGGCGCGAGGACGGCGAGGTCCTGGCGCTGCTGCAGGAAGGCCTCAAGGGCGCGACCCGGACGAAGCACATCGAGGAGATCCGCGGCGAGTTCGTCGCGATCGACCGCGCGCTGGAACGCCTGCAGCCGGGCGACCTGTGCCTGGTGCTGGTCGACCAGGTCGAGGAAGCCCTGGCCCACCTGAACCAGCGCGTCCGGGAAGCCTGATGGCGGCCGGTCGCTGGCGTCACTGGCCGGCGCACTGGTGGAACGGCCTCAGCGTCGCCCTGGGGGTGATGCTGGTGCAGGCGATCGTGTCGCACGCGGCGCCCGCCGCGCTGTCGCACGTCGCCTCGCAGCTGGCGATGGCCTGCGCCATCTGTGCCAGCCTGGCCGATCTGCCGGGCAGCGTCCGGCGCAACCGCAACCGGGTGCTCACCGCCGGCGCGATGTCGCTGCTGGCGGTCGGGCTGGTCGCGGTGCTGCATCCCTACCGCATCGCGATGGGCGTGCTGGTGGCCGCGCTCGCCTTCGGCAGCGCGCTGCTGCTGAGCTGGGGCCCGCGCGCGGGCCCCGTCTCGTTCGCACCCATCCTGGCCATGGTCTTCGCGCTGGCCTGGCCGCCGCAGCCGCTGCCGGTGGTGCTGGCCAGCGGCGCGGCCGGCATCGCGCTCTACCTGCTGTGGAGCGTGCTGACCAGCGCGCTGCTGCAGCGGCGCTTCCATCGCCTCGCGCTGGCCGAGGCGCTGCACGGCCTGGCCCAGCTGCTGACCGCGCGCGCCGAGCTGCTGGGCAGCGGCGGCGCGGCCCATGCGATGCGCGACTGGCTGGGCAACGAGGCCCAGCTCGCCGAGCTGCTGCAGACCGCGCGCGACCAGGTGTTCCCGCGCGCCCGCACCGATCCGCGCAGCGCCGCGGTGCTGCTGCACGTGGTGGAGCTGCGCGACCTGATGCTGGCCAGCCGGCTCGACCTGGAACTGCTGGGCGAGGATCCGGTCGGGCAGCAGATGCGCGCGGCGCTGGTGGGCCGGCTCAAGGCGCTGGGCGTGCTGCTGGACGAGTACCGCGATGCGCTGCTCGACGAGCGCGCGCCTGCGATGAACACGGTGCGGCCGACGCGCTGGCCGGAGCTGCCGCCGCAGGATCCGCGCACCCGCCTGCAGCTGGTGCTGCAGGACCGGCTCTCGCACCTGGACGGCGAGGTGCTGGCGATGGGCCGCGCGCTCGACGTCGCCCAGCCGGTGCCGCCGCTGGCGCTGGACGCCGGCACGCTGCGCCAGTTCGTCACGCCGGTCGGCTGGCCCATGGGCCTGCTGCGGGCGCAGCTGCACCTGGATTCGCCGGTGCTGCGGCACGCGCTGCGCAGCACGTTGGCGCTGGCCTCGGCCTACTTCATCGCGCTGGCGCTGCCCTGGGCCTCCCATCCGCACTGGCTGGTGCTGTCGGTGGCCGTCGTGCTGCGCGGCAGCCTGGACCAGACGCTGGAGCGCCGCAACCTGCGGGTGCTGGGCACGGCGATCGGTTGCGGGCTGATGCTGGCGCTGTCGCTGATCCCCAGCCAGACGCTGTGGATCGTCGTGCTGCAGGTGGCGGTCGGCATCGCGCATGCGTTCGTCACCCGCCGCTACCTGGTCACCGCCATCGCCGCCACGATGCTCGCCCTGCTGCAGTCGCACCTGGCCGATCCGTCGCACGGGATCGCGGTCTCGGAGCGGCTGGCCGACACGGTGCTGGGCGCGGTCCTGGCGTGGGCCTTTAGCTACGTGCTGCCGGCCTGGGAGCGGCGCAACCTGCCGCGCGCGCTGAAGCGGGCGCAGCACGCGCTGCAGCAGTACGCGCTGCAGGCGATGACCGCGGCGATGACGCCCGCGGGCGCGCTCACCCAGCGCATGGCGCGGCGCCAGGCCTATGACGCGCTGGCGGCGCTGTCCGCCGCCTTGCAGCGCAGCGCGGCGGAACCGCGCCGGGTGCGGCCACCGCAGGACGAGCTCAATGCGGTGCTGGACCACGGCTACCGCCTGATGGCCCACCTGTCGATGATGCGGCAGAGCCTGATGCGGCGCGGCAAGGAGCTGGACGGCGACCTGATGGCCGAGATGCCGGCCGCGGCCGCGAAGTTGCAGCGCGCGCTGGCCGGCCAGGAGCCGGTGCCGCACGCGGTGCAGGCGCTGCAGGACTGGAGCCTGCTGCCGGACGTCGGCCCGCTGGAGGACATCCGGCCGTGGATGCGGCGCCGCATGCAGGTCAGCCTGGACGACGCGGCGCGCGCGGGCCAGGCCGCCGAGGCGGCGTTCGCCGCGATGGCGGCGCCGCCCGAGGCGGAGATGTCGGTGTCGCGGCTGAACTGATCGCCCGACGGCGCCGCGCGGGCGATCACGCCACGGTGATCACTCCACCGTGATCACTCCACCGTGATATGCCGCTCCTTGATGAGGGTCGACATCCGCTTGAGCTCGGCCTCGACGAACTTGCCGGACTCGGCGACGCCGCCGGGGAAGGGCTCGCCGCCCAGTTCCACGATCCGGGCCTTCACGTCCGGCGCGGCCAGTGCCTGCTGGACGGCCCGCGACAGGCGCTCGACCACCGGTGCCGGCGTCCCCGCCGGCGCGAACAGGCCGTTCCACTCGTACATCTCGAAGCCGGGCAGGCCGGCCTCGGCGCCGGTGGGCACCTCGGGCAGCGCCGCCGAGCGCTGGCGGCCGCTCACCGCCAACGGGCGCAGCTTGCCCTGCTTCACGTACTGCAGCGTCGAGGCCACGTTGCCGAAGAACACCGGCACCTGGCCGCCGATGACGTCGGTCAGCGCCGGACCGCCGCCCTTGTAGGGCACATGCATCATCTCGACCTTCGCGGCCTGCTCGAACAGCACGCCGGCGATGTGCTGCGCCGAGCCGTTGCCCGAGGACGCGAAGGCGACCTGGTCGGTCTTCACCCTGGCCGCGGCGACCAGCTCAGCGGCCGTCTTCGCGGGGAACTGGGCGTTGACCAGGACCGCGTTGGGGAACAGCGCCGTGACCGCGACCGTCTTGAAGGCCTTGCCCTGCTTGTAGGGCGAGTTCGGGAACAGCGTCGGCGTGACCGCGTAGGACGAGGCGTCGAACAGCAGCGTGTAGCCGTCGGCCGGGGCGCGCGCCACCGCGCCGGCGGCGATCTGGCCGCTGCCGCCGGGGCGGTTCTCGATGATGACGGTCTGGCCGAGCGCCTCGCCCAGCTTGGGCGCGATCAGCCGTGCGATCAGGTCGGCGCCGCCGCCCGGCGGGTAGCTGACCATCAAGGTCACCGGCTTGCTGGGCCAGGCTTGCGCCCAGGCGCCCGTCGACAGGCCGCAGGCCAGGGCAAGTGCCGTCATCACGGCAGGGCGTCGTCCGATCATCGTGGTCTCCTGATAAAGCGATCAGCGCATCTCGGCGCTGTAGTGGAAGGCGGTCGCGTCGCCCCAGGTGGTGCGCAGCTCAATGCAGTGGCCGCCCAGGTCGAAGGCCTGCCGGTCGACGCGGATCGCGGGCGCGCCCTCGGGCAGGTCCAGCAGCGCGGCGGTGGCCGCGTCGAGGTGCCCGAAGCTCAGCTCGTCATTGGCCCGCGCGACGGTCACGCCGCAGAGACGGGCCAGCATCGGATAAAGCAGGTCCTCCCACTCGCGGGTCGGGAGCGCGCGCAGCGCCTCGAAGCGGGCCAGCGGCAGCAGCAGGTCCTCGGCCAGCACCGGCCGCCCCGCCAGCAGCCGGACCCGCTTCACCCGCAGCGCCGCGTCGCCGGTCTGCTGGCCCAGGGCCAGCGCTTCGGCCGCGCGCAGCCGCACCGTCTGGCAGCGATGGACGCGGGCGGTCGGCGGCTCGTCCGTCGGCCCGCGGAAGCGGAAGAAGCGCAGCAGCGACGGGCCGCTCAGCCCCTGCGTGACGAAGGTCCCCTTGCCATGCACGCGCTGGACGATGCCTTCGGCGGCAAGCATGGCCACGGCCTGACGCACCGTGCCCAGCGCCACGCCGAAGCGTTCCGCCAGTTCGGTCTCGGCGGGAATGGCCGCGCCGGCGGCCCATTCCCCACCGACGATGCGCTGGCGCAGCTCCTGCGCGAGCTGGGCATACCGGCTCACGCCGGCCGCGTTCGGAAGTCCTGTGTCCAAGGTGGTTTTCCTATAGTCCTCTATAGGACTAGAATCCGCGCATGATGCCGACGCCCTCTTCCGACGTCAAGCCCGCGCCCGGCGCGGGCTTGGTCGACGCCCATTTCCACGCCTTCCCGCTGACCAGCACGGGCGCGCCCGGCGCGCGCTATGTGCCGGCCTACGCGGCGCCGCTCGCGGACTGGGTCGCGGCCACGGCGCCTCATGGCGTCACGCAGGGCGTGCTCGTGCAGCCAAGCTTCCTGGGCACCGACAACACCCACCTGCTGCGGCTGCTCGCGGAGCAGGCCGGACGCCTGCGCGGCGTGGTGGTGGTCGCGCCGGACATCTCCATGGTCGAGCTCGAGCGCATGCAGGCCCTGGGCGTGCGCGGCGTGCGGCTCAATCTCGTGGGCGGCGATCACCGGCTGGGCGCGGAATGGCATCCGCTGTTCGAGCGTCTCGAGCGGCTGGACTGGCATGTGCAGGTCCACACGGACCACGGCCGGCTGGCGGAAGTCCTGGCGCGGATTCCGCAGGCGCTGACCGTCGTCGCGGACCACTTCGGCAAGCCCGCGGCGGCGTCGGAGCTTGAGGCCTTGGCACCCGCCCAGCGTGATCGGCTGCATGTGAAGCTCAGCGCGCCCTATCGCCTGGCGGCCGGCTGCGTGGCGACGGCGCTGCTGTCCCGCTGGCTGGACCTGATCGGCCCGGGGCGCCTGATGTGGGGCAGCGACTGGCCCTGCACGGCGCATGAGCACGCGCGGGACGCGTCGACCTCGCCCGCATGGCTCGAGGACGCCGCGGGAACGAGCGGGACGCTCGAGGCGCTGCGGGCCGGCAACGCGCGCCGGCTGTACCGGTTCTGAAAGCGCGCAGCGGACGCCACGCGGCGTCTGATCCAACCCGGCGGAGGTCGGGGCCCGGACGCGACACGGGCTCCCGACTGGGAGCCCGTGTCATGTCGACGATCGCGGCCGGCCCGAGGCAGGCCGGCGCGCGCGGCGAGCTCAGCTCAGCTTGACGTCGATCTTGCGCGGCTGCACATGGGCGGCCTTGGGGATGCGCACCCGCAGCACGCCATGGTTCAGTTCGGCGCTGATCTGGTCGGCGTCGAGTTCCTTGCTCAGCGTGAACGCGCGGCGATAGAACTGGCGCGAGACCTCGACATGGCCGGCGGCCAGGCCAGCGGGCAGGTCCAGCTGCATCTCGGCCTCGATGACCAGGCGGTCCTGGTCGACGCGCAACTGCAGCTGCTCGCGCGGCACGCCGGGCAGGTCGGCGAACAGCGTCAGGCCTTGCGCGTCCTCGATCACGTCGACGGCGGGCTGGATCGCGTAGTCGTCGCGTCGGCGCGCGGCCTGTGTCGAGGCGGTGGCGGAGGTCGAAGCCGATACGGTGGCGGCGTCGGTGGCGGGGGTGTGAACGGCGGTCGTGCTCATGAAATGCTTTCGTCTCGGGTTCCGGGGACTTGATCGCGGCGGGCGCGGATCAGTGGATGTCGATGCGGCGGGGCTGCGGCGCGGGCCGGCGCTTGACTCTGACGCGCAGCACGCCGTCCTTGTAGGAGGCGATCACCTGCTCCGGATCGATGTCATCGGGCAGGCTGACGACGCGTCGGAACTTGCCGGCGAAGCGCTCGCGCTGATGGACGATGGTCTTGCCGGCCGACGCGACCGACGCGGCGGGTTGGGCCGCGGCCTCGCCGTCGCCCTCGGTCGCGGACGGCTTGGCGGCCAGCGGCGACACGCGCTCGCCGGACAGGCTCAGCACGCCGCGGTCCAGGTCCACGCCGATCGTGGCCGGGTCCAGGCCGGGGGCGAAGGCATGGACCTCCACCGCCTCCGGCGACAGGCCCACATTGAGGGCCGGATAACCCCCGCGCGCGACGCCACGGCCGGCGGTGGCTTCGAACAGGCTGCTCATCTCGCGCTGGAAGCGGTCCAGGTCGTTGAACAGTTCACGGGCAAACAGTTGACGGTACATGCGGGGCTCCTTGGCTTCCTGCGGATGGGTCGCGGCGGGGTGTCCGCCATGACTCCCCAACTAGGAGCGCCCGGTCGCGCTTCAAGATCTTGAAATCGAGGGTGGCCCGTCCCCATATGCCGCGCCCGCCGCGCGGAGCCCGAACCCCGCCACAGGCACGCTATGTTGGACAGTGCGCGCCGCTGTCCGCCCAGGCTTTGATCAGATCGGTGAATTCCTTCTGGGTGCCCGGCGCCGGCGCGCGGCCGGCACCGGGAGACCAGGCCCAGCCGACCAACTCATCGCGCGCCATGTGGTCGATGATCTGGTCCATCGTCTTGCCACCGTTGCGTGATCGGTCTTTCAGCTGCTTGCAGATCTCGCCGAGGGCACGGCCGTGCCAGGCCATCTCGAGCGGCGCCAGGTGCCAATGCTCGTTGCCCGGCACGCTGAAACTCCGCGTCGCTTGGAAGTTCTGGGCGCCGTGGCAGCTGGCGCAACGCATCGCCGTGGTGCCGAAACCGTCCTTGCCGCGCAAGACCAACGGCTGGTGCAGCTGCATGCCGTCGCCCTGCAGTGGGCGGTTGCCATTCGGATGGCAGTTCAGACAGCGGGGATGCTGGATCACCTTGCCCGCTTCGACAAACAGGGCCTGCGACCGTGCCTTGTCATCCGCGATGCTCGAGAACTGCGACGGCGAGCGCAAGGTGGTGGCCGGCGCACTGGCGGCGGCGGGCTGTGCCTGAACCCAGCCGGCCACCAGCAGCCAGCCGCCGGCGACGAGCATCCCGGCGGTTTTCATGCGGCCCACGCCGAAGCCGCGGGTGGGTGGGAATGTCGACATGCTCTCTCCCGAAGGTGGCCGTGGGTGCCGGTCCGCTCACGCTGCGGCCATCGCGGCCGCTTGATGGATGGCCGCACGGATGCGCGGGTAGGTACCGCAGCGGCAGATGTTGCCGGCCATGGCGGCGTCGATGTCCGCATCGGTCGGCTTGGGGTTCTGCCTCAGCAGCGCAGCCGCGGCCATCAGTTGCCCGCTCTGGCAGTAGCCGCACTGCACCACGTCGACATCGGTCCACGCCGCCTTCAGCATGGCCACCTGCGGCCCGGACAACCCTTCGATGGTGGTCACCTCGCGCAGGCCGACCGCCGAGATCGGCGTGACGCAGGAGCGCGTCGGCTCGCCATCGATGTGCACGGTGCATGCGCCGCACAGCGCCATGCCGCAACCGAACTTGGTGCCGGTCAGCTGCAGCTCGCCACGCAACACCCACAACAGCGGTGTGTCGGGCTCGGCCAGCACTTCCACAGGCTTGCGATTGATCGTCAACGGGGTCATGAGACTTCTCCGGGTCAAGCCAGCTTCAGTGGCAGGCGGCGCAGCCGCTGGCCGGTGAGGGTGAACAGGGCGTTCGCCACAGCCGGGGCGACCGGCGGCGTACCGGGTTCGCCGACGCCTTCGGGGTTTTCGTCGCTGGCGATGACTTCGGTGTCGATCACCGGACATTCATCGAAGCGCAGCACGGGGTTGTCGTGGAAGTTGGTCTGCTGGACCTGCCCCTTCTCGATGCGCACCTCATCGTTCAACGCGGCCGACAAGCCGTAGACGATGCCGCTTTCCATCTGTTGGCGCACCAGGTTCGGGTTGATGGCGAGGCCGCAGTCGATCACGCAGGTCACACGGTGGACGCGGATGCGCTTGTCGGGGGACACCGACACCTCCGCCACCTGCGCCACGATGGAGCCGAAAGACTGATGCAGGGCCACGCCACGGGCACGCTGGGTGCCATCGGCGGCCGCAGGCAGGGGCTGGCCCCAGCCCGACAACTCGGCAGCGCGCTGCAGCACCTTCAAGTGCCGAGGACGCCTGGCCAGCAGCGCGGCGCGGAAGGCCACTGGATCGCGCCCGGCGGCGTGGGCCACTTCATCGAGGAAGCTCTCCTTGAAGAAGGCGTGGTGCGAATGCCCGACGGAGCGCCAGAAGCCGACCGGCACGGGCAACTCCACGGCCTCGTGGCCGATGCGTGCCGAGGGCCACTCGTAGGGCTGGTCGAAGGCGCCTTCCGAGGTGGTCCGGTCGGGCACGGCGGCGCGCAAGCCGAGCATGCGCTCGATGACCTGCGGCATGATGGCCTGACCGGCCGAGGTGTTCAGCCAGCCCAGCAACTGGCCGGAGGCGTCAAGCCCGGCCTGGAAACGCGAGACGCATGCCGGACGGTAGAAGTCATGCGTCGTGTCCTGCTCGCGCGACCAGATCACCTGGACCGGCGCTCCGCCCGACTCGCGGGCGATGGCCGCCGCCTGGGCGATGACGTCGACTTCACAGCGCCGGCCGAAACCGCCACCAAGCAGCTGCGTCTGCACGTCGACCTGTTCGACCGCGAGGCCCAGAACCTTGGCCACGGAGCGACGCGCCATGTCGGGAACCTGCGTAGCGGCCCATACGGTGGCGCGCCCCTCCTTGAACTGGACAGTGCAGTTCATCGGCTCCATCGTCGTGTGGGCCAGATATGGCGCGCGGTACTCGGCCTTGACGGTCTTCACGGCGCTCTTGAGCGCGGCATCGACGTCACCATGCTTGTAGAAGTGGAAGCCTTCGTCTGTGTCCAGCGATTGCGCCAGACGCTGATAGATCTCATCGGAGGACAAGTTCGCCGCCACCCCATCGTCCCACTCGACGCGCACCGCCTTGACGGCGCGCATCGCGTGGTAGGGCGTGTCGGCAATCACCGCGACGCCACCGGTGCTGCCGTAGAGCGGCGGCAGCGCAAGCACCTTCCTCACACCAGGCAACTTCTGCGCGTCGGTGGCGTCGAAGCTGGCGACGCGACCGCCCAGGGTCGGGCACATTTCCACGCTGGCGTATTGCATGCCGGGCTGCAGCACGTCGATGCCAAAGCGTGCGCTGCCGTCCATCTTCGATGCGGCTTCGAGGCGTTTACGCGGCTTGCCAATCAACTTGAAGGTCTTGGGATCCTTCAGCACAACGGCATCGGGCAACGGCTGGCTCGCCGCTGCAGCCGCCAATTCTCCGAAGGATGCGCTCCTGCCGGACGGGTGCAGCACGCGGCCTGCCTCGACACGGCATTCCCTCGCCTTTACTCCCCATTCCTGGGACGCGGCGGCCACCAGCATCGCTCGCGCTGACGCGCCGGCCTGACGCATCGGCAACCACAGATCCCTCATGCTGGAGGAAGTCCCCGTGAGCATCAGACCGAACTCGCGCATCGCCTTGCCGGTGATCCGCTCGGCGATGGCCTTCAGCGTGCCGTGGTCATCGGGGTGGAAGGGCAGGCTTTCGACGATTCCAGCGACGTTCTGATAGATCTTGTCGATGGGCGCCTGTTCAACGCGAACCTGCGCCCAATCGGCATCAAGTTCCTCCGCCAGCACCATCGCCAGACCGGTGTAGATGCCCTGCCCCATCTCGGCCTTGCACATCACGATGCCGACCGTGTTGTCCGCTCCGATCTTGACCCAACCGTTCAGCGCCGACTGTCCCGGGCCGGTCGGCAGCGGATCGGACGTGACCAGGCGCGGCCTGGGCGGCATCGCCGTCCAGCCCACCATCAGCGCCCCCAGCGCGCCCGCCAAGCCGGCACTGCCGAGCAACACAGTTCTTCGCGTAACCATGGCCAAACCCCTGCGTCGCTCGTCGTCGAGCAAATAAGAGACCGATGGTCCTCAGTTTAGCAGACCGGCAGTCTCTTGTGTTGTTTCTAAGATACAGGGATGAAGCCGCCACCACCTTATTTACGCGCGCGATCTCCTGAGCAAAAGGAGGAGCGCCGGCGTCAGCTGCTCGACACAGCAAAGTCCCTGCTGCTGGAGATCCCGGACGTGCACGCCCTGGGCATCAATGAGCTGGCCCGCAAGGCCGGCATGACCAAGTCCAATGTCTACCGCTACTTCGAGAGCAGCGAAGCCGTCCTGCTCGATGTCCTGGTCGAGGAGTTCATGGCCTGGCAGGGCGAACTGGTCCAGGCGCTCAACCGCGGCGGCAAGCGCAAAGGGACCATCGAACACATCGCCGGGGTGTTCTCGTCGACCTTCGTGGCACGTCCGCTGCTGTGCCGGCTCACCAGCATCTTCCCGTCCATCCTCGAGCGCAACGTCTCCTTCGAACGCATGGTCCAGTTCAAGCACGGCCTGCTGGCGGTGCGTCAAGAAACTGCGATGGCTTTCCATGTCAGCGTGCCAAGCATTTCGGCCGCGACGTTCGACAGGTTCATCCACCTCGCACTGCCGCTGCTGATCGGTCTGTGGCCACTGGCTGTCCAGGGGGAAGTCGCCGCGGCGGTCATCGCACGCGAGGAACTGGCGCCACTGCGGTATCGATTCCAGGAGGACCTGGAAGAAGGCATGTCGATGCTGCTGCGCAGTCTTGCGGTCAGTCAGGGTGGCTCGCCCAGGCGAAAGGCGCCCGTTCAGCCCGCTCGGAGAGCAGCCCCTCGGGGGCCGTGAATCATCTCAAGCGCAGCACGTCCTGCGCCGTCACCGCCGGCGCCTGGTTGCCCCAGCTCTGACGGATGACCGTCGCGACCGCGGCCATCTCCTCCTCGCTCAGCACCTGCCGCCACGGCGGCATGCCGTAGGGCCGGGGGTGGGCGGCGGTGGTCGGCGCGTAGCCGCCGTCGGCCAGCGTCTGCAGCAGGTTCTGCGGCGCGTCGAGCGTGACGGCGCGGTTGCCGGCCAGCGGCGGATAGGCAGGCTGGCCGTCGATGCGCCGTCCCTGGCCCTGGTCGCCGTGGCAATCGGCGCAGTGCTTCGCATAGACCTGGCGGCCGAGGTCCAGCTGCGCCGGCGGCGCCGGCTTGAATTCGGCCGGCGTGGTCGCCTCGCGGGGCAGGCCGCGCAGGTAGACGGCGATCGCGCGCGCGTCCGCTTCGCTCAGATGCTGCAGGCTCTCGGCGACGACATCGGCCATCGGCCCCAGCGCCGCGCCGCGCGGCGACCAGCCGGCGCGCAGCCAGTGCGCCACCTCGTCCTCGGACCAGTCCTGCACGCCCGCGGCCCGTGGATCCGCCAGCGACGGCGCCGTCCAGCCCTGCACGCCGACCCAGCCGCCGCGCAGCCCCGTCGCGTCGCGCAGCGCGCCCAGCCGGTTGCGCGGCGCATGGCATTCGGCGCAATGACCCACCGCCTGGACCAGGTAGCGGCCGCGCGCGATCACCGCCTGGGCGCCCTCGCCGCGCGACGCGCCGCGATCGGCGCCGGGCTCGTCCTGCGACGGCGCATCGCCGGGCGTGAAGTACATCAGGCGCCACACCGCCAGCGCGGTCTGCCAGCGATAGGGCCAGCCGAGCTGGTGGGCCGGCGCGGCCTGCCGGACCGCCGGCTGCTGGCGCAGCCAGGCGAAGATCGCGTCGGCATCCTCGCGCGACATCGCCGTGTAGCTGGTGTACGGAAAGGCTGGATAGAGCAGCCGTCCGTCGCGGCTGCGGCCGTGGTGCATCGCGCGCCAGAAGTCGTCGGCGGACCAGCGGCCCAGGCCGGTCTCCGGATCGGGCGTGAGGTTGCTGCTGAACAGCGTGCCGAAGGGCGTGCCCAGCGGCAGCCCGCCCGCCAGCGGCGCGCCGCCGCGCGGACTGTGGCAGCCGGCGCAGTTGGCGACGCGCGCCAGGTAGGCGCCGCGCGCGATCAGCGCGGGGTTGGTGTCTTCGGCGCCGGACAGGGCCGGACGGCCGGACAGCCAGAGCTCCCGTCCCCAGGCGCCCGCGATCAACAGCAGCGCCATCACGGGCATCGCGATCGCCAGGCCGAGCAGTCCGCGCAGGAAGGTCTTCATCGGCCGCGCCGGGTCCTGCGCCGGCCACGAGCCGGCGTCGCGGGGCGCCGCCCCCGATGCGTGTTCCGGCCCGCTCATGGCGCGAGGCCTCCGCAAGCCACCGGGAGCGGCGCCGACGACGGCGGCTCCGGATGCGCGCCCGCCGGGCGTGCCGCGAGCCAGCTCGCGACCACGGCGACGTCGTCGGCCGACAGCGCCCGGGCCACGTCGGCCATGCAGTCCGGTGCGTGCGCGCGCCGCAGCCCGTTGCGCCAGGCGCCGAGCTGCCCGACGAGGTAGTCGCGCGGCAATCCCAAGAGGCCAGGGATCGCCGGCTGGCGACCCGCCATCGACGGCCCGTGGCAGGCGGTGCACGCCGGCACGCGGCGCGACGGATCGCCCTGCCTCACCAGCCGCTCGGCCCGGGCCTGCTGCTCGGCGCCGAGCCCGGACGGCGCGGGCGCCGGATACGGGACGTCGAGCGCGGCGAAGTAGCCGGCGATCTCGCGCAGGTAGTCGTCGCTCATGTTGCGCAGCAGCCCGGCCATCAGCGCGTGATGGCGACGCCCGTCGCGGAAGGCCTGCAGCTGGTTGAAGAGATAACCCGCCGGCTTGCCCGCCAGCCGCGGGAAATAGCCCTGCGGCGTCGCCCGGCCCTGCGGGCCGTGGCACAGCGTGCAGGCCTGGACGCGCTCCGCGATGTCGTTGCTCAGCGGCCGCAGCGGACGGCCGCCGGGCGCGGCTTCCTCGTCCGTAGCGATGGCGGAGGCCGCCGGGGCGGCCGGTACTGCCGGCGCGATCCGTGGGACCGTCGCGGCCGTCGCGGTCGGAGCGGGCTTCGCCGTCGGGACGTGCTTCGCGGCCGGGGCGACCTGGGAGGAAGAAGTCGGCGACGCCTGCGCGAACGCGACGGAGGCGGTGGACGGTCCCAGGCCCAGTACGGCGGCGATGAGGACGCCCGTGACGATTCGAGTGCGATTCATCGGGCCATCATCGCCGCTGGTCCTGTGCCGGCCATCGCAGCGCGGTCCAGCCGTCGCGCCCCTGGTGTTTGGCCTGGTACAGCGCGCGGTCGGCCAGGGCGATCAGGTCCATCGCCGGCGCCTCGATGTCGGCGACGGTGGCGATGCCGATGCTGGTCGTGATCGCGACCTCGGCCGGCCGTGCCGCGCGCACCGCGTCGACGATCTTGGCGGCGACCTGCTCCGCCTCCTCGGGCCGGTTCAGGCCCTCGAGCACCGCGACGAACTCGTCGCCCGCGATGCGGGCCACGTGGTCGCTGCCGCGCACCGCGCGACGCAGCACCGCCGCGAACTCGCGCAGCACGACATCGCCCACGCCGTGACCGTGCGTGTCGTTGATGGCCTTGAAGCGGTCGATGTCCAGGAACAGCAATGCCATCACGCGGCCCTCGCGCGCGAGCCGACGCTGCCGCGCCAGCGCCGCGGCCAGCGCCTGGTCGAACTCGCGCCGGTTGGGCAGCCCGGTGAGCGCGTCCGAGCTGGCCAGCCGCGCCAGCTGCGCCTCGGCCTGCTTCATGACGGTGATGTCGACGGACAGGGTGAAGATGCCCTGCACGCGACCGTCCGCGACCACGTCGGGCACGTACACGGTGCGCAGGTGCCGCTGCTTGCCCAGCATCACCGAGGTGATCTCGAACTCGACCCGCTCGCCGCTCAGCGCCAGGTCCAGCTGCGCGCTGCGCTGACTGGTGCTGGCCTGCCCGAACACGTCGTCGATGTGCAGGCCGATCGCCGCCTGCGGGTCCAGGCCGAACCAGGTGCGCAGGGTCTCGTTGACGTAGCGCATCCGGCGCTCGGCGTCGATGTAGGTGATGAACACCGGCAGGTTGTCGGTGACGGCCTTCATGCGGCGCTCGCTCGCGGCGACCAGCGCCTCGGCGCGCTTGCGCTCGGTGATGTCCATCGAGCAGGCGTAGAAACCCTCGACGCGGCCGTCGACCAGCTCCGGCACGAAGCGCTGGTGGAAGTGGAGCGTCTCGCCGTCGATCACCTGCTCGGCGTCGAAGGAGACGGCCTCGCCGCGCATCACGCGCTCGACGAAGGGGCGCATCTGCGCCGCGTTCTCGGTCCCGCGCACCTGCTCGAGCGTGCGGCCCCGCAGCGCGGCGGGATCGGCGTGGAAGACGCGGCCGACCTCGGCATTGGCGAAGCGCAGCAGGCCGTCGGCGTCGTAATGGCTGATCAGCGCGGGCACGTTGTCGGTGATGCCCTTGAGGCGTTTCTGCGTCCGCATCAGCTCGCGCGAGCGCAGGACGACCTGGGAGGTCGCCATCACGGTGAACAGTCCCAGCATCGCCAGCCCGGCCAGCATCAGCAGCTCGGTGTGGCCGGCCTCGCGCGACAGCCGCTCACTGATCGCGGCGCGCTCGGCGCGCAGCGACGAGGTCAGCTCGCCCAGCACGTCGCGCAGCTCGTCCATGTGGTGCAGGCCCTGGTCGTTGAGCACCAGTTCCAGCGCCTCGTCCTGCCGGCCCGAATCGTGCAGCCGGATCGTCTGGTTCATCTCGCCGAGCTTGAGGTTCACCAGCTCGCGCACACGCGCCAGCTTCGGCGCGTGGGCGGGGTCCTGGTCGCGGGCGCCGAGCTCCTCGACGCGGCGGTCGAGGTTGCGCACGGCGTCGCGGTAGGGCTGCAGGTAGCTGGCGCGCTGCGTCAGCAGGTAGCCGCGCTGGCCGGTCTCCGCATTGAGCAGGTCCTCCATCAGCGTGGTCATCGACGGCAGCACGTTGTTGATGCGGTCGGCGCGGCGCAGGTCGTCCAGCGTCGCCCGCGCCCGCCAGGCCAGCAGCGCCACGATCACGCCCATGGCCACCAGGGCCACCATCAGGAGCCCCACGCCGCGACCGAGGCTGGTGCGGTGGATCGGCTCGGCGGAGGAACGCATGCGACGTCTCGGGCGGGTCGGTCTCTTGAAGGCGGATCGGCGGGACGGGTCCGGCGGGAGCCGGCGGTAGAGAGGAGTGCGGGCGATTATGGGTGCGGCCGTGCGATCTGCGTCAAGCTGGCATCGGCCCCGGTGGAGGGCTCATGGCCGCGTGCGACAGTCCGGGGATGTCCCGGATTCCCCTCCTGCGCCGTCCCGACCCGCACGGCCATGCCAAGGTCAGCTTCGTCGAGCTGTTCTTCGACCTCGTCTTCGTCTTCGCCGTCACGCAGCTGTCGCACACGCTGATCGGTCATTTCGCCCACGACGGCGTCACGCTGCGCGGCGCGGCGCAGACCGGTTTCCTGATGCTGGCGGTCTGGTGGGTGTGGATCTTCACCTCGTGGGTGACGAACTGGCTGGACCCGGAGCGGCTGCCAGTGCGGCTGTGCCTGTTCGCGATGATGCTGGCCGGGCTGCTGATGTCGGTGTCGCTGCCCGAGGCCTTCGGCGAGCGCGCGCTGATGTTCGCGCTGTCCTTCACCGCCCTGCAGGTCGGCCGCACGCTGTTCTTCCTCTGGGCGGCGCGCGGCGCCGACCTGGCCCTGGTGCGCAACTTCCAGCGGATCGGCGCGTGGCTGTCGGTGTCGGCGGCGCTGTGGATCGCCGGCGCGCTGCATGAGGACCTGCGGGTGCCACTGTGGGTCGTGGCCCTGGGGATCGAGGTGATCGGCCCGTCGGCCGGGTTCTTCGTGCCGGGGCTGGGCCGGTCGACGACGGCGGACTGGAATGTCTCCGGCGGCCACCTGGCCGAGCGCTGCGCGCTGTTCGTGATCATCGCGCTGGGCGAGTCGCTGCTGGTCACCGGCGCGACCTTCGCCGCGGCGCCGCTGACGCCGATGAGCCTGCTGGCCTTCCTGGTCTCCTTCGCCGGCAGCCTGGCGCTGTGGTGGCTCTACTTCGACACCACCAACGACTTCGCCACCGGCCGCATCACCCACAGCGACGATCCGGGGCGGCTGGCGCGGCTGGCCTACACCTACATCCACCTGCCCATCGTGGCCGGGATCATCGTCAACGCGGCGGCGGACGAGTTCGTGCTCGCCCATCCCGACGGCCACACCGACCTGAAGACGGCGCTGTGCCTGCTCGGCGGCGTGGGGCTGTATGCCGTCGGCGTCGGGCTGTTCAAGCGCGCGGTGGTCGGGCACTGGCCGTGGTCGCACGGCGTGGCGGTGCTGGTGCTGGCGGCGGCGGGGCCGTTCGTGCAGGCCTGGCCGCCGGTGGCGACCAGCGCCTTCGCCTGCGCCGTGCTGGTGGCGCTGGCGGCCTGGGAGCGGCGCTCGCGGGCGCAGTGTCTCGTGCCCGACAGCGCGACCGAGGACGCCGACCCTAGCATCGGCCCATGAGCGCTCCTTCCTTCACCGCGAAGTTCATCGCCGAGCCGCATCCGGCCGATGCCCTGTTCCCGCCGGCCGCGCGGCGCCTGTCCGTCGAGGTCGAGCCCGGCGTGCGCATCCATGCGCGCGTCTGTGGCGAGGGGCCGCCGCTGCTGCTGATCCACGGCCATCCGCAGACGCTGGCGATCTGGCACCGCGTGCTGCCGGCGCTGGCGGCGCGGTTCAGCGTCGTGATGCCGGACCTGCGCGGTTATGGCGATTCGTCCAAGCCCGCCGGCGCGTCGGACCACGCGAACTACAGCAAGCGGCGCATGGCGCTGGACCTGGTCGCGGTGATGGCCGCGCTGGGGCATGGGCGCTTCCGCGTGCTGGCGCACGACCGCGGCGCGCGGGTGGCGCACCGCATGGCAGTGGACCATCCCGCGGTGGTCGAGCGGCTGGCGCTGCTGGACATCGCGCCGACGCTGGCGATGTACGAGCAGACGACCGAGGCCTTTGCGCGGGCGTATTGGCACTGGTTCTTCCTGATCCAGCCGGCGCCCATGCCGGAGCGGCTGATCGAGGCCGACCCTGCCGCCTATGCACGGGACACGATGGGACGCCGGCATGCAGGTCAGGCGGCTTTCGACCCACGCGCATTCGTGGAGTACCAGCGGGCGCTGGCGCTGCCCGGCACCGCGCACGGCATGTGCGAGGACTACCGCGCAGCGGCGGGCATCGACCTCGAACACGACCGGGCGGACCGCGATGCCGGCGTCAAGCTGGCGATGCCGCTGCGCGTCTACTGGGGCGCGCAGGGCGTGGTGGCCAAGTGCTTCGATCCGCTGGCGGAATGGCGGCGTGTGGCCTCGGAGGTCGACGGCGAGGCCCTGCCCTGCGGCCACTACATCCCCGAGGAGGCGCCCGATGCGCTGCTGGCGGCGGTGATGCCGTTCCTGCGCGCAGGGCTTTGATCGAGGAAGCGGCGCTGCGACCGTTACGCTGCGTGCTTTGACGACATCCGGAGTGAAGGCATGAACAAGCTGGTCGCCCTTGGGCAGTTGGCGGGCGGCGCGGTGCTGTGGATCGCGGCGGTGGTGGCGGGCGTGAATGCGCTGAGCCCCTTGATCGGCGCCGCGGAGGGCGCGGGCGCGCCGAGCGGCGCGACAGGCGCGCTGGTGATCGTGCTGCTGCTCGCGGGCGTCGGGACCTGGCTGATGCGCAACGGCTGGCGGCGGTTGCGAGCGAAGGCGGGCGGGCATTGCTGATCGATTGATCGGTAGATCGGTAGATCGGTAGATCGGCTGATTGGCGAATCGGCTGATGGATTGGCGGGTCCACGGATCGATCAGCCAAGCATGGCCAGCGGCTAGGTGGCCAGCGCCTGCATGTCGGCGATGAGTTCCGGCCTCGACGCGTGGGCATAGGACTCGCGCTTCAGCTCGAGCGCCTCGATCATCGCCAGGTTGTTCAGCAGGAAGTTGTCGAGCACGGTGTACCAATTCAGGACGAAGCGCTTCATGCGGTTGTCGTCGCTGACCAACCCCGTCAGGCCCTTTTGCAACTGGCCCTGCATCCGGCTGCGGATCTCTGTATCCGCCTCCGAGATCTTCCGCCCGATCAGGATCAGCTCGAAGTGCATGGCCTCACTGCCGAACTCCGCATGCTTCTTGATCAGCTGTGCATAACCGTCGAGTTGCTGGAGGTGCCGGTAGTTGAGGGCGACGCTTGGGCGCTTGATTTCCACCACGATGCAGCGATAGATCCTCCGGCCCATCGAGTCGTAATGCGGCACCTTGCGAGCAAGGAACAAGTCCGCCTGCTTGTTCGCGCCGTCGATGAACGCTGACTCGCTCTCATCCAGGTCGCTCACGTCGACGTCGTCGATGCCCTTCACCGCATCGCGGAGCGACTTGGCGATCTTGGTGAACGTATCCTCCTCGGCCCCGAGGGTCTCGTAGGCACTGCCGAACAGCCAGGTGTTGGCTTCGATGATGCCCTGCAGGTCCGGTGTCTCAAGCGTGTCGAGGTAGTGGTCGTTCATCAGCGCCCTCAGCTTCTCGGCCACCTCGTGCCTGCGGCGGAGGATCTCGATCGCGGAGACGACGCTTTGCAAGGACACGCTCTTGAGCTGCATGGCGAGCCGCTTCGTCGTGGCATCGTCCAGCTCGAGCACGCTGTTCAGCACCTCGAAGATGGCGTCGTTCTCGTTGGAGACGGCCAGCTTGTCGAGGAGCAGCACGATGATCTTCTTCTGATTCTTCTTCAGTGACGTCCACGCCGTCGGATCCGCCGTGTAGATGGCCCGCAGGATGCTCTTCGTGTTCTCGAACCGCCACTGCTTGTAGTCCTCGGGCAGTCCTTCGTAGCTGGGGAAGACGCCGTCGGCAAGATGGCTCGCCATCTCCCGGTCGAAGGGATCATCGGGGACCTCCTCTCGGAAGGACGTGGTGGGTGCCGTTGGTGCGGGGAGGTCTTGCGTCGCCATGTCGGAGCCTGGTCGCTTGGGGGTTCGATGCGGCAGATGATCTCCGTGACGCGACGGGCGAGCCATCACCTCCATTGGCGGAGAAACCAGCGACACCCACGGCAACATGCCGTGGCGCTGACTGGAATCATGAAAAAAGGGCATGCATCCCTGCACGCCCAAAGGGGCACCGGTCATGAGCCGGTCGCGAATGAAGGGGGCCGGGTCTTGCCCGGCCGCGGGTTTCAGGCCGGAGCGTTCCAGCCGCCGCCCAGCGCCCGCACCAGGCCCACCGTCGCCTGGTACTGCGCGGCCTGCACCTGCAGCGCCGCGCGGCGGTTGCGCAGCTCGCTGCGGCGCGCGTCCAGCAGGTCCAGCTGGCTGACCAGCCCGTTGCGGTAGCGCGAGTCCGACAGCGCCGTCGCGCGCGTCGACGACTGCACCGCCTGCCCTTGCACATCCGCCTGCTGCGACAAGGTCTGCAGACCCACCAGCGAGTCCTCGACCTCGCGCAGCGCCTGCAGCAACTGCTGGCGGTAGCTCGACATCGCCAGGTCCAGCCCCGCCGTCGCCGATTCGACGCCCGCCTTGCGCCGGCCACCGTCGAAGATCGGCAGCGACAGCAGCGCGTCGACCGACCACGCCCGCGCCGACCACCGGAACACATCGCTCAGCTCCGGCGAGGCATAACCGCCGTTGGCCGTCAGCGTCAGGCTCGGGAACCACGCGGCCTGCGCCACGCCCACCCGCGCCTGCGCCGCCAGCAGGCCGCGCTGCGCCGCGGCCACGTCCGGACGACGCGCCAGCATCGCGCTCGGCAGGCCCGACGGGATCGCCGGCAGGGCCGCCAGCGCCGTGTCCTCGGCCACCTTGAAGCCCGAGGCCGGCTCGCCCAGCAGCACCGACAAGGCGTTCTCCAGCTCGGCCCGGCGGCGGTCCAGGCTGATCGCCTCGGCCTCGGTCGCGGCCACCTCGGTCTGCACCCGCGCCAGGTCCAGCTCGGCCACGTCGCCCGCCTGGTAGCGGCGCTGCGTCAGCGCCAGCGTCTCGCGGTAGGCCGCCACCGTGTCTCGCACCAGGCGGCGCTCCTGGTCGGCGAAGCGCAGCGCCAGGTAGGTCTGCGCCACGTCGGCCTGCACCATCAGCCGGGTCGACTGCAACAGCGCCTCGCGCGATTGCGCATCCAGCGAGGCCGCGCGGCTGGCCTGCGACAGGCGGCCGGAAATGTCGACCTCCCAGCTCGCGGCCAGGCCGGCGTTCCAGACCGTCGCCGCGGCCGGGCCCTGCCCCGCCACGGTGCCGCGCGCCGCGCCGGCGCTGGCGCCGACCTGCGGCAGGCGGTCGGCGTTGGCGCTGCGCAGCAGCGCGCGGGCCTGCGCCAGCCGGGCCGCGGCGCCCTGCAGGTCGGTGTTGCCGACCAGCGAGCGGCGGATCAGGTCGTTCAGCGTGGCATCGCCGAAGGCCAGCCACCAGTCGCCGCGCGGCTCGGCATCGGCCGGCGGGACCACCGCCCAGCGCGCCTCGCCCACCGTCGCGGGAGCGGTCGACTTGAAGGCCGCCGGCGTGGCCGGCAGGCGCGACTCGTCGATCGGCGGCGGCGTCGCGCAGCCGGCCAGCACCAGCGCGGCCAGCAGCGTCGTCATCATCAGTTTCGTTTTCATGGCATCGACTCCTTGGCGCCCCCGCAAGCGGCGGGAAGCGCTCCGCCGGCCCCGGCGCCCGCGCGATGGCGGGACGCCGGAAGTCCGGGGATCAAGATTGCGGGATCACTCGTGCTCGTGGCGCGGCGCGGCCGGGTGCGGACGGGCGTTGCCGCCCGGGCCGAAGTCGTGGCCCGCGCCCTGCTCGGGCTGGACGAAGGCCTCGACGTCATGCGGCACCTCGCCATGCTGCTTGAGCGGCTTGTTGCCGGTCAGGCGGCGCACCACCACGTAGAACACCGGCGTCAGGAACAGGCCGAAGGCCGTCACGCCGATCATCCCGGCGAACACCGCCACGCCCATCGCGTTGCGCATCTCCGCACCGGCGCCGGAGGCCAGCACCAGCGGCAGCACGCCCATCACGAACGCCATCGAGGTCATCAGGATCGGACGCAGCCGCAGCCGGCTCGCCTCGATCGCCGCCTGCAGCGGCGTCCTGCCGGCGAATTCGAGCTCCCGGGCGAACTCCACGATCAGGATCGCGTTCTTCGCCGACAAGCCCACCAGCACGATCAATCCGATCTGCGTGAAGACGTTGTTGTCTCCATGGTTCAGCCAGACGCCGGTCATCGCCGCCATCAGGCCCATGGGCACGATCAGGATGATCGCCACCGGCAGGGACAGGCTCTCGTACTGCGCCGCCAGCACCAGGAACACCAGCAGGATCGCGAGCGGGAACACCCACACCGCGGAGTTGCCGGCCAGGATCTCCTGGTAGGTCAGCTCGGTCCATTCGTAGCTGATGCCCGGGGGCAGCGTCTCCGCCGCGATGCGCGCGATCGCGTCCTGCGCCTGGCCGGTCGAGTAACCGGGAGCCGGGCCGCCGTTGATGTCGGCGGACAGGAAACCGTTGTAGCGCATCGCGCGTTCCGGGCCGAAGCTCGGCTGGACCTTCATCAGCGCCGACAGCGGCACCATCTCGCCCGAGGCCGAACGCACCTTCAGCAGGCCCACGTCCTCGGCGCGCGCGCGGTAGGCGGCGTCCGCCTGCACCCGCACGGTGTAGGTGCGACCGAACTTGTTGAAGTCGTTGACGTAGAGCGAGCCCAGGTAGATCTGCATCGTGTCGAACACGTCCGTCACCGCCACGCCCAGCTGGCGCGCCTTGGTGCGGTCCAGGTCGGCATACAGCTGCGGCACGTTGACCTGGTAGCTGGTGAACATGCCGGCCAACTCGGGCGCCTGGTAGGCCTTGGCCATGAAGGCCTTGACCGCCTGGTCGAGCGCCTCGTAGCCCAGGCCGCCCTTGTCCTCGAGCTGCAGCTTGAAGCCGCCGGTCGTGCCCAGGCCCTGCACCGGCGGGGGCGGGAACATCACGACGAAAGCGTCCTGGATCTGCGCGAACTGCGCGTTCATGTTGCCCGCGATCTCGCCCGCCGACAGGCCCTTGCCGGTGCGCTGATCGAAGGACTTGAGCGACGCGAACACGATGCCCGAGTTGGAGCTGTTGGTGAAGCCGTTGATCGACAGGCCCGGGAAGGAGATGGCGTGCTCCACGCCCGGCGTCTTCATCGCGATCTCGCTCATGCGGCGGATCACGTCCTCGGTGCGGTCCAGCGTGGCGCCGTCCGGCAGCGTCGCGAAGCCGATCAGGTACTGCTTGTCCTGCGCCGGCACGAAGCCGCTGGGCACCGCCTTGAACAGGCCCACGGTCAGGCCCAGCAGGCCGCCGTAGACGACCAGCATGATCACCTTGCGCGAGATCGCCTTGGTGACGCCGCCGCTGTAGGCCTTGGCACCGCGGTTGAACAGCTTGTTGAAGCCGCCGAAGAAGCGGCCCAGCACCTTGTCCATCGCGCGGGTCAGCCAGTCCTTGGGCTCGTCGTGGCCCTTGAGCAGCATCGCGGCCAGCGCGGGCGACAGCGTCAGCGAGTTGACCGCCGAGATCACCGTCGACATCGCGATCGTCAGCGCGAACTGCTTGTAGAACTGGCCCGTCAGACCGGTGATGAAGGCCAGCGGCACGAACACGGCCACCAGCACCAGCGCGATCGCGATGATGGGCCCGGAGACCTCGCGCATCGCGCGGTAGGTGGCTTCACGCGGACTGAGGCCGGCCTCGATGTTGCGCTCCACGTTCTCGACGACCACGATCGCGTCGTCCACCACGATGCCGATGGCCAGCACCAAGCCGAACAGCGACAGCGCGTTGATCGAGAAACCGAAGAGGTGCATCACCGCGAAGGTGCCGATGATGGACACCGGCACGGCCAGGAGCGGGATGATCGACGCGCGCCAGGTCTGCAGGAACAGGATCACGACCAGCACGACCAGCGCCACCGCTTCCAGCAGCGTGTGGATCACCGATTCGATGGACGCGCGCACGAACTGCGTCGGGTCGTAGACGATCGAGTAGTCGACGCCTTCGGGCATCGCCTTCTTCAGCTCCGCCATCGTGGCGCGCACGTTGTTGGAGATCTCGATCGCGTTGGAGCCTGGCGCCTGGAAGATCGGGATCGCCACCGCGGACTTGTTGTCCAGCAGCGAGCGCAGCGCGTATTCCGACGCGCCCAGCTCGATGCGGCCCAGGTCGCGCAGCCGCGTCACCTGGCCGTTGGCGCCGGACTTGACGATGATGTCGCCGAATTCCTGCTCGCTGTTCAGGCGGCCCTGCGCGTTGATCGGCAGCTGCAGGTCGATGCCCTGCAGGCCGGGCGACGCGCCGACCACGCCGGCCGCGGCCTGCACGTTCTGCTCACGGATCGCCTGGACCACGTCGCTGGCCGACAGGCCATGCTCGGCGACCTTCTGCGGGTCCAGCCAGATGCGCATCGAGTAGTCGCCCGAGCCGAACAGCTGCACCTGGCCCACGCCCTGGATCCGCGCCAGGCGGTCCTTGACGTTGAGCACCGCGTAGTTGCGCAGGTAGGTCATGTCGTAGCGGTCGTTGGGCGACAGCAGGTGCACGACCATGGTCAGGTCGGGACTGCTCTTGACCGTCGTCAGGCCGAGCCGGCGGACCTCCTCGGGCAGGCGCGGCTCGGCTTGCGAGACGCGGTTCTGCACCAGCTGCTGCGCCTTGTCCGGGTCGGTGCCCAGCTTGAAGGTCACGGTCAGCGTCATGAGGCCGTCGGTGGTGGCCTGGCTGCCCATGTAGAGCATGCCTTCGACGCCGTTGATCGATTCCTCGAGCGGCGTGGCCACGGCTTCGGCGATGACCTTGGGGTTGGCGCCGGGGTACTGCGCGCGGACCACGACCTGGGGCGGCACGACCTCGGGGTATTCCGAGATCGGCAGCACCCGCACCGCGAGCAGGCCCGCGACGAAGATCAGCACCGACAGCACGCCCGCGAAGATCGGGCGGTCGATGAAGAATTTGGAGAGATTCATGTCAGTCTTTCAGATCGACTGGGAATGGAAGGCGGTGCCGGGCAGCGCCGAGGCGCTCCCGACCCGCTGACGGCCACGACGGCGGACCGGAGGCGATCCGGTCCGCGGCATGCCGTCAGGATTTGTCGGCCTTCGCCGCGCCGTCCTTGGCCTGGAGTTCCGCCTTGGCGTTCATCGGGACCAGGGTGGGCGCCACCAGCGCGCCGGGACGCACCCGCTGCAGGCCGTTGACGACCACGCGCTCGTTGGGCTTCAGGCCGGTGGTGACGATGCGCAGCCCGTCGACGTTGGCGCCGAGCTGCACCTCGCGGTAGCTCAGCGTGTTGTCCGCGCCGACCACCATCACGAAGCGCTTGCTCTGGTCGGTGCCGACGGCGCGCTCGTTGACGAGCACCGCCGGGCGCGACTTCGCCTGGCCCAGGCGGATGCGGGCGAACTGGCCCGGGATCAGCGCGCCGTCCTTGTTGTCCAGCACCGCGCGCACCCGCACCGTGCCGCTGCGGGCATCGACCTGGTTGTCAATCAGCTGCAGCCGGCCGTTGAAGGGCGTGTCGGCGGTGGCGGCGGTGCCGATCTGCACGGGGATGCTCGACAGGTCGCCCGTCGCGCCCGCCCCGCCCTTGGCGCTGCCGTGCAGCTCGCCCAGCGCGCGGGCGACGGTGCGCTCGTCGGCGTCGAAGCTGGCGTAGATCGGGCTGACCGAGACCAGCGTCGTCAGCACCGGCGCGCCGGGGCCGGCGGCCACCAGGTTGCCCTGCGTGACTTCCAGCTTGCCGACGCGGCCGGCCACCGGCGCGCGGACCTGCGTGTAGCCGAGGTTCAGCTTGGCCGACTGCAGCGCCGCCTGCGCCGCGCGCAGGTTGGCATTGGCCTCGTTGGCGGCGTTGCTGCGCTCGTCGAGTTCACGCTGCGCGATGGCGCGCTCGCTCCACAGGCGGGTGGAGCGCTCCAGCTCGCTCTTCGTGTAGCTGACGCGGGCCTGCGCGGCCAGCACCTGCGCCTCGGCGCGGTCGACCTCGGCCTGGTAGGGCGCGGGGTCGATGGTGATCAGCAGCTCGCCGGCCTTGACCAGCGCCCCTTCCCGGAAGTGCACCGACTGCACCGCGCCCGACACCCGGGCGCGGACGTCGACGCGCTCGACGGCCTCGAGGCGGCCGGAGAACTCGTCCCAGGCCGCGACGTCCTGGCTGGCGACGGTGGCGACGGACACGGGGATCGCCTGCGGCGCGCCCGACGGTTGATTGGCGACCGCCTGCTGGCTGTGCAGGCCGACGACGAGAGCCCCGACGACCGCGGCGACGGCGGTGAGCGAGGTGGCAAAGATCTTCTTGTTCATGGTGGTGCTCCGTGGACGGGGGTAGACGTTGGGAGTTCGGGACGGCTGGGAAATCGGTGGATCGGTCAGGGGAAGGCTCGGTGGGCCGGTCAGGCGGGTTGCGGCCGGCGCGGGCCGGCGGGAGGAATCAGCGTCAGGAAATCGGCGAGCTTCTGGCGCAGCGCGCTCGCCCAGGGCTGCGGTGGCGCGGCCAGCGAGGGGCGCTTCATCAGGCTGCAGGGCCAGCCGCTCGGGCCGGCGATCAGCGCCTGCTGGACGTCGACGCCGGCGCGCTTCATCGCGCGGGCGTAGGCCAGGGCCTCGTCGCGCATCGGGTCGTCCTCGGCGCTGACGACCAGCGCCGGCACCAGGCCGGCGAGGCGGCTGGTGTTGGCCGGCGCGGCATAGGGATGGTCGCCGTCCTCGCCCTCGCCGAGGTAGGCGCGCCAGCCGTGCATCCAGCGGCACTCGCCGTAGCCGGCCTCGGCCTGGCGCAGCGAGGCCGTGGCCATGCAAGGATTGAGCATCGGCCCGATCAGGATCTGGCCGGCGAGCTTGCGATGGCCCTGGTCGCGCGCCATCAGCGCCAGCGCCGCGGCGAGGTTGCCGCCGGCCTCTTCGCCGGCGACCACCAGCGGCGCGCCCTTGCCGGACAGCCGCGTGCGCGCCTTGTGCAGGCCGGCCAGCAGCGCGTCCAGCATCTTCAGCGCGGCCGGGAAGACGTGATCGGCGCCGGTCGGATAGTCGACGTCCACCACCACCGCGCCCGCGTCGGCCAGCAGGCGCGACACCAGTTCGCCGCTGTCCAGGTCGCCGCAGGTGAAGGCGCCGCCGTGCAGGTGCATGACGACCGGCGCGTCCTTGCGGCGCGCGGCACCCTTGTAGACACGCACCGGCACCACGCCGTCGCCGGCGGGCAGGAGGTCGTCTTGGCAGGAGGTCAGCGGCAGCGCATCCATGGCAGGAGCAAAGGCCTGCTCCGCGTGGGGGCAGGCCGGTTCATGTTGCAATGCAGCGAAATTTAGAGATCGGACGCCGTCCGATAAACAGGGCCCGGCGCGAATCAGCGTTTCATCGACGAAACAATCGATCGGGCAGGATGGCGACCTCGCGCGCGCACGAAGACGCGCCGATCAGCAGCCGATCGGCAGCCGATGGGCAGCCGATCAACAGCAGCTCAGAAGCACATCAGCAGTCGCGGCCTCGTGCCGACATCAGGGGTTCAGGATGGACAAGCTCAATGCCATGCAGGCTTTCGCGCGCGTCGTGGAAGCTGGTACCTTCACGCGGGCGGCGGAATCGCTGGACCTGCCCAAGACCGCGGTGACGCGGCTGATCCAGTCGCTCGAGGAGCACCTCAAGGTCAAGCTGCTGAACCGCACCACGCGGCGCGTCAGCGTCACGCCCGATGGCGCCGCCTATTACGAGCGGGTCACGCGGCTGCTATCGGACATCGAGGAGCTGGAGGGCTCCGTGTCGCACGCGCGCGCGGCGCCGAAGGGGCGGATCCGCGTGGACGTCGCGTCGAGCGTGGCGCGGCTGCTGCTGATCCCGGCACTTCCGGAGTTTTATGCAAGACATCCGGACATCCAGATCGACCTGGGCGTGTCGGACCGGCCGGTGGACCTGATCGGCGACAACGTCGACTGCGTCGTGCGCGGCGGCGAGATCACCGACCAGTCGCTGGTGGCGCGGCGCATCGGGGACTGGGGCTACGGCTGCTGCGCCTCGCCCGCCTACATCCAGCGCCACGGCATGCCGCAGCATCCGCTGGACCTGGAGTCGGACCAGCACCACGTGGTGAGCTATTTCTCGACGCGCACCGGCAAGCGCTTCCCGTTCGACTACAGCAAGAACGGCCAGCGCTACGAGATCTACGGCCACTACAAGGTCTCGGTCAACGACGGCAACGCGTACATGACGGCGGGCCTGACCGGGCTGGGCGTGATCCAGGCGCCCTACTTCATGATCAAGCCCCACATCGATGCCGGCGAGCTGGTGCCCTTCCTGTGCGACTGGGAATCGGACCCGCTGCCGCTGTACGTCGTGTATCCGCCGAACCGGCATCTCAGCACCAAGTTGCGTGTCTTCGTCGACTGGATCGCGGAGCTCTTCGACCGCCACTCGCAATGGCAGAAGCAGCTGGTGGCCAGCTGCGAGGCCAAGCGCGCCGAGTCCGATGAGGCCTACATCCCGCTGGAGGCGAACGCGGCGAAGCAGGCGGTGCTGAGCGCGGCGTGATGCTCGCGCGGTGAGGGCGCGCGTGCACGGGAACGTCCTCACGCGGCCTGAACGCCGGCTTGAGCGGGCTCGCGGCCCGCACCCATAATCGCCGCCGACCTCCGGCGCCGCCAAGCCTTTCGGAAGCGTTCGCGCCTCCGGCCGCGGGGCATCCCCGCGGCGCTCTCCACAGTCAGACATCCGGCGCGGATTCGGCGCCGCGCTGCCGCGCGGACCTGAATCGGCGGGACCGGTGAGTTGGCGGTCGCTGGAGGTCACCCCTTGCCGTCCGCCGCGGACCGAGCCCTTTTCCCCGGTCGCGTCGCTGATCCTGGAGAGCCTCCACGCCGATGAGCCTTGCCGCGCCGCTGACCTATCCCCGCTGGATCGCGCTGGCGCTCGCGCGGGCGCTGCAGACGGACGACGACGCGCCACGCGGCCGCGAGGCCCATGCGCTGCAGGCGCGCGCGGAGCAATGCCTTGGCGCCGAAGCGCGCCCTTGGCTCACGCCCTTGTGCGCCGAACTGGCGCGCTGGGCGGGGCCCCTGTGGCTGGCCCACTCGGTGGCGAGCCTCGCCGACGCGCTGCAATCGCTCGAGGCATTCCACGCCGGCTTCGATCCGGAGCGCCCACGGCCGACGGTGCGCCGCCTGCTGCTGCGACCGTCTCGCCTGCGGCCGCCTCCGCTGGCGCTGGCATCGCTGGTGCTGCCGGACTGGTCGACAGAGGCCGATCTCGCGGCCTGGCTCGGCCTCACGCTCGACGAGCTGGATCATTTCGCCGGTCCCGCGCGCCAGTACCGCGAGCGCACCGCGACGCCACGCCAACCGCATGCGCATCCGACGCCCCATTACCGCGGCCTGCTCGTGCCCAAGCGCTGCGGCGGGCTGCGCCTCATCGAGGCCCCGATGCCGCGGCTCAAGACCCTGCAGCGCCGCCTGCTTGACGACTTCCTGCAGCAGTTGCCCTGCCACGAGGCGGCGCACGGCTTCGTGCGCGGCCGCAACGTCGCGACGCACGCGGCCGGCCATGCGGGCCAGGACTTCGTGATCCGCTTCGACCTGCGCGACTTCTTCCCGAGCATCGGCCGGGCACGCGTCAGCGCGACGCTGCGCACGCTGGGCCTGCCGGACGCGGTGGTGGAGCGCCTCGTGCTGCTGTGCCTGACCCGCACGCCCGCGCCGCTGCGCGAGCGGCTGCGCGAGGACGGCTCGATCGATGCCGACGGCGCCCGGCGCCTCGCCTCTTTCCATCTGCCGCAGGGCGCGCCCACCTCGCCGGCGCTGGCCAACCTGTGCGCGTTCCCGATGGACCTGCGACTGGACGGATTGGCGCAGCGCTTCGGCGCGCGCTACACGCGCTACGCGGACGACCTGGTGTTCTCGGGGCCCGCGTCGCTGCGCCGCGATCAACGCGCGCTGCGTGCCTGGGTCACGGCCATCGTCGAGGACGAGGGCTTCCGCCTGCGGCGCGACAAGACGCGCGCGATGCCGGCGGGCGGGCGCCAGTCCGTCACCGGCGTCGTCGTCAACACGCGGCCGAATCTCGCGCGCGAGCGCTACGACGGCCTCAAGGCGGAACTGCACCAGCTCGGCCTGCGGTCGCGATCCGTCCCGGTGGATCCGGCCTTGCGCGGGCCGCTGCTGGGCCGGCTCGCCTGGGCCCGGCAGTTCCTGGCGCCGTCGCGCGTCGAGAAGCTGACGCGGATGTTCGCGGCAATCCAGTTCAACGCGGATCGCTGACCGGGCTCAGTCGCCGCGCAGCGCGGCCCCGCGCTCCTCCAGCAGCTGCGTGAGCAGGCTGCGGTGGCAGCGCTGCGGGTCGTCGCAGTAGCAGCCCACCGACAGGTTGGCCGAGTGCGACAGCGCCGCCAGCGCATCCAGCAGCTGCGACGGCGCGGACTCGCCCATCTCCTTGCGGTAGGCCTTGGCGAAGGCGGCCCATTGCCGGTCGTCCTCGGCCGCCTTGCCCCGCGCCATCAGCTCGGCGCTGGGCGCCAGCAGCGGCAGCCAGCTGTCGTAGTAGCCCAGGCGTGCGTAGTCCTCCTTGCGGATGCCACGCGGCGGGCGGCGCACGGTGCCGAGGCGGGCGCCCTCGTCGGGCAGGCGCGGCGTGACGCCGAGTTGGACGATGCGGATGGACATGGCGATGCAGGTGCGCAGGACTGGGAACCGGCCAGCTCCGAGCCGCGATTGTGCCGCCCGGACGACTGGCGGCTCGCCAGCGACGCGCGCCCCGCGCGAGCCCGCGTCGCGCGCCTCACTTCACGGTGACGAAGATCGGGTTCGAGTAGAACCAGAGGCTGCCGTAGTTGCGATCGTTGATCTGGTCATGGCGCGTCGCGTTGTCGGCCGTGTTCACCGGCTGGTCGGCGAGCGGCTCGCCGCCGGCGCTCAGGCCGGGCACGTCCTCGGCCAGGTTGGTGCCGCGCAGGCGCAGGTACTGGCTCCGGCTCGCCGGCAGCGTCGTCGTGACGCTGTAGTAGCCGTCCGCGCCCAGGGTCCAGTCAGCGCTGGTGAAACGCTTGAGCACCCGCGTCGACGGATTCGTCGCCACGTCGTAGGCCGGCGTGCCGGGCGCCGCCTTGGGGCCGACGTCGCCGACGATCAGATCGACGTGATGCACCTTGGGCACCATGTTGCCGAGGTTGCCGCTGTTGACCGGCCGCTGATAGTTGTTCACCGCCGGGCTCTTGAAGCGCAGGGTGACGGTGACCGTCTGTCCCGCGCTGGCGACCAGCTCCTGCCCCATGGTCGCCTGGCCGCCGCCGGCCGCGGCGCGAAAGTCCAGCGCGTTGATCAGGTCGCCGAACACACCGAAGCCGCGGCCCGCGCGCAGGCTGCCCAGCAGGCCGGCGACGCCGGTGCTGCCCTTGGGCTGCCACACGTAGTTCTTCGCGTACTCGCCGGGGTAGTAGCCGCTGCTGTTGCCCGCGGCATCGATCTCGAAGTGCGAGTCGGAGTTCGCGACGTTCCAGATGCGCCGCCCTTCCCCCAGCAGCGCGTCCCACACGCCGCCGAGCTGAGCGACGACGTAGTCGGTGCCACCGTAGGTGCGGTTGGGCTTGTTGGCGTCGATGTAGGCCGAGGTGTAGCCACCGCGGTTGGGCTCCATCTGGTTGCCCACCATGCCCTCGATCGCGAAGACGATCTTCGGCGCGAGGTCATTCATCTGCCGGAAGTCGGCGATCGTGTACTTGCCGGGATTGCGCGACGGATGGTTGATGACCGCGTAGCTGGTGTCCGGGTAGTTGTCCTTCAGCCAGGCGATGCCCTTGAGCGCGTCGGCGGCCGTGGCGTTGGCGCGCTGGCTGTACTTGGCCTTCCAGCGGGCCAGGTCGTCCGCCTGGAACAGCGACTCGTCGCCGTTGGTGAAGACGTACTGGAACTCCTTCATCGCGCTGGCGGAGGTGGCGAGCGTCGGGTCGCCTTCGAAGATGCCGATGCCGATGTGGTCATGGGTGGGCGTGTCCCACTCGAAGCCCGAGAAGATCAGCTTGCCGGTGTAGCTGCCGGCCGCCTGCAGCGCCTTGACGCGGGGCATCTCGTAGGCCGCCATGCCGTAGGCGAAGGCCACCGGCGCCGGCAGCAGCTTCGCGTCGTTGTCGTACTTGGACGAACGCAGATGGTTGGTGACCGCCATCCAGTCCAGCCCGTGGGTGGTGAAGGCCTTGCCGAGCACGAAGTCCAGCGTCTGCGTCGTGCGCGAATCGTCGGACTGGACGGTGTGCACGTGCAGGTCGCCGGTCGTCCAGGCGCCGGCTTCGGGCTCGGGAGCACCGCTGCCGTTGCCGCTGCCGCCGCAGGCGGCCAAGGCGAGGGACAGGAGGCCGGCCATGGCGCCCGCCGCGGCGAGGCGGCTGCGGTCAGCGTTGGCCGTGACGTTGGAGACGATGGCTTCGACGGGTTCGGGAGAGTCGGTGCGGACAGTGTTCACGAGCAGGGGGGCCGCCCAAAGGCAAGGCACGGGAGGGAGGAAGCCCGCGAGTCTGTCCACGCGCGATGACGACCCCATGAACGGCGCCCCGGAGATGCCTTCGTTGCAGCTCCGTTGCGATTGCCCATCGTGATCGGGCGCCTTGCGCCCGGCGCGCGTTCAGTTCGCCCCGTCGGCGCCCGCCCTCGGCACGCTCAGCCGCACCCGCAGCCCGGTGCCCGCGCCGGCATCCAGCAGCTCCAGCCGGCCGCGGTGCCGCTGCGCGATGTCCAGCGCGATGGCCAGGCCCAGGCCGCTGCCGGTGCCCTTGGACTCGCTGCCGCGCTCGAAGCGGCGCAGCGCGCGCTCGCGCTCCTGCGGCGGGATGCCGGGACCGTTGTCCTCGACCTCCATCCGCGACCACTCCCCGTCACAGCCGGTGCGCACCGTGATGCGCGGCGCCGGTCCGGCGTAGTTCAGCGCGTTGTGCAGCACATTCGCCAGCAGCTCCCGCAGCAGGAAGCCCTGGCCCAGCGCGGGCGCGCTGTCCAGCTCGAACTCGATGTCCGCGCCCGACTGCAGCGCGCGCGGCACCCAGTCCTCGGCCACCTGGGCCGCGATGTCGCGCAGGTCCAGCGGCTGCTCGCGGCCGCCCGGTTCGGCCTCGGCGCGCGCGATCGAGAGCATCTGCGTCGCCAGCCGCGCGCTGCGGTCCACCGAGCCCTGCAGGCGCTTGAGCACCGGCTCCATCTGCGGGTCGTGCGGCTCCAGCAGGGCCAGATCGATCTCGGTGCGCAGCGAGGTCAGCGGCGTGCGGAGCTGGTGGGCCGCGTTGGCCAGGAAGTCCTGCTGCGCCGACGACGCCCGCCGCAGCCGCTCGAACAGCCGGTTGAAGGCCGCGATCAGCGGCCGCAGCTCGCCCGGCACGTCGGGCTGCAGCGGCTCCAGGCGCGCCAGGTCGCGCTGCTCCAGCTCGGCGCTCAACCGCGCCAGCGGCCGCAGGCCGCGATAGGTCGCCCACCAGCCCGCGCCGGCCAGCAGGATCGCCATGCCGCCGATCAGCAGCACCACGACCACCGCAAGCTGCCGCTGCAGCGCATCGCGCTTGTTGAGGGTCTCGGCGACCAGGATCTGGCAGACCGAGCGGCCGCAGGTGGCGCCCAGCGCCGCGGCGCGCAGCGACTCGCCGTCCAGCGTCGCCAGCGTGAAGAACCATTCGTTGGGCTTGCGCCGCGGCAGCTGGAGCCGCGCCAGCGGCGCGTCGCCGAGCAGCACCTCGCCGGCCGGGTCGAGGACGAGGTAGTAGATCCGGTCGGTGCGGTCGAAGCGCAGCGCGCGGTCGGTCGCGCCGGAGACGTCGACGAACACGGTGCCGTCGCGCTCGCGCAGCAGGCTGGCCACGGCCAGCGCGGTGTCGCCCAGCGCCTGGTCCAGCCAGGAGATGGCCGTGTCGTGCATCACGTCGTAGAGCACCAGGCCGGCGGCCGGCACCGCCACCAGCACCGGGGCCATCAGCCAGATCAGCAGCCGCTGCTTGAGGCTGAAGGTGCGGTGGCGCGGCGTGTCGCTCATGCCGCGCGTCAGGCCTTCGCCGCCGGCGCGGCGGGCATCTCCTCGAGCAGGTAGCCCAGGCCGCGCACGGTGCGCAGCTGCAGCCCGGCCGGCTCGATCTTGGCGCGCAGCCGCGAGACGCAGACCTCGATGGCGTTGTCGCTGACGCCCTGCTCCCAGCCGTTGCTGGCCGAGGCGATCTGCTCCTTGGCCACCACCTTGCCGGCACGCGCCAGCAGGAAGCCCAGCACGTCCCACTCGCGCGCCGACAGCGCCAGCGGTTCCTCGGCGATGAAGGCGCGGCGCGCCTCCAGGTCCATGCGCAGCGTCGACAGCCGCAGCTCGTTGCCGGTGCGCGCCTGGCTGCGGCGCACCAGCGCGCGGGCGCGGGCGATCAGCTCGCTCAGGGCAAAGGGCTTGACCAGGTAATCGTCGGCGCCGCCCTCCAGGCCGCGCACGCGGTCCTCGACCGCGTCACGCGCCGTCAGCAGCAGCACCGGGGTCGTGCTGCCCTGGGCGCGCACGCGCCGCAGCGTCTCGAAGCCGTCAATGCCGGCCAGGCCGATGTCCAGGATCAGCAGGTCGTAGCGGTCCTCGCGCAGCGACAACGGCACCGGCTCGCCACGGGCGCTGACGTCCACGACCCAGGACTGCGAGCGCAGCGCCCGGGCGGTGGATTCCGCCAGGAATTCATCGTCTTCGACCAGGAGGATTCGCATGGAGCGGCAGCATAAGCCTTGAGCCTTGCGGGGGCCAATCCGAGACCTGTCAGAAACCTGAGGGCAACGGCGCCGACAGCTTTCCGACAGCTTCGCGTCAAGTCCGCAACAGCGAGCTTGGACAGACTGCCGCCCATGCCGAACATCGTTGCCCCGTTCTCCACGACCGCCGCGGCCGCCGAGCCGCCGCCGGCGCCCGCGCTGGATCCGCGCCCGGCCGTGCTGCTGCTGCACGGCCTGTGCGCGAACCCGCTGGAGATGATGCCGCTGGCCCGCGCGCTGCGCGATGCCGGCTACGTCGTGGAGGCGCCCGCGCTGGACGGCTACGGCGTGGTGCCGCCGGTGGCCGGGGCGCCCGCGCCGGCGCGCCGCCGCGCGGTCCCGCCCTTCGAGGCCTGGGTCGAGATGGCCGCCGCGCATTTCGACGCGCTGGCCGCCCGGCATGTCCGCGTGGCCGTGGGCGGCCTGTCGATGGGCGCGGTGCTGACGCTGGCGCTGGCGCTCGAGCGGCCCGCAGCGGCGCTGATGCTGCTGTCGACCAGCCTGCACTTCGACGGCTGGAATGTCTCGCCCTGGCGGCGCCTGCTGCCGCTGGCCTATGTGCCGCCACTGCGCCAGTGGCTGAGCTTCCGCGAGACGCCGCCCTACGGCATCAAGAACGAACGGCTGCGCGAATGGGTCGCGCAGGCGATGAACGCGAGCCATGTCTCCGCCGCCGGCGCCGACCGGCTGCCGGCGGCCTCGCTGCATCAGGCGTCGCGGCTGATCCGCCACGTGCGCCGGAACCTGCACCGGATCGCCGCGCCCGCCGTCGTGCTGCACGCGAGCGAGGACGACGTCAGCGGCGCGCGCTCGGTGCTGGAGCTGCAGCGGCGCCTGGGCACGACGCCCGAGGTGCACTGGTTCCACCACAGCTATCACATGCTGACCCTGGACAACGAGCGCGGCGCGGTCACGCAGGCCGCCCGTCAGTTCCTGCTTCGCCAGGTGCCCGTCGCGGAGCCGGCCGAGCGTTTTTCCCCTTTGACCGCGACCGAGGACCTCCCCCATGAGCAACACGCTTGAAGAACTCCGCCAGCTGGCCTGCCACGACCTGGGCATGTCGGCCGACGACCTGAAGAACGACGTCACCTTCGCCGAACTGGGGCTGGACTCGCTGATGCTGGTCGACTTCATGTTCGCGGTCGAGGACAAGTTCCACATCGAGATCGACCACGACGCCGCGATGAAGCAGCCGACGATCGCCGGCCTGGCGGCACTCGTGGATGCGCTGCTGGCGGGCGACGGCGATGCCGGCACGCCGGCGGCGTCCGCCACCGCGGTCGCGGCCTGAGCGCCGCCAGCCGCATGAACGCGGAAGCGGTATGGATCACCGGCATCGGCGCCTGCAGCGCGCTTGGCCCGGACGCGGCCTCGTTCGCGGACGCGCTGGCGCAGGGACGGTCGGGGATCGCGCTGCAGCCGGGCGATCCGGCGCGCGGCGTGGCGCCGTTCGCGGCGGCGGCGGTGACGCAGGCGCTGGGCCAGGACATGCCGCCGGCGCAGCGCAACCTGCACGACCGGCACAGCCTGATGGCCTTGCAAGCGGCCAGCGAAGCCTGGGCCCAGTCCGGCCTGCCGGCGACGGCGCCCCGGCCCGAGCGGGCGGCGGTGGCCTGGGGCACGGGGCTGGGCGGGTCGAATGCGCTGCAGCAGTCCTATGGCGAGCACCTGACCAAGGAGACGCCGCGCATCCATCCCTACACGGTGGTGCGGGTGATGAGCAACTCGGCGGCCTCGCACCTGGCGATGCGGCACGGGCTGAGGGCGGCGATGCTGACGATCTCCAACGCCTGCGCGTCATCGGCGCAGGCGATCGGCGAGGCGCTGATGCTGCTGCGCCAGGGCCGCGCGGACCTGGCGCTGGTGGGGGGCTCGGAGGCGATGCTGAATCCGGGCTCGGTGGCCGCGTGGCAGGCGATGGGCGTGATGGCGCCGCCGGATCCGGAGGAGGTCTCGCGCAGTTGCCGGCCCTTCGACGACGGCCGGCGTGGCCTGGTGCTGGGCGAGGGCGCGGCGGCGCTGGTGCTGGAGACGGCCTCGCACGCCCGCGCACGCGGCGCGTCGGCGCTTGCCGTGCTGGCCGGCTACGGGCATAGCGTGGACGCGGTGCACCTGTCGCGGCCCGATGCCGACGGCCAGGAGCGCGCGCTGCGTGCCGCGCTGGTCGACGCGGGGATCGAGCCGGCGCAAGTCGGCTACGTGAACGCGCACGGCACGGCCACGGACGTGGGCGACGCGGTCGAGGCCGAATCGCTGGCGCGCGTATTCGGCCCGCGCGGCGTGCCGGTGAGCGCGACCAAGGCGCTGCACGGCCACCTGATCGGCGCCGGCGGCGCACTGGAACTGATCGCCTGCGTGCAGGCGCTGCGCCGGGGCGAGCTGCCACCCAGCGCGAACGTGCGCACGAGCGCGCTCGAGGAGATCGCGGATGTGGTCCGCGAGCCGCGGGCCTTCGACCCATCCAAGTCGATGGTCAGCAATTCCTTCGCATTCGGCGGGAGCAACGTGTCGCTCGTCATCAGTGCAGCGTGAGGTCATGACGCCTAAGCTGGCCGAATGACCGTTGCGTTCACACCGTTTGATCCGATAGACGGCCTCGACAGCATTGAGGTCGTCTTAATCTATGAGCTCGAGGCACAGGCCACGGGCGACATGGCCTACATCGTTCACGCGATGACCATTGCTCAACGCGCACGGTATCGGCTGGCAGCCATGGTCAACCTCAACTTGAACCCTTCTCCCGCTTCACCTCAAACCGCTCCAACAGCGTCGCCAGTTCCGCCGCGGAGCGCAGGCCCAGCTTCGTGAACGCCCGCGCGCGGTGGACCTCCACCGTGCGGATCGCAATACCGAGTTCATCCGCGACCTGCTTGTTCAGCTTGCCGGCCGCCACCAGCACCGCCACCTCGCGTTCGCGGTCGGTCAGGCTGGCGAGCCTGCCGGCCACGTCCGCATGAGCGCGCGATTCGCGCCAGCGGTGGACGTCCGTCGCGATCGCGCGCTGCACCTTGTTCACCAGCGCCTGGTCGTTGAACGGCTTCTCGACGAAATCGACCGCGCCCTTCTGCATCGCATCCACCGCCATCGGGATGTCGCCGTGACCGCTCAGGAAGATCACCGGCAGCGGCACCCCGCGCGCGATCAGCTCGTCATGCACCTGCAGCCCGGACAGCGGCTCCATCCGCACGTCCAGCACGATGCAGCCATGCGGATCGATCGCCTGGTCCAGCGCCTCGAACAGTGCCGGCCCGCTCGCATGTGCGTCCACCCGCAGACCGTGCGAGCGCATCAGGAAGGCCAGCGCGTCGCGCACCGCCGCCTCGTCGTCCACCAGGTGGACCGTCGCCTGTGGGTCGCTCATCGCGCGCCCTCCTTGTATGAATCGACGCCCGCTTCGCCCGCGCCGCACGGCCCGGTTTCCTGACACAGCGGCAGCGTGAAGCTGATCCTGGCTCCACCCAGCGCGCCCGCGCCGGCCTCCATGCCGCCGTGGTGCGCCTCGATGACCGAGCGGCAGATCGCCAGCCCCATGCCCATGCCTTCGGCCTTGGTCGAGTAGAACGCGGTCGTCAGCTGATCGATGCCGCGCCCCTGCAGACCGGGCCCGTTGTCGTCGACGTCGACGCGCACGAAGCGCTCGCCCACGCGCTGCGCGCCGATGCGCACTTGCGCCCCGGGCCGATGGTGCAGTTCATCCAGCGCGTTGCGCACGAGGTTGATCAGCACCTGTTCGATCAGCACCGCATCGGCCTGCACCTCCGGCAGCCCGGAGGGCATCTCGACGTCCACCCGCACGCCGCGCAGGTCGCGCTTGAGCAGCGCCAGCACCCGCGCGACGAGTTCCGGCATCGCGCAGCGTTCCGGCTGCGGGGCGCGCCGCGTCAGGAAGGCGCGGATGCGCTGCACGATGCGCCCCGCCTCCTGCGCCTGCTCGCCCAGCCGCCGCAGCGCCTCCATGACGATGTCATCGTCCGGATGCCCGGCCCGCTCCAACGAGCGCAGCGCCCCCGCGTTGTAGCCGGCGATCGCCGCCAGCGGCTGGTTGAGCTGGTGCGCCAGCGCCGAGGCCACCTCGCCCAGCGTGCTCAGCCGCGCCTGGTGCGCCAGCGCCTCGGTGCGGCGGCGCTCGCGTTCCTCGGTCTGCTTGCGCGCGCTGATGTCGACGATCGACCCCATCCAGCCGATCTGCACGCCGTTCGCATCCACCAGCGGCGCCTCGAAGATCATCACGTCCAGCTCATGGCCGTCGCGATGCATCCAGCGCGCCTCGTAGCCCTCGCGCGGCGCGCCGCCCGCCATGTTGCGCTGGTGGCGTCGCAGGCTGTCGGCCATCTCGTCGGGGAGCCAGTACGGCATCGGCGGCAGGCGGCCCAGCAGGGCCTCCGCGTCATAACCCACCAGGTCGCAGAACGCGCGGTTCACATGGGTCAGGCGGCCGTCCAGGTCCCGCCCGCGCAGGCCCACCGTCAATGAATCCTCGACCGCGCGCCGCCAGGCGGCCTCGGTCCGCGCCTCGCCTTCGGCGCGCTGCACCTCGCGCATCTGCCGGCGCAGCATCGCGCTGGCCAGCGCCGACAGCAGCAGGAACACGCCCATCAGCCCCGCCGCCAGCGTGTACCACCAGGGCCGGTGCGGCACGCGCGTGTTGAGCTCGAGCCAGGTCTCGCGCATCGCGGGATCGACGCTGACGCGGTAGCTCTGCGTCCCGGGCAGCGCGATCGCATCGCCCGTCTGCGCGAGCCGCTGCCCGAGTCCGTCAACCAGGCGCACGTCGTACTTCTGCGCCAGCCACCACGGCAGCGTCTGCCGCAGCAGCGCGCTCGGCGCGAAGCGCACCACCAGCCGCCCACCCTGGGGCCGCGCCGCGCTCCAGTGCGCGGTCAGGCCGCCCTCGTCCAGGCTCACGCCACTGCGCTCCTTCGACGGCGCCGTCGCCTGCGGCACCTGCTGCGGCACATGCGCGATCACGCGGTTGTTGGCGTCCAGGACCGTCGCGCTGACCCACAGCCGGCGCAGGCCCTCGGCCACCGCGCGGTGGTTGAGCAGCATGCGGTCGTCGACCGCGCCCGGCAGCTGCTGCGCGAGCCGGTCCACCGCCGCATGCTCCGCGTTGAGCCAGTCCGAGATGCGCGCCTCCAGCGACAGCGCGTCGGTGATCAGCGTGAGCCGTTCCTCCTCCAGGTCGCGGACGTCGCTCAGCCGCAGCCACACGCCCACCGAAGCGGCAAAGGCCAGCGCCAGCAGCAGCGGCAAGGCCCAGCTGGCGCGCTTGAGCATCTGGAGCAATCGTCGGGACACGGCCATGGCGGCAGTCTAGGCGCTGGGCGGCGCGCGGGCCGGGCGGCGGGCGCTGTGGGCTCTCCCAATGTGGAAGTCCACAACTGGCCGCGCGCAGGCCGGATTTCCACAATCCGCTCCATCCCGCAGACCGGCCCCGCGCCGGCGCCTTGGATCCCGAGAACACCAGGAGACCCCCATGTCCGCCACCTTCCATCGCCGCGCGCTGCTGTCCGTCGCGCTGGCCACCGCCGGCCTGTGCGCCGCGCTCGGCACCGCCACGACCGCCTTCGCCCAGGCGCCGATCGTGATCAAGCTGAGCCACGTCGTCGCCCCCGACACGCCCAAGGGCAAGGGCGCGCAGCGCTTCAAGGAGCTGGCGGAAGAGCGCAGCAAGGGCCGCCTGAAGGTCGAGGTCTACCCCAACAGCCAGCTCTACAAGGACAAGGAAGAGCTCGAGGCGCTGCAGCTGGGCTCGGTGCAGATGCTGGCGCCGTCGCTGGCCAAGTTCGGCCCGCTGGGCGTGAAGGAGTTCGAGGTCTTCGACCTGCCCTTCCTGTTCAAGGACGACGCCTCGTTCCGCAACACCACCAACACGCTGGGCATGGAGCTGTTCAAGAAGCTCGAGCCCAAGGGCATCAAGGGCCTGGCCTTCTGGGACAACGGCTTCCACATCATGAGCGCCAACAAGCCGCTGCACCACGTGGCGGACTTCAAGGGCCTGAAGATGCGGATCCAGTCCTCCAAGGTGCTGGACGCGCAGATGCGCGCGCTGGGCGCGATCCCGCAGGTGATGGCCTTCTCCGAGCTGTACCAGGCGCTGCAGTCGGGTGTGGTCGATGGCACCGAGGGCGTGCCGTCCAACTTCTACACGCAGAAGACCTACGAGGTGCAGAAGCACACGACGCTGAGCAACCACGGCCACCTGGCCTACGCGCTGATCATCAACAAGAAGTTCTATGACGGCCTGCCCGCCGACCTGAAGGCGGTGGTGGACAGCAGCGTCAAGGACGCCACCATCTACGCCAACGCGATCGCGCAGACCGAGAACCAGCAGGCGCTGGAGAAGATCAAAGCCAGCGGCAAGACCACGATCTACACGCTGACGCCGGCCGAGGTGAACGAGTGGAAGCTGGCGCTGATGCCGGTGCACAAGGAGATGGAAGGCCGTGTCGGCAAGGCCACCGTCGAGGCTGCCTACAAGGCCGCCGGCTTCGTCCCGCCGACGAGATAAGTTCCCCCCTACCGGCTGACGCCGGCCCCCCAAGGGGGCGGACCCCAGGAGCCCGGCAAAGCCGGTTCTCCGGGCTCCCGCTTGATGGGTCCGCCCGCCGGGGGCGGCGTCCTGTGTGCCGCGCCCCTGTTCTGGGCGGCGCGGCCTTCTTTTGTCTGAAGGAGATCGCCATGTCGCTGAGATGGCTCGATCGTTTGGAAGAGACGCTCATTGCGTTCCTCATGGGCGCTGCGACGCTGGTCATCGCGATGGCCGTGCTGCATCGCTTCCTGGCCGGCGTGCCGCACCTGCAAGATGCCGTCATCCGCATCGACGTGAGCTGGGCGCAGGAGCTGTGCATCTACATGTTCGTGTGGATGGCCAAGTTCGGCGCCGCCTACGGCGTGCGGGCCGGCACCCACGTGGGCGTGGACGTGCTGGTGCGCAAGCTCAAGCCGGAGCACGCGAAGTACCTGGTGATCTTCAGCCTGCTGGCCGGCGCGGTGTTCACCGCGACCATCGGCACGCTGGGCGCGACCTTCGTGTGGGAGAACGGCGCGCACTACGCGTTCACGCATGCCTTCGGCATCGAGAACCCCGACCTCTTCGAAGGCCCGACCTCGCCCGACCTGGAGATCCCGACCTGGATCGCCTACTCCTGCGTGCCGCTGGGCTCCTACCTGATGTGCTTCCGCTTCCTGCAGGTGTGCTGGCACTTCATCCGCACCGGCGAGGCGCCGCACGCGGACCACGGCCACGTCGAGGGCATCGAGGATGACGTCGCCGCGGTCGGCGCGGCCAAGACGGCCGAGGAGGCCGCCAAGTCGGCCAAGGGAGATCGCGCATGAACACCCTGATCATCTTCTCGCTGCTGGTGGTGCTGATGCTCACCGGCATGCCGATCTCGATCTCGCTGGGCCTGACGGTCCTGACCTATCTCTTCACGATGACGAACGTGCCGATCGAATCGGTCGCGCTCAAGCTCTTCACCGGCATCGAGAAGTTCGAGATCATGGCCGTGCCCTTCTTCATCCTGGCGGGCAACTTCCTGACCCATGGCGGGGTGGCGCGGCGGATCATCCACTTCGCCACGACCATGATCGGCCACTGGTACGGGGGCCTCGGCCTGGCCGGCGTACTGGCCTGCGCGATGTTCGCGGCGATCTCGGGCTCGTCGGTCGCGACGGTGGTGGCGGTGGGCTCCATCATCCTGCCGGCGATGACCAAGCAGGGCTATCCGAAGCAGTTCGGGGCGGGCGTGATCACGACGTCCGGCGCGCTGGGCATCCTGTTCCCGCCGTCGATCAACCTGGTGATGTTCTCGATCGCGACGGCCGGCATGAGCGCCACCGGACCGAATGGCGAGGTGGTCGGCACCGCGTCGGTGGGCCAGCTGTTCATGGCCGGCGTCGTGCCGGGCGTGTGCCTGTCGCTGCTGCTGGGCATCACCACCTGGTACCGCGCCAAGAAGTACGACTACCCGCGCATGGTCAAGGCGACCTGGGCCGAGCGCTTCAAGGCCTTCCGCGAGAGCTTCTGGGGCCTGATGCTGATCGTCGTCGTCATCGGCGGCATCTACAGCGGCAAGTTCACGCCGACCGAAGCCGCCGCCGTGGCCGCGGTGTACGCCTTCATCATCTCGGTCTTCGTCTACAAGGACATGGGCCTGAAGGACGTGCCCAAGGTGCTGCTGAAGGCGGCGGCGATGAGCTCGATGCTGCTGTACATCATCACCAACGCGGTGCTGTTCAGCTTCCTGATGGCCTCCGAGCAGATCCCGCAGACGATGGCGGCGTGGATGTCGGCGCAGGGCTTCGGGCTGATCGTGTTCCTGCTGCTGGTCAACCTGATCCTGCTGGGCGCGGGCAACTTCATGGACCCGGCGGCGATCGTGCTGATCATGGCGCCCATCCTGTTCCCGGTCGCGGCCAAGCTGGGCGTCGATCCGGTGCACCTGGGCATCCTGATGGCGGTCAACATGGAAGTCGGCCTGTGCCACCCGCCGGTGGGGCTCAACCTCTACGTGGCGTCGGGCATCACGAAGATGGGCATCACCGAACTCACCGTCGCTGTGTGGCCGTGGCTGCTGACGATGCTGGGCTTCCTGCTCGTCGTGACCTACTGGCCAGGCCTGTCGCTGGCGCTGCCGAGGGCGCTGGGGTTGGTCGGCTGACAGTCCCCTGCAACGCCTGCTTCGCCAGGCATCGACACCGCGAAAGCGCCGACAGTCCTGTCGGCGCTTTTTTCATGGGACGTCCGAAGTGCTCCGCCGCGGCCTCCCCCCAGACTGAAGGGGTGGGCCGATTTCCCGACCGCCTTACGATTCGCCGCCGCCGAAGCCCCTGGGGCAACCGGTACTCGACCTGTTCGAAAGGAACTGCCTTGCCTTTCCGGAACCGTCTCTTGGCCGTCGGCTTGGCGGCGATGCTTGCGGGCTGCGTCAACCTGCAGGCCATCAGCACCTACGCCGAATCGGCGGCCGGCGTGGCCGGCGCCACCGATGCCGCCAAGCGCTGGCGTGATTCCGACAAGAAGCTGCGCGAGCAACGCCTCGATGGCGACGTGTGCCCCATCGGCTACACCGGCCGGCTTCCCCAGGCGCAGTTCGACGCTGCCTATGACGACGCGGAGAAGCTGCACCAGGCGATGAGCGCGTACTTCACCGCCCTCGGCGAACTCGCCTCGGACCAGTTGCCCGACCTCGCCAAGACGGCCGCTCCTTCGCTCGAGGGCATCAAGGGCGCCGGCGCCAAGGCGTCGCCCGAAGAGGAGGCCGCCGTGCAAGGACTGTTCGCGCTGCTCCAGCGGGGGCTCGACGCCTACCGCCACAAGAAGCTCCGCGAGTTGATGACGTCCTCGCATGGCGACGTCGCTCGCGTGCTGGGCCTCATGCGCAAGCTCGCCGACGTCTACGCCGAAGGCCTGCGGGGCGAACGCATCCAGGCGATCAACTTCGTGAAGTGCGAGATCGGGCAATCCGATCTCGGCGACAAGTACCTCGGCCGACGGGAGCTCGTTCGCGTCGGGGCGGACTACGACAAGGCACTGAGCGCGATCGCCACCTACAAGGCGGCACTTCAAAAGCTCGCCGACGACCACGACCGGATTCGCGGCGCGCTGGCGATGGACCGCGACGCGATGACGCGCACGCTGAAGGCGATCGCCGCGACGGCCAAGGAACTCGACAAGGCCCACGACGCCGTGGCCAAGCTCTAGGGAGGGCGCATGACCGACACGACCCTGGCGTACAGCGCCGACGAACTGGTACAGCTGGCCAAGGCCCTCGACGACATGGCCGAGGCCATGCCGGTCGGCACGCCCGGCCCGGACGGTCTGACAGCGATGCGATGGAGCCAGTCGCTCGGCGGAGCGGCGCAGAACCTGCTGTTGATGGCCCAGCGGGACTACCTCGCCGACACCACCGAGCCGCTGGCGGACATCGTCGTCACGACGAAGGAGGCCACCGCGGCGCTGGCGAAGATCAAGGCCATCGACAAGATCGTCGAGGTGGTGGGGGACGTCATGCTGCTGGCCACCGTCATCTGGCTGCAGAAGTGGAACCTGGTGCTGCCGACCGTCAAGGAGCTGCGGAACGACATTCGTTCGGTGTGAGCGAGGTCGTCAGCGCCGAGGCCGCGCGCCTTTGAACCCCGCACCGGCTGGCGCAGCGGCCTTCAAGTCGTCCGCGCGGCAGAGCCATCGCGCCAGCCACAAGCCTCGACGCATGGCGTTCAACTCCTCGATGCGGGAGGTCGTGAACCGCTGGCCGGTACGCCGCTCCAGCGCCCGGAGTGCCTGGATACGAGCGAGCGAAGGACCGATCCCCGTGGTCAGCACGTAGGTCACCGCGGCGCCCAGGACCGGCATGGCGAGCCAGAGCACGTCGTCGCGTTGCAGTCCGTTCAGTTGGAGCAGCAATGGCAGGTTGAGCGCCAAGGCGGCCAGGAAGGCGATCCGACCCATCGTCGGTGGACTGCCGGCGATCGGCAGCGGACGAAGTCGATGCTGCTCCAGGTCGATGATGGGCATCAGCGCGACGGGGATGCCGTCCTTGGACGGAGACAGCCGCCGCCGCTCCGCGAGGTAGCCCAGCAGGAGTCCACCGGTGCCGATCGCCGCGGCCACGGCCACTGCGGCGCCGTGGAGTTCGGGTCGCCCCATTCGCCATACCAGCGAGGTGGTCGACGCCACCAGCAGGCTGCCGAAGAAGATCAACGCCAGGACGAAGCTCCACATCGCCTCCGCGGGCGAGAAGCGGCTTCGGTAAGTCATGTGCACGCCCGACAGCAGAAACAGCAAGCCGGTGAACGGCGCCACTGCCAGCACGGCGCGCGGCGCCAGCAGGAACGCCCACATCGCCGGCACGATCAGCACGCCGGCAATCGCCATGGCGACCGGCGTGCCTTTCAGGGTGGAGAGGTTGTCCGGAGGCCTCACCGAGACATCCCGAGCGCGGCGCGCGCCTGGTTCTCCGCGAAGTCGGCGCCGCCAGAAGCGTTCCAGATGACTTGCACCGCGACGCCCGCCGCCAAGCCGATCAGCACGAGAGGGGCGCCCACCACAGTCAGGCCCAGACCAGCGGTGATCGCTACCGCCACGGGGACCGCGGCGACGCTGGCGGCCAGTCCCAGGGCGTTGCCGCTTTGGTTGCGGGCAGAGGCGACCAGGAACTTGTTGGTGTCGAAGGACCGGATGTGCCGCTTGCCGTTCGCGTCCAGGTCGAATTCAATGCTGCTCCACGCGTCGAGGGCGGCTGTCGGGGCAAACGTGATCAGGCCAGTCCCCAGCTTCCCCGTGGACCAGCCCATGCTCCGGGCCCATCGGCTTTCCGCGGCGACCGCCCCCGCGCCTTTGACCTGACTGGCCGTTGGAGCGGCCCAGCGCGTGGAGTGAGTCGTGCCTTTTGCGTTGGTACGCCATTGGGTGCCTGGAATCGGCGCGGCAACAGTCAATGGCAGATTGCGGATTCTCAGCCGTAGACGCGGCAGCCCCTTTCCCTGGTTGGCGTTGTACAGGTCCATGAACTGATTGATGCGGACCGTACGCGAAGCGCCAGAGGCGACCTGCTGCGCGGCAGTACTGAGGCGCGCGGCTGTCTGGCCCTGCATGCCCATCATGGTCGCGGTCTGCGCTGCGGCGAGACCGTTGCCAATGATGTTGCCGGGTCCCACACCGGCAGAGCGGATTTCGGACTGCACGCCGGCGCCGCCCCATTGCCCGAAAAGATAGTCTTTGAGCCATGGTGGGAGATCGTCTTCGGGGCGCGGTCCGGGGCCGGGACGGGGCGCAGCGACGGGCATTGGCACTCGGGCGACCGGCATGGTCGGCTCCCAGCTTCGCAACGTGTGCAAGACGCTGGGCTGTTGAGCGAGCAGTCCCCGCAACAGACCCTGACCGACGGGCGTGTCCAGGTCAAACTCGCCACTGAAGGTCTCAGCGCAAAGATCCCAACCGTCAGCGGCACATTGACCAGCGGCCAGGCCTTGCCGGGCAAAGGCCTGTCGATGCGCCAGCACTTGCAGCCTGCATTCAGCCGCCTTGTTTTGTGCGATCTGTTGCGCGGGACTCGTCATTCGTGTCTCCCTGATCCGTGTCGGAGGAACCATCGATTCTGAGTGCTGCAACGGTGCGGGAAACAGTCGAAGGTCACACCGCCCTCGCATGCCCGCGCACCGCGGTCGGCGCGAAGCCGAATCGATCGCGGAAGCGCACCGCGAATCGCGACGGCGAGTCGTACCCGACCGCCGATGCGATGTCGGAGACCGGCCGGGAGGTGGCCTGCAGCAGGACCAGCGCAGAGGCCATGCGCACATCCGCGATCAACTCGCGCAGCGTCACGCCCTCGGCCGCCAGACGGCGTCGCAGCGTGGCCTCCGACATGGCCAGCGACCGGGCAACGGCGTCGGAACTCCACTCGCCGTCCAGCCGCGCCGACAGCATGGCGCGGATCCGTCCCGAGATCCTCGCGTCGTCAGGTGGCATGCGCAGCACCATGCCCGCCGCGAGCAACCAGTGCGCCACCTCCAGCATCTGCTGGCGCACCACCGCCTCAGGCCGCGACGGATCCGGGGCGAGGCCATGCCGCGCGCGCTCGAACGCCTCGGCCAGGCCATCCGGCACGCGGCGCAGCACCCGCGCCGGAGGCGGGGCCACCTCGGACGCGTCGGCAGAGGACTGGCGCTGCGCGGTGGCCAGGTAGTAGGGATCGTCCAGCACCGTCCCGCCGAACATGAGCCAGCGCGCCTCGTAGCGCTCGCCATCGGTGATGCGGTTGTGGAAGTCGACCGTGTGCCCGCCGGCCAGCAGCAGCACCTGGCCGGGCAAGGCCCGGACGGCGCCGCCGCGCGCGGGCTTGACGGTCTTGATGCCCCGGTCGACGACGATGACGGCCGGCCGCTCGACGCGGATGCGCACGATCTCCAGCCCTTCGCCCTGCACGACATGCGCGGCCACGCCCAGGCCGGGCCTGACATGCAAGGTACGGGCGAGCTCGGCCCCGGTGGCCAGGCTCGCGCTGCCGCGGGCGACGCTCAAGGCGATGTCTTCACGCGATGCAGGGCGCACAGCTTGTTGCCGTCGGGGTCACGGACGTAGGCCAGGTAGAACTGCCCGAGCGAATCGACGCGCAGGCCGGGTGGCTCCTCGATCGAGACGCCGCCATGGGCCACCGCCGTGTCGTGGAAGGCATGGACCTGCTCCGGCGACGCGCAGCGGAAGGCAATGGTGCCGCCGTTGGCGAAGGTCGCGGGCTCGTCGTTGATCGGCTGCGCGATGCCCAGCGTGCCGCCGTCATGGCGGTAGAACAGCCGCTGGTGGCCGGACTTGGCCTGGTGCGGCATGGCCCCGCCCACCCCGAGCACGCCCAGCACCTGGTCATAGAAGCGCCGCGCGCGGTCGATGTCGTTGGTGCCGATGACGATGTGGTTGAACATGAACGCTCCTTGTGGATGACGCAGCCAGTGTAGGCAGCGCCGGCGCGGGCTCCTCGCCGCGTCCGTTCAAGTTCGGTGCCGATCCGATCAGGCGTCCGTCGATCAGCCTTCAGCATCGGACGTCAACGCGCCGCTGCCGATTCGCCCGAGTCGCGGTGCAGCGCGCTCACATACGCCCTCGGCGTCATGCCGACCAACTGGCGGAAGTCCCGGATGAAGTGCGCCTGGTCGAAATAGCCCAGGCGCTGGGCCAGTTCGGCGTCGGGCTTCGCTTCACCGCTCTGCAGCAAGGCGAGCGCCTCATGCAGCCGGTAACGGGCGATCACCCATTTCGGACTCGCTCCCACGTAGTGCCTGAAGTCCCGCTGCAAGCGACGTGCGGACTCTCCCGTCATCGTGCACAGCTGTTCGACCGAAGTGATGCCCGCGTCACGGCCTATGACGTCGACGATCTCCGCCAGCCTCGCCCCGCGCGCATCCACCACCGGCGGAACTCGCGCGCGCAGCACAGCCTCGATGCGCGTCTTCCCCGCCTCGGGAGCGTCAGCCAGCGGCGGATCCAGCAACCGATCCACATCGTCGCCCAGCAGGCCGCGGGCATCGACCTGCCGGTCCATCAGGTCGGCCGCCGGCGATCGCAGGAATGCCGGCAGCGCTCCGACCTTGAACTTGACGCCATGCACCCAACCGCGACCGGCAAGCGTCCGGTTGAAACGTGCTCGTTGGACGCCCCACAGGCGCACCGCGCCGTCTTCCACGACCAAGTGGACATTGGGATGGGGCAGCGTCGATTGAACCTGCGGCGGACATGCCCGGAGATCCCAGCTCACGAACCAGTGATGCTCGATCCAAGGCGCCAGATCGGCGCTGGGCGGCTGCTGGTCATGGTGGAAGCGCCCTGGCGCCAGTCCGGGGTAGAGAACGCCTCGCGCGCCGCGAGGGGCGTGTGCTGTCATGCGATGCCGATGTCGTGTTTTTCCTATCGCCGGGATGGCGGTTCCGGTGCAATGGGACGAAATCAACTCCGTCCCGATCACCATGCCAGCTCTTGCGACGAGTATCGCCGCGCTCCTGTCCGCAGGTTCCGCGATGGCCGCCCCGGCGCCCGAGGCCTCAGCGCCTGCCGTTTCCGCGAGTGCGCCGATGGCGCCGGCCCGCGTCGCGCGCGGCCTCTTCGACCTGGGACTCACCGCCCAGCCACTGGAACCCAACGAGGCGCCGGCTCAACCGGCCCGGACGCTGATCCACAAGCAGTTCCGCGGCGACCTCGAGGCCAGCGGCATGGGACAGATGCTGTCCTTCCGCAGCGCGACGCCCGGCTCGGCGGGCTATGTCGCCATGGAGCGCGTGGAAGGGCGTCTTGCGGGTCGCAGCGGCTCCTTCGTGCTGATGCACCTCGGCGAGATGACGCGCGGTGCACCTCAGCTGTCGGTTCGCGTCGTGCCCGACTCCGGCACCGGCGAGCTGGCCGGCCTGAGCGGCGACATGAGCATCGAGGCCCGCAACGGACAGCACCTCTATGTCTTCACCTATCGCCTGCCCGGCGAGTAACGCGGACTGCGCCGCGCCGCCGGATCAGGCGTAGGTGTTGATGTTCCGCCCGAGCGTGCCCTCGGTGGCCAGGGCCGGCGCCTGCGGCAAGGCGGCGAGCAGGGCGGCGGCGCCGGCTTCCTGGACGTCCATGGCCTTGCGCAGCACCAGCAGGCTGGCGGCATTGCCGGCCGTGCCCGGCGTGCCGTTGGAGGCCTGCCTGACGGCGGCGTCGATGCTGGGGGAGTTGGTGATGACCATGCAGGCACTATCGGCCGATTCCGCGCCGACTTGAGCGGAAATTCACGCAGTGGCCGCCGCTCCCGCGCCGAGCCACCCCGCCCGCCGCCTCACCCGCCACGTCGCACGCGGCTCCGGACGTCGCCTCAGACGCCGCCGCGGTAGCTGCCCAGCTCCGCCGACAGACCCGCCTTCACCGCGCGCGTCATGTCATCGGCATAGACCTCGTCCTTGCCGTCGGCCAGCGCCGCCAGCACCTGCCGGGCGACGTCCAGCGGGTCGGTCTTCGGTGCGTCGATGCCCGCGGTCATGTCGGTGTCCATGAAACCGACGTGCAGCCCCAGCACCGCCGTGCCCTGGTCCTTCAGCTCCTGGCGCAGTCCGTTGGTGACCGACCAGGTCGCCGCCTTGGACACGCTGTAGGTCGCCGCGCCGGTCAGGTTGAGCCAGCTCAGCACCGACAGCACGTTGACCACCGCGCCGCCGCCCTGTTCCTTGAGCACCGGCGCGAACGCGCGGGTCAGCTCGAGCGGCCCCACGACGTTGGTCTCGAACTCATCGCGCAGCGCGGCGATCGCCTGCTCGCCCAGCAGCGGCGAGCCGCGGGTGATGCCCGCGTTGTTGATCAGCAGCGTGACGTCACCCGCCGCCCGCACCGCCGCGGCGATCTGGTCCGGCTTGGTGACGTCGAGCCGGAGCGGCGTCACGCCGGGCAGGTCGACGGACGCCGGATCCCGCGCCGCCGCGTAGATCTTCTTCACGCCGGCGGCCTGCAGCGCCTTGACGAAGCTCTTGCCGAGACCGCGATTGGCGCCGGTGACCAGCGCGACAGTGTTCTTGAAGTCCATGGTGAATCCTTGAGCAGTGGAACGGGGTGGAGTGGCTTTTTTCAATTTCACTCGACATGAATAATGTAATGTCGACCGTCATCTAAACGCCGGGCCGCCCACGCCTTGCCCCTGTCGGCGGAGGGGACGTCGCCAAGCCGCGCGGACCGATGTTGGCGCTCCGGCTACTCGCGCGCGCAGCTGGCTCAGGGGCAATAATCCCGGCCATCCCGTCGTCCGGAGAAGCCGCCGATGCCCACGATGCCGCGCCGCCCGCCTCACCGCCTCTTCCGTTGGAATGGGGTCCGGATCGGTCGCCAGGCCGAGGCGGTCCGCGCGGCCGGCGCGGCGACCCCGCAGGCTCCGGAGGCTCGGGGAGCAGGTCGCGCGAATGCGGTCATGGCGCTGCTGGCCGCCACAGCCCTCGCCGCCTGCGGTCGCGAACCGCCGCCGGCCTGGTCCGGTTATGCCGAAGGCGATCCGGTCTACGTCGCGGCGCCGGTCGCGGGCCAGTTGCTCGACCTCCAGGTGCAGCGCGGCGACACCGTGGCGGCCGGCGCGCCGCTGTTCAGCATCGACGTCACCCCGATGCGCGCCGCCCGCGCCGAAGCCGATGCGCGACTCGCCGCCGCCCGCGCGGAGCAGGCCGATGCCGCCAAGGGCCGCCGTCCCGACGAGATCGCGATGAGCCGGGCCCAACTGGCACAGGCGCGCGCGCAGTCCGCGCTGGCGGAGACCGACCTGGCGCGGCAGCAGCAGCTGATCGGCCAGGGCTTCATCTCGGCGGCGCGGCTGGACGACGCCCGGGCCGCCGCGGCGCAGGCGCGCCAACGCGTGCGCGAGCTCGAGTCCTCGCTGCGTGTGGCGGAACTGCCCGCGCGCAGCGATCAGCAGGCCGCCGCGCGCGCCAATGCCGAAGCCGCCTCGGCCGCGCTCGAACAGCAGCAGTGGCGCGAAGCGCAGACCCGGCAGCGCGCGCCGGCCGCCGGCCTGGTCGACGACACCTTCTATCGCGTCGGCGAGTACGTCAACGCCGGCCAGCCGGTCGTGGCGCTGCTGCCGCCGTCGCAGCGCAAGGCGCGCTTCTACGTGCCGGAACCGGAGCTGGCCTCCCTGCGCCAGGGACAGGCGGTGCTGCTGAGCTGCGACGGCTGCGGCGCGCCGATCGCGGCGCGCATCAGCTACATCTCGCCGCAACCGGAGTACACGCCGCCGGTGATCTATTCCAACAGCCAGCGGGCGCGACTCGTGTTCCTGGTCGAGGCCCGCCCCGATCCCGCGCAGGCGACGCGCCTGCATCCGGGACAGCCGCTGGAGGTGCGCCCGTCTGCGGGCGCAGCGCCTGCGACGGCCGGTGCCGCGGCGTCGACGGCATCGGCCGCTTCCGGCGGACGCCCATGACCGAGCGCAGCGCGCCGACGACGCTCCCCGGCGACGGCGCCGGGTCGTCCGCGAGCGACCTGGCCATCGACGTCCGTGGCCTGACCAAGCGCTACGGCCAGCGGACCGTCGTGGACCACGTCGACCTGCAACTCGGACGCGGGCGCATCTGCGGCTTCCTCGGCCCCAACGGCAGCGGCAAGACGACCACGATCCGGATGCTGTGCGGACTGCTCACGCCCGACGAGGGCGAGGGCCGTTGCCTCGGCCTGGACATGCGCCGGCGCGCGGCCGAGATCAAGCGCCAGGTCGGCTACATGACGCAGCGCTTCGGGCTCTACGAGGACCTCTCCATCCGCCAAAACCTGGACTTCATCGCGCGGCTGTTCGAACTCGACGCGCCGCCTCGCCGCGTGGACGAGGCGCTGGAGCGGCTCGGACTGAAGACACGGCAGGACCAGCTCGCCGGCGCCCTGTCCGGCGGATGGAAACAGCGGCTGGCGCTGGCCGCCTGCCTGCTGCATGACCCTCGCCTGCTGCTGCTCGACGAGCCGACCGCCGGCGTCGATCCGAAGGCGCGCCGCGACTTCTGGGACGAGATCCATCGGCTCGCCGCCGACGGCATCACGGTGCTGGTCTCGACGCATTACATGGACGAGGCCGAGCGCTGCCACGAACTCGCCTACATCGCCTACGGCCGGCTGCTCGCGCGCGGCACGCAGCGCGAGATCATCGCGCAGGCCGGCCTCACCGTCTGGGCGCTCCACGCCGATGATCCGCAGCGACTGACGGCCGTCTCCACCGCCTTGAACGGCGCCGAGGGCGTGTTGAGCGTCGCCGCGTTCGGCAGCAGCCTGCACGTCGCGGGACAGGACGCGGTCGCGCTCGACCGGGCGATCGCGCCGCACCGCGCCGGCGACGGGCTGCGCTGGGCGCGGGCGGAGGCCAACCTCGAAGACGTGTTCATCAGCCTGATCAGCCGGACACCGGACAACTTCGAGGCGGCGACCGCGACGCCGTCCCCCCCGGCAAGGCCCACGCACCGGGCGGGCGCGCGATGACCGATCGCCGCTTCAGCCTCGCGCGCGTGCTGGCGATCTTCATCAAGGAGGTCCAGCAGATGCTGCGCGACCGGCCGACCTTCGCGATGGCGGTCGGCGTGCCCATCCTGCAGCTGCTGCTTTTCGGCTACGCGATCAACACCGACCCGAAGGGACTGCCCACCGCCGTGGTGACGCAGGATCGCGGGCCGATGGCGCGCAGCCTGGTGGCGGCCATGGAACAGAGCGGCTATTTCCGCATCCAGGCCCGTCCGGCCTCGGAGCATGACGGCGATGCGATGGTCGAGGACGGCGAGGTGCAGTTCCTGATCGTGATCCCGCCCGACTTCAGCCGCCGCATCCTGCGCGGCGAGCGGCCGGCGGTGCTGGTGAGCGTCGATGCGACCGATCCGTCCGCGTCCAGCAACGCGCTGGCGGCGCTGGCGCAGCTTGGCGCGCAGGCGCTGCGGCGCGACCTGGTCGGCGCGGCGGCGGCCGGGACGCCCGGCGGCGCCGGAGGCGGCATCGCCCCGACGACGTCGATCGCCACGGGCGGCGCCGCCAGCCCGCCTTTCGAGTGGCGCATCCATCGGCGCTACAACCCGGAGGGCCTGTCGCGCTACAACATCGTGCCGGGCCTGATCGGCACCATCCTGACGATGACGATGGTGATGCTCACCGGCCTGGCGATGACGCGCGAGCGCGAGCGCGGCACGATGGAGAACCTGCTCGCGACGCCGGTGCGACCGCTGGAGGTCATGGTGGGCAAGATCCTGCCCTACATCGTGCTGGGTTACGTGCAGTTGGGCGTCATCCTCCTGGCCGCGGCGCTGCTGTTCCAGATCCCGATGGCGGGCAGCTTCACGCTGCTGCTGGCCATGATCGGCGTGTTCATGCTGGCCAACCTGGCGGTGGGCTTCACCTTCTCGACGCTGGCGAAGAACCAGCTGCAGGCCCTGCAGGCGACGTTCTTCTTCTTCCTGCCGTCGATGCTGCTGTCGGGCTTCATGTTCCCGTTCCGCGGCATGCCGCGCTGGGCGCAGGTGATCGGCGAGGCACTGCCACTGACCCACTTCCTGCGCATCGTGCGGGGCATCATGCTCAAGGGCAACGGCTTCATGCAGCTGTTGCCGGAACTCTGGCCGATGCTGGTGTTCCTGCTGGTCGCCGGCACGATCGCGCTGATGCGCTACCGCCAGACACTCGACTAGCGCCGCGGCGCGGAGGCGCGGAGGCGCAGGGGCGTGGGGGCGCGGGGGCGCGGGGGCACGGGGCACGGGGCACGGGGCGCGGGGCGCGGGGCGCGGGGGCGCGGGGGCGCGGGGGCGCGGGGGCGCGGGAATTCTCCCTCTCCCGCTTGCGGGAGAGGGCGGGGTGAGGGCCAGCGTCCGCCCGCAGTCCACGGGGAAGTCCCGACCCCACCTTCAGCCGACCTTCAGCACCGCTTCAGGAGTGCTTCAGCGGCGCCGCGCACTGTGGCGGCACGCGCTTGAAGGACGGAGGACGGCATGGGACACGCGACACGACGTGCTTGGCAAAGCGCTCGGGAACGGGCTTGGCAACGCGCCTGGCGGCGAGCCGGCGCGCTGGCGGCGCTCGGCATGAGCGGGCTGGTCGCGGCGGCGCCGTCCCTCCCGGATGCGGCGGCCTCGGCGCCGGACGTCCTCGCCCCGGCCTCGCCCGCGTCGGAAGCCGCGATCGACACGGCCGCCGATGCCGCCCGCCGGCCGCTCGCGCTGCAGGCTTCGCTCGCCGCCTTGCGCGCCCGCATGCAACCCGGGCGCCCCTCCGCCGGCACCACCGGCAGCAGCACGATGCTGCACCAGGCTCTCCAGATCCAGGTCATCGAACTCCCCCGCGAGGGCGCCCCGATCGGCCCGCCGCCCAAGCGCGCGCATCACGCGCTGAGCATCGGCATGGAAGGGCCGAAGCAGCTGCTCCGCGGCCTGGGCCTGGAGGCCACCGAATGTGCCGGGCGCTTCCGCATGCCGTCCAAGCTCGGCCGCAAGGGCGACGGCTCGACGCAGGTCGACATCGCGGCCCAGCTCGGCATGGCCTGCAAGTTCTGAGGCGGCAACGCCACGCGAGGACGCGAGACCGCTTCAGGCGTACAGCGTCGCGCGTCCATCGCGGACGAAGCCCGCCAGCCGCAGCCCGCAGGCCTGCGCGGTGCGGATCGCCAGATGCGTAGGCGCGCTGACCGCCGCCAGCATCGGCATGCCGGCGAGCGCGGCCTTCTGGACCATCTCGAAACTCGCGCGGCTGGTCACCGCCGCGAACCCCTGCGAGGCATCGACGCCGTCGCGCGCCATCGCGCCGATCAGCTTGTCGAGCGCGTTGTGGCGCCCGACATCCTCACGCACCCATCGCACCGCGCCGTCGATGCCGCACCACGCGGCAGCGTGGATGCCGCCGGTGCGCTGCTGCAGGGGCTGCGCGGCCGCCAGCTCGCGCATCGCGCGCGACAGCGCCGCCACCAGCGCCTCATCCGCCGCCAGCGCGTCCGGCAGCGGCGGCACGGGTCGCTGCGGCGGCCGGAAGACCTGGTCGAGGTTGTCCGTCCCGCACAGGCCGCAGCCGGTGCGCCCCGCCATGCTGCGCCTGCGCTCCTTGAGCAGCGCCTCGCAACGCGCGGTCACGCGCAGCTGCAGGGCCACGCCATTCGGGCGTGTGCGCACTTCCACATCGAGCAGGTCCGCCGGCGAGGCCAGCAGGCCCTCCGTCAGCGAGAAGCCCAGCGCGAAGTCCTCGAGGTCGAGCGGCGTCGCCAGCATCACCGCATGCGACAGGCCGTTGTACTCGAGCGCGACGGGCACCTCCTCGGCGACGAATTCCTCCTCGGCCGCGCGCGTGGCGCCGAGCCGCGTCGGATGCACCGCGACCAGCGCAGCGGGCAGTGGTGCGTCGTCGTCGCGATCGCCGACGCCGCCCTCACCGCGGCCCTCCGCGTCACCCGGCAGTGCGCAGGTCCCGCTCATGCCGTCGACTCCCCGCCGCCGGCAGCGGGCGCCTCGTCACCGCGGCCCACCGGCGTGATCCGCGCGATCCAGCGCCCGTCCTCATCCACGTGCAGCCGCACCCAGCCGGGCCCCTGCTCGTCGCCGACGCGCGCGTCGCTCATCAGCGTGTACAGGCGCAGCAGCACGCTGACCCGCAGCCCGGTGCGCTTGGCCAGCCGCGGCAGCGACACGCCGTTGCCGGCGTCCAGCTCGGCGAGCGTCTCCAGCGCGAAACGCGCCTGCGCGGCCATGTCACCCGGACCACCGTCATCGCCGCCATCGCCGTCCGCGCCCTCCCGGTCGTGGACCTCGTCGGCGGCGGACGCGTCAGCGCGGCTCATGCGGCGATCCTCAGGCCCGCGCGTCCGCCACCGAACGCGCCTGCGCCTGCGGCACCGGCTCGTCCTGCGGCCGCAGCGTCAGCACCACCGGGATGGACTTGGACGTCGGCGTGCCGGCCCCGATCGAGATGCTGCTCAGCGGCACCAGCGCGTTGGTCTCGGGGAAGTAGCTGGCCAGGCAGCCGCGCGGGATGTCGTACTCGATCAGCACGAACTTCTCGGCGCGACGCGTGTCGCCGTCGCTGTAGACGCTGGTGATGTCGACCCACTGGCCGGCCTTCATGCCGATCTGCCGCAGGTCTTCCTTGTTGATGAAGACCACGCGGCGATGGCCCCAGACGCCGCGGTAGCGGTCGTCCATGCCGTAGATCGTCGTGTTGTACTGGTCGTGCGAGCGCACCGTCGCCAGGTTGAACACCACCGTCTTGTGCTCGATCGCCCGCGCCTGCGCCAGATGGAAGGGCGTGTCCGTGGGCAGCGCGTGGGTGATGAAGTTGGCCTTGCCGGTGGGCGTGTTCCAGACCCGCTCCGACGCGGTGTTGCGCAGCCGGAAGCCGCCCGGCTGCTTGATCTTCTCGTTGAAGTCCTTGAAGTCGTCGAAGACCTCTTCGATCTTGTCGCGGATGCGCGAGTAGTCCTCCACCAGCCACAGCCACGGCGTCTTCGAGCGGCCCTTGAGGGTCGCGGCGGCCAGGCGGGCGACGATCATCGGCTCGGACAGCAGGTGCTCGGACGCCGGCGCGTTCATGCCGCTGGAGATGTGGACCATGCTCATCGAGTCCTCGACGGTCACGCCCTGCGGGCCGGTGGCCTGCATGTCGATCTCGGTGCGGCCCAGGCAGGGCAGCACCAGCGCTTCCTTGCCGTGGATGGTGTGGCTGCGGTTGAACTTGGTGGTGACATGCACCGTCAGCTCGGTCGAGCGCAGCGCCTTCCAGGTGGCCACCGTGTCCGGCGTCGCGGCGGCGAAGTTGCCGCCCAGCGCGATGAAGACCTTGCCCTTGCCGTCGAGCATCGCCTGGATGGCCTCGACGGTGCCATAGCCGTTCTCGCGCGGCGGCTCGAAGCCGAAGACCTGGCCCAGCCGGTCCAGCAGCGCCTTGGGCGGCTTCTCGTAGATGCCCATCGTGCGGTCGCCCTGCACGTTGGAATGACCGCGCACCGGGCAGGCGCCCGCGCCGGGACGCCCCAGGTTGCCGCGCAGCATCAGCAGCGCCGCGATGTGCTGGATGGTCGCCACCGAATGCTGGTGCTGCGTGATCCCCATGCCCCAGCAGATGATCACGCGCTTGGCCTGCGCGTACAGGTCGCCGGCGGCGCACAGCTGCTCCTGCGACAGGCCGGACTCGGCCTCGAGCGCTTCCCAGGATTCGGCGCGGATGCTGGCCTCGAAGGCCTCGAAGCCATGCGTGTGCTCGGCGATGAAGCCCAGGTCCAGCACGCGCTCGCCGCCAGCGGCCACGGCCGCGTCGTCCAGCTCGAAGACGCGCTTGCACAGCGCCTTCATCACGGCCATGTCGCCGCCGATGCGCAGCTGGAAATAGTGGGTCGAGATCGGCGTGCTGCCCAGCGTCGCCATCTCCATCTTGTCCTGCGGATCGGCGAAGCGCTCCAGGCCGCGCTCGCGCAGCGGGTTGAAGCTGACGATCTTGCAGCCGCGCTTGGAGGCCTCGCGCAGCTCGCCCAGCATGCGCGGGTGATTCGTGCCGGGGTTCTGGCCGAAGATGAAGATCGCGTCGGCCTGCTCGAAGTCGTGCAGCGTCACCGTGCCCTTGCCGATGCCGATGGTCGGCTTCAGGCCCTGGCCGGACGGCTCGTGGCACATGTTCGAGCAGTCGGGGAAGTTGTTGGTGCCGAACTCGCGCACGAACAGCTGGTAGAGGAAGGCGGCCTCGTTGCTGGCGCGGCCCGAGGTGTAGAACATCGCCTCGTTGGGATCCTTCAGCGCGTTCAGCCGCGCGGCGATCAACTCGAAGGCGTCGTCCCAGGCGATCGGCACGTAGCGGTCGCTGGCCGCGTCGTAGACCAGCGGCTCGGTGATGCGGCCCAGGTTCTCGAGGTCGAAGTCGGACCACTCGGCCAGCTCGCTGACGGTGTGTCCGCCCAGCACCTGCGCGGTGGCGCGGTGCGAGGTCGCCTCGGCGGCGATGGCCTTGGCGCCGTTCTCGCAGAACTCGAAGGTCGAGCGGTGATCCCGGTCGGGCCAGGCGCAGCCCGGGCAGTCGAAGCCATCGGGCTGGTTGGCCGACAGCAGCGTCTTGGCGCCCTTGACCGCGACACCCTGCTGTTGCAGGTGCTTCGCGACACTGCGCAGCGCGCCCCAGCCGCCAGCCGGCCCTTTGTAGAAATGGATCTTCTGCTCGGTCATTGTTGGTGCCCCCGGATAGAACGGGCCGCGGCCCGTTCTATCCCCCCCGAGGGGGTGGCGGGCCGGCTTGGGGCGGCCCGGCGCTCGGCCCGCCCCTCGCTAACAAGGAAGAATGGCAGACCGAGGTCTGCCATCGATGGTCACAGTATCGGCGCTGCCTGGCGGCGCCGTACGGTGAGGGTCAATTGAAGAACTTCGCGACCGTCAGCAGGGTCTTGTAGATGCCCCACGACAGGGGAATGCCGACGGCCAGCCAGGCCAGGACCACCAGGCCCACCGGCGTCGCCTTGCCGGCACCCGGGCCGCTGCCGACTTCGCTGGCGGCGGCCTTCTCGTGGGCCAGCTTCTTCTCGATGGCCAGTTCCTCGTCGCTCATGAAGTGCTTCGCGGCGACCGGGCGGATGGCCAGGTTGGCGATCAGGCCGATCACCAGCATGCCGACCAGCACATACATGGTCTGGTTGTAGACCTGCTCGCGGGGGATGCCCAGGCCGAGCTGGTACTCGCGCATGTAGCCGATCACGACCGGGCCCAGGATGCCGGCGGTGGCCCAGGCGGTCAGCAGGCGACCGTGGATCGCGCCCACCATCTGCGTGCCGAAGAGGTCGCCCAAGTAGGCCGGCACCGTCGCGAAGCCGCCGCCGTACATCGACAGGATGACGCAGACCGCGCCCACGAAGGCCAGCTTGTGACCCGCGGCGGCGCTGCTCGGCAGGCTGGCGTACAGCAGGCCGCCCAGCACGAAGAACACCGTGTAGGTCATCTTGCGACCCAGCTTGTCCGACAGCGAGGCCCACACGAAGCGGCCGCCGATGTTGAACAGGCTCAGCAGTGCGGCGAAGCCGCCGGCGATCGCGGCGATCGCGGCCAGCTGCGTCTTGTCGAGGTCGGCGAACTTGGCGTCCACGCCGATCAGCGAGCCACCGAAGATCTCCTGCAGCATCGGGCTGGCCATGCCGATCACGCCGATGCCGGCCGACACATTCATGCAGAGCACGATCCACACCAGCCAGAACTGCGGGATGCCCCACACCTTCTTCACGTGCACATGGCGCTGCGTGATCATGGCGTTGTTGGCCTGCGCCGGCGGCGGGGTCCAGCCCTCGGGCTTCCAGCCGGTGGGCGGCACGCGGTAACCCAGCGCGCCCGCGACCATGAAGACGAAATAGATCAGCGCCATCACGACGAAGGTCTGCGTCACGCCCGGGTCGGTCGGCGTGGCGAAGCGCTTCATCAGCTCCACCGCCAGCGGCGAACCGATCATCGCGCCGCCGCCGAAGCCCATGATGGCCATGCCGGTGGCCATGCCACGGCGGTCGGGGAACCACTTGATCAGCGTCGACACCGGCGAGATGTAGCCCAGGCCCAGCCCGATGCCACCGATCACGCCGGAGCCGAGGATCATCATCCAGAACTGGTGCGTGTGAATGCCGATCGCGGAGATCAGCATGCCGCCGCACCAGCACACGGCCGACACCAGGCCCGCCTTGCGGGGACCGGCGCGCTCCAGCCAGCCGCCCCAGATCGCGGCGGCGCAGCCCAGGAACACGAAGAACAGCGTGTACATCCAGCCGAGCGTCGCGACGCTCCAGTCGCACTCGGTGGTGAACAGCTGGGCGAAGAAGCCCACGTCCTTGCCGCAGGCGGCGCCGGCTCCGGCGGTCTGCAGCATCTTGGACAGCGGCAGCCAGAACACCGAGAAGCCATAGGCCATCCCGATGCACAGGTGAATGGCCAGCGCGCTGGGCGGCACGAGCCAGCGGTTGAAGCCAGGAGCGGCGATGGTGCGCTCCTTGTCCAGCCAGCTCGAGCCAGCGGATCCGACGCTCGGGTCGGTCAGCACAGTAGACATGGGTCCTCCTCAAACAATGAATGGCGACCGCGACGCGGCCCGCTGATGGGCGACCCTCTCCGAACCCTCAAACGGGATGGGTCGGCCGCGTCCCGCGTTCCGGGGTCCCCGTGTCCCTTTCGGCATCAACGACCTGCAAACACAGCAGGGGTTGGTTACGGCCTGAAAGAGTTGAGGCAGAACGCTCGCGGCGGGCGCGATCTTGACGCATGTCATTGACATTCATTGACAACCACACATAGCAAACGGACATCTATCGCACGAAACCGACAGCCGGTAACTATGGGGCGGCCGGCGGTTACCCGTAGAGGCGGCGTTAATTCGGGCGAATAACGCACATCACCCCCGGTTCGGGGGCGTTCCCGGAGGCGGCGATTGTTGAGCGCGCCACAACGGTGCATTTCCGCTCACGCATTTTTACGGTCCGGGTCTTTGCCTATTGTTGGGACCGTTCCCCCGTCTCCGAAGGCGTCCATCAGCGCCTTCTTCACCGGACCACCTCGTCGAGGTCGTCCGGTTTTTTATTGCGCGGGAATCGCGCTTGCCCCGATGAACACGAGGATGTATCGGGGTGAAACCTGCCGTTTGTCCTACAAGACCTCGCGTCCTCTGCCCACGTTCCGCTCCCCGTCCACGGTCCACAGTAGGTCCTAACCGATCTCACCGATCGGCCCCTCAAGCCCAAAGGAGAGACTAGATGAACGCGACCAAATCCCTCGTGACCGGTGCCGTTGCCCTGACCGCCTTCGCCAGCGTGCTGGGCCTGGCTTACGCCCAGGTGGAGAACTCGACCGAGTCGACCCAGACGCAGACGACGCAGGAGCAGTACCCCGCCACGCAGACGGAGCAGCAGGCCCCCGCTGACCAGAGCATGACGCCGGCCGACCAGGCGGCCCCGGCGACCCAGTCGACCGACCCGCAGTCGCAGACCCAATCCGAAGCGCAGTCGCAGCAGGCTCAGCCGCAGTCCTCGGACCAGTGGCAGAACCAGCAGTCGCCGTCGTCGCAGCAGCCGCTGCCGAGCGAGCCGACCAGCGCTGGCGAGCCGGCCCCGCGCGCCGACCGCAACTGAGCGTGACCCGCTCATCGCCGTCCAGCCCCGCTGACGCCTTTCCCTGAAAGCCCTCCATGCTGCGCGCCTCCAGCGGCTATTACTTCAGCGATCCCCCGCCGGCCGAGCCGGCGCGGCGGCGGATTCCTGAAGCGCTGAAGGAACGCGCCGGATGGGCGGCGCAGGGATTGGCGATCGGGCTGGCCGGTGCGCTGCTGGCCTGGCCGGCGGCGACCTTCCTGATGAAGCAGCTGCGCCCGGCGCCCGTCGCCGTCGCGAAGCACCTCCCCTCTTCCCCGGTCCAGCCCGTCGTCCAAGCCCCCGCGCCAGTGCCGCGGACCGGCACGGCCGATTTCGGCAAGACCAAGGTTTCCAAGCAGGCCCGCCAGCTGGCCCAGTGGGTGATGGCGGGCTGGGATCACAACGGTCGTCCGTTCGCGATCCTCGACAAGCGCCAGGCGCGCGTGCTCGTCTTCAACGCCGACGGCAAGCTGCAGGCCACCACGCCGGTGCTGCTCGGTTATGCCGCGGGCGACGACAGTGTCGCGGGCATCGGCCTGCGCCCCATCGCCGAGGTCAAGCCCTCCGAGCGCACCACGCCGGCCGGGCGCTTCGTCGCGCAACCGGGCAAGAACGCGCTGCACGAAGACGTGCTCTGGGTCGACTACGACGCGGCCGTGTCCATGCACCGCGTGCGGCCGACCAACCCGGCCGAGCGCCGCCTCGAGCGGCTCGCCTCCCCGACGCCCAAGGACAACCGCATCAGCTTCGGCTGCATCAACATGCCGGTGAAATTCTTCGAGCAGACCCTGTGGCCCACCTTCGGCAAGCGCGGCGGCATCGTCTACGTGCTGCCCGAGAAGAAGTCGATGGAGCAGGTCTTCGCCGAGCAGATGCGCCGCGCCAAGGCCGGCCCTTCCACCTGACGCCCGGTCCATGACCGTGCGCCGCTCCACCCGCCCTTCCCGCTTGTCCCGCCACGGCTCCGCCTGGCTCGTCGCGCTCGCGCTGGGCGCGGGCCTCGATGCGCCGGTGTCGGCGCAGGTCAGCCGCGCGACGGTCCGCGGGCTGGTCAACGCGCCGGCCGGCACGCAGTCCGGCGGACTGACGATCCTGGCGGTCAATGCCGCCACCGGCGCGCGTTATCGCACGGCCACGCGGGCCGATGGCCGCTATGCGCTGATCGGCCTGGCGCCCGGCGACTACACCATCACCGTGGTCGGCCCGGACGGCGCGACGCTCCGTTCCGAGCGCATCACGCTGTCCGTCGGCGAGAGCGCGGCGCTGGACCTGGGCGATGCGCCGGCGGCGCCCGGCGCGGCCGATGCGGTGCAGCTGGGCCGCGTCACCGTGCAAGGCAATGCGACGCGCCAGGGCGTGAAGGATTCGCAGCTGGGGACGGTCGTCTCGCAGCGCATGATCGAGGCGCTGCCGCAGAGCACCCGCAACTTCCTCAGCGCCGCGGACCTCGCGCCGGGCGTGGCCTTCTCGACCGATGCGGGCGGCTTGAGCCGGGTGCAGTCGGGCGCGCAGGACTTCGACCACCTCAACGTCTTCATCGACGGCGTGGGCCAGAAGAACAACATCCTGCGCGGCGGCGTCAGCGGCCAGTCCGACACCCGCGGCAATCCGTTCCCGCAGTCGGCGATCTCCGAATACAAGGTGCTGACGCAGAACTACAAGGCCGAGTTCGACCAGGTCAGCAGCGCCGCGATCACCGCCGTGACGAAGTCCGGCACGAATGAATTCCACGGCGAGGTCTACGCCGATCGCACCGGCACCAACTGGCGCTCGATGAATGCGCTGGAGAAGGAACGCGAATCGCAAGGCGTGCCGCGCCCGTCGTCGCAGAAGTACGAGTACGGCGGCAGCATCGGCGGCCCCATCGTCAAGGACAAGCTGCATTTCTTCCTCGCCTACGACGGCAAGCGCATCGAGGACTCGCGCCAGATCGCCGGGCAGAACTTCGAGAAGCTGCCCGAGGCCGGCATCGTGCCGGCACTTCGCGCGCGGCGCGGCAGCCAGGTCGACCCGTTCCACGAGGACCTGCTCTTCGGCAAGCTCGACGCGCAGATCAACGACGAGCACAAGCTCACCTTGAGCGCGCGCCTTCGCCGCGAGACCGATCGCATCGCCGAGGACCGCAACCTCTCGCTGCCCGGCAACGACAAGGAGCGCCGCAATGACGAGACGCGGGTCGACCTGAAGCACGAGTGGTCGCGCGGCGACTGGCTCAGCGAGGCGCGCCTGGGCTACGAGGACTACCTCTGGAATCCCAGGTCGGCCGCGGACGCGGCGCTGGTGCGCTACAAGGTGTCGACCGCATCGCCGCAGGTGCTGACGACCTCGCAAGACGTGATCCTGGACGGCGGCTCGCCGGACGCGCAGCGGCGCCAGCAGCGCGGCGTCTTCGTGTCGGAAGAACTGACCTACACCGGCTTCGACGGCCACGTGATCAAGGGCGGCGTGAAGCTCAAGGCGATGCGCTACGACCTCAGCGGCACCGCGAATTCGGTCGACGCGGTCGACGTGCTGATCGACACGGCCACCGGCCTGCCCTATTGGGACGGCACCAACTGCACCGGCACCAACGTCTCCAACAACGGCAGCAGCAGCGACCAGTGCAACATCCGCCGCGCCACCGCGCCGGCGCAGGCCCGCTTCAACAACCGGCAGTGGGGCCTCTACCTGCAGGACGACTGGAGCGTCACGCGCCAGCTCGAGCTCAACCTCGGCGTCCGCTGGGACTACGAGGACAACATGCTGAACAACGCCTATGCGACGCCGGCCGACCGCGTCGCGGCGCTGCTGGCGGCGGACGTGCCGCGCTTCGGCATCGCGCCGCCGGCGGGGCAGACCTACGCGCAGTCGCTGGCCAAGGGCGGCATCGACGTGTCGCGCTACATCAGCAGCGGCAACTCCCGCAAGGCCTTCAAGCAGGCGATCGCGCCGCGGCTGGGCTTCTCCTACGACGTCTTCAACGACCGCAACACGGTGGTCTTCGGCGGCTACGGGCGCAGCTACGACCGCACCATGGCCAACCACGCGCTCGACGAACTGCAGAAGAACCAGGCCCCGGGCGGTGAGATCTGGTTGATCCGCAACGACCTGAAGATGCCTTACGCGGACCAGTTCAGCATCGGGTTGCGGCAGGCACTGTCGCCGACCTGGAACGGCGAGATCGCGCTGAGCCGCATCGAGGCGAAGCACCAGTTCGTCTGGTTCAGCGGCAACCGCGACGCCAACGGCGGCTTCGCGCAGCAGTCGGCGCTCGATCCGCTGTGGGGCGGCCCCGATGGCTTCGGCCAACTGGTGCTGGGCGACTCGATCGGCCGCACGCGCACCGACTCGGTCTTCGTGAAGGTGGACCGGCCCTACAGCGCCGCCTCGGGCTGGACGGCGACGCTGGCCTACACCTACAGCGATGCCAGGACCACCAACCTGCAGTGGAGCAACGACACCTTCGACTGGACCTACGGACGCGCGGGGCGCGGCTGGAATCCCAGCACGCTGGTCGACAGGCACCGGCTGGTCGGCGCGTTCATGACCGACAAGCTGCTGCCCTGGGGCCTGAGCTTCTCGGCCAAGGGCACCTACGCGAGCGGCTTCCCGCGGCGGCTGACCAACTGCCTTGCGGGCACCGCGCAGTGCTTCCTGATGCGCGGCGATGCGCCGAGCTACCGCCAGGTCGACATCAGCCTCGGCAAGGCCTTCAAGTACGGCCTGCACCAGGTGGCGCTGCGGCTCGATGTGCTGAACGTCTTCGGCGCCGACAACTACGCCGGCTTCGACGACTGGGTCGGCATCGCCCCGCCCGCGGGCCAGCCGACGAATCGCCTGGGCGGCGACAACCTCAACCTCGACAAGCCCAACACCGCCCGCGGCGACAACCGCGCGCTGCGGGTGGTGCTGACCTACAAGTTCTGAGGCGGATGGAGCGGCCGGAGCGGCGTATGCTCGCCGCCTTCTCCCCTGCCCGGCGACCGTCATGACCACTGCCCTGCTCATCATCGACCTGCAACGCGCGCTGTGCGTGGGCGAGTACGCCTGCCACGACGTGGACGCCGTGATCGGCCGCGTCAACGGCCTGATCGCGCAGGCGCGCGAGACCGGCACGCCGGTCGTCTTCGTGCAGCATGAGGAGGACGGCTGGGAACCGCTGCGCCATGGCAGCGAGGGCTGGCAGCTCGACGACCGGCTGCAGGCGCGGCCGCAGGATCTCCGGGTGCGCAAGACCTCGCCCGACTCGTTCCACCGGACCGAGCTGGACGCAGTGTTGAAGGGCCTGGGCGTGACCCACCTGGTCGTGTGCGGCGCGCAGAGCGACTTCTGCGTCGACACCTCGACGCGCCGCGCGCTCAGCGCGGGCTACGACGTCACGCTGGTCGAGGACGGCCACACGACGATCGCCAATGGCGCGCTGACCGCGCCGCAGATCATCGAGCACCACACGCTGATCCTGCGCCACCTCAACAGCTTCGGTCCCGCGATGAGCGCGAAGCCTGCGGCGGAGATCCGCTTCGGCGCGGCCTGAGCCGACGGCTGCCGAGCGTCCCTCCCGCCGACCGCTCCCGCCGGCCTCCCGCCGCGCTACTTCAGCGCCGTGCGCGCGCTGGCCAGGCGCGACAGCGTCATGTCGCACTGGTCGACGGTGCCGATGCAGTCCAGCCCGCGCGATTCCACTTCGCTCATCAGGCTGAGCCAGGCGTTCAGGCCCTCGAGCGTCACCTTCGTGCGCGAGGTCCGGCTCCAGCCGCGTTCGGCGAGCTGACCGAGATAGATCCAGGTCTGCCGGCGCGACAGGCCCGACAGCTGCCCGATGCAGGCCTGCGACACCGGCAGCGCCAGGCTGTTGCTGGCCGCGCCGCCGCGCTGCGAGCTGCTGAGCGCAGCCGCCAGCGTGGCCAGCACGCTGATCAGGCGCTGGAAGCCGTTGCCAGCCAGTCGCATCGTGATCTGGTCCTGCAGCCGCGACGCGGTCGCCGCATACAGCTCGCCGGTGGCCGCGTCGCGCTGCGGGGCGTGGGTGTCCTTCATCCGCGGCAGCGGGATGTGGATGGTGGTGACGTCGACCAGCGCCGTCACGTCGTAGCGCGCCGCCAGCTGGCCCAGCGGCGAATCCGCCCCGATGACGTCGCCCAGCCACAGCGCCGCCACCGCCACGCGGGTGTCGGCCGCGACCTTGGCCGCGAGGAAGGCGGCACCGCCGCTGATCGCGATCCATTCGGCCAGCGGGCTGCCGGCCTCGATGATCTTCTGGCCGCGTCGATAGGTCCGCACCTGGCCGTCGGCCAGCCAGTCGTCGGGGTTGTCCGTCTCGCCGTTGTGCGGCACCTGCGTCGCCTTCGTGTTCATGCTCATGCTGGATGGGATCCACCGGGCCAGGCTCCGCCCTCCGCGCTGCATGCGGAAGCTCTGCGAAGGCCTGACGGCGAACCGTGGGTTATAGAAGCGGACCGTCCCCGCCGATCGGTCGATAAGGCCGGTGAGGTCGGCCCGGTTTGCCGGTTGACCGCGCGCCGGTCACCAGATGGACAGGCTCCGCGCCAGGACGCGCTGCAGCCAGCTGCGCGACGAGGCCTCGGACACATCGCCCTGCGCGACGCTCTCCAGGCTGGCGTTCACCACGTCGCGCGAAGCCACCACGTTGCCCGGGCGGATGTCGCGCGGATTGACGATGCCGGAGAAGCGCAGCGTGTTGACGCCCTTGTTCAGGCCCACGTTGCGCTCGCCCGCCACCAGCAGGTTGCCGTTGGGCAGCACGTTGATCACGCTCACCGCCACCTGCGTGACGAAGCTGTTGTCGGTCTCGGTCGTGCCCGAGCCCTTGAAGGCGTCGCTGCCCGAGGCGGTCGCGTCGATGTTGAGCAGCCGCTCCACCGCGCCGACCTTGCTCTGGCCGCCCGGCCCGCGCACCGCGAGCCGGTTGTCGCGGCTGGTGTCGGTGGTCTGCTTCTGCGTGGCCTTGAGCGTCTCCTGGATGTCGACCTTCAGCGTGTCGCCGATCGCGCTGGGCCGCTTCTCGCCCGAGAACAGCGAGGTGGGCGACATGCCGGGCTGGTAGATCGCGCCGTTGCTGGGCCGCTCGATGTACATCGGCGCCTGCGGCGGCGCGACCAGCATCGGCCCGGGCACCGTGGGCGGCGCACCGGCGCAGCCGCCCAGCGCGGCGAGCGCGCCGGCGGCGGTCGCCAGCGCGGCGGCGCGGCGGGCCGCGCGCGTGCGCTGGCGAGATTGCTTGCTCGAGATCACATCCCTCTCCCTCAGCTCTGGAAGCCGGTGACCAGCGCCTTCACGACCGGCGCGATCTTGTTGCGTGTCCCGGCCCATCGGGCCAGGCCGAAGTTCTCATCCGCGACGTAGCTGCTGGTGGACAGCAGCGTGCCGTCCGACCGATGCAGGCTCAGCGACGCGGCGCTCAGGTTGGCGCGGTAGCCGCTGGCCATCGGCGGCACGCCCCATTCGATGGTGGCGACGTAGCGCAGCCAGACGCCGCATTGCTGCAGGCCGGTGCCGGGCTCGTAGACGCGGCTGTCGACGCCCTGCCCCTTGAGCTCCACCTGCAGCGCCGGGACCAGGTCCTCGAGCGGCGCGTTGCGGTTGAATTCGATGCACACCGCGCGCACCGGCGCATCGCCGTGATGCACGGTGTTGCTCGCCCGGGCCGGCGCGGCAGTCGCCAGCGCGGTCGAGGTGGCCGCGCTGGCGCCCTTCACCAGTTCCCAGGCGGGGACCGGGCTCAGCACCGCGCAGCCGCCTAGCGCCATCGCCGCGGCGTGGACCATGACGACGGCGGCGAGCGGCCGGACGAAGGACGGGCGCATGGCGGCGGGCCTCACACCAGCTCGTCGAGCACGGCGCCGCCGCCCAGCGCGGCCATCACGCCGTAAGCGACGACGTTGCCCAGCACCTGGCCCACGGTGCCGGCGACATCGCCGACGGTGTCGGTCACCGTGTCGGCGGCGGTCTCGACCGCGTCCAGCGTGTGGTCGGCCAGCGCCTGCAGGCCCTGGGCGCTGATGGTGGCGGTGACACCGAGCACCGGACCCAGCGTCAGGCCCGGGCCGCCGCGGGACGGGCCCGACGACGCGCCGGACGAGGTGGCGCGGCTGGCCTCGGCGGAGGGACCGTCGGACGAGGTGGCGAGGCTGGCCAGGCCGGACAGGAAGGGTACGCTGCTCAAGGCGGTCTCCCGGCGGGGTTCAAGGCCGCGCGGCCAGCGCGGCCGTGTCCAGCGACAAGGTGCTCGGCACTGGCGAAGCGGCCGTCGGCGAAGTAGCCGTCGGCGATGCGGACGTTGACGAAGCGAGCGCCGCAGTGGTGGTTGCGGCGTTGGCCGCGCTCGCGACGGCCGACGCGAAAGGCGATGCGACGGGCGCGGTCGCGGCCGGACCGGGGGCGGCCGCCTTGGCCTCATTCAGCGCCTTGGAGAAATCGGCTGCGCCCGACTTGGCGCCCTTGGCCGGTCCCGAAGGCGCCGGCGCGCCGGCCCGGACGGCCGGCGACGGAGAAGCGGAGGACTTGACGTGCATGGCGAAGCGCTCTCGTTCGTTGGGGTGAACGGATTCTTCGCCGCGGCCGTCGGGCGGCATGCGCGGATGAGCGCGAGGAACTCAGCGGTCGCCGCGAGCTCGGTGAACTGCGTCACCGAGGCCAGGAACTGGGCGGCGTCGACCCCGTTCCCTCCGCTCAAGTTCGCGCGGAAGCGGCGTCGTGCGGGCGATCAACGCCCTCGGCGCGCGAGGCGCGTGCGGGCGGCCATGAAGGGGGAAGGGAACGCGGAGGGGCGGTCAGGGGCGACGCTGGAGCTCGAGCGCCTCGGTCCACTCGTCCCAGCTGGACTCGCTGACCTCCAGGCCTTCCAGCGCGGGCGTGTCCTCGATGGGCCAGCCGGACGGGCTGAACGGGATGCGCCGCTGCAGCAGCAGTTCGGTCTGGCGCAGGATGTGCTGCATGACCGAACCGAGGGGGTGACCGGCGTCGCCGGTCGGGGGCGCGAATCGTTGTCGCATGGTCCTCTCCTGTCGAACCCCCACTATCGGCGGGGGCCGGCGCAAGTGCCATCCCACCATAGGGTGGACCTGGAGGGATGCAGGCAGGAGCAGGACGAAAGGCGGTGGGGGGCGGTCGAGCGGTCACGGGGGGATGCGACACGCGCGCCGACAGGCCGTCGCAGGTTCAGATCGATCATTTCGAGGTGATCGATCTGAACATCCCGGTGGCTCAGATCACCTGTCGCAGCAGCGCGTACAGCGCGATGCCGCCGGACACGACAGCGCAGGCGGTCTTCACCGAGCGATTGGCCACGAAGGCGCCGATCAGGCTGCTGACCAGGATGGCGGCGAGGAGGTAGTTGGTTTTCATGGGCCGCGATTGTGGCGGCGTGCCGGTGCCGGTCGACCCGGCGCCGCGGCGCGGATCAGACAGTCGCGCTCGCGGGCCGGTTGATCTCGACGGTCACGTGAACAAGTTCCTCATGCACCGACAGCAACCGGCGGACCTCATCGGGCCGTGCCTCGGGATGGTCGGTGACCAGCGACACGATGCAGGCGTACTGGGCCCGGCCCACGCGCCACACATGCAGGTCGGCGATCGCCGCCGGCCATGGGGCGGCGGCGATGACCTCGCGGACCTCGTCGACGACCGGCGCGTCCATCTCGGCGTCCAGCAGCACGCGGCCGGTGTCGCGCAGCAGCCCGCGCGCCCAGACCGCCACCAGCGCCGCGCCGGCGATGCCCATCGCCGGATCCAGCCAATCGGCCCCCCAGAACCGCCCGCCCAGCAGGGCCACGATGGCCAGCACCGAGGTCGCCGCGTCGGCCAGCACATGCAGATAGGCGGCGCGCAGGTTCAGGTCGTCATGACCGTGGGGCGCCGCGTGCGCGTGCTCGTGGGTGTCTCCATGCTCATGCCCGTGGCCGTGGCCGTGGCCGTGGCCATGATGATGGTGCTCGCCGCGCAGCAGCCAGGCGCAGGCGAGGTTCACGATCAGCCCGAGCGCCGCCACCGCGATGGCCTCGTCGTAATGGATCGGCGTCGGCGCGAGCAGCCGCTCGATCGACTGCCACAGCATCAGCCCCGCGACGCCGATCAGCAGCAGCGCGCTGCTGTAGCCGCCCAGCACCTCGATCTTCCAGGTCCCGAACGCGAAGCGGCCGTCCTTCGCCCAGCGCCGCGCCGCGCCATAGGCCAGCACCGAGACGCCCAGCGCCACGGCGTGCGAGCTCATGTGCCAGCCGTCGGCCAGCAGCGCCATCGAGTTGAAGAGATAACCGCCGGCGATCTCCGCGACCATCATCGCGACGGTGAGCAGCACGGCCCAGCGCGTGTTGCGGGCAGCGAGCGGGTTGCCCTCGTCAAAGACATGCGTGTGCTGCCAGGCGGCGATGGAGGTCGTGGAAGGCATGGGAAAAGCCGGTCCCGGCCGGCGTTGTCATACTCCCCCCCAGTATAGGAGCCGGCTGCGCGGCGTCGCTAGAATGCCGCGCCATGGCACACACGACCACCGGCCGGAAGAAGCTGCTCACGCGCATCCGCCGCATCCAGGGGCAGGCGGCGGCGCTGGAGCGCGCCGTCGACCAGGACGCGGACTGCATGGCCGTGCTGCAGCAGATCGCCGCCATCCGCGGCGCGGTCAACGGGCTGATGGCCGAGGTGCTGGAAGGCCATGTGCGCGAGCACCTCGGCGCACCGGGCCTGAGCGCCGAGCGGCGCGCGGCCGAGACCGACGCGGTCGCGGCGCTGCTGAAGTCCTATCTGCGCTGAGCGCCCGCGGGCGCGGGGCGCGAGGGGTAGACTCCGCCGCACCTTTCAAGACAACGGGGTCTCGGGTGGATACAGAGGAGCGGCGTCCCTTGCGGGTGGTGGTGCTGGGCGGCTCGGCAGGCAGCATCGACGCGCTTGGCGCCATCCTCGGTGCGCTACCGCACGAACCGGGCTTCGCGGTGCTGGTCATCACGCACCTCGATCCCAACGAGGAATCCCATCTCGCCGAGGTCCTGCAGGAGCGCACCACCCTGCCGGTGGAGCGGCTCGAGCACCTGGCCAAGGTCGAGCACGGCCGCGTCTACGTGCTGCCCGAGAACGCCGGCGTGATCGCGCTGGACGGCCATTTCCGCCTCACCCGGCGGCAGCCGGGCCTGCACCTGCCGATCGACGGCTTCCTCGCCACGCTGGCGCAGGACCCGGACCAGGACGGCGCGGTGGTCATCCTGTCCGGCACGGGCCAGGACGGCGCGGCCGGCATCGTCGACCTGAAGGCCACTGGCGGCTTCGCGATCGCGCAGGCGCCGGGCACCGCGGCCCATGACGGCATGCCGGTCGCGGCGATCAACACCGGCCTCGTCGACGAGGTGCTGCCGCCGGCGGACATCGCCGCCGCGCTGGTGCGGCGCTTCGGGCAGCCGCACCAGGAAGGCGGGCTCCCCGGCTCCACCTCCGGCACGCAGGACGCCGATGCGCTGGAGACGGCGCTGTCGATCGTGCAGCAGAAGGCCGGCGTCAACCTGGGCTACGTGAAGGACGTCAACCTGCGCCGGCGCTTCCTGCGCCGCGTGCTGCTGCAGAAGGACCGCGACGTCGCCGCCTACCTGCAGCTGCTGCGCAGCGACCCCTACGAGGCCGCCGCGCTGCGCGACGACGTGCTGATCGGCGTGACGGCCTTCTTCCGCGATGCCGAGTTCGTCAACGTACTGCGCCAGGTCGTGCTGCCCAAGCTGCTGGCGCTGCGGCATGACCCGATCCGCATCTGGGTGCCCGCCTGCTCCACCGGCGAGGAGGTGTACACCATCGCCATGCTGCTCAAGGAGGCGATGAACGCCGAGGGCATCGCGCGCCGCGTGCAGATCTTCGGCACCGACATCAACGAGGCCTCGATCGAGACGGCGCGCGCCGGCCGCTACGGCGCGGCGGCGCTGGAGAACGTGCCGCAGGCCTTCCGCGACGCCGCCTTCCTGCCCAGCGCCGGCGGCTACCTGGTGGCCAAGGACCTGCGCGAGATGTGCGTCTTCGCGCGGCACAACCTGCTGGCGCATGCGCCCTTCTCCGGCATGGGCCTGATCAGTTGCCGCAACATGCTGATCTACCTGCGCAAGGAAGCGCAGCAGCATGTCTTCGAGGTGCTGCACTACGCCTGCCGCAACGACGGCTTCATGCTGCTGGGCCGGGCCGAGGCCGCCTCGGTCGCCGATGGCTTCGAGCATGCCGGCGCGCCGCACCTGTACCGCAAGCTGCCGAACTCGCGCCGCCAGCGGCCGCTGTTCCCGATCGACGCGCTGCGCCCCTGGGTCAGCGACAGCGATGCGCCGCGCGTGCCGCAGGCGCCGCCGCCGGACCTTGTGAGCGGGGCGGCCGACCGCGTGGCGCTGGCGCGCTACGCGCCGCCCGGCTTCGTCGTGAACGAGAGCGGCGACGTCGTGCAGTTCCGCGGCGACGTGGCCGCCTTCATCGCGCCGGCCAGCGGCGAGGCGACGCTGGCGTTGCCCCGGCTGCTCGACGCCGAACTCAACGTCCCGGTGCGCACGGCGCTGATCGAGGCCAAGCGCACCGCGCAACCGGTGCGGCGTGAGCGGGTGGCCTTCCGCGACCGCCGTTATGCGCTGGAGGTGCTGCCGCTGGAGACGGGCGAGGCACTGCAGCATTTCCTCGTCACGCTGGCGCCCGAGCCGGACGAGCCGGTCGCCGGCGTGGCCTCGGCGCTGTCGGCGCCGCCGTTCTCGCCGGGCGGCGCGCGGGCGCGCGTCGACGAGCTCGAGCGCACCGTCACGACGCTGTCCGATGAACTGGAGGCCACGCAGGCCCAGCTGCGCACGCTGGTCATCGAGTTCGAGTCGGCCAACGAGGAGCTGCGCACCGCCAACGAGGAGATGCTCAGCACCAACGAGGAGCTGCAGAGCGCCAACGAGGAACTGCAGAGCGCGAAGCAGGAACTCGAGTCGGCCAACCAGGAGCTGATCTCGCTGAACGAGGAGCTCAAGTCGCGCAACGACGAGCTGGACCAGGTCAACGACGACCTCAGCAACCTGGTCGAGGGAATCCCGCTGCCGGTGGTGCTGCTGGACCGCCAGCTGCGCCTGCGCCACGCGTCGCCGCAGGTGGCGCAGCTCTTCGGCTTCGAGCCCGCGGCCATCGGTCAGGCGATCGGCCAGCCGGTCGCGCTGGTGACCTCGCGCTTCGCGGTCGGCCAGCTGGAGCAGCTGGTGCAGGCCGCCGTGCAGGGCCTGGCGCCGGTGGAGCACGAGCATCAGGACAACGAGGGCCGCTGGTGGCTGATCAACGTGCGGGCCTACCGCACCGCGGATGAGCGCATCGACGGCGCGGTGATCGCCTTCCAGGACATCCACGAGCTCAAGTGCGCGCTGGGCTCGGCCCAGCATGCCCGCGACGACGCGGAGCGCGCCAACACCGCCAAGGACGACTTCCTGGGCATGGTGTCGCACGAGCTGCGGGCGCCGCTCAACGTGATCGCCGGCTGGGCCTCGGTGCTGAAGCAGTCGCAGGAGCGCGGCGTGCTGGCCGAGGCCACCGCCACCCGCGCGATCAGCACCATCCTCAAGCACTGCCAGGCGCAGGCGCAGCTGATCGACGACCTGCTGGACGTGTCCCGCATCGCCTCGGGCCACCTGACGCTGGAGATGCGGCCGCTGGACCTGTCGGCCTGCGTGCGCGCGGTCGTCGACGGCCTGCAGCCCACCGCCGAGGCGCGCGGCCTGACGCTGAGCGGAACCGGCCTGCAGCAGCCGCACCGCATCCAGGGCGACCAGCGCCGGATGCAGCAGATCGTCTCCAACCTGGTCGGCAACGCGCTGAAGTTCACGCCGCGCGGCGGCCGCATCGGCGTGACGCTCAGCCGCATCGGCCCCACGGTCGAGCTGGCGGTCGTGGACACCGGCATCGGCGTCGCCGTCGAGTTGCTGCCACGGCTGTTCGACCGCTTCACCCAGGCCGACATCACCCGCACCCGCGAGTACGGCGGGCTGGGCCTGGGGCTGTCCATCGTGCGCCACCTGGTGCTGGCGCACGGCGGCACGGTGACCGCGCACAGCGAGGGCGAAGGCCGGGGCACGCGGCTGACGGTGCGTTTCCCGGCGGCGGAACTGGTTTCGGACACGCCCGACACGCCGCCGCGCGAAGGCGTCACCGCCGACCTGCGCGGCCTGCGCGTGCTGCTGGTGGACGACGACCCGCATGCGCTGGACGCGTTGCGGCACCTGATCGAACTGGCCGGCGCCCAGGTGCGCGCGGCCGGCTCCGTCGACGAGGCCTGGACCGCAGTCTCGGCCGCGGCGCCGGACGCCGCGCCCCATGCGCTGGTCAGCGACGTGGCCATGCCGGGGGCGGACGGTTATTCGCTGATCCGTCGGCTGCGGGCGCATGAGCGCGACCGCGACTCGGCCGGCGGCCCGCCGCTCTATGCGGTCGCGCTGACCGGCCTGGCCACGCTCCAGGACCGCGATGCCGCGATCGCGGCGGGCTTCGACGACCATCTCGCCAAGCCGGTGGACGTCGACCTGCTCGTCGAGAAGCTGCTGATCGCCAAGCCGCGCTGAGCGGGCCGCAGGCTCAAGCCATCGCGGGATCGGCCCTCCACGGCGGCCCGGCGCGAGGCGGGGCCCGATGGCGGATCAATCCGCCGCGAGGCCAGGTGGCAGCGACGGATGAGTTCGCCGCGAGGCCGCGTGGCAGCGTCGGATCAGTCCGCTGCCTGCGCGATGACCGCGGGCACGATCACGCTGCGGCGGCGGGCGCGCTTCACGTCGTACATGCGCTCGTCGGCCAGGTGCAGGGCCTGCTCGACGCTGAGCCCGGTCGGGTCCAGCGCGACGACGCCCACGCTCGCGCCGGCGTACTGCAGCGCATGGCCTTCCAGGTCGAAGCGACCAACGCTGGCGAGCGACGCGCGCTGCTCCAGCGTGCGCGCGGCCTGGGCTGGCTCGCCGCGATCGAGCAGCGGCGCCTGCGCGGACGAGGCCCCGCCCAGCGCCACGCCGGGCCCGACCACCACGAACTCGTCGCCACCGACCCGCGCCAGCATGTCCGAGCCGCGCAGCTCCAGCGACAGGCGCTGGGCCATCTCGCGCAGGAACAGGTCGCCGCGGTGATGGCCGAGCTGGTCGTTGACGGTCTTGAAGCCGTCCAGGTCGATGCAGCCCAGCAGCACGCAGGTGCCGTCGCGCGCGGCCCGCTGCAGCTGGCGCTGCAGCTCGTCGAACAGCGCGCGGCGGTTCGGCAGGCCGGTCAGCGCGTCGGTCAGCGCATAGGTCGCCAGCTGCTCGTTGGCGGCGCGCAGGTCCGCCACCAGCCGCTCGCGCTGCAGGAATTGCCCCACCAGCGAGGAGAACAGCCGCAGCAGCGACTCCGCCTCCGGCGCGATCGGCCGGCGCTGCGCGCTGGCCGCGCACAGCGTGCCCATCAGCGCGCCGCCGTCGTCGCGCACCGGCGCGCTGACATAGGTCTGGATGCCCAGCTGGCGCGCCGCGTCGGAGTCGCCCCAGCAGTCCGCCACGTCGCTGGTGGCCATGCGGCCGGCGTCCAGCGCGCGCTTGCACAGGGTGTCGGACCAGGCCACCGTCAGCCCCTCGGGGATGGTCATCGCGCCGGTGTTGCGCGCGATCAGCACGTGCTGCTCGCCGGCGCGCAGGTCGATGGTCGTCAGGTAGGTCGATTCGAGCCCGGTGATCGAGCCCAGCATCTCCAGCAGCGGGCGGGTGAGCTGGTCGAGGTTCCGGGCGACCGGCACGGTCGAGGTCAGGCGGGCGAGCAGGGCATCCAAGATCGGCATCGAAGGTCGGGACTGAAGCCGCCGATGTTGTCACAACTGCGCCGCGTCACCGGACGCCGTCCGTCATGGCGTTGGCGCCGTCCGCCGGATGCGGCCGAGGACATCGCCGGCCCGGCGCGGCGGGCTACGCCCCAGCATGTGCGCCGGGCATGTGCGCCGAGCATGCCCGCCGGGCCTGCGCGCCGAGGGGGGCGTAGGGGTCCGCATGCGCGCCGGGCGTGTGAATTGCCGCGAACGCTTCATCGAAGGCACAGGGAGAACCCCCATGCAACGCGACGGACAGTACCGCGGCGTCTCGTACCGGGTCGAATCGACGCCCACGCCCGGCGGCGCCTACCTTGGCCGCTACCAGCTGCTGGATACCGGGCGACGGCGCCATGACGCGACCGATCATGAATTCCTCGGCGGCGGACCGGCCGCCAACGACGCGTTCGGTGAGGAGCTGGAAGCACCGCCGGCACGGCGCGCGGCGATGGACGCCGCTCCGGCGCGCGAGGCAGCGGCGTCCGGCGGGGCCGCGCTCGGAGCCGGCCCGGCGACCGGCGCCGAGGACGTCGTCCACCCCTCGCTCGACGCCGTCTGGGCGACGGAGAACGAAGCCCTCAGCTACGCCACCGAAGCGGCCTGCCACGCCATCGAGATCATGCAACTCGGCCGCCCGCAGGCCCAGGGTCGCGGCAGCGGCTCGAGCTGGCGCCGCACCGACACGCTGGGGCAATGAGCGCCGGATGAAAAACGGCGCCGGCCGCGATGCGGTCCGGCGCCAGAGCGCGGGCGGGGCCGCCGCCGGCCTCAGGACGGCTGGCGCGCGGGGTCCAGGCCGCCGCCCAGCACCTTGTAGAGCTGCACCTGGTTCTGCAGCTGCGCCAGGCGCACCTGCAGCGCCGCCTGCTGCGCCGCGAAGCTGGCGCGCTGCGCGTCCAGCAGGTCCAGGCTGGACGCCGCGCCGTTGCGGTAGCTCAGGTCCACCAGCTCGAGGCGGGTCGCCTCCGCCGCGGCCTGCGCGTCCTGGGCGCGGAGCTGCTCGTCCAGCGTCGCGCGGCCCGCCAGCGCGTCCGCCACTTCCTTGAAGGCCGTCTGCACGGTCTTCTCGTACTGGGCGACCGCGATCTCGCGATTGGCCCTGGCCGCCGCGACGTTGTTCTTCACCCGTCCCGCGTCGAAGATCGGCATCAGCGCCGAGCCCGCGATGCTCCACGCGCTCTGGCTGAACAGGTCCTTCAGCGCGCTGCTGGCCGTGCCCACGCTGCTGGTCAGCGTGATGCTCGGGAAGTAGGCCGCGCGGGCGACGCCGATGTTGGCCTCGGCCGCCACCAGCTGCTGCTCGGCCTGGCGCACGTCGGGCCGGCCCACCAGCACCTGCGAGGGCACGCCCGCCAGCAGCGCGCCCATGGTCTGGTCGCTCAGCGGGCGCGCTTGCGGCAGCGCGTCCGGCAGGGTCTGCCCCACCAGCAGCGTCAGCGCGTTCAGGTCCTGCTGGCGCGTGCGCTCGGCCTGGGCCAGGGTGGCCCGCGCCGATTCATAGGACGACTTGGCGGTGCTCAGGTCCAGGTTGGACGCGGCGCCGTTGTCGAACTTCAGCTGCATCAGCTTGAGGCTGTCCTCGCGCGTGGCCAGCGTCTGGCGCGTGAGCGCCAGCAGTTCCTCGTCGGCCTGCACCGCCAGGTAGGCCTGGGCCACGCCCGCGACCAGGCTGATCCGCGCCGAGCGCGCCGCCTCGTCCGTCGCCAGGTACTGGGCGAAGGCCGCGGCGCTCTGGTTCTTGACGCGGCTGAACAGGTCGAGCTCGTAGGAGGTGACCTGCAGCCCCGCCTGGTAGACGCTGACGATCTGGCTGTCGCCGCTCGAGGTGGTCTGCGGACCGCGCTGCGCCGACAGTCCGAGGTTGACCGTGGGCCAGCGGTTGGCCGCGGTGACGTTGGCCTGCGCCCGCGCCACGTCGACATTCAGCAGCGCCACGCGCAGGTCGCGGTTGTTCTTCAGCGCGAGGTCGATCAGCTGCTTGAGCCGCTCGTCGCGGAAGAACTGCTGCCATTGCAGCTCGGTGGCGGCCTTGGCGTCGGCCGCCTCGGCGCCCGGGCCCTGGGGCCACTGCGGCGCCACCGGCGCCTCGGGGCGCTGGTGCTCGGGCGCCAGGTTCACGCAGCCCGCCAGCAGCGCCACCGTGGCGGCGGCCGCGGCCATCACTGAGAGTTTTCTTTTCATCATCGTCAGACTCCGTCCGCGTTCTGCGCGGCGTGGGCGGCCCGGGTCGCGTCGGGACCGTCGAGCTCATGCGAGTACAGCTTCTGCTGGCGCTCGCTGCCCTTGAAGAAGCGGCGCACCACCAGGAAGAACACCGGCACGAACACCACCGCCAGCACCGTCGCGGTCACCATGCCCGAGAGCACGCCGGTGCCGATCGCCCGCTGGCTCGCCGAGCCCGCGCCCGAGGCGAAGAACAGCGGCGTCACGCCCAGGATGAAGGCCATCGAGGTCATGATGATCGGGCGGAAGCGCAGGTGCGCCGCCTCCAGCACCGACTCCACCAGCCCCTTGCCCTGCGCCTGCAGGTCCTTGGCGAACTCGATGATCAGGATCGCGTTCTTCGCCGACAGGCCGATGATGGTGATCAGGCCGACCTTGAAGTACACGTCGTTGGGCATGCCGCGCAGCGTCGCGCCGAGCAGCGCGCCCAGCAGGCCCAGCGGCACCACCAGCATCACCGACAGCGGGATGGACCAGCTCTCGTAGAGCGCGGCCAGGCACAGGAACACCGCCAGCAGCGAGAACGCCAGCAGGATGCCGGCCTGCGAGCCGGAGAGCTGCTCCTCGCGCGACAGGCCGGTCCACTCGTAGCCAATGCCCGGCGGGAGCTGGCGGATCATCGACTCGAGTTCCTTCATCGCCTGGCCCGTCGAGGCGCCGGCCGCCGCGTCGCCGGCCAGGCGCATCGCCGGATAGCCGTTGTAGCGGGTGGCCTGCATCTGGCCGGTGATCCAGCGGCTGGAGGCGAAGGCCGACAGCGGCACGTTGGCGCCCTGCGCGTTGGTCACGTTGATGGCCAGCACGTCCTCCGGCGTCATGCGCTTGGGCGCGTCGGCCTGCACCACCACGCGCTGCATGCGGCCGGTGCTGGGGAAGTCGTTGACATAGGTCGAGCCCAACTGGATGCCCAGCGTGCGCGCGATCGTGTCGTAACCGACGCCCAGCGCCTGCGCCTTGTCGCGGTCGATGTCGACCTGCAGCTGCGGCGCGTCCTCCAGGCCGTCGGGCCGCATGCCGGTGATGATCCTGCTCTTCTGCGCCATGCCCATCAGCTGGTTGCGCGCGTTGAGCAGGGCCTCGTGGCCGAGGCCGCCGCGGTCCTGCAGGCGCAGCGCGAAGCCGGTGGCGGTGCCCAGTTCCGGGATCGGGGGCGGCGAGAGCGGGAAGATGAACGCGTCGCGCACGCCCACCATCATCGCGCCCATCACGCGGCCGGCCAGCGCCTGCGCGCTGTGGTCCTTGCCCTTGCGCTCCTCCCACGGCTTGAGCGGCACGAACACCAGCGCGGCGTTCTGGCCCTGGCCGGAGAAGGAGAAGCCGATCACGCCGATGGTGTCGGCCACTTCCGGCTGCTTGTGCAGGAAGTTCTCGACGGCGGCGACGGCGGCCTCGGTCCGGTTGGAGGTCGCGCCCGGCGGCAGCTGCACGTTGACGATCAGGTAGCCCTGGTCCTCGTTCGGCAGGAAGGAGGTGGGCATGCGGATGTACAGCCAGCCCACCACCGCGACGACCGCGGCGAAGGCCACCATCATCGTGCCGCTGCGCTTGAGCAGCCTGGCCACCCAGCCTTCGTAGCCCTTGGCGGTGCGCGAGAAGCCGCGGTTGAACCAGCCGAAGAAGCCGCGCTTCTCGTGGTGGTGACCCGCCTCGACCGGCTTGAGCAGCGTTGCGCACAGCGCCGGCGTCAGCGACAACGCCATCAGCGCCGACAGCGCCATCGAGGCCACCATCGCCAGCGAGAACTGGCGGTAGATGTTGCCCACCGAGCCGGCGAAGAACGCCATCGGCACGAACACCGCGATCAGCACCGTGGTGATGCCGATGATGGCGCCGGAGATCTGGCCCATCGCCTTCTTGGTCGCCTCGCGCGGGCTCAGGCCCTCCTCGCTCATGATGCGTTCGACGTTCTCCACGACGACGATCGCGTCGTCGACCAGGATGCCGATCGCCAGCACCATGCCGAACAGCGTCAGCACGTTGATCGAGAAGCCCAGCGCCAGCATCACGCCGAAGGTGCCCAGCAGCGCCACCGGCACCACCAGCGTCGGGATCAGCGTGTAGCGCCAGTCCTGCAGGAACAGGTACATCACCAGGAACACCAGGATGATGGCTTCCACCAGCGTCTCGACGACCTGCGAGATCGAGATCTTCACGAACTTCGAGGAGTCGTACGGGACGGTGTAGACGACGCCCGCGGGGAAGTACTTCTTCAGCTCCTCCATCCGCTGCTTGATCGCGGTGGCGGTGCCCAGCGCGTTGCCGGTGGGCGAGAGCTGCACGCCGATGCCGGTGGAGGGCTGGCCGTTCAGGCGGGTGTAGGTGGCGTAGCTCTGGCCGCCCAGCTCGATGCGGGCGACGTCCTTGAGCAGCACCTTGGAGCCGTCGGTGTTGGCGCGCAGGACGATCTTCTCGAACTGCGCCTTGTCCTCGAGCTGGCCCTTGACCACGATGGTCGCCGACATCGTCTGGCTGCTCGTGTTCGGGCGGTCGCCCAGCACGCCGGCCGGCACCAGCGCGTTCTGCGCGGAGACGGCGGCGCTGACCTCGGCCGGGCTGAGGTTGTAGGACTGCATCTTGGCTGGGTCCAGCCAGATGCGCATCGCGCGCTCGGAGCCGAACAGCTGCGCCTGGCCGACGCCGGGGATGCGCTGGATCTCGGGGACGATGTTGCGGGCGGCGTAGTCGCCCAGCGCGATCGGGTCCATCGAGCCGTCCTGGGACGCCATGGTCACGAACAGCAGGAAGTTGGAGCGCGACTTGTCCACGCGCACGCCCTGCTGGGTGACCGCCGCCGGCAGGCGCGGCGTGGCGCGCGAGAGGCGGTTCTGGATCTCGACCTGCGCCAGGTCGATGTTGGTGCCCGATTCGAAGGTCACGGTGATCGAGCCGGTGCCGTTGGCCTGGCTGATCGATTCCATGTAGGCCAGGCCGGGCGCGCCGTTGAGCTCCTGCTCGATGACGGAGACCACCGCCTCGTCCAGGGTCTTGGCCGACGCGCCGGGGTAGGCCACCGAGATCACCAGCGAGGGCGGCGCCACGGTCGGGTACTGCGCCACCGGCAGCTGGGTGATCGCCACCCCGCCGAAGACCAGGATGAACAGGGCGATCACCCACGCGAAGATGGGGCGATCAATGAAGAAACGTGCCATGTCTTGGATCCTTCCTGAGCGTCAGGCGCTCAGCGGCTCGCCGCGCCGGAGGCGGCGGGCGCCGCGCCGGAGGCCGCTCCGGACGCCGCGCTGGCCGGGTTGAACGGCACCGGATTCACCGGCGCCCCCGGCACGAACATCTTCTGGAAGCCGTCGGCGATGACCTTCTCGCCGGGCTTGAGGCCATCCAGCACCACCCACTGGTTGCCGATCGCGTTGCCGATCTTGACCTTGCGCGGGGCGGGCTTGTTGTCGGGGCCGACCACCAGCACCGTGTCGCCGGTGGAGCCGCGCGTCACCGCCTGCTGCGGCAGCAGCACCGCCGAGGGCAACTCCGCCTGCGCGACGCGCACCCGCACGTACTGGCCGGGCAGCAGCAGGCCGTCGGGGTTGGGCACCTCGGCGCGCAGCGTCACCTGGCCGGAGGTCGGATCGACGCTCAGGTCGGTGAACAGCAGCTTGCCGGTGCGCGGGTAGACGGTGCCGTCGTCGCCGACGACCTCGACCTGCGCCGCATTCGCGCCCGCGCTGCGCAGCTGGCCCGCGGCCAGCGCGCGGCGCATCGCCTGCACCTCGTTGGCCGACTGCGTGAAATTGACATAGACGCTGCTGACCTGCTGGATCAGCGCGAGCTGCGTCGCGTCGGACGCGCCGACCAGCGCGCCCTCGGTCACCAGCGCGCGGCCGATGCGGCCCGAGATCGGCGCGTAGACGTGGGCGTAGTCCAGGCTCAGCTTGGCCTGCACGACGGCCGCCTTGGCCGCGGCCACGTCGGCGGCGGCGGCCTTGGCGGTCGCCACCGAGGTGATGTATTCCTGCTGGCTGATCGCCTTCGCGTCGGCCAGCGGCTTGTTGCGCGCGGCCTGCGCGGCGGCCTGCGCCTCGTTGGCCTGCGCCTTGGCGAGGTTGGCGTTGGCGCTGTCGAACTGCGCCTGGTAGGGCGCCGGGTCGATCAGGAACAGCGCCTGGCCGGCCTTGACCTCCGAGCCTTCGGTGAACAGCCGCTTGAGCACCACGCCGTTGACGCGAGCCCGGACCTGCGCGGTGCGCAGCGCCTCGACCCGGCCCGGCAGCTCGGTCTGCAGCGCGACCGCCTGCTGGCCCACCGTGACCACGCCGACATTGGCCGGCGGCATGCCGCCGCCGCCCGGACCGCCCTTGCCGGCCGCCGCCTCGTCCTTGCCGCAGGCGGTCAGCACCGCCGCGATCGAGATCACCAGCGGCAGCAGGTAGAGCATGCGCGCGCCGGCCTTCAGGCTCGGGCGCTCCGACCCCGGCGTTGCTTTTGTCAGAGGGGTAGACATCACGATGGGATTCCTCTCGCAGTACAGATCAGTTCTTCGGATGAGCGGCCCGGCGCGACGTCGCCAGGCGGGGGATCGGCGGCCGCTTCCGGCAAGCCCGGGCCCTCCCCGCCACGACGCCTGGCGCCGTCACGGTTCGACCCAAAGTCGCGCAGTATATACATACATTCATGCATGTATGTTTCTGGAACGTGCTTCTACAATCACGCCCCATGGCCCGCCGAACCAAACAAGAAGCCCAGGAAACCCGCGCCCGCCTGCTGGACGCCGCGGAGCAGCTGTTCCATGAACGGGGCGTCTCGCGCACCTCGCTGCAGGACATCGCCCAAGCCGCCGGCGTGACGCGTGGCGCCGTCTACTGGCACTTCGAGGACAAGGTCCAGCTCTTCAACGCCATGATGGAACGCGCCACCATGCCGCTGGAGGAGGACTTCGAGGCCTCGGTCTCGCCCGGTCCGGACCGGCCATTGGACGACTTGCGGCTGCGCCTGATGAACGTCATGCACTGCGCTGCGTTCAACGCTCGCACACGCCGGGCCTTCGAGATCGCCAACACGCGGGTCGAGTTCGTCGGCGAAATGGCCACGGTGCGCGAACGCAAGGTCGCCGCGCACCGCGAATGGACCGGCCACAACCGCGAGGCCTTCGAGCGCGCCAAGGCGCTGGGCCAGCTGCCGGCGGAGGTGGACTCGCAGCAGGCGGCGATCGGCCTGATGGCGCTGGTGGGCGGGTTGCTGCACCACTGGATGCTGGATCCGGAGGCCTTCGACCTGATCGAGGTCGGGCAGGCGCGGCTGGAGCATTACCTCTCCTCGTTGACGGTGGCGGTGCCGAACCGCTTCGCGCCGCTGACCGCCGCCGAGCGCGGCGCGCTGGGGCGCCAGCCGGTGTGCTCGGCCAATCGGACGGAAGACGACCGCAGCGACGACGGCGACGACCACTGAAGGTCGGCGAACGCGGCGTCCATCGTCGCGATTAACCGTTAATCCGGTGGAAAGCCCTGCATTTGTGCAGGGTCCCCTCAGGGAAACCCCAGGGTGCGGCGACAATAGCCGGTTGCCCACGCCCGAGCCGCCGCCGTGTCCATCGCCCCGCCCCCCACCCGTCCGCTGTCCGATCTGAAGAAGACCGGCCAGAAGGCGCTGACCGCGTACCGCCCGTTCTGGGCCAAGCGCTTCGGCCCCGCGCCCTTCCTGCCGATGTCGCGCGAGGAAATGACGCAACTGGGCTGGGACAGCTGCGACATCATCATCGTCAGCGGCGACGCCTACGTGGACCACCCCAGCTTCGGCATGGCGGTGATCGGGCGCACGCTGGAGGCGCAGGGATTTCGGGTGGGGATCATCGCGCAGCCGGATTGGAACTCGGCGGATCCGTTCCGGGCCCTGGGCAAACCGAACCTGTTCTTCGGCGTGGCGGCCGGCAACATGGATTCGATGATCAACCACTACACGGCCGACCGGAAGATCCGCTCGGACGACGCCTATACGCCGGGCGGCGCCGCGGGCAAGCGGCCGGACCGCGCGACGCTGGTCTACACCCAGCGCTGCAAGGAGGCGTTCAAGGACGTCCCCGTGATCATCGGCGGCATCGAGGCTTCGCTGCGCCGCATCGCGCATTACGACTACTGGCAGGACAAGGTCCGGCGCTCGATCCTGGTGGATTCCAAGGCTGACCTGCTCGTTTACGGCAACGCCGAACGCGCGATCATCGAGATCGCCCACCGCCTCGCGCAGAAGAAGCCCATCGAATCGATCACCGACGTGCGCGGCACCGCCTTCATGCGCAGGCCCGACGACGCGTCGCTGGACGGCTGGTTCGAGATCGACTCCACCGAGGTCGACGCGCCCGGCAAGATCGATGCGCTGCTCAGTCCCTACATGACGACCGAGGAAGCGGCCGCCGACCAGGGCACGGATTGCTCGAAGCAGCAGGCGCAGGCCGCGGGCGCCGATGGCGCCTCCGCGGGTGCGGCAGCTTCGGCGTCGACCGGCATGCCGGAGATCAAGCCGATCAAGATCGTCCGCCAGACGCTGGCCAGGAACGGCAGCGACGGCCGCGCGCTCGTGACGCCGCGCGATCGCACCGTGATCCGCCTGCCCGCCTACGAGCAGGTCAAGAGCGATCCGGTCCTCTACGCCCACGCCAACCGCGTGCTGCACCTGGAGACCAACCCGGGCAATGCCCGCGCGCTGGTGCAGCGGCATTCGTCGGGCGGCGTCGACCGCGACGTCTGGCTGAACCCGCCCCCCATCCCGCTGACGACGGTCGAGATGGATCACGTCTTCGACCTGCCCTACGCGCGCAGCCCGCATCCGGTCTATGCCGACGAGAACGGCAGCCACGACCACGGGACCAAGATCCCGGCGTGGGAAATGATCCGCTTCAGCGTGAACATCATGCGCGGCTGCTTCGGCGGCTGCACCTTCTGCTCGATCACCGAGCACGAGGGCCGCGTGATCCAGAGCCGCAGCGAGGACTCGATCATTCGCGAGATCGAGGACATCCGCGACAAGGTCAAGGGCTTCACCGGGATCATCTCGGACCTGGGCGGCCCGACGGCCAACATGTGGCACATCGGCTGCAAGAGCCCCGAGATCGAGGCCGCCTGCCGCAAGCCCAGCTGCGTCTATCCGGGCATCTGTCCCAACCTGCACACCGACCACGGCCCGCTGATCAAGCTGTACCGCCGCGCGCGGGCGCTGCGCGGGGTGAAGAAGATCCTGATCGGCTCGGGCCTGCGCTATGACCTGGCGATCGAATCGCCCGAGTACATCCAGGAGCTGGTGACGCACCACGTCGGCGGCTACCTGAAGATCGCGCCCGAGCACACCGAGGGCGGCCCGCTGTCCAAGATGATGAAGCCGGGCATCGGCACCTACGACCGCTTCAAGCAGCTGTTCGAGCAGGCCAGCGCCGCCGCCGGCAAGAAGCAGTTCTTGATTCCCTACTTCATCGCCGCGCATCCGGGCACGGCCGACGAGGACATGATGAACCTGGCGCTCTGGCTCAAGCGCAACGGCTTCCGCGCCGACCAGGTGCAGACCTTCTACCCGAGCCCGATGGCCACGGCCACGGCGATGTACCACTCGGGCAAGAACCCGCTGAAGAAGGTGACGCGGGACAGCGAGCCGGTCGACATCGTCAAGGGTGAGCGCCGGCGGCGCCTGCACAAGGCCTTCCTGCGCTACCACGACCCGAACAACTGGCCGCTGCTGCGCGAGGCGCTCAAGGACATGGGCCGCGCCGACCTGATCGGCAACGGCAAGCATCACCTGATCCCGACCTTCCAGCCCACGGGCACGGACGGCGGCTACGAGTCGGCGCGCCGGAAGAACTCGACCAACGCCGGGCAGAAGGTCGCGCCGAACAAGCCGCGCGCCGGCCAGCTGCTCACGCAGCACACCGGCCTGCCGCCGCGCGAGACGGGCGCGGCCCGCGCGCCACAGCGTCCGGCCGGCGCCGCCGCGCGCTCGGCCGGCAAGCCCTTCGCCAAGCCGGCGGGCAAGCCGAACGCGAAGCGCGGTCCGCGCTGACGCGGCTTCAGCGGGCGGGCGTCGAGGGAGACGTCGGGCGGGCGCCCGGTGTCGCGCTGCCGGCGGCCTCGTTCGCCGGCGCGGGCTTCACCCACTGCCACACCTTCCATCCCAGGCTCAGCCACGCCCACAGCCGCGCGATGCGGCCCGGCGGGCTGTCCGCGGCCTCGGGATCGCGCCGGCGGAAGGCGCGCGTCAGTCCCGCCAGGCCACCCGCCGCGGCCAGCGCCGCCACCGTGCGCCACAGGCGCGGCAGGCTGCCCGCCAGGCGGTAGAGCGCATGGCCGCGTTCGGCCCATTGCATCGGGCGCTCGAGCGCCCGCGCCTCGTGCAGCAGACCCAGGCGCAGCTCCGCGCTGCGCAGTTGCAGCTCGAGCTGCCGCAGCTTCAGCCGCTGGCGCGCATCGCCCCACATCATGGCCGCGCCCCCGGCTCCGTCTCGGGCTCGAGCGCGCGCTGATCGCGCGCCAGCTCCGCCACGCTGGCCGCGAACGGCCGCCCCGCCGCCAACTGGCGCTTCGCCCAATACCAGCTGCCCACCGCCCCGAGCAGGAAGGCCGCGCCCAGGCCGGCGCCCAGCGGCGCGCGCCAGGCATCGGGCACCCACAGCAGCGCGGCGAACACCAGCATCAGCAGCGCGGCCACGCCCAGCAGCAGCGCCAGCAGCAGCGCGGTCAAGGCGCCGAACAGGCGCAGCAGCTCCGCCTGCAGCTCGACGCCCAGCAGCTCCAGCCGCACGCGGGCCAGTTCAAGCGCCCGCTCGGCCATCCGCCGCAAGCGCTCCGTCAGCCCCGGATCGCGTGATTCCATCGAACGTCTCTCCTCGGTCTCCGGCCCCTCCGGTGTGCGGAAGCTATCACTGAATCGGGGGAAACGAGGGCGTTCTTTGTCCATACCGGCTCCAGGCCTTGGGCTACAGTGCGGTAACGCTTGGTTGCGCGGACCCCGCGCGGCCGGCCTTTCAAGGTTGATTCAATGCCTGATCGCCAGCACACGCACTCCGACGTCGTCGAGGACGACGACCTGCTGCAGTTCCTGGACGACCACGAGCACGCCGTCCTCGACGACCTCCCGCCACGCAAGCCCTGGCGGGTGCTGATCGTCGACGACGACACCGACGTCCACAAGGCCACCGAGCTGGCCATGCAGGGCCTGCAGGTCGAGGGCCAGCCGCTGGCCTTCCTGCATGCGAAGTCCGCGGCCGAGGCGCGCGCGCTGCTGCGCCAGGAGCCCGACATCGCCGTCGTCCTGCTGGACGTCGTGATGGAGTCCGACGACGCCGGCCTGCAGCTGGTGCGCCACATCCGCGAGGAACTGCGCCTGCGCGCCGTGCGCATCGTGCTGCGCACCGGCCAGCCCGGCTACGCGCCGGAGATCGAGACGGTCCAGGCCTACGACATCAACGACTACAAGACCAAGTCGGAGCTGACCCGCACGCGGCTGTACACCGTGCTGACGGCGGCGATCCGCTCCTACCGCCAGATCCGCGCGCTGGAAGCCAACCGGCAGGGTCTGGAGATGATCGTCGAGGCCAGCACCGAGCTCGGCCGCCAGCACGGGCTGCACCGCTTCGCCGAGGGCGTGGTGACGCAGCTGTGCGCGCTGCTGGGCACGCTGCCGGAAGGGCTGGTCTGCGTGCAGGCGCACAACGACGCCAGCGGCGATGCCCGCGTCATCGCGGCCGCCGGCCAGTACAGCTCGCTGATCAACCGCCCGCTGCACGCGGTGCCGGCGGGCAAGGTGCGCGACCTGCTGGCGCGCTGCCTGGCTGTCGGCCACAACCTGCACGAGGACGGCTGCACCGTGCTGTTCTTCGGCCTGCCCAGCGGCCGCGCCATGGCGGCGCTGGTCGAGGTGCAGCGCGAGCTCGACGAGCTCGACCGCCAGTTGCTGCGCGCGTTCTGCTCCAACATCGCCGTCGGCTTCGAGAACGTCATGCTGTACACGCAGCTGACCGACCAGGCCTACAACGACCCGCTGCTGCAGCTGCCCAACCGCACCCGCTTCATCGAGCTGCTCGAGCACAACCTCAAGTCGCCCGAGGGCATCACGCTCGCGCTGATCGACCTGGACGACTTCGCCGACGTCAACGACGCCTTCGGCCACCGCTTCGGCGACCAGGTGCTGCAGGCGGTCTCCCAGCGGCTGGCGCAGCGGCTGGGCTTCAACACCGCGATGGCGCGGATCTCGTCGAACGCCTTCGGGCTGCTCGGGCCCGACGACATGGTCAACGGCCACCGCATCGGCGGCGTCTTCGACGACCCCTTCACCGTCGCGGGCGAGCGCCTGCAGCTGTCCGCCACCACCGGGCTGGTGCGGCTGGCCCAGTCCCGGACGCTGGGCTCGGAACTGCTGCTGGACGCGCAGATCGCGCTCAAGCGCGCCAAGGCGGGCAACCGCGGCGCATCGCAATACTTTTCGCCGGAGATGGGCATCGACGCCCGCGAGCGCTTCAAGCTGCTCAAGGGCCTGCGCGCCAGCTTCGAGGAGCGCCGGCTGTTCGTCGTGTACCAGCCGCAGGTGGAGCTCGACACGCTGCGCGTCATCGGCGCCGAGGCGCTGCTGCGCTGGCGCACCGCCGACGGCAAATTCGTCCCGCCCGACCAGTTCATCCCGCTGGCGGAGCAGTCCGGCCTGATCGTCCCGATCGGCGAATTCGTGCTCCGCGCCGCCTGCCGCCAGGTGCGCCAGCTGCGCGATGCCGGCTACGCCGACTTCCGCATCGCGGTGAACATCTCGCTGGCGCAGTTCCGCCATCCCGCCTTCATCGACACCGTCCGGCGCGCGCTGGCCGATGCCGACGTGCCCGGCGCGGCGCTCGAGCTGGAGATCACCGAATCGATGGCGATGGAGGAGGTTTCGGCCGTGCTGCGCGTGCTGGCGGAGATCCGCGGCACCGGCGCGTCGGTCGCGATCGACGACTTCGGCACCGGCTTCTCGTCGCTGAGCCAGCTGCGGCGGCTGGACGTCGAGCGGCTCAAGATCGACCGCGCCTTCGTGCGCGAGGCGCAGAGCTCGGCGGCCGGCGCGACCATCGCGCAGATGGTCGTGAACCTGGGTTGCAGCCTCGGCATGCGGGTCGTCGCCGAGGGCATCGAGACCGAGGAACAGCGCCAGCACCTGCTGGCGCTGGGCTGTCACGAAGGCCAGGGCTGGTTGTTCGCCAAGCCGATGCCGGCGGAGGAGCTCGATCGCTGGCTGGCCGCGCCCAAGTCCTGGGAACTGACCCCCGCGCCCGCAGCAGCGACGGCCCAGCCGGTGGCGGGGGCGCCTTGCGTCGCCCCCTGTGCCACGGCGTCGCCGATCAACGGCGGCTGATCAGCAGGCCCAGCAGCAGGCCCACGCCGGCGGCCACGCCGATCGACTGCCAGGGGTTGTCGTGCACGTAGTCGTCGGTCGCCTTGCTGGCGGCCTTGGCGCGCTCGACCGCGGCGGACTGGAACTCGCCCAGGCTGGACTTGGCGCGATCCAGCGTCGACTGCACGCGCGCGCGCAGCTCGGACGCGCCGGCGCTGGTCTGGTCGGCGGTGGCCCGCAGCAGCGACTCGGCGTCGGTCACCACCTGGTGCAGGTCGGACAGCAGGCGGTCGGAGGGAGAGGTCTTGGCCATGAGCGGGCTCCTTTTGGTCGGGTTGTGAGGATCAGGACGCGCATCGGCGCGGAACGAAGTCCGGTTGTACGTCTGCCGAGCAACCTCCGGCAAGTCGCCCTGACGGGTGTCCGACCGCGGCACACGGTTTTGACGATGCGCGAGGCTCGGTGGGTCTCCGGCAGATTTCGCTCCCGGCCTGGGCACCCTTTCGGCGGCGCCAGCCGTTCGCTCATCCCGCGGAAGGGGGCTCGTCGCCGCAAACGGTATAGCGGCGCACCAGGAAATAGCTGCTGCGCCGTTCCCCTTCGACGATCAAGACCTGGCCCTCCAGCGCTTCCAGTTCCGGATCGCGGAACGGATTGGCGCCAGCGCGGCGCAGCACGACCCGGTCGCCGTCGTCGACGACCAGCAGCACCGCCAGGCGCTCGCTCTTGCTGCCGAGGTCCAGGCGCTCGCGGCACAGGCGTCCGCGCAGGCAGTCGGCGGTGCCGTCCGCGGCGGCGTCGCGATCAGCGGGCATGCATGCGCCTCACATGGAGCAGCCGCCCGTCCTGCTCGGTCGCGATCAGCGCCAGCAGGCGGCGTTCGACCCAGCCCTTGTAGACATGGATCGCCCGATGGCCGGGGGCGCCGGAGATCCGGTAGCTCACCCGCGCGCAGTGCTCGGCGTCCAGGCCGGATTCCTTGAGCATGGGCCGCACCGCCTCGAGCACGGCCGGGGCCGGCGCCGCCTCGGTGGGCAGCAGGCGCGGCAGCGAGCGCGCCAGGTTGCGGCCCTCGCGCTCCAGGCGCTCGCGGCGCAGGCCGCGCACGCCGCGGTCCTCGACGGTGGCGAAGGCCTTGCGGAAAGCCTTGGTGCGGGCCAGCGCATGCGACACGCCGGCCACCGGCTGCAGCGACGGGTCGCCCAGCAGGTAGAACTGCCCCAGCGTCTTGAGGTCCATCGGATCGAGGTGGGTGCGCTCGCCGGCGAATTTCTGGCGTGCCTCCAGCAGCGCCCGGCCCAGCGAGGCCCCGGCCAGCACGCGTTGCAGGAAGTACTGGCACAGCAGGTCGGCGGAGCCGTTCCCGTCGCTCGGTCCGTAGGCAATGGTGGTGCTGCCGAGGAAGGCGCAGGCGCCGTCGGTCAGGTAGCGCAGGGCCATCGGCCAGTCGCCGTCGGCCAGCGCCGGATCGAAGAGCTGCGCGCCATAGCAACACTCCGCGGCGACCACGGTGCCCGCGGTGACCCGGTCGCGCAGCAGCGCCGAGCGCATCGAGACCGGGAAATCCTCGCCGCGCTGGCCGTAGTACTCCGGCATGTCGGCGGCGCCGTGGCAATTGATGAAGTGCATGCGGGGCGCCAGATCGGCCTTGTTCCACTTCGGCCCGTCCGGCGGCGACAGGCGCAGCCCGTCCGCGTGGCCGAAGGTGTTGGTCAGGCTGAGCCGCGTCGAGCCCTGCCAGACCTCGGCCGACAGCGCGAAGCTGTCCATGAAGGACGCGCGCGGCAGGCCCTTGTGGCGGGACGCCGCGCGGATCAGCTGCAGCAGCAGGTCGGGCCGCGTCGCGCCGGGCAGGTCGGGCAGCCGCCCGACGACCCGCGTCGGCCCGAGGAACCGGTTCGGGTCGGTCGAGTAGGCGGCCTCGCAGGCGTAAGGCAGGTCGCTGGGGACGATGCGGTCCTCGTCGCCCAGTTCGCCGCCGTGCGCCGGGTTCTTCAGCGGCACCATCGGCAGCAGGTCGGGGCCGCCCAGCAGCATCAGGTAGTGGGGCTGGCGGGCGCGGGCCAGCGCGTCGATGGCCGTCTTCAGCGCCTTGGCGTCGGGCCGGGCCGGCACCGGTGCGGCGCCGTAAGGCTTCATCGCCGAGGCGAGGTCGACCGCCACCACCAGCGTGTCGACGCCGCGCCGCTTGTCCGCGGCGGCCAGCGCCTTCAGCGCCGCGTCGACCTTCGCCAGCGCGGTGGCGCCGTACTTGGCGCGCAGCGCGCCGCGATGAACGATGACCAGCTTGTCCATGTGAAGTCCCTCCCCGCCCGGGACGGCGCCCGGAAAGCCGGATCGTAGGCAGCGGCGGCGCGTGCGGCAATCCACAAGCTGGGGAGGCCTACGCCGGACTGTCATCAAGGCTGCATGCGGCCTTCGCAACATCCGGCCCGCCATGCAAACTTCTGTTACTCCTCCCCGCAAGACCGAGTTGGCGCGCCAGATGCTGGCGCCGGGCCAGCGCCAGTTGGCGCCCGCGTTGCGAGCGCTGCTCATCACCGTCGACGGCAAGCGCGACGCGCAGGAGCTGCAGCGCCTGGCGCGCGGGCTGGGCCTGGGCGACGACGGCCTGTCGCGGCTGGTCGCCCAGGGCCTGGTGGACCTGCCGCAGGCCCTCAAGCCCGCGGGGCCCACTGCGGCACCGGCGCCGGCACCGGCGGCGGCGGCGTCGGCGGCGGCGGCCCCGGCATCGACGACGTCCGCGATCCAGGCCGTGGACGCGGACGAGGTCGCCGAAGCGGCCGCCCTGGCGCGCGAGGCGCAGGCGCGTGCCAAGCGCCTGGTCGCCACCAAGTTCTTCGCGCTGGACCTGGTCACGCGGATGCTGGCCGGCCGCGAGGGCGAGCTCCGCGAGCTGGTCCGCCAGGTCGACACCGAAAGCCGCTTCCAGGAGTGGGTCCACCAGTGCTGCGAGCGCATCGAGGCGCATGCGGACGCCGAGCGCGCGGCGAAGTTCCGCGACAGCGTCGGCCAGACCCTCGCCGCCAGTTGAGCGGCCCGGACTAGCGGCCCGGCCGAGCGGGCCGCCCGCTAGGAGGTCAGCACGGCGACATACAGCTGCGCGACCTTCGGGTACTGGCGCAGGACGCGGCTGGCCGCCTCGAGGGTGACGCCGGTGTCGATGTGGTCATCGATGAGCAGCGCGTTCCATCGTCCCGGGTTGCGGATCTCGTCGTGCAGCGAGAAGGTGGCGACGAGCCACCCCAGCGTCTCTTCGCGGGTGGCGCAAGCGCGCGCCGCGCTGGCCTGCGGGGTCTTGAGCAGCAGGCGCTCGAACACCGGCACGCGCAGTTGCTGCCCCAGCGCGCGCGCCACCAGGGCCACGGGCTGCCAGGGCCGGGCGCGCGACGGCGGCATCGGCACGATGAAGCCGATCGGTCCGAGGCGCGGCAGGACGCGGAGGCGCAGCGCGCGGGCCAGCGGCTGGGCCTTCGAGAGGTCGCCGCGGTGCTTGAGCTGGAACAGCGCCTCGCCGACCTCGGTGCGGGTGGTCGTGATGCGCGGCCGCCCGGCCGGGTCCTCGCCGAGGTAGGCGCTGGCGAGCAGCGTCCGGTCCAGCACATAACCCGCGGTCCAGGGGCCTTCGATCGGTCGCAGGGAGACATCCATCCGGCTGCCTTCAGGAGGTGGAAAGCCGGGTGGGTTGGTCCACCGGACGGGTGGTTCGACACCACCCGGGGAGGGATGGCGCCGTTCAGGCTTGCGGACGCCGGGAGGCGACGCCTATGCTGGATGTTTCCTCGATCAGGGAGTCGCCATGAAGCCCACGCCCGCCGGTTGGCCGCGTCTGTCCAGCGCCGTGTTCTACGAGAGCGCCGCCAAGGCCATCCCCTGGCTGTGCGAGGCCTTCGGCTTCGAGCTGCAGCTGCGCATCGACGGCGACGACGGCTCGGTCGTCCACAGCCAACTGATCTTCGGCGAGGCGCTGATCATGGTCGCCGAGGGCGGCGAAGGCCAGCACTCGCAGCGCTTCGGCATCCCGCTGCGCAGCCCGAAGGGCGTCGGCGGCGCCAACACGCAGAGCCTGATGCTCTACGTCGACGACGCGGACGCGCACTGCGAGCGAGCGCGCCGCGCGGGCGCCACCATCGTCCACGAGCCCAAGGTCGAGGACTACGGGCCCGAGTACTGGGCCGACAAGAACTACGGCGTGCTCGACCTCGACGGCCACCTGTGGTGGTTCGTGGAGCGCGTGCGGGGCTGACGGCCTCGGCCGGTCGATCCGGCGCGGAGGTAAAGAAGTTCGAACTCACCGCGCTTCGACGTCGCGCGCATGCTTTGGTCACGCGTCTCGGATGCATCCTTCACGAGGGCCTGAGGCCGTCTGAACCATTCCCCCTCCGGTGGGTTTGGTGGTCGATGGCCGCCAACGTACGCTTCCCGGCACGACATCCATCCCCGGGGCGGACCGCCCCTTTCCCACTCATGCGCAACGACAACTCCCGCTTCCGGACGCTCCTGTGGCTCATCGGCGCGGTCAGCCAGGCCCTGGTCGGGCTGGCGCTGCTCGGCATCGTGCCGGGCGCCAATCACACCGACGGCTGGTTTGCCCGCTTCGCCGGCCCGGTACTGCTGGCATCCGCCGTCTTTCAACTGGTGGCGCTGGCGCGCGGCCCCGGCAGCAGGCGCGACGCCGGTTGAGGCGATTCAGGAGCGCGAGCCGCCTCCCGCGACGGCGGCCAATGGGCTCGGCGAGGCGGGGTCGCCTCGCGGCGATCAGCCCTTGCGCTTGGCCAGGATCGCCTTGCCCACGCGCGACACCGGCGGGCGACCCAGCACGCCGGAGATGAAGGCGCCCGCATCGACCAGCTTGTCCAGGTCGATGCCGGTCTCGATGCCCAGGCCGTTCAGCAGGAACACCACGTCCTCGGTCGCGACGTTGCCGGTGGCGCCCTTCGCATACGGGCAGCCGCCCAGGCCGGCCACGCTGGCGTCGAAGGTGTGGATGCCGAGTTCCAGGCAGGCATAGATGTTGGTCAGCGCCTGGCCGTAGGTGTCGTGGAAATGACCGCTGACCTCGACCAGCGGGTAATGCTTCAGCGCCCGCGCCATCGCCGCCTGCACCTTGCGCGGCGTGCCCACGCCGATCGTGTCGGCGACGCCGAGGTGGTCGACGCCGATGTCCTTCATCAGCTTCACGACGCGCTCGACCTCGTCGGCCGAGACCTCGCCCTGGTAGGGGCAGCCGACCGCGCAGGACAGCGCGCCACGCACCTTGATGCCAGCCTCGTGGGCCGCGGCCACGACCGGGGCGAAGCGTTCGATGCTCTCGGCGATCGAGCAGTTGATGTTCTTCTGCGAGAAGGCCTCGGACGCGGCGGCGAAGACCACGATCTCATCGGGCCGGGTCGGCAGCGCGCCCTCCAGGCCCTTCATGTTGGGGACCAGCACGCTGTGGCGCACGCCGGGGCGGCGCTCGATGGCGGCCATCACAGCGGTGTTGTCGGCCATCTGCGGCACCCACTTCGGCGAGACGAAGCTGGTGACCTCGATCTCCTTCAGGCCGGCGTCCTGCAGCAACGACACCAGCCGGGCCTTGTCGGCGGTGGCGACGGTGTCCTTCTCGTTCTGCAGGCCGTCGCGCGGGCCGACGTCGACCAGGGTGACTCGTGCAGGCAATGTGGTCATGGCGTGATCCTTGGGCTTCTGACGTATCGCGTGCGAGGTCTTCAGGCTGCTTGCAGCCGCAGCAGTTCGGCGCCGTCGCCGACCTGGTCTCCGACCGCGAACAGCAACTCCGCGACGACGCCGTCGCGCGGCGCGGTGATCGTGTGTTCCATCTTCATCGCCTCCATCACCGCCAGCGGCTGGCCCTTGGCGACCGTGTCCCCCGCCTGTGCCAGGAAGGCGACCAGTTTGCCGGGCATCGGCGCGGTCAGCCGGCCACCTTCCGATCCCCCCTCGCCCGCATGGGCGATGACGTCGACCTCGGTCACCAGCGCCGAGCCGTGCGCGCCGAACACCGCCACCTGCTCGCCGACCTTGTAGGTCGACACCGCGACGCGTCGCTCGTTCAGATGCAGCTCATGCCGCTCCGGCGAGGCGGAGCGCACCGTCAGCGCGATCGCCTCCCCGGCCGCGCCGCCCGGCAGCGTCAACGACAGCCCGCCGTGATGGTGCCGCGACAGCAGCACCTGGTGATGCACGCCATCGACGTCGAGCTCGAAGCGCCGCTGCGCCGCGCCGAACAGGCGCCAGCCATCGCGGCGGCTCCACGGGTCGGCGGACTCGGTGGCCGACTCCTCGGCCAGCGTGTGGGCGACGACCGCGGCGGCGGCCTCGGCCAGCGGCAGCCCGGGCTGGCCGAACAGCGCGTCCTTCTCGCGCTCGATCAGCGCGGTGTCCAGGTCGGCATGCGCGAAGGACGCCGTCGCCGCGCAGCGCCGCAGGAAGGCGACGTTGGTGTGCAGGCCCACGATGTGCGTGTCCCGCAGCGACGCGTCCAGCAGCGCCAGCGCCTGCTCGCGCGTCTCGCCCCAGACGATCAGCTTGGCGATCATCGAATCGTAGAACGGGCTGATCGCGTCGCCTTCGCCCACGCCCGAATCGATGCGTACCGCCGCGCGGCGGAAGGCCTCGTGCGCCGGCCAGCGCGCCACCGACAGCGTGCCGGTCGCCGGCAGGAAACCGCCTTCGGGGTTCTCGGCGCAGATGCGGGCCTCGATCGCGTGGCCGTGCATGCGCAGCTCGTGCTGCTTGAGCGGCAGCGGCTCGCCGGCCGCGACGCGCAGCTGCCACTCCACCAGGTCCTGCCCGGTGATGGCCTCCGTCACCGGATGCTCGACCTGCAGCCGGGTGTTCATCTCCATGAAGTAGAACCGGCCGTCCTGCTCGGCGATGAACTCGACCGTGCCCGCGCCCTGATACCCGACCGCCTTCGCGGCCGCGACCGCGGCGGCGCCCATCTCGGCGCGGCGTTCGGCCGTCATGCCGGGCGCCGGCGCCTCCTCCAGCACCTTCTGATGGCGGCGCTGCACCGAGCAGTCGCGCTCGAACAGGTAGACGCACTCGCCGTGGCTGTCGCCGAAGACCTGGATCTCGATGTGACGCGGCCGCTGGACATAGCGCTCGATCAGCACCGCGTCGTCGCCGAAGCTGTTGATCGCCTCGCGCTTGCAGGACGCGAGCGCGGCCTCGAAGTCCTCGTCCGCATGCACCGCCCGCATGCCCTTGCCGCCACCGCCGGCGCTGGCCTTGATCAGTACCGGGTAGCCGATGCGCTGCGCCTCGCGGCGCAGCAGCGCCGGGTCCTGGTCCGCGCCGTGATAGCCCGGCACCAGCGGCACGCCGGCCTGCTCCATCAGGCGCTTCGATTCAGCCTTCAGGCCCATCGCCTGGATCGCCGCCGGCGGCGGGCCGATGAACACCAGGCCCGCGTCCGCGCAGGCCTGCGCGAACTCCTCGTTCTCGCTCAGGAAGCCGTAGCCCGGATGGACGGCCTCGGCGCCGGTGGCCTTGGCCGCATCGAGGATGCGCTGCCACTGCAGGTAGCTGTCGCGCGGCGCGGGACCGCCGATGCGCACCGCCTCGTCGCAGGCATCGACGTGGCGCGCACGCGCGTCCGCGTCGGAATAGACGGCGACCGTCTTCACGCCCAGTCGGCGCGCGGTGGCCGCGACGCGGCAGGCGATTTCGCCACGGTTGGCGATCAGGATCTTCTTGAACACGGGTGTCTCCTCATGCTTCAGGTCCTCGGCGCGTCGCGGCTTGTGGCCGCTCGGCGCCGGGTGCGCCCGGACGGCGCGATGCGCTCGTCCGGGGCGGCGCGGCGGTCGGTGCCGTCGCGCCCGTCGGGTCGGTTCAGATCGGTGCGGCCCTGGCCGGCACGATCAATGGCGATGGCCGCAGCCCGCCGCCGCGCCCTCGCCGGCCGGTGCGCAGCCCGGGGCGCGGTCACCAGTGGCATCGGCATCGGCATCGGCGCTCAGTTCGGCCTCGGTGGCGCAGTGCATGCCCAGGCGCTGGATCAGTTGGCGATCCTTCTCGGCCTGCGGGTTGCTCGTGGTCAGCAGCTTGTCGCCGTAGAACATGCTGTTCGCGCCGGCCAGGAAGCACAGCGACTGCATCGTCTCGGGCATCTCCTCGCGGCCGGCGGACAGGCGCACCATCGCGCGCGGCATCGTGATGCGGGCCACCGCGATGGTGCGGATGAACTCGAAGGGGTCCAGCGCCTGCGTGCCGGCCAGCGGCGTGCCCTCGACCTGCACCAGGTTGTTGATGGGCACCGACTCCGGATACGGATCCAGGTTGGCCAGCTGCGCGATCAGGCCGGCGCGCTGGCGGCGCGTCTCGCCCATGCCGACGATGCCGCCCGAGCACACCTTCAGGCCCACGCCGCGCACGCGCTCCAGCGTGTCCAGACGGTCCTGGTAGGTGCGCGTGGTGATGATCTGGCCGTAGAACTCGGGCGAGGTGTCCAGGTTGTGGTTGTAGTAGTCCAGGCCCGCCTCGCGCAGCTGCTCGGCCTGACCGTCGCCCAGCATGCCGGCCGTCAGGCAGGTCTCCAGGCCCAGCGCCTTGACCTCGGTGATCATCTCGCCAATCGCCTCCAGGTGGCGCTCCTTGGGCGAGCGCCAGGCCGCGCCCATGCAGAAGCAGGTCGCGCCATTGGCCTTGGCGGCGCGGGCGGCTTCCATCACTTCCTCGAGCGGGATCAGCTTCTCGGCCTTCAGGCCGGTGTCGAAATGCGCGGATTGCGGGCAGTACTTGCAGTCCTCCTCGCAGCCGCCGGTCTTGATCGACAGCAGCGTGGACAGCTGCACCGCGTTCGGGTCGAAGTGCTCGCGGTGGACCTGCTGCGCGCGGAACAGCAGGTCGTTGAACGGCAGCTCGAACAGCGCGGCGATCTCGTTGACGGTCCAGGGCTTGGCGTTGCGACGCAGTTCGTCGGTGGTCGGGGTCAGCGTCTGGATCTGGTTGACGGTCTGCTTCATCGTCATGCTTTCAAGGCGTTCAGCAGCAGCGCTTGCTGCAGGTGCGCGGCCACGGCCGCGGGAGAGGGATCGGGAAGGCGGGGCACATGGCCCCAGCACGGCGCGCCCAGGGCCTGGTCGAGGCCGGCGCGCAAGGCGGCCAGATTGTCCGCCACATGAGCCTGGTGGGGGTCGGCGGTGTTGGCGACCCAGCCGGCCAGGCGCAGTCCGCGCGCGAGGATGGCTTCGGCTGTCAGCAGCGCATGGTTGATGCAGCCCAGCCGCAGGCCGACGACCAGCACCACCGGCATCGCCAGGTCGACGGCCAGGTCGGCCGTGTCCCAGTCGTCGGTGAGCGGCACGCGGAAGCCGCCGACGCCTTCGATCAGCGCGAAGTCGCCCTTGGCCGCCGAGCGCCGGATCGCCGTCAGCAGCGCCAGACGGTCGATCGCGCGGCCCTCCAGCCGCGCGGCGATGTGCGGCGCGCAGGGCTCGCGGAACTGCAGCGGGCCGACCTCGTCCATCGTCATGCCCTGGCGCTGCGCGGCGTGCAGCAAGGCGACGTCCTCGTTGACCCAGGCGCCGTCGGCGTCCTGCGCCTGGCCGGCCGCCAGCGACTTGATCGGCGTGACGTAGCGGCCCAGGTCGTCGAAGGCACGCGTCAGGCCGGCGGTGATGCAGGTCTTGCCGATCTCGGTGTCGGTGCCGGTGATGAAGAAGCCATGCAGCGGATGCGGCGTCGTGGCCGGGTTCGGTGCCAGGGCTTTCGGAGACGGGGTCATGCGCAGGCCTCCAGCGCGGCGAGCAGCCGGTCGACGTCAGCCTCGCTGTGGGTCGCGCACAGCGTGATGCGCAGCCGCGCCTCGCCCTTGGGCACCGTCGGCGGCCGGATGCCCGGCACGCGCAGGCCCTCGCGCTCCAGCGCGGCGGCCAGCGCCATCACCTCGGCATTGCCGCCGACGATCAGCGGCTGGATCGGCGTCTGCGAGTCGGCCAGCGTCCAGGTGAGCGTCGGATGGCGCTCGAGCAGCGCGCCGATGCCGGCGCGCAACCGGGCCTGCAGGGCGCGCAGCGCGGCGCGGCGCTGCGCACCGACCTCGCCGCGGATCAGGTCGAGGCTGGTGAGCAGCGCGTGCTCCACCGCCGGCGGCGAGGCGGTCGAGAAGATGTAGTTGCGAGCCGCCTGCAGCAGGTAGTCGGTGACCGTCCGATGCGCGACGACGAAGGCGCCCGCCAGCCCCGCCGCCTTGCCCAGCGTGCCCACCAGGATCAGCCGCTCGCTGCGCAGCCGGAAGTGTTCCAGCGTGCCGACACCGGTCTCGCCGAGCACGCCCAGTCCATGGGCGTCGTCGACGATCAGCCAGGCGTCGAAGTCCTCGGCGGCCTGCAGCAGCGCGGGCAGCGGCGCGATGTCGCCGTCCATGCTGAAGACCGCATCGGTGACGATCAGCTTGATGCGCGCGCTGCTCGCGCCGAGCTGCGCGCGCAGGTCCTCGACATCGCAATGCGCGTAGCGCGACACCCTGGCCTTGGCCAGCCGCGTGCCATCGATCAGCGAGGCATGGTTCAGCGCCTCGCTGATGATCTCCGCGTCGGCATCGCCCAGTGCAGTCACGACCGCGAGGTTGGCCATGTAGCCGGTGCAGAAGCCGATCGCCTTGGCCTCGGGGATGTGCGGCTCGAACCAGCGGCCCAGCAGCGCCTCGACCTCGTGGTGCGCCCGCGAATGCCCGCTGACCAGCGGCGATGCGCCGGAGCCGCCGCCATACACCTGCGCGCCTTCCACCAGCGCGGCGGTCACCGCCGGATGCGCGGCCAGGCCCAGGTAGTCATTGCTGCAGAACATCGTCAGCTCGCGCGCGACGCCGTCGGCGCCTCGCACCGTCTGGTGCGGCGCGGTGCCGGTCTCGGCGATGCGGGTGAAGCGCGTCAGGTCCTGGGCGCGGATCGCGTCCAGCTTGGCTTGCAGGTGATCAAGCAACATGGACCACCTCCTCCAGCGTTGCGGCCACGGCCGCCGCGAGGAACTTCGCGGCGGGCTCGTCGATCAGGTAAGGCGGCATCAGGTACACGGTCTGGCCGATCGGGCGGATCAGCAACTCGTGCCGGCGCGCGGCGAGGTGGAATTTCTCGGCGAAGCGCTCGACCGGCACGGTCGTCGCCGGGTTGATGTCGAAGGCCAGGATCATGCCGCGCTGACGCAGGTGCGTGATGCGCGGATCGGCCGCCAGCGGCGCGAAGGCCTCGGCCAGCCACGCGGCCTGCTGCTGGTTGCGTTCGAGCTGGCCCGCGTCGAAGCGGTCCAGCACCGCGTTGGCCGCGGCGCAGGCCAGCGGATTGCCGGTGTAGCTGTGCGAGTGCAGGAAGCCGCGCGTCACGTCCTGCGACCAGAAGGCCTGGTAGACCTCGTCGGTGGTCAGCACCAGCGACAGCGCCATGGTGCCGCCGGTGATGCCCTTGGACAGCAACAGGAAGTCGGGCCAGTCGGCCTTCGTGGCCGGCCCGGTCTGCTCCCAGGCGAAGAAGGTGCCGGTGCGGCCGCAGCCGACCGCGATCTCGTCCGCGATCAGGTGCACCTCGAACTCGGTGCACAGCGCGCGCATCGCCTTCAGGTAGGACGGCGCGTACATCGACATGCCGGCCGCGCCCTGCACCAGCGGCTCGACGATGACGGCGGCGATGTGCTCATGCCGCCCGGCGAGCAGTGCGCGCATGTCGCCGAGCGCCTGCGCCTCGTTGCCCAGGCGCTGGTCGGGTGAGGCCACGATGTGGCTGCGCATCAGCAGCGGGTCGTAGGCGTCGCGGAAGATCGCGACGTCGGTGACCGCGAGCGCGCCGATGGTCTCGCCGTGATAACCGTTGCGCAGGCAGACGAACTCGCGCTTGTCCGCGCGGCCGCGGTTGCGCCAGCTGTGGAAGCTCTGCTTGAGCGCGATCTCGACCGCCGAGGCGCCGTCGCTGCCGAAGAAGAGATGGCCCAGCGCGCCGCCGGTGCGCGCCGACAGACGCTCGGCCAGGCGCACGGCCGGCTCGTGCGTGCAGCCGGCCAGCATCACGTGCGGCAGCGTGTCGAGCTGCTGCTTGATCGCGTCGTTGAGGGCCCGGTCGGCGTGGCCGAACAGGTTGACCCACCACGAGCTGTTGGCGTCGAAATAGCGGCGGCCCTCGTGGTCGATCAACCAGGGGCCCTCGCCGCGGGCGATCGGCAGGGGCGGCACGTCCTGCGCGCGCGCCATCTGCGTGCACGGGTGCCAGACCGCCGCGAGGCTGCGGCGCTGCCAGTCTTGTCGTACTGCTTCAGACATTCGGAACTCAGCTCTTGGGAAACAGCGGCGCGGCGCTCGAGCGGGGCGATCGCGACGCGTCCGTCAGGCCAGCCATGACGGCTTGCCCTTGGACAGGAAACTCTGCACGCCCTCGCGCCCTTCGGCGCTGGCGCGGATGTCGGCGATGCGGCGCGCGGTGTCGTCGCGCAGCGTCTCGGTGATGGGCGCGTGGGCCACGTCCTGCACCAGGCGCTTGCAGGCGCGCACCGCGGCCGGGCCGTTGGCCAGCAGCGACGCGACCAGCGCGTCGACCTTCGCATCGAGCGCCTCGGCGTCGGCGGCCAGTTCATGCACCAGGCCCAGGCGATGGGCCTCGGCGGCGGAGAAGCGCTCGGCGGTGACGAAGTAGCGGCGCGAGGCCTGCTCGCCCAGCGCGCGCACCACGTAGGGACCGATGGTGGCGGGCAGCAGGCCGAGCTTGGCTTCGGAGAGGCAGAAGCCGGCGGCCTCGCTGGCGACGACGATGTCGCAGACCGACACCAGGCCCACGCCACCGGCGTAGACGTCGCCCTGCACGCGCGCGATGACCGGGACCGGGCAGCGGTAGAGCGTCCACAGCATGTGGGCGAGGCGGCCGGCGTCGGCGTGGTTCTCGTCCCAGCTGTAGCCGGCCATCGCCTTCATCCAGTTCAGGTCGGCGCCAGCGCAGAAGGCCTTGCCCTCGGCGGCGAGCACGATCGCCCGCAGCGACGGATCGGCGCCCAGGGCCTCGAACACCGCGGTCAGCTCACCGATGACGGTGTCGTTGAAGGCGTTGCGCACGTCCGGGCGGTTCAGCGTGACGCGCGCCACGGCGCCTTGCGGGCCGGAGCGCTCGACGCGCAGCGTGGTCAGCGCGGGGAAATCAATCGGGGTCATCGCTTGCGAGGTCATGGCTTGCTCCATACGACGGTCTGGTTGACGGCGTAGAGGTGGCAGCGCTCCTGTCTACCGGTATGGCGGTCGCAGAATGCGAGCGCGCGAGACTGGGCGTCGTCGCCAGTCGCCCAGCCCCAACTTCGTCCGTTGGTGGCGAAGGCGCGCGGCTCCTTGGACGCGAGGAACTTGCGATAACCATCGGCGATCCGCGCTCCGGGCAGCGCGTCCAGGTCATCGACCGCGACCTCGCCGCCGCCCGGATACGGCAGCGCGCCGGGCACATCGAAGCCCAGCGGCTTCAGGAAGGCATCGACCATCGGCTGCCAGACATCGTTGCCCTGGATGAAGAGCTGGTGGCCGTCGTCGGAGAACGGCGGCATCGGACGCAGCTCGGCGCGGCCGCCGCCGGCGCGATACGCGTCGGCCCATTCCTGCTGATGGCGCGGCGAAAAGTAGCGGTCGTTGGCGGCGAAGACCCACAGCGTCGGCACTGGTCGTCCAGTCGCGGAGGCGCGGGTGCCGAACTCGCGGTAGAGACGCTCGAGTTCGTCGGGCCGGCAGGGCTCGCCGGGACGCGCGTCCGGGCTGCCGCCGTGGCCGCCGGCGAAGTTGATCGCGGCGACCTGGCCGTCGATGCGCGCGGAGGTGGCGGCGATTGTCGCGAAGCCGCCAACCGACTGCCCCACCAGCACAACCTGCCGCGCGTCGATGTCCGCAGTCGACGCCATGAAGCGCACGACGGCCTCGATCTCGGTGGCGGCCGCTGCGGCGGCGACGGCGTAGCGGGGTGAATCGCAGCGCACGTTGGTCTCCGGATCACCCAAGCGCGCCAGCTCGCCGTACCCGAGGCGCAGCGGCACCGCGACCGCGAAGCCCTTGCGGACGAAGTAGCGGGCGGCCGACTCGAAGCGCTGGCGCTTGTACTCTGCGCGCGTCTTGGCGTTGCGGCCGTGGTTGATCACGGCAAGCGGAAATGGACCCGGCCCGGGCGGGCGGAAGGTCGTGACGATCAGGTCGCCGCTGATCGTCGAGCCGAGAGCATCCTTCACCGACACGGGCACACGCACGACGGCTTCGCGGATGTCGAGGGCGAGCTGGTCCGGAACGGCCGCCTTCGATTCGTCGGCGGGCACCGGTGCGGGGGTCGGTGTCGACTCCTGCGCGAAGGAGATCGCCGGCGCCGCGCCCATCAGCGCCGCGGCGAGCCCGGCGGCCGCAACCAACGTGGACATCGTGGACTTCATGCCGCCGATCCCTCACGCGAGACCGATGCCGACGCCGATCCCAGCGCCTTGCGCATCAGCACGCTGCGATAGGTCTTGCCGGCCCACTGCACGTCGCCGATCCTCGCGTAGCCGCGGCGCTCGTAGCGGCGGCGCAGGGCCTCGGCGGGCACGGCCGTATCGAGCGCGACGTGCGCATAGCCCTGCGCGTGCGCCCAGTCCTCGGCGATGTCCATCAACCGCTCGGCCACGCCCTGGCCGCGGCACGCCGGATGCACCGCCAGCTGCGCCAGGATCGCCGTGTCGGGCTGCGTGTAGCAGTCCGGCACCGGGTCGCCGAGGTAGCGCCCATCGGGCCGCTTCGGCGGCGCGATGGTCACCGTGCCCACGAGCTCGCCCGAAGCGCTCAGCGCCACGAAGGCCTGGCCGGCCTCGACCCGCTCGCGGGTGGTCTGCACGCTCTGGTTCACCGCCGTGAAGTTCCAGCCCTGCGCCGCCAGCGACGCATAGGAGGCGTGCAGCAGCGCGGTCAGCGCCTCGATCGAATCGGTGGCGGCAAGCGGTCGCAGGGTGATGGCGGTCATCGTCGGAGCGTGGGCAGCGGTCGGAGCCCGGACCTTACATCCGGAACACGCCGAACTTCGTCTCGGGGATCTCGGCGTTCAGCGCGGCGGACAGGCCCAGCGCCAGCACGCGGCGGGTGTCGGCCGGATCGATCACGCCGTCGTCCCACAGGCGGGCGCTGGCGTAGTACGGATGACCCTGGTCCTCGTACTGCTGGCGGATCGGCGCCTTGAAGGCCTCTTCCTCGTCGGCGGACCACTGGCCGCCCTTGGCCTCGATGCCGTCGCGCTTGACCGTGGCCAGCACCGACGCGGCCTGCTCGCCGCCCATCACCGAGATGCGGGCGTTGGGCCACATCCAGAGGAAGCGCGGCGAATAGGCGCGGCCGCACATGCCGTAGTTCCCGGCGCCAAAGCTGCCGCCGATGATCACGGTGAACTTGGGCACCTGCGCGCAGGCCACGGCCGTCACCATCTTGGCGCCGGCGCGGGCGATGCCCTCGTTCTCGTACTTGCGGCCGACCATGAAGCCGGTGATGTTCTGCAGGAACACCAGCGGGATCTTGCGCTGGCAGCACAGCTCGATGAAGTGGGCGCCCTTGTTGGCGCTCTCCGCGAACAGGATGCCGTTGTTGGCCACGATGCCCACGGGCATGCCCTCGATGTGGGCGAAACCGCAGACCAGCGTGTTGCCGTAGCGGGCCTTGAATTCGTCGAACTCGCTGCCGTCGACGATGCGGGCGATGACCTCGCGCACGTCGAAGGGCTTGCGCGTGTCGGTCGGGATCACGCCGTGCAGCTCGGTCGGGTCGTAGGCGGGCGGCTTCGGCGGCTGGGTCAGCAGCTCGCCCCGCTTGCGCCAGTTGAGGCGGGCCACCGACTGGCGCGCGATCGCCAGCGCGTGGGTGTCGTTCTCGGCCAGGTGATCGGCCACGCCGGACAGGCGCGTGTGGACGTCTCCGCCGCCCAGGTCCTCGGCGCTGACGACCTCGCCGGTGGCGGCCTTCACCAGCGGCGGGCCGCCCAGGAAGATCGTGCCCTGGTTCTTGACGATGACGGTCTCGTCGCTCATCGCCGGCACGTAGGCGCCGCCAGCGGTGCAGGAGCCCATCACCACGGCGATCTGTGGGATGCCCTTGGCCGAGAGGTTGGCCTGGTTGAAGAAGATGCGACCGAAGTGGTCGCGGTCCGGGAAGACCTCGTCCTGGTTGGGCAGGTTGGCGCCGCCGCTGTCAACCAGGTAGATGCACGGGAGGCGGTTCTGGTCCGCGATCTCCTGCGCGCGCAGGTGCTTCTTGACGGTGATCGGGTAGTAGGTACCGCCCTTGACGGTGGCGTCGTTGCAGACGATCACGCACTCGACGCCCGAGACGCGGCCGATGCCCGCGATCACGCCGCCGCCCGGCGCGGCGTTGTCATACATGTCCAGGCCCGCGAGCGGGGCCAGTTCCAGGAAGGGCGTGCCCGGATCCAGCAGCATCTCGACGCGGTCGCGCGGCAGCAGCTTGCCGCGCCCGACGTGCTTGGCCCGCGCGGCCTCGCCGCCTCCTTCGGCGATCTTCGCCAGCCGGGCGTTGAGGTCGTCGATCAGGCCGCGCATCGCGTCCGCGTTGGCCTTGAAGTCGGCCGAGCGGGCGTTGAGCTTGGTGGACAGCTGGGGCATGGTGAGGGGTCTCCGGGCATCTGCGCTCAACGGCCGGCATGGCCGCTGAAACGCTCATATGAGCCGCGCTCAATTCTGTGGAGCGAGCGCTGGTGGGGCGCCGCCACCCGGGATCGCCGGGCCGGCGCAAGGCGCGAAGCATACGCGAGAAACTCAAGGCGCCGCCAGATGTCCGGCTGCGGAAACCGCCCACTTGAGCCGGACTCAATAAATCGGGAGAATCCGCCCCTCATGAGCGCCTCCGCCCCCCTCCGCCCCGATGCCGGCGCCATGCCGGCGTCGGCCGCCGCGCTGCCGGCCCGGCGCCGCTCGCCGGTGGGCGCCAAGGCCGAGCAGCGGGTGCGGGACATCCTGCGCGAGAGCCGGGTGGTGTTCGCCGAACGCGGCTACGAGCGCGCGACGACGACGGAGATCGCGCAGCGGCTGGGGATCTCCGAGGCGACGGTCTTCACCTACTTCCGCGGCAAGCGCGAGCTGTGCATGCGGGTGATCGGCGACTGGTACGACGAGATCATCGACGCGATCGAGTCGGGGCTGCCGCGGGGTCGGCCGATCCGGGACCAGCTGGAATTCGTCGTGCACACGCACCTGCGGCTGTTCCTGATCCAGGGCACGGGGCTGTGCGAGCTGGTGCTGTCGGAAGGCCGCAAGCGCGAGGCGCCGGTGACGCGCGGCGAGGGCCAGGACTTCGGCGCGGCCTTCGTGGACCTGCAGCGTCGCTACACGGCGCCGCTGATGGACCTGCTGGCGCGCGGCCAGGCGCAGGGCGAGGTGCGGCAGGACATTCCGCTGCGGCTGCTGCGCTCGCTGGTCTTCGGGCCGATGGAGCACATGCTGTGGGAGGTGATCATCGCGGGCCGGCAGATCCAGGTGGACGCCGCGGCGCGCGACCTGGTCTCGCTGCTGTGGCCGGCGCTGCAGGCGCCGGACCAGGAGCTCAAGGCGCTGCGGCGCATGAAGGCGCGCGTGGCGCAGGCGCTCGCCGAGGCGGGGGACGAGGGCGAGGGCTGAAGCTCGACGGCCAGTCGGCGACCCAGCGCAAGACTCGAGAGGGTCAAACGCGCAGCAGTTCGAGTCATGGCGCGAGCAACTCGATTCGGCCACGATGGCTGCTCCGACTTTCGAGTCGATTCCTGGAGTGAAACATCGTGAATGACCAGCCCCGCCTCGCCGCAGATGCGCTTGCCGCCGCTCATCCTGCGCCCGCCCAGCGCCCACCGACCTCGCCAGGTGGGCCCCGCCCCGACCTCGATGAGGACCAGTTCGATCAGGAGGCGTGGGACGAGTGGTACCGGGAGCGCATTCGCCGCTCCCTCGAGGACCCTCGCCCCCCGATCTCTCATGCGGAACTGGTGGCGGCGACTTCGCAGTTCCTTTCCGAGTTGGAGGTGCGCCATGTCAGCAAGGCAGCTTGATTGGCGCATCCAGGCCGTGGAGAGCATGCGCGTGATCCTGGAGCACATTGGCGAGCACAACCTCGACGCGGCCAAAGAGCTGTTCGGCGAGGTCTGCAAGCGTCTCAAGCTCGTGACGGATTTCCCCAACCTGTACCGCGCCTCGGAGCGGGTCAAGGGCCTGCGCGAGATCGTGGTGACCGCAAACTATGTCGTGCCTTATCGCATCACGCCGGACGCCGTGCAGGTCGTGGACGTCGTTCATGCACGACGCAATTGGCCGCATCTGCCGCAGCCGACCTCCTGAGAGCTCTCACAAGACCGTTGCCGGCGGCGTGCCGCCGACGCTGAGCGACGTCGAGCGCGATCACCAAAATGGAAGGGGCCCGAAGGCCCTTGTGGTTGGAGGCCAGGGGCCGGCGGGCGAGGCCGCCGGCGTCCCTGCGAAACGCTCAGATCACAGCGAGTAGCTCAGCGTGGCGCGGAACTGGCGGCCACGGGTGTCGTACAGGCTGAAGTCGTACAGCGAGGTGCTGCTGAAGCCCGGGTCATGCGGGGGCATGCGGTTGAACACGTTCAGGACCGACACGCTGGCCGTCAGCTGCTTCGTGATGGCGTAGCGGCCGAACAGGTCCATCGTGGTGTTCGAGCGGACACGGGTCGGGAACACACCGGTCTGGAAGCGCGGATCCTGCGGCGTGAAGTAGCTCGCGGCCAGCAGTTCCTGACGCACATGGTGCGTGTAGTTCAGGCCGGCGGTGACCGACCAGGGGCCGTAGTCGAAGTCGGTCGAGAAACCGGCGCGGATGCGCGGGATCGTGTTCGCACCGCCGTTCGTGCCCACCACCTGCACGCCGTCTTCCTTGAAGGAGCTGACGTAGATCAGGTTGCCGCGGAACGTGAACTTGCCCAGGCTGGTCGGAACGCGCAGCGTGCCGTCGATGTCCACGCCACTGGTCTTGCGCGAAGACAGGTTCTCGTAGTTCGACAGGATCGTGATGATCTGGTTGGTCTGCGGATTGCCGTCGCGAATGATCGTGGGCGTCGACGGGCAGTTCGGCTGCGTCGGATCCGCGCCGGTGCCGCCGTTCGGGCAGGACTCATCCAGGATGTCCTGGAAGTTCCGCGATGCCACCACGTTGCGCCAGTTGATCTTGTAGAAATCCACGCCGAAGTTGAAGTTCTTGGTCGGCTCGAACACGAAACCGATGGTCGTGCTCGTGGACTTCTCCGCCTTCAGGTTGGGGTTGCCCGCGAACACGCCGGAGATCTGGCGGGTCACGCCGTCCTGCGGGTCGATCACGGACTGGAAGAACGAGGCGGCCGACGGCGAGATCTCCGGCAGCGTCGGCGCACGGAAGCCCTTGCCCCAGTTGGCGCGGAACAGCAGGCTGTCCAGGGCCTGGAACTTCGCACCCAGCTTGGGCGTGGTCGACGTGCCGTAGTCGCTGTACTTGTCATAGCGAATCGCGGCCTGCACCTCCAGCTTCTTGGTGAAGGGCATCGAGATCTCGGAGAACAGCGAGATGTTGTCGCGACGACCGTTGGTGGCGGTGATGCCCTGGCCGATGATGCCGCCGCTGGCGGCGATCTCCGCGGGCGTGTCCTTCAGCTTCTCTTCACGGAACTCGGCGCCGATCGCCAGGCCGATGTCGCCACCGGCCATCTGCCCGACCGTCGTGTTGGCCTTCGTGTCGACGAAGGTCATCTCCGACTTGGACTTGCGGTCGAAGTTGCCGCGCATGCTGTCACGGACCGCCTGGCTGTTGGTCGTCCACTTGTCGAGGTTGTAGGTCGACGCGCTGGACAGCGGCACCGGCGGCTGCGCGCTCGTCGGGATGCCGAAGGCGGCGGAGGTCCCGGCCAGGGTCAGGCGGTTCAGGTTCTTCGAGGTGGTGTCGGTGCTGGAGTAGCCGACCGCACTGTCGAAATCCCAGCTGCCGATGGTGTAGCTGACGCCAGCCACCGCGCGCAGCGAGTCCGAGCGGATTTCGTTGTCCCGGGTGCCCATGTCATTGAGCACGCCGACATAGCGGGCGCGATTGGAGAAGGGGTTGCCCGCCACGCCGGGGGCGAAATTGGCGGTGTAGCTGAACGGCTGCAGCTGGCCGGCGACCGTGGTCAGGCCGGTGCTGACGAACGACGCGGCCTGGAAGGTCTGCGTGGTGTCCGAACGGCTCAGCCCCAGCTCGAAGTAGCCGGTGGCATTGGGCGAGAAGACCTTCGTGCCGCGGGTCAGCAGGCCGATGCGCTCGGTGCCCGGCAGCGCGGTGAACTCGTCCTTGAAGTCACGCATGCAGTACGTGTTGGACGCCGCGGTCATCGCGATGTTGGCTGCGGTGTTCGGGTTGATCAGGCCGGCCGCCAGGGCTTGCTGGCCGTTGATGACCGTTCCCTTGCAGTCGCTGATGGCGCGGTAGTTGTTGGTCAGCGTGCCGTTGGCCGCCACTTCGCGCCAGGTGCCGCCACCGGTCAGGGACTGGTAGTTGCGGCCGCCGGCGTACTTGCGGAAGTCGCGCGACTCGGTGAACTCCACGTCCTTCTGCAGCAGCAGGTCGCGCTTGTAGTAGTCGAGCGTGGCAAAGATGTTGTAGCCATCGCTTCCCAGGTCGCCGAAGCCGCCGGCGGCGGTCACGCGGTAGTCGTTCTTGCCTTCGAAGAAGCCACCGGAGGCCGAGATGTCGAAGCCCTGGTAATCCTTGCGCAGGATGATGTTGACCACGCCGGCGATCGCATCGGAGCCGTAGATGGCCGAGGCACCGTCCTTCAGGATGTCGATGCGCTGGACCGCCGCGGAGGGGATCGAGTTCAGGTCGACGAAGGTGTCCTGCAGGTTCTGTGCGAAGCCATAGCCGGCGACGCGGCGGCCGTTCAGCAGCACCAGCGTCGTCTTCTGGCCGAGACCGCGCAGGGAGAAGCCAGCTGCGCCCGGGGCGAAGCTGTTGCTGAAGCTCTCGCCCAGGCTGCCGGTGTTGGACGGCAGGTTGCGCAGCACGTCCGCCACGGTCGGCTGGCCGGTCCGCTCGATCTGGTCTCGCGTAATGATCTGCACCGGCGACACCGTTTCAGCGTCGATGCGCTTGATGTTGGAGCCGGTGACTTCGACGCGCTCCAGTTGCTTGGAGTCTTGCGCGACGGCCACGCCGCAGGCCAATGTGCTGGCAATCGCGATGCTGGTCAGTGCCAGCGCCCTGTGGGTCAGTTGACGAGACATTACGGTCCTCTTTTGAAAAAGGGGGGCGCACCCGGTGATGGCGCTGCTTCCCGACGTCGCAGCGCGCCACGGAATCGATAACTCCGGTGCGGTGCGCAACGCGATTTTTTCAGTGACGCAAACGTGTGGTTCACCAACAAAAACATTTGCTACAGCACGCAGCAAAGATGCGACAGACCTATAAGAAGAAACCCGTGATGAACGCGTCAAACGCGGGGGAACCCTATCCTCAGAAACCCCCTTAAATAGAGGCGGGACTACTACGGATATGTGGGGTGAATAACCATGACGAGGCAGTCCCAATGCCAAAAGCCATGCGGATCACCCATGCCAAAGGTCATGGGACCGCTCCCGCAAAGGACAAAAAAAAGCCCGGACAAGCCGGGCTTCGCGAGGGTTGGAAGGCCGCGCGCGGCGGCCTTCCGGAACGCGCGGGGCGCCCTGATCAGAAGTCGTAGGACGCGCCGATCTTGTAGCTCCGCGGACGGACGCGGTAGCCATCGCGCAGGTTCACCGGCCGCTCGTCGCCCATCAGGTTGTTGATGTTCAGCGTCAGGCGCAGGTTCTTGATGCCGGTGTAGCCCAGGCTGAAGTCGGTGCGCAGGTCCTCGTCGATGTAGCAGGGCAGCGCGCCCGGCTTCAGGCGGGCCTGGCACGCGGACTCGCCCCAGCTGGCCAGGTCGGTCTCGTCGCGGTTCAGCGCGGTGCGGGACGTGTAGTTGAAGCGCAGTCCGGTGGTCCAGTCGCCCTTGTTCCAGTAGGCCGAGAACACCGCCTTCAGGCGCGGGTTCTCATACATGCCGACCTGGTTGGGACGCCACTTGTTCGCGTCGATGTCCCACGCCTTGTAGGTCAGCGCGTAGGTCGCGGCCACGCCCAGGTTCAGCGTGCCGAACGAACCCGCCGCCACGCGGCCCTTGACGTCGATGTCCACGCCCGAGGTCTCGGTCTTGCCGAAGTTCTCGTACTGCAGCAGCAGCGAGGTGATCTGGCCGGCCTGCCAGGCCAGCGAACCGCCCGACAGCTGGTTGGCGCGGTCCACCCAGGCCTGCTCCTGCGCGGTCAGCGTGGCGCGGCTGATCATGGTCTCGTAGCCGGGCTTGCCTTCGCGCTCCAGCACGTAGTCCGGATCACGCGAGTTGATCTCGTTCTTGCGCTCGATCTTGAAGTAGTCGACGGCGATCGACGCGTTGCGGGTCGGCTCGAACACGAAGCCCAGGGTGATGCTCTTCGACGTTTCCGGCTTCAGGTTGGGATTGGCCGAGATCATCGCCGGCACCGAGGCGCGGCAGCCGCTGGCCAGGGCCAGCGCGGCATCGGCCTGGTCGGCCGCCGTGCCCTTCTTGAGGATGTCGCTGACGGCCGTGGCGGTCGCGCAGCGCGCCGGGTCCACCGTGTTGTTGAAGAAGCCGGTCACGCCGACCTGGCCCAGCGTCTCGGGGATGTTGGGCGCGCGGAAGCCGCCGGCCACCGTGCCGCGCAGCAGCAGCTGCGGCGACACCTCGTAGCGCACGCCCAGCTTGGGCGACACGCGGCCATCGAAGCCGCTGGCCTTGTCGAAGCGCAGCGCGCCATTGAGCTCCAGGCCCTTCCACACCGGGGCGTTCAGTTCCAGGAAGGCGGCGTCGAGGTTGCGCTCGCCGTCGATCAGCACCGAGCCGCGGCCCACGATCTGCGCCTTCAGGACGTTGTCGGTCGATTTGATCGACACGCCTTCCTGGCGATGTTCGGCGCCCAGCGCGAAGGCCAGCGGACCGCCCGGCAGCTGCATCAGCTCGCCGCTCAGCTTGGCATCCACCCAGGTCTGGTGGTTCTTGCCCTTGGAGCCGTTGACCGGGAACAGGCGCTCGAGCAGCTCGCGGCTGTTGCCGCCGCCGATCTTGTACTCGCCGGATTCGACGGCCGCGAACAGGTCGCGCGAGCCCCAGCGGGCCAGCTTCTCCGCCTCGGCGGCGTTGCGGCCGACCGAGACTTCCCAGTCCATGTCGCGGAAGGTGCCTTGCAGACCGGTCAGCACGCGGTACTGCTTGCCGGTGCCGTCGTAGTTGAACAGGCTGGGGTCATCCATGAACCGGTAGTCGATGCCACGCGGCTGGCCGGTCGGGTTGGCCGGGTTGGTGGCCGACAGCACCGGGTGCGGCACGGACTGGGCCACCTTGTTGTAGCCGTCGTACCAGCGCGAGGTGGCGCCGGCGCCGATGGCCATCGGCACCGTCAGGTACTCGGTGGTCGTCTTGGAGTAGCTCAGCTCGGCGAAGGCCTGGATGTCCTCGGTGACCTTCGCGCGGGCGGCGCTGAACAGGTTCACCCGCCTGGCCGGATCGGAGACCGCATTCAGGCCGTTGATGTCGGTCACGCACTGGCCGGCCGAATTCAACGTCGTGCAGCCCGCCACCGGCACGCGGTTGGTGCCCACGCGCAGGTTGCCGGGGTAGGAGTTCAGGCTGGGGTCGCCGAAGGACGCCAGATAGAAGGACTTGTGCCACGCGGGGTAGTCGTCCTTGACGTCGGCCACGGTGTAGCCCTCGCGGCGATAGGCCTCGATGTTGGCGAAGACGTTGAAGCGGTCCTTCTCGAGGTCGCCGAAGCCGGCCACGATGCTGGCCTGGCGCTGCGCGCCCAGGCTGGGGTTCTCGTTGAAGGTGTAGCTGGCGGACGCGCCGACGCCGTTGTAGCTGCGGCGCGTGATGATGTTGATCACGCCGGCCATCGCGTCCGAGCCGTAGATGGCGGAGGCGCCGTCCTTCAGCACTTCCACGCGCTCGACGGCATCGGCCGGGATCGAGTCGACGTTGACGAAGGTGTCCTTGGCGCCGTCGGCCAGGCCGAAGTTGGCGACGCGGCGGCCGTTCAGCAGCACCAGCGTGGCGCCCTTGCCCAGGCCGCGCATCGACACGCCCGAGGCGCCGGAGGCGAAGCTGGAGGTGTTGCCGTCGTCGCGGATCTCGGTGCTCGAGGTCGAGGTCAGCGTGTCCAGCACCTGGCGCACGGTGTTGGCGCCGGTGCGACGGATCTCCTCGCGGTTGTAGACCTGCACCGGCGAGGCGGTTTCGGACGCCAGGCGCTTGATGTTGGAGCCGGTCACCTCGACGCGCTGGAGCTGGGTCGTGTCCTGTGCCTGGGCTTGCGCGATCTGGACGCAGCACAGCAGCGCCGCGGCGGCGCTCAGGGACAGGGAGAGCTGGTTGTTCTTTCTCATACTTCCACTTGCGAATTGATGAAAGGCCGGATGGGTCGCATCGGCCGAGGAGACCGGTGCCCGCGAGCAGGACCGGATCGCGCCCGGGGGATCACCCGATGGGCGCGAGGGGGCGGATTCTGGGGAGGGGCCTCCCCCCTGTCCCTCGTCATCCATTGCAAATCAGCAACAAACCTTCACGCCGCGCCGTCCGTTATTCGCAAAACCGGGCGCCTCTCGCGCGAGTGCTACAAAAGTGGGCTGACTTGGATGGGGGGCGGTCCGTTACCTCACCCAAAGCACGGGAAAACCCTCCCACCCTCAAGCGGCACCATTCGGGTGCGCCCATCGCCCTCTCATGCGGGTGAACCCTGCCGGGTTGACCCCCGAAGGTGGCATCAAGACCTGTCCCCGCACGGTTTTGAAGCGAAAGCGCTACCCTTGCGCACCCCCGCCGCAAGACCCGGCCCCTTCGCGAAGGACCGGGCGCGGTGGATCCGCCCAGGCGTCCCCAGGAGGAACCCCCATGTCCATTTCGATGACCGTGAACGGCAAGGCGGTGACGCTCGATGCCGATCCGCAGATGCCGCTGCTGTGGGCGCTGCGCGAGGACCTGCAGCTGACCGGCACCAAGTTCGGTTGCGGCATGGCGCTGTGCGGCGCCTGCACCGTCCACCTGGACGGCCAGCCGGTGCGCGCCTGCCAGACGCCGCTGGAGGCCGCGGCCGGCAAGAAGATCACGACGATCGAGGGCGTGGCCGCCACGCCCACCGGCCGGGCGGTGCAGAAGGCCTGGCTCAAGATCGACGTGCCGCAGTGCGGCTATTGCCAGAGCGGCCAGATCATGAGCGCCTGCGCGCTGCTGGCCGGCAAGAAGAAGCCCACCGACGCGGACATCGATGGCGCGATGAGCGGCAATGTCTGTCGCTGCGGCACCTACAACCAGATCCGGGCGGCGATCCACGACGCCTCGGCCACGCTGGCGAAGGGAGGCTGATCATGGGCATCACCGTGGAATCCCCGAGCCGCCGCGGGCTGCTCAAGACCGGCGCGGCGCTGACCCTGTCCTTCGCGCTGCCGCTGGCGACGACGCGCGCCGCGCTGGCACAGGCCGCCTCGGCCCCCGCCAGCAACACCTTCGCACCCAATGCCTGGCTGCGCATCACGCCGGACGGCAAGGTCACCGTGGTCTGCGGCTCGGCCGAGATGGGCCAGGGCGTGCTGACCGCCATCCCGATGATGGTGGCCGAGGAACTGGACGCCGACTGGGCGCTGGTCTCGGTCGAGCAGGCGCCGGCCAGCGCCGCCTACAACAACCCGATGTTCGGCATGCAGGCCACCGGCGGCAGCACGACGGTGCGCGCGCACTGGACGCCGGTGCGCCAGGCCGGCGCGGCGGCACGCCAGATGCTGGTCGCGGCCGCGGCGCAGCAGTGGGGCGTGGATGCCGCGTCGCTGCGCACCGAGCGCGGCCAGGTCATCGGCCCGAACGGCCGCCAGCTCGGCTACGGCGCGCTGGTCGAGGCCGCCGCCAAGCAGGCCGTGCCCGAGAAGCCGGTGCTGAAGGACCGCAAGGACTTCCGCATCATGGGCAAGCCCACGCGCCGCCTGGACAGCGCGGCCAAGATCAACGGCACCGCCAAGTTCGGCATCGACGCGCATGTCGAGGGCATGCTGGTCGCGGTGATGGCGCGCGCGCCGATCGCCGGTGCCAAGCCCAAGGCCTTCGACGAGGGCAAGGCCAAGGCGATCAAGGGCGTGCGCAAGGTCATCGCGATCCCGTCCGGCGTGGCGGTGCTGGCGGATGGCTACTGGGCCGCGAAGCAGGGGCGCGACGCGCTCGGCATCGAGTGGGACCTGGGCGCGCACGCGGACCTGTCCACCGACAAGGTCTCCGCGACGCTGGACGAAGCCCTGCAGAACCCCAGCGCCATCGCGCGCGAGACCGGCAACGTCAAGGACGGCAGCGCCAATTCGGCGCGCAGCCTGACCGCGCAGTACGACGTGCCCTACCTCGCCCACGCCTGCATGGAGCCGCTCAACTGCCTGGCCTGGGTGCGTGGCGACGAGGTCACGATCTGGGCCGGCACGCAGAGCCAGGGACCGGCGCAGGGCATCCTGTCGCAGGTCGCGCAGGTCACGCCGGCCAAGGTCAAGGTCAACACGCTGCTGCTGGGCGGCGGCTTCGGACGCCGCTTCGCGCCGGACTTCACCATCGACGCCACGCTGCTGTCCAAGCTCAGCGGCAGCCCGGTGAAGCTGGTCTACACCCGCGAGGACGACATGGCCGCGGGCTACTACCGCCCGACTTCGCGGGTGCGCTTCGAGGCCGGGCTCGACGACAAGGGCCAGCCGCTGATGCTGCGGGCCGAGGTCGCGAGCCCGTCCATCATGGCCGCCTCCGGCTTCATGAAGATCCCCGACAGCGGCGTCGACGCGATGGCCGTCGAGGGCCTGGCGGACCATCCCTACGAGATCCCGCATCAGCGCGTCGCCTACGGCCGCGCCGAGCCGGGCCCGCAGGTGTGGTTCTGGCGCTCGGTGGGGCATTCGCAGAACGCGTTCTTCATCGAGAGCTTCATCGATGAACTCGCGCACGCGGCCAAGGCCGATCCGCTGAAGTACCGCCTGGCGCTGCTGGAGAAGCATCCCCGCGCGCGCGGCGTGCTGCTGCTCGCGGCGGAGAAGGCCGGCTGGAGCCGTGCATTGCCCAAGGGCCGGCACCGCGGCATCGCGGTGGCGGAGAGCTTCGGCACCTGGGTGGCGGAGGTGGCCGAGGTGTCCGTCAGCAAGGACGGTGCGATCAAGGTGCATCGCGTGACCGCGGCGGTGGACTGCGGCCAGACCGTCAACCCGCAGACCATCGCCCGCCAGATCGAGGGCGCCGTGGTCTACGGCCTGTCCGCGGCGCTGTATGGCCGCATCACCTTCAAGGACGGGAAGGTCGAGCAGAGCAACTTCCACGACTACCCGGTGCTGCGCCTGAACGAGATGCCCAAGGTGGACGTGCACATCGTGCAGAGCAGCGAGGCGCCCGGCGGCATCGGCGAGCCGGGCACGCCGCCGATCGCGCCGGCCGTGGCCAACGCGATCTTCGCCGCCACCGGCAAGCGGCTGCGCCAGCTGCCGTTCGACGGCGAGGCGCTGAAGCGGGCCTGAGCGCCCGCGGCGGACTCAGGAGGCCGGCGGGTAGCCGGCCTCGCTGAGCACGCCGGCCAGTTGCTCGCGGCTCAGGCCGCTTTCCACCCGCACCGTCTTCTGCGGCAGGTCGACATCGACCTCGGCCTTGGCGTCGGCCTCCTTGACGGCCTCGGTCACGGCGGCGAGGCAGTGGCCGCAGCTCATGTCGGGCAGCTTGAATTCATGCATGGGGAACTCCTGGGAAACAAGGAACGGGAGGAACGGCCCGAAGGTTAAACCTTGCCATCGTGGCAGGGTCAAGGCGAGCGCCGCATGACGCTTCTCCCATCCGGGGCATGGCCTTGACCTTCCCATCATGGCAAGCTTGAGACTGCCGCCATGAACACCGCCCCCACCCCCACCGCGCCGGCCGGCGAGCTCCAGCTCGCCGTCGCCGGCATGACCTGCGCGAGCTGCGTCAACCGCGTCGAGCGCGCGCTGCGCAAGGTGCCCGGCGTCGAGGACGCCCAGGTGAACCTCGCACTGGAGACCGCCACCGTGCGGCTGCTGCCCGGCGTGGACGCGGCCGCGCTGGTCGCGGCCATCGGCAAGGCCGGCTACGAGGCCCGCCAGCTCGCCGTCGAGGACGACGCGCCCCCCGCGCCGCCGCCCTGGTCGGCCACCGGCTGGCCGGTGCTGGTCGCGGCGCTGCTGACGCTGCCGCTGATCGCGCCGATGGTCGCGATGCTCTGGGGCGGGCACCTGATGCTGTCCGGCGGATGGCAGCTGGCGCTGGCCACGCCGGTGCAGTTCTGGCTGGGCGCGCGCTTCTACCGCGCCGGTTGGGCCGCGCTGAAGGACCGCAGCGGCAACATGGACCTGCTGGTCGCGCTCGGCACCAGCGCCGCCTACGGGCTGAGCGTCTACGAGCTGCTCCGGCAAGGACCGGCGAGCGGCGCGCTGTACTTCGAATCGGCGGCCGCGGTGATCACGCTGGTGCTGCTGGGCAAGTGGCTGGAGGGACGCGCCAAGCGCCAGACGCTCAGCGCCATCGCCGCGCTGAAGCAGCTGCGCCCCGAGCACGCCCGCGTGCGCCGCGGCCCGGCCGACGCGCCGCGGGAGATCGACCTGCCGCTGGCGCAGCTCCGGCTGGGGGACCTGATGGTCGTGCGCCCCGGCGAGCGCATTCCCGCCGACGGCCGCATCCGCGAAGGTGCGGGCCACGTCGATGAATCGCTGATCAGCGGGGAGAGCCTGCCGGTCGAGAAGGCCGAGGGCGACCGCGTCGTCGGCGGCGCGGTCAATGGCGAGGGCCTGTTGCTGGTCGAGGTCACCGCGCTGGGAGCCGAGTCCACGCTGTCGCGCATCGTGCGGCTGGTCGAGTCGGCGCAGGCGCACAAGGCGCCGATCCAGCGCCTGGTGGACCAGGTGAGCGCGGTGTTCGTGCCGGCGGTGCTGGTGATCGCCGCCATCACGCTCGTGGGCTGGGGCCTGGCGAGCGGCGACTGGGAGCGCGCGCTGATCCATGCGGTCGCGGTGCTGGTGATCGCCTGCCCCTGCGCGCTCGGACTGGCGACGCCGGCCGCGATCATGGTCGGCACCGGCGTCGCGGCGCGACGCGGCCTGCTGATCAAGGATGTCGAGGCGCTGGAGCAAGCGCGGCGCGTCGACCTGGTCGTGTTCGACAAGACCGGCACGCTGACCGAGGGCAAGCCGCGGTTGACCGCCTTCGTCGCGGCGCCGGGCCAGGACGAGGCCGAAGCGCTGGCGCTGGCCGCGGCGCTGCAGCAAGGCAGCGAGCATCCGCTGGCACGTGCGGTGCGCGACGCCGCCTCCGGGCGCGCGCTGGCGACTGTGCCGGCCACCGCCGTCCGTGCGGTCGCAGGACGCGGCATCGAGGGCCGCGTCCAGGACCGTGCGCTGAAACTGGGCAGCGGGCGCTGGATGGCGGCGCTGGGCGTCGACCTGTCGCCGCTGGCCGCGCAGGCGGACGCCGAGATGGCGCGCGGCCACACCCTGTCGTGGCTGGCGGCGGTCGAGCCCGAGGGCGCGCCGGTGCTGCTGGCGATGCTGGCCTTCGGCGACCGCGCCAAGCCGACCTCGGCCGCGGCGATCGCCGAGCTGAAGGCGCTGGGCCTGCGCACGCTGATGCTCAGCGGCGACAACGCCGCGGCGGCAAAGGCCGCGGCCGACGCACTGGGCCTGGACGAGCTCCGCGCCGAGCTGCTGCCGGAGGACAAGGCGCGCATCGTCGCCGGGCTGCGGGACGGCGGCGCGCGCGTAGCGATGGTCGGCGACGGCATCAACGACGCGCCGGCGCTGGCCGCGGCGGATGTCGGCCTGGCGATGGGCGGCGGCACCGACGTGGCGATGGAAGCCGCCGGCATCACGCTGATGCGGGGCGACCCACGACTGGTCGCCGACGCGATCGCG